>OLVR01000029.1_pt1 | contig 193802 bp, 211 predicted proteins | sample 1673261 | NCBI WGS metagenome assembly OLVR01 (sample SAMEA3178938, study PRJEB25190) | human gut metagenome | biome: human gut; feature: human-associated habitat; material: faeces | place: Austria | collected 2013 | reverse complement strand
GGAAAATGTTCGCGTCGAGCTTTAGCTCGGACTAAGTGAAAGGGTGCCATTAAATCATTTTAGAAATTCTTAGATTATTCCAATTACATTCGAAAAGTTTAAATTTATATAATAATAATTTTGGGCCTGAGTGAAAGCGCCTTATTTTATTGTATTAGATTTTCTTTTTGAATGAAATGAAAAGTCATTAAATAAAATCTAAGTGTTATAGTAAGAGTCAAAGCTTGGGCATCATAATCGTTTCATGTAATATGCTAAAACCTATATGATATATAAATTTAGGGACTCTTCAATAAAATAACATTATTAAAGAATCCCTAATCTCTACTTTTTTATAAATTTATTTCAAATATATATTTGGATCAACTTGTATTGAATCTTTCAAAATTTCAAAATGTAAATGTGGTTCATCTGCAATCTCAAACACAGCTGTATTTCCAACAGTTCCTATACTTTGACCCTTTTCCACCTTTTCACCTTCTACTACAAATTCAGAAGTCAATAAATTAGCATACACTGTTTGCATTCCATCACCATGATCTATTACAATAGTTAAACCATATCTAGGATCATTTTTAATTGATTTTACAGTTCCTGCTTCTGCAGTTTTTACAACAGTTGTTTTATCTGCTTTTATATCAATTCCTAAATGTGTAACCCATTCTTTTAATGTTTCAGAATATATCAAATTGTCCTTTGCGTAATCTCTACTTACTTCTCCATCTACTGGTTTTGCAAAATTTAATTCTCTTTTCTCTTCCTTTTTCTCTGTTGCTTGTGAATTTACAGTTTTTGTTGTAGTTTTAGCTTTAGTATTAGTATTGTTTGTTGTAACTTTATTTTTGCTATCTACACTATTTGTAGTAGTATTATTTTTAGTAATATTTGTACCATTCGTTGTTTCATTTGCTGTATTATTAATTTCATTTTTAGACTCTTCTACTGATTTACCAATTTCTGTACTTGCACTTTCTGTATTTTCTGTATTGTTACCAGCTATATTAGCCATTTGTTCTAAAGTCATCGTTCCTTCTTTTACATCATCACTTAGATTTTTACTATATATCATTAATCCTACTAAAATAACTGTTAAAATTGCAACACCCATTATTGAATACATTATTATTTTGTCACTTATCGCCTTACTTCCCTTGTTTTTTATTCTACCATCTCTTCTCATATAATCCTCCTTAAACACTTTATTAATAGAAGTATTTCCTATTTTTAGAAGAATATACATTTATAATTCATTTATATCCTTAATTTCTACTCCTACATAAAAATGTTTAATTATATCTTCATAGCTACTTCCTTGTTTTGCCATTGTATCTGCTCCTGTTTGGCTCATTCCTACGCCATGTCCATATCCTTTGACTGTAAACTTAACTTTTCCATCCTCTCTTGTAATTTGAAAATTTGTTGATTTCAATCCTAGTAAAGTTCTTGTTTCTACTCCTGAAATTTCGTGATTTCCAAATTTCACAGTTTTTACTCTATTACTATCTGTGTATTCTAATATTTTTATATCTTGCTCATCAGCAAAATTAATTTGTATATCTTCATATTTTGTTTTTAATTTATTAATTAATTCATCCTCTCCTAATATGACTTCAGAATTATATTGTGTATAACCTTCTTCACCAGCTGTTTGAACAACCTGTAAATAAGGCAAACCACTTCCTCCCCAAACATTAACCGGAAGTTCTGTTGTTCCACCACTATTAGCATGAAAAAAAGCATTAATAGGTTTTCCATCATATGTTACAATTTTTCCTTTTGTTTCATTTACACATTGTTCAATTTTATTCCAGTTTTCTTCTCGTTTTGATTCTTCCCATCTTTCTAACCTAGTTTCCTTTGATACCCAAGCTTGACAACATGTTGAGCTATCACATATATCTGCATTGTCATGTTTTTTATTTTCTATTTTATATATAGTATATGTTCTAGCTACCACAGCTTGTGCCTTTAATGCTTCTTTTTCATAATCCGCTGGCATCTCAGCTGATACTACATTACATAAATATGTATCTAGATTTACTTCTTCTACTTCTCCTGTTTTTTGATGAAGAAGTTTTATTGTTCCATATTTTTTATACTCATATTGGCTTTGAGCATTTTCTTCTACTTTAGAAGTATCGTTTATTTCAATATTATTAACTTCTGATGAAGTTTCTTTTTCTCTCTTTGTTAATAGCGCCGGAAAAATAAAACAAATAAAAAGAAATGCAAAAAAATATATAAATATTTTCTTCATTTTTTCACCTTCCTATTCTTTGATTTATGAACTTAGTTTTAATTTCATGTTGTTTAAAATTTTACGCTCTATTCTAGATACTTGTACCTGAGTTACTCCTAATATTTTAGCTACTTGTGCCTGTGTCTTTTCTTTAAAAAATCTAAGCATTATTACTTCTTTATCTCTCTTTTCTAATCCGTTAATTAGTTCCTTTATTACTAATTTATTGGTTAAAATCTCTTCTTCGTCTTTATTAGTCGAAATTTTTTCAATTAAACTAATTGTATTGCCATCTTTTGCATTTGTATATGTCGCATTTTCAATCGATTCTACTTTTCTTGCAGCTTCTTTTGCTAATATTATATCCTCCTTTGATACATGTAATTCTTTTTCTATTTCATCTATTGTTATTTCTTTTCCTTTTTCATTTAAATATATTTGCTCTAATTCTCTTATTTTAATTCCTAATTCTTTAATACTTCTACTTACTTTTATCGGTCCATCGTCTCTAATATGCCTTTTTATTTCGCCAATCATATATGGAACTGCATATGTTGATAATTTCACTTCAAAATTAGTATCAAATCTTTTTATTGCTTTTATAAAACCTATACAACCTATCTGATATAAATCTTCTAGTTCATACCCTCTACCATTAAACCTTCTTACTATACTCCATATTAACCCGATTATTATCTTGAACTAATTTCTCTAATTCTGTTTTATCTCCCTCTTGGGCTTTTTTTATCGTTTCTATGTCATTTTCGTACATAATCTCCCCACTTTTCTTTTAATCTTTAGTTCTCTAATAACGCTTCAAATTGTTCTTCCTCAGATTCTATTTTTGGTTTAATTATTTTTGACATTGTTACTTTTGTTCCTAATCCTAAAATAGACTCTACTTTCATCTTATCCATAAAACTTTCCATAATCGTAAATCCCATTCCAGATCTCTCTAAATTAGGTTTTGTTGTATATAAAGGCTCTTTTGCCTCGTTAATATTTTCAATTCCTTTTCCTTTATCTGAAATTTCTATAATAACCTCGTTTTTCTTTAGTTTTGCTGATACTTTAACAATACCTTGTTTTCCATCATATCCATGAATTATGCAATTAGTAACAGCTTCTGATACTGCTGTTTTTATATCAGCTAATTCTTCTATTGTTGGATCAAGTTGAGATGCAAATGCAGCAACTGCTATTCTTGCAAAAGCTTCATTTGAAGATTTACTAATAAACTCTAATTTCATCTCATTATCAAAAACTTCCTTCATATTTTTTAATTCCTTTCTTACCAATTAATTTTTTAATTATTGTCTACAATTGGTATTAATTTTAAAATTCCACTCATTTCAAAGATTCTTCTTACACTTTGTGTTAAGTTACTTATTTCTAACCTTGCACCTAACATATTAGCAAATTTGTATCTACCTATTAATAGTCCTATTCCGGCACTATCCATGAAAGTGACACTATCAAAATCAAATACAATTCTTTTAGGCATATATCTTTCCATTTCATAATCTGCTTTCCTCCTTATCTTTTGAACACTATGGTCATCAATTTCATCTGTCATTTTAAATATTAAAAGCTTGTCCTTTTCATAAAATTTCGATTCCATATTAACCTCCTCCTTGGTTTTATATTATTATAAATTATTTTACATTATTTTCCAATAGTGAAAAATAAGAAGTTTTGTCGATACATTAGAAGTTTTCGACAAAAAATATAACTGTTTGCAAATAAAATATTATCCCTATACTTGAAACTATTTCCAAATATAGGGATAATGTTTTATTTGCATCTTTAATTTAAGCTTTCCATTACTTTCTCTAACATTTTTTTGTATTTTTCTAATTTTTCTTTTTCTTCTTTAACTTTTGCCTCTGGAGCTTTGTTTACAAAACCTGGATTTGATAACATTTTCTCACATCTTGCAACTTCTCCTTCTAGCCTTAATTTTTCTACTTCTAATCTCTTTCTTTCTTCTTCTAAATTCACCAATCCTTCTAGAGGCATATATAATTCTATTCCATCTGTTAATATTTTAATTGCATCTTCTGGAATTCCTGTTTTGTCTTTCTGAATCTTAGCTTTATTAGCAAATCCTAATTTTAACAATACACCTTCTGCTTCCTTAAGCTCTTTTTCATATTTTTCTGTCACTAATATCAATTCTGACTTTTTAGTTGGATGTATATTTTTAGTATTTCTAATATTCCTAATTTCTACTATGATTTCTTTTATTTTTTCAATTGTTTCTTCTTGTTTGTCATATTTAAAGCTTAAATTATCTTCACTTAAATCTATAGTAGGCCAACTACTTACCATCAATTCTTTATCTTCGTATGAAACTAAGTTGTCATATATCTCAGAAGTTATGAATGGCATAAAAGGATGTAATAATTTCAAGCAATTTGTAAATACTTCATTTAATACATAAGATACCTGTACTTTTTCTTTTTCATCTTCGCCATATAATCTTACTTTAGCCATTTCTATATACCAATCGCAAAATTCATTCCACATAAAATTATAAATTTTATCTAATGCTACTCCTAAATCATAATTTTCAATATTGTTTGTTATTTCTAAAATTAATTTATTTAATTTATTTAAAATCCATTCATCTGATAACTTTAATGAACCTTCTTTATAAATGTGTCTTTCTTTATCATAATTTTCTTTTTTAAATTTAAGTATTTCTTCTTCTGAAGGTCTATTCATAATAATAAATTTAGCTGCATTCCATATTTTATTAGCAAAATTTGACGCTTGTTCTAATTTTTCCGGCATATATCTAATATCATTTCCCATTGTAGTTCCTGAAAGTACTGAAAATCTTAAGCTGTCTGCTCCATACTGATTTATTACTTCAATTGGGTCTACGCCATTTCCTAATGTTTTTGACATTTTTCTTCCTTGACTATCACGTACAATTCCATGAATTAATACATCACTAAATGGCTTTTCTCCCATTGCATATAATCCAGAAAATATCATTCTTGCTACCCAGAAAAATATAATATCATATCCTGTAACTAATACATTAGTTGGATAAAAAGTTTTTAAATCTTCTGATTCTTTATTTGGCCAGCCTAAAGTTGAAAATGGCCATAATGCTGAACTAAACCAAGTATCCAATGTATCTGGATCTTGATGTAATTTATCTGATCCACATTTTTCGCATTTATTTGGAGCACTTTTTGCCACATTTATATGTCCACATTCTTCACAATAATAAGCTGGAATTTGATGTCCCCACCATAACTGTCTTGATATACACCAATCTTGTATATTTTCCATCCAGTTAAAATATGTCTTTTCATATCTTTTCGGAACAAATTTAACATCGTCTTTCTTTACAGCTTCAATTGCAGGTTTAGCTAATTCTTTCATTTTTACAAACCATTGCTCAGATATACGTGGTTCAATTGTAGTTTTGCATCTCTCACATTTTCCAACATTATGAGTATAATCTTCAATTGATACTAAAGCTCCTAGTTCTTCTAATTTTTTAACAATAATTTTTCTTGCTTCTATTGCTTTCATACCTTTTACTTCTTGCATTAAATCTCCCATTATTGTTTTATCATCAAATACTTCTATGAATTCCAATTTATGTTTTAATCCTGCTTGATAGTCATTTGGATCATGTGCTGGTGTAATTTTAACACATCCTGTTCCAAATTCTGTTTCTACAAATTCATCTGCTATAATTGGTATTTCTCTATTTACAATAGGTACTATGCATGTTTTTCCTACAATATCCGTATATCTTTTATCTTCTGGGTTAACAGCTACTGCTGTATCTCCAAGCATTGTTTCTGGTCTTGTGGTTGCTACTTCTACATATCTATCTTCACCTTTTATCTTATATCTTAAATGCCATAAATGAGATATTTCTTCTTTGTATTCTACTTCTACATCAGAAATCGCTGTATGGCATTTTGGACACCAGTTAACCATTCTAGTTCCTTTATATATATAACCTTGTTTATATAAATTTATAAATTCTTCTAAAACAGCATCTGACATACCTTCATCTAAAGTAAATCTTCTTCTTTCCCAATCACAAGAACATCCTAATTTTCTTTGTTGCTCTTGAATCGTACCACCATATAATTTTGTCCATTCCCATGCTTCTTCTAAGAATTTTTCTCTTCCTAAATCTTGTTTCGTTTTTCCTTCTTCTTTTAATTTTTGTACTACTTTCATTTCTGTTGAAATTGATGAATGGTCTGAACCTGGAAGCCATAGTGTGTTATATCCTTGCATTCTTTTAAACCTAATCAATATATCTTGAATTGTATCATCTAATGCATGACCCATGTGTAATTTTCCAGTTACATTTGGTGGTGGCATCATAATGCAATAATTTTCTTTTGTTTTGTCCATACTTGGCTTAAAATATCCCTTTTCTTCCCATCTTTGATATAGTTCTTCTTCAAAATCTTTTGGATTATACTTTTCTTTTAACATAAAATTTCCTCCTTTATTTATAATATAAAAAAACTCGCCCCTTCTATATAAGGGCGAGCTATTTCTCACGGTACCACCTTAATTTATAATTTTGTTTTTTACAAAACTACTTCTTAATTAGCTTTTAACACAGCTTACGCGAATATCCCTATTTTGTATTTCTCAGAATATTAACAAAAAAGCTACCTTCTGTTTATCTTTTTCTTAAGAAGTTTACAGCCTATGACTTCTTTTCTCTTTTAAGAAAGTTTAAACATACTCCTCTTTTTTCTAGTTTCTTAATTTTATGTTTATATTATTACACAAATTTTATAAAATTACAAGTCTTTTACATTTAATTTTTATCTCTACATAGCTTTTCTATATAATTCTATAAATTCTTCTTTTGAAACTTCTCTTGGATTTCCTGGTTTGCAAGGGTCATTCATTGCTTTATCAGCAAGCATTTCAAAGTCTTCTTCTTTTGCTCCATAATCTTTTATAGTAGTTGTAATTCCTACTGATTTACTTAATTCTGAAATCATCCATACAAATGTATTTATTACATCTTGATCATTTAAATGTTCCGCATCTGGTCTACCAATATTAACTAGAATTTCTCTAAATCTGTCTGCACAAACTTCACCATTAAATCTCATAACTATAGGAAGAAGCATTGCATTAGCTATTCCATGTGGTGTATCATAAACAGCTCCAAGTTGATGAGCCATTGAATGAACAATTCCAAGTCCTACATTACTAAATCCCATTCCAGCAATATATTGAGCCATTCCCATTTTTTCAATAGCTTCTGGATTTTTTTCATTAACTGCTGCTGGTAAATATTTAAATATCATTTTAATTGCTTTCATATGAAACATGTCTGACATATCATTATGTGCTTTTGTTATATATCCTTCTATAGCATGTGTTAAGGCATCCATACCTGTTGCTGCTGCTAATCCTTTTGGCATAGAAGCCATTAATTCAGAATCAATAATTGCAAGAATAGGAATGTCATTTGGATCTACACAAACCATTTTTACTTCTGCTTCTTCGTCTGTTATTACATAATTAATTGTAACTTCTGCTGCTGTACCTGCTGTTGTTGGAAGTGCTATTACAGGCATTCCTCTATTTACAGTGTTTGATAATCCATTTAAAGATTTTATATCACTTCTTTCTGGATTTGTCATAACTATAGAAATACCTTTTGCAGTATCCATACTTGACCCTCCACCTACTGCAACAATTACGTCTGCTTTTGATTTTTTGCAAGCTTCTACTCCATCTGTTACATTTTTTATTGTTGGATTTGGTTTAATCTCATCATATAAATCATATTTTATATTTGCATGTTTTAAAACTGTTTCTATTTTTGCTGTTACTCCAGCATCTACCAATGATTTATCACTTACTAAAAATACCTTTTTAAATCCTCTCTTATTAATTTCTCCTGCAAGTTCTTCTCTTGCACCCTTTCCAAAATATGATGTTTCATTTAACATAAACCTTACTGACATATTATTTTCCTCCTTCGTTTTTTTACATTTCTTTATATTCAGATGGTATTTCAAACAAATTATTATCTACATCGTCTGAAATATCTACTTTTAATAACTCTTGTTTATTTCCAACAATTGTTTTTATATATTCTAATTTATTACCATCAAAATAAAATTTAGTTTTTATCTCTTGTCCTTCATTTTCTGAATTGTCCATCATAACGAATTTTGTTACTGTATTATATTCTTCATATGTATATGTTTTATTCTCAATTTTTTCTTTTCCCTTTTCATACTCCGTATCTTTTATTTCTTCTAAACTCGATTCTATTTTATTAAGGTCTATTTCATTATTTTTATATGTATAATAAGTTTTTGAATCGTCCATCATTAAATAAGAATTACCATCTTTTATAATAAATTTAGATTCTGAGCCATCATATATAGTTTCTATATATGCTTTATTTTGTTGTTTTGCATAATACATTTTATTGTTATTATCTAATGTTGTTATAAAACTATACGATTCTTTAGATTTTAGTTCTTCATATAATTTTTGAACTCCAAAATAATTTTCATTTTTTGTATCTGTTTGAGTCATATATAGCGCTATTCCTCCGCAACATGCTATTATCAAGATAATTACAATTAAAATTATTAGTATTTTTTTCTTTTGCTTATTTGTAGCTTTTGTTTCTGACACAATTATTCCTCCTTTGTTTTTTATTATAGTTATCCTCTAAATATAAATATTTAATAAAGAAAAAACAATATATGCGATATAATATACTAACTCTACTAATGCAAACTTTTTAATAAATTCAGAATTTTTTTCTTCTCCAAATATTGATTTTAATGTAAAGTACATTAATACAATTGATACCGCACTACATAATCTTGTAAATGGTATTGTTATTGTAGATATTGATGAACCAAATATTGTTAATATACTTACAACTGATGCAATTACAAGTGGTATATTAGCTGTTGTTACTGTTGTAATTATTGTCGTTAATGATTTTTTATTTTTAGAATTCATAACTAAGACAATAATAGACATTACTAATATACTGCATATAGGTGCTATTGTTGCTTTTATAACAGACATTAGACTGCTTCCTAAACTTGATAATCCCCATATTGGCCCTACTGAAAAACATCTGCTAATTAATTCAGCTACTACCCATATAACTAATATAATAATTGCATATTTAAAATATTGGTTATTTTCTTTATCTACTATTTCTTTTATTTTTCCTAATGGGTCTTTGAATAATTCAGCTATAAATCCTTTTGTTTCAATGCTATCTTTTTTGATATCTACATTTTTAATTGTATCTTTTACTTGATTTACTGTAGTTGATGCCTCACTTTTCAATTCTTCTGTGTTTACTTTCTTTTCTTCTTTTTCTTCCATGTTAATCCTCCTAATATTATATTATTATTTATAGTATTTATTATTACTATCAAAATTAATCACCTAAGTTAATACCTATATCTCTAGCTGCTTTTACTAAATCGTCATCCATAGTAACTTTTCTTAGATTACTTTCTGCAGTATTTCCAGACACTGCTCCAATTTTTGTATTGTTTCCAACTACATCTTCTAAAGATGCTGAATCTAATTTTCCATTTTTAATTACTACCAAAGTTCCAAATTTTCCTTCTAATGCAAGTTCCATTGCTTTTGAACCATATTTTGTTGATAGTACTCTATCAAAAGCTGTTGGTGTTCCTCCTCTTTGCATATATCCTAGTGTTGTGTTTCTTGCTTCTAATCCAGTTAATTCTTCTAATTGTTTTGCAACAACTTGTCCAACTCCACCTAATTTTGTATTGTCAACTCCTGCTCCATTATTACGTATATTTTGTACTACCATTTCTCCATCTTTTGGTTTAGCTCCTTCGGCTACAACTACTATACTGAAGTTTTTTCCTCTTTTCTTTCTATTTTCAATTTTAGTTGCTACTTTATTAATATCATATGGTATCTCTGGAATTAGTGCAACATCTGCTCCTCCTGCTATTGCTGATTCTAATGCTATCCATCCAGCATATCTTCCCATAACTTCTAGCACCATAATTCTATGATGTGTTTCTCCTGTTGTATGTAATCTATCTAATGCTTCCATAGCAACAGATACAGCTGTATTGTAACCAAATGTAATTTCTGTACAAGCTACGTCATTGTCAATTGTTTTTGGCACTCCTATAATATTTACTCCTTTTGTTGAAAAATCTCTTGCAGATTTTTGTGTTCCATCTCCTCCTAAAGTAAAGATACAATCAAATCCAAATTCTTTAATATTTTCTATTGCTTGTTCTGATAAATCTTTGTATTCTACACTTCCATCTTCATTTACTATTTTATAATTAAATATGTTTGCATTTGTTGATGAACCTATAATAGAACCACCTTTTGGTAAAATTCCTACTGCTTCTCCATTGGCTGCTGTACTTAATTTTTCAAAGTCTTTTTTTAGTAATCCATTATATCCATCTACTATTCCATAACATTCTACTCCATGATTTTCTGCTGTTTTTACAATTGCTCTAATAACTGCATTAAATCCTGATACGTCTCCTCCATTTGCTAATATTCCTACTTTTTTTAACATAGTTCCTTCCTCCATTTTTAATTTTTCCTGTGTGACATAAAGCCACACTGGGAAAGTTTTTTCTTCTTTTTCATACATAGTGGTCATTATTTTATTTTCCATTCTTTTGCTGTTTCATTCCACTCTAATGAGACATCAGATTTTAGAGAAACTACAGGACGCACTCCATAGCTACCGCTGTCGTAGCCGCTTTCACCCTCATAGCCATTAGAATAGTACAAAGTGCTACCACTGTTGTTATTACTAATGCTATTAATGTAATACCATTACTTGTTTTTATTAATTGTTTTGTGTTTCTTTCGTTCTTCATAAAAATATTCTCCCTTTTTTGTTTAACTTTTTATATGAATTTCTTCCACTTACATTTTAATTAAACATATCTTTAAATGTCAATACATTTAAAACTATTTCTTGCTTTTTATTAATATATTATTAGTAATGTATTATAAACTCCGTCATTAAAAATTATATTTTTTGTATTTCTTATATGCTACTATTCCTCCCGCTATTACAACGCCAGCAATAGTAATCATAATATAACTAGTACCAGTCTTTGGTAAAATTCCTGATGCCATCGTATTATCGCCACTTACAGTTCCAAAGTCTGCCCATTTAAAATCATTATCGCCATAAAAAAACATGTACCATTCTTCATTATTTATAACACTTGCAGTAGCCAATGTAACAGCTTCATTTGATATATATTTTCCATTTTCGTCATCAGTTTTTATATATAAATAATAGTATTCTCCATTCTCCAAGCCTTTTAAATCTATAACGCTATTTCCAGTTGTTTTTGCACCACCAGCATTATATTCTATTGAATAATTATCATCTTTATCTGCATCTAAAGTCTGATTATAGATTCCTGAATTGGATTTTGCATATGTCATTAACCCTGAAAATCCTGAAGAATCTTTATTTTTTATTTTAGTTAAAATAGATTGATCTGTTATTTTTCCAACTTTAATTTGGATTTTTCTATTGTTTTTACTATCATGTGTAAATGTTGTTACAATTTGGTCTAATTTATATGTCATAAGTGAAGAATGAAAAGCATCACTATATTTTGCTTCACTAAATCTTTCTAGTTTATTTCCATATGTAACAACATTATAAGTTAATCCACTTTTTTCAACAACAGATGCATATAAATCTTGATTCAATTCTACATAATAAGCAACTTTATTCATTTCTGATACTTTAAATGTTTTAGAATTTTTGTCGTAATTTAAAGTAATTTTATCATTAGATATACCTCCACTTACATTTGGTTTGCTGTTGTTAGAAGTTATATATAAGTAATATGTTCTATCCTCTTTTGGTGTAACACCAGATATTTGAACTGTTGCTTTAAACATTCCACCTTTTTTTAATTCAAATTTTGCTTTTGAAAAATCGGTCCACTCTCCATCTGTCGAATCACCTTTGCTACTATCATCTGTTGTTTCTCCTTTTATTTCAGAAGAATACCCATTAAAATCATAATATGTATCTGTGCCATTATCAATTTTTACCCACAGTATAAAATATACTACACCTGTATAATTTGAAAAATCAAGTTCTACATTATTTGAGGTATTTGTTGTAGTTTTCCAAGAATTTGTATAACTTGGTATCATAGCAAGATACTCTTTTTGTTTTGTTTCAGTAGTAGTTTTAACCGTGTTATAAAATTGTTTATATTCTGCATAAGCTGTATTATATTTTTCTCTAGCTTCGCTTAGCTGTTCTTCTGTTGCAGTTCCACTTGAATTTAATTTTTCATATTCTTTTTTTAAATTAGTTAGGTTATCTCCTTTTTCTTTTATAGTTTCATTACTTGTTTTTGTATATTCATTTATTTCTTTAAATTTAGCTGAAATACTATCTAATTCAGCTTTTGTTATATCGACTTTTTGATAAGAAATTGTATATCCACTAGCACTTGATGATAATCTTATTGTTCCAGTCCCTACTTTATCTCTAACATTTATTATAGATGGTAATGTTATATAATTTTTCGGATCTATCTCACCACTATATGCTACAACTTCATTACTAAAACTACCTAAAATTGAAATTACCATTATTATTAAAATTAATATTGATATTATTTTTTCTTTCAAACTAATTTTCCTCCTTTTATTTTCTTTTGTTTTTTATTTATATCTCTTTTCATATTATATTTTTTTATATTTTGTGTCAATATATATTCTTAAATTGTAATGCAATTGTAATATTTTATTGATTTTAAATTCTTATTTTAGTAATTTTTTAGATTTTTTATAAAAACTATCCATTGGTCAAAAAATTCCAGCCTACTGCAGAATTACTATTTTTCTGTAATTTGCTTGTAGGCTAGAATTCCTATATCGTCTTTCCTGTGTGACATAAAGCCACACAGGGAAAGTTTTTTCTTCTTTTTCATACATAGTGGTAATTATTTTATTTTCCATTCTTTTGCTGTTTCATTCCACTCTAATGAGACATCAGATTTTAGAGAAACTACAGGACGCACACCATAGCTAATGCTGCGCTCGCGGCCATTAGAGCAGTACAAACGGTATTCGTTGCCGTTGACACCACCATCATAAACATTGCGAAGCCCCCAGATCACACCGCCGTAGCCGTAAGCATCAGCACAATCAGACGCAAGCCAATAATTTTGTGCACATTTTCCATTTGTAAAATTTCTAAAATAATTATCACTTCCTACTTTATCATATCCAAATAACATTTTATATACTGTATTTACTGTACCATCTTCATTTGTTCCTGATACTACTTTATCTGTTCCTAGTGTTAATGGATTATAATAATAATGTGTACTAGTTATTTGTATATTTCCTGATGTTAATGCTTTAAATGTTTTACTTGCTTTATCATAATAATTACATGTATTTTCTGTTCCACTCCATTTTTGTCCATTTGTTGCACTTGATGATAATGTATCTCCTTCTCCTCTTGTATATGTTACTTTATTTCCATATTCATCAAAGTTGCCTTCTCCATATTTTGATGTTTCTGGGTTATATCATGTTATTTCATTGATATCCTCTACTGTGATACTTGTTGCTTTTTCTGCTCCTTTTCCATGTCCAAATATTGAACTTATCTTATTTAATTCTTCTATTCCATTTATATATCCTTTTTGTCCTTTTAACGTATACTTTGTTCTATTACTATCTGTATATGTTCCTGGTCCTATGAATTCTTCTGATATTAGTCTTATTTTTCCATTTTTTACTCCTAATACTCTCCATCCATATCCTGCACTTTTATATGTTGCTACATTAAATTCTTGATTACTATCTGCTCCTGTTTTATCTGCTGTTGATGTATATGTCAAATCACCTGTATTTGCTTCTAATGTTGGATCATAATTCACATAGTCTCCTACTTTCATTGTTTTTCCATCTGGCGAAGTTATTGTATCTCCTGTTTGTGTATATCCTCCACTTGTTGTAAAATTCACTTCCCCATTTTCATCTATTTCTGCTATTACTCCATCTAATGTTACTTCTAGTGGATATGATGCTTCCTTTGGTAATCCTTTTATTCCTATTTGTTCTAAATTTTTTGTTAAGTCATCATAGTTTAGTTCTCCATCTTTTCCATAGCTTCCCATTACTGCTATCTTTATTTGTTCCTTGGCTTTTTCTTCATCATTTGTTGTTTTAGCTGTCTTTGCTTTTCCTAGTATTCCATTATCGCCTGTTAATGTAGCAATTACTACTCCTGCAAGGATTAAAAGGACTATGATTGTTATTACTAAAGCTATTAAAGTAATACCATTACTTGTTTTAATTAATTGTTTTATGTTTCTTTCGTTCTCCATAAAAATATTCTCCCTTTCTTTTGTTTAACTTTTTATATGAATTTTTCCCACTTATATTTTAACTAAACCTGTCTTTAAATGTCAATACATTTTTTTGAAAATTTATGTAATAATAATTTAAATTTATAGGTTAAGGTGATACTATGATTAAGGAAAAAAGAAAATCTAAAAGATATACTCAAGATAAGAAAAATGACAGAAAAAACTGCTTAAAATAAATTAGCAATTTTCCTGTCATTTTTTATTTAGTTGAAATATGTATATTTTCTACTTTGCAATTTAATTCTCTAGCCACAATATTTTGTATTTGTGCTACTTCTTCTTGCTTTAATTCTTCTATTCCAACTATTACGCTAATACTTTCTCCATTTACAAAAATAATAACATTTTCAAAGCCTTTTGTTTTTATCAAATTTTCACAAATCATTATACTATTTTTAGTCTGATTTATTTTTGTAATTTCTTGTGTTGCCGTTTGTTTTTGAGTCTCTAATGAATTACCACTGTTCAATACTTTTTCGTAAGTTTCTAACATTTGCGAATACATAGTATCTCTTTCTAATTTTGACTTAGTAAAATAATCATCCTTACTAGCATTACTACTTGTAGCAATAGTATTTTGAGTTAAGTTATTTGTGTTTGTATTATTTGCTGTATTACTTATATTTGTAGAATTAGTATTATTAGTGTTTTCATTTTGTGTAGTATTAACAGTATTTGTATCTGTTGTATCTCCTCCTACTATATCATTACTACTAACTAATGTCGCATCTCCTATATCTGCCAATTTTGTGTCATCTTTAGATTCCATTTCTATACTAGTTTCTACTGAATCTCCTCCTTGCTTTGTTGTATAATTTAAATATCCTGCAGTCATAAGCATAATAGCTATCACATAAATAATAATTTGATTTTTCTTTAATAACCCTTTCATCTTTTACCCTCCACTTTAAATTTTATCCATTCATCTCAAATACTTGGATTTTATGCGTTGCTAAGCCTGTAACAGCTTCTACTGCTTGTATAATATTTGCTTTTGTATCTGCATTGTTTGCTCCTTTTGCTGTAATAATTGCGCCTTCTATTTTAGGCTGCACTACTTTTTGAGTTATTGGTGTCTTTTCTCCATTTTCTTCCTTATAAATAATATCTTTTTGCGAATCTGTTTCTTGTATTTTTCTTGTTCCACCTGAGGTGTCTGATTCTTCCGTATTACTAACTTTTGAACTTTCATTATACATCGCTACAACCTCACTAGACTCCGAATAATTAATACATACTTTAACTGCTCCTACACCTTGAATCTTTCCTAATATATTTTCAAGTTTTTCTTCTAAATTATCTGTTAATTGTACATTATTTTTACTGTCATTTGTTATCTGATTTGTTGTTGCTAACTGTTTAGAATTACTATCTGTTTCTTTTTTATCTTCTTTTTTGTTTCCATTCCAAATAATATTAATAATTACAATTGTTATAATTGATAATATTATCAACAATACTAAGTTTTCAATTTTCTTTTTGTCATTTCCTTCTTGTTGTTCTTCTTTTTTACCTATTAATTCTTTCAATTTATCTCTAAACATTTTTCATTCACCCCATATTCTTCAATTAAAAACTTTTTTATATTTTGAATTTCTGTCTTATTAACCTTATCAGATACTTCATTTTTTTCCTTCTCTTGTTTTTTTATTTCTACTCCTGTATCTATTTTTCTTATTTTTTGTATTTCTGTTACTATTTTATTTTCTGCGCTATTTTTTATATCATTTTTAACTTCTTCTTGAGTTTTACTAACAATTAATTTAATTTTATTTATCTTAGTTTCTTCTTCATCATCTGCTATTTGCACACTCACTTTGCATTTTTTAACCTCATAACCTTTTTCTTTTATTTTTTTAGTAATGTCTTTCTCTAATTCTTCTGAATATAATTTTTTAATTCTTTCATTCATACTAGTTTGATTTACCGAACTTGTCTCTACTGAAGTATATTCTTCTAAATCAATATTGTTAAAATTAAAAACATCTTTATTTTTAATTAAAGGAGAAACTATATTAAATATTACATAAACTCCTAAAACCATTCTAATATATTTTTTAGTTCGATTATTTGGCAAAAGCATTTCAAAAATAGATACAATTACAATTGTTATTCCTAGTCCTTTTGCCCAAGAACTTAAAATTTCTATCATTTTTTCTCTCCTACCTATACATCATAGTACCATTAGATATTTTTAAGACTAAAGTTGTCCCTATTATTAGCATAAATGATATTGCACATAATATTCCTAAAAATATTTTAAAAATATCTCCAATTTGTTCTAATAAATCTATAATTTTTTCATCTGCAATAGGCTGAACTACTGTCGAAAGTAATTTATATGATACCGATAAAACAAAAAGCTTTAAAATTGGCATAATACAAATTCCTATCACGATAACAACTCCTACAAGTCCAACTGCATTTTTCAGTACAATTCCACAACCTAAAACTGTATCTACAGCATCACCTAATATTTTTCCTACTACTGGTATTGCCGAACTCACCACTGCTTTTGTAGTTTTTGCTGTAATTCCATCAATACTACTTGATAAAGTTCCTTCTAGTGAAACAACACCTACAAATACTGTTAAAACAATTCCTAAAAACCATACTATACCTGATTTAAAAAACTTTGATAATTTATCAATATGAACTTTGTCGGAAATTTTTGAAATAATCACTAAACTAGTTAATACTAAAACAAATGGTATTATTAAATTTTGTATTATATTTCCAATAAAATTAATCATAAATAATATAATAGGTTCAACTACACTACTTGTTGTTATGCTTCCTGTATACATCATAAGAGTAATTAATAATGGAACTAGTGTGTTCATAAATCCAATCAAATTTCCTGTAGTATCCTGAACTAATTTTATAATATCTGTAAAATTAGACATAATCACAGTAACAATTAATATATATTGAACATAGTAAATCAATTTTGAAATATTATTATTTTCTAAACTTTCACTAATTGATTTTAAAATACTGTGAATCAAAATAATAGCTAAAATACTAACAAGCGATTTTATATTTGTGGTTACTTCTTTTCCTAATATGTTTAATATTTTTTTTAATAATGTACTATTATCAACCTCTCCCTTTATTGCGTCATTTAATATTTCGTTTATATCAATATCCTCAAAAAACTCCCCTGTAAACTTTTCTGCATTTTTTATAAAATCTTGTATTTTAAATTCTTCTTGCTGTTCAATAATAGTTTGATTATCATTTGCATAACTTGAATTAGATAAGAATACTATTAACACCATTACAATAATTGTTATTATTTTTTCTATTATAAAAAAATTTTCTTTTCCAATTTTCATTTGTATTTTCCTCTTCTTTATGGCAATACTTTCAATATAACTTCCAGTAAACTTGATATAATAGGTATTGACATTGATATAATAATAATTTTTGTTCCCATTTCTATCTTACTAGCAATAGCCGCCTCTCCTGAATCTTTGCAAACACTAACAGCAAATTCAGACAAAATTGCTAACCCAGTTATTTTTATAAGTATTACCAAAAAAGTACTATTAATAGAAGTCTTACTTGCTAGTGATTGCAATAAATTAACAATACCTGTAAGTTTATCCATAACCAAAAATAAAATCAAAACACCTGTTAGCAAACTTATATAAATAGCAAATTCAGGTCTATATTGCTTTAAAAGAATAATAATAACTAAAGCAACTAAAGCAATTCCAACTATTTTAATAACTTCCATTTTCATCCTTTCCAAATGAGACAGGGGGACAGGTGAGACAGGGGGGACAGGTCTTAAATGTCTCATTTTTTATTCATGCACAATATTTTTTTATTTTACTTTTCTATGAGACATTTAAGACCTGTCCCCCCTTGTCTCGCCTGCCCCCTTGTCTCATAAGTTAAATATTGTTCTAACTGTGTCAAATAATCCGCTTATTTCTTTTATTACCATCGTTAATACAATTACTAATCCTGCCAATGTTGTCATCATTGCTTGATCTTCTCTGCCTGCTCGTACTAATACTTGATGTAAAACTGCTACTAATATTCCTATTGCAGCTATTTTAAACAATAAATTAATATCCATTTTAATTATCCCCCTAATTTAGCACAAGACAATTACTATTGCTAACCCAACTATTGTTCCCAGTCTCGTATATAATCTCTCGTTTTTTTGTTTTGCTTCCATTGCATCTTTTATCTGCCCTTCTAAGAAATTTTCAGTTATTTCTATTTGGCTGATTTGTCCATCTGTATCTGTCTGTCCCAATAACTTTGATAACATTTTTAAAACATTTTTATCTTCTTCTTTTAAATTGTTGTTTGTTTCTTCTACAGCTTGTTCCCAAGCCACATCTGCAGTTGTTTTTTCCATTTTTTCTTCTGCTTTTTTAAATATTTGTCCAATATTCTTGTTTGAATTGTTAGATATTTCTTTAAAGATATCTGGTATTGGTTCATATGTAAATTTTATTTTATTCTTTAATATGTTTAATGTATTTTTCATCTCTTCTAATTCCTGTAATCTATATACATATCTTTTTGATATAAATTTCCCAATCATACTAGAAAATACTAAGATTAAAAATAATATAAAATATTTAATTATTTGCATTCTTATATACCTTGTCCTTTCTATTTTTAGTATTATATTCATTTAATTTATTTTTAGAACTAAAAATTATCTTTCTAAAAAAATTATTTTTTCAATTTGTTTTGTTTCTATTAATTTATTTATTTGTATATTATTTTTTATATCTTCTAGTGTTTTTCCATGCATGGTAAAAATCCCTTTCACTCCTGCCGAAATTGCTTCTCCGTATAGCTTCTACATCTTCTTTTGAACCTATCTCATCACATGCTATTACTTCAGGAGCCATGGACCTAATTAACATTTTCATCCCTTTTGCTTTTGATATATTTTCAACAACATCTGTTCTTATTCCTACATCATTTTGTGGTATTCCTTGATACATAGCTGCAATTTCTCCTCTTTCATCTACTACCCCACAAGTTTTCCCTTTAAAATTTATCTCTGGTATTCCATTACTTATTCTTCTTATAGTATCTCTTAGCATTGTAGTTTTTCCCATTCCAGGTGGAGAAACAATTAAAGTTGTATAAATGCTATTTGATTCTTTATCTATTATTTGTCCTAAAATTTTATTACTGCAATTTAATACTTCTCTTGCAATTCTAAAATTCAAACTAGTAATATACTTCAAATTGATTATCCTTTCATTTTCTATAACTGCTGTTCCTGTAATACCTACCCTGTGCCCTCCTTTTACAGTAATAAATCCTTCGCAGATTTGATTTTTGTAAGCATAAATTGAGCTATTACATAACTTTTCTAAAATCTGTAATATTTCTTTTTGATTTACTTTATAATCTATAACTATATCAGCTTGTCTTATTTTAAGAATAATAGGTCTATTACATCTTATTCTAATTTCTTGTAAATTGTTTTCTATGTTTATATTTTGATTAAATGTATTTTCTAACAATTCATATAATTGACATGGAAAATATCTTAATATTTCTTCTCTATTTTTCATTTTTTGATTTCCTCCATATTAATTATCTTATCCTTTTTTATATTATAGGAACTTCGTAGAATTTTCCCATAAAAAAAAGAAGCTTATTTTAATATATGCTTCTTTTTCTATTTTAGAACTATTATTTTTCATTAATAACTGCACGATAAATTAATCCTGTATCTTGATCTTTTTCAAATTCTACTCTGTAGCTTTTTTCTGTATCTATTTCTCCTTTTATAAGAGTTATATTTTGTTCGCTTGCTTCATATTCTTCTCCATTATAATTAATTTCTTTTATTTCATTACTTGTTTCTTCAGATTGATTATTTAAAGATATGGTCGATAGTAATCCTTTTACTGTTACTCCTTTTAAATTTGTACTTTCGTAAGCTTCAAATTTTTGGTTGAAATTATTTATTTCTGCTTCGCTCATATTTGAGTTCACTTGATTTAAGACATTCATATTTCCTAAATAAAGGCCAATAGAAGGAATCATATTAACTATTGGATTTTCACTTGCTTCTAATCCTAATTGTCCCATTTGTTGCTCATTAACTTCAGATATTCTCTCAACTACAGCATTTAAAAAGTTAGATACCTGATCAGAATCATAATCAGTCAACATCAAGCTATTGTCTGATGAAAAGTCTTCCACTGTAGCACTATCTGTGAAATTTACATCATTACTAAACTTATATACTACTACTTCACTATCTACATCCGTTGTTGTACTACTCTCTGCTACTTCTGGTAAACTCATAATTAATTCATAGTTTTCCTTTATATTTTGTAAACTTTCTAAATTTTCAAAATTAGCAGAAAAACTTATCTTTGATTTTTTATCTTCTTTCATTTCGTATGATACAACTATATTTTGCTGATTGCCTTCTATTTTCTTTTCTATTGCTATCGTTCCTTCTGTCGTTTCTATTACCAACTTGCATACATCTCTATTTTTTTGATACACTGCAATTTCAAAATTTTTATCACTAAAATCTGTATCATCCTTAATGCTTTTTATTGCATCATCAATCTGACTAGCTGTTATTTTTGCTGAATTCTTCTGTATTTTTAAATATTCATTTAATTTATCTACTGTGGTTTGATCATTTTTTAGAGTCTCCAAAAGTTTGACTAACACATTTTGTAAATCTGTCCCTGTCAAAGACAACTTATATCCAGACATATCAGATTCTTTAACTTTTGAAAATTTGTCTTTTTCTAATTGTTGATTTATTACTGTTATATAAGTATCTTTTATATGACTTTTTTCATCTTCTGTCAACTCTACTTTTCCCATTTTCTGTAATTTGTCAACCATTTCTCCATAACTTTCTACATCATCTAAATCTTCTGATAACTTATTTAATTTTTCTGTTTCTATAGCAACAAATTTACTTCCAACATATTTTGTCTGTAATCCTATCTTATTTTCTATTTGTTTATAATTAATAGGAAATTTTACATCATTTGAATAATTCAATGAAATATTTTGTGCAGCTTTTGAATTCGCCGTATCAACCTGTCCAGAAAAACTAATATTGAAATTATTTACATTTTCAAATTTTTTTTGCTCATTGTCAGATGATATATTAACAGAAAACTCTCCTTCATCATTATAAGGTGTGTTATTCTTTTTTTCAAAATATTGCTTTAGCCCATCATCTATAAACCCTTTTTTAGAATCTCCTATATCTGCCATATACTTAAAAAACATTTCTTTATCACTTTTAAATATATCAGTAGCAAATACTAGAATTCCAACTCCAGCTAGTATTATAATTACTATAATAATTATTAAAATTAACAATATCTTTGTATTTTTCTTTTGATTCATCTCTTTTTCTCCTCGTAAAAAATATATTAAATATGTAATATTCTTCTCTTATATGAGAAATAGATAAATAACTTTTATGTCATTTATCTATTTGCACATTATTTTATTCTTGTTCCCAATTATGGTATATATTAGCTACATCATCTAAATCTTCTAACTTTTCAATTAGACGTTCCATCTTTTCGCAACCTTTTTCATCTAAACTAACCATTGTAGTTGGAACCATTTGAACTTCTGCTTCTAAAAATTCGAAACCTTCTTCTTCTAATTTCTCACGTACAGCTGAAAAATCTGCTGGATCTGTTGTAATTTCATAAACTTCTTCTGAAGCCTCAAAATCCTCTGCTCCCGCATCTAATGCAAGCATCATTAATTCTTCTTCGTCTCTGTCAGTTGAAGCTCTTTCTATTACAATGACTCCTTTTTTATTAAATAAATATGATACACAACCTGTTGTTCCTAGATTTCCTCCTGCTTTATCGAAAACGTGTCTTACATCTGCTGCAGTTCTATTTTTGTTATCTGTAGATGCTTCTACAATAACTGCAACTCCACTTGGTCCATATCCTTCATATGTAATTTCTTCATAATTTTCATTACTACTAGATGCTTTTTTTATAGCATTATTTATTGTATCGTTTGGCATGTTTGCTGCTTTACATTTAGCTATTACATTTTTTAATTTTGAATTTCCTGCTGGATCTGGTCCACCTTCTTTAACTGCTATTAAAAGTTCTCTTCCTAATTTTGTAAATATTTTTCCTCTTGTGGCATCTGCTTTTCCTTTTTTTGCTTGAATATTATGCCATTTTGAATGTCCTGACATATTTCTCTCCTCCTCTTTAATTTTCCCCTGTATTCTAAGGCTTTCAAGCCTCTATCTATTGGTTTTACCCATTTTTTCTAAAAATTTCTTTTTATATTGTAACATATCTTTTGTATTTTGTGTAGTCTTTTACAAATATTTTTTGTATTTGATAGATGTAAATGATACTAAATAAAAATACTCTAATTAGCAACTATCTACCTGCTCTAAAACTTCTTCTTAATCTTAAAGCATTTAAAATAACAGTAAAACTACTAAATACCATCGCTAGACTTGCAATCATTGGATTTATAGAAATGCCAAAAGGTTTTAATAATCCTATTGCAACAGGTATCATCAAACAATTGTAAAAAAATGCCCAAAATAGGTTTTGTTTTATATTTTTAATTGTTTTTTCGCTGATTTTAATCAATTTTAATATTGAATCCAAATCATTTTTAGTTAAAATAACATCACTTGAATCCATTGCAATATCAGTTCCACTTTTTACGCTTACACCAATATCTGCGTTTGTTAGTGCTGGACTATCATTTATTCCATCTCCACACATCATAACTCTATTTCCATCTTCTTTTAACTTCTTTATTGTTTCTGACTTTTGAGATGGTAGGACATTTGAAATTACTTTAGTTATCCCAAGCTCTTCACCTATCTTTTCTGCTGTTTCTTTGTTATCTCCTGTTAACATTATAGTTTTAATATTATGATTTTTTAACCTACTTATAACATCTTTTGCATTTTTTCTTACAATATCATTTACTCCTATCAATGCTAAAATTTCTTTTTCATTTGCAATATAAACGATACTATTTCCATTAAGTGCTAATATTTTTTCATCTTCTAAATGATTATTTTTAATAGAGAATTTTTCAATTATTTTTCTATTTCCTAATATTATTTTTTTATTTTCAACTTCTCCAGTCAATCCATATCCTACAATATTTTCAATATTCTTTACTTCTGATTTCAAAATTTTATTTTCTTGCATATATTCTACAAAGGCTTTCCCTATTGGGTGGGTAGATTTTTCTTCAATACTTCCTGCAAGTCTAATTAATTCCTTATCTGATAATTTACTATAATTATATATTTGTGAAATTTTTAATTTTCCATAAGTTAATGTACCTGTTTTATCAAATACTACAGTGTTAATTTTTGAAGCATTTTCTAATATTTCACTCTTTTTTACTAATATCCCATTACTTGCACATATTCCTTCACTTATAACTATTGCAAGTGGTGTTGCTAAACCTAGACTACAAGGACAAGCAACTACTAATATAGTAACAAATGTGCTTAATGCTGTTCCAAAATCATATCCTAAAAGCAAATACATAACAAAACTTATTATAGCTATTATAATAACTACTGGAACAAAATATCCTGAAATTTTATCAGCAATCTTTGCTATTGGTGCTTTTGTATTACTTGCTTCTATAACTAATTTTACTATCTCTGATACTGTCGATTCTTTTCCAATTTTTTCAGCCCTATATTTTATGAAACCATCATAATTCAGACTTCCTGCTATTACTTTATCTCCAATATTTTTTGTTACTGGTTTACTTTCTCCTGTGATAAATGACTCATCTACGTGAGTTTTTCCTTCTATTATTTCACCATCTACTGCAATTTTGTCTCCTGCTTTTGAAATTACAATATAGCCTTTTTTTATTTCATCAAGAGTTACCTCTTTTTGGATTCCATTAACTTCAATTATTGCTTTATTCGGAGTAATTTCAACCAGTTTTTTTATTGCATCCTTTGTTTTATCTTTGCTTATTCCATCAATATATCTTCCAAGTTTAACAAAGTAAATAACTATTGCTGCTGATTCAAAATATAAATTCATTGTATAGTGCATATTTCCTTTTATTATCATATACATACTATATAAACTATAAATAAAACTACTTACAACACCTATTGTAACAAGTGTATCCATATTGGGTATTTTATGAATTAAATTTTTATAACCATTTTTTAAAATATCATATCCATACCCAAAAAATGCAATTGTTAAAATCAATAAACTAACGGCATAATTTATAGGATTATGTTCTGCACTTAAAAATTTTAAAGTTGGTAAACCAATCATATGTCCCATAGAAATATACATAGTAACTATTGCTAAAACTGTAAAAATAATAAATTGTATTTTTTCTTTTTTATTATTTTTTTCTATGTTGAACTCTTTAAATATTCCTAAACTTTTAAAACCTGCTTGTTTTATATATTTTTCTATTTTTTCTTGATTTAGAATTTGCTCATCATAAGTTATTGTAGCATTTGCCATTACAAGATTCACATTTGCCTCAAAAATTCCATTTTGCTTATTCAAGTATTTTTCTAATCCATTTGAGCAAGCACTACAAGTCATTCCATCAATCGCTAATATTATACTTTTCATATTATTCTTCCTCTATAATTTCATATCCAAGATCTATAATTTTTTCTTTGATTTGAGCAATTTCTAAATCCTTTTCTGATTTTATTGTTACTATTCCAGTATTATGATCTGCATCTACACTTTCTACACCACTAATTTCTGATAGAGCTATCTTAACTCTATTTTCACATCCTCCACAAACCATTCCATTTATTTTAATTTTTAATTCCTTCATCTTATATCATCCTTTCTTTTTACTTATTAAATTTTTTAAATAGACTTACTAATTCATCTATTATTTCTAAATTACCTTTTTCCAAATCATTAGAAACACATGAATATATATGATTTTTCTATAACCAATTTCCAACTTTTTTAATGTATATTTTCTTTACAATCTGAACTAAAATTACATATAGGATAGTCAATCCTGCTACTATTAAATAATATAATGGTGGCATTATTTCAAAATGGAATGATTCAATATTATGCAATAATATTGGTGTAAATATTGTTCCTATTATTGTAACCATTGTTAAACAAGTTAATATTGGGTTTGCTTTTGACTGTACAAAAGGTACTTTTTCAGTACGAACGAAATGAATTATCAATGTTTCACTTATTAGACATTCAACAAACCATGCTGTTTGAAAATAACTTTCACTTACAGCTCCATTATATCCTAATATAAACCAAAATGCTAAAAACGCCAAAACATCTATTATCGAACTTACTGGTCCCATTACATTCATAAATGTTCCCAATCCTTTTGTATCCCATTTTCTTGGTTTTATTAAAAATTCCTCATCAACATTATCATATGGTATTCCTATTTGAGAAAAATCATATAAAAAGTCTTGAATTAACATTTGAATTGGCAATAATGGTAAAAATGGTAAGAAAATACTTGCAATAAATATACTAAATACATCTCCAAAATCTGAACTTAAAGCCATTTTCATATATTTTATAATATTTCCATATACTTTTCTTCCTTCTATTACTCCATTAAATATTACTTTTAAACTTTTTTCTAATAAAATAATATCACTTGCTTCTTTAGCAATGTCTGTTGCTGTATTTACACATATTCCAACATCTGCATTATGTAGTGATGGTGCATCATTTACACCATCTCCCATATAGCCTACTACATGTCCATTTTTTCTAAGAGCCTTTATTATTCTTTCTTTTTGTAAAGGATTCATTCTAGCAAAAACATTTACTTCCTCAACCTTTTTAGCAAGTTCTCCATCTGGCATCCTATCAATATCTGTACCTAATAATATTTTTGAATCTTCTATTCCTACCAAGTTACAAATATTTTCAGTGGCATATTGGTTATCTCCTGTTAAAATCTTTGTTGTTATTCCATATTCTTTTAATTTCTTTATTGTACTTTTTACTTCTTTTTTTGGTGGATCTAAAAATGCTACAAATCCTATAAATGTCATTTCTTTTTCATCATCGCTATTAAATATATCTTTTCCTCTATACTCTCTTTTTGATGCTAACGCGATTACCTGCATTCCTTGTTTTGCAAGATTTTCAGCATTTTTATTAATATTTTGTATCATTTCTTGAGTTAGCTCTTTATGTTCGCCATCTATTTTTACTTGATTACAACTTTTTAATACTTCTTCTAATGCCCCTTTAGTAATTATCCTATAATGATCATCATGTTTTACTACAATACTTACTTTTTTTCTAATATAATCAAATGGAATTTCATCAATTTTTTCATAATTAATAACTTGTTCTTTTATTTTATGCTGAACTCCATATGTTATTACTGCTTTATCTACCAGATTTTTCATTCCAGTACTATAATAGCTATTTAAAAATGCATATTCTAATATAGATAAATCTTCTTTTCCTTCAACATTTATATATTTCTGTAATACTATCTTGTCTAATGTTAATGTTCCTGTTTTATCAGTGCATAAAACATCTATTGCACCTAAATTTTGAATTGCCTGAATGTTTTTTACTAATGTTTTTTTCTTTGCAAGAGTTTTCGTTCCTTTAGTTAAATTAACATTTACTATCATAGGCAACATTGTTGGAGTAATTCCAACAGCTACTGATAATGCAAATAGCACTGCTTCTAATATATCTTTTCGTATAAATGCATAAATAATAAATACTGCTATTGAAACTACAACCATGTATTTTATTAATAATTTTGTAATTCCATTCATACCTTTTTCAAAATTTGTCGTTTCTCTTTTATTATCAATTTGTTTTCCCATACTTCCTAGATATGTAGAAAAACCAGTATTAATTACTATAGCTGTTGCATCTCCACTTATTACACTTGTTCCCATTAAACATATATTTGAAATTGAAAATATTTCATTTGAGTTATTAAATTTATCTGTTTTTTCAATAGGCGCACTTTCACCTGTAAAAACAGATTGATTTAAAAACAAGTCCTTATTTTCTATAATCATTACATCAGCTGGAATAATAGAACCTGCATTTAGATGAATAATATCACCTTTTACAACTTTTTCTGTTCTTATTGTTTGTTCTTTTCCATTTCTTACAACCGTTGCCGTTGAAAACATTTCACTTTTTAATTTTCTATTGAATTTATATGTTGAATAATTTTGGGCAAATTTTATCATAGCACTTACAAATCCAATTGCTAAAATAATAACTGTACCTAATGTATCATCACCAACAAATTTATTTATTATTGCTAAAACAACTAAAATTAAAATAAATTTATCTTTAAATGAATTTATAAAAAAATAAAACCATGAATGTTTATCATCTTTTACAACAACATTTTCTCCATCTTCTTCTAATTTTTGTTCTGCTTCTTTATTTGTCAATCCTTTTTCAATATTAGTTTTAAGCTCTTGTATTATTTCTTGTTTTTCTTTTTGTGCAATTTTCTTATATTTTTCTAGTATTTTCTCATCATTATTACTCATTAAATTTTTATTTTTTAATTTGTTCTTTATAAAAAATAATCTAATCAATTTCTATGTATCTCCTTTTTTTATATTTTATAAAATTGTATCACTTAATATATTTTTTGTATATACTTTTTATATTTCTTTTTTCTCATATACTGGTTGGGGTTTAAAGCCTATCTTAGATTCTATGGTGCAATGGGGAAATAATTATCGTGAAATGCAAAAATAGCAGTAAAATAAAACTGCTATTTTTCTAGTATCATATATAAAATTGGATAAGGATTTCCCTGTTCATCATTTTATTTCAATTTCACACCTTACACTGCTACAGTTGAAAAACCATTATCTGCATGAATTACTTCACCTGTTATCGCATTTGACATATCACTAAACAAGAAACTTGCCACATCTCCAATTTCTTTTGCAGTTACATTTCTATGTAAAGGCGCTCTTTGTTCAATCACATCTAAAATACCATTAAAATCCTTTATTCCTTTTGCAGACAATGTCTTAATTGGTCCTGCTGAAATAGCATTAATTCTAATATCATCTTTTCCTAAATCTTTTGCTAAATATCTAATACTACTTTGCAATGCTGCTTTTGCAACTCCCATAACGTTATATCCCTCAATTGTTTTTTCTGCTCCAAAATAAGTTAATGTTACAATACTTGCTTTTGGATTTAGCATTTGCTTTTCTTTTGCAATATTAGAAACCGCAATTAATGAATAAGCACTAACATCACAAGCATGTGCAAATCCATCTCTTGATGTTTTTATAAAGTCATTTCTTAAGTCTTCTGTATTTGCATGTGCTATACAATGTAATATTCCATCCACATTTCCATAATCTTTTTTTATATTTTCTAAACAATCTTTAATGCTTTCATCATTTGAAGCATCACAAGCATAGCCTTTTGCTCCTGGTATTTCTGAAATAAGCTTTTCTATTTTTTCTTTGTTTTCCATAGTTCCATATGTAAATATTATTTCTGCCCCATTTTCATATGCAGATTGAGCAGCTCCCCAAGCAATACTCCACTTGTTTCTAACTCCCATTATAATTATCTTTTTTCCTTCTAATAACATATTTAGTCCTCCTTTATATTTTTTCAATTTTAATATATTCTCCCATGTTTCTAAATTTAGTATATCTGTCTTCTACTATTTCTTCTTTCGACATTTTACTCATTTTGTTTATTGTAGTTTTTATCTCTTTTCTTAAGCTGTTAGAAACTTTTTTAAACGTATCTTCTTTAGGTTCTTTTATTATTTTATCAATCACTTTTAAATCATATAAATCCTCTGCCGTTAGCCTCATTTTTTCTGCCGCTTCTTTAGCTCTAGAAGGATCTTTCCATAAAATACTACTATATCCTTCTGGAGATAATATTGAATATATAGCATTTTCTAGCATTAATACTTTATTTCCAACACCTAATGCTAAAGCACCTCCACTAGAACCTTCTCCTATTACAATTGAAATAATTGGAACTTTTAGTTTTGCCATTTCTAGCATAGAACTTGCAATAGCTTCTCCGTTGTCCTCTTTCTTCTGCTCCGATTCCTGGATATGCTCCTTTTGTATCTATAAATGTAATAACTGGTCTATTAAATTTCTCTGCTTGTTTCATAAATCTAATTGCTTTTCTATAACTTTCTGGATTTGGCATACCAAAGTTTCTTTCTATATTTTCTTTAGTAGTCCTTCCTTTTTGTTCTGCAATTACTGTATAATTTTGTTTATCAATTCTTGCTAGTCCACAAACAATTGCTTTATCATCTTTGAAATTTCTATCTCCATGTAATTCCATAAATTCATCAAAAATTTCATCTATATAATCAAGTGATGTTTTTCTTTTTGGATTTCTTGCTATTTCTACTTTTTCCCATGCAGTCATTTTTCGTCCCTCCTTTTATTTATGAAATTTAATTATTTTATATAGAGTATCTTTTAAGTCTTTTCTTTCTACTATTTTATCTATAAAACCATGTTCTAACAAAAATTCTGCTGTTTGAAATCCTTCTGGCAAAGATTCTCCAATTGTTTGTTGAATTACTCTTTTACCTGCAAATCCAATCATTGCTCCTGGTTCTGCTAAAACAATATCTGCTATACTTGCAAAAGATGCTGTAACTCCTCCATAAGTTGGATCTGTTAAAACTGATATGTATAATAAACCTGCTTCGTTTAATTTTGCAATTGCTGATGTTGTCTTTGCCATTTGCATTAAAGAAATAATTCCTTCTTGCATTCTAGCTCCACCTGAAACGCAAAAAATAATTAATGGCAATTTCAGCTCAATTGCTTTTTCTACTGAATATGTAATTTTTTCTCCAACAACAATTCCCATACTTCCCATTAAAAATCCACTATCCATTACACAAATCACAACATCTTCTCCATTTATTTTTCCGCACGCCACATCCTACTGCTTCTTGTATACCTGTCTTTTCTCTTAATCCTTTTATTTTTTTTGGATAATCTTCTAAATTTAATGGATTAGTTGTATCAATGTCTAAATCAAATCTTTTATAAGATTCTTTATCTAAAATACTTTCTAACCTTTTATTAATATGCATTCTGAAATATGCTCCGCAATTTGGACAAATACTATTATTTTTTCTTACATCTTCTTTATATAAAATTTCTTGACATTTATCACATTTTATCCATTTTCCAACTGGAATGTCTACTTTGTTTTTAATTTTCTTGGCTGTAGGCTCTCTTTTTTTCATTTTGTCTACTATCATATCTTTATTCCTCTTTTTCTAATATTTCTTTTTCAATAAAAGATGTATCAAATTTTCCTCTTAAAAAGTTTGGATTTTTAATTATCTGAAATAAGAAATCAAGGTTAGTATCAATTCCTTCAATTACGGTTTCTTCTAAGGCTCTTTTCATTTTACTAATCGCTTCATTTCTTGTGTCTCCATAAGTAATAATTTTTGCAATCATAGAATCATAATTAGCAGGAATTGTATATCCTTCATAAATTGCTGTATCTATTCTTACTCCATTTCCACCTGGTAAGTTTAATCCTGTTATTTTTCCTGGTGATGGTCTAAATTTTTTTCTTGGATTTTCTGCATTTATTCTACATTCTATACTATGTCCCTTAAATTGTACGTTTTTTTGTTTTATTTTTAATTTTTCTCCAGCCGCTATTTTTATTTGTTCTTTTACTATATCTATTCCTGTTCTCATTTCAGTAATAGGATGTTCCACTTGTATTCTTGTATTCATTTCCATAAAATAAAAATTTTTATCACTATCTACCAAAAATTCTACTGTTCCACAGCTAGTATATGAAGAAGCTTTTACTGCTTTTATAGCCGCTTCTCCCATTTTATTTCTTAATTTATCATCTAAAATAGTAGATGGTGTTTCTTCTATTACTTTTTGGTTTTTTCTCTGAATAGAACAATCTCTTTCTCCTAAATGAATAACATTGCCATGTTCATCTGCTAGTACTTGAATTTCTACATGTCTTGGATTTTTAATAAATTTTTCAACGTAAATTTCGTCATTATTAAAAGATAATTTTGCTTCTTGTTTTACAATGTTGTAATTACTTTCTAATTCTTCTTCTGAATTAACTATACGTATTCCTTTTCCTCCGCCTCCTGCTGATGCTTTTAATAAAATAGGATATCCTATTTTATTTACTGTTTCAATAATTCCTTTTAAGCTTTGTATACTGCCATCTGATCCTGGTATTACTGGAACTCCTGCTTTTTTCATTAAGTCTTTTGCATTTGATTTATTTCCCATTAATTCAATTACTTTATAAGAAGGTCCTATAAATTTTATATTAGATTCTTCACATATTTTTGCAAATTGACTATTTTCAGACAAAAAACCAAATCCAGGATGAATACTATCTGCTCCTGTTATATTAGCTGCCTCAATAATATTTTTTAGATTCAAATAACTTTTTCCGTGGTTCAGCAGGTCCAATACAAATAGCTTCATCTGCAAGTCTAGTGTGCATAGCGTCTTTGTCCGCTTCTGAATACACTGCTACTGTTTTTATATTCATTTCTTTACATGCTCTAATAATTCTAACTGCAATCTCTCCTCTATTTGCTACTAATATCTTATTCATTTGGCTAATTCCTTTCTTTATACAACTGCAAAAGTAAGCTCTCCTTTTGCTACTATTTCTCCATTTACAGTTGCAATTGCTTCTCCTATTCCTATTGAACTTTTTTGCTTTATAATTTTAACTTCTAATTTTAATCTATCTCCTGGTACTACTTGCTTTTTAAATTTCATTTTATTGATACCACCAAATAAGGCATTTTTTCCTTTATTTTCTTCTTTACTAAGAATTGCAATTGCTCCTGCTTGTGCTAAACTTTCTGTTATTAATACACCTGGCATAATTGGATTTCCGGGAAAGTGTCCTTTAAAATACCATTCTTCTTTTTTTACATCTTTATAACATATAGCACTTTCTCCTGGTATATATTCTTCTATTTCATCAATCATTAAAAAAGGTTCTCTTTGTGGAATTATACTTTTTATTTTTTCTTTTCCTAACACTTGCTTTGTACTCCTTTTACTTTTTTATTTTAAATAATGGTTTTCCATATTCTACTGCTTCTCCGTCTTGCACTAAAATTTCTGTAATCTCTCCATCAAATTCTGACTCAATTTCATTCATTAATTTCATTGCTTCAACAATGCAAAGTACATCTCCTTTTTTTACTTTTTGACCTATCTCTACATAAGAATTAGCATTAGGAGATGGCTTAGAATAAAATGTTCCAACCATTGGTGATTTTACAATTTCTCCATCTTGTAATTCTTCTTTTTCTGCTACTTCTATCTGTTTTTCATTTTCATTTAACTGTTCGCTTTTTTGAATTACTTGAATCTCTTTTGTACTTTCCTTTTTCATACTAATTTTAGTACCGTCTGGGAAATCTATATCAATTGATGTTAATTTTGAATTTCCCATATCATTCATTAATTGTTTGATTTTCTCGTATTCCATTTTTCTCTCCTATTCTTCATATTCTTTAAATATAACACTTCCATTATGTCCACCAAATCCTAAAGAATTTGACATTACTATTTTTAAATCTTTTTTTCTAATTTCATTTGGTACAATGTCTAAATCACATTCTTCATCTTTTTCTTTATAATTAATTGTTGGTGGAACTATTTTATTTTCTATTGCTTTTATAGAGAATATTGCTTCTATTGCTCCTGCAGCCCCTAATAAATGACCTGTATTACCTTTTGTTGAGCTTACCATAACTTTTTTACTAACATCTTCGCCTAATGCTTTTTTTATTGCCATTGTTTCACACACATCATTTAAATGTGTAGAAGTTCCATGCGCATTAATATAATCAATATCTTCTGGCTTGATATTAGCATCTTCAATAGCTCTTTTAATTGCTCTTGCAGCTCCATCTCCTGTTGGCTCTGGTGAAGTAATATGGTATGCATCAGAGGTTGCTCCATATCCTATTATTTCTGCATAAATTTTTGCTCCTCTTTTTTTTGCATGTTCTAATTCTTCTAAAACAATAACACCTGCTCCTTCTCCCATTACAAATCCATCTCTTTGTTTATCAAAAGGAATACTTGCACGATTTTTATCTTCTGATTTGGATAATGCTTTCATATTTTCAAATCCTGCAATTCCTACTTCACAAATTGAACTTTCTGTTCCTCCAGCTAATATAACATCTTCTGCTCCATATTTTATTGTTCTATATGCTTCACCTATACTATGAGTTGAAGATGCACAAGCTGTGACAATTGATACAGATTCTCCTTTTAAATTTAAATCTATTGCTATATTTCCAGCTGGCATATTAGCAATTGACATAGGAATAAACATTGGAGAAACTCTATTATGTCCCTTTTGTATATTTATTTCACATTGGTTTTGAATTGTTGTTAATCCTCCTATTCCTGAGCTTACAAATACACCTACTTTTTCTAAATCTGTATTTTCTTTTGTTATTTTACTATCTAAAAAAGCTTCTCTTGCAGCTACCATAGCAAATTGAGAACTTCTATCTAATCTTTTTGCCTGTTTTGGTTCAAAATGTTCTAATGGATTGAAATTCTTAACTTCTGCCGCAAGTTTAGTTTTATATGTACTTGCATCAATTAATGTTATTTTATCTATTCCACATTTTTTGTTTTCAATTCCATTCCATGTTTCTTCTACATTATTTCCAATTGGAGTAATTGCTCCTAATCCTGTTATTACTACTCTTTTTTCCATTGCTTTCTCCTTTCTAAAAACACATTATTACATCAACATTCCACCATCAACTTGAATTACTTGCCCTGTTATATAAGAACTATCTTCTGACACTAAAAATTTAACGACATTTGCAACATCTTTTGCCGTTCCCATTCTTTTTAATGGTATTGTTTTTTCAATTTCGTCTTTTACATTTTCTTTTAATATATTAGTCATATCTGTTTGAATGAATCCTGGTGCAATTGCATTTACTAGTATATTTCTAGATGCAACTTCTTTTGCTAAACTTTTTGTAAAGCCAATAATCCCTGCTTTAGATGCTGCATAATTAGTTTGACCTGCATTTCCAGATATTCCTACAACTGAAGAAACATTAATAATTCTTCCTTTTCTTTCTTTCATCATATAATTTATTACGTTTTTAGTCATATTAAATGTTCCTATCAAATTTACATTTATTACTTCATTAAAATCTTCTGGTTTCATTCTCATAAGTAACATGTCTTTTGTTATACCTGCATTATTAACCAAAACATCAATATGATTCACTCTATTTATTGCTTCTTCTACTAGCTTTTTACAATCTTCAAAGTTAGATACATCTCCTTTTAATAGTAAACATCTAACTCGTTTTTGTTCTATCTCTTTTTTTAACTTCATTAATTCTTCATTTTCAGTTCTATAATTTATTATTATGTCATAATTTTCTTCTGCAAGAGTACATGCTATTTCTTTACCTATTCCTCTTGTTCCACCAGTTATTAAAGCTACTTTGTTCATTTTTATCCTCCTATTAATTTATCTCTTTTAAAGTATTTTCTAATGATTTCACATCACAAATATTATAGATTTTTATTTCTTTTTCTGTTTTTATTCTTTTTACAAAGCCAGATAGTGTCTTACCTGGTCCTATTTCAACAAATGTGTCTATTCCCATTTTTAACATTGTTTCTAGACATTTAGAAAATTTTACTGGTGAAATCATATGTTCTGCTAATATATCTTTTATATTTTCCTCATCTTTATAAATATCTCCATTAATATTTTTTACTACTTTAGTTTTAAATTTATTAATATTTATTTTTTCTAAATCTTTTCTTAAAGCATTAGAAGCTTCAATTAGCTTTTTAGTATGAAATGGCCCTGATGTTTTTAAAATTCTTACTTTTTTTGCTCCCATTTCTTTTGCTATTATTTCAGCTTGTTCTACTGCAGTTTTTTCTCCTGAAATTACCACCTGTCCTTGTGTATTATAGTTAACAGGTACAACAAATCCATCTACTACTTTTTTACATACTTCTTCCACTTTTTCATCTTCCAATCCTAAGATTGCAGCCATTGCCCAATCTCCTTCTGGAAGTAAGTTTTGCATATATTCTCCTCTTTTTTTCACTAGTTCTACTCCATCTTCAAATGAAATACATTTACTATAAATTAGAGCAGTATATTCACCTAAACTAAGTCCTGCTGATATTTCTGCATTAATTCCTTTCTTTTCTAATAGTTTAAGTATTGCTAAACTCATAGTTAAAACAGCAATTTGTGTGTTTTGAGTTTTACTTAATTCTTGTTCTGTTCCATCAAATGTGATTTTTTTTATATCAACACCTGTTATTTTATGTACATTTTCATATATATCTCTTACTTCTTGATAGTTTTCATATAAATCCTTTCCCATTCCTATTGATTGAGCTCCTTGCCCAGGAAATAAAAAACCTATTTTCATTTAATTTCTCCTTACTTTTTAATAATCTTTGATTCTACTTTTAATTTTCTTTTCAAATTCATTACAAAATTCACAAATTATTTTTCTGTTATCAATTTCTATTTCAAATTCTTTTCGTATTGATGTTGCTATTTTTTCTATTTCTTCTTCCATTTCTTCTTGATTAGTGTTAATTCCTATGCCTATAACAATAGATTTTACTTTTTCTCCTTGTAGTTTAGTTTGTGTTAAAATTCCACCTATTTTTTTGTTATTAAATACAATATCATTGGGCTTTTTTATTTTTAGATTAATATTGTATACTCTTTTAAAAACATCTAATATTACCTCAGCAATTTCAATTGTAATTCCTTCTAATTTTTCTATTTTACAATTTGCTTCTATAAAAAATGAAAATGCTAAATTACCTTTTCTTGATGTATACCACTTTCTTCCATGTGTTCCGTTTTCCAGCTGTTTGTTTTTCTGCCATTACAATCGTTCCATTTTTTATATTATTTTTTTCTATCATTCTCCAAATTTCTGATTGTGTAGAATCAATATTTTTATAAAAAAATATATTTCTTCCTAAAAATTCTGTTTTTAAATTTTCTAATTTCATTATTCTTTCCTTTTATTTTTCTTCCTTAATAAGTTTTAAATTTTCATGTCTTTTTATTTTATTTGTTGTTGTTTTTATTAAAGGTTCTTGACTTACAATAATTCCTCTTATTGCTTTATATTTAGGCATTTTATTATTAATTTCTTTTATTTTATTATTTAATATATTCTTTATTTGCTCTTCTTTTTCAGCTTGATATTTTTCTTTCATAGTTGCTTTATCATAAACAATTTTGCTATGAATTTTTATATCGTTTTTATCTTCTGACATTTGTTTTCCAAATATAAATGATTCTGTTACACCATCTATTTGGTTTATTAGTCCTTCTATTTCTTCTGGGAAAATATTTTTACCATTTTTTAAAACAATTACGCTTTTTCTTCTTCCACAAATAAATATATATCCCTCAGAATCAATTTTAGCTAAATCTCCTGTATAAAACCATCCATCTTTTATTGCATTTTTAGTTGCTTCTTCATCTTCATAATATCCAATCATTATACTTGGACCTTTTACTATTAGCTCTCCCATTCCATTTTCATCTACATCTACTAATTTTGCTTCTACACTTGGAACTGTTTTTCCAATAGATCCTACTTTATATGCTTTTTTTGTTCCTACTGCTACTACTGGAGATGTTTCTGTTAGTCCATATCCTTGAACTAAATTTAGCCCAAGTTTTCTATATCTTTCTTCTATTTCTGAATTTAGACTTGCAGCACCGCTAATCATTAATTTCATATTTCCGCCTAACATATCGTGTATTTCTTTAAATGCTTTCTTTTTTTCTTCCATAGATAAATTCTTACATAGCTCTTCTTTTTCTAATATTTCTTGTAATCTTCCCTGTTTTTCTAGTTGCTTTCTTATATTTTTAAAAATTCCTTCATATATTGCTGGCACAGATGCCATAACTGAAACTTTGTGTTCTTTTATATCTTCTACCATATGGCGAATTCCTCTGCAAAATACAGTTTGTGCTCCTGTATATAAAGATAATAAAAATCCTACTGTACATTCAAAAACATGATGAAGTGGTAAAAAAGATAAAAATGTGTCTTGGCTGTTTACATCTAATACTGACGCAATATCCATTAAATTTGAGCATATGTTTTTATGTGATAATGCTACAATTTTGGATGCTGATGTTGTTCCTGATGTAAATAACATTATGCTCATTTTTTCTGGATCGATTTTAGCATTTTCAAATTCTTTATTTCCGTTTTTTATTAATTTTTTTCCTTCTTCTATTAATTGCTTTTGAGAATAAATATCTTTTTTGTTTTTTTCTAAATCCATTGATATTAAATATTTTAATGTATTATCTTTGTTGTCTTTTATTTGTTTTAATGCTTTCTCGTATTTTTTTGAATAGAAAATAGCTTCTACTTTAGAACGTTTAATTAAATTTTCTAATTCATTTTCTGGAAGAGATTTGTCAAGTGGAACTACTATTCCAGTTCCACATACAATTGATAAATATGCTAATTCCCATTCATATCGGTTTTCTCCAATTACAGCTATTTTTTTTTCTTTTAATCCCATATTTATTAACGATGTTCCTAGACAATTTACCATTTGTCTTATTTCTTTATGGTTTATTATTTTATATGTTTCGTTTTCTTCTTTTATTTTATATGCTGGGTTTGAGGCATATATTTTTTCGGTTTTTATTAACATGTCTTTTAAATCTGTTATTTTTATGTTTTGTTTATCTCTTTTGTTCATGGTTTCTCCTAATCTTTCTTTTTTCTATTTTATATCATTTTTTTCTAGAAAATGTCATTATACTGATAGGTCAGTATAAAAGATAGGTTTTACTTTATTTATAGAATTTCTAGAGTAAAAATAAAAGTAGCATGTACAATGCTACTCTCACTTTAGTATATTCCATTTGATTATTTTATTTTCCATTTTTGTAATGTATTATTCCATTCTAATGATATATCAGATTTTAGATAAACTATAGGTCGAACACCATAATCATCATAGCTATATTCAGTACCAGTAGAAAAAAATATTCCTCTATTTAAAACTTTACCATCGTTTACACGACGAAGTCCCCAAGTCACACCATTCTTAACTGTTAAAGCACTTTCTGATGCAAGCCAGTATCTTGGTTGCGTTCCTGTTCCTACAAAAGATATTTCATAACTATCTTTATTAACAGCATATTTACCAAATAATATTTGATATATAGTATTATATACTCCATTTTCATCTACTCCTTGAGTAGGTTTCTCTTGTTTAGTATTTAATGTTGTTGGATTATAATAATAAAACGTACTTGTTATTTGTGTACTTCCTGACGTTAATGTTTTAAAGGTTTTATTTGATTTATCATAATAATTCAATGTATTTTGTGTTCCACTCCATTTTTGTCCATTTGTTGCACTTGATGATAATTTAGTCTCTCCTTCTTTTGTATATGTTACTTTATTTCCATATTCATTGAAATTACCTTCTTCACATTTTGCTGTTGCTGGATCATATCCTGTTATTTCATTTATATCTTCTGCTGTTATACTTGTTGCTTTTTCTGCTCCTTTTCCATGTCCAAATATTGCACTTATTTTATTTAATTCTTCTATTCCATTTATATATCCTTTTTGTCCTTTTAATGTATAATACGTTCTACTACCATTTGTATAATTACCTGCTCCAACAAATTCTCCTGATATTAATCTTAACTTTCCTTTTGATACGCCTAATATTCTCCATCCATATTCTGCATTTTTATATGTTTCTGCATTAAATTCTTGATCACTATCTGCTCCTGTTTTATCTGTTTTTGATGTATATGTCAAATCACTTGCATTTGCTTCTAATGTTGGATCATAATCTACATAGTCTCCTACTTTTAATGTTTGTTTTGTTTCTATGTTTGTTATTGTGTCTCCTTTTTGCTCCCAAGTTACTTTTGTTATTGTCTCTCCATCAAAATAGTATTCTTTTCCGGTTTTATTAAATCTTATTATCCAATCTCCTTCTTTTCCTGTTACCTTTGCTTCTGATACTTTAAAATCTACTTTTTCTCCTGTTTGATCTGCCATTAAATATTCTGTATATCCTATTTCAATTTGCTCCTCTTCATCTTTCTCATTTGTTATTGTTTTCGCTTCATTTGCTTTTGTTAATATCCCATTGTCTCCTGTTAATGTAGCAATCGTTACTCCAGCTAATATTAAAAGCACAATTATGGTTATCACTAAAGCTATTAATGTTATTCCTTTCACATTTTTAACTTTTGTTTTCATTTGAATTTTCCTCCTTTATTCCCCATCCTACATTAGAATCTGTTCCATCTCCTGTATCAGTATCTATCTTGTCAGCTTGTATATTAACTACAGGACGAACACTCCTACTTTCTACACTTGGCAAAAAGCCACTCGTATAAAATAAGTATGGACCACCTACTCTACCTTCACGCACACCTTTCAATCCAAAAACAGCATAAGATTCGCTTGGTGCATTGGCAAATCGAGAAGCTAGCCAATATCTACCATTTCCTTTGTTGCACAATAGATTGTAATATATTTCACTATCTGTTTCAGAAAAATTTGTTGAAGTTTCTTTAAATGCTGTTTTCATTGTCTCTGCATCTCTATCCCATAATGTTTGAGTTATCGTTTTACTTTCTACATCTGATAATTCTTTTTCAATCGGTATTAAATTTTTATTTTCACTTTCTTTTTCAACGCCATTATCATTTTGCCATTGAGCTGAAAATTTTTTTGCTGTATCATATGTAAACGAACTTCCCCATTTCGTTCCTGTTTTAGATTCATATCCTTTATAGGTATCTTCTGATTTTAATTTATCTTGAATATCTTCAATATTTAAGCTGCGTGCTGTAGTTTTTTTATCTAAATTACTGTATAATTCATTGCACATGTCATTTAATAGATAAACTCCATTATTATACCCTGTAGCACCTAAAAAATAAACTTCTTGAGATGTTGGTTTATTACTTATTAAATCTACTGTTCCATCTTCATTTATATTTAATATTCTCCATCCTAAATTTTCTGTAGTATATTCTTGATTATCTGTATAACCTGAATATGTCTTAGATATAGTGTATGTTTTACTTTTTGGTTTGTAATTTACATAATCTCCTATTTTGATTTTTTCTTTAAATTGAATTGTTCTACTTCCTATAGTTATTTGACCTACATTATTAATATTTTCCCTTTCTTTTTCTGTTATTAATTTTTGTTTTTCTAAATCATCTAACAATTCTTGTAAACCTTGAGATGTCCCACCTTCTGAATATCTTTCTGTTTTTTTATTTATCTTCCATAATTCCACTGCTTCTTCTACACTTGCACCTCTTGTTTCTTCTTTTGCATCATTTGATTTTTTTAATATTCCATTGTCTCCTGTTAATGTAGCAATCGTTACTCCAGCTAATATTAAAAGGACAATTATTGTTATGACAAGAGCTATTAATGTTATACCTTTTTCTCTTCTTCCTTTAAAATTCAATTTCATTTGTTTTTTACCCCTTTCTTTTGTTTTCTTTTTTATTATACTTAACCTTTTGCTTTTTGACAATACTTTTAAAGAAATTAATATACAATCATATAAACAGCATCATCTTTAAACTTTATCTGTTCAGTCGAAAAAGCTTTATAATCTTCATTTTGACTACGCATATTTTCTCTATCATTACCTTCCATCAAAATAGATGTATCAAAATCAACCAATTCAAAATCTCTTTCACAATAATAATCCATTGCATATAATATACTCCATGAACAAGCCAATTTTCTTTCAGTTAATGATTGCATAGGTTGTATTCCTACAGCAAATTGTTGTGGATTTAAATCATATTTATATCCAAATTTAGTTACTTTTATCCCTGTATTTTTCTCATATTCTTCTATCAAATATCTTATTTGCATTCCATCATTTTCGTCAACTTTGTTTGCAGCTATATGTTCTGTTGAATTTATCACAATAAAACTAGCATTTAAAATAAATATACATATAACTACTATACTTATTATTTTCTGCTTATATTTTACTTCATCATCTTTTAAATTAGCAATTAAAAATAACAATGAAATTCCAAATATCATCATAACTGGTATGCTAAGTCTACCACATACTGCAGCAGTAACTACAAATAAAGGCAACACAACACTTAGTACTGCTATAATAACTAGAACAATATAATTTAATATTGTCTGTAATTTTGCCTTTGTTATTATTAACAAAATTAGTGTTATTATTGGACATATTAGTATACTATATTTAGGAAACATACTTATGCAGTTAATTAATATATCTTTAGAATAATATAATACCAAATTTAGTTTTCTTCTAAATACTCTTGCATTATTTATTATCATAAAACTTTGCTTGTCTTGTCCAAAAATATCTCCACATACTTTAACAATTACATAACTTATTGCTAATGCTATAATAGTTATTCCTACTAATTTCGCAAAATCTTTTAAAGCATCTTTTAGGGATATTTTTATTTTCTTTTTATCTTTTATTTGTTTTAACATTATTACTAATATTGCAAGTATAGGGAATATATTTAACTCTCCCTGATATGAAAGTCCTGTAAGTAATAAAAATATACCTGTTTTTAAATATTTATATTTGCTGTCACTTACAAAATTTTTTATTGCTAATACTGTAAATAACATTCCAAGACACATAACTGCAGATTCTGGAAATAATAAATATTCTAATGTATATTGGTTTAATATTAATACAAATGAAGCAAGATATATAAGTATTTCCTTCTTTTTATTTTCAGGTTTTATTATGTCTATAAATATCTTAGAAATTATATATATTGATATAGCTAAAAATATCATTCCTAAAAAGTCCATCGCAATTATATACGCTGGTATTGGTAAATGTAAAATTCCACCCAAATAACAAAATAATGTAGAAATTAATCTTCCATCTTTCAAAAAATATTCACTAGGATATTTGAAATATCCTAATTGATATAATACATATGTATCTGAAGAATAATGCATTTGTAAAAAGTTTATACAAATTATCATTATAGCTCCAAGTATACCTAGCAATACATAAATTTCCTTTTTATTAATTTTCTTTTTCATTTCATCCTCCGTATTTATATTGTTTATTATTTTATCTAAATTAAAATATTTAATATTCTAGGAACAAATATTACAAGTCCTATTATAGCAGCTCCAATGGCAACAACTAACACTGCTCCTGCTGATACATCTTTTGCTATTTTTGCCTTTTCATTTTTTTCTGGCATAACCATATCAACTATTGTTTCAATTGATGTATTAAATAGCTCACTTCCTATAACTATTGCAAATAAAATAATACAAATTATCCACTCTGATTTATTAATTTTTAGTATAATCCCTGCAATTATAACCAATATCATTATAAAAATATGTATTTTCATATTTCTTTCTGTTTTAAATGATGTCCATATTCCTTCTATTGCATATTTAAAGCTGTTTCTTATCTTTTTCATTTTCCTCATTTTTTCTACTCTCTCCTATGAATCTTTTTATAATACTTGTATATATTACTAAATAAGAAATAGATATAGTAAATCCTGCTAACACATCACTTGCATAATGTACACCTAAATAAATTCTACTTATTCCTATAGTGCAAATTATTATGGATAAGCTTATTATCAAAGTCCATTTTATTTTACTATTTTTTACTAACTTATAAATTAAATATATTAAAAAGCCATAAAAAGCCATGCTTACCATAGAGTGTCCTGAAGGAAAACTATACCCCGTTTCAGTAATTAACCTGAATTCATTTGGTCTTGGTCTTTGTACAACATTTTTCAATATTATATTTAATACTGTGCTAATAAGTAAATTTATCATAACAGCTATTCCTATTTTTTTATTTTTTAGTACTACTAGCAAAATAATTGTAATTGATATCAGACTAATAGCTCCCCCTAAATTAGTAATAATTTTCGCAATTGGTGTAACAAAATCTGAAATAAGATAAGTTGAAATAAAATTATCTGTAATTATATCTAGTTTCATAATCTCTTTTTCAAATACATCTTCAACTAAGTCTAAAAATATAATAGTACATAAAAATAATAATATCCATTTTAAATTTTTCTTGATAAATTCGCCAATTCTTTTTACTTTTTGCATAATGTTAAATTCCTTTTCTTTTTAATTATATTAATTTTATTCTATTTGCATAAAAATGTCTACTATTTTATATTCTTCTGAATCTACTTTTCTCTCTAGATATTTTCCTATTTCTTTATTTTTTATTAAATTTTCTTTTTCTTGTTTCTTTAACTTTTTTATATTAAATTCTAATTTAGATGCTAGTGACTTGTTTTCTGCTACCCAAAGTGCTTCTAGCTTTTTAGCTGAATGTGTAAGTGTATATTTAGCACATCTTTTCTCTTTGTTAAAGTGTTCTTTCATTCTTCTTGCTATATCTGTTGTAATTCCAGTATAAATCGAATTATCTTTGCATCTTAACATATATATGTAATACATTTTAATTTCCTACCTTTTTTCTGTAATAGTTATACCATTAAATTTCTTATTTTGTAAATAGTCTTTTTTCTTTTTTTAATCTTTTGTTTATTAGTTATTTTTATGTTATACTATTATTGGTGATGGTTTTGAAAATATTATTTAAAAATACAACAAAATATAGTAAATCGATTTATACTAAATTTTTGCAATTTCATAAAAAACAATATGGGCTAAAATACTCCTTGTATACTGCTTTGATAAGCTTTTTACTTTTATTTTGTATTATTGTACAATTAAAAGTTCATAATATAGCACTAATAGTTGTATTTTGTACTATTATCGTGTGCTTTTTCCTATGGAGATATGTCCGTCCAATTACTGAAGTAAATAAAGAATTTCAAAGTCCAAAAATTCAAAGTGAAGAAGAATTTACTTTTATTTTTTATGAAAAATGTATTAAAATATCAGGAAAATCGAAAGCTTACTCTTTAAAATATTATCAATTATATAAAATATTTGAAACTGATTCATTTTTTTATCTTTATATTGATAGTAATCATTCTCTATTACTTGATAAAAATTCATTTTTAATTGGTTCTTCAAATGATTTTTCTAATTTCATTCATAAAAAATGTTGGTATAAATTTAAAAAAGTCAAATAAATTCTGTATCTTGTTTAGATACAGAATTTATTTATTATCTTTTTATTTTATTAGTTGTAGTTTTTTCAAATTCTTCTTTTCTTATTTCTATATCAGAAATACGTTTATACATTGGAAGTTCTTTGCAAACATTTTGAATATCTTCTTTTAATTTTGCTTCTACATTGTTTATTTCTAATTCTTTTACTTTTTCTTCATTTAAAAATACTTCTGCTATAAGCGCTACTTCTTGTCCTATTTTATTTTTCTTTCCTTTTACAACAACTTCTTGAACATATGGAATTCCTAATATATAATTTTCTATTTCTTCTGGATAAACATTTTTTCCATTGTCTAATACAATTAAATTTTTCTTTCTTCCATTTATTACAAGCTGACCTTTTTTATTTACATGTCCATAATCTTCTGTATTAAACCATCCGTCTTTTAAAACTCTATTTGTTTTCTCAGGATCTTTGTAATATCCTTTCATTACAATATCACCTTTTACACAAATTTCTCCGTCTCCGTCTGCTGTTACATTTTCTAATTTTACTTCACAACATGGTAAAATTACTCCTACTGTTGAACTATCATTAAATTGTAATCTATTAACACTTACTAATGGTGAACATTCTGTTATTCCATATCCATTTAATAAAGTAATTCCTATATCATTAAAGAATTTTCCTATTTCTGGTCTAATTGGAGCTCCTCCACATATAATTTCTCTTAAATTTCCACCAAAAGCTTGGTGAATAGATTTAAATAATGTTCCTCTTAAATCTATTCCTATTTTTCTTAAAGCATTACTAATAGGTATCATCTTTTTCAAAGCCTTATCTTTTCCTGTTTTTTGAGCATTGTTCCAAATGTTTTTATAAAATACTTCTGTGAATGCTGGTACTAAATAAATATAATCCGGTTTATATAATTGTAAATTTTTTAGTACATTTTTCAAACTATCATTAATACATATACATGAATGTTTATGTAATGCTACCAATATTCCTGCTACTGCTTCATATGTATGATGATATGGTAAAACTGATAAGCATTTTGTATTTATATCTGCTACTTGAAGTCCATAATATACTACACTTATTAGATTATGTTCTGTTAGCATAACACCTTTTGGATCTCCTGTAGTTCCTGAAGTATAAACCAAAAGTTTTAGATTGTTTTCATTGTCATGTAAATCTATATATTTTTTATTTCCATTTTCTAATGCTTTTTTTCCAGTTTCTTTAAACATATCATATGATAAAACATTTTCTTCGCTTTCTTTTCTATTTAATCCAATAAAAAATTTGACTTTCGGTACTTCTTTTTTTATTTCTGGAATCCATTGTTCATATTTTTTAGAATAGAATAATACTTCACTGTCACTATGTTTTAAAACATTTATAATTCCTTTTAAATTAAGTTCTTTGTCAATTGGCACAAATACTCCTGTACTTTTTAATACTGTTAAATATACTGTTAACCATTTATAACTGTTTTCTCCTATAATGGCTATATGTTTGTCTTGCATTCCAATTTCAGTAATAGCTGTTCCTAGTTCTTCTGTATCTTTGACAAATTCTTTATATGTTACTTTTATGTTTTTATTTTTATCGTTTTCGTCTTTGTATTCAAATGCGATTTTGTCGCCTGCTTCTTTTACAGCTAGATTTAGCATCTCTTTTATTGATGTTACTTTTTGAACTTCATTTAATTTCATTTTATTATTCATTCTTCAAAATCCTTTCTATCTAGTAATGTTTATTTTTTACTGATTGAATTATATCATATATAATTCAAAAAGCAATTATTTACCATTTCTTTTTTGCAAATAAATTTAAGTTTTAGTTTTTTAATGCTTTTTTATCAAACCAAGAAAATAAAGAAATATATATTTTAAAATATTTAAAGGACTACTTAGATTTCAAGAAATTAGCGATAATTTATGCTATGCTTCTATCCATCCTGATAATAATAATAATAAAAATTATAAAATTATCAATGGCACGTATATAAATATTCCTGAATTTACAGAAAATGAAAAAATGTATCAGGAACTTTGGAAAATGTTTTTTAAGACAATTTCTATTAAAGAAAGAAAAAATCCTAGATGTCAAATGCAATTTATGCCTAAAAAATATTGGAAAGATTTAAACAATTTTCAAGATTTTCAAAACTTGCATCATTTTTTGTTAAAGTAATATCAAAGCTGTTTTTATATTTTTCTAAATTATTTTTTATATTTTCATTTAAAAATCCTACTAATATTGTTTCATCCCATTGTTCTTCTGGAACCATTTTTTTATCTTCTATTGCATCTCCTATCAGTACTTTATTCTTTTTCAAATTTAGCTTTTCTTGTAACTCATCAGGAATATGGTTTTTCATATTTTTATTTAATGAATGTATTAATTCTCCTGTAAATTCTAACATTTTTCCATCTTTATCAAAACTAATAAAATTACTAATAATAAATATATTGTTGTAATAGCATTTATTTTCTTTTAAAAATATCTCTATTACATTTCCTATTCCTGCCGATAAAATTATTACTGGTATATTATATTTATTCATATGTGCTAAAAATTCTTTTGCTCCACTTCTAAAAATAAGGTTGCTTTTTTGTATTGATTTTTCCAATTTATCTTTTGTTAAGTGATATTCATAATACAAATTCATACACTCTTGATACCAATTTTCCATAGCCTTATTCTTTTCTTCAAATGTAATTTGATAATTTAGTTCTATTGGTCTATATTTTTTATATAAATTTGATAATTTAGTTTCAAATTCTTTTCCTAGCATTTTGCCAGTTGCATCCCATGAATCTTCGCTTTCTGTTGCAGTTATTGTTTTATCAAAGTCTATTGCAACATACATATTAGTTTTATCTAATTTTATTTTATCTAATTTTACTTTTTTTATATATCTCATATATTATTCTCCTTGTTTTCAAATTTTACTATAAAATACTTAAAAAAACAAGTTTTTAAATATTTCATATATTTTATTGTCGTCTTTTTTCTCTTATGATATAATAATCTAAAATTTTATAGTAATTGGAGAAAAAATATGAAAGACTTTTTTATTATATTAATTATGAAAATATTAAATCTTATTTTAAAGATTTTTGGAAAACATGGCGGGAATTTTCTAGGGAAAATTGCTTATGATTGGGATTCCAACATATTCAAATATTTCAAGGTTAATTGTCCTGTGCTTGCTGTAACAGCAACTAATGGTAAAACTATGACAAACAATGCAATTGGCTATACCTTAAAAACAGCTGGTAAGAAAGTAATTAGCAATACTGAAGGCAATAACATGGAAACTGGAATTCTTTCTACTATTTTAAAAAATTGTACTTTAACTCGGAAAAATAAAAGCTGATTTTTTAGTTTTTGAAGTAGATGAAGGATATGTTCCTATTGTATTTAAAGACTTTAGACTAGATACTTTAGTTGTTCTTGATTTCTTCAGAGATCAATTAGATAGAAATGGTGAAGTAGAATCACTAATTCTAAGAATTAATGATTTCTTAAAAACTTATACAGGTAATTTGGTATTAAATAACGACGATCCAAATGTTTCAAGGCTAGGAAAAGCAAATCCAGATAACAAAAATGTTTACTATTTTAGTGTAGAAAAATATAAATATGCAACAGAAAATTTAAAAGAAGCTGGCGAAGGAAAATTCTGTCCTTTTTGCAATACTCGTATAGAATATGAATATTATCAGTATTCTCATATCGGAAAATTCAGATGTCCAAACTGTGATTATGGTAATAATGAAATTTATAAACTAGCAACTGATGTAGATTTAAAACATAGAACCTTTAAAGTGGATAATATTTCTTACAAAGTTAGATTTAACAGTATTTATAATATTTATAATTTTGTAGCTGTTATATCATGTGTTAGCCTATATCAAATTGACCCAAAAATAATACAAGAAGCTCTTTCAAAATTCGTATTAAATAATGGTAGATTAGAAGAAGTTCAAATAAATGATGTTTCTACTATTATAAATTTAGCAAAAAATCCTACTGGAGCAAATGTAAGCCTTAGAATTCTAAATGAAGATGATGATGAAAAAGAATTATTATTTGTTTTAAATGATAATATTGCAGATGGTTTTGATGTATCATGGATATGGGATATTAATTTTGACAACTTAACGAATGTTTCAAGAATTGTAACATCTGGAACACGTGCCTATGATATAGCCATAAGAATAAAAACATCTGGATTTTCTCCAGACAAAATAGAAGCTTATCTAGACTTACATGAAGCAATACAAAACTTATATAAAACCAACACAAAAAAATACATTATAGCCAATTACACAGCTTTACAGCCTACTAGACATGAATTAGGACTTTAGAGGGACAGGTCTTAAATGTCCCATATTTTTCGAGACTATATGGGACATTTGAGACCTGTCCCTAGTGTCTCAAAGGGAGGAAATTTATGAAAGAATTGAAAATATTATATTTATATCCAGATATTTTAGAGTTGTATGGAGATTTTGGTAATATTCAAGTATTACGCTACCGCTTAGAGCAACGCGGAATTAAAGCTACAATTGTGCCTTATTCTATTGGTGATGCTTCACCTGATTTTAATGATTTTGATTTAGTTTTTGCAGGTGGTGGTGCTGATCAAGAACAAGGTATTTTGTCAGAAGATTTGCTAAAATATAAAGAAAATATAAAGGATGCCGTAAATAATGGTGTTTTCTTTCTTTTAATTTGTGGCTCTTACCAATTATTTGGTAAATATTATAAAGGCGTTGAAGGTAATATTATTCCTGGTTTAGAAGTTTTTGATTATTATACAGAGGCTCTTGCAGATAGAAAAAAACGTTGCATTGGTAATGTTGTTATTAATGTTAATTTAAACGGAAAAGATACCAAGATAATAGGTTTTGGTAATCATCGGTGGACAAACATTTAATGTAAAAACTCCTTTTGGAGATGTTCTTTTTGGAAATGGAAATAAATTTGGAGATTCGAAAGAAGGATTCTTTTTAGATAATGTAATTGCAACATATCTACACGGTCCTCTTCTTTCTAAAAATCCTGAACTTACTGATTATATTATTAAATATTGCCTTGATAGAAAATATAATGAAGATATTGCTTTAGAACCTTTAAACGATGAATTTGAAAACAAATGTAGAGAACAGTTATTAAACAGATTCTTATCTGTTTCTTAATAATTTTATAAAAACATTTTTATTTTTGATTTTTCTTTTACATATTTTATGTAATTTAGTAAATACTACTATAAGATAATTTATTTAAAATTTAAATGGTACTTATAATACCTAGATTGGAGTATGTTATATGGAAAATCAAAATTTAAACATTCTTGATGAAGTTAACAAAGGTGCTACTATGGGAATGGATGCTATTTCTTTTGTATCAGATAAAGTGGTAGATTCAAAATTTAAAGGGGTTTTAGATACAGAGTATAATAAATACAAAAAAATTTCACAAAGAGTTAATGATTTGTATGATAATTATAGTGATAAAGAACCTCATGAAACTAATGCTATGAATAAAATGATGACTTGGTATGGTATTCAAATGAAAACTATGGCAGATGATAGTACTTCTAAAATTTCAGAATTATTAATGCAAGGAACTAATATGGGGATTATTGAAGGTAGACGTTTATTAAATCAAAATTCAGATATTGCTCCAGATGTGCATAATATTCTAAATGATTTCGTTACTATGCAAGAAGATAGTGTTGAAACTTTAAAAAAATATTTATAAATATATATTTTATATAAAAAACGCTTAAAACATGTTAATTTATAACTTTTAGATTAATCAACTTAACATTTTAAGCGTTTTTTATGTATCACAAATCATTATTCATTATTACAATAACTCGTTTACTTTTTATTATTAATTATATACTTAGATTAATAATCTATTTTTTAAAAAATTTACCAAAGAACCCTTTTGACATTTTTTCATCATTTTTACTAGATGCTTTTTTTCTACTTTTTTCAATTATTGCGTCAATATCATCCTCTATTACTTCGTTTTGTTCTTCTTCGCCTTCATCTTCTTCTGTTTCTTCGTAATCATTATCATTTTCTTCATCTTCATAATAATCTACATCTTCATCGTCTTGATATTCTTCTTCGTAATATTCATCTTCTTCACTCTCATCATACTGCTCTTCATAATCGTTATCTTCTTCAAATTCATCGTCATACTCTTCTTCGTCGTATTCCTCATCAATATATTCATTTTCTGTTTCGTTTATAATTTCGTCTTCTTGTTCTATTTCTTCTTCATTTCCTGGCAATATCATATCTTCTATTTCTTCTATCCTATATTCTGACAAGTCTTTATTAAATTTTTCGCTTACCTCTTCTTGAAATACTTTATAAATATTTTTTATTCCTTCTATTCTCCAGTAATTAGAATTTATAACTGTTCCCATATTTATCTTTATATTTGTAACTTCTTCTTCAAAGTCTTTTTCATTTTCTTCTATTTCTTTTAAGTAATTTTTATTATATAGTTCTTTATATGCCTTTTTAGTTGATTTTCCTGTAGTTTCTTTAAGAATTAACTCATATAGATTTCCTATTTGTGAAATATCTGCATCAAAATTCTTACATGCTTCTTCCATTAATTTCTCATGTGTTTTTTTACCATTAATAGCCGTCATTCTTTCATTATCTAAAAAGCCTATTATATATTCTTTATATGCGTTTAAAAAGGCTAATTTTACACTAACATCTCTTAAGAGTTTTTCAGCTTTATTTAGTTTTATATTTTCATTATTTATTTCATTTAAAGTTTTCTTTGTTCTTTCATAAATACTAATATATAAATTTGCTTCTTGAACTGCAATATTCATTCTTATATCTACTGCTTTTTCTATTACTTGAGGACTAAATTGAATTTTTTCACTTTTACCATTTCTTATCATTATTTGAATTATTTCTTTTTTATGTTTTTCTTTATCTGAATTTATGAAGTTTTTCATTTCTTGAACATCTCTTGGATTAATTAATTCAAACATTTTATTTGCATATTCAATATTATTCCTATGATTTGACTCTGCTGATCTTCTAACTCTTGCATATTTATTTCTTTCCTTTTGTCTTTCAATAAATATAACCATTGCTTTTACATAATCTTCTCTTAATTTTTTTAGCTTTTCATTGTTTTCTTCCAATACATCTTCTATTTTTTTTAGTTTATTATCTAATGTATTTGGATTTTCACCTAAATCATTAAAAAGCCTATTTCGTTCATTTTCCATTTCTAAGTTTGATTCGTGAATCTCAGATTGTTCTTTTTGAATTTTTTCCATTTCTACAGCTATTTCATCAAACTTTCTAATTACTTTTTCTTCTTCTTCAATTATTCTTTGATATTCTTTCAATTCTTCAATAATTCTAGTGTAATTTCCATAATTTGTTTTTAAGTTATTTTCTTTATTTTCTCCGAAAATTTTATCAAAATATCTTTCTAAAACAATTGCGCTTCTTTCATACATTATGGAACCCTCCAAATTTCTACTTTTTTTATTATTATATACAAAACATTATAAAAAGTCTAGCTTTACCTAGACTTTTTTTATATTACTTCTCTTTTTTCTTTATAATAATACTTCTTCTTGCAGATTGAAATAAAACAGATAATGTCTTTGATAAAAGTTCTTTACTTTCATCATCGATATGTTTGTAACTTTCCAATAATCTTTTTGCAGTTTCCAATTTATTTTTACTCAACTCTGATAATGTTTTTGCTTCTGTAGTATTTAATATATCAAACAAAGTATCAAAAAATTCTCCTCTTTGTTCAGGGCTCACTTCTTTTAACCAATTAGTTATTGTTTTATCTATAAACTCACTTGAATTTGTTAATTCATCTTTAACAAACTCTCCACCTAATACTTGCCATGTATATAAGTCATGTTGCATAATACCTGTTTGAGTGCTTTTTAATATTGTTATTTCTTCTTGATGATTTAATAATCTTCCTATTATAGAACTTTGCGGAATATATGTATGTACTTTTTTAATTATATTTTGATATTGTTTACTATTTATAATTTTATCACAAAAGCCAGGTCCATCATTATTATAAACATTAATAATTCTATCTTGTATTTCTGTATCACAAAATGCTGCTGCATAAACAGCCAAGTTTCCACCTTTTGAATGTCCACCTACTCTAATATTGTTTTTATATTTATATGCTATATTATTTAAATAATTTGCTGCATCTGTCTGGGCAGGAACTAACTCACTAAAGCTCATATTAAAATCTTCTTTCCAGCCAACAATTGTGTTATCTGTCCCTCTATAAGCTACATATATCGTATTATCTGGCATTAAAATTGTAACTGCTGAAAATTGTTTTTCCTGTTTTGGATCAATTTTGTTAATATAATTTGTTAATTTCATTTTTCCAAATCTTGTACTTTTAGCTAGTATAGGAAATAATGTTGTATCTTCTTGTTGTAATATTCTTCCCTTATTTTCTAACTTTTCATATTTTTCATAAGCCTCTGTAATAGAAATCTCTTCTTCTCCATTAACTACCCCATCTAATGGAAAATATGATAAACGTGCTAAAATCAAATTATCAATTTCATTAAATTCTACTTTTTCTATACTTAAATCTCTCCATTGTATATAATCAAATATATTTGCCATTAATAATTCCCCCCATTATTATTTTATTTATTAATAAATTCTATTATTTGTTTTGCTACTAATTCTTCTTTTCCATCATAACTATGGTTACTTCCATCTATATAGTCTATATCTTTTTTATCATTAATAATAATGTTATTTACAAGTGAAACTAACTCATCTGCTTTTTGTATAATCATTTCTTTATCATTTCCCCATCTCATAAATAGTGGAATATCAATATTATTTAATTTTTCTAACTTGTTATCTCTTCCATAACCTGCAAAATCAATATCTTTATTGTATTTAGCATATCTTAAAAATGTTTTCACACTAATAGGATGTATAAAAGCTTCTTTAGGCATAAGATCTTTTACTTTTCCTTCTTGTTCTTTTTCTTCTGCTAATCTTAAATAACTATTAAAATTTTCTCCTAAATATATTTCTAATGTTTTAGGAATATCTATTAAAGATAATAAAATAATTCCTTTTATACTATCTAATATATCATTTTCTTCCTCTTCTTTTAATTCATTATACGTATATACAATTTTAGTACATCCTAAACTATGTCCTTGTAAATAGATTTCTTTATATCCTAACTCCCTTAATTTTAGAATTGCTCCAACAATATCTTCATATCCTTCTAATACATCTTCATAGGTTGTACCACCTAGTAATTTTTCTTTTTCTCCATTAATATCTTTCTGTATATATCTTACTAATTCACTTCCTCTATTGTTAAAGCAGAAATAATCAATATTATTTTGATTCATACATTTTGATAATATATCTTCTCTATTTTTTAAACAATTACTGCTCATTCCATGTACTGATAATATTACTTTATCAGTTTTTTGATTACTTTCATACAATAATCCATTTAGTTTTAGTCCATCTGTTGCTAAAAAATCTATTTTTTTCATAAAACCAACTCCTTTATGTGCTTATTATAACACTTTTGGTTATATTTTATCAATGAATTATTTTTATAATACAAAAAAGAGTAAATCTGTAAGCCGGGTTCTGTCATTTAAAACAGTCATTTATCTAGGATAGCTATTGCTAGCTACCTCAAGCCACGCAATTTAAGAAGGCACCGAGCAGGTTTAATCTTCTTAGTTAGGTGTTGCTCCAGATGGGGTTTACATATGACCCACTATGTCACCATAATGGCGGTGAGCTCTTACCTCACCTTTTCACCCTTACCAATAAATTTGGCGGTTATTTTCTGTTGCACTTTCCTTAAGGTTACCCTCACTAGACGTTATCTAGCATCTTTGCTCTATGGAGCCCGGACTTTCCTCTCGTAATTCCTTTCGGAGATTTACCAGCGACTATTCAATTTACTCTATTTGTTATTTTATCACAAAATGTCTTAAAAAGTCTATAGTATTATTTATATTTGTCAAATTTTACAGATATGCTGTTACTTTATACCAAACTATTCATTTCTTCTAATATATTTTTATACTTTATTAAAAACACAGATTCATCTTGCACTTCAACTGCATTTTGTAATTCATTTATCATAACATATACTTTACTTATGCTATATTGTTTATTTGCATCTAAATTAGTATTACTCAACAACCTAGAATATATATCTATTGATTGCTTTGTATTATTTCCTATTTCTACCCAATTTTTAGAGTCTAATTTTGCATAAGCTTTTAATATATATAATTTAGATTCTAAGATATCTTTTTTAGTTTTGTAGTTTTCTGAATTTTCTATAAATCCTATTAAATATTCATATAATTTTGATAATGAATTCAATGTTTCCTCTTTTTTCTCATTTTTAGTAACTATTGTTAAATTGTCAAATTCCTTATTAAAACTCAAAACATTTTCTTGATTTACATTTGATTTGTATAAATCTAACGTTATTGTTGGAAGTGATGAATATAATATTTCAATTTCACTTTTTATATAATCCCAATTTATTTCATCTGAATTTGTTAAAACTCCTTTTGCTTCTAATTCAAATTTTTGACTTTTTTGGTTAGTTCCAGATGATGTATCTGATGAAGTACTAGAATCTGAGCCACTACTAGAATTACTATCTTTTTGAGAATCTTGTTCTTGTTTAGAATTGTTACTACTACTATCTTTTTGTTTGTTTGATTGTTCTGAAATTTCACTTACAGATATACTATAATTTCTCGTCTGAATATTGTTCATTTCATTAAATAAATTAACTAACTTTTCTTCCAAAAAATTAATTTCTGAAGTTTTCCTTTCTTCTTCTTTTCCTTCACTGCCCTTACTTATATTAACATATAAAGCCATTGATAAAACAATAATAATAACAATTAAAAATAAATATGCTATTTTTCTATATTTTTTCAAATTTTTAAAACCTCCGTTTTCTATTTTTTCTAGTATTTACATTTTTATTTTGGTTTATTCTTTGTATAATTTCTTTTTTATCTTTTATACTAATATTAATAGATTTTTTAGGAGATTAAAATGATTGCTAAAATTACTTTATATAGTAATAAAACAGGAGAATTAAATAAATTTTTAAGTCGTTTTTATAATACCAATTTGGATATTGAAAATTCTTTAAAATGGGAAAAGGAATCTGCTAATCCTGTAGAACTAGCAGAAATCATTGGAATTTTTGTTGACAATTCAGATGATTATGTTTTAAATATGTGGCTCTCTCTTGATAAAGATGTTTTTGTAAATGTTACTTCTGAAAATGCTGATTCTATTATTCGCTATTTATATGAAAGATTTCCTTATTAATATTGCAAACTTATTATAATAATGGTATAATTTTAATATTGTTCTGCAAATAAAAACGCTTTATTAGGAGGATTGCTTTATGGATATTTTATTTGTAGCAGTTATTGCAATTGCAGGAATTGTAATTGCAAATAGTTTAATTAACGTTATTAATAAAAATAAACATTGCTTTTTCTGCTTTGGCAGTAAACAGTGCACGAATTGCATTTTTTGCTTTTTTTGTCGAAACTGTTCAAATTGCAAAAGTGACTTTAACTGTCTCTTTTGCAAAAGAAGCAAAAATTGTACTAATTGCAAAAGTTGTAATTTTTGCTTCGACTGTGTGCACTGTATCAGCTGTATGCATTGCATTAATTGTATTAGCTGCAAATTTTTAACTAGCAAAGATAACATTATTAATGATGTTAATACTTTATAAGCAAGGGAATTTCCCTTGCTTTTTCTTTTAGTTATTATTAAATTTATTAATATACTAACATGTATAATGTATTCCCTTTAAATACTAACTGTTCCTCTGAAAATTCTTCATAGCAAATTGCTAAGACTACTATTACTATAAAAGCTAATTTTATCATTTCAACAAAGAACTCTTTTTCTTTTACCTTATATTCCCTCTTGTCTAATATTTGTTTTACTATATATACTAATATAGCAAGAACTGGGAACATATTTAGCACTCCTTGATAGCAAAATACAGCTACTAACAATGCTAAAAATATTTTTATATATTTACATTTTGGATTATCTACCATAAATTTTATCGCTATTACATTAAATAATACTCCTAGGCACATTACTGCTGATTCTGGAAATAATAAATATTCTAATGTAAATTGATTTAATATTAATATAAAGCTTCCTGCTAACAACATTAACTTTGTAATAACTTTTTCTGGATTAATTATTTTTTCTAATATTTTATTTATCATATAATTTCTATTTCTCTATAACTATAGTAACTGGTCCATCATTTATTAAACTTACTTGCATATCAGCTCCAAAAATTCCTCTTTCTACTTTAATATTGTTTTTTTCGCATTCAGAACAAAAATATTCATATAACTTATTTGCTTGTTCTGGTTTTGCAGCTTCTGTAAAAGATGGTCTATTTCCACTAGAACAATCTGCATATAAAGTAAATTGTGAAACTATTAATAATTCTCCTACTACTTCTTTTAATCCTAAATTCATTTTACCTTCTCTATCTGTAAATACTCTTAAATTGCAAAGCTTTTTTACTAAATAATCAGCTTGTTCCTTCGTATCTGTGTGAGTAATTCCAAGAAATACTAAAAATCCTTTTTCTATTTTTCCTACTACTTTATTTTCCACCTCTACTTTTGCTTCTTTCACTCTTTGAATTACAACTTTCATAATTATGTATCCCTTTCATAAATATAGACGGATTGAATCCGTCTGTTTTTATCTATTCTTCCTGTTCTTCGTTATTTTCTTCTATATCTATATCCGATTCAATCGCTACTGTTTTTTCTAGGTTTGTTTTTTCTTTTTCATCTTGGTTTTCTTGTTCATTTTGTTTACTATCTTCTAATTCTTCTTGCAAGTAATCTTTTATAATTTGTTTATAACCACAATTAGGGCAAAACTTCATTTCTTTTTCTATCTCTGAATAACATTTAGGACATTGCTTTTTATCTTTTAACTCTAAGCATTGTTTTAATAAACTATCTATTTCATCACTTAAAACATCTAATTTTGTACAATATTCTTCTATTTCATTTTCGATTGAAATTTCTCCTTCTAACACATGTTTCTCATATACCTTTTTTCCAATTTCTTCATATACATCATTTACTTGTGTTCTTAATTCTCCAATTTTAAGTTTAATTTTAGTTTCTTTTGCAATTTTTCCTGTTTTATCTGCTGTCATTTTATAAGCTTCAGAGGCCTTTTTTCCCAATTTATCAAAAAATTCCATATACTTTCATCCTTCCTTAAATGAACTATTTGCACACTGTTTACCTTTGTGCATTTATTCTTATGCTATTTTAATTCTTATCTTTTTTATTATTGGAAATTTAATCTAAAATTATTCACTTTTTTTATCACGTGTCATTAAATTTTTAACTGCCTCTGCTGGTTCTAATCCTTCATAAATAACTTTATATACTGTTTCTATAATTGGCATATAAACATCATTTTTCTTTCCTAATTCATATGCTACGTCTATATTATCAATACTCTCTATAACCATTCCGACTTCTTTTTTAGCTTCTTCTAATGTTTTTCCTTGTCCTATTAACTTTCCTGCTTTTCTGTTTCTACTATGTTCACTTAAGCATGTTACAATTAAGTCTCCTAAACCGCTTAATCCATAAAACGTTTCTTTTTCTCCACCTAATTTTACTCCTAATCTTGCTATTTCTCCTAATCCTCTTGTTACAAGTGCTGCAAAACTATTATCTCCTAGCCCTATTCCAGCTGCTACTCCAGCACAAAATGCAATTATATTTTTTAATGCTCCTCCTAATTCAACTCCTTTTACGTCTTTTGATGTATAAATTCTCATTTTTTCTGACATAAAAGTATTTTGTACTAATTCTAAAACATCATCATGCTTTGATGCTACTACCAATACAGTTGGAATAGCTATTGATACTTCTTCTGCGTGACTTGGTCCACTTAAAACTCCTATTTTTGCTGTTGGCAATTCTTCTTTTATTACTTCGTCTAATGTTTTTAAAGTCTCTTTTTCAAACCCTTTTCCACATATTATAATTGGTTTATTATCGACATATTGTTTATATTGTTTAAATGTACTTCTTGTAAATTTTGAAGGTGTTACATGTAAAATAAATTCTGCATCTTCTATTATTTTTTTAAAATCATTTGAACATTCTATATTTTCTGGAATTGTTACATTTGGTAAAAACATACACCTTTTTTCTTCATTTATTAATCTTTTTTCTTCTTCTTCATATGACCATATTTTTACTTTATTTCCAATGCTGGCTAAGTGAATAGCTAATGCTACTCCCCAACTTCCACTACCTATAATAGCTATTTTTTTCATTTTTAATTCTCCTTTTTATTCTTAAGTATTTATTTTATTATATTTTTTATTTTTTAGAACCTACTTTATTCTCTGTTCCATTTAATATCCTTTTTATATTACTTCTATGATTAAATAATACAATAACAGCTAGTAAAATGCTATATATTAAATACACTTTTCCACTTTTACCTTCTGAAAGGACAGTATAATTTGTATTAATAAATAAAGTTAAAACAGGAAATAACACAGCTGCTGCACAAGATCCTAATGATACCATTTTTGTTAATACCATTAATACTAGAGCAAATACTAAACAAATTAATCCAATTTGCCAATTGCTCATAAGTATTACTCCTAATGATGTAGCAACTCCCTTTCCTCCTTTAAATCCAAAAAATATTGGAAATGTATGTCCTGTTACAACTGCAATTCCTGCTATTTGTAATAATAATTCTCTATTCATATTTTCTATTACATTTCCTAATAAAATAGCAATTCCTATAGATACTACTCCTTTTAATATATCGCAAATAAGTGTTATCGCTGCTGCCTTTTTTCCAACTGAACGAAGCATATTAGTGCTTCCTGCATTTCCACTTCCTTTTTCTCTAACATCAAATCCAGCCATTTTTTTACTTAATATAACAGAAAAGTTAATACTTCCTATTAAATAAGCTATTATAGCCATTATAATATATACTACCATTTTAAATTCCTCCTTTGATTATTAACATCCTCTGAATTTTATTAAAATACATATACCCTAATTTATACTTCTTTTTCTAATTTTTCTCTAACTATAATTCTTACAGGTGTTCCCTCTAAACCAAATTCTTTCCTAATTTGATTTACTAAATATCTTTCATAAGAAAAATGGAATAATTCTTTATCATTTACAAAAATAACAAATGTTGGTGGTCTAGTTGATGCTTGTGTTCCATAAAATATTTTCAATCTCTTTCCTTTGTCTGTTGGTGGTTGAACTATTGCAATAGCTTCATTTATAACTTGATTTAACACTGATGTTGAAATTCTCATACTATTTTGTTCTGCCACATAATTAATTAATTCAAATAATTTATGTACCCTTTGTCCTGTTTTTGCTGACACGAAAATAATTGGAGCATATGAAAGATATTTTAGTTTGTTATAAATTTCTTTTTTATAGTTTTCTAGAGTTCCTGTCTCTTTTTCTACAGCATCCCATTTATTTACTACAATAATAACTCCCTTACCTGCTTCATGTGCTTCTCCCGCAATTTTTGCATCTTGATCTGTTACCCCTTCTGTTGCATCTATCATCATTAAACATACATCTGCTCTTTCTATTGCAAGTAGTGTTCTCATTATACTAAATTTTTCTATTGATTCTTTTATTTTACTCTTTTTCCTAACTCCTGCTGTATCTATTAATACATATTTTCCATTTTCATTTTCAAATTCTGTATCAATTGCATCTCTGGTTGTTCCTGCAATATCGCTTACTATAGCTCTATTTTCTCCTAATATTTTATTTATTAATGATGATTTTCCTACATTTGGCTTTCCTATAACCGCTACTTTTATAATGTTTTCATCTTTATTTTCTTCTATATTTTCAGGAAAACTTTCATATATTTTGTCTAATACGTCTCCTATTCCTAGTGCGTTTGTTGCCGATATTGGATATGGATCTCCCATTCCTAAGTTATAAAATTCATATGCTTCTTCTTTGTCTTTTTGAAAATTATCTGCTTTATTACATACAAGAACAATTGGTTTTCCAGATTTTTTTAACATTATTGATATCTCTCTATCTGCTGCTGTCACTCCTTGTTTTATGTCTGTTAAAAACAAAATAACATCTGCCATTGCTATTGCTAGATTTGCTTGCTCTCTCATTTGTGACAAAATAATATCTTCTGAGTCTGGCTCTATTCCTCCAGTATCAATTAAAGTAAAATCTCTTCCTCTCCAGTTTGTTTCTGCATAAACTCTATCTCGAGTTACTCCTGGTGTATCTTCTACTATTGATATTCTATTTCCTGCTAAATAATTAAAAAACGTGGACTTACCTACATTAGGTTTTCCGAATAATTGCTACAATTGGCTTCATTTTGTCTTATTTAGGATAAGTTATTATATTTTTGTATAACTTTCCCAATCTCCTTTCTTTTTTGATAGGTATAGTATATCATAATTTACTATAAAATAACAAGAGACTAATAAAATTTATTAATCTCTTGTTTTCTACAAATATTTATTTTTGCACTATATTTTTGCTATTCCTCCGATAATTTTGCTATCTTCAGCACTTGCTAACCATTTTGCACCACCTGCAACAACAACCATATCTCCTTTTTCTAAGATTCCTTTTGATTTTAATTTTTCAATTCCTGCTTCTACTACTTCATCAATTGAATCTTTCTTTTCTACATATATTGGTGTTACATTCCATGCTATTGCTAATTGGTTGAATGTTCTTCTATTATCTGTTATTGCTAATATTGGACATCCTGCACCTAATCCGGCTATTCTTCTTGCTGAATCACCTGTATGTGTATAACATACAATTGCATCTGCTTCCATATTCATTGCCATAACACATGATGAATATGCTATTTTCATTTCTAAGTTATCTAATTCGTAGTTGTCATTATTTCTAAATCTCTTCCAATAATCAATTTCTGGTTCTACTCTATTTGCTATTTTCACCATTGTTTTTACACATTCAACAGGATATTTACCCATTGCACATTCTCCAGATAACATAACTGCACTTGTTCTATCATAAATAGCATTTGCTACGTCACTTGCTTCTGCTCTAGTTGGTAATGGATTAAATGTCATTGATTCTAACATTTGTGTAGCTGTAATAACTGGTTTATTAGCTTTATTTGATAATTTGATAAATTTCTTTTGCATAACTGGTGGTTCTGTAAAGTCTGTTTCTGTTGCCATATCACCACGTGCAATCATTTGAACATCAGCATTATCAACTATTTCTACCATATGTTCTAATCCTTCAACATTTTCTACCTTTGTTACTATTTTAATGTCTTTTCCACCATTTTCGTCTAATACTTTTCTTACTTGATCTATATCGTCTTTATTTCTAGTGAATGACATTGCAACATAGTCATATCCATGTTCACATGCTGTTTTTAAATCATCTATATCTTTTTGTTTTAATGCTGGTAATCTAACTGCTGTTCCTGGTAAGTTAATTGTTTTTCTACTTCCTAAACCATTTCCATGTACAACTGTACAAACTATGTCTTTACCTGCAATTTCGTCTACTACTAATTCAATTGCTCCATCATCTATTAAAACTTTTGAACCAGGTTTTACGTCTTTATATAATTCTTTATATGTTACAGATACTTTGTCTTTATCTCCAACAATATCTTCATTTACTAAAGTGAATTTTTGACCATCTTCTAATTTGATTTTTTCATTTTTTCCTGTTACTAACATTCCTGTTCTAATTTCAGGTCCTTGCATATCTAAAAGTAATGCAACTGGAATATCTAATTTTTCTCTTAATTTTAAGATTGTTTCTGTTTTTTCAGATTGTTCATCCCAACTACCATGAGAATAATTAATTCTTGTTACATTTAATCCTGCTTCGAATAATTCTTGAAGTCTGTTTTCACTTGCAGGTCCTATTGTTCCTACTATTTTTGTTTTTCTTAAATTTGATTTCATTTAAAATTCCTCCCTTAATTTAAAACCGACTATTATTATATCACAGTCTGATTACAAATTTCAACATTTTTTCACTTATTTTTTATTTTTCTTACATATATGGTTGCGTTTCACGGCTAAATTATATGGATTTTAGAAAATTAATAATATATTGTCTTTGAAATACCGTGCAAGTGACCAAACGAGCTTGTGCAAGTGCAATATAGTAAAAATATATTCTATAATTATCTTTTCCAAGTTATACTGATAATATAATATTTTTATTAAAAAACTTTACTAAAAATTTCTTTTAATCTGTTATTTTTTCCTGTCAAATATAAATATCCAATTAAAGCTTCAAATGCTGTAGAATACATATAGTCTTGTACATTACAATTTTTTGGCAAATGATGATTTTCTGTATTCCTTCCTCTTCTTACTATTTCTTTTTCTCCATCTGTTAAATCATCATAAATTCTTTGTAAAAAGCTTGCCTGTGATTGAGCTTTAACATATTTAATAGATTCTATATGTAATTTATGTGGTTTTAAATTTGTTGTATTAACTAATTGCGTTCTTATATATAGCTCATATACACAATCTCCAATGTATGCCCATGTTAACGGAGACATCATATTAACTTCTTTTTCATCTTTTACTATGTTAATAAATTCTTCCAATTTTATTTCTCCTTTTTTACTAAATTAAGTTCTATTTTTTATACAGTCTTTTATTTTTTTGGAGATTCTAATGTTATTTTGCCTAATTTACCATTTTTAAATTCATCCAAAATTATTCTTGCTGTCTTTTCTTCATCTATATTTCCACCAGATATTATACAGCCTCTTTTTCTTCCTATTTCTAGCATTATTTCATATATATTAAAGTTTTCTGGTTGTTCTTTATTTAATGTATTGTCAATATATTCTTCTGTTATCCCATATCTTTGACATATTTTTTTCTTATAATTTTTTAATAAGAATTTTATTAGTTCGTATGCTATTTCTGTTCTCTGCAATATGTCTTCTTTTATTGTACCTGTAAATGCTAAGTTTAATGCCACTTCTTGGCTCTCAAATTTAGGCCACAAGACACCTGGTGTATCTAATAATTCTATTTTGTCGTTAATTCTAATCCATTGCTTTTGTTTTGTAACTCCTGGTTTATTTCCTACTCCTGCTGTTGTTCTTTTTGAAATTCTATTTATAAAAGATGATTTTCCTACATTTGGAATTCCTAGTACCATTGCTCTAATTTTTCTTCCTATTCTTCCTTTGTTTGCCTGAAGCAATAATTGTTCTTCCATTATCTTTTCAATTTCTTTTATACAATTATCTATTCCTCTTCCTGAGCTCGAGTCTGTTATTACTGCTGGAATTTCTCTCTTTTGGAAGTATTCTAGCCATTGCTTATTTTTGTTGTCATCTGCTAGGTCTCCTTTGTTTAATACTACTATTTTCTTCTTTTTTGATATTATTTGAGCTATATCTGGATTTTGACTAGATATTGGTATTCTTGCATCTAACAATTCTATTACTATATCTACTATTTTTATATCTGATTCTATTTGCCTTCTTGTTTTTGCCATGTGCCCTGGATACCACGAAATTGGGGCAATTTGACGATTTTTTTCTTCATTATTATTTTCTCTTTTTTCTTGTCTTACTTTTCTTTTTTGATACATATTCATAATTTTATCACTTTCTTTTTCTTAAATTATAATTTACTATTTCATTTATTTGCTCTATTGTTATTGGACCTTCTCTTAATATTTTTATGTCATCAGAACTACAATCTATAATTGTACTTCCTTTTGAAAAAATCACATTTCCTTCCATAATTCCATCTAAATTTGGACACATTTCTTCTATTTCATCTAAACTGTTACAAGTAGGTTCTCCACTTTGATTAGCACTTGTCATAAATATTGGACTTCCTAATTCTAGAATTAATTTTTTTATTGTTTCTGATGTCGCCATTCTAACTGCAATTGTATCTTTTCCATTTGTTACATATTCTGGTAAATTCTTGTTTTTATTTAATACTAATGTAATTGGCCCAGGCATAAATGATTTTATTAATTTTTTCGCTACATCATTTACAATAGCTATGCTTTTTATCTGTTCTTCATTTGCACACATTACAGGAAATGACTTTTTTATTGAACGATTTTTTATAGTTATTAATTTATCATGTGCTATCTCCGAATTTATTCTAGCGCATATACCAAAAACTGTATCAGTTGGCACACTAATTACACCATCATTTTTTAGTATTTTAACTAGCTTTTCAATTTCATTCTTTTTATATCTTTTTATCATCTTATTTCCTTATTTCCTCTTTCACATTTGATATTTATATTATTAACTATTGCATTTAAAATCCAAATGAGACAAACAAGACCTGTCCCTATAATGTCCTATAATTGTTTTTGTCTGCTCTTTCGTCCATTTTTCTATCAAATTGTTCATTATCATAAAACCAATCCGTTTTTTTGTCTTTTGGATGATTTTTTCTGTTTTTATCCATCAATAAGTCTAATAATACTGATATTGGTAATATCATTCCTATTAATGATAGTAATAAATTCATATATAAATTTATGTCTATATTTGACTCTACTGCTGATATTAATGTTTGTAAATTATTTACTATATCAACTCCAAAATACATTCCATATGCTAATAAATATATAAGTCCTCCTAACATTTTTCTTTTCACTACTAATATTACACATACTAACACTACAAATAGTAATATGATTTCAACTTGTTGATTTAGTGGCTTAAGTGCTCCTAAATCCCAATTAAGTTCGGCACTTACTGCTACAATAATTCTCAATATCCAAAATAGTATCATAAACATAACTAACATCCATGTTGAAAAATTCTTCATTTTTTCCTCTCTTTCTATCAAAAAATGTAATATATTTTGATATTTTTTTATTTTTTCTATTGTACTATTATGCAAAAAAGTGAAGTCAAGATTTTTATTTTCTTTCCTTCACCTTCCTACCTTAATAACCTATTTATATTGATATATAATTTTATATTTTTTAATCAATTTGATTAATCAACGAAATCAAAATCATCTTTGAATTTTTCTTTAAATATTTCAAATACTTTGTTTAAGATTTCTTCGTCTTCAATACTTACATAAGATTCTTCGTCTGAATCTTCATCATCATTATCTTCTACTTTTAATATTACTACTTCTCCTTCTTCTTCTTCACCTTCTACTGTAACTGGTAATAATACTACATATTCCTCATCATCTAATTCAACTAAATCTAAAAATTCAAATTTTACTTCATTACCATCCTCGTCGTTTAATATTACTATGTTATCTAATTCCTCACCTTCGTAATTTTCGTTCATAATTTTTCTCCTTTCAATTTTTTAATATTTATTTATTTTTTAAATATAATATCGTATTTTTAATTATTTTGCAACGTATTTTTTAATTTATTTAAATATGTTTCTAAAATATAAACCGCAGATATAGTATCTACTATATTTTTCTTTTTATTCTTGTTCACTTCCAAAAAGTTCATGGTTTTATGAGCTTCTACTGTTGTTAATCTTTCATCTATAGTGTGAATTTCCATTTTATTGTATTTACATTTTAACTTATGAACAAATTGCTCTGTTATTTTAGCTCTTTCAGACATTGTTCCATTCATGTTTAATGGCATTCCTACAACGATGGTATCTACTTCATATTTTTCAAATATTTCATCCAATCTTCGCAATATTACCTTATCAGATCCATTTCGTTGTATAGTTTCTAATCCTTGAACTGTTATATTTAGTTGATCTGTTATCGCTATTCCGACTCTTGCTTCTCCATAATCTATTCCTAAAATTCTCATTTTAATCTTCTAATCCTATATAGTTTTTTACCATTTTTTCAAGTAATTCATCTCTTTCAATCGTTCTAATTTTGTTTCTAGCATCATTATGACTTGTTATATAAGTTGGATCTCCTGATAATATATATCCTACTATTTGATTTATAGGATTGTATCCCTTTTCTACTAATGATTGATATACTTCTTTTAAAACTTCTCTACATTTTGTATTTTCTTCTCTTTCCACCTTAAAATTCATTGTTTTATCAAATTCCATTGTCTTAACCCTCCTCTATTTATATATTAGTTATGTCACTTTCATTAACATCTGCTGTATCTAAATATTTTTCTAATTTTTTTAGCACTTCTTCTAGTCCTGTTCCTTTATAATAAGAAGATATTACAAAGTTCAACTTTGGTATTGCTATTTCTTTAGTATTTTTAGATAATTTATTTTTTAATTTTGCATCTAAATTTAAATGTTCTATTTCTTCTTCCGTTAATTGTATTTTCATGTTTTCTACTTTTTCTTTAATTTCATTTAAAAAGTCAGCCACTCCACTTGCTTCAACTCCTGAAAATGCAATTACAAATTTAGGTCCCATATATCTAACAAATACATATTCAGATGATATATTTTCTCTTATATAATTGCTTATTTGAGTTATAACTTTATTTCCTAATTCTCTACAATATTCTTGATTAATTTGTTGTATATTAATTATTTTAAACATACACATTGTAGATATTGTATATTGATCAATTATTTTCTTACCTTCTCCATATAAATATTCTTCTGAATATAAACCTGTAAATAAATCCTTTCTAACAATAGACTCTAAAGTTTTCTGATGTACTACTGTTTTTAAAACAGAAACAATATTTTCTTTAATAACTTCTAATACCGTTGTGTCTACATTATCGAAATCATGTGGAGTTCCACTTTCTATGATCCAATAACCAATATAAACATTATCTATATATAAAGGGAAAAATATAGCTGATTTAGCTCTTCCAAATTCCATTTTTTGATAAGGAAGTCTTTCGTTTTCATTATTAACTGTTACATATTTAGGTGTTGCAGATTCAATGCTATCTTTAAACATATCTACATCATGTAAAGATCTTAATGCATCCCAATGCTTTTGGTCAACATTAGATGCTTTAACTTGATATTCAGTTCCATCAAATACTACGATAGTTGAATATTTAATTTCATATCTATCAATTAAAATATCGTTTATTTTCTTTATCTTTTCATCTACTGTTGATGTTTCTCCTATAGCATTCATAAAATCTTGAACAACATATAAATTTGTAATTCTTTGATTCATATTTTTAAATTTCTGTATTTTTTTGTGTATTGTTATATTATAAATTATTAGTCCAACTACAATAAGAACTAATATTCCAACTATTATTAGCATCGTCACTTTATTTTTTCCCCTTTCTGTTTTTATTTAATAATTGTTCTTCATTTGATTTAATGTATTATTCATATTTGGAGTAAAAGTATTATTCATATTATATCCATTAGCTGTAGGTGGTCTATAAGTATTTGTTTGTGAATAAACCATATTTGCTAGTTCTTTTAATGTTTGCATAAATATTTTAGAATATCCTTTTAGTGAAATATTACATTCTATAATATTTTCTAAATATTTTATATAAGTTTCTTCTTCAAAAGGTATAGCAACATATTTCATCAACGTCCTATCAAATAGTTCTGTCATAAATGACATAGCAGGATCATTATAGTATGCCATTCCTCCAATAATAGTTTTTTCAGTTATTCCTCTAATTTTTACTGTTTTATTTAAAATAACTCTCAATTTTTTTTCATTTAATATATTTTTAGCTTTTAATTCTCTTAAAAAAGCTGTTAATGGCTGAATTGTTAATACATCTAAAGTTTGTACCAAATATGTTTCTTGAGATTGTTTAAAATATCCTACTGGAGTTGAAAAATCTGTATCAATCAAAATTAAAGAATGTTTTTTTAACAAAGTTTCTAATATTCTGTCTACATGGATAATTGCATCTCCTTCTTCTGGCAAAGAAGTATACACCGTTAAATTTTTATTTACAGGTATTCCTGTTGCTACCCCATTAGCAAGTCCATCAATGCTTCTAGTAGCAATCTCTCTTAATTCTTCTTCATTTTTTGTATAAATATAGTATGAGTTTCTATTTTTAGTTGTATCTAATATAGCTACATTGATTCCTGTAGAAGATATTAATTCTGCTAAATTATTAACAATAAATGATGTTCCATTTTTACTTGTTCCTACAAAAGTAACTATTTTTTTATCAGGTGTTAATAAGCTTGAAAGGTCAACATTTTCTATTTCAGGCTGCATTTGAAATCTTTGTTGTTCTTGATTTTCTTGAAATTGTGATTGCCTTGTAAATCCTGTTCTTTCTTCAAATTGTGCTTGTCTCATATTTGTATTTTCTTGGTATCTAATATTATTTTGAGAATCAAATCCAGGCAAGAATTCTTCTGATTCTTCATTTTGTTCAAATCCAGGTAAAAATTCTTCTGGTTCACTATTTTGTCCAATGCCTGGTAAAACTTCATTTTCTATATTATTTGTATTTCTTGTTATTGGATCATTAGAAGCTTCTGGTAAAATTTCTTCTTCAAATCCTGGCAAAATTGTATCTTTATCTTCTGGTTCCATTGGAATAACAGGTGGTTCTATTTTTTGTTCAACTGGAACAGGGTTTTTTCGTGGTCTACCTCTTCCTCTTTTAACAGGTATTGCCTGTTCTTGTACCTCTGGAATAGGATTTTTTCGTGGTCTACCTCTTCCTCTTTTAGGTTGTACAATTGGCTCTTCTGGTATTATGTTTTGTTCTATTGTAGAATAGTTTTCATTTTTTTTCTGCTCTTTTATATTTCCGTTATTTAGCTCTAGTTTTTGATAGTTTTCTTCTTGTTCCGGTTGTGGTTTAATTTTAGATAGTTTTTTTGTACTATTCATATTGATTGATGATGGTATTACTACTGGTTTTGACATTATTCTGTCTTTAGTTTTTGGCATTAATAATTTTTCACTAGGTCCTTCAGTAGTTTCTTTTTTAGGCTTTCTTAACTTATCAGAAACACTATTATTAAAAGACATTATTTGTTGATATCTTGGTGATCTTTCCTCTAGTACTGCTCGCACGTTTAAAGGAAGAAATTTACTGATAATTCTTAGCTGTACATCATTATATTGTGCTGCTATATTATTAAAACTGTCTACATATCTATCTTCATTTTTCCCTAGTCTTTTATAGTGTGCAAGAATATTTTGTATTTCCATTTCACTAACATCATTTTCATTTTCACTTTGATAACTTACATCTTCAGAATCTATTTTATAATAATTTTTTGCTTCTTTTTTAGAACGAGGTCTATTGATTAATCTGCAAACTTCGTCTACACTTCTGTCTGTCCCAATAATTGCATTATAAACTCCAATTCCAAATAATTTTACTAACATCTGTTCAGATTTTGCTCTTCTATCTGAACAGATTAAAATAATTGGTATATCATTACCTCTTGAATTTGAAGCCTCATCGCTTATACTATCTAATTTTTCAAAAATAAACTTATCTATTTGATCATATTGTGTATTAGTAAAAGCTTCTAAATCTTCACTTATTACTACTCTATCATAAGTTTTATCCTTTTGTAATTCTTTTAATATTGCATTAAAGTAATAAACATTTTTGTAAGAAATAATCTGTTTATATTCCTTTTGATACTTTTTTACTATCGACTCTGATATTTCTTCATTACTTACAGCAAATAAAACTTTCATTTGTTACCCCCTTCCAAATTTTACAAACACAGCAAATGCTAACGGTAAAATTTGGCATATAATTAATATTGTTACAAAGCTTACAATTAAAGCCATTCCCTTTTCTAGTGTGTCCAACTTTCTAATTCCTATCACATATTGATGAATTGCTCCAATTGCAATTCCTAAGAAACATAACGGAATACTGTAAATTCTAACTAAATTTAATATGTACGCTACAAATCCATAAGCATCTGATCCATATTTTTGTTTATAATCTTCTAATGAATTCATTGCATTTTCTTTTATTTCTATTATTTTGCTCTCTGTTTCATTGTCTATTGCTTTTTCTGCTGCATATGTTTTATTTATGCATAAAAATATTCCAATTAATATCATAAAAATTGTAACAATTATTATTGTTTTTTTCATTTTATTATGCCCCTTTCTTAGCGTTTTTTCGGCAAAATCTTCCTTATAAGCATTATACTTTTATATAATACAATAAATTATAAAAAATAGCAAGAATTTTTTACAATTTATTGTATAAATATTTCATATATGTATAAACACCATTTGCCCAATTTTTATCTGTAGCATACCTTTGATTAATACCTTTTAAATTAGCTCCATTATAATAAGTTCCTATTGCCTTTTCTCCGCCATATATACTAGTTCCTGATGGATTTAAATAATATTTTACAAACACTCTTGAAATCAAATCAATACATTCTGAATAATTTGAAAAATTATATGCTCCATTATAAGGATTAGAGTCATAAGCTCCGTATCCAAATAAATTTTTCTTCTCTATCGCAATTTTAGAAGTTCCCCAAGCACTTTCATGTATTCCAACTGCTGCAACAAATACGCCATTTATATTATATTGTTTTTCTATGTAATAAAAATATTCTGCATTATTAGCAAAAATTTTATTTGTATCTTTTGAATCATTTAAAACTTTTTTGAATTGTTCTAGACTAAGTCCACTTGGTTTATTTAATGCCATATCAAAACTAGGTTTTAATATAGAATTTGATGAATTAGATATGTTTGTTTCTTGTTCGTTTTCATTATCTTTATTAATATATGTCGTATTCTCTATTTTTACATATCCTGTTACATCAGAAGAAGATATTTTATACCAATCATTTTGTATTGATATTATTTTTAATTTTTTTCCTTTTACCAAAGTTGCTACTTTCTGCGTATTTTCATTTGGTTCTGTCATAACCTCAGCTCTATCAGAAGTTACATAAACAACATCTCCTATTTTTACCTTGTAGTTACTTTTATAATTATTAGTACCCACTTCTACAATTTTATTAACAGCTGCTTTTGTTATTTTACTATTAACTTGTTCTTCTGATATAATCTCTCCATTTTCATATGTTTTTTTCTTAGTTATTTGTTGTTTACCTTCTCGTCCTTCTTGAATAACTTGAATTACCCCTTTTGATAAAATGCTATTTGTTTGATAAATAGTAATATATTCTAGCTCTACTTCTTCTGTTATATATTCTTCTTTTTGTTTGTTTTGTGTATTATTATTTACTATTTCATCTAAATTCATCAATTGTGCATTACTTATTTTTATATTGTCTGTTTTAATATTGTTCGTTTCTTTAGCATAAACCTCATTTTTATTAAAATAATAGTTATAAAATGAAATACAACATAATATAATAATAGCAAAAGAACAACAAATAATTATATTCTTCAATGTTACTTTTATATATTTTTTTCCTTTATCTTTTGATTTCATACTATCACCTAATATAATTCTACCTTTTTGATCTATTTTTGTCAATTTAAATTTATGGAATTTTCACTTGATTTTATTTTTAAATTATACTATTATATATTTGCATTTACTAAGGAGGAGTTATGAATAAGAAAAAAAATTTATTAATTGTTATTATTGTAATTTCACTTGTCTTTATATTTTTGGTTGGTTTTTTTATTTTTAACAGACATATGTTAAAAACCAACTTTGAAAACGATATCTTACCTTTTGCAAGAAAAAATCAAAATACAATTTTTAAGATTAATAAGATTACTTTTTTTAGTAGTTGTGATGCAAAAAATAAAACTGCATCTAATTCTAATTTTACAATTGAAGATTTATATCAATATACAGATATTGCTTTGTTTATAACTAGTACATCTGAAGAAAAGACTTTGGAAAACACTTTAAAAAAAGTATCTATTAATAATATAAAATTCACTTCATCTCCTACTTTAGGCGAACCAAAGCTATATTATAAAAACATAAACAATTTTGCCAAAAGTGAAATATCAGAAGAAAATTTAATAAATGGAAATTTGGATTTTAATATAACTTCTGAAGATGAAGTCAATCTAGACAAACCTACTCTATACAATAATTTAGCTAATCCAATCGTTCTTAGTTATATTAATCATAATATTAAAACCGATTATACTATTACTGATACATCAACGCCTATGACTTATGACGGTTCTTTATTAAAAAGATGTAATATATTATTAAATAATATTGCTTGTAGCTTTTCATTTGACGTTTATGTAACAAATAATCTAAGTCAAGAATTCAAATGTACAATATATATTGACATTCCATTAGACTTAGACAATCAATCCATTTATAATGGCAATATAACATTAAAAAAAGATACAAATTTTAATTTTTATAGATATAGGTAGAAAAACTTATAGGAGGAAAAAATGAAGAATAAACCTAATATTTCAGAACAACTAAAAAAGAAATATCATAAAACAGAAGAAGTAACAAATTTTAAGGACATGCTATATAGATCTGGTGATATTTATCGTAATAGAATCGCTTTTAAAATAAAGGATTCAGATGGTAATATAAAATCAATTACATATGAACAATTTAAAAATGATGTTGTATATCTTGGTACAAGCTTAATTGAAAATGGCTTTTTAAACAAAAGGATTGCTGTCATAGGAAAAAATAGTTATAAATGGTGCGTTTCTTATCTTGCAGCATCTATTGTAGGAATCGTAGTTCCTATTGACAAAGAACTTCATACTGATGATGTTATTAATTTTATGAATGTTTCACAAACCGTATGCATTTTAGGCGACAATAAAAATTTGCAAAACATTTTAGAAAACATTTCTAAAATTGAAAATCCAGATACTAAATTCATTACTTTTGACGAAAAATTCAATATTTTATTAAATGAAGGTAAAGCTTCTTATTTAGATGGCATAACTGATTTTGATTCTATAAAAATAAATCCAGATGAATTACGTATTCTGCTTTTTACTTCTGGTACAACTGGAAATGCAAAGGGTGTTTGTCTTTCCCAAAGAAATATATGTTCTAATATATTATCTATTTATGGAATTGTAAAAGTAAAAAGAAGTGATTTGTTTTTCTCTATCCTTCCTTTGCATCATACTTATGAATGTACAATTGGATTTTTACTTCCTATATATAGCGGTGCTAGTATAGCTCATTGTGAAGGATTAAGATATATTGCAAAAAATATGCAGGAATTTCATCCTTCTGTTATTTTATGTGTTCCATTATTATTAGAAAATTTACACAAGAATATTATAAAAAACATGAATAAGACATTACCAGATAAATATAAAAAAGAAAACAATGAAAATCCTTTTTCTTCTTTACCTTTCTTTATGAAAAAAATAGTAAAAACAAAGGTAAAAAACACATTAGGTGGTAGATTACGTGTATTTATTGTAGGCGCCGCAGCTGCTAATCCTACTATTGTTTCTGATTTTAGAAATTTAAAATTAAATACTTTACAAGGTTATGGTTTAACAGAATGTTCTCCCTTAGTTGCTGGAAATACTGACTTTTTCCAAAAAGATGACAGTGCAGGACTACCTATTCCTAATGTAGAATATAAAATAGATTCTCCTAACGAAGAAGGTGTTGGTGAAATTATTGTGAAAGGTCCAAACGTTATGCTTGGATATTATGAAGATGAAGAAAAAACAAAACAAACTATTATTGACGGTTGGTTTCATACTGGTGATTTAGGTAAGATAGACGAAAATGGTTATTTATATATTACTGGTAGGTGTAAAAGTGTTATTGTTACTAAAAATGGTAAAAATATATATCCGGAGGAAGTTGAATATTATCTAAATGATAGTCCACTTATTTCTGAATCTTTGGTACTCGGAATTCAAAAAGAAAATGATGATGAAACTTATATTAATGCTCAAATATATCCTAATATTCAAGCTATTACAGAATATTTAAAGGGTAGCGTTCCTACTAAAGAGGAAGTATGGAAAGTTGTTTCAGATGTAGTAGCAGGTGTTAATAAAAAACTTCCTAATTATAAACATATTAAAGGCTTTGATATACGTGAAAATGAATTTGAGAAAACTACAACGCAAAAAATTAAACGCTATGGGAAAAATATGAAAATTGATAAAAATGATAAATAAATAGAAAACCAAATATAATATTTTAATATATTACATTTGGTTTTTTATTAATGTCAAAAAAAGAAGTAGCATATATTCTAAGCTACTTCTTTTTTCAGTATAAATTACTGTTTGGTGGCTTGAAGTGGAATCGAACCACTGACACGGGGATTTTCAGTCCCCTGCTCTACCAACTGAGCTATCAAGCCAATTATTAATCAACTCATTTTTTATTTTTTATAAATAAAAAAATGGCGACCCGGAACGGGCTCGAACCGTCGACCTCTAGCGTGACAGGCTAGCGTTCTAACCAACTGAACTACCGGGCCGTAAAAACATGGTGGTCGCTATAGGGCTCGAACCTATGACCCCCTGCTTGTAAGGCAGATGCTCTCCCAGCTGAGCTAAGCGACCGTTTGTCCTTTCGACGAGATTTATTATACTAATTTTTTTTATAGTTGTCAATACATTTTTTAATTTTTTTTTATTTTTTTACTTTTTATTTTTATATAAAATATTTTACTTATTGTAGGATACTAGAAAATCCTATAATAAATAAATCATTTTATATATTATTGAATATATTTTTTTAGTTCTTCCATTGTTTTATTTTTTAATATATTATCTAACTCCTTAAATTCTTGCCAGTCATATTCTTCTACTTCTCCATATTTTACAGTATGTAAAACTGTATTGGGATACATGTATACATTATGAGGTACATTTGGCTCAACATTAAATATTTTACCTTTTTCTACCCTATTAATTTTTGTATTTCCTTCTATGTATTGTGCTAATAAAATCATTCCTTTTTGAACAATATATACTTCTCTTATTGACTTATGATAATGACTATTTTGCCAATATCCCACATTTCCTCCTTCTGCACGAATATATGCAGTCTTATCTTTTAGACATATCTGTCTAAACCTCTTCTCTCCATTTTCCATAATAGAATATTCATTTTTTATTCCACACCTAATTGCATCCCTTTTACTTATACTTTTTATATTATCACCTCTCTATCTTTTGTATTTAACATATTAATATTTTGATTATATAGTTTTTTATAAAAAAACTATATAATGTTTTATATCACAATTCTTTTACATTTTCAATATTTTTGTTAAATTTTTCCATTTTTGTGGTATAGTTTATAATATATTGATATTACAGTAACTTAATCTTTATGCATTATTCCAAGTAATTTATTTATTTCAGCACCTAATAAAACTGTATAAAAACATGCATACGTCCACATCATAATTAACATTAAAGTTGTTAAACTTCCATATGTCAATGAAAAACCTTTAAAAATATATAAATATTTTGAAAATATAAATGAAATTACGTTTAATGCAATAGAGCCGAAAACCGCTCCATAAATTTGCCCTTTAAAGCTCATATCATGTTTAGGAATAAATTTATATATAAATAAGAATATTACAAACGTTATAATCCAAAATGTCAATTGAGTAAATATTGATATTAATACATCATAATTTTTAATTCCTTCTAACTGTTGTTGAATAATATACTTAAGACTATCTCCAAATACTAATAAAGTTAATCCTAATACTATCAATATAATAAATATTATAGTTTCAATAAAAACTTTTAATCGTAAATACAAATAAGATACCTGTTTTTCTGTATGAATTTTGTATACATTTTGCAATCCACTTGTTAAAGCAAACAATCCTTTTCCTGCTGACCATATGGTAAATATTATTGAAATCGAAATAGTTCCTATTGATTTTGAATACACCTCTTCTACAACTCCTAAAACCATATCATTCATACTTTCTGGCACTATTTTTGTAATAGCTTCAAATAATGTTTGTGGTTGTATTCCTGTATATTGAATTAATGTAATAACTAATATTATAAATGGAATAAATGATAAAATTGTATAATATGCACATTGAGCCGAATATGCTCCAACATGATCATCTTCCATTAATTTAAATACTCTTTGTGCTATTATATATTTTTCTTTTATTTTTTTCATATTTTCTACCTTTCCTCTGGTAATATTTTTTGTTTTGTAATATTTTTAGTTTGTTCAGTATTTTCATCACTTTTTGTCGAAAAATCTATAACACAGTTCTGTTTAACAAAATTATATACTGGTAGTTCTGTATTATTATGTTTTTCTATTTTTTTCAATTCTTCTCTATTATTGTTTAATAACTCGAAATATCCCTGTTTATCCATTTTTTTGTTTGACTCTCTTTGTGCTTTTATAAATTCATTTTTTCTCTCTTTTGGTATTTCTATTAACATTCCTTTCGGAATTGTCATCATATTTAATAGTGCTCTTGATGTTCTTCCATTTGAATCCACAAAAGGATGAATTCTTATAAATCTGTAATTTAATTGTACTGCTCTTTTTAAATAATCATCTTTACTCATTTTAGAAGCTCTTTGAACTAACTCCTGAATATCTTCTGATATTCTTTTCATACAAAATGGTACATTTTGATATTCTACCATTTTCACATTATCATCGTTAATCCTCACATTAACTATTCTGTATCCTGACTTATCTGAATATTTTTCCGATTCAGAGTTTTTCAAAGATATTTCATTAATATTTTTTATCACATTTTCAATCTCTTTAGCATTTAACTTAGTTATATCTGTAGAATATCCTATCAATTGAGCTTCAATATCTGCATATATTTGAGCTATATCTTGCTGAATATTATTTATGTCTGGTATTAAACTTTCTATATCTTGGACTTCTGCTGAAATAGCATCTAAAAGTTGATTAAATGATACTTTATTTTTTTCTATTGGAACCAACATATTTCCATTTGCTACCGACTGCAAAACTTCTTGTTTAAATTTATCACTATATAAATTCTCTAAATGATATTTTACAGTATTTTTTATTATTTCATCATTATAATTAGTTTGTCTTTTTAATAAAGAACTAAATTTTCTATTTATAAATTCTTTGTTTTCTCTTCCATGAAATACTCTTTCTTTAAATATTGAAACTTTATTTAAATGAGGTAATTTTTCTTTATTATCTAAAATAAAACATCTTGCGTATCTATCATATACTTCTTTTTTTATCATATCTACTATATTATTATCTAGTTTTGAAAAATCTATAATTACATTTCCTGTAGTTGCTACTCTATTCATACTCCCATCTTCCTGTTCTTGTATACCTTTATAAAGAGGGATATCTGCATCTATGCCTGTTATAAATTCATTATTTGAACACATTATATTTTTCATTGTTTCTCTTGGAATATTTCCACCATTTAAAATCAATTGTCTTACTATTTGCTCTATATTTTCTTTTATTATATCACTTCCATATCTTTCAAACGTTACTTCTCCATCCTGATCTTGAAATGCTAATGTAGATTTGCATTCGTTAATTATTACCTTTATAATCATTTCTGATTCTTCATCCATCCCAAAATCAGGAATCCTTTTATAATTTGTCCTTCTTAGTTTTTCTAATAATTCTTTGGATTTTTCTATTATCATTTATTACCTCCATAAAAGATTATATATCATATTCTAAAAAAGTCATAAATATGTGGTCTGCACCACGGAATATCATTTATTGTAGGATGAAATAAAAATTAATTTATATTTGCTCAAGCCATATTCTTGAAATTCATACCATACACTGGGCTTGTTTTTTCAACATATTTATATCACAACTTTATAATTTTTCATAGTGTTTCCACTTACTACTTAAGTAACTACTTTAACTTTCACACCCAAATTTTGATGTTTTTTTAGTTGCATCATTGTCACACACTCCACATGGCTTGTAAACGGAAACATATCAACAGGCTTTATTTTCCTTACATCATATACTTCTTCAAACTTAGACAAATCTCTTACTAATGTAGCAGGATTACAACTTATATAAATCAATCTACTAGGTTTTATCTTCAAAATATTATCTATAGAAGTATTATCCAAACCTCGTCTTGGAGGATCTACCATAATAGCATCCGGAACTATTTTCCTTGCATTAATTAATTCATCTAATATTTTCTCTGTATCTCCAACTATAAACTCAGTATTATCTATTCCATTTATTTTTGCATTCTCCTTAGCATCTACTATTGCTTGCTCTACAATTTCAACACCATAAACTTTTTTTGCATATTTGGCCATAAACAAAGATATTGTCCCAATCCCACAATATAAATCAAAAATTATATCGTTTTTAGTTATCTTTGCAGCTTCTACTCCTATATTATAAAGTTTTTCTGCTTGTATTGGATTCACTTGATAAAAAGACAATGGTGATATTTTAAAAACATATTCTCCTAATATATCTTCAATATATCCTTCTCCATATATATTTATATTTTCTTGTCCTAATATAACATTTGTATTTTTAGTATTTATATTTTTTACTATTGTTTTAACTTCTGAAAAATTTTCAACAATATTTTTTACTAGTTCTTTTTCTTTTGGAATAATTTTTCCATTTACAACTAATATACACATAATTTGATTTGTCTTTATTCCTATTTTTGTTACAATATGCCTTAGTAATCCTTTCCCTGTTTTTTCATTATATACACTAATATTATTTTTATTAATATATTCCAATATAAATTTAGCTAATTGTTCCGTTCTTTCATTTTGTATATAGCATTTCTCGATTGGTATTATTTCATGTGTCCTATTTGCAAATACACCTATTACTTTTTTTCCTTCTTTATTTATTCCTACTGGATATTGTGCTTTATTTCTATAATGATACGGATTTTCCATTCCTAATGTCTCTTCTACTTTTATCTTATTTTTTAAAGTTTTGTTTAATAAACTCTGTACCGCATTTTGTTTCATTTTTAATGTTTTTTCATATTTTATATGTCTCAATTTACATCCACCACATCGTTTATATGTTGTACACTCACTATTAACTCTATCCTCTGACTTTTCTATTATTTCTAATATTTTTCCAAAAGCATGAGAAGATAGTACTTTTACTATTAATATTTTTATTTTTTCTCCTTTTATAGCTCCTGGTATAAAAATTGTAAAACCATCTATTTTCGCTATTCCTTCTCCTTCGTATCCATTGTCTATTATATCTACTATATATTCATTGTTTTTTTCTACCATATATTTTTCCTCTTTCAATTGTTAATTGTGATTTATATATTATCTAATATAAAACTAACTATTTCTTGTGTATTATTATTTTTCTTGCATTTACTTTTTTCTTCTTCTGTTAGTTCTACTAAATATTTATTAAATTCTGGCACTATTGTTATAGAATCTAATGGATAACCAGGATTTCTCTTTTTACTAGGTTTATCTACAAAATAGAACTGATCTTTGCTCCATGTATATGTCTTTTTGCCTTTTTCATTATAAACTGCCATTCCATATACCCATTTAGCTGTTAATTTTCCTCCATATTCTTTTACTAATTTTGTGTAATATTCTATCATTTCATCATCTGTTAAATATTTTCCATTTATTCTTCTTACATGTGTTCCAGGCTGTTTTTCTTCTGGCAATTCTTCTATAAATAAATTATTATCCATTCCTATTGTTGGCATTTTTGTTATATCATAATATGTCTTTGCTTTTATGCAAGCATTTTCTATAGCATTTTTACCATTTTCTTCAATCTCTATATTGATGTTCAAATCTTTTATGGTCTTCAATTTTATTCCTTTTTCTTTCAGCTTTCCTTCATAACTTTTTATTTTTGCTGGATTAGTTGTTGCAAATAAGACTTCTTTCATTTTTTCCTCCAAAATTTAATGTTTTTGATTTTTCTATATATTATCATAAAATTTGCTTTTTTAAAACTGTTATTATATTTATTTAATTTTTTTCTAGCATTATAAAATTAACTCTGATTTTTCTATAAAGAGATATTTTAACTATAACTTATCAAGTAATTTTACAAAAATATGTAAAGTTGGCAATATATATATCCACTGCAGAACCTTTACCAATAAGTTAAGCAGCATACCTATTTCGATACCAAAAAGAGAGATTATAAAATCTCTCTTTTCTCTCTGGTGCGTTAGCGGTATGAAGTGACCCACGAAAGTTGGACAATTTTTTATGCTACTTGTTCAAAATCCATTCTATATTGAATTGGACTTTTTCCTTTTAGTCTTAATTTTATACGCTCATTATTATAATAATTTATATAATCTATAAGTTCTCTTTTAAATTGAGTTACACTTTCAAATATTTTATCATAGAAAAACTCTGTTTTTAATAAACCAAAGAAATTTTCTGCACAAGCATTGTCTAAGCAATTTCCTTTTCTAGACATGCTTTGTATGATTCCTTTTTCTGCTAGACGATTTTGATATTTCTCCATTTGATATTGCCAACCTTGATCTGAATGAAGAATCAAATTCGTATTGTCTGAAATCCTTATAAATGCTTTATCTAGCATATCTTCTATTTGATGAAAGTTTGGGCTTTCAGATATATTATAACTTATAACTTCTCCATTAAACAAGTCTACTATGGGAGATAAATATATTTTTGTATCTAATACATTAAATTGAGTAACATCTGTAACCCATTTTAAATTTAGCTTATCTGCTCTAAAATCTCTTTTTAATATATTAGGTGCTACTTTCCCATAATTTCCTTTATATGAGCGATATCTTCTTACTCTAACAAATGATTGTAACCCTAACTCTTTCATTAATTTATAAACCGTTTTTCTATTTAATTTATAGCCTCTATTTAAAAGCTCGTATGTTACTCTACGATAGCCATATCTTCCTTTATTTGAATGATATATTTGCTTTATTACTTCTTTAACTTCTTCATATTTGTCTAGCTTTGAAAGTTTACTAATAATATCATAATAAGTGCTTTTTGATAATTCTGCTTTTCTTAATAGAGCCGTTATTTTATACTTTTGCCTTAATTCATAAACGGCTAATGCTTTTTCTTTTTTTGTTGGCTTGTTCTTTTTTGAACTAAGGCTTGTAATTTTTTTAAGTAATCGTTCTCCATTCTTAAATCTTCTATTTCTTTTATTTTAAAAGCTCTTCATTACTTTTATCAGATTTTAGAGAAGATTTAGAAGTAGATTTTATTGATGTATTTGAATTAGTATTTTGTTTATTTTTCTTCTTTTTCACACGATTTACTCTTACTCTATCAATTGCAATATTTCTATTATTTAGCAAATACTGAGCACCTTTCTCTTCATACATTTGCTTCCATAATACAACATTTGTAGAAGAAGGCAATCCAAAGTGAAGAGCCGTCTTTTCAAAAGATAAATGGTTAGCATACATATATTCTACAACATCTACCTTAAATTTGCCATCATATTTCTGAATTGGCTTTGGTATAAGTCCATTTTTACCATAAGTCTTATACCTATTAGTCCATACTCTTATTTGTTCTTGATGGACATTAAATTTTCTTGCAGCTTCTCTATATGAATGCTTTCCATAAACAACATATTTTACTGCTTTAAATTTAAAATCAAATGAATATTTAAACATACTGGTGAACCTCCATACTTTAATATTTTTTGTCCAATATTTTTGGTTCACCTCAATTCAAAGAATATCTTGAGCAAAGAAGGAGGTTCAAAGAAGATATGAGTTATGCTATTATACGAAATGATAAATTAACAAGAGTGGATGCACAAGGTTCATACATTCACAATGATAGAAGGTCAAAAGGTCATTCTAATAAAGATATTGATCCAACAAGAACACATTTGAATTTTTACTGTAAGAAAAATGAATTAACTTATATAAAAGAATTTGATAAAATGAGAAAAGAATACGATTTAAAAGGCACAATTAGAAGTAATAGTAATATTATGTGTGAAATGATGATAACTTCTGATAATGCTTTTTTTAATAAGATTGGTTTAGAAGAAACAAAACGATACTTCAAAGAAAGTTATAAATTTGTATGTAATTACAAAAATCTTGGAGAAAAATATATTGTGTCAGCAGCAGTACATTTAGATGAAACTACACCACATATGCATTTAGTTTATATACCAGTAATTCATACAAAAGATAAAGAAGGCAAAGATATTGATAAAATATGTTGTAGAGATTTTTGGAAAGGTAGAGATAGTTACAGACAATTGCAAAATGCTTTTCATAAATATATAACTTCAAAAGGTTTTGATTTAGAACGAGGTTTACCAGTAGAAGAAACGGGAGCAAAACACGAAAAAATTGAGGATTTAAAGAAATTGACTAATTTTGAAAATACTAAAAAAGTATTAGATAATATAAAACTAGAATTGCCAAAAACTCCAGATATAAATGATATTAAGCTAATAAAACTTAATAGAGAAAAAGTAGAAAATGAAATTATTAAACCAAAAGATGATAAAATTATGGAATTGTATCAAGAAAATTTAAAATTGCATAATGAATTATCAAAACAAGTAAATTTAGTTAATATGGCTGAAAAGTATCAAAAAGAAAGAAATTCTATACTTGCTGATAACAAAGAACTTCATAATCAAGTAAATAATATTAAAGTAGAGTATAAAGAAAAAGAATTTGATATTGAATGGAAATATAAAAGTAAAATTAAAAGTTTAGAAAAAGAAAACACTCATTTACACAAAATTATAGATAAATTCTATGAAACTGTTGATAAGTTTATAGCTTGGATTTGTCATAAATTTGGTATTGGCGAATCTAAAGAATTGGTTAGAAATTTTGAAAAAGAAACTCGTACTTTTATCAATCCAGTAGAACAGCTAAAACACGAAGAAATAGAAAAAGAGTGGGATTTGGAAAGGTAAAAAACTAATTTGTTAATAAAGACCATTTTATTATTAATGGTCTTTATTAGATATTTTGTTGATAAAATATTCAAAAAATTTTATATCATTCATATATTCTGGATGCCATTGCACTGCAATTATATTTTTATTTTCAATAGCTTCTACAATCCCATCTTCACTTTTCGCAACTACTTTGAAACCTTTAGCCACTTCTTTTACTGCTTGATGATGTAATGAGTTTATTAGCATTTGCTCTATATTATAGCAATCATATAAAAAAGATTCTTTTTCAAATTTCACATTATACCTTTCTTCTTTAGGTAATTTATGATTTGGAATATCTTGATATAAACTACCACCGAAACAAACATTTATAGATTGTATTCCTCTACAAATCCCCAATATATGTTTATTAACATTGTTAAATGCTTTTATTATTGAAAAATCTAATGTATCAATTTCTTCTGTCATCTTATGTATTTCAGAGATAGGTTGTTCATCATAATTTTTAGGATTTATATCGATTGCACTTCCTATAACAATTAATCCATCACAGATATTCACAACTTCTTCTAAATTAGTTAATGACATTACTGGAAATAATAATACATTAAGTTTTCAAATATATCTTTAAATTCTTTATCTATATAATATTTTTCAGAACTTTTTTCAGATAATCCATATCTTCCGAGTTATTGCTAATATCATATCCTTCTCCTAAAATTCATTATATTATTTATGAAAAATCAATTTAATTTTACTAATAATTTTGCTAAAAAATGATTCTTTGTAAGTAGCTATTTCTGTATTTTCTTTTTGTGTTTCAACATATTCGGTAGACTTTTGTCTATCTTTAAATATATTGTCAGGATTATATTTTTTTCTTAATTCTTCTTGGTATTTTATCTCATTATTGCTCAATGTTTTTTCTAATTTAACTCTTTCCACATCATCACATATAAAATCTTTATATAATACTGCCAAGATTTCTTTTGTAGTTGGTAATAAATCTTGTTTTTCTAATGGTAGTGATTTATCAATATTCCAATTATATTCTTGTGATTTATTATTTTCAAAATAACTAATAAATTTCTTTGGTATTCTAGCTTTCAAGTTTGGTTCCATATATTTTAATATTTCATTTATTTGATAAAGCGAATTTGAATATTCTATATTTTCCATACTATTCTCCTTTTTCTTCTGATTTATCTTTGTCATTTTCTCTATCAGGGTGTAACCATTTTCCTATTTTATCTCTTAATGATGAAGAACTTTTCTCTACTGTTTCTGTTCTTTGTTCTGATGCAATTTGCTCTAAAGCTTCCTTATTAGCTAAATATCGTAAATCTTCTATTTCTTGTCTATGGCGATATAATCCTAATTCTTCTAATAAATATGTTTCAACATCTTCTTGACTATGACTTTTAGCATATTCTGCATATTCTTGTGATTGAACAACTGGTACTAAAGCCTTAATTTCATCACCTTTCAAGCGACATAGTTTGTGCATACAAAGAGCATCTAAATCTTCTCTTCCTTTTGAAGTATCAAGAATTTCTAAATAAAATTTAGGTACTATTTCTCCGTTTAAGGTTAGTTTCTAAATCACTAATTTGAACATTCCAAAATTCTGCTGGATATTTACTTCCTTCAAGTATACAACTTTCTCCATGCAATCCTTCTTTTTGTAAATATTCTGTATATTCTTTTTGAAATTGTCTTGCCATTTCATCACGATGATCCACTAATTGTTTATTCATAAGGTCTTCTTGAGTTAATTGGTCTAATAATACAAATGATAGTCCTCTATCTTTAAACATAAAACTATAATCACTTGAAATTGCAACATTTCCTTTTTGCATTTCAGCATATAATGTTTTTATCAATTCACTGCTTTGTTCATTTGTAGATATTAAATCAAAATTTCCTCTACCATTAAAACCTGCATACCATAAAGCAACTACTTCAGGAGAATCTACATTGGCACCAAGTCTTGACATAAATTCTTCATTGCGTTTTCTATCATCATTATTGATATATCTATCCATAATTTCATGTCTTTCTTCTTCGGTTTTTCTCATTAAACTTGCATAATTCCATTCATCATTTGTTAACCAAACTTTTCCATCACTAAATTCCATTAAGTTAATAGCTTTAGGATTTTCAACAATTTCTCCATTAAACGGATGATTTTTATTTTTATCTATAATCTTTTTAGGTTTCATTTGTTCTGTACCTGTATAACCAGATTCATGTTCAGCATAAAAACCATATCCTGCATTAAATCCAACTAATTTGCCATCTCTTTTTAAGACTTCTTGTCCATGATAAGCATATCTACCCATATTTATTTCTCCTTTGCTTTAAAATACTACTCGTTTACTGCATACTTTTATGTAATTTATATCACAACACTTTACTTTTTACAATAAATATGACAATTAAAGTAGATTTGTCATAAAAATTTAATATTTTTGTAATATTTCTCATTAATTTTTTTGGTGAAATGTTTGACAATTTTAATTTTAAGTAGTAAAATATAAGTAGCTTAAAAATTGACTAAAGTTCTGCAAAAGTCATATAGTTAGAAAGAGATGCAATGGAAGAAGGCATCTCTTTTGTTTTGCATAAAAAAATAAAGGAGTAGCAAATGGAAGTTACTACCCCTTTATGATTAGATATGTACTAATCTTTGCCTTGACCATTTTGTTCATTAGCCTTTGCTTCTTGTTTCTTTTCAGATTCAATAAGCATTTCAACTAACTTCAAAATTAGTTCTGCATTGGTCATATTGCTTCACCCCTTTCAAAAAGATTTCCTTTGAGAAAAGGATGTTCTCATTATACTCTATTTTCTAGCATTTTACAATAAATTTAAAAATATTTTGTAACATTATTTATTTTCTTGTAACCACTCATAAACTTCATCTTCAGTAAGTTCTCCATGTTTTAGTTTAATAATCTTTTCTTTAGCTTGTTTTTTCCAAGTTTCAAATTCTGCTTTTAATTTTTTATCATCTTTATTTTTATTTACAATACCAAACTTTTGTTGATATGTTTTTCTGTATTCTGTATATGCTGATTTTTCTTGTAACCTCTTATTATAGGAAAGTATCGCCCCTTGTTCTCTACAAGTTTTTCCATTTTCTTTTGGATAATCACAATAAATCTCATCTAGTCTTGAATTTGGTATAAAATACATTCCACAATTTTGACATTTTTTTATTGGGTAGCTATCTGTTTTTGATAGTTCCTCTAATATATCATAGCAAATACTTGATATATCATTGCTTTTATGTGTATTTACCATTGATATAAGCATACCTTCTTCTTTTAGTTTCTTTAGTAGGTCTATATCTGCTGAATTTCCTAGTTCATCATATTTATTAGAATAATTATCTGGTATAACTTCATCATTTTTTATGTATGAATATAGTTTGCCTTTTCTTTTTATAAGATATACTGCATATCTTTGTGAATGTGTAAATGGCTTTAATTGTTCATTTTCGTTTATATTATAGATATAATTAACTGCATCTGTTATTTGTTCTTGTATGTATATAAGTTGTTCTTTTAGCATATCATATATTTTTTTAGTTTCTTTTAAATATGTATTATCATCTCCGTATTTTCCCTTTAATGTAAATTTATAATCTTTATCTACATCTTTCAATATTTCAAATCCATAGGCATAAAAGAAATCTTTATATGCAGTTTCATAAGTATATAAATCGGCATTTAAAAATCTTAATAATAATAGTCCTAATTTTTCTACATAAGGGAAATATAAAGTACCTGGTTGTTTTAATCCCATATCTGTACCTTCATCTTCTTTCCACTTTATAACTCTTATTCCACCACCATTATTACGACCATTTTTATTATTATTTTTTTCTCTATTATTAAAATCATATGAGAAATCAGCTTTATAAAAATACATAGGTGTAGAATAATATTCTTTCTTTTCATCTTTGTTAAACCAAATATAAAAATCATCAAAATGTTTTATTTCTGGTAAATCAATACTCATTTCAACATTTTCCTCCGTTTCTATAAAATTCTATCAAGTTTTATTAAAAACAATTGTATTTTTTTTACAAATTGTTATTGACATTCTAATTATATTATACTATAATTAATTTAATAATACAATACTTTTTGAGATAATTATTGTTTTAAGTTGTAGACAAAAAATTCACTACAACTAATTTTTAATGAAATGGAGGTGATTGAAATAGATAAAATAAGTGAAATAACAAGACTTTTTTATGATGAACATTTAAGACCAACAGACATTGCCAAACAAATTGGTGTAAGTAAATCTTATGTAACAAAAATTATTCAAAAAGATGAGAGATATATTAAAGAAAAGGAATATAGATCCACTCAAAGCAGAGAAAGACACAAAGTTTGTAAAAGAAATTATATCAATAAAAAACGACAAGCTGACAAACAAGAATATCAATCAATGATAATACAGATAAACAAAGATAATGAATATTTATCTACTAGAAAAGAAATATCAGATATAGACTTTGCAAAATGGAATCGTGGAATGTATGATTATGATAAGAAAAATGGCGATTTAGTATTAAAAAATGGAATTGTAACAGGTTATAATGTTTGTAAAAGAGTAAAAAAGGTAGTAAATCCAAGTTGCATAAGAGCAACAGTTTAAATTAAATAAGCAAAGATTTTAGCACTTTATGAAAGGGCTATTTTTTTGACTTTAAAATAAGAGTTTTATAAGTGTGGCCGTAACTTATAAAACTTTTTATTTTTTAGAAAGGGGAATTTAGAATGATTTTGGAATTAATATTAAAAAAGTATGTGTATAGCTAGAACAGGAGGAATTGACAATGAGTGAAAAAGTAAAGAAGAAAAAAGATGAAATTGTTATAATAAACAAATTTAAAGAAAGCAATGCAGAAGATGTAAGAACTTCTATATCAAAAATTTTTGAAATGTTTTGTAATTTAAAACTATCAAAATAATAATTAAAGATTACAAATTTTAAGGTAAATATAGAATTTAAGCAAATTTAGTTTCCACCTATAATTTAGGCTATTGATTTTTTAAATAAATCATGGTAAATTAAAGACATAAATTATAGGTGGAACTTACTAAAGGAAAGGGAGGAAAAATTGCTAGTAAGTAACACAAAAGTATATAACTGTGCTTTATATTGTAGATTATCAAGAGATGACGAACTACAAGGAGAAAGCAACAGTATAACAAATCAAAAAGAAATTTTAAAACAATATGCAAAAGAAAATAATCTAAATATTTATGACATTTATGTTGATGACGGTATTTCTGGAACTACTTTTGATAGACCAGATTTTAATAGAATGATAAAAGACATTGAAGATAAAAAAGTAAATATGGTAATTGTAAAAGATACTTCAAGACTAGGTAGAGATTATATAAGTTTTGGAGAGTATATTGAAAAATACTTTCCAGAACATCAAGTAAGGTTTGTATCTATTATAGACAACTATGATTCTGAAATTGATAATGGAATTGCAGATACATTACCATTTAGAGCAGTATTAAATGATTTATATGCACGAGATACCTCTAAAAAAGTAAAAGCTACTAAACATAGAAATGCTATCAATGGACTATTTAATGGAAAGTTTGCACCTTATGGCTATATGAAATCTCCAGAAAATTGCCATAAACTAATTATTAACGAAGAATATGCCCCAAATGTAAGAAGAATTTTTGATTTATATTTAGAAGGAAAATCATCAATACAAATTGCTTATATTTTTAATGAGGAGCATATACCTACTCCATCTCAAACAATGGGTCAAGAGTATAGACTTTCTTCACTTTGGAAAACTGATACTATTAGAAGAATACTAAAAAATGAAATGTATATTGGAAATATGGTACAGGGCAAACAAACACAAATCAATTACAAATTAAAGAAACCTATTCGCAATAAAAAGGAAGATTGGATTATTGTTCCAAATACTCACGAACCTATTGTTGATAAGGAAAAATTTTATGCAGTTCAAGAACTTTTAAAAAGTAGGACTAGAACTAGAACAAAAACATTAAATCTAAAATTAAAAGGCTTATTGTATTGTAAAGAATGTGGTAAAAAATTAGGTGCAGGTACTTCTCATTATAAAAATGGTAAATGGAATCAGATTTATTTACATTGTCGCACATATCAATCATTACCAAATCTAAAGCTTTGTACTCCTCATTGCATGAATTATACAAAATTAGAAAATGCAGTAATTAGTGAACTACAAAATATATGTCGAAAATATTTAGATGAAAAGAAATGTAAACAAATTATTGATGATAACAATAACAATGTTAAAAATGAAATTCAACTTAACAAAGAAAAAAGCAATTTAGCAAAAGCTATTGAAGTCTTAGATTTTCAAATAGAAAAACTATATGAAGATAAATTAAAATGTCTTATAAATGACAATGATTTTTCAAGAATGTATGAAAAGAAAGTTAATGAAAGAGATTCTAAAAATAAGAAACTGGAAGAATTAAGTACAGTCAAATTTGAAAGAAATGTAATTGACTATGAGAAAATCATACAAGATTTTTTAAAGAAAGAAAATGTTACAGCCTATATGCTAAATAGCTTAATTGAAAAAATTGAAATTGACCAAGATAAACAAGTAACTATATACTATAAATTTGCAGATTTAAACACTTTGTCATAAAAAGATGTAAAGTCATCTCTATCACATATTAAATAACAATGATATTGTTCTAATGTACTAATCAATGTTTCCAAATCTTTTACACTACGAGTTACTCTATCAAGTTTATATGCAACTATATAATTTATTTTTCCTGCTTTCATATCTTCTAGCATTTGTTGGAATTGTGGTCTATGTGTAATATCTTTTGCAGATATTCCTGCATCCTTATATACTTTATAAACCTCATATCCTTTATATTTACATAGAGCTTCAAGTTTTTCTTTTTGTTCTCCTAAACTAAAACCTTCTCTTGCTTGATCTTCTGTGCTTACACGAATATAAATTCCTGCAACATTCTTTTTTTCATTACATTCAAGTTCAGTATTTTCCATTAAAAGACCTCCAATTTTCTAACAAAAAAGGTGTTAGAATAGTAAATTTACCAACTAACACCTAAATTATTATTATAAATTATGCCTTACTTAAAAACAAAAATAACTTTTAGTATTAATTAGCCTTGATAATTTCTCTTAAACTTGAGAGATGGTACTTGTTTGTTAAATCGTTTATGTAGAAATAGTCATGAGAATTAAAGAATAAATATGTTTTATCTTTAATTATAGCTTTATGTGGTTCTACATAAGCAACATTAAACTTTTCAAGTTTTCTCAAATTACCGTTCTTTATCTTTGGTTCACAATTACTAAAAGTGCAAGCCCATTTGATTTTTGAAAGTAATTCATTTTGAATAGTTATTTCTTTTTTTACTGTTGATATCATATCACAAAATCCTCCTTTTTTCAATATTTTGAGGCTATTTTTACCTTTTTATGGAATTTTCATAAAAGAAGTAAAAAAATAAGCCAATGTAAATTGACTTTTTAAAATGATATGATATTCAATTTTTGGATTACTTAAACTCGCTTATAGCAATGCTTTTCACGAGTTCGAGTACATCCACCTTTGGTGCGGATGAAGGGACTCGAACCCCCACGCCGTTGGCACTGGTTCCTAAGACCAGCGCGTCTACCAGTTCCGCCACATCCGCATATATTATTTGCTTAACAATAGTTATAATAGCACATTTATGCTTCTATTGTCAAGCAATTTTTTAATTTTTATTTATTAAAATAAAATAACAGTCCACCTATAATAACTACAAAAAAACCTAATATCTTTAATCCACTAGTTGCTTCATTCTGATCACCAAATCCAAAAAACTTTTTTGTTATTATTCTTGCATCATATATTAATATAACTCCTGCTAATATCATAAGTACCGCAATTAATTTTATTATAACTTGAAACATTTATATCAACATCCTTTTATTTTATACATTATATAATATACTATTTTCATAACAAAAAGTCAATATTTTATAAATTCAATGCTTGTTCATATACATCTATTAATTCTTGTGTTAGAACATCTTGTGAATGATTATCCTTTACATATTTTGCAATGTATTCTCTATCAAATTTTTTTCTATCTTTTAAAATATCTATTATTGCATTCGCTAGCTGTTCTACATTTTCAACTTCTACTAACGTTCCTACTTCTTCTTTTAAGAAATCTGGAATCCCTCCTTGATTTGTTCCAACAACAGGTGTTCCACAAGCCATTGCTTCTAAAGCTACAAGTCCAAATGGTTCCCTTCTAGATGGTACAACTGATACATTTGCTATATTGTATATTTCTCTCAAAATCTCATGTGGCTTATTTCCTACAAATACTACATTCTTTAATTCTAAATCTCTTTTTAGCTGATTTAATTCTTCAAATAATTCACCATTACCTGCAATTACTGTAAGCGTATTTTCATCTTCATATATTTTACATGCCTTCAACAATATATCTATCCCTTTAAAGTTAGTTAATTTTCCAACAAATGAAACTATTTTCTCATAATTTTTATTTATACCTAAACTTTTTAACACATCTTCTTTTTTATATTCTTTTCTATAAAATACTTCTGGGTCATATCCATTTTTTATAATAATATTTTTTCCATTTACACCTTTAAATGTATCTAATACTAATTTATCATTGTCTTTTGATATTGTAATTATCTTTTTACATTTTTCTACTACTCTATCTGCATAACTACGAAACTTTTCTTCTTTTTGATATCCCATTATATCTGTTCCATGTGCTGTTACAACTAATGGAATATTAAACTCTGATGCTATACTTGATAAAATCCAAATATGTTGTCCATGAATAATATCTGGTTTAAATTCTTCTATCTCTTGCTTTATAGCTTTTCTAAAAGCTTCTTCATACATCTTTAATTCTGTATCATTCAAATCATAAAAATTAGTTGTACTTCTTGGATGTGTTGTAAAACATGGAAAATTAAATGGCAATGCTTCTTCTATTTTTTCTTTTCCTGTAAAATATACTGGATGTAATTTAACTCCTTCTACCAAATTATAGTTTTTTGTGTTTTCAGGCATTATAATACATACCTCATTTCCTCTTTTTGTTAAACTTTTAGCTATGTTCTTTGTATAAACTCCACTTCCTGAACCTTCTAATGGGAAATGATTAATTAATAATATTTTCATATATGCTCACTCCTTTTATTTTATTATTTTCATATTTCTATTCTCTTCAAAAATTTATCTCTTATTAACATTTTTAGTTGTTTATTAACATCCTTTTCTAACTTAGGATCTTCTGACAATATTTTCATAGCAACACTTTGTACTAATTTCAATGTCTCAACATCCTCAAACAAATTTGCTATTTTAAATTCAGGCAATCCATGTTGCATAGTTCCAAAAAAGTCTCCTGCTCCTCTTAATTCTAAATCTTTTTCTGATATTATAAACCCATCATTTGTATCACACATAACCTTCATTCTTTTTCTAGTATTTTCGCCTTTTCCTTCAAATTTCAAAATACAATAAGATTGATATTCTCCTCTTCCTACTCTTCCTCGTAACTGATGTAATTGTGCCAAACCAAATCTTTCAGCATTTTCTATAACCATTATATTAGCATTTGGTACATCTACTCCAACTTCAATTACTGTAGTTGATATTAAAATATCTATCTCTTTCTTCTTGAATTGTTCCATAATATTGTCTTTTTCTCTAGCTTTCATCTTTCCATGTATATATGCTACTCTATATTGTGAAAAAATTTCTTTACTATACATTTCATATAACTTTTCTACTGACTTTAAATCCATTTCTTCATTTTCCTCAACTAATGGACATACTACATAAGCTTGTCTTCCTTCTTCTATTTGTTTTTTTACAAATGCATTTACTCTGTCTGTCATGTTTTTACCAACAGCAAATGTTTCAATCTTTTTTCTATTTGGTGGAAGTTCATCAATTATTGATATATCCAAATCTCCATATAAAATTAAAGCTAGTGTACGAGGTATTGGTGTTGCTGTCATAACTAATACATCTGGATTTTTTCCTTTTTCTGCTATTTTAGTTCTTTGTTTTACTCCAAATCTATGTTGCTCATCTGTTACAACAAATCCTAAATTTTTAAATTCCACATTTTCCTCGATAATCGCATGTGTTCCTATCAATATATCAATTTCTCCATTTTTTAATTTTTCTAATATTTCAGATTTTTTCTTTTTTGTAATTCCAGATATTAATAATTCACACGTTATATTTAAATCCTTTAAAATATTTTTAAAGTTCTCTAAATGTTGTGTTGCAAGAATTGCTGTTGGTGCCATAATTGTTGCTTGATATCCACTTTTTACTGCTTTATATGCTGCACACATTGCTACTACTGTTTTTCCTGATCCAACATCTCCTTGTAATAGCCTATTCATTGCATTATTAGATTCCATATCATTATCTATTTCTTCTAATACTCTTAATTGTGCTTTTGTTAATTTAAATGGTAACATATTTATTACATCTGACATTTTAACATTTTTATCAAATTGAATTCCTTTTTCTTCTGTAATATAATTGTTTTTTAATTCTAACAAAGCTAATTGTACAGATAATAATTCCTCAAATACTAATCTATTCCTTGCTATATTAAAATCTTTGAACTCATCTGGGAAATGTATATGTTTTGTTGCTTCATTTAAATTTTCCAAATTATATTCTTTCAACAAATATTGTGGCAGAGTCTCTTCTAATTTTCCATATACTTCTTCTATAGCTGATTCCATTATTTTTCTTAATGTATTTTGAGATAAATTATATGTTAATGGATAAATTGGAATTATTCTTCCTGTATTCTTATTGTTTTCTTCTATGTCAAATACGGGTGAATTAAGCATTACTTTTCCTGATTTTATATTTACTTTTCCAAAAAATTTATATTTTTCCCCTATTTTAAATTTATTTTTTAGATATGTTTGATTAAACCATGTTATAGTAGCTAAGCCTGTTTCATCTCTTACCATTAGTCTTTGCATTGTCTTTCCATTTAATCTTACATTAGTCATCCCACTACATGCAACAACTTCTATTAAAACTTCTTCACCATCTCTACATTCACAAATATATTTTGGTTTACTTCTGTCCTCATAAGTTCTTGGATAGTATGTAATTAAATCTTTTAAAGTAAATATTCCTAATTTATTTAGCAATAATACTCTTGTTGGTCCTACACCTTTTATATATTTTACATCTTTATCTAGATCTATCATTCTATCTCCTAATTTTATTTTATTTTATATAATTTAAAATCTAATCCATCGGCACTTACTAATTTAAAATCAATTTCAAAATATTCTCCTTCTACAGCATCTCTTATAGATGTACTATGTAAATGTCCATAAAAGCATTTTTTTACATTGTATTTTTTCATTATGTTTATAAAATCATTTCTTTCATTTTTTATTAAATTAGATTTGCAAATTGGTGGATAATGCATAAAAACTATAATTTCTTTATTTTCTCCAAAACTTTTTATTCCACTTTGTATTGATAATTCTAATCTTAAAGCTTCTCTTTTTAATATCTTTTTGTCTTCAATATCTTCTGATTGATTCCACCCTCTTGTTCCAACAATTATACAATTTTCAAATTCATATGAGTTATTATGTATAAAATCTATATTATCAAATTTATTCTCTTTCAAAAAATTTCTCATACTAGTTATCGTTGTCCACCAGTAATCATGATTTCCTTTTAATAGTAGTTTTTTTCCTGGTAAACTATTTAAATATTCGAAATCCTCTTTAGTATCACTCAAATAAGTGGACCATGAAAAATCTCCTGGCAATATTACCAAGTCTGTTTCTTTTATTTTTTGTATCCAATCTTTTTTTATTTTTTCTTCATGTCCTTTCCAATTATCTCCAAATATGCTCATTGGCTTATTTTCATGAAAAGATAAATGTAAATCTCCTATAGTATAAATTGCCATTTTTTTCTCCTTCTATTTTATTTTATGTATTACTCACTATCGCCTTTATCTATTAATTTCCTAATTGAATATTTGGTACTGCATTTAAATCTAACTTATCTCTTTTTCCTGATATAAAATTATAATATCCTGCTGATGCTATCATTGCAGCATTATCTGTACATAACTTCAAATCTGGCATATATACTTTTATACCATCTCTTTCAAATTCTAAAAATTTTCCCCTTATATATGAATTTGCTGAAACTCCTCCTGCCAATACAATTCTTTTTATTTTCGTTTTATCAACAGCTTTTTTTACATTTTCAATTAGAGTATCTGTTACATTTTTTTGAAAACTTGCACATAAATCTGCTTTATTGATATTTGGATTTTTATGATTCAAATTAATTACTGCTGTTTTTATTCCACTAAAACTAAAATCCAAAGTATCTTCATCAAAATGTGTCTTAGGCAATTCTATATTAGCTTTTCCTTCTTTTGCTAATTTATCTACTTTTGGTCCTCCTGGATAACCAAGACCAACTACTCTTGCTACCTTATCAAATGCCTCACCTATTGCATCATCACGCGTCTTTCCTAGTACCTCAAATTTTGTATAATCCTTTACATGTACGATTTGCGTATTTCCTCCAGACATCATCACACAAATAAATGGTGGCTTGAGCTCTTTATGTGTAATATAATTTGCTGCAATATGTCCTTCTATATGATTAACTCCTACTAAAGGCTTATTAACTGCAAAACTTAGTGCTTTTGCATAAGAAAGTCCTACTAGTAATGCTCCTACTAATCCCGGTCCATATGTTGGTGTAATAGCATCGATGTCTTTAAAATTAACTTCCGCTTCTTGTATTGCTCTCTTAGTTACTCTAGAAATAGCCTCTATATGGTTTCTAGATGCTATTTCTGGAACAACTCCTCCATATTTTTCATGTATTGGTATTTGTGTATCTATTATATTAGATAATATTTCTCTACCATTTCTTACTATTGCTACTGATGTTTCATCACAACTTGACTCAATTCCGCATTGTTATTATATCTTTTTTCATATCTACTCCTACTTTTTTATAACTTTAAAACAGGTTTTATAATTCATCTTGTAAATAGATATTAAAACCTGTTTATTATTTATCCTATAATTAATTTTCCTAAACTTAAAATTCCAGTTGTTACTAAATTAATTGCGGGTGATATTATAGTTCCTGCTATTCCTGTTATCCATAATACTACAAATACAAGAGAAAATAATTGCTCATTATTTGTAAACCACTCTTTTGCTTTATATGGTAAAAATGGCATAATTATCTTAGAACCATCTAATGGTGGTAATGGTATTAAGTTAAAAACTCCTAATCCTATATTAATTGATATTGTGTAAGATATTAATAGCATTATAATTCCACCTACTGTTGAAGATAAAAACTGACTTCCTGCAAATTTATAAATTGCATAATAAATTAAAGTAAATATAATAGCAAGAAGAAAATTCATAATTGGTCCTGCTGCTGAAACAATGGCTTCTCCTTTTTCCATTGATATTTTTCTAGTATAATTTCTTGGATTTACATGTACAGGTTTTCCCCATCCAAATCCAGCAAACAATAACATAAGTGAACCAATAGGATCTAAATGGTCTAACGGATTTAGACTTAGTCTTCCTTCATTTTTTGCAGTATTATCTCCTAATTTATAGGCCACAAATCCATGTGCAAATTCATGAAATGTTATAGCTATTAAGACCCCTGGTATACTTACTAACAATCCAAATAAAGCTCCTGGATTACTTATATAATTGGCTAATGTCATAAAAACCATAATTGTAATTACAACATATAAAACTCTTTTATCAAATGAAAAATTAAACATAATCTCTCCTTTTATCTTAAAGTAATAACTTAACTATTTTTAATTCTAACTTATTCTAGTTTTTAATAGGACACTTACGACCTGTCCTTATTAGGTTTCATTGTTGGGAATAATAGTACATCTCTTATTGAATCTGAATTTGTTAATAACATAACAAATCTATCTACTCCTATTCCTAATCCACCTGTTGGAGGAAGTCCTATTTCTAGTGCTTGTATATAATCCTCATCCATCATTCCTGCTTCTTCGTCTCCCGCTTCTTTTGCTTCTACTTGTTTTTTAAATCTTTCATATTGGTCTATTGGATCATTTAACTCTGAAAATGCATTTCCATATTCACGTCCACCTATAAATACTTCAAATCTCTCTGTCATTTTTTTATTGTTTGGACATTTTTTGGCAAGTGGTGATATTTCTACTGGATATTCATAAATAAATGTTGGTTGAATAAGTGTTTTTTCAACATATTCATCAAAGAATAAGCTTATTACATCTCCTCTTGTTTCTTTTGTTACATCCGGTATTTCTATTCCTCTCTCTTTTGCTAATGCTACTGCTTCTTCATCTGTAGTTATTTCGTTAAAATCTACTCCGCAAGCTTCTTTTATTGAATCTATCATTGTTATTCTTTTCCATCCTGGTTTTAAGTCAATTTCTGTTCCAAGATAGTCTACTTTTGTTGTTCCTAATATTTCTTGTGCTGTTTCTGAGAATATTTTTTCTGTTATATCCATCATATCATGATAATCCTGATATGCAGCGTATAACTCAAGTTCTGTAAATTCTGGATTATGTCTTATATCCATTCCTTCATTTCTAAACACTCTTCCTATTTCATAAACTCTATCAAATCCACCTACTATAAGTCTTTTTAAATTTAATTCTAATGCTATTCTTAAATACATGTCTATGTCTAATGCATTATGGTGTGTTATAAAAGGTCTTGCTGTAGCTCCTCCTGATATTGTATTTAATACTGGTGTTTCTACTTCTAAATATCCTTCTTTATCTAATATTTTTCTTATATTACTTATTATTTTACTTCTAATTTCAAATGTCTTCTTTACTTCTGGATTTACAATTAAATCTGTGTATCTTTGGCGATATCTTAAATCAGGGTCTTTTAATCCATGAAATTTCTCTGGTAGTGGTCTTAATGATTTTGAAAGTAATGTTACTTCTTTTGCATGAATTGATATTTCTTCTGTTCTTGTTTTAAATACAAAACCAGTAATTCCTATAATATCTCCTATATCAAATGTTTTAAATGCTTTGTAGCTTTCTTCTCCTAAGTCATTAATACTAACATAACTTTGGATTTTTTCGTCACAATCTTGTATTGTACAAAAAGATGCTTTTCCCATAATTCTTTTTGCAATAATTCTACCTGCAACTGTTACGTCTTTTTGTTCAAACTTCTCGTAATTTTGTTTTATTTCTCCTGCTGTATTTGTTCTATCAAATTTTGTTATTTCATATGGATCTTTTCCTTGTTCTTGCAATTCTTTTAATTTTTCTCTTCTTACTTGCATTAAGTGATTAATATCTAATTCTTCTACTTGTTGATTTTGATTTTTATTATCTGACATTTATATCTCTCCTCTATATTTTTTCTTTGTATATTATATAGTAAATCGCTTGAAAAGTAAAGGTTTATCAACAAAAAAACACTATATTTAATAATGAATTTCACATTCATTTTATTGTATAGTGTTTTTATTGTGGATTTTTGTATTTTGCCTGATTTTTATAAATTAAAACTTCTTATGCTTCTAATAGTGTCACTCTGTAGTCTATTCCCTTATATAGTATATTTGCTTCTTTTAGATGATCTTTAAATTTTTCATTAAAATTTATTTGTTCTTCAAGTATCTTTGATATGTTATTTTTCATAATTTCTTGATTTGTTTCTAAATTTATTTGTCTTTCTTCTAATTTTACTTGCATTTTTTCTAAATTTGTTTGTCTTTCTTCTAGTCTAGCTTGACCTTTTTTTAAGTCTTTTACATCTTTTTGCACTTCAACCAAAATCTCATAAATTTTTTCTTCCATATACACACCTCCTATATTTGAATCTGATTTTTATAATTTTAGATATAAAATTATTGAATAAAACTTTGATTTAAATTTTTAGACAAAATACTTTCGTACTTTAACATGTATTTAGCTATTTGTCAATATTATTCAATTTTAAATCTTGCTTTGTCAAGTTCATAATTATGTTTAATTTCTTCATCTGTTAATATTCTATTATAAATTCTAACTGACTTTACTGAACCATATATCGTTCGGTTTTGATTGTTAAATTGCCAACTTCTTCCAACTTGAACTTGAGAATCCTCTATATTAGGTGTAAACGTTGCTGAACCTGTATAAGTATTTGATATATCATTTCCATTATAATTTATTTTTCCTATATCCGTATCTCCATTTTTAATTTGCCCCACTTTCGTCTTTCTAAAGGATTTATAAGATGTCTTTCCTATTATGTCTATTTTATCATCAGAAAAAGTAGCATTATTTATAAAACTAGCATACATCTTTTTATCAACTCTTCGATATCCAAAAACACATGTATTTTCTATACCAGTTCCAGAGCTTCCCCACCACGCTTCATCGCAACTGCCATATGCAGGCAAAGAATAATTTGGATTTTTTCCATCTTCCCACAAATTTGACACTATCTCTATAGTAAATTTCGCATCTCCTGAAATTCCTATATTATTAGTTGACTTTATATAAGAATCATTGTGTAAAAATACATATCCATTTTCTTCTTTACTATAATAACCTTTATCCATATCAGTAACTGTATCTGGATTATTGTTAATATTATAAAATACACCATCATTATTATTTCCGCTCAAATCTTCCCAAGAAGTCGCATTGGGGTTATTTCCATTTCTTGTATTTTCTATTCCATCATATCTAAGCAACAACCCTTTTTTTACATAATCTCCTAATATTACTGTTTTTTCTTCTGATTCTATCGGTTTGTTGTCTATTTTAACATCATAATATCCTTCCTTTTCAACAATAAAGCTTAAATCTTCACTTGTACTCCAATTATCACTATCTTCAAGTTTGTACTTAACGCTCCATTTATTTATATAACCATCATAATTAATATTTGATACAGTTATTCTCCACTTTCCCTCACTTACCTTTTCAACATTAGTATCAAACGTAGGTGGTTCATTTGTATTCTTTTCATGTTCTACATTATACAATCCATTAGGTAATTGTTCTAATGTATAATAATATTTATCTTCATATTGAAATCCTTCATAACTTATAACACTTCTTTTATCTATATTTACGAAAAAAGTTCCAGAAACACCTTCTATATTCAATCTTTTAATTGTATCTTTATCAAAATATTTGTATTGTTCTCTTTCGTCTTTTGTTGTAATCCCAACTGCATTGAATACATTATTTACTTGTGTCTGATTACCAATTTCGGATATGATTTTTCCTAATTCTTTTATCGTTGTATCTCCGTCTTGCATTTTTTGATATAGCTCATTTACTTGTGTTTGCATAATCCTCATTTCTGTCGTAAATTTAGTTAATTTCGAAGATTTAATTACTTCTATTCCACTATATGTAGCAATTGAAGCTAGTATTATCAATATAACAATTGTTATTACTAATGACATAAGTGTAATTCCATTTTCTTTTTTGCATGAATTTTTCATTCGTTTTCCCCCGTTTTTTGTAAAACTTCTATTTTTTATATTATATCTAAATTAAAGTTTTTTGTAAAGTTTGTTTTCATGATTTATTAATTTTTATTTGCCAATATCTTATAAAAGAGTTATAATAATATTATCAATCTTAAGGAGTGAACTTCATGGTAGAAATTTTAAAAGATGCATCTAAAATAGATACATCTTCAATGACAACAAAAGAATTAATCAATTTTCGTAATGCTTATCAACAAGTTGTTGATACATTAACTCATACTATTCGTTTACGAAAAATTTGTGAACAAAAGCATAAGGCTAAAAATTAATTCTTTTTGTAATTGATTTAATAAAAAATGCAAATGTATATTTCTATAATATCACATTTGCATTTTTTATTAATTTACTTTATCCCTATTTTAATTCATCATATTTCCTTTCTTCTTCTGAATATTCTTCTGGTTTTAAACCGACTCTATTTTTCATATAATTATATGTTATTACAAATAGTATCGTAAATGTTATTCCTATTACTATCATGCAATAAGCTGTTGACATTTTGCTTAATAAAAATGATGCTAATATACCCATAATTGCTGAACAAGTATTATTAAATAAGTTTTTTACTGCAAAAACTTTTGTATCTATTTTATTATTTGTAAAATTTCTAAAATATCTATCAATTATAGTATAATACATTCCATGTGCTATTCTTGAAAAAACATAAGCAATAATGATGATAAATAAAGATAAATTTATATAACTAGTATCTACTCCCGCTATCCCTGCCACGATATCACTAATAGCTATTGTAAATGCAATAGTTATTAGTGATTTATTTCTAAATTTATCACTAAACTTATCTTGTTTCTTTGATGCAATCGCACTTACAAATGTTAATAAAGCTCCAATAATCCCTATAGTTGATGAAGATAAATTAATATCCTTTAGAAGGCTTGTTCTATAATTTAATGAAATTGAAAATATACTACTTAATAATGACGAAGCTAATATTAATGCCTTTAATCGTTCTGATTTTATTATAAATTTAAATCCAGTTCTTATATCTTTAAACTGTTCTTTAACTAATGTTCTATTGTATTGTTTATTTTTCTTTTTTATTGGTTCAATATAAAATGTAGATATTATTGTTACAATTATTAAAACTATTAATGAACAAATAAATGGCAAATATCCATTTATCGTAAATAAATAACCTGCTATAATCTTTGATATAGCTCCCAGTACAAAATATCCTGATTTTCCCTTAGCTATTATCTTTGCAAAAATATTACTTTTATATCTTGAAGGTGGTATAGATGCATTTAATAAGCTTGGCTCTGCAATATTTTTTATTAAAATAGCTAATGCAGATAAAAAATTAGCTAATAATATACCAGAAAAACTTGTACTTACCATAAACATTATCATGTATATACAATTTATTACATTTCCTAATATTACACTATTTTTTCTTCCTAATATTTCTACAATTATATTAGCTGGAATCAACAATAATATAGAAAAAATTGATTTAATAGAAGTTATTAAAACTACATCTGATGCACTTATGTATTTTATTTGTGTCAAAAATAAAAAGTCTATTGTATAGTAAAACAAATAATCACAAGCAATTTTAGTATAGTTAGGATATAATTTCATATTTCTTTTTCTCATTTGTATTTCGTCGTTTTTCATTGCTTATCTCCTTAATTTTTTAATTCTAATTTATTTCTAAAATATTTTTTTATTATAACAGATAACTTTAATATCTTTAAATCCATTTCCAATAGTTTATCATTAACATTGATTTTTTTGCTAATAATCTAATATAGTATTTGATTTATTTGTATTATTAGATACAATTTCAATAGAGCCACCTGTAACATAATAAGAATTTATATATTGAGAATATTTATTATTTAATATTTTTTATCTCCATAGTTTCTTCTTTACTATTATATTTTATCTGTATTTTGGTTAAATCGTTGTAATTTATATCAACTCTACTTTCTAATTTTTCCTTCCAATTTTTGTCGAATTATCATAATTATATTATCATACTACAATTTTATTATCAATAGAAATTCTTTCTTTTTCTCTATAATAGAAATAATAGTTATAAAACTACTAATACTTCCTAATGATAATTCTGTTGAAACCACCAAAATAGAAAATAATATTTTCCTTGATCCATAAAAACAGATAAAACTTTAGTTACCTTTGCAGATATAACATATACCGGACAACCATTGGCTAAATTCTGTATTTTCTTTTTATCTAATAAATGCTGACATCCCATATCTTGATAAACTTTAGCTTGTATACCAGCTTCCAATTTATCACGATGATGAGCAAAAAAGTCTTCTCTTCATCAAATTCAAATAGTTCAGTTTGGTTACGGAACATTACCTTTAGCTGATGATATCATTATTCTTCTTAAAGAACACAAAAAATAAATCTGCAAATGTTCTTTTAAATACTTTAACATTCGCAGATATTCATTATTGGCTCCATTGAAGTAGTTATCTACAACTTTTTTACCTCTCATAACGATTGATACAAATATCAATCAATTTACTAAAGTATATCATATTTTTTATAAATTACAATAAATATTTTTAAAATTAATAAGTTTCTAATATAATATAAAATAAGAGTTTACACTTTTTACAGTGAAAACTCTTATTGGTCAGATTTGTGCTTAAAGTTTATCAAAAGTTCCTTCAAACTCTTCATTAAACTTTTTTGCAGCTTTCAATGCAGTATCAAGATAATCAGGTTCATAGGTCTTTACTTGCTTTATAAAGTCAGGATTTATTCTGTGCCCTGTTAAATTGTCGAACCAAATTTCACGACCACAATTAGGACAGACTAAGCGAAGCTTGATTATTCCGTCTTCTTCTTTCTTTGTTAAGTCTTCTGGTTCTTCAACTACAATTATTTTGTTACACCCCCGACAAAAAACGTCGAATTCCCAATCATAAGGAAATTTCTTGATTCTCATTTAGATTCCTCCTAAAAATTTTTAGATTACATATTGGTGGATTACCAAAATGCTTTAGGTTGCGTTAGTACTGACCTGGAAATTTAAAGATTACTTTATTTTTCTCACTAACACCTATTACATAAGCGGATTATTTACCATATGCACATATATATTACCATATTTTCACATTAAAATCAATAAATCAACATAAAGTGCTTATTTACCCAATCTATATAAGAATAATATATATAATTTCTTATTAGTTTGATATCTAGAGTTTTTGACAATTTTACATAATTATGGTATTATATTAATGTTCCTTAAATGCATTAATAATTGAAGTAGGAATAATTTTTCTACTTCGATGCTTATGTGGCATTAAAGGTTCTTCATTGCTTGGGGGAAGCTCTCACGAGCAAATCCAATCCCACGAGTAAAAGAAAGGTAGGCAATCATGTTAGAGTTTTGGCAGAATGGTAAGAAGATCGAAGTCAATGCAATCTATGGCAAAGGCAAAGTAGGACAAATGGTCATCTATGGGCAACGGTGTGATTGGGGAGCAAACCCAAATCCTACAATAGCACCCCTTTCTCAGTATCCGTGTCCTTCCGTTTTCACTATCGTGGAAAAAAAAGAAGGAAATCTTGATGGATATTATATCTTGAGTGACAGCAAGGGAAATCGCATCAAAATTGAATATTTTTATTCTAGTTCTGGTGCAAGTGTTCTCTACGATGCTCAGGAGTGGTTGACCTGGAATGATATGCGCGAAAAAGAAAAGTTTTCTCGTAAGCAGAGAAAAATCGAGCAGCTCGAAGGTCATGTTGAACTTCTGAAAGATATCTTGATTAAACAGGGAGCTCGCATTGTCACAGAAGCACAAGCTGAAGATTTAGGTCTTAAGTAACAAACCAAAAGGCACACTCAAATGAGTGTGTCCTTTTGGTTATTTTAATTAATTTAAACAATTAAATAAATATAATGCAACTTTATTTTGTTCAGTAGTCTCCATTTCCATAAGTTTAGCCATTGCAAACATTACAAGTTTATATTTTGCAAAGTTTATTATTGTAGTTCTATATTCTTCATCAACTTCTTTTAGCATAGCATCAAATTTTTCATAGTTTTCTTTAGTATTGTATATAAGACCTGACCATTTGCTTTGACTCATACATATTGCTAGTCTTAATTTATCTTTTATATCCATATCATTTATCATATTTATTAAATATTCAACTTTTTCGTTTTCCATATTCTAATTACCCCCATATTAAAATCTTGTATCGTTTTTCATTCTATTATTTTTAGCGTTATTTATCTCATCTTTTGGTTTTACTTTTCTCGCTATATTATTTGCAATTTCATTCTCGTCGTCAGTAAATATTCCATTTTTATATAAGTCATCACTAACAATTTTATAGTTATTATCTTTGTCATAACAAATTCTTTTATGAAAATGTCCCATAATATTATGCCAAAAGTCTTTAAATTTGTATAATTGAGCTTTTATGCTTTCTTTTTCTTCTTTTAGTTTGTTAATAATTTTATCTTTAGTAGACAATTCACCTTTTAAATTATAAATTTCTTTATCTTTTTCTTCTATTTGATATTTAAGAGAACGATTTTCTTTTTCTATTTCAAAAGCACTATGTTCAAAATCTCTAATAGCTACATTCAAGTCATTAACACTTCTAACCGTTTTAGTAGTATCTTTTACATCTTTAGTAAAGTTTTTAATTTTCTGAATATCCTCGTTTGAAATAACCATATTATTTTTATTAAACTTAGCAGGTTTTAAATTATCTAATATTTGGTTTATATCTTTTGTTGTATTATCAAGTTTATTAGTTTGAATATTCGCTTTATCAAGTTTTTTCTTTTTTTCAGCAAGTTGCTTTTTTATATTTGTATAATTACTCATATCTTTAACATTTATATCTTGATTTCTGCCTTTTTGTTTTTCTTTTAATTTAATATCCATACCATAAAATTTATTAAAAGACTTTATACAAGCAGTTCTCATTTTATCTTGAATTTTAGTTAATGATTCTTTGGTAAATAGTTGTGATTTACCAACTTGTTTTTTCATCCCTCTAGTACAATTTTCTATTATAGGTACACCAACAATGTGCATATGAGGAGATGTCTCATCAAAATGAATAGTAGCATTTGCTATTTTAAAAGTTGGTAATATCTTAATTAAGTCATTTACTTGTTCATTATATACATCAATCATTTTTAGTCTGTGTTCTTTGTCTTTATCTTTCCAAAAATCCATATCTCCAAGTTCAACTATAATCTCACAAGCAAGGTCGTTTTGCGACTCATTTATCTTCATAAAATAGTTTCCTATTTTTCTATCATTTCTAGTCTGCTTATTGTTGTATTCAATACGAGCTTCTTCAAATTCTTCTAAATATAAATCTTTTACATCATTTACAATATCATTTGTACCACGAATTACTCTAATTAAATCTTTCTCATTATCATAATCTCTTAAATTATGCTTATTAACTTTAGATAAAGAATTTGCATTTTGAATAGCATTATTTGATAAAGAAGTAGAGCCAGATACATTTCCTTTAGCAACTTTTTTTGCTGATTTACTTTTGTTTTTATCACTTCCTAAATGAAATGAATAAGCTAATTGCTGTTCCATAAAAGCACCTCCTTTGAAATTTCTTCGTAGCATAGGACTTTGACTTGTCATAAGTCCTAACCCCCTATGAGTTATGACATACTATCATAACTCGGGGGCTCTGCGAGGCAATAAAATTTATTTTACACAAATAAATTTTATTCAAATTAACTATCGCCACTTTCATTTTTATTTCATAAAAACAAAACGTGCCACGTTAATTTTTTCCTTCAGCATCATCTTCGCAGAACTTTACTGGCTTAACACCTACTGAAATAGGAGTAGTATCTTTTGAGTAAATTACACTAGTGTTAGTTTCATCTGGAATATAATCAAATGCAGTATCAATTTCTTGCATTTGAAATTTATCTTCTTCACGAATATAAATTATTCCAAATTCATAAGTTTTCATTTTGCAATCTGGATCTAATTTATAATAATCTTTTAAAGGAAATACTCTGACAATAGCACTATTATCTTCAACAAAGTTAAAGTAAAACATTTGCTTATCTAAATAGTATGTTGCTTCAGTATAACCAACATCATAGTATTGTCTTAATCTCATAATTACTTCGCCAAATTCTTCTTCAGATAAGTAATTACTAAATCTTATATTACCAACTACATTACCAAATATAGCTGGTTTAATAGTATCAATATAACCTTTACCAAATAGTTCTTGGCAAGGTTTGCAGATTGACTCTCTAAAGTTAATTTGATTAACTACTATTTCTGTACCAACTAAAGAAAGTTCTATATCATCAACATATTTCATTATAAGTTCTGCTTGTTCTTCTCGTGTATAATCTTTCCAAGTTCTAGTTCTTACTTGATATTCTTCATCTAATTTTATCTTATTGATAAAATCAATATCTCTTTTTAATAAAATATCTTTTGGTGTAAATCTTAATTCTTCTACACTATCAGTAGTATCTAATTTAGCTTCTAGTTCTGCGATGGCTTTCTCAACTATTTTCTTTTCTTCGTTATATTCCTTTAGTTCAAAAACTCCATTGATATATGCTTTTTTAATTCTTTCAAGCTTATTTCTCTGATTATTTATTTCTTTTTCTAGTTGTTCTTTAGGCTCATCAAATTTTTGCTTTATCATAGGCAAGAAGAATTGATTAACAACTTCATCATATTCAATTAGTTCGGCAATAAATTGATTAAAGTAATCATTTATTATCTTTTCTTTAAACTCAATTTTACAATCATTGCAGTAATAATAAAAATAACTTTTACCATTTTTCTTTGTAGTAGCTTTACCACCTAAAATTCTGCCACATTTAGGACATTTTAGTTTTTGTAGATATAAATAAATTAAAGTTCTTTGATAACTTTTTGAATTTTTCTTTTTCTGCACTTGGCAATCTTCCCACATTTCTTTTGAAATAATAGGTTCAACTACATCTTCATAATAAGTAGGATGATTAGTTCTTTTTCCATGAACAAAATCGCCTTTATATATTTCATTTTCAAGAATAGTAACTATAGTTGAATCTCGCCAATTATCTCTTCCTAATACTTTCTCTTCATTAAATAAATTACTTATTTTTTTATAAGATAAACCATTATAGTATAGTTCAAATATTCTAACTACAATATCTTTAGTAGAATAATCAATTACTAGTTTTCTATCTTCGTGTTTATAACCTAAAGGTGCTTTATGAGGAATATGTCCATTCTTTATTGCACCTGCCATACCAACTTTAGTTCTTTCGCTTGTTCTTTCAATTTCATTTTGACTTACGCTCATTAATAATCTTGAAATCATTTTGCCATTTGCACTTGTAGTATTTATTTCATCATTAACACAATCTAAATAAGCATTATTTTCATCTAAAAAAGTCATTAGATTTTCCCAATCATAAATACTTCTAGTTATTCTATCTAGTTTTAAAGCAACAATAGTATTTATCTTTTTTTGCTTTTATATCATTCTTTAATCTTTCAAACTCTGGTCTGTGATTACCAGTTTTAGCACTTATTCCTGCATCTTCATAATAATCAACTATTTCATAACCTTTAAACTTACAAAAAGCTTCTAATCTTTCTTTTTGCTCTGGAAGACTAAAGCCTTCACGAGCTTGGTCTTCTGTTGATACTCTCATATACAAACCACATTTTTTCTTTTCTTCATTCATTTACCCAAACCTCCTAACAAAAAAAGAGACATCAAAGTACATACGAGTACTACTGACATCTCTTAAATCCGTTTATCACAAATAAAATACAATATAATTGTAATATAATATAATTTTTTCAAAGTACTCATAAATCTATATCTAGCTCTTGCTAAAGTAAATATAGATAATTAATTGCCTATATTATATCACGATTTACAGAAATGTCAATTTTTAACAAATTATATATTTTTCAAATATGTTTCTAATTCTGATAATTTAATCTTTTTAGATAAATTAGAAATATAAACATCATTTGAATAATTAAAAACTAACAGAGTAATGTTCTTAACAATTACTTTATGTGGTTCAATATATGATAGATTAGCCTTTTCAATTTTTCTAATACTCCCTTTTATAAAAGTAGGATTTACTTTAGAAAACTCACATATAAATTCAAGCCTTTGTTTTAAACTTTCCTCAAATTGTATTTCTTGTTTAATTATCTTCATTACAGACACCATCCTTTCTTTCTAGGATGATTTTTTCGCAAACAAAAAAATCAACCATTTTACTGATTGATTTTTGTATCTGTAGTTCGAACAGATTCGTTATTGGCTGGGGTACTGTGATTCGAACACAGGAATGTCGGAGTCAGAGTCCGATGCCTTACCGCTTGGCGATACCCCAATATACTTTAATAAAATATTATTACATACTGATATTGTAACTTGCTTTGCTCGAACAATATCAGCAAATTTACAACATCCTTATATTATCACAGTCTAAAAAAAAAGTCCATACTTTTTGTGTTTTTCCGTAACTTTTCTTGTTATAACTTATTTATTTTCTAATATAAAAAAAGAAACTAATTTTAGCTTCTAAATTTATATATTTAATAAAATTTCTTCACATTTTTTATAATCAGGTTGGTATTTTTCAAGCATTTCGAAAAATTTTTTTGAATGTGTTTTATATTTTAAGTGACAATATTGATGTAAAACAACATAGTCTATTACTTTTCTATTGTATTTTACAATTTCAGGATTTATTGTTATTTTTCTTTCTTTGCAAGTTCCCAATGTTTTCATTTTTGCTATTTCGTATTCTTCTGGCGCAAATCCTAACATTATTCTTGTTTTTTCCATAGCTCTTTCTATTTCAACATTTGCTATTTGTTCATACATTTTTTCAATAGCTAAATCTAATATTTCTTTATTTGACATTTTTTTATATTTGTTTGGTAGTGATATTTTTATTGTTTTATTTTCGACGTCTAATTCTGTAATTTTTATATTTTTATAAACTATCTTTACTTTATAGTCCACTCCTAGAACTGGTACCGGATGTCTTTCAATGCTACTGTTTACAACTGCTCTCGCTTTTACATTTCTTTTTACTATATTCATATTTATCACTCCTCATTATTTTTGTTCGAATTGTTGTTCTTCGAATTGTTGTTCGCTTTTGTTGTTTCTATTTTATAGTTTATTTATTTTTTTGTCAATAGTTTTTATAATTTTTTTTAATTTTTATTTCTTTTTTTTATTTATTATAATATAATTTCTATAGAATATAGATGTAACTACATTTATATGATATTACTCTTTTAGGAGTGTGATTTTAATGAAAAAGAAAATTTTATTTAAAGGCTGTGGTACAGCTATTTGTACACCTTTTGATAAAGATGGTGTAAATCTAAAAGAATTTGAAAAGTTACTAGAAAATCAAATTCAAAATAAAGCAGATGCTATTATTGTTTGTGGTACAACTGGTGAAGCTGCTACTATGACAACTGAAGAAAAAATATCTACAATAAAAACTGCTGTAGATATTTCTCATGGAAGAATTCCTATTATTGCTGGAACAGGTGGTAATAACACAAGTAATGTAATTCAATATTCTAAAGAAGTTGAATCTTTAGGCGTTGACGGTTTATTGATAGTTACACCATATTATAATAAGTGTACACAAAACGGATTAATAGAGCATTATACAGAAATTGCAAAAAATGTTTCCTTACCTATTATAATTTATAATGTACCTGGTAGAACAAGTGTAAATATTGAACCTAAAACTTGTTTAGAACTTTCAAAAATCGAGAATATAGTTGCTATTAAAGAAGCTAGCGGAAATTTGTCTCAAGTAGCTGAAATAGCACATCTATGTGGCGAAAATTTGCATATTTATTCTGGAAATGATGATCAGATTATACCTGTCTTATCTCTTGGTGGAATTGGAGTTATATCTGTCCTTTCAAATATTTTTCCTGAATATACTCATGATATGGTTCAAAACTTTTTTGATGGAAATATAGAACATTCAACTAAAATGCAATTAAATGCAATTCCTTTAATAAAAGCTTTATTTAGCGAAGTTAATCCTATTCCTGTAAAAAGTGCATTAAACTTATTAGGATATAATTATGGGATTCCTAGATTGCCTTTAACTCAAATAAGCAAAGAAAAAGAAGAATTGTTAAAAAATGAATTATTAAAATTTAGTAATTAATGTAGAAAGGATTATAATAATTATGTTAGAAGTAATGGTTAATGGATGTTATGGAAAAATGGGTCAAATAGTTTGTGACTTGATAGAACAAAATGAAAATTTAGTATTAAAATGTGGCTTTGATAAAAATATAACTGGAGAATTTGCTTTTCCTGTATATGATAAAATTGAAAATATTGTAGAAAAACCTGATGTTATTATTGACTTTTCAATTCCAGTTGCTACTCTTACTATTTTACAATATGCTGTTTCAAATCATGTGCCTATTGTAATTGCTACAACCGGATTTACAAATGAAGAAGAACTTATTATTAAAGAAGCTAGTAAAAAAATTCCTATTTTTAAATCCGCAAATATGTCTTATGATATTATGATTATGAAAAAATTAGTTCAATGGCTTGCTCCTTTATTAAAAAATACTGACATTGAAATAACAGAAACTCACCATAATAGAAAAATAGATAGCCCAAGTGGAACTGCACAAATGCTTGCAGATTCTATTAATAAATCTCTTGGAAATTCTCTTTATTATGAATATAATAGACATGATAAACATGAAAAAAGAAATAAAAATGAAATTGGTATAAATTCTATTCGTGGAGGAAATATTGTAGGAGAACATACTGTTCAATTTTTTGGTGAATATGAAACATTTGAAATCAAACATACTTCATATTCAAGAAATTTATTTGCTGAAGGTGCTTTAAAAGCTGCTGATTTTATTGTAACAAAATCAAACGGATTGTATAACATGGAAGATATGTTTAAATAAGTAAAAAAATTAGTAAATTTTCTTTTAAGACAATTTACTAATTTTTTATGTTTATTATTCAGCTTTTTTATCTGCTACTTCTTCAGCTTTTTTATCTGCTACTTCTTCTGAAACTTTTTCTTCAGCTTTTACTGTAGCTTCTTCTTTAACTTCTTCAGCTACTGGTTCTTCTGCTAAATCTTCTTTTATTGTAATTTCTCTATCTTCAATTCTAGCTCCTATTTGTTCCTTAGTTTTAGCAGCTTTACCAACTCTGTCTCTTAAGTAGAATAATCTAGCTCTTCTTGCTTTACCTACTCTTACTAATTCTACTTTTTCAACTAATGGTGAATGTACTAAGAAAGTTTTTTCAACACCTACTCCATAAGAAATCTTTCTTACAGTGAATGTTTTATTAACTCCTCCACCTTGTACTTTTATAATAATTCCTTCAAATACTTGGATTCTTTCTTTGTTTCCTTCTTTGATTCTTACGTGTACTCTAACTGTATTACCAACTTTTAATTCTGGTATTTTATTTTTTAATTGTTCATGTTCAATAGATTTTATAATATCCATTTTAGAATTTCCTCCTTTTTTCTATTCTCCGAGCGGTGCAACTTAAAAATTTTTGTGCACTTCTTTTTCACCTCTTTTGCTTTACTTTAAAAGCAAATCCGGTCTTTTACTTTTTGTTATTTCCAAAGATTTTTGTTTTCTCCATTTATCTATATTTTGATGATTTCCAGAAAGCAATATATCAGGAACTTTTTCTCCTTCAAATACTTCTGGTCTTGTATATTGTGGATATTCCAAAAGGCCATTTGAAAAACTTTCCTCTTTTATAGACTCTTTGTTTAAAACACCTTCTACATATCTACTCACACTATCTATTAACACCATAGCAGGAATCTCTCCTCCTGTTAATACATAATCTCCAATTGATACTTCTTCATCCACAATTTTATCAAGAACTCTTTGATCAATTCCCTCATAATGTCCACAAAGTATAATTAAATGGTTTTGTTTTGCTAAATCTTCTACTTTTTTTTGGTCTAATTTTTTTCCTTGTGGTGTCATATATATTACTTTTGCATCTTTTGTTTTAACAGATTCATAAGCTCTATATACTACATCTGGCATCATTACCATGCCACTCCCTCCACCATATGGAGTATCATCTACTTTTTTATGTTTATTATTTGAAAAATCTCTAATATTTATCAAATTAATATCTATTAGTTCTTTTTCTTTAGCTCTTCCAATAATACTTTGATTTAAACATTCAAACATATCTGGAAAAAGTGTTAAAACATCAAATTTCATTTTTTCCTCCATTAAATTAGTCCAGATATTAAATGAACTACCATTTTTTTATTTTCCATATCAATGTTTTTTACCACATCACTAATTGCAGGTAAAAGTATTTGTTTTCCTAGTTCACTTTTTACTACGTATATATCATTGCTACCTGTATTAAAAATATCTTCTATATTTCCAAGTTTTTCCCCTTCATCAGTATATACGTCCATTCCTATCATATCTACTATATAATAAGTTCCTTCTTCAAGAGGTTTTTCTTCTTCTCTATCAATCATTAAGTAACTATTACGTAATAAATTTGCTTGTTCTGGATTTTCTATTCCTCTGAATTTGATTAATATCATATCTTTATGATACTTTACCTCTTCTATTTGATATTCTTTTAATTTTTCTTTATTTTTAATATATACTTTTTCTAATCTATCAAATCGCTTATTGTCATCTGTAAATGGTTTTACTTTTACCATTCCTTTGATTCCAAATGTATTTACAATTTGACCAATCTCAAGATATTTTGTCATATAAAATACTCCAATTATCCTATAAATTCAACTGACACTTTTTTATGTTCTCTTGCTGCTACTGCTTTCATTACAGTTCTAATAGATTTTGCAAGTCTTCCTTGTTTTCCTATTACTTTTCCCATGTCAGCTTCTGCTACTTTTACTTCAAATGTAATTGATTTTTCACTATCTATTTGGTTTATTTCAACAGCCTCTTCATTATCTACTAAATTTGAAATAATGGTTTTTAAAACTTCTTTCATGGTCGTATTCCTTCCTTGTTTAAGTTTTATTTGTTTTAACATTAAGCTTTTTCAATTAAAGCCTTAACTGTATCTGTTGGTTTTGCTCCATTTTTAATCCATTTTTCTACTTTTTCTTTATCTAAAACAATTGTAGCTGGATCTGTCATTGGGTTGTATGTTCCTAATTGTTCAATGATTTTTCCATCTCTTGGAGATTTTGAATCTGCTACAACTATATGATAGAATGGAGCTTTTTTCTTTCCTTGTCTTTGTAATCTAATTTTTACCATTTATTTCACCTCCTGAAAATTTCATTTCTATTATCTACAATCTCGCTTTGCTCAATTGCATAAGTTATCTGTGACAAGCAAAGCTTAAACAGTTAACTTAAAATTTAATAACATAATTTAATTAGAACTTAAAGTTTTTTAATGTATTTTCATCAATGCCTTTCATCAACTTTTTCATTCCGCCTTTATCGCTTTTCATCTTTTTCATCATTTTTTGTGTCATTTCAAATGACTTAATGAATTTATTAATGTCTTGTACTGTTGTTCCACTACCTTTTGCTATACGTTGTCTACGACTCGCATTTAAAAGTTTTGTATTTCTTTTTTCTGCTTTTGTCATAGAACATATCATTGCCTCAATTTTTACAAATTCTTTATCATCTATTTTTACATCTTTTAATTGATTCATTCCTGGAATCATTTTTAATAAAGATGAAAACGAACCCATTTTTTTTATTTGTCTTATTTGTGATAAATAATCATCTAAGTCAAATTCTTTTTTTCTTAATTGCTTTTCTAATTTTTCTGCTTGCTCTAAATCAAATGATTCTTCAGCTTTTTCAATGACAGATAATATATCTCCCATTCCTAATATTCTTTGTGCCATTCTATCTGGATGAAATACTTCAATATCACTTAATTTTTCACCTGTTGCAGCAAACTTAATTGGTTTTCCTGTTACTTTTTTTACAGATAATGCAGCTCCACCACGTGTGTCACCATCTAACTTGGTTAATACTACTCCATCAATTCCTAATGCTTCATTAAATTTTTCTGCTACATTTACAGCATCTTGACCTGTCATACTATCAACTACAAGCAAAATTTCATGTGGTTTAATTCCAGCCTTTAGATTTTTTAGTTCATCCATTAAAGCTTCATCAATATGTAATCGTCCAGCTGTATCTAAAATTACTACATCATTTAATTTTGAAATTGCTGTTGACATTGCTTGTTTTGCTATATGAACTACATCTTTTGATGTTTCATTTGCAAATACAGGAATGTTTAATTGTTTACCTACTACTTGTAATTGTTTTATAGCTGCTGGTCTATATACATCACATGCTACTAACAAAGGATTTTTCCCTTGTTTTCTAAGTAAATTAGCAAGTTTTCCTGATGTTGTAGTTTTACCAGACCCCTGAAGTCCAACTAGCATAATTACTGTTGGTGGATTAGGAGTAAAATTTATTCTGCTCTCTGTTCCTCCGAAGTAACTCTACTAACTCGTCTTTTACAACTTTTACAACTTGTTGCCCTGGTGTTAAAGATTTTAATACATCTTGACCAAGTGCTTTTTCTCGAACAGTTTCTATAAAATCTTTTACTATTTTATAGTTAACATCAGCTTCTAAAAGTGCAAGTTTAACCTCTCTTAACATTTCTTTTAAGTCTGATTCTGTAATTCTTGCTTTTCCTCTAATTTTTCTTGTTATTTCTTGTAATCTAGAAGATAAACCTTCAAAAGCCATAATTTCAACTCCTATTCTTAACTTTTTATTATACTAAATAGTTTAATTCTTTTTTTATACTCTCTAAAACGCTTACTACCTGCTTATCTGAAGAATCTTTTTGTATTTTTGTCAATTCTGATAAAGCTTTTTCAATTCTTTTTTCTTGATTTAACATCCTTTTCATAAACATTAACTTTTCTTCATATTCGAAAAGTTTCTTTTCCCCCTTCTTTATGATGTCCCTAACAGCTTGTCTGGTTATATTATGATTTTCTGCAATTTCTGATAATGACAAGTCATTATTATAGTAATCATCTATGAATTCAAATTGTTTTTTTGTTAGAAGTTTTCCATATAATTGGCATAACATACTAATTTTTACTTTTTCCTCCATAGCTATTACCTCTTTCTTCTGAAATCATTACATATTTTTGTAATGCTAATATACTTTACACTATTTTAGCTTATTTGTCAATAGTTTTTAGTAAATTTACTAAATAAACAGTTTGAAGTAAATGCAGAAACAGGTGAAATTAGAAGTAATATATTTTATTGTGATGCACAAATGCCAAGCCAGAAGCCACATGTAGAAAATAATCATGAATTTATACGAGATATTATACTAAAGAAAAAATCTATGTCAAATTTGACGCAGAACAAGATTGACTTAATGTTCTCACACATAAATTCCGTGCCAAGAAAATCTCTTGGAGGAAAGACTCTATACGAAGCATTTGAATTCTTCTATGGTAAAGATACTTTAGATAAATTTAATATACAAAAGATAAAAGAAGATGAGGTCACATTACAGCCTTATCTTCTTCAATTATAAAATAATCTTTTTAAATACAAACAAGAAACATCTACACTAACTACATATTGCCGCTGTTGCGAGCACAATTATACTTATCATTTACTAACCTTATAACTATTTATTTTCTTAAAGTAGCTCCTAATGTTTTTTCTAATTCAGCAACAATACCATCCATAACACTAGTAATCTCAGAATCACTTAAAGTTTTCTTTTTATCCCTAAAAATCAAACTATAAGCAACACTTTTCTTTCCAATTCCTATTTTTTCATCTCTATAAATATCAAACAATTTAATACTTTCTAATATTTTTTTAGCTTTTTTAGAAATTATTTTTTCAATTTGACCAACTTCAACATCTTCATTAACAATCATTGCTATATCTCTTTCCACAGCTGGAAATTTTGGTACTTCTACATATTTTTTATTTGACTTAGCATATCTTACAATCTTTGTAATATTAACTTCTGCTAAATAAACTCTTTTTTCGATGCCATAATTCATCAAAACTTCTGGATGTACCTCACCAATTGTCGCAATAATATCAATTCCTACTTTTAGGTTAGCACATCTTCCTGGATGATAAGAACCATTTTTAGTTTCTTTTTCTATATCATATTTACTAACTCCCGCTTCTTCTAAAACATTTTCTATTATTCCTTTTAATACATAAAAATCTATATTATCTCCATACATACCAATTGTTAAAATGTTTTCTTGTAAAGGTACTTCTCCTTTTTCTATTTCTTCGTTCATGTTTTTATAACTTCTTGAAATATCAAATAGTTTTACATTTAAATTTTTCTTATTATTGTTTCCCTCTAAAATTTGCATCATACTAGGAATTGTTGTGGGTCTCATCAATTTATATTCATCACTCAATGGATTAATTATAGTAATTGATTTATCTATTACTTCTTTGTCTATATTTGATTTTTCTAAGTCTTTTTCACTTACAAAACCATATGTATAAATTTCTGAAAATCCATTGTTTACTAGAGTTTGTTTTATTTTACTTTCTATTTTTTGTTCTTTGTTTCTTACTCCTAATGTTGTATCTGCTTTAATCAAGGTTGTCTCTAACTTATCATACCCATAAAATCTTACTACTTCTTCTGCTATGTCTGCCACACATTGCAAATCCATTCTAAAGTATGGAGCAACTACTTTATCGCCTTCTACTTTGATTTCTAACTTTTCTAATATATTAGTCATGTCCTCTTTACTTATGTTAGTTCCCAATAATTGATTAATTCTATTTACATCAAATTTTATTTCATTTATTTTTTGCTTTGTTGGGTAAATATCAATTTTTCCTTCTATTTTTTCTCCAGCACCAATTAATTCTACTAATTCTATGGCTCTGTTTATCGCTCTTAAAGCATTTTCAGAAGATAATCCCTTTTCAAATCTAGAAGAGCTCTCTGTTCTTAGTCCTACTTTTTTAGCTGTTTTTCTTATGTTACCACCATTAAATACTGCAGACTCAAATACAACTGTTGATGTATCTTTTTCTATTTCAGAGTTTAATCCACCCATTACTCCTGCAATTGCAACTGCTTTTTCTTCATCTGCAATTACTAAGTCATTACTATCAAGTTTTCTCTCTTGTTCATCTAATGTAGTTATTTTTTCCCCATCATTTGCTCTTCTTATTGTAATATGTTTTCCCTTAATTGATTCAATATCAAAAGCATGCATTGGTTGCCCCATCTCTAACATAACATAATTAGTAATATCAACAATATTATTAATACTTCTTATTCCACAAGCTTTCAATCTTCTTTGCATCCAATCTGGTGAAGGACCTATTTTAACATTTTTAACCATTCTAGCAATATAACGATAACATAAATCAGGTGCTGTAATATCTACTGTTAATCCTTCTATATTTTTCTTGTCTTCTACTTTTAACTCATCTATATTTTTTCTAGGATTTTTAAATTCTTTTCCTAATGATACAGCTGTTTCTCTTCCTAACCCTTCAATTGACAAACAATCTGGTCTATTAGGTGTAATTTCAAAATCTATAATATCTTCTTTTAATTTTAAAACATCAACAATATCTTGACCTAATTCTTTTTCTAGACTTTTATCTAAAATCATTATTCCATGTTCAATTTGTCCAGGATAATTTTCTATATCTAATCCTAATTCGCCAACAGAACACATCATACCACAAGATTCAACTCCACGTAAAAGTCCTTTTTTTATTTTTACTCCACCTGGTAATTCTGAACCATCTTTTGCAATTGGAACGATATCTCCTTCTTTTATATTATTTGCACCTGTTACAATTTGGACTTTTTCATTTCCTAAGTCTATTTGAGTTATAACAAGATGATCAGAATCTTCATGTTTTTTTATTTCAAGTATTTTTCCAACAACAACATTTTTTATATCATTTCCCTTTTGTTCAATTGTTTCCACTTTTGAACCTGTCATTGTTAAAATATCTCCTAGCTTTATACTATCAACATCAATATCACTATATTCTTTTAACCATTCAACACTTGCTTTCATTTGATTTCTTTCCTTTCTCTTTTACTTTTATCTTTCATAATTTGTATATTCTCTTTTAACTTGGCTACTTTCCCTAAAAGCATATTCTAAATTTTTAGATTCTTCTCCTATGGAAAGTCCTTCTATAAAATCATTTCTTTTTTGTCTAATTGTTTTAATATGTACATCAGCTTTATCATCTGGTATTAATTTAAATCCTCCTATTGTTTCTATTGCTGTATAATTTGGATTTCTGCTTATAAATTCCTTAGTTTCTTTTATTGAATATACTTTTTCCTTTTTTGGTCTTTTATTAAAAAATCCCATTATCTTAACACTCCTTATAAGAAATAAATCTTTATTTCAAATTATTTTTTAAAATTGTTTTAAAAATCTTACATCATTTTCAAATAACAATCTCATATCATCTATCCCGAATTTCGCCATTGCTATTCTTTCTACACCAAATCCAAAGGCAAATCCTGAATATTCTTCTGGATTAATTCCACAATTTTTTAATACATTTGGATGAACCATTCCACATCCTAGTAACTCAATCCATCCTTCTTGTTTACATACTCTACAACCTTTTCCTCCACAAACAAAGCAAGATACATCTGCTTCAGCACTTGGCTCTGTAAAAGGAAAATGATGTGGTCTAAATCTTATTTTTGTGTTCTCTCCTAAACACTTTTTAGCAAACATCTCTAATGTTCCTTTTAAATCTGTCATTGAAATATTTTTGTCTACTACTAAACCTTCTATTTGATGAAATACCGGAGAATGTGTAGCATCTACACTATCAGAACGATAAACTGTTCCTGGACAAATTATTTTTATTGGTGGCTTTTTATTTTCCATTACTCTTGCCTGTACTGGAGATGTTTGGCTTCTAAGCACAATATCATTTGTAATGTAAAAAGTATCTTGAATATCTCTTGCTGGATGATCTGGTGGTGTATTCAATTTATCAAAATTATAAATTGCCTTTTCTACTTCTGGGCCATCTGCAATTTCATATCCCATTCCTAAAAATATATCTTCTACTTCACTAATTATTTGTGTAATTGGATGTAATGATCCTAATTCAACCTTTTTACTAGGTTCTGTAACATCTATATTTTCTGTTTCTAATCTTTTTAATAGTTCCTCTTTTTTTAACTGTTTTTCTTTATCTTCAACTAAACAACTTAGTTCATCTCTTACTTGATTTACTAAGCTTCCAATTACTGGTCTTTCTTCTGGGCTTAAAGCTCCCATTCCTCTTAATACAACTGTTAATTCACCTTTTTTACCTAAATATTTTACTTTAATTTCATTTAGTTCTTTAATATTTTCACATTTCATTATTTCTTGTTTTGAATTTTCTTTAATTTTTTCGATTTGCTCTTTCATTTAAAAATATCCTCCCTTTTAATATGGTTTATAAATGCCTGTGCTCTTGTATTTTCCATATTGATTTTTATAAGCCTTTTCTAATCGTCTATTTTTTTCTTTTCCAAAATTATCTTTCTTGTTTCCATTTGCATCTTGTAACATTAATGTCTTTTTTCTCTTAAAATAAAGTATAATCTTTGAAAACCAAGTTTTTTTATTTTCAAAATTAAATGTAATTACATACATTCCAAATGAATTGGTCGTTACATTTACAGAAAATTTCTTTTTTGGAAAATCTTTTTTAGTTTCTTCAATATTCTTTTCTACATCTTCATAATTATAGACCTTAGAGTCTAAATAATATTCCAAGCATTTACTAGTTTCTTTCATTTTTCATCAACATCCTTTATTAAATTTTATTTTAAATTTAATTTCCATCTAAAAAGCCATTCATCCTATATATAACATAGGACGAAATGGCTTATCTTTCGTGGTACCACCTAATTTTATTAGTTTAATATCTAACCTCATTATAGTTTTAACGGTTCAACCGCTTTTTCCTACTTATCTCTTTTCAGAAAAAGACCTAAAAAGTGAAATTTCAATCTACAAAATATAAATGATTTCCAGCCTAGATCATTTTCTCTTGAATATTTTTCTAATAGATTTACTATGCTTTTTAATTGGCTCTTTTTTATCACAGTTATTATTTTAACATATTTTGCCTATTCTTTCAATACTTTTTGTTTGTTTTTATTAAAATTATTGTATTTATTTTTATCTTATGTTAAAATATATTAGGATTATATGAAGGAGTGAAGTTATATGAATATAAAAAGAAAAATATTTATTTCATTATTTTTAATATTAATTTTATTAACGAACTTATCTTTTGCTTCTTATAGTACTGTAACTATGAACGTTGTAGAAGAACCAGTTTGTACTATTGAATTAGGTGAAAACTCAAAATTTGAGAAAAAACTAATTTCTAAAGACTTAAACAATAAAGAAGTAACTATACAATTACAAGTAAAAAATGATGAAGTTGTAAATAAACCTACAGGAGAAATTATGTTAGTTTTAGATAATTCAGATAGTATGAATAATACTGTTGATGGAACTAAAACAAGAAAAGAATTAATCTTTGACTCTGCTAAAACTTTAGTTTCTAATCTTTTAAAAGATAACGAAGAATTAAAAATAGGAATTGTTAGTTTTTCTACTAATACAGATATATCTAAAGAAGGCTCATCTGAAGATGCTAATTTAGTTTCTTCTTTAAGTAATGATATTTCTAAATTAAACAATGCGATTTCAAACATAAAAGCCGATGGTCCTAGAACAAACTTAGAATCCGGATTAGATTTAGCAAGTGGACAATTTACAAAAACCGATAATAATAAATATATGATTGTTTTAACAGATGGTGTTCCTAATGTTGCTTTAAATTATGATAAAAACTATTATTCAGATGATGTTATTTCAAAAACGAAATCAAAATTACAACAATTAAAACAAAGTAATATAAATGTAATAACAATGCTAACTGGAATTGATGATGAAAAATATATTCCAGCTACAACAACTAAATCATTTGGTGAAATTATTGAAGAAATATTTGGAACAACTTCAAACCCTACTGTTGGAAAATTTTATTATGTAACAGATAATGAAGTAGAATCAATAATAAAAAATGATATTTATAATTCTTTAATACCAGAAAATAAAACATTAAAAGATATTAAAATTATTGATTACTTCCCAGCAGAAATAATTAATAACTTCGATTTTGCATATGTATCAGAAGCAAATATTGGAACAATATCAGCAACAGTTGATAAATCAAATAATTCTATTACTTGGACAATACCAGAACTTGCAAATGGAGAAACAGCAACTGTTCAATACAAATTAAAATTAAAAGAAAATTTTGATAGTTCAATCGTTGACAAAATATTAAATACAAATCAAAAAGTTGATATTACTTATAAAGACTATGATAACAAAGAGCAAACTAAAACATCTGATATATCACCTAAGTTAAAACTTACTGAACCACCAGCAACTTTACCAAAGGCAGGTATAACAACATTTATAGTAACTGGAAGTATTGTTGCAATTAGTATCCTTATATTCTCAACAGCAAAGTTGTTAATTATTAATAGAAAAATGAAATAATATATAAAATCTATTTATATAAAAAGAACAAATTATTATACTAAAAGAATAATTTGTTCTTTTTTATTTTTATAACTTATTATATTTCTTCTTCAATATATAGTAACCTATTATATTTAGAAACTCTATCTGTCCTACAAGGTGCTCCTGTTTTTATTTGGCCAGCATTTACTCCTACTGCTATATCAGCTATTGTAGTATCTTCAGTCTCTCCTGATCTGTGTGATATTACTGTTTTATATCCATTTTGTTTTGCCTTTTGTATTGTATATAAAGTTTCTGTTAATGTTCCAATTTGATTTGGTTTTATCAATATGGCATTTGCAACATTTTTTTCAATTCCTCTTCCTAACCTTTTTGGATTTGTTACAAATAAGTCATCTCCTACTAATTGAACTTTATTTCCTAACCTCTCAGTTAATACTTTCCATCCTTCCCAATCTTCTTCTGCTAAACCGTCTTCAATAGAAAAGATAGGATATTTATTACACAATTCTACAATATATTCTATCATTTCTTCTTGTGTTTTATATTGTTTTGTTTTCCAAAAATAATATCCTTGTTTATTAATCTTCTTTGCTTCTTCATACATTTCTGTACTAGCAATATCAAGTGCTAATTTTATATCTTTTCCCGGTTCATATCCAGCTTTTCTTATAGCTTCTATTATAATATCTAAAGCTTGTTCTTCGTTTTCTAAGTTTGGTGCAAATCCTCCTTCATCTCCAACACCTACACTATAGCCTTTTTCTTTTAATACCTTTTTTAATGTATGATAAATTTCAACTCCTCTTCTCATTCTCTCTGTAAAGGTAATGTTACCAATAGGCATAATCATAAATTCTTGTATACTTATATTATTATCTGAATGTTTTCCTCCATTTAATATATTCATCATAGGAATAGGTAATTCTTTTCCATTTATTCCTCCAATATATTGGTATAAATCTAACCCTAATGAATTTGATGCAGCTTTTGCTACTGCCAAAGAAACTCCTAAAATGCTGTTTGCTCCTAAATTTGATTTATTTGGAGTATCATCTAATTTTATCATTTCTTCGTCAATTTTTCTTTGTTCATATACATTCATTCCTATAATTGCCTTCGCTATTTTCTTATTAACATTTTCTACAGCCTTTTCTACTCCTTTACCTAAATATCTACTTTTATCACCATCACGTAATTCCACCGCTTCAAAGCTTCCAGTAGATGCTCCAGATGGTACAGATGCTTTTCCAACATATCCATCTTCCGTAATTACTTCTACTTGAATAGTAGGATTCCCTCTCGAATCTAAAATTTGAAGTGCTTTTACATCTCTAATACCTAAAAAGTTTTTCATAATTTTCCTCCTTTTTTTTAGATATATTATGTACCAAGTATTAAATACGTAAACACTTTAAATCAATTAATTTTTAATTTTAATTATGAAGCTTTTTTGTTTCTTAATTCTGTTGCATATTTTAAAGAGACTTCATTTATTTCTCCCGAAGAAATTCTTGCAATTTCCTCTATTACTTCATTTTCATTTAATAATCGTATTTTAGTCTTTGTTCTATTATTATTTACATCTTTACTAATAAAATAATTATGGTCTGCATTTGCAGCAATATTTGGTAAATGTGATATACACATTACTTGATGTTCTTTAGCAATTGCTTTTAATTTTTTAGCAACTGCATTTGCAGCTTTTCCACTAATTCCTGTGTCAATTTCGTCAAATACTAACACTGGCATTTTATCAGATTCAGCTAAAACTTTTTTAATTGCCAACATTATTCTTGACATTTCTCCTCCAGATGCAATTTTTGAAAGTTCTTTTTCTTCTTCTCCAACATTTGTAATAATAGAAAATACCACTTTATCTTTTCCATTTTTTAGGTAGCCATTTTCTAAATAACTTACATTCACCTTTATTTTAGCATTTTTCATTTCCAAATCAATTAACTCTTCATTAATTTCCTCACTTAACTTACAAGCACTCTCTTTCCTTTCCTCATGCATTTTTTGCGCAATAATATTCATTTGGTCTTCAACGTTCTTTAACTCTTTTTTTAATTTATTTGTATAATCTTCTAAATTTTCAATACGATTTATCTCCTCTTTTATTTCTTGTTTGTAATTTAAAATTTCTTCAATAGTATTTCCATATTTTCTTTTTAATGAATGTATTAAATCTAAACGTTCTTCTATATAATTTCGTTCTTCTTCATCAAAATAAATATCACTATTATAATTTTCTATATCTCTTGTAAGTTCTTGTAATTCATAATATATATTTTTTAAATTAGCTGATACTTTTTCGTATTTTTCGTCAATATTCTCAATTTTTTCTAAAGCCCTAATAGCCATACTAATACTATCAATTCCATTATCAGCTATTAATCCTTCAGCTTCTTGCAAATTTTGCGAAATTTTTTCAGAATTCATTACTATTTTTCTTTTTTCTTCTAATTCGTATTCCTCTTCTGTTTTTAATTCTGCTTTTTCTATTTCGTCAAATTGATATTTTAGCAAATCTAATTTCCTTTGTTTTTCTTTTTCATCACCATAATTGGCTTTTAATTCACTTTTTATTTTGTTATATTTTTCATACAAAACATAATATTTATTTAAATTGCTTTCTATTTCTTCTCCTATAAATCCATCTAAATATTGTAAATGTAATTTATTGTCTAATAAATTTTGGTTATCATTTTGACCGTGAATTTCAATAAATTCTTTCATAAATGTTCTTAATTCATTTACAGTTACCATTCTTCCATTAATTTTGCACATATTTTTTCCATTTAAATTTATCTCTCTTGAAACAATTATATTTCCGTCTTCTGATTTTTCATTTTTAGGATCATACATGCATAATTCAACAAAAGAATTGTTTTCTCCTCTACGAATCATATCTTTTGAAAATCTTCCTCCTGATATAATTTGTAAAGAATCAATAATTAATGTTTTTCCAGCTCCTGTTTCTCCTGTTAATACGTTTAAGCCTTTGTTTAAATCGATTGTTAAATCTTCTATTATTCCTATATTTTTTATATGTAATGTTGTTATCATGTTATACCTCCTAAAAATTTTTACTAAAAAAATGTTCGCTTTTATTGTATATACAATTTTAAAAATTGTCAATACTTTTTACGAACATTTTTTCTTTTTATATTTATAATTATAATTTAGTAAGAATCAATTATAATGTCCAGACTTTAGCTCTCCCTATAATACTTAAATTTTATTTAATGACGTTTGATTGGAATGAAAAATAGAAAATCTTTTACAAGAAAATGAGTAATGTTCACGGGCAAAATTATTATTATATGAATTTAAACTTTTCTCAGTTCAATACATAATCTAAGAATTTCTAAAATAATTTAATGGCACCCTTTCACTTAGTCCGAGCTAAAGCTCGACGTGAACATTTTCCATTAAATTATTTAAAAAATTCTAAGATTACTCCAATTACATTCGAAAAGTTTAAATTCATATGATAAATAATTTTGAGCCTGAGTGAAAGCGCCTTATTTTCTTGTATTAGATTTTCTTTTTGAATGAAAAGAAAAGACATTAAATAAAATTTAAGTATTATAGGGATAGCCAAAGCTTGGGCATCTTACTGCATTGCAACTTTTTTATTGTAATTCCACAATTGCATGTATTACTGTTTCATCCTCACTTTTAATAACAATTACATATTTGCCATCTTGTTCAACATACTTACAATTCACCTTTTCTCCAAGTTTAATCTCTTTTTTATAAGTTATTCTTACATAATCAAATGGTCTTTTATTATATATTTCATCTGGTAAAGCTTCATATGCCAAATCTAAATAGTATAAATTATGCATATGCTTATTAATATCTATATCTTTTCTAATCACTTCATATTTAATTGTATTCGAAAATTCTTCTGGTATTTTTACTTTATCTAAACTATTTTCTTCAAATACAGTCTTTTTCTCTGGTTTATATGCATTAATTATATTTTCTGTTAATCTCGACATTTTCCCTTTTTCTGTATCAATTAAAGCCCATTTTGAAGTAGCTATTGCACATAAATTGTTATTATTATCATATATTTCATAATCACGATAAGTAAAAAATTTATTCATTCCTTTTCCCCATGTATTTACTGTTAATACTTGCCCATAAGTTGGTCTATTAATTACTTTTAACTTCCAATCTAATAATATCCAAGTTACTTTTGTTTCTTTTATATTATTTACACCATAGCCTACTAAGTCTGAATGATAACATGCTATATTTTCTAAAATTTCTAAAACTGCTCTATTTTTTATTTTATTATCTTTTCCTATATCTTTTAATGGAATCTTAAATTTCTCTGTATATATCATTATTTTCTCCTCTTATATTATTTTGCATAAATTATAGCACAAATTATTTTCTCTTACAAATAACTTATGCTATAAAAATTATTCTTAATATTTACAAATTTTAATATCCTGGCTTTTTCAATAATTTAAACATATTCTTTTTATATTCTTCTACACCTGGTTGGTTAAATGGATTTACTCCTAAAATACTTCCTGACATTGCACACGCTTTTTCAAAGAAATATATTAATTCTCCTATATTAACTTCATCTAATTTGTCCATAGTTATTTTAATATTAGGCACATCACCAGATACATGCGCTTTTATTGTTCCTTCCATAGCCTTTTTATTAACATAGTCTAAGGTCTTTCCTGCTAAATAATTTAATCCATCTAAATTATCATCATCTGAATTAATTTTTATATCTGAATTAGAATTTTCTACCGCAAGAACTGTCTCAAATAAACATCTTCTACCTTCTTGTATATATTGCCCCATTGAATGTAGGTCTGTTGTGTTATTCACTCCTGCTGGGAATATTCCTTTTTGTTCTTTTCCTTCACTTTCTCCAAATAATTGTTTCCACCATTCTGTTAAGTAATACATTTTAGGTTCATAATTGACTAGTATTTCTGTATTTTTATATAATTTATATAGTATATTTCTTATAACAGCATATTGATAACATTCATTATATTTTAGATTTGGATCATCATATCTTTCTTGTGCTATTTTAGCTCCTTCTATAAGTTTATCTATATCAATTCCAGCTGTTGCAATTGGAAGCAGTCCAACAGCAGTTAATACTGAATATCTTCCGCCTACATTGTCTGGAACTACAAATTGTTCATATCCTTCGTTTTGTGCAAGTACTTTTAGTGCTCCTTTTGCTTTGTCTGTTGTAGCATAAATTCTACTTCTTGCTTCATCTATTCCATATTTATTTTCTAATATTTCTCTAAAAATCCTGAAACTGATTGCAGGTTCTGTTGTTGTACCAGATTTTGATATTACATTAATAGAAAAATCTTTATCTCCAATATATTCAATTAATTCATTAATATAATTTGGACTTAAATTATTTCCTACATATAATATTTGAGGATATTTTCTTTGTTTTGCTGATAACATATTATTAAAAGAACTAGTTAATGCTTCTATTACAGCTCTTGCACCTAGATACGAACCACCAATTCCAATAACTACCAAAATATCAGATTCTTTTTTTATTTTTTTTGCTGCTTTTTTTATTCTTTCAAATTCATCTTTATCATAATTAGTTGGTAAATCTAACCATCCTACAAAGTCTTTTTCATCATTTGCTCTTCTATGCAAATCTTTATGAATAATTTCTACTTGTGCCTTATACTCCATTATACTTTTTTGTGTTACTCCACTATTTTTAAAGTCTAACTTAATTTCTGCCATTATTATTCCTCCTCTTTTTTGAATTATAGCTATATTATATATAAGATACTTTTTTATTTCAAGTAAAATAAAAATTAAGTTTCAGTATTTTTTAATAATCAATATAAGAATAAAATTTATTTTACAACTTCATTCATGACTTTTGCTAAATACTTCATACTATTTAAGCATTGTTCTAGTGTATTTCCAGTTGCTCCTACTTCTATAATACTAGCATATTTCCCGGAATGCTGATTATATCTAGACTTTGTTAGCATTATTGGTTTAAATAACCCTGGGTACATTTCTTCTGCTTTTTCTTGTACTTTAATTGCAAATTTTAAATTCTGATTCCAATTTGGATGCCATAAACCTCCTTCATTTGTTCCGAATTACAAACATTATCTGTGCTGCTTCATCAGTATCTCCTATTTTTACTGTTGGTGCATAATCGCTTCTACTTCCTACTGCATCTCTATGTACATCTATTATTATATCTGATGGATTTGTCTTTAATATATTCTCTACAGTTGCAAGTGAACGTGTATATGAACCATTATATGATGGATAATCATGATAGTCTGTATTATGTATTACATTATATTGATACTGCTTTAGCTGATTTTCTAGTTCTGTACCAACTCTTACTACTGTAAAATTTAAATCTGTAGTTCTAAATGTTCCTGTTGGTGTATATGGATATTTATCACTTGAAGTATAACTTTCACAACTATGCGTATGAAATAGTATAATATTTTTGTTCTCTATTGTTATATCTGGATTTAACATTTCTTCTGTTAAAGTATAGCTCGTCTGATTTTTTATTTTCACATTTTTGTAAGTTACATTACTATTCTCACTAATTGGATTTTGCGTAATTACTTGCGTTTGTAACCCTTCTTGAGCTAATTGTATCTCTTGTTTTTCTTCTGTTTGATTTTTTTCATTTTCTTGTATATTTTCGTTATTTTCTTTATTAGTTATTTCTTCACTTTCCTTAATTGCATTTACTGAACTAATTTGTGTTTTTAACATTTCTTGTAGTATATTCTTATTTTCTTTTTGATCATCTTCTTTTGCTATATTTTTATATTCTTCATTTATACTTGACATAGTTGGAATTGTCTGATCCATACAATTTATCATACTAAATTGTGACAAAGCTTTTATTCCATTTTCTATTTTTTGTACAACTTTTGAGTTTTCTTTTGTGTCTTTATGAAAAATTTTACTAATCCCTAGTACAACAACCACTAAAAAAGTAATTCCTATTATAACTTTAAAAATATCTCGCATTTTTAATACTGTAACATTAAACATATTTTTCTCCTTATCTTAAGTCTCTTATATGTATATATATTCAGTTACAAACTTAAATATGCAAAATTTTCCTATAATATAAAAAACGTAATTCAAAAACTTTTTCAGTAAAAACTGATAAAATTTCGAATTACGCTATGATTATTATTTTATTTTTCATTATCTAGATTTTTTTCCAAAACCAATCTAAACTGTTATCTATACTTTTTTTGCCTTTACTTTTTGCTTCTAAATCATCTACCCATAAGTATGAGAAAAACGTCATTAAAACAAAAATAAAATCAATTACAATACATCTCGATAATGTTGTCAACAAATATCTATATTCTTCTGATAGTGTTGCTATTTGTGCAACATGCACTACTAATATTATTAAATAAGCAAATAACATAATTGCTCCAATAAAACTTTGTTTTACCTCTTGAGATAAAAATATTAATAATATAGTTACTGCTAACATTAATAATAATGTAAGTGGATTAGACATATCAAATATAAACATATTTTTCCCCTCCATTTTTTCTTTTGTCTTTTTTTATAAATTTATAATATCATTAATTTGTCTTTTTATCAACATTTTAATATTACATTTTCATTACAATTTTATTACGTATTTATATGTAGAAAATATGAAAATCTGCTTATTTTAATTTTTCTTCAATCAATTTTGCTATTTCTTTCGCTTTTTTTGTTATATATTCTTGGTCTTCGCCTTCTATCATTACTCTTACTAATGGCTCTGTTCCTGAAGGTCTAATTAATACTCTTCCATTACCAGCAAATTCTTTTTCTAACTTTTCAATTGCATTTTTAATATCTTTGTCTTTATCATAATCATATTTTTTGTTTGCATTTACTTTACTATTTATTAATACTTGTGGATACAATTTTACTGTTTCTCCAAGTTCTGAAGCTTTTTTTCCTTCTTCTAATATTGATTTTATTAACATTAAAGATGTTAATATTCCATCTCCTGTTGGATTATAATCTAATAAGATAACATGACCTGATTGTTCTCCTCCTAGATTAAATCCATCTTTTAACATTTCTTCTAGTACATATCTATCTCCAACTTGAGTTTGCAATAACTCTAACCCATTATCTCTGGCATATTTATTAAGTCCTAAATTACTCATAACAGTTGCTACTATTGTATCTTTGTTTAATTTTCCTTTTTTTCTTAAGCTTTGAGAAATAATAGCTAATAATTTATCTCCATCTATTTCATTTCCCTTTTCATCAACAGCTAAACATCTGTCTCCATCACCATCATAAGCAACCCCTAAACTTAATTTGTTTTCAACAACAAATTTCTTTAGTCCTTCTAAATGAGTTGAACCACAATTATGATTAATATTTATTCCATCTGGATGATTATTAATAATTTTATATTTTATTCCTAATGCTTTAAATACTTTTTCTGCAACCACTGAAGTAGCTCCGTTTGCTGTATCAAGACCAACAACAAAATCTTCTCTATTATATTTTGCAATATCATCATCAAAGTTTTTCCTAAAGAAGTATACATATTCATCTAACATTTCTAATGCATATTCTGAAACTCCTATTTTATCATTAACAGCTGTCAATTCTTCTAGTTTTCCAGATTCCATAACTTCTTCTATTTCCTCTTCTAGGGAATCTGGTATTTTCATTCCCTTATTACTAAAATATTTTATTCCATTAAATTCATATGTATTATGTGATGCTGAAATTACAACACTTGCATCTGCATTTAATTTTCTTGTTAAATATGCTACTGCTGGAGTTGGTATTACTCCTAATAATTTAACATTTGCTCCATAGCTTAGAAATCCAGCTACCATAGCGCTTTCTATTAGTGTTCCAGATATACGAGTATCTCTTCCTATTAAAATTGTAGGTGTATGATCTGTATGTTTTGATAATACATATGCACCTGCTTTTGCTACTTTGTATACTAGCTCTGGTGATAATTCTGTATTTGCAATTCTTCTGATTCCATCAGTTCCAAAATATTTTCTCATATTTTTTACTTCCTTCCTAACCTAAAAATATTTTAATCTTTTCTTACTAAATTCATTAACATTGTTCTTAATGACTCGCCTTTTAACATTGCAAGTTTTTCTTTAAAACTTAATTCTATTTTATGTGGTTCTTCTATATCTATTCTTTTATTTTGCAATACTAGTCTTGGATTTATAGTTGTTAATTCCTTTAACTTTTCTTCTCCTATTAATTCGTTTATTTCCATTAAAATTTCTGGAATTTTAGGGTATATTGTATTTTGCCTATGCACATCTGAACCTAACATATGAATCATATTGTTTTCAAAGAATTTTTTTACTATTACTTGTGCTTTTTCTCCATATTGACCAATTATACTTCCATAATTAGCTTGCATTAAAACTCCTTTTTGTATTAAGTCATATATTAATTCTGGATCTTGTTGTACAAAACTGTATCTTTCAGGATGCGCTAGTATTGGTACTATTTTATATTGTTGCATTTCATAAATAATATCATATAAATTAAGTGGTTCTGCATTTAAAGGCATTTCGAATAATACATAACTTGTATTATTCATCGTAGTTGCTTTGCCTTCTTCTAATAATTTTATAATATTTTCCGACATATATATTTCATTTCCTAAATATAGTTTTATATCTATATTTTTTGCTTCTAAATTTTCACGTATAGCATCAAGCCATACTTCTCTTTCTGGTGAATTTGTTTCATAATATCCTTCCATATAGTGTGATGTTAATACTATTGAATCAAATCCTACACTTTTTGCTTCTTTTATTAAATTAAATGTTTCTTCTATACTTTTTGAACCATCATCTATGTTTGGTAGTATATGTGTGTGTATGTCTATCATTTATAGCTTTCTCCTTTTGTTTTTTAATTTAGTTTCTTTTTTTCCTCATCTAGATATTTGTTTATTTCATTTAATATCTCATTTGTTTTTTCTATTGATATTTCCTCTTTACTATTTACTATTATTTCTTTGTTTAGTGTTTCTTGTTTTGTTCTATTATCAACTTCTTCTTTCTGTCCATTTTCTACTCTTTTATTTTTACTAACTGTAGAATTTTCTTTTAATAAATCTGATGTTCTATTATATATTGGTTTTTCATTTCTTTGGGTTTGAGTTCTTTTGGAAGTTTTTGTATGCCTAGTTGATGTTGAACCATAATAATAACTTTGTTCATATTTTTTAGCTGACATTGGTATCTTATTTAATACTATTCCAGAAATTTTTCCTCCAACATTTTGAATATTATTTATTACCTTTTTTAAATCTTCTTTTTTAGTCTGTTTATTTGCAGTAACTATTATTGTAGAATCTACTAATCTTGTAAGTATTAATGAATCTGTTACTAATTGACTAGGTGTTCCGTCTATTATTATTACATCGCACATATCTTTTAATTGTTCTAATAAATTTACCATTTGTGGTGCAATTAATAATTCAGATGGATTTGGTGGTATATTTCCTGCTGAAATTAAATATAAATTATCAATTTCTGTTTCTTGAATATAATTTGTTAAATCATCACTTGCTTCTTCATTATCAATTATTCCTGATAAGTAATTGGATAATCCAGGTCTTGGTGATACTCCAAAAATTGTATATTGTCTTCCTTTTCTCATGTCTGCATCTATTAATACAACTCTTTTTCCAGCTTGTGCAAATGTTACTGCTAAGTTTGATGAAACCCAACTTTTTCCTTCTCCTGGCAAAGTTGATGTCACTAATATTGTTTTTAATTTTCCCTTTGTACTCATGAATTGTATATTAGTTCTTAATGTCTTAAATATTTCTGAAATAGGAGATTTTGGATCTTGGTGTGTTATTACTTCTTTTCTCATTATCTTTTACCTCCATTTCTTCTTTGTGGCTCTGCATTATATATTGGAATTGAAGCTATTACTGGTAATTTAAATTCCTTTTCTATCTCTTCTGCAGTTTTTACTGTTGTATCTAACATATTTGATACTAATACATAAATTATTGATACAACTGCACCTATAAATGCAAATATTATTATATCTTTTTTATGATTTATATTTGATGGAGTATATGATATTTCGGCTTTATCTACAACTTGTACATTTTCTATGCTATATATTTCTTTTACTTTTTCTGTAAATACTTTTGCTATTTCATTTGCTATTTTTACAGAATTTACTGGCTCTTTTGTTGTTACTGTTATTTTAATTATTTCTGTATCTTTTACAGAACTTACCGTTACATTATTTTTTAATTCATCTTCGCTTATTGTTGTTCCTAAATTTAAATTTGTTATTACTTGTCTTATTATATTTTTACTTTTTACTAGTTCGCTGTATGTTGATACTAATTTTGAATTTACTGTTATGTCTGTTGCTGTTGATGTTGTTATTGTATTTGAATTTGATTGATTGTTGTTTTGTGATGCTAATATTAGTGTTGTTTCTGCACTATATAGTGGTACTTTAAATCCTACTGTATATATTACTCCAATTCCCATAAATATTAGTATTATTAATATTATTTGTAATTTCTTAGTCCAAAATATCTTTAATAGTTCTTTTAAATCTATTTCTTCCATTTTTCCTCCCCTTTTATTCTGTTTGTTTTTTCTTTTGTTTTATTTTCTTCTTTTTTGCACTTCTATAGTATACATTTAAGTTACTTTTTTTGCAAGATTTTTATTGTATTTTTGTCAAAAATTCAAGATATTTTCTAGACATCTTGATTTTGAATTTATTTACTATTACACCAATTACTAAGATATCTATTTCTTAATCTCTACTATATAAATCACGTGTATATACTTTTTCTCTAACTTCAAATAATTGGTCTTCATAACGGTTAGCTATAATTACATCTGCTTTTTCCGCAAATTTTTTAAATTCTTTTATAACTTTACATCCATCAAATTCTTCATCCTTCAATGTTGGTTCATAAATAATAATTTTAGTATTTTTCTCTTTTAATCTTGAAATTACTCCTTGAATTGCACTAAATCTAAAATTATCTGAATCTGCCTTCATAGTTAATCTATATATACCTACTACTTTTGGTGATTTTTTCATAACCATATCAGCTATATGTTTTTTTCGAGTTTCATTTGATCTAACAATAGCTCTAATTAGGTTTTGAGGTACATCATCAAAATTTGCTAATAATTGTTTTGTGTCTTTTGGTAAACAATATCCTCCATATCCAAAAGATGGATTGTTGTAATGTGTTCCTATTCTAGGATCTAAACATACTCCTTCTATAATATCTTTTGTATTTAAACCTTTTATTTCAGCATAAGTATCAAGTTCATTAAAATAAGATACTCTTAATGCTAAATATGTGTTTGCGAATAATTTAACTGCTTCCGCTTCTGTTGAATTCATGTATTTTGTTTCAACATTTTCTTTTAATGCTCCATCTTTTAACAAATTCGCAAATTCTATTGCTCTTTCTGACTTTTCTCCAACTATTATTCTTGATGGATATAAATTGTCATATAAAGCTTTACCTTCTCTTAAAAATTCTGGTGAAAACATTATATTTGTTATTCCATATTTTTTCTTTATTGACTCTACATATCCTACTGGTATAGTAGATTTTATTACCATTGTTGTGTCTAGGTTCATTGAAATTACTTTTTCGATTATGTCCTCAACTGAACTTGTATCGAAATATTTTGTTTCATCATTATAATTTGTTGGTGTTGATATTATTATAAATTTTGCACCTTCAAATGCTTCTTTGTAGTCTAATGTTGCTTTTAAGTCTAATTTTTTGTTTGCAAGAAAGTCTTCTATTTCTTTATCTCTAATTGGTGACTTTCCTGCATTTATCATGTCTACTTTTTCTTTTATTACATCTAATGCAATTACTTCATTTCTTTGGGCTAATAAACATGCTATTGATAGCCCTACATATCCTGTTCCTGCTACTGCTACCTTCATTTTCATTTTTTCCTTTCAATTTATTCTTCATATATAGATTAAGAATTATCTCTTAAATTTATTAATTCTTTTATATTCTTTTTATAATAATATATAAGAATCGGTATAACTATCCAAACCGACAAACTTGTTGCAAGAGGTAATCCCACATACCCAAGCCTTCTAAACAACATAAGATTTAATAATGTATTTATGGCTACTGAAATAATACTAATTCCTATTACAAATCTACCTTTTTCTAGACAATATAAGGCTTTAATATACAAATCTCTTATGGATATTCCAGTAACTCCAATTACGTACATTTGTAAACATATTGATGTCTTATTAAGTGAATCCAAATCAAATGCTCCCCTATAATACACAATCTTTACTATATTTACAGAGAAGGTAATAAAAAATATGGTTATCGGAATATAAATTATTAATATAATTAATAAAGATTTTTTTATTATCTTTTTAAAATTTATAAAATCCCTTTCTACAATCTTTTTAGATATTTTGGGGAATAATACGGTTAAAAAACCTGCTGCAATTATCAAAGTAACCGTTTTAATATTAGTTGCATAACTCAACGTAGATACAATACCTGTACCACTATTTGAAGCAAATATTTTATCTATCATCGAATTTATATCTGTAATTACACTACTAAAAAAGATTGGTATCAAAATTTTTGAAAAAAGCCTAATCTCTTCTTTTTTTAATACTAATTGATACTTTAAATTCTTTTTAATACATAAAAAAACTAATATTACTAAATATATAAAGTTAGCTAATAAATAACCATATGAAAGCCAATTACAATCAATATAAAAAGCTATTAATATTGTAATAATTTCTATAATATTGACTGTTAAATATGCTACCTGTGAAATAACATATGAATTTTTGCATCTTAAATATTCTGATAAAATGTTCGCAACTACTAAAAAAATAGTTCCAATTGTAATAGGTATCAAAAAGTTTATTGTATATGTAATTTGTTCACTGTTGAATCCAGGTGCAAAAATCTTTATAATATTTTTTTCAAAAACTACCATAATAGCAAAAATAACAACTAAAATAACTAATATAAAATTTAGAAAAGTATTTGTATATTCATTTTCTCTCTTATACTTTTCGGATATATAATATCCTTTTGTAAAAGCTTGATATGAATATAATACCATTCCAACAATTATCATTGAAATTGAAATTGCCATTTGATATGCATCAGATATAACCGAAGTCCCATAATATTTGGCTAAAAATATATTTTTTATGAATCCTAAAAATTTAGCAACAAACATCAACAAAATAACTATAACTGTAGTTTTATAATTAAATATTTTTTTTAACAATTCTTTCACATTTTCGCTCCTTTTCATTTCGTGGAATTACAAATTTCATTATCAAACACAATAATATAAATCCATGAGTTAACAGCACTGTAAAAAATGATGAACTCATAAATATATATGAAACATTAACCATAATTGTTAATAAATAAAAGGGATTTATACCTTCAGCACAATAATCCAAAAAACGTAATAATACACAAATTAACATTGGCATTATAAACATTCCCATTGAACCTAAATTCATAAAAGCATCTGAAAACAACCCATTATTTGCTAACATTTCTGGTGTATTAAAGTAAACTGAGCTTATTATTTTTTGGATTTGATCAGTATATGGAGATTCAAACCCTAATTTTCCCATAAATGATTGTCTAAATAAATCAATTTCATGATTTGAGAAAAAGTCAAAGTAATATTGATTTAAAAGAGCGGGTACAAAAAATAACCTTCTAACAAAATAATTATAAATATTAGCCGACTTTAAAAAATTAAATTCAATAAATCCTAAAAAATTAATTGCAACCAATCCAGATAATATATAATATTTAATATTTCCACTTTTAAACAGGTCCACATCTTTTTTATTATATAAAAATTTTACTATCCCATATGCAATAATTATCGAAAACAAAGTTGATTTACTTCCATCAGCGCAAAAAGCCATTAATTGAATCATTGCAGATAACATATATGCAACCCTTTTTTTATTATTAAATAAATAAATAAATAATAATGGATTAATAACTTTAAATGCTGCAAATAAATATGCTAAAACCAAAGGAACCCTTGCATTAAAATAGTTATTTCTTAAATCATAGACATTATCAAATTTTAAATTAATTCCAGTATACTTAAATAAAATTATTCCCACTATTATAAATTCAATCAATATCAAAACATACATACTTATTAAACTATTTTTTGTTTTAGCTTTATTCGCTTTAAAGTGGAATTTGTTAAAATAATTTATAAATAATATCATTATAATCCAATATAATACTTGTAAAAGCAAATATTTTTCACTAATAGGCATAAATATATATGTAATAATTGATGGAATAAAATTTACCAATACTAAAACATATACAACTAACTTGCTATAATTATCTGTTGTCTGCTTTACTACAAAAATAAATGCTACGGTTAACAATGTAATACCTATCACGCATGACATAATTGTCATTTTATTTTCAAATCCATAATATCCATAGACATCTGTCAAATATTTATCAAAACAATAAAATAGCATGTATATATATGTAATATATAAAATAAAATACTTCGTTATTTTTTTCATGATTTTACACCTTTTCTTATTATTTGTTTATACAAACAGTAATTTTTCTTTTGTATATATTCCTTACCATCTTCGTACACACTTAACGCTTCAAACAGATAAATATCCAAGAAATTAATTTTAGCATAATTTTTTTTATTAGTACAATACTTAAATAGCTTTCTAAATTTCTTTTTGTTATTTTGAAATCTTGGATTTCTATCTACAATTTCTTTTTCATACAAATGATTATTTTCATCAAAAATTTTAACTTTTTTCTTTAAAGTGTATATATTTTTATAACAAGATAATATATTTCTCAATTCATAGGTTATACAATGAAACAATGTTATTTTATGAGGCTTTTTTCCCAATCCTAATAGTAGTATTTTTGCTCCTCTTTTTATAGATTTATAATATGGAGAATTTTCATCAAAATAATAATAACTATCAATATGTGATAATAACAAATCATTTGAACTTTTCCCAATTCCAATCATTGAAAAATTTGTATCTAAACTTCTAATTATATTATATTTAGTTCTAAAGACTTCCGATAAAACCCCTGCACATGAGTTATCATTATAATGAAATTCATTTTTATTTTCAGAAAATGCAGGCATCAAAATTGTACCATTATCACCAATTATTTCATATATTGTATCAATTACGTCTTCTGGTTTTCCCTTAAATCCTATAAATGCTCTCCATGCGGAATGCACAATAACAATGTCACCCTTTTCTAATCCTAGTCCTTCTAATATATTTTTTAATTCAAATTTATCAAATGATTTCATGTTGATTTTTTTTAGTATTCTATATTTTTTTCTATTTAACGCATCTGAAATTGTTTCATTGTCTTTTACTCCAATAATATATCTAATGAAAAGTCTAATTTTTTCTTTCATTTTCATCCCCCTACTTTTTTGATCCACAAAGCATCTTTAAATAAGCTTTTATAATCGAATTTCCATAGAACTTCCTTCTTTTTATAGCATTTTGTAAGCAAAGTACTTTATAAAACCTAGGAGATATTTTTTTATATAAATATCCTTGATCCTCTAAATATTTGTCAATAGTCACCTGCTCCCAGGTAGATTCCCTTTCTTCTGTTAGCGTAGCAATGTATTCTGGAATTGCATAAATATTTAGTTTTTTATTTAGACATTCTGTAAGAAATAAATTATCTTCTCCATGACAATGTTCAGTTCCACCACCAAAACATTGATTAAAGTATATACCATTTTCCTTAATACTTTTTAATTTTACAGCTATTCTTGCTGTTCCATATCTCATATAATTGAAATAATTAATTTTGCATTTTTTCTTAATAATATATCGTCTAGGATTTTTTTCTATTAAATTAAAAATAAGAACATCTGCTTTAGGATTTTCGTTAAATGCTTTCTCGACTATTTCCACATAATTGTCTTTATATATCATATCATCATCAGCGAATAGACATATATCTCCTGTCGCTCTCATTAGTGCATTATTTCTATTTAAACCTACACCTTTTTCATTAAAATTCAAATATGTAATATCATGCTCATTATATTTAAATTTTTCAACTCCATTGCAGTTACATTGATTTCCTATTATTGCGTTTGATTTTATGTTCATTTTTTTTAACAATGTATGATTTTTTTGATACATTGTTGCAACTAAAACTTGAATTTTCATTTGACTAACATATCCTTTATAATTTTTTTATCTAGTACTTTCAGCTTTTTCCCAAAATGGTTTTGCTTTTCCAGTTATAATATTTTTTACTCCCACTATTTGAGCAAAAACAGTCATACAATAATAATAAACCATATTTAAAACCTTATTATCTATATTAAATAGCATTTTTGCTAACGCTAAAGCATATATAAACACTTGTATAATAAACGCTAACAAATAAATAGTTTCATTTGCCATCAGCATTCCACTCATAAAAAATGCTATAACATGCATAATCCATAATAAATATCTACATGTTCTGTGTCCTAGATAGAAATATGTAAACCATTTATATTTAAATATATTCAAAATTTTTATATTCGGTAGTATCGCGGATAAAATAATTCTATTCATTCTAACTTTTCGTTTAAATTCATCATTATTGTTTTCTCCAGCCTTTTCATATGCAATTGCATCACTATTAACTATCGCTCTCCTACCATTAAGTGCATAATATAAAGGCATTGAACTATCATGACATTGTATAGGATTAAAGTCTACATATTCTTTCGTTCGGCATGCATATAATGCCCCATTGCCAGCAGTAATTGTTTGAAATTTTGACTCAATATGTCTTATTTTTAAGTCTAAATTCCAATATGTACTTTCTGATTTACTGGTTTCATTATCATCAGAATTACAATATCTCAAATCACCTGCCACATATGCGATATTACTATTAGTAAAGGATGCCACTATTTCTTTAATAGCATTTCTCTTTAAAATAGAATTTGCATCCGTCATAATCAAAATTTCGCCTTTTGCAATTTTGGCAGCTTCATTTTGAGCATTAGTTTTTCCTTTTCTTATTTTTACCTTATACAATTTTATCTTATATTTTTTATTATCTTCAATAAACTTTTCAACAATCTTGTTAGTATTATCATCACTATTATCTGACGATACCAATATTTCTAATAACTCTTTAGGATAATCTAAATTAATTGCATTTTCTAATTTCTTTTCAATAACCTTTTCCTCATTATGTGCAACTATCATTAAAGTAACCTGTGGTTTATAATTATAATCTTTGGTTAGTTCCTTGGGTTTCAGAATTTTATCAAGTACAACTACAGAAATATAGTATCCTATATTAGCCCAAAAAATAATAAACACTGAAATCCAAAATATAATTTTTAAACAACTCATTAGTACTAATTTTCCCCTTTTTCTTTTATCTTTTTAACAGGCACCCCAACATAAATGCCTTTTTCTTTTATCTCTTTCACAATAACAGCTCCTGCACCTATAACACAATTATCACAAATATCTATATTGTTCTTCACAACTGCACCTGAACCAATGTGAGTTAATTCTCCAACTTTTACCGTTCCTGATAATGTTGCATTTGGAGATACATGCACATAATCTTCCAGAATATTGTCATGTTCTATAATTGCTGCTGTATTAATAATACAATGTTTTCCTATCTTGGCTGATGTATTAATACATGTATTTGCTAAAACAACACTGCCCTTTCCAATTTCTACATCTAATGCTATTTGACTACTTGGATCTATAGCAGTATAAAATTTTATCATTCCTTCATATTGTTTAGCAATTTTTTTTCTTGTATCATTATTTCCTATACCTATTATAAATTCTAAATCCGGATATATTTGATTTAAATTCAAAACATCATTTATTTTTCCAATCACCTTATATTTTCTTTCTTTTATGATTATAGTTCCTATTTCTATATTGTCATCTAAAAATCCTTTTACATTATCTCCTGATTTATAAATAATATTTGCTATAGCTTTTGCATGTCCTCCAGCTCCTATTATGGCTACATCTTTAGACATTTATTTTCTCCTTATTTTCTTTACTTCCCTGAAATTTTTCCATTGTTGCACTATTTTCTTGTGATATTCCTTCTCTTTTAAAGACTTTTCCTACTGTTTTTAATATTATTTTAGTGTCTCCTATAAAAGTAATTTTGTTTACATATTTTAAATCATCTTTAAATTTCTCTTCCCAAGAAATTGAGTTTCTACCATTTACCTGTGCCAATCCTGTAAGCCCAGGTCTAACATCATGTCTATGTTTTTGTTCTTCATTATATAATGGTAAATATCCTACTAGTAATGGCCTTGGACCTACTATTGCCATATCTCCTTTTATTATATTTACTAACTCTGGTAATTCATCTAAACTTGTACTTCTAAGTAACTTCCCAAATTTATTTAAACGCTCTGAATCTGGCAAAAGATTTCCATTTTCATCTTTTTTATCAGTCATTGTTCTAAACTTATATAATGTAAATATTTTTTCATTTTTACCTGGACGTTGCTGCTTAAATATCACCGGTGTTCCTAATTTTATTCTAACTAAAATAGCTATAATAAGCATTACAGGCGATAACAAAATTAGTGCTAACAAGCTTAATGTAAAATCTAAAAATCTTTTTATATAATTTTTATACATAACAATTCCTCTTCTTAAAATTTACTTCCATAAGTTATTAATAATTTCTATAATTTTATCTTGTTCTTCTTTTGTCATTTTTGTATCTGAAGGTAGGCAAACGCCTCTTTTAAACAAGTCTTCTGAGACTGCTTTGTTTTCTACTTTTATAAAATCATATTGTTTAAAAACTGGTTGCATATGCATTGGCTTCCATACTGGTCTTGATTCTATATTTTCTTTTTCTAATGTTTCCATTATATCTAATGGCTTTACTTTCGAATTTTCTTTTAATGTAATTACTGATAACCAATGATTTGGTTTTGTATCTGCTAATATTGGTTGCATTTCTATATCGCTTATTTCTTTAAATCCTTCTTTGTATCTGTTATATATGTTTGTTTTTTGCTTTATTCTTAAATCTAATACCTTTAATTGTCCTCTACCAATTCCAGCTACTATATTGCTCATTCTATAGTTATACCCTATTTCTTCGTGTTCATAATGTCTTGCTTTTTCTCTAGATTGAGTTGCCCAAAATCTTACTTTAGCAATTCTTTCTTCATCTTCTGATACTAGCATTCCTCCACCGCTTGTTGTTATTATTTTGTTTCCATTAAATGAGTATATTCCATACTTTCCAAACGTTCCAGTTTGTTTTCCTTTATATGTTGCTCCTAAACTTTCTGCTGCATCTTCTACTAAAGGAACTTTATGTTTGTCACATATTTCTTTTATTTTGTCTATTTTTGCTGGTGTCCCATATAAATGAACCACTATTACTGCTTTTGGATGTGGATATTTTTCAAATGCTTTTTCTAATGCTTTTGGATCCATATTCCATGTCTCTTTTTCGCTATCTATAAATACTGGCGTTGCATCTTGATATATTATTGGATTTGCAGTTGCTGAAAATGTTAAGCTTGAACAAAATACTATATCTCCTTTTTTTACTTCTAATGCTTTAAATGCCATATGTATTGCTGCCGTTCCTGCTGATAAGGCTGCTGCATGTTTTATTCCTACATATTCTGCTAATTCCTCTTCAAATTTGTTTACATTTTCTCCTAATGGTGCAATCCAATTAGTGTCAAATGCTTCTTTTACATATTCTCTTTCATATCCTTCATCAGACATATGTGGTGATGCTAAAAAAATTCTCTCTTTCAATTATATTTTCCTTCTTTCCTTTTCATTTATGTTAAAAGCTCTTCTATGCTATATTTCCTTTAGGTTCTCTAAATGTTGGTACAACTTCTTTTATAACTCTTTTTATTTCGTCTTTTTGCTCATTGTTGCAATTTTCAAGTAAACATTTAAGTTCTGCCAATTTATATTGTATCATATTCATATCAATTTGCATAGGCTCTGCAATATAAATTTTATCATTTTTTGTTGATTGTAATCCTTCTTCAGACATCAATAACTCTTCATATAATTTTTCTCCTGGTCTTAACCCTGTTATTTTTATTTGTATATCAACATTTGGCTCTAGTCCTGATAATTTAATTAGTTTTACTGCCATATCATATATTTTCACTGGTTCTCCCATGTCAAGTACAAATATTTCTCCTCCTTTAGCTGTTGACATTGCTTGCAATACTAGTGATACTGCTTCTGGTATTGTCATAAAAAATCTTGTAATTTCCTTATGTGTTACTGTTACTGGTCCTCCATTTGCTATCTGTTTTTTAAATAATGGCACTACTGAACCATTGCTTCCTAATACATTTCCAAATCTTACAGCTACATATTCAGTGTTACTGTCCTTATTTTTTGCTTGCACTATCATCTCGCATAATCTTTTTGTTGCTCCCATTATATTAGTTGGATTTACTGCTTTATCTGTTGAAATTAATATAAATCTTTTTACTCCATATTTTTCTGCACAATTAGCAACATTATATGTTCCAAATACATTGTTTTTAATTGCTTCTAATGGGCTTGTTTCCATTAGTGGTACATGTTTATGTGCTGCTGCATGAAATACTAAATATGGTTTATATTCACTAAATATTTCGTTTAATCTTTCTGTTTCTCTTACACTTGCAACTATTGCATCTATTTTTATCTTTGGATAATTAAATTTTAATTCTTGTTCTATATCATATAAATTATTTTCATAAATGTCTACTATGACTAATCTTTCAGGCTTAAATTTTATTATCTGTCTGCATAATTCTGAGCCTATTGAACCTCCTCCACCTGTTACTAATATTACTTTGTCTTTTATCAATTCTCCTATATTTTTATTATTTAATTTTATAGGTTCTCTTCCTAGTAAATCTTCTATTTGTACATCTCTAAAATTTTGTTCTAGAGGTTTGTTTTTTATTAGTTCTTTTGTACCTGGTAATATACGCACTTTACAGCCTGTTTCTTGACATATTTCTAATATTTTTCTTCTGTCTTCTGATGATATATTTGATATTGTGAAAAATATTACTTCTACATTATTTTCTTTGCATATTCGTGGTATGTCATAACGTGTTCCTAATATTTTGTTTCCTGATATTGCATAGTTTACTTTGTTTGTGTTATCATCTATTAATCCTATTACTTTATATGTATCTTTCATACTACTTTTTATGGTCTCTAATAATATTCTAGTTGCATTTCCTGCTCCTATTACTAGTACATTTTTCTTTTCTGTATCTTCTTCAGTATCTTTATATTGACTTGTTAATATCATTCTAATAAATACTCTATATCCTATTATTACAGGCATTATGATAAGTTCTGCTATTAAATTTACTCTTTCGTTTGCAATTGGTATTACTTTTAAAATATTAAAAATTATCATTATAGTGCAAGATATTGAACATGCCAAAATATATACTAAATAATCACTACCATTTTCATATCTTGTTATATTATGGTATGTCCTAAAGCTTGTTAATACAATCTGATAAATCAATGTTGCTAATATAATTGTATCTATTATAATTTTTTGCATTTCTTTAGACAATTCCACCTGGTTTTCTATAATAATTACAGCAACATAATATGCTGCTGTAATTATTATAATATCCATCATCCTTAAAAAAACGTTTCTATGTTTCTTTATTAATTTCACTTTTATTTCCCCTTTTTATTTTTATCATTATATCTAACTTTTTTATACAGCTATTAATTAACTTAACTAATATTATCCCAAAAAACACACCACATGAATCTATTATTACGTCTGTTACTCTAGCAGCTCTACCTGGAACAAAAGCCTGATGTATTTCATCACTTGTTGCATATATAATACCAAAAATCATACTAAATGCAATTTTATTTATTTCTTTTGTTTTGTATGTAGAAATTAGTAACATAAGTAATACTCCGTACTATTGTGTATATTGAAAAATGTGCTATTTTTCTTATTATCGTCTCTATTTTTAATAATATTTTTTCCTTCTCTGTCTGAGGCCTTTCATTTATTGTTTTTATGTTTTGAGTAATAGTTATAGTCACTTTTTTACTTAAACTACTAGACTGTTGTGAATTCTGACTTGAAAATCCAAATATAATTCTAAATGTACAAAGTAATAATATAATTAATATTATTCTTAATATATTTACTTTCATTTTCCCCTCTTGTTTTAAGTTATTTTGTATATCCTGTTTTTGCAATTATGTCATTGCTTATTTGTTTTATCGTATCTGATGGCGAATAATCCTTTTGTTCAAATACCTCTTGATGTAATCTAGTTACATTACTTTCTAATGTAATTGGAATTCCATACCATCTATCCATAGTTTTTCCTTTTGTATCATATGGCCAACCTAAACTTTCTACTATTTTAAAGTTTGGAGCACTTGGCAATAATCCAAATATATCATTTGCTGTTATATTTGTATATACTCTTGGTAACACTTGATCTACAAGTATATTTAATTGACTAATATTAAATGTCTTTACTTTGTTTACTACTGCAGTTAATACATCTCTCATTCTTTCTGTTCTTTTATAATCTCCACCTGTTGCATATCTAATTCTTGCATATGCTAATGCTTGTTCTCCTGTTAAATTATATGTTCCTGCCTTTGTTATTCCAGATATATGAGGTACTTCTTCTGCTGTTATATTCATTGATATTCCTCCTATGTCGTCTATAATTTCTTTTACAGCATCAAAGTTTACAGTTACAAATTCTTTAATATTTAAATCTAAATTAGTATTTAAAGTCTTTATAGCAAGTGGTGCCTCTCCATATGAATATGCATGTGTTATTTTATCAAGTCCATGCCCTTCGATTTGAACATATGTATCACGATAAACAGAAACTAGTTTTACATCCTTGGTTTTATTATTAATACTAGCTATTATAATACAATCACTTCTATTTCCTTTGTTATATGTATCTTCTCTTGAATCTATTCCAAATATTGCTATATTTCTATAATCAGCTAATTGTTCCTCTGCTTGTGCTGAAACATTCAAATCATTTTCATCTATATCAACTTTTTGTATTTTTGATAATTTACTATTTATATACCAATATGTTCCACCTATTATTATTGCCAATATAAGAACTAGTACTAGTACAATTATTCCAAAAGCTGTTAAACCTTTTTTATGTTTCTTTTCCTTTGACATTTTATTTCCTTCTTTCTAAATATTTTTTGAAAAAGACTATTTTTTTATTATTACATTTTATTTGGCATTTCTATACCAAGCAAGTTAGCTCCTATTTTTAACACTTGTCCTACTGCATAAGTTAAATAAACTCTTGCATTTTGTGTATCTTTATTTTCTGTTATAATTTTATTCTCATTGTAAAACACACTATATGCTTTTGCTAAATCTATTAAATATCTCGCAAGAATAGATGGCTCTTCTTTTTCTGTTACTTGTTTTAATACATTTTCAAAATTGTATATTAATTTTATTATATTTTGCGAATACTCATCTAATAATTCTTTTATTTGTACACTTTTTAATTCTGGTATTTTCCCTGCTTTTTCTATTACACTTTTTGTTCTTACATATGTGTATTGTATATATGGTCCTGTTTCTCCTTGGAAGTTTAATATTTGATCCCATTCAAATATTTCGTCTTTTACTCTACTATTTGATAAATCGTTAAATATTACTGCTCCTATTCCTACTTTTTTTGCTATTTCTTCCTTGTTTTCTAAACTAGGATTTTTTTCTTCTATTATTATTTTAGCTCTCTGTATTGCTTCATTTAACAAATCCTCTAATTTTATTACTTTTCCCTCTCTTGTTGACATCTTTCCTGTTGGAAGTAATACCATTCCAAAAGGTATATGTTGTAATCCATCTGTATATTTTTTGTCTATTCCTAGTAATTTTGCTACTTCAAATACTTGCTTAAAATGTAATACTTGCTCATATGAAGTTAAATACAAAGCTTTATCAAAATCATATGTTCTTGCTCTATATAAAATTGCTGCTAAATCTCTTGTTGCATATGTTGTAGATCCATTAGATTTCTCTATTATACATGGAGTATTTATTCCTTTATCTTCCAAGTCAATAATTTTTGCTCCTTGTGATGAAATTAGTTTTCCTGTTTTTTCCAATATTTCTATAACTTCTGGCATTTTATCTGAATAAAAAGCTTCTCCATTCCATGAGTCAAATTCACTACCTAATAAATCATATACTTTTTGGAATTCTTTTAAGCTTAAACTCTTAAACTTTTCCCATAGTTCTACACAATATTTATCTCCATCTTCTAACTTTTTAAAATTATTTCTGCATTCTTCTAAGACTTTTTCATCTTCTTTACATAGATTATTTATTCTTATATATATTTTGGTTAATTCATCTATTGGATTTTCTTCTATATTATATTCTTTTCCCCAAAGTTTATAGCCTTCTATTAGCTTTCCAAATTGTGTTCCATAATCTCCTAAATGATTTATTCCAGTTACGTTATATCCTAAATGCTTATATATTTTATATAATGCTCCTCCTATTACTGTTGAACGCAAATGTCCAATATGGAACGGTTTAGCTATGTTAGGTGCAGAATAATCTATTACTATATTTTTTCCTTTTCCAATTTTAGACTTTCCATAGTTATCTTTATTATTTTCTATTTGATTTAATACTTCTTTTGTTATTATATCTTTATTTATATAGAAATTTAGATATCCTCCAACTACCTCCACTTTTTCTATTTCTTCTGGTGTAGTTTCTATTTTTTCCTTTATTTCATTAGCAATTACTGGAGGAGCCTTTCGTAACTCTTTTGCAAGACGAAAACATGGAAATGCATAATCTCCATTTTTGGAATCTTTTGGCATTTCTATATAGCTTTCTAATTCTTTTTCATTTAAGTTTGTTGCATCTGCTAATATTTTTGCTATTTTTTCTTTAAAGTCTATCATGTTTTTTCCTCTCTTTTAACTATTTTTTTCTATATATCTCCAAGAATCCTTACACATATCTTCTAGTGTTTTTGTTGCTTCCCATCCTAATTCTTCTTTTGCTTTTTTAGGATCTGCGTAACAAGTTGCAATATCGCCTTCTCTTCTTGGAGCTATTTTATATGGTACCTCTTTTCCTGTTGATTTTTCAAAAGCTTTTACCATATCTAATACACTATAACCATTTCCAGTTCCTAAGTTATAAATATATAACCCTTCTCCTTCTTTTTCTAATTTCTTTAAAGCTGATACATGTCCTTTTGCTAAATCCACAACATGGATATAATCTCTTACTCCTGTTCCATCTGGTGTATTGTAATCATTTCCAAATACTGATAATTCTTTTAACGTTCCCGCTGCTACTCTCGCAATATATGGCATCAAATTATTTGGTATTCCTTGTGGTTCTTCACCAATTAATCCAGATTCATGAGCTCCTACTGGATTAAAGTATCTTAGAATACAAATATCCCAAGAATTATCAGAGGCATATAAATCTTTTAATATTTGTTCTATAAATAATTTTGAACTTCCATAAGGATTTGTAGTTCCTCCTATTTTGCAATCTTCTGTTAATGGTATTCTCTCTGGTTCTCCATACACAGTAGCTGATGAACTAAATATGAATTTTTTTACTCCATATTTTTTCATAGTTTCTAATAAAACTAAACATCCTGATATATTGTTATGATAATATTCTAATGGCTTTTGAATAGATTCTCCAACAGCTTTATAACCAGCAAAATTTAATACAGCTTCTATTTTATTTTCTTCAAATACTTTTTCTAACTTTTCTTTGTCTAAATAATCTATTTCATAAAATTTAAAATCTTTTCCTGATATTTCTTTTATTTTATCTAATACTTCTGGTTTGCTATTTGAAAAGTTATCTATTATAACTATTTCCTTTCCTGCTTTTAATAACTCTACAGCTGTATGACTTCCTATATATCCTGCTCCTCCTGGTAATAATATTGACATATTAAATTCCTCCTTATCTTTTTTTGATTTCAGTTCCTTGTTTTGTATCTTTGATATCATATCCTTTTTGATTTATCAAGTCTCTTAATTCATCAGATTTATTCCATTCTTTATTTTCTCTTGCAATTCTTCTTTTATCAATCAAATCTAATATTTCTTTTGGTATATCTTGTTTTCCTGAATTTTCTTCATTAATCTTAATCCCTAAAATATTATCAAATCTAGTAAGAATTTCTGCAATTTCTGGATTTTTCTTTTCAAATTTAGCAGCTTCCCAAACGAAGCTCATTGCAAGAGGCATATTTAAGTCATCATTGATAGCTTTATGAAAGCCTTCTTCTATTTGTTTTAATTTTTCTTTGTCTTCAATTGTTAATTTGTCTGTTCCATTTAAATTTAATTGATAACTATTACGTAATCTTTCTAATGACTTTGATGCCGCCTCTAATCCTTCCCATGTGAAGTTTAGTTTATTTCTATAATGGCATGAATAACTAAATAACTTATATGCTATTGGATCATATCCTTTTTCTATAAAATCCTTAACTAAATATACATTTCCAAGACTTTTTGACATTTTTCCACCATTAATTAGTAAATATTCTCCATGTATCCAGTATCTTGCTGGTATCTTTCCACAAGCACCTTTGCTTTGTGCAATCTCATTTTCATGATGAGTCGGAATTAAATCAATTCCTCCTGTATGAATGTCAAATTGCTCTCCTAAGTATTTTTTTCCCATTGCTGAACATTCTATGTGCCATCCTGGATAGCTTGGTCCCCATGGGCTATCCCATTTCATCAAATGATTTTCTGGTGCTTTTATCCATAATGCAAAGTCTTGAGGATTTCGTTTTTCTGGATCCACTTCAATTCTTGCTCCAGCTTTTTGATTTTCTATATTTAAGTTTGATAATATAGGATACTTATCTAATTTTGATATATCAAAATAAATTGCTGTTGATGTTTCATATGCATATCCATTTTCTATTAATTTTTCAACATATTCTATCATCTCTTTTATATGTTCTGTTGCTTTGCATATTATTTCTGGTGTTTCTATATTTAACAAATTTAAATCATCAAAAAATAGCTTTGTATAATGTTCTGCTATTTCTAAAGGAGTTTTATGTTCTTCATTTGCTGATTTTAGCATTTTGTCTTCTCCTTCATCTCCATCTGATACTAAATGTCCAACGTCTGTTATATTCATAACATGTTTTATTTTATATCCATTATATCTCAATACTCGTCTTAAAACATCTTGAAATATATTAGTTCTTATATTACCTATAGTTGCATTTTTATAAACAGTTGGTCCACAAGAATACATTCTTACTTCTTGTTTGTCAATTGGTATAAATTTTTCTTTTTGTCTTGTAAGTGTATTATAAAAATATATATCCATAAACTTCTCTCCTTTTACTAAAATTGCCAAAAATATTAATTTTGGCAATTTTATTGCTTAATATTACAATATTATGTTTCAGCACCTGGATCTTCAGTTCCAGATGTATTTGTATTCCCACCTGTATTCGTTGTATTTCCACCTGTGCTTGTATTTCCACTTGTATTTATATTTTCACCTGTATTTGTTGTGGTTTCTGATCCTGTGTTTGTTGTATTATGTTTTGGTTTTTCAGGCTCTTTTGGTTTTTCCTCTGGTTTCTTATGGATATCACAAATTTCTTCAACTTTTGTTCCTGAAGAACTATTTTTTCCACTTACTGGTGTCCAAAGTTTTAATTGTTCTTTTGGTACTGTCGCACCATAATTGTTTACTTTTGTCTCTGGACAATACTCATTTGCTACTTTTCCAGATTCAGTACATAATTTTTGACTTCCATGTCCTTGACATTTTTCAGGTATATTATTTGATGCAAATATTTCTTTATAAGTATCTGTACATCCTGTTGTAGCTAAACATCCTGTTGTTCTACATACTGTTTGTTCTACAATTCCACTTGGCTTTTGGAAAGATGCATTTGCTAACTTTTTATGAATGTCTGTCATTACTGCATCCCATATTTGACCTGCTGGATTTTGAGAAAATCCTTTTACTTCTTCACTGTCATCATATCCAAACCATGTTGCGGCAGAATAATATGGCGTAAATCCACATAACCATCTGTCATAACTCTTGTCAGTTGTTCCTGTTTTTGCAGCTACATCCATTCCTGATATTCTACAATAAGTAGCTGTTCCTCTTGAACTATTTACTGGCTCTTGAGTTATCTTTTTAGTAAGATATGCTGTTTGTTCTGAAACTGCTCTTACTTGTTCTTGTTTTGGTGTTAATACTGTGTTCCCACTACTATCTACTACTTTAGTATAGAATGTTGGTGTAATATAAATTCCATCATTAGCAATAGTTCCATATGCTGCTGCCATTTCTAATGGACTAACACCGTCTGTCATACCTCCAATTGCTAATGATAATACATTATCTTTTTTATCGTCTAATGAAGTTATTCCCATCTTTTTAAGATATTGAATAGATTTTTCTGGTGTTAATTCTTTCATTATTTTTAAAGCTGGTATGTTTTGTGAAGTTTCTATAAATTGTCTTATATTAATAATTCCTCTATATCTTTCTCCATCATTTTTAGGTGTGTATCCTCCACCAAAATCAGTTTTTACGTCATCATATACTGTAGCAGGTGTAATTACCTTTTCCTCTAATGCTGGAGCCACATCTGCTATTGGTTTTATAGAAGATCCTGTTTGTTTTTTCATTTGAGTTGCTCTATTCCATCCAGATCCTTCTTTTGTTCCTAAGCCACCTGCAATTCCTACAACATTTCCTGTTTTATAATCAATAATAGCCATTCCAGATTGTGTTGTTTGCTTTTTACTAGGGCTCGTCTTTTTATATTTTTCTTTTGCATATTCTTCTTCTAGTCTAGCTTGTATAGTAGAATCTACTGTTGAATAAATAGTTAATCCACTACTATACACATAATTTTCTGCTAATTGTCTTGAAATATCTTTTTCATCCATTACTTGGTTAATTACTTGGTCTATTACTGCATCTGTATGATAAGAATAAGTAGTTCCTGTTGCAATAGCAGCTTTTTCAAATTTTAATCCTTCTTCTGCTTGTTTTACAGCTTCATTGTATTCTTCTTCATTTTGAATATATCCCAATTCTTTCATTTTAGCTAATACTGTTAATACTTTTGATTTTATTCTTTCATCTCTTTTTTCTTCTGTGTCATTATTTGAAGCTAACTTGTATGGATTATAATAATTAGGTGATGAGTTAATTCCTGCTAAAAATGCACATTCTGCTAAACTTAAATCTTTTGCACTTTTATTAAAATAATATTCTGCTCCTAATTCTACTCCATGTAGATTTCCTTCTCCACCCACATATAAAATATTTAAGTATAATTCTAATATTTGATCTTTAGATATCATTCTTTCTACTTGATAAGCTTTTGCCCATTCTTTTACTTTTCTAAAAATTCCTGCAAGTCCTGAAGATTCATCATCTTTTGTTATATTCTTTACTAATTGCTGTGTAATTGTACTACCACCATACGAACTATTACCAGTTACAGTGTGTAATATTGCTCCTGCTGTTCTTTTTAAATCTACTCCATTATGTTTATAAAATCTTTCATCTTCAATTGCAACATATGCTTTTGGTAAGTAATCTGCCATATCTTCAAGTGTAATTACTTTTCTTTTTTCATCACCACTTAAATTAGCAATAACTCCTCCATTTGAGTCTACAACAACTGAATTAGATGCTACTATTTTTAATTCTTCTTTTGTTATTTCAAAATCGTCTCCAAATAGTCCAAAAAACATTCCTGCTACAATTCCTGCACCTATTACACAAAGTAATAAAAATATAACTAACATTATTTTTATAGCCATTCTCAATTTTGGATGCTTTTTTTCCTTTTTCACTTTTTTCGTTTTTTTATTCTCAACTGGTTTATACATTTTAGTAGAATCATCTACTTTTTTAGCTTTTGCTCTTTTACCAGTTTTTCTTTTTTTATTTTGAGTTCTGTATTGTCTTGTTTTTTCATTACTTTTTTGTCTATTACTTCTATTTTCTCTACTATTATTTGGCATCTTATTCCCTCCTTGCCAATTATAAATTTATGCATGTACATTATATTATATTTTGTAAAAAAAGAAAAGCTTTTAAATAAAATTTTAGTAATTTAGATTAAATATATTACAGTTCATTTAAATAGTATGCATGTTGATCATATACACAGTAAACATTACTTTTTTATATTGTTGATTTATTTCCCACCAATTCTATTATCTTCACTTGGTCCTCGTCAATTCTCTTCATTATAAATTTATACGGTTGTTTTTTTATAATTTTTGCTTCATATATATCCTTCTTATTGTATTTTTCTTTTTTCTCAAAGTCAAATTCATCTTCATATTTAAAACATATCTCGTAATCATTTATATTTATGCCATTAAATCTTTTTTTCTCTATTTTAACATTTCCTTTTAAATTAACAATAATTGCTTCTTCATATATTTGATATTTGTTAATCAGTTCTGTTGGGAAATCAATATTTAAAATTATTTTAGATTTCAAAAGACTTTTTCTTCTATTGTTACTAATTACTAACATAATTCCTTCTTTTTCTAAAATCTGTTTTTCTATTTTCTTAAATTTTTCTATATGATTTGTTACGATATTAATTTTTTTATATTCTTTTACTATTTCTTTTATATTTTCTAAAATATTGTCATTGATATCATTTACCAATATTGATATTGACACTTCTTCTTTTTTCATATTTTTCTTTTCTATTATATATTTTAAAGATTTAAGCATTAATACTTCAAACAACCATCTTCCATCTATTATATCAAAATTATATGTATATAAATAATTTTGATAATCCTGTTGTTTTTTTATTTCTTTACTTAAAATTACTTTATTGCAATTTGTTTTGCTTAATATCTTTTTAGTTTTATTTGCCAATACTTTACTCTTTTTAAAATCCATTTTTTCTTCAGCTTCTATTGGTAATATTATTTTATTTTCTTTGAGTTTTACTATATTAAATAATTTTAATATAAAGTTAGGCTTGTCAGTTTCTTGAATATAATACAAAAAAATCACTCCTCATATATTTTTAATTAAATATATGAAAGTGATTTTTATAATATACTAAATAACAAAACATTTTACTTTACATTCTTTATTGATATATAAGGTTTTATATTATAATAATATCTCTTTTTAAAATATTATCTTTTATGCAACCAATACCTATAAATTTGTTATTATTATAAATTTTAAAAGCTCCATCTTTTTCTTTTACTTTTAATTGTACTCCATTTAAGAATAATTTTAATTTTTTATCTTCTAATATTATGTTTTTACTTTTATCAAATAATCTTTCTATTGTTATTAAATTATTATTAATATTTTCTATATTATTATTTATTGTTTCTAAAGTTATAGATTCAGTAATATCAAATCTACCAACACATAATCTTTCTAAATCTGACATACAACCTATTGTGCCAAGCTTTTTAGCAATATCTGAACATAAACTTCTAATATATGTTCCTTTTGAACAACTTACTTTAAATACAATTTCTTTATTATCTCTATCTATTTTTTCTAAATTCATGTCATATATTTCTATTGTCCTTGGCTGAATTATAACCTCTTTTCCTTCTCTAGCATATTCATATAACTTTTTTCCGTCAACTTTTATTGCAGAATATATAGGAGGTATTTGTTCTTGTTTTCCAACAAAACTCTTTAATATATTTTCAACATTGCTTTTTTCTAAAATTTTAATATCAACGGCTTGTTCTTGTATCACTCTTCCTTCTAAGTCTTTTGTGTCTGTTTCAATTCCTAATTTTAGCGTAGCTTTATAAGTTTTATCGTGTTCTATTAAATATTTTGAGCACAATGTTCCTTTCCCTATTAATAATGGCAACACTCCTGTTGCCATTGGATCTAAAGTGCCTGTATGTCCCACTTTCTCTTTTGTTATTTTTTTTATTTTATGTACTATATCATGAGATGTACATCCTTTATGTTTATTTATTATTAATATTCCATCCATTTTTTTATTTCCTTACAATGCTTTTTTTACTTCTTTTAAGACTTTTTCTCTTACTTGTTCTAGAGTTCCTTGTATTAATCCTCCAGCTGCTCGTGGATGTCCTCCTCCACCAAACATCAAGCATACATCTGAAACATTTACTTCATTTCCTGAACGCAATGAAATTTTAAAAGCATTTTCTTCTTTTTGTCTTACAAATATTGAAACTTCTACACCTTCAATGTCTCTTCCTATTTCAACTAGTCCTTCATGGTCTCCCGGTTCTGCATTTACTTCTTCTTCATCTTTAATAGTGATATATGTAAATGTTACTTTTCCATCTTCTAATAGCTCCATTCTGTCAATTACCTTTTTAGTTAGTAGAAAATTAGCCTTAGTTTTAGTATTTAAGGTTCTTTTATATATATATGGAATGTTAACTCCTTTTCTTACTAATTCAGCTGCAAATTCAAATGTTTCTGAATTTGTTCCATCATGTCTAAATCCTCCTGTGTCTGTTATTATTCCAGTCATTATGCATGTTCCAAGTTCCTTCGTTATTTTCATTTTAAAATATTCTGCTATTCCTGCTAATATTTCGCAACATGCTGGAGAAACAGGATTTACGTAATTTAAATCTCCAAACATATTATTACTTCCATGATGATCAATTACTATTGTTTTTTTAGCATTTTCAAAATATTCTTTTTTAGCTATTCTTTTTATGTCAGCACAATCTACTGCAATTGCTAAATCGTAGTTTTTTATTTCTGATTCTTTCTTTATTGTCTCAATACCTGGTAAAAAGTCAAATAGTCTAGAATACTCAGGAATAATAACATCACATTCTTTTTCCAATTCTTTTAGCATAAGTCTCATAGCTAAACTACTACCTATAGCGTCTCCATCAGGAGATTCATGTGTTAAGATTACAATATTTTGAGCCACTTTTATTTCTTTTAATATTTCATCTAATGTCATATTTATTTCTCCTCTTCTTTTTTAGGCATAATTTCTTTTAATATGCTATCAATCTTTGCTCCATATTCTAAAGAATCATCTAATTCGAATAAAATTTCTGGGGTATTTCTTAAATTTATTTTTCTTGCTAATTCACTTCTTATAAATCCTGAAGATTTCTTTAATCCTTCCATTGTTTCTTTTAAATTTTTTGAATTTAAAATGCTTACATATACTTTTGCATATTTTAAGTCGTTAGTTACCTTTACTTTTGTTACACTAATTAATCCTGTTACATTTGGATTTTTTAATTGATAACTAATGATTTGGCTTATTTCTTTTTTGTATTCTTCATCAATGCGTCCTAATCTATTCTGATTTTCTGGCATTTTATTTTTCCTCCTTTTATAAGAGAAATATCCCTAAAAAGGGACATTATCTCTTAATTTCTTCCATAATATATACTTCTATTACGTCTCCTTCTTTGATGTCGTTATAATTTTCAATTTGAATTCCACATTCAAATCCTTTAGTAACTTCTTTTACATCATCTTTAAATCTTTTTAATGTAGCTAAATGTCCATCATGTATTACTACATTTTCACGAATCACTCTAACTCCCGCATTTCTTTCTACTTTTCCTGAAATTACATAACATCCTGCAATAGTTCCAACATTAGATATTTTAAAAGTTTGTCTTACTTCTGCATTTCCAATTACTTTTTCTTCATATTTTGGATCTAGCATTCCTTTCATCGCAGCTTCTACATCTTCTATTGCTTGATAAATAATAGAATATTGTTTTATTTCTACTTCATCTTTTTCTGCCATTTCTTTTGCCATATTATCAGGTCTTACATTAAACGCTATGATTATAGCATTTGATACTTTTGCAAGTGTTACATCTGATTGATTAACAGCACCTGCAGCTGCATGAATTACTTTTACTTTTACTTCTTCGTTTTCTAGTTTTTCCATTGCTTGTTTTACTGCTTCAACAGATCCTTGTACATCTGCTTTTACAATTAGGTTTAGCACTTTTAAATTTCCTTGTTCCATTTGTGTAAATAGATTATCTAATGTTACTTTTGTTGCACTGTTAATTGCTTTTTCTCTTGCTTGACGTTTTCTTCTTTCTATTAAATGTTTAGCCATTTTTTCATTTTTAACTTCATAGAAAGTATCTCCAGCTTCTGGAACTTCTGTTAATCCCATTATTTCTACCGGTGTAGATGGTCCTGCAGCTTTTACACTTTTTCCTTTATCATCTTTCATCGCTCTAATTCTTCCTATAGATGAGCCTACTACTATTGTATCTCCTACATCTAAAGTTCCTCTTTGTACAAGCATTGTAGCAATTGCTCCTTTTGATTTGTCTAATCTTGCTTCTATAACAGCTCCTTTTGCTTGTTTATGTGGATTTGCTTTTAATTCTAATACATCTGCTTCTAATAGTACCATTTCTAATAATTGGTCAATATTTTCTCCTTTTTTAGCAGATATTGGTACATATATTGTATCTCCACCCCATTCTTCAGGAACCAATTCATATGCCATTAATTCTTGTTTTACTTTTTCTATATTTGCATCTGGTAAATCAATTTTATTTATTGCAACAATAATAGGTATTCCTGCTGATTTAGCGTGATTAATAGCTTCTATCGTTTGAGGTTTTACCCCATCATTTGCTGCTACAACTAAAATAGCAATATCTGTAATCTGAGCTCCTCTAGCTCTCATTGCTGTAAACGCTTCATGTCCTGGAGTATCTAAGAAAGTAATTTCTCTATCTTTTACTTTTACTTTATATGCACCAATTGCTTGTGTAATTCCTCCTGCTTCCCCTTCAATCACATTTGTTTTTCTAACAGCATCTAGAAGTGATGTTTTTCCATGGTCAACATGCCCCATTACAACAATTACTGGAGGTCTTGTTTCTAATTCTTCTTCTTTATCTTCAGAATCATCAAACAATATATCTTCCTCTGTTACTGTTTCTTTTTTAGTTGCTGTAATTCCAAATTCTTGTGCAATTAAATAAGCTGTATCAAAATCTATTTCTTGATTAATTGTAGCCATTATTCCATATCCTAATAGTTTCTTTATTACCTCTGCAGTTGTTTTTTTCATATCTGCTGCTAAATCTTTTACAGTTACTGTTTCTGGAATTTCAATTTCTGTTAATTGGAATATTTTTTGTTTTGTTCTCTCTTCTTGATTTTGATTTTTTCTCTTTTTGCCTCTTCTACCTCTCTCTGTTGTTAAATCATAATAATCTAACATTCCTCCATCTTGTTCATCAAACATATTTGACAATCTGTTTGCTTGTTTCAAGCTTTTTAGTTTTCCTTCATCAAAATCTCCTGCTGAATTGTTTCTTCTTGATTTTGATTTTTTCCCTTTATTTTCCTCAAATTTATTATTATTTTTTTGTTTATCAATTCCTCTATTATATTCTCTAACACTTTCTTTTTCAACAGTTTCAACTGACATGATATTTTTAATATTTTTTTCAATCCCTTTTTCGTCTAAAGGTCTTTTATTAAATCTATCATTATTATTTCTATTATTAAACCTATTATTTCCGTTATTGTTATTATTACCATTAAATCTGCCATTATTATTGCTGTTATTATTATTAAATCTATTGTTATTATGGTTAAATCTATTATTATTTCTATTGTTATTATTATAATTATTAGAATTTTGGCCATAATTATTTCTATTTTGTCTATTGTCTCGATTTTCTCTATTCATTTTATTTTCTCTTCCAATCGTTTTGTTTTCTCTTTCTTGCTTTTGAGGTTTAGAATCTAATGCAACTTTTTTTAATGTTTCTTCTTTTTTTACTTCTTTTACTTCCTCTTTTTTCATTTCTTCTTTTTTATTTTCTTGTTCAACTTTAACTTTTTCTTCTTTTTTTGGTTCCTCTTTTTTAAGTCCAAATAGTTCACTAACTGTCATAGGTTTGCTTGGTTTATTTCTATACACAATATTATAGTCTTTGTTTTGTTTTCTTTCTACAAATCCTACATTGTTCTTTTTATTTTCCTTTTTTACTGGTTCTTTCTTTTTTGTTTGTTCTGCTTCTTGTGAAATAATAACTTCTCTTCTAATAATAACAGGTGCTTTTTCTTCCTTTTTTGTTCCTATTTTTTCTTTTTTTACTATTTCTTTTTCTTGCTTTTTGTTCTCTTTTTTGTTTATATCATCTTCAATTCTTTTCGCTTCTTCCTCTTCTATTCCACTCAAATGACTTTTCACATTAATATTTAGCTTTTTTGCTACTTCTAATACTTCTTTACTGGTTAAGTTTAGCTTTTTTGCTATATCATATATTTTTATCTTACCCAATAACTTCACCCCCATTATTTATTTTTTGAATTTCTTTTGATAAGTTTATATCTTCAATTCCTAATATTGCCTTATTTGATTTACCAATTGCTTTGCTTAATTCCTCTATTTTTCCAATTATTATAATTGGCACTTTATATTTTTCGCTTAAATATTTAAATTTATCTTTTGTCCTCTCCGAAGAGTCCTCAGCTACAATTATTAAAGTAACTTTCCTATTTTTTATACTATCTTCCACACTATCTGATCCAAAGCTTATTTTCCTTGCCTTTGCTGATAATCCTATTAATCCTAATATCTTTTTATTTATCAAGAATTACACCTCTTAATTTCTCATATATTTCATTTGATATTTCTTTATCAAATATTTTTTCTAATCTCTTTGATCTTATTATCTTTTCTAAGCATTGGACGTTGTCACATATGTAAGCTCCTCTTCCATCCAATTTTCCAGTTCTATCAATATTAATTTCATCATTTTTATTTTTAACAATTCTTATCAAATCATTTTTTGCTTTTTTTTCATTACATCCCATACATGTTCTAGTTGGTTGATTTTTCATATATTTGTCCCTCCTTTATTGTATGTCTGCTTTTTATTTTTATTCGGTTTCTGTTTCTTCCTCTGTTTCTTTTTTATCACTTTCTTGTGATTTTATTATCATTTCTCTAAATTGTGTTTCTGACTTAATATCAATTTTCCAATTTGTTAATCTTGCTGCTAGTCTTGCATTCTGTCCTGATTTTCCAATTGCTAAAGATAATTGATCATCTGGTACGACAACTTGCGCAAATTTTTCTTCTTCCTTAATGTCAACAGCCAATATTTTTGCTGGTAGTAAAGCTGAAGCTATATAAATAGATGGATCTTCATTCCATTCTATAACATCTATCTTTTCTCCATTTAATTCATTAATTACGTTTTGAATTCTTACTCCTTTTTGTCCTACGCAAGATCCTACAGGGTCAATGTTTTGATCTGGTGAATAAACAGCAACCTTACTTCTATATCCTGGATCTCTTGAAACACTTTTTATTTCTATTACTCCTTCATATATCTCTGGTATTTCAAATTCTAATAATTTTCTTACAAAATCCGGATGACTTCTAGATACTATTACTTGTGGAGCACCTTTTGCTCCTTTTTCTACATCTAAAACATATCCTTTTATTTTGTCGTTTACTTTATAATGTTCTGTAGGAATTTGTTCTTTTAAAGGCATTACTCCTTCTAACTTTCCTAAGTCCATTACGACAATATTGTGGTCAGCTTTTTGAATAAGTCCTGAAACTATTTCTCCTTTTCTTTCATTGAATTCATTATATACTATTTCTCTTTCAACTTCTCTTAATTTTTGAATAATAACTTGTTTTGCTGTTTGTGCTGCTATTCTTCCAAAATCTCTTGGAACGATTTCTGTTTCAACTGTATCCCCTTCTTTTAAGTCTGGGTTTATCTTTTGAGCTTCTTTTAAGCTAATTTCTGTATCTTCATCGTTTGCTTTTTCCATAACTTCTTTAATAGCATATACATGTGTTGCTCCTGTTTGATGATCCATTTCTACTCTTACATTTTCTAATGAATCAAAGTTTCTCTTATATGCTGTTACTAATGCTGTTTCAATTGCTTCTAATAAGTACTCTTTCTTTATTCCCTTCTCTTTTTCTAATTCTTCTAAAGCTAAAATTAATTCTTTGTTATCAATTGCTTGATCTTTCATTTTTATTCCTCCCTTTACCAATTATATACTGTTTTAATTTGTGCTATATTTTTTCTTTCAATTTTTATATTTTCTTCTAATTCTATATTGTCTTGGTCAAATGCTTTTAAAATTCCTTGATATTCTTTGTTTCCGTTTTTATCTTTTTTAAATAACTTAATATTAATTTCATGGCCAATATATTTTTTTAGATGTTTTTCTTTTCTTATGATTCTTTCTATACCTGGAGAAGAAACTTCTAAAAAATACTGCTCTTTTATATAATCAGCTTCGTCCAAAATTTCATCTATTTCATTATTCACTTTTTCACAGTCATTTAAGTCAATTCCTCCAGTTTTATCTATAAATATTCTTAAAAAGTAATTCTTACCTTCTTTGCTATATTCTACATCATATAGTTCATATCCAATTGCTTCAATTTTTTCTTTTAATAAGCTTTCCACTCTCTCTTCTATACTTGCCAAAATATCCCTCCTTTTTAACATATCTAATCATAAGTATTTATTTTTTTCTAATAATTAAGAGTGGGATTTGTTCCCACTCTTCTTAAGTCTTTCATAGTTTCCATTGTTATTATACCCAATTTTTGGTATAAATGCAAGCTTTTTTATAGTTTTTTATTTTATTTTTTCCAAAACTACAATTTGGTAAGTATACTCTTTATATTTCGGTTCAAATTTTTTGATTTCAACTTGTTTATATTCTTCTTTATTTTCTAATCTGTTATAACAACTTAAACTACCATCATCAATTATAAATATTCTACCTTTTGCTTCTTTCATAGCTTCTTCAAAACTATATGCCACTTTCATTTGTGGAGCATACGCTTTATATGCTTCCTCAATAGTCCAATTATCCACATTTAAAAAGTACTGCTGATTTGAATCAATTAATGCTGCTACTACTCCTCCATTATTTATACTAGTATATACTATTATATCTTCTGGTTGTAAATTCTCTTCTAAATAAGCAAATGGTTCATTATTAGAAATATCATAATTTTCTTCAATATTTTCCTTTAAATTCATTACTGACATTATTAAAATTGCACCACATATCATTCCTATAATAAATGTTTTATTTTCCTTTGCTAAAAAATAACAAATTGAAAAAATTAGAAGTCCTGATATAGGAAATAAATATCTAGCATATAAAATAGGAGATTTTAATGAAGCTATTGCTGCTATTGCAATTACCAATATATATATTATTATTGGTATTATTCCTTCTTTTATATTCTCTTTCTTTTTTATATTTTTTATAATAATATATAAAATATAAATCAATAGTATACTAGCAAAAATTGTAGGTATTATTTGTTCTAAACTTCCCTTAAATTGAAAATTTATAATATCAATTAATATTTGAGGAAATTCAATTCTAATCCAAAATCCTCCCCCTACTCTTGTTAGTTGTTTTATAAAGTAAAACATCCATGGAATATATAGTATCACTTGTAACGCTTCTACTAAAATAAACTGTTTTATTATTTTATTTTCTATGCTTTTTCTATTTTTAATTATATAAATAATTAATCCTAAATTAATTATTCCTGCACAAACAAGAGCATAATAATGCATATAACAACTTACTATACTAAATACTCCAAATAGAATTAAATTTTTAGTATTTTTGTCCTTTATAAATCTATTTAAATAAATTACCATTAATGTAACAAAGAAAATTGACCATGAATACATTCTAATTTCTAACGCATAATTTAACATAACTGGTAAGAAGAAACTAAAAAATGTAAATAATAGCCCTGTTTTTGTTCCAAAATCTTTTTTTATATGAGTAAAACCTAATATTCCTAATCCAACAATTCCTAAAACAGAAAAAATTCTATATATAATTATATTGCTTCCAAATAAAATATTTATTATTTTAAGCATCCAATAATAAAGAATAGGGTGTACATCATTTCCGCCTATTGTCCATATTTCACTAAAAGAATGATTTGATATTGCTACACTGTATGATTCATCAAACCATATATTACTATGAAAAGCTGGTATTAGAATTAATATTGTTCCTAATAAAATTATTGCTATATGTAATAAATTTTCTTTTTTTAATAATTCTTTTATCATTTTCTTCTCCTTTTTGTAAATATTAAAGAAAGTTGGCTTAAAAGTCAACTTTCTTTGTGTTTATATTTTTAATTTCTTTCCTCTTGTAATCCTTCTTGTAAACCATCATCTGCTATTTTTATATTTCTAACATGATTAATCTTTTCCCATGTTGTCTCTCTTTTGAATAAACATTTAAAGTTGATTAGCAACCATGATCCCATAAATAATGGATAACATGCTAAACCTTTTAGCATTGGTTTAATAGGTCTTTTATCTAAATACATTGCAATAACTCCTGTTGCAATTGGTAATAAAAATGTTGGAACTAAATATCTAAGCATATTCATCATTAATTCTGCTTGTGTCATTCCATCACCTGCATACATTAAAAAGTTAGTTGCTAGTAACAACAATGTAAGAATAAACATTGGTATACTTCCTACTATATATAGTAATCCATCAAAATTCATCATTGTTTTGTTTTCTTTTGCCGCTATAGCTAATTTCTTTGTATATTCATGAATACATTGAATATGGCCTACTGTCCATCTACTTCTTTGTGACCAACTTTGAACAAATCCTACTGGTTGTTCATCATAACATATTGCATCTGTTGCCCATCCTAATTTTTTGCCTTTTATTATTCTTTTTAATGAAAATTCTATATCTTCTGTTAATGTTTTTGTATCCCATCCTTGAGGTTTTACTACATCAAATCTTACCATAAATCCTGTTCCGTTTAGTAATGGTGATAATCCTAAATTATATCTTGCTAAATGATAAAATCTGTGCATTGTCCAATAGAAAATAGCATATCCTGCTGTAATCCAGCTATCTGTTGGATTTTTTATATCTCTATATCCTTGAACAACATCTTCACCTTGACACAATTTTTTGTTCATATTTTTAATAAAATCTGGGTGCACTATATTGTCTGCGTCAAATACAAAAAATGCATCATATGGAGCATTTTCTTCTATTTTTTGTTGTAAAAACCAATTTAAGGCATACCCTTTTGTCTTTTTTGTTTCGTCAAATCTTTTATATACAATTGCCCCTGCTTCTTTTGCTACTTTTGCAGTGTTATCTGTGCAGTTATCTGCAATTACATAAATGTCATATAAATCTTTATTATAATTTTGCTTTTTTAAACTTTCAATTAAATTTCCAACAACAGCTTCTTCGTTGTGTGCTGGTATGATTGCCATAAATCTATGGTCTTTCTTTACTTTTAAAGGTTTATCTTTTATTTTTACTAAAGAACATAAACTTACTAATAATTGATATAACCAAAATATTGTTATAATCCAGACCAAAGCTTCTCTTAGTATATATAAATAATCCATTTTTTTCCCTCTCTTTTTTAAGATCTTTTTATAATATTATTATGCCACTTTTTATATTATACTATTGTTGACAAATTAATGCAATATTTTCATTCAAATTTATTTATTTTTTCGTTACGTTTAAAATAAAAAATAACTTTTTTCATTTTTATTGCATATGTTTATATAGATAAAATAAACGGAGGTATTTTATATGCGTGGAAAATATAAAGTTGCAATTGTTGGCAGTAGTGGTTTAGTTGGTAGAACTGTATTAAAAGTTTTAGAAGAAAAAAATTTTTCTAATGTAACTTATACATTATTTTCTTCTAAGAAATCTGCTGGTACAAAAATTAATTTTTTAGGTGAAGATTATATTCTTTGTGAATTAACTGAAAACTCTTTTAAACAATCTTTTGATTATGCTATATTTTGTGCTGGTGGTGAAGTTTCTAAAAAATATATTCCAATAGCTGTTAAAAGTGGATGTACTGTTATTGATAATAGTAGTATATTTAGAATGGATCCAGAAGTTCCTTTAGTTGTTCCAGAGATAAACCCTAAAGAAATTTTTAATAACACAGGAATTATTGCTAATCCAAATTGCTCTACTATTCAAGCTGTTATTCCTTTAAAATTTTTAGATAATAAATATCATATTAAGAGAATTGTCTACTCAACATATCAAGCTGTTTCTGGAAGTGGTCGTTTAGGCATAGAAGATTTAGAAAATAAATCTTATGGGGATTCTTTAAAAAAATTTCCATATTCTATTCACAATAACTGTATCCCTCATATTGATATTTTTATGGACGATGGATATACAAAAGAAGAACATAAAATGATAAATGAAACAAGAAAAATTTTGCAAAAGCCTGATTTACCAATTACAGCAACAGCAGTAAGGGTTCCTGTTGTTAATTGCCATAGTGAATCTATTAATGTTGAATTTGAAAAAGATTTTGATTTATATGATGTTAGAATGTTGTTACAAAATTCTCCTGGGATTATTCTAGTAGATAATATAGAAAAAGAACAATACCCTATTGCTTCTAAAGCAAATGGTAATAATGAAGTTTTTGTTGGTAGAATTAGAAGAGATTTTAGTGTTCCTTATGGCTTAAATATGTGGGTAGTAGCTGATAATCTAAGAAAAGGTGCTGCTACTAATGCAGTTCAAATTTTAGAAATATTATTAACAAACTAGTTTTTAATATTTCTAAATAATAAATCTCAGTTTTGGTTCTTTGCATAAGATGACATGAGGCATTAAACCTATAAATTAAATTTACAAAATGTTGCAATCTATGTTTTGTTTGTGCTATAATTTAAAAGAAGTACATAATTAAAAGAGGTTTTTATGGAACAATATAAGAAAGATATAATAAGTCAAAATAAAGAATTTCAAGATATTATATATCCTTTAATAACAAATGATACAGTTCAACAAATGAAAAATTTCAAACAGCATTACGAAACAACCTGTTTTGAACATTGCTATACAGCAGCATACCACTGTTATTGTATTTGTAAAAAGTTAAATTTAGATTATAAATCTGCAACAAGAGCAGCTATGTTGCATGATCTATTTTTATATGATTGGAGAAAAAGACAACCTGATAGAAAAGGATTACATGCTTTTACTCATGGAAAAACAGCTTGTGAAAACGCATCTAAATTGTTTGATTTAAATGATAAAGAAAAAGATATAATTGAAAAACATATGTGGCCTGTTACAGTAGCATTTCCAAAATCTATAGAAGGCTTTATTCTAACATTTGTTGATAAATATTGTGCTTTGTCAGAATCTTTTGAAATTCTAAAATCTAGATTATTTATGAAAAAAGCATTTAGATATGCTTATCTAGCATTTAGTTTAGTTATTATAAAAATATAATAAGAGTGAATCTTTAAGATTCACTCTTATTTGATGTTGAGGCCCACCTTAACATTTTTATATCTTTATATTTTTTTAATACTTCTTTATACTTATCATATTCTTCTTCCCATAATGTATCTGGTACATTATCAAATGCATTAAATATTTTTTCAGCTTCAGCTAAATAAATGATTTGTTCTTGCGGAGACATATTTTCATATTGCCTTGCAAATTTATATAATTTATCTAACATTTGATTTGCTTCTATAAATGACCAAAAATCTTTTATTTTCATTCCAAACATTTTTATTTGTAGTATTGCATATGCTATTAAGGCAAATATAATAAATACTAATATATATATAATTGTGAGTATTGCCATCTTTTCACCTCTTTAACGTTTTTCACTTTTGTATTTTTTTCATTATAGCACTTATTGTTTTTTTTTGCAAATTTATAATTTTAGCATTTTTCAACCTACAATTTTATAATTCATGCTAAATTACATGGATTTCAGGAAATTAAATTTCGAAAATCTCTTTTTTACTTATATTATATATGTTATAATCATAAAATATTTAAATAAGGAGTCGATATAAATGGAAGAAAAATTTGCAGATACAAAAAAGGCTGGTATCTTAGGAATAATTGGTAATATCTTTTTATTAATAATAAAAGCTACAGTTGGTTTTATAAGCAAAAGTCAAGCTATGATTGCAGATAGCGTAAATAGTGCAGGAGATATTTTTGCCTCTCTTATGACTTTTATCGGTAATAGAATTGCAAGTACACCAAATGACGAGGATCACAATTTAGGTCATGGAAAAGCTGAATATATTTTTTCTATGTTTATTAGTATTGCTATGATTCTTGTTTCAGCTAAGTTGTTTTTTGATTCTATTATCACTTTAATTATAGGCAGTAAACTTCAATTTTCTTGGTTTTTGGTTGCTGTATGTATTGCAACAATTGTTACTAAATTGTTTTTATTTTTTTACACTCTAAAAGCCTATAAAAAATATAATAGTATTCTACTTGAAGCCAACATGAAAGATCATAGAAATGACTGTATTATAACTACTTTTACTCTAATTTCTGTAATTCTTACTTTAGAAGGAATATATTGGCTTGATAGTATCGTTGGAATTGGAATTTCTGTCTGGATTTGCTATACTGGTGTTACTATCTTTATAGAAAGTTATAATGTTTTAATGGATATTAGTGTAGATGATAAAACAAAAGATCTTATTTTAGACATAACACATAGCTACAAAGAAATACAAAAAATTTCTGAAATTGTATCCACTCCAGTTGGTAGTCAATATTTAGTTTTTATTACTATTAGCGTTGATGGTAATATGTCTACTTTTGAAAGTCACAAATTAGCTGATAGCTTAGAACTTACAGTTGATAATCTAGATAAAGTATATAAAACTGTGGTTCATGTTGAACCTGTATAATTCTGCATTTACTCCATATTTGATAAATCTTCATTATTATATGTTTCTTTAACTTTATTTTCTGATTTTGCCATATCTAATAAATCTGCATTTCGTAGTTGTACATTTACTCTAGCTACTAGTTCATCAATGTGAAAAGGTTTTGTTACATAATCATTTGCTCCATTATCAAATCCATTTAGTTTGTCCTCTAATAAGTTTTTTGCTGTCAACATTATAACTTTTGATTTTATTCCTTCTTTTCTAATTTTATTTAATATCTCAAATCCGTATATTTTTCTTTTTTTAATCTACTTGCAATAACATCTGCTAAATTAAATTCATCTTCTATTATTAAAATTCTCATATTTATCACCTTTTTATATTTTAACATTTGATTATTAAATTAATATTAAAATTTTTCTATAATCAATATTTATTTTATAATAGCACAAAAAGTCACTATCTTCTAGTGACTTTTTCTTTTAATCTCTATCTGTGTTTTGGTGTAATGGATGTTCTTTTTCTGCCTCTTGTTCCATCTCTTCTAATACATTATTAATTAGATCTTCTGTATCAATTGTTTCATTACCAGTTTCTAGATATCTTTTTACATATGCTTTTATATATGCTTTTACATCACTTCTATTATATGTGTTTGCTATAGTTTCGCTTTCTAATATTTTAGATGCACATTTATCTAAATATTCTTCGCTAAATTCTTGATGCTCATGTGTATTATTGTTTGGATTATCATCAATATCTTTTATAGAAAAATCTTCACATCCTAATTCTTCATGAGCTTTTATTTTTTTAATTTCTTCTTTTACTCTAGTATTTCTGTTTCTATTCATAAGTTCTCTTGTTTCTCTTGTAGTTGGTCGTATATTAGAAGTTTCAATTGGTATGCTTATTGCTTCTTCATTGTCTTGCGCTGGTGTTCTAACCAATGATGGCTCTATAGTTCCCATATTTCCTATATCAACTGCAATTTGTGTTTCTGTTTTTCCTTTTATTTTAAAAATAGAATTTACTTTTTCTTCTTCTATTTTGCTTCCGTCTCTATTAACACTATGTACATTTTTAGTAGGATTAGTTCCGTATGCTTGTTCTATTGTATCAATTTTTTCTGCTGAACCATCTTGTTTAATTCCTACAAATGAAAATTTAGTAGTATTACCCGCTTCTTTAAATTTATCAGAATATACAATTGCAATTTTTCTATACCCTTTTCCTTGTACATTAAGTAAAGATGCCATTGTATCTTTATCAGTCACTTTTTGCTCTGTTTTTATTTCTTGCTTTGTAGAAATACTTTCTACTTGTTTCTTACTTAAAGTCTTCTTTTCTTTATCAGGATTTTTATCTTTTTCTAAATTTTCTTTTTCATTATCTTCCACTGTTTTTTCTGAATCTATTTCACTTATTTTCTTTATTTCCTCAACAGTAATTCCTAATTCTTTTGCAACTTGTTCTAATCTTTCTTGCTCTATTTCGTTTAAATCTAAAATTCCTTGTTTATCTAAGCTTTGTAAGCTTTCTACTAAACCTTCTACATCTTTATATTTTTCATTTGGTGTTATAAAATTAAATTGATCAGAATTATTGTTTCCTCCTAATACTTCTCCATCTTCTGTACAATATCTTTCTATTTCAATTTTGTTTCCATCATCTTTCTGTTTTTGTTCTAATACTAAATAAATATCTTTCGGTTCATTATTTATCTCTATTTTTCCTAAGTATTTAATATTCAATACTTTATTTTCAGGCAATTCCTTTTGATAATCTGAATCTAAATTAACCTCTTCTAAATCTTGGTTTAAAATTTCTAAGTCTCTTTTATCTCTTAGACTTCTCATTTTTTCAATAATTTTTTCTTTATCCAAATCTCTATCCATATTTTCCTCCACTATTTAAATCTTGCTATTAAATCATAATTACTTACATCTATAACTTTGCATTTTTTAAATTGATTTATAATGTTATCTGGTTTATCTATATTAGTATTTCTTATATAAACTCTCCCATCTATTTCCGGAACGTCTTGTATTGTCCTTCCTATATAATATTTTTTGTCAAAAGATATATCTTCTATTAAAACTTCATATTCTTTTCCTATCTTTTTTTCTAAGTTTTCTTTCGATATTCTACTTTGTTGTTCCATTATTTTTCTATATCTAGCCTTTTTAGTATTTCCATGAATTTGATTTGGCAATTTTGCAGCAGGTGTTCCTTCTTCCTTTGAATACATAAAAACTCCTAATTTATCAAATTTGGCTTTTTTTACAAATTCTAATAACTCATTAAAATCTTCTTGTGTCTCATCTGGGAATCCTACAATTAAACTAGTTCTCAATGTTACATCTGGTATTTTATTTCTGATTTTTTCTATTAATTTTGTAATATTATTTTTACTTGTTCTTCGGTTCATTCTTTTTAGTACTCTATCAGAAATATGTTGAATTGGTATGTCAAAATAATGCGCAATTTTATTATTAGAAGATACTACATCAATTAATTCATCTGTAATTCCTTCTGGATATGAATATAAAAATCTGATCCATTTAATTTCTTTAATATTACTTAATTCTTTTAACAATTCTGCTAACTTACTTTCGCCATATAAATCTACTCCATATTTTGTTGTATCTTGTGCTATTACAATTAGCTCTTTAATTCCTTTTTTAGCAAGTTCTTTGGCTTCTTGCAAAATATCTTCCTTTTTTCTACTAACAAAAGGTCCTCTTATATATGGAATTGCACAATATGTACAATTATTACTACATCCTTCTCCAATTTTTAAATAAGCAAAATTTTTACCAGTTGTAACAACTCTATCCAAAAATTCACCTTGTTCAAACATTGGCATTTGTGGAATTTCTGTTATTTTTGTTATGGCTTTAGTTTCCGATTTATTTACAATATTTCTTTTTACTAAGTCCTCTACTTTGTCCCATAACTGATTATATTCATCTATTTTTATAAATAAATCTACTTCTGGAAGTAATTTTATTAAATCGTCATAATATCTTTGAACTAAACACCCCATTGCTATCAAATATTTACATCTTCCTTTTTTATACTCTGCCATTTCTAAAATAGTATTAATAGCCTCTTCCTTAGCAGAATCTATAAAACCGCATGTGTTTACTACTATTATATCTGCTTTTTTCTCATCATTCACAATATTAAAATTATTTTCCTTAAATTTTCCAATAGTTGCTTCAGTATCAATTAAATTTTTGCTACATCCTAGTGATACAAATCCTACGTTCATTTTTTCTTCCTTTCTGAGATGAGACAAGAGGGACAGGTCTTAAATGTCTCATTTTTATTTTATAACTTCTTATACTTTAAATATTACTCTTTACATATAAATGAGACATTTAAGACCTGTCCCTCTTGTCTCATTCTTTGTGGCTACAAATGTGTTTTCTTGTCATTTCCATTAAATCTAATTTTGTAAAACCTTCTACTTGCGTTTTTGTTCTATCTTTTTTTAATTCCTCTTTTAGAAGTTCTTCTACTTTTTCTCTATCTTCTTGATTCTTCATGTCTATATAGTCAATAATAATAATCCCACCTATATCTCTTAATCTTAGTTGTTTAGCTATTTCTATTGTTGCTTCTTGATTTACTCTTAAAATAGTTTGTCTTAAACTTTTATTTCCTGTATATTTTCCTGTATTTACATCAATAGCTGTTAATGCTTCTGTTTTATCTATTGTTATAAATCCTCCACATTTTAGCCATATTTTTCTATTTTGAATTTTTTCGATTTGTTTATTTATGCCATAAGTATTAAATATATCTTTTCCCCTTTTTATTGATATTTCTTTATCTGTCATATCCATTAACATTTTATCTATAATATCTTCACTTTTATATAATAGTTTTGGGTTATTTTGATTAGGATTAATTCCTGTTTCAATAATTTTATTCCATTTATTTTGAATATTTTTTATATCTTCGATAATTTCTTTTTCTTTTCCTTGTGCAGATGTTCTTATAATAGCTCCATTTCCTTGTTCTAAGTTTTCCTTTACTAATTTAACTAGTCTTTTTTGCTCCTCTTCACTTTCGATTTTTTGAGAAACTGTAATAATTTCAGTATTAGGCATTAATACTATATATTTACTTGGTAAATTAATATGTGTTGATACTCTTGCACCCTTTTTTTCGTTACTATCTTTTTTTATTTGAACCAATAATTTTTGATTTGGCTTTATTATATCTGAAATTTTTATATTTTCATCTTGCGTTTCTTTTGTTTCATCTATTTTTGGTAAGATATCTTTTAAATGTATAAAGCTGTTTTTTTCTGTTCCAATATCTACAAAAGCTGCTTGCATCCCTTTTATAATATCTTTTACTATTCCAATATAAATATTTCCTTCTCTTCTATTTGTCTTATTATCTTCTTCATAATATTCTATTAATTTTCCATTTTCTACTAATGCAATTTGTTTTTTTTCTTGATTTTCTTGTATTAATAACTCTGTCATATTTACCTTCCTTTTTTTGTTTTAATTGTATTTATTCATAGCTTTGTCAACACCATTTTCTAAAATTTCTATAACAGCATCTTTAGCTATAGTAGTAGCTTCATCTAGTATTTTTTTATCACTTTCTGAAACATTTCCTATTACATATTTTATCATATCACTTTTATTTTCTGGTTTTCCTATTCCTACTCTTATTCTAGTAAACTCTTTATCTTTGATGTTTTGGATAACTGATTTCATTCCATTATGTGAGCCCGGACCTCCTATTTTTCTTATCTTTATGGTTCCTGGTTTTACATCCATATCATCATATATAATTATTATATTTTCTTTTTGTATTTTATAAAAATCGATTGCTTCTTTTATACTCTCTCCACTTAGATTCATAAATGTCTGTGGCTTTAAAAGCACTACTTTTTGATTTTCTATATTTCCTATTCCATATAATCCTTTGAATTTATTTTTATTAACTTCTATTTTATATTGTTTTGCTAATTTATTAATTGTATCAAAGCCCATATTATGCCTTGTATTGCTATAATCTTCCTCTGGATTTCCTAATCCTGCAATTAAAAACAATTTTATCACCTTACTTATTAATTAAACTATTATTTATTTTATCTTGTTTCTTGCTTTTTTTCAAGCTTTTTAAAAAAATACAACAAAAAAGGTTATAGGCAATAACAAAAAAAGCACTAGTAAAAGTGCTTTTTATTTATTATTCTGCTGATTCTTCTGTTTCTGGAGCTTCATAAGCTTCTAAAATAGCTTTTTGAATTTTCTCTCTAGTTTCAGCATTGATTGGATGAGCTATATCCTTGAATTCTCCGTTTGGAGTTTTTCTGCTAGGCATAGCTATAAATAATCCATTTTGGCTTTCGATAACTTTAATATCGTGAACTGCGAATTCGTTATCGAATGTTACAGAAGCAACAGCTTTCATTCTGTTCTCTGAATTTACTTTTCTTAAACGTACATCTGTTATTTGCATTTTGCGTGCACCGCCTTCCTTAAGTTTTAAATATATTTTGTACATATTCGTTTAATCTTATGTACAATTATATTATTCTTCATAAAAAAAGTTTTTCCTTCTTTTTTTTACAAAATTTTAAATTTTATTTTTACTTTTTATAAAACATTTCACCTTTTATATTTTTTTAGCATATATTACACTATATTTTTTAATAAACTATTGAAATTTTCTAGATATAATTATATAATTGAAACGTTATATAAGAGGAGTGTGTAGTTAAATGCCAAATATAGATAATATAAAAAAATATAAAAATATTCATATGATCGGAATTGGTGGAGTTAGCATGAGTGGAATAGCCGCAATTTTAAAGAATTTTGGTTTTCATGTTACTGGTTCTGACTGGGTTGAATCTGAAACAACAAATAAATTAAATAATCTAGGAATTCATGTTACAATTGGTCATTCTTTAGATGATGTTGCTAAATCTGATGCTGTAGTTTATTCTGCTGCTATAAAACAAGATGATCCTGAAATGTTAGAAGCCAAACGATTACATATCCCAACTATTGAAAGAGCTGATTTTTTAGGTGAATTAACTCGTTGTTATCAAGATACTATTTGTATTTCTGGAACTCATGGAAAAACAACTACTACATCTATGATTTCTCTTTGTTTTCTAGAAGGTTTACAAGATCCTAGTATTCAAGTTGGTGCTTTTTTAAAACAAATTAATGGAAATTATAAAGTAGGAAGTAGTGAGCACTTTATTATTGAAGCTTGTGAATATGTAGAAAGTTTTTTAAAATTTAGTCCAAAAGCTGAAATTATATTAAATATTGATAATGACCATTTAGATTACTTTAAAACTTTCGATAACATAAAAAATGCTTTTATTAAGTATACAAAATTATTGCCAGATAATGGATTATTAATTATAAATGGTGATGATTCTAATTGCTTAGAATTACCAAATTATACAAAAGCAAAAGCAATTACTTATGGAATAAAAAATGAAAATGTCAACTTTTCAGCAAAAAATATATCTTTTAATGAAGATGGTTTTGCTAAATTTGATTTATATCATAATAATAAATTTTTAGATACTATAGAATTATCTGTTCCTGGAACTCATAATGTTTTAAATGCTTTGGCTTGTATATCTTTATCAATAGAATATGGTATTAGTATTTCTGATATAAAAGTTGCTTTATCGAAATTTACAGGAGCTCATAGAAGATTTGAATATAAAGGAAAAATTGATAAAAAAGCAAGTGTATATGATGATTATGGTCATCATCCAACAGAAATAAAAGCGACTGCTAACTCTTTAAAGAATAAAAAATATCATGAATCTTGGGTAATCTTTCAACCTCATACTTATAGTAGAACAAAAAATTTATTAGATGATTTTGCAAATGCCTTAATTTCATTCGATCATATAATTGTTTTAGATATTTATGCTGCTAGAGAAAAAAATATTTATGGAATTAGTTCTAAAGATTTAGTTAATAAAATAAATTCTTTAGGTAAGGAAGCAAAATATATTCCAGATTTTGATGAATGTGTTTCATACATAAAAAATAATATTGAACAAAATGATATAGTCATGACTCTTGGTGCTGGTACAGTAACTAAAATAGGTCCTATGCTAATTAGCTAAAAATACACATAAATACACATTATATGTGTATTTTTTATGCTAATTTTTTGCCTTTTTCTTCTAAATATTGAGTGGTCAATTGCAACTTTGCTATTTGTGCTTCATAAATTCTATGTTCTTTATCATTTTTTTCTAATCTTTGCTTTGTTTCTTCAGAATTTCTATGATTTTTTGTACTTATACTTTCTGATAGTTGATTTATGACTGTTGCTATTTCTCTCGTATTCTTTTCAAATAATTGATATACTTCCTTCTTGAAATCTTTTAGTTCTTTTCCTAGATTATCTACTTTATTTGATAATTCATCTATTTTATCTACTTTAGCTGATAATTCATCTATTTTATCTACTTTAGCTGATAACTCATCTATTTTATCTACTTTAGCTGATAACCCATCTATTTTATCTACTTTGGCTGATAACTCATCTATTTTATCTACTTTGGCTGATAACTCATCTATTTTATTTACTTTTACCTCTAATTCATCTATCTTATCTATTTTCTTTTCTAATCTATCTACTTTATTAGATAATTCACCTATTTTTTCGACTTCTTTTAATATCTTTTTCAATAACTCTTGTTCCATTTTATCACCTCCCAAAATACTAAAATTTGAATATTTTATTTCTGTATACTTAACAAAAGCTATGCTCATTATACTATCATTAAAAAAAATATGCAATATTTTTTTGCATATTTTTACATTTTTTTACCTATAGCGATATTTTGTCTCATTTATCAATTATTTGTTTTAATTTTATACACTCATATAATAAATTATTTATGAACTTTTAATTATTGTTGTACAGATTTTGATTGTTTTAACATAATATCTCCAAATACAGCATATCCTTCTTGTGGATTATTCACCAAAACATGAGTTACAGCTCCGACAAATTTCCCATTTTGAATAATTGGTGAACCTGACATTCCTTGAATTATCCCTCCTGTCTTTTCAATTAATTTTTGATCAGTTACTTTAATTTGCATGCTTTTGTTATCATAATTGTTTTCTGTATAGATCTTCTGTATTTCTATTTCATATTCTTGTGGTTTTTGATTATCTAAACTGCACAAAATTGTTGCTTTTCCTAGTTGTATCTCATTCCTTAAAGCCACTTCCATTTCCTTTGAAGTATCAACATTTAAACTAGATAAGTTATCTACTCTTCCATAAATTCCAAATTTGCTGTTTTTGCTAATTGTTCCTATGTTTTGTTGATTTTCTATTGTTCCTTGTATCTTTCCTGGTTCTCCACTTTCTCCTTTTGTAATATTTAGTACTCTGGTAGTTATAAATTCTCCTGATGCAATATTTATTAATTCATTTGTATCAATGTCTGTAATTCCATGACCAAGTGCTCCAAATGTTTTTGTTGATGGTTCATAAAAAGTAACTGTTCCCACTCCTGCTGCACTGTCCCTTACCCATAATCCTAATTTATATTCATTGCTACTTGTTTGTACAGGTGTTATACTACACTCTTTTGTTTCTTCTTCATGAATAAATTTTACTTGTATACTATTTCCTTTTGATAAATTTACAGTTTCTATTAATTGATTAGTTGATCCTATCTCTGTTTCGTTTATTTTTATTATTGTATCTCCTTCTTCTATTCCTGTATTTTCATATGGTTTATGTCTCTTTTTATCCTGTCCCTCTATTTCAGACATTCCTACTACTAATACTCCATTTGTATGCAATTTTAATCCTGCTATCTTTCCCACTGGTATTACTGTAGTTTTGGGTAATACACTTACATCTACGTTTTTTAATAATATATTATTGAATAAACTAACCTCTAAAGATTTCTTTCCAGTTTCATTACTTAATGAATTTTCATTATTAGATGATACTTCAATTGTTTGATTATTTTTATCTTTTATTGTTACGCCTAATAATGTTTTCATTGAAATATTTTCTCCCTCAAATATCACTAATTCATTTGGTATTGATTCTATTAATAATGTATATACATATATAATAATTAAAAAAAATACTAATAATAGCATTTTTAAGACTCTTTTCATAAAATTCTCCTTAATTTTTGCTATTATTAGTATTAACTTTTTTTATTTTTATATACATTATCTAAATATTCATATACACATAAGCTATATCTTCTTCATAATAAAAATCTATATTCTTTTTAAAATTGATTACTTTTTCAGGTATATATTGAATAACCATCTTCATTCCACAATAAAATTCTAATAATTTTCCTATTGACATCCCTGACATTATATAACTTCTTTCTTTGCTAAATTTTTCATTATCTTTTGATAATCCTTCAAATGTTACATCAACTTTTATTTTTAATTTATCTACTTTGCAATTATTAATCTTCTCATATTGTTCAATATTCTCCTTAATCATATAGCATATACTTCTATCCATATCATTTTTTGCTCTTTCTTCTTTCATTACATTATTCATGCCATAATATAAAGCAACTGCATATATAAGTATTAATCCGATATATACAAATTTATATATATTTTTTTCTATTAAATCTGTATTCAAATATACCAGTATCATCATAAATCCATAAGTAGCACCAACAGCCCAAAACAATCTACCTGATAACGAAGAATTTATATCTTCAATAGTAAAAAACCATATAACTGGTAAACATGAAAAAAAAGAAACTATTAGTATTACAACTATTGAATAATATGTATCGTAAATTTTCTTTTCTTTATATTTAAATAATAGCAAGAATAGTAGTATTATATTAATTACTATCATTATACAATAAAAATACTTAGGCAGAACACTTTTCGAATAAATAAATACATTTACTAAAGTAAGCATGCTATCAATAAACTTCAAAGGAATCATTTTAATATTTATCATTCCTCTTTCTGTATAAACAAACAAGCTTCCATATATCTCCATATATAGATAATTTACAATAATTGGAATTATGCTTAAAGCTAAAATCTTAATTGCTTTTAATATAACTTGATTATCAATTGTTTTATATTTCTGTAATAACAAAAATATAGTCATTATAAAAAAAACGTTTATGGTTGCTTGATACATAAATACTGCAATTAAAAGGTATACCAAACTTTTCATATTCTTTTTATCTATTACTGCTTTTTTAGCTGCTATCATATAACAAAATATACTTAATGCAATAATTGGCATTTCTATAAATCTCATATTATCTACATACGAAAAATTAAATATTGTAATGAATGCTAATATAGACATTAAATAGTCATTTAATTTCTTATCAGATATTTTTAACAACAACTTTTTAAAATAAATTATATTTCCAACAACAATAATAATACATAGAATAATGGAAAAATGGTATAAATCTTCCTCAAGTATATTAAACAATTGAGCTATTAATATATAAAAACCTGAAAATATTCTTCCATCCGCAAAAAATAATTGTTTTGCGTATTTTACATATCCTAATTGATACATTTTATATGTATCATATGAATTAAATCCTTTTATAAAATTCCAACTAATAATTATTATTATAATAAATAGTACCGCTGATATTAAATAATCTTTGTTTATTTTTTTCATTTTTTGTTTTAGCCCTTCATTTTTATTTAATAACCTTTTTATTTCAAATCTTCTTGAACATCTTCTAAAAAGTTTGTTACTCTATACATTCCATAACGTTCTCTTCCTAATGCTATATAATAAATTTGTGCTAATCTATATTTATTTCCGCTTCCGTTTTTTTGCTTTTGCTAACGTATTCACATATTCTGAAACATCTTCTGAAACATCTTCTTTATTACTACTTCCATTATCATTTATAATTGAATTATAAGAAGCAAACTCTGTTTTTGGGTAATAATAAATTGTTTTTTCCATCTTTGATTCATCAGTTCCATATGTAGCTGTTGCTGTCCTTCTTTCAAAATCACTATTCAGTATTCCTGTAGCATTTTGAGCAGACAAGTCATGACCCTCTAACAAATCTGGATCTGTTATTTTATAATATGTATTCAAATGATTATCCAAAATATAAATTGAATCTTCTGAAACATATTCTTCATTATTATTATTAGTAACAATAGCATGTCCATTATAAATTTTCCCACCTATGTTTAATCCTTGAAGAAATGTAATCATTGAAATGCTTTGTGTTATTTGCTCCCATTCATAATCTTGTAATTTAGGCATTTGAAAATTTACACCCGAAGTTGATACATTATTATAATTTGCTATAGCTACCATTAAATTGCTTTCTATTGAATTTTTTATAACTTGTAATTTATGAGCATTAAAATTAGAATTAGAGTCTTCAATATATGTTCCTGTTGTATCAAAAAGTTCATCAAATATCTTGCCATAATTATAATATGTTTCTGTAGTATATTTATTGCCCAAACTATCAACAGCATCTTCAACTTTTAAATTTTGTAAAGTGCTATTGTTGCTTATAAACTTTTTAATATTGTATGCTTGTTCATAATATTTTATAGCATTGGTATTATTTTTTATATTATCTTCAGATATATCACTTTGTTTATAAATAGTATCATTTATTACTGCAAATACTCCATTGTTTTCTTTAATATAATATTTAACTCCGTTTAATTTTCTGCAAAAATATTTATTAATACTTCCTGCTAAATTATTATTTACCAAAATTATTTTTCCTTCACCTGAAGAAGGTGTTGCACCTGCTTCATATACATATTGTTTTAAATTTTCTATTGACTCCTCTTTCAGAATTTCTACTCCTCTATATGTATAATTGTTTGAATTATCTTTATCCACCCCTGTTAATAAATAACCTGACTCATTAACAGGATTTCCGATCAATGATTCCTTGTATTGTAATATAGCTATCTAAAGAATATGTTATAACAAAATCACTATTACCGTTTGGCTTATATCTACAACTATAATATATATAAGGTTTTAATCCATATATGCTTTCCCCATTCTTATAACTTGCATTTTCGTCAAATTTATCTTCTGCATCTAATGTATTATCATAAGCGGAGTAAATATAATATCCATCATAAAGAGTATATACGATTGCTGGAACATAATTTTGTAATACATCTTTTCCATATCCAACCATATTAAAATGACTTGCTAATGAGTTATAAAAAGTATTAACTGATGCTTTTATGTCACGCATCTTAGAATTTGCCAAGTCTGATGTGCTACTATTAGACATATTCAATTGAAATGCTTTAATTGCATCATATGTAGCATTTTGCAATTTAGAATCATACTGTGTTTGTAATTGTAATGTTTTTATTTGGCTTTGTGAATATGAACTCAATATAATAGTCATTGGTAATATGATAATAATTGCTATAACAGCTAACCCTTGTAATTTCATATTTTATACCTTTCTTTATTATATTAGTTTAAATAGCTTGCAATATTACAATTACAAGCTATCCCCTTTTATATCTTTTATTTATTATTTTCCATTGGCTGTAACTACTCCTGCATGTTCAGCGGCAATTGTATATGAATCATTTCCAGTTACTGTGTAAAAAAAGTTCTTTAACTGTTGTGAAATTGTCTGATTTGTGTTTTTTACACTTGCAGAAACAATGTCTCCTTCTTTACAAAAATATGCAGCATTTTTGCTATTAATAGCCTCTTCAATTTGTGAAGTATAAACAGAATAATATACATTTTCACCTATTTTATCGGCAGTCGCTTGTGAAACTTTTTTACCTAGGTTATCATCTTTTACTTGAACTTCCATATCTACATTATAAGTATTCCCTGTTGAGGTTATTGTTTCTATAAATTTATCATAATTAGCTTTTGTAATTTTACCTGTTGATCTTGCTGTATCAACAAATTCTGTTGTAGCTGTTTCCACTGTTAATTGTGCTACATCATCTGTTCTATCAGACATTGTCATTAGTGGAAATACAAACATTAATACTGCTGCTAGTGCTATTGCAATTATTGTTATTAAAGTATCACTCATTTTTATTCCTCCTTTATTTATCTAATACTTATAACATAAATTTTAAATATATTATACTTACTTATCGATTCACAAATTCATAAGTTATTACTCTTTTTTCTGTTTTGTTTACAGCATTTACTTCACTTGTTCCATTAACATCTTCTATATAATAAGTACCTAAATATTCTTTAATCTTATATGTACTTTCTTTTTCTGTAAGATATTGATACAAACTAATATCGTTTGGGGTAATTTTAAATTTATTTATATAATCATTTTTAGATTTTTCATTTTCATATTCAAAATCTCCATAGATAATTCCATTTAAAAATTGCCTACTTGCTAAATCACTTGAAAGTGATTGATTAGCTAAATCTAAAGTGCTTATTTTTTTTTCTTTGTTTAAACCTTTAGCATTCTTTACTTCTTGTTTAAATAAATAATAATCATCTGGAAATTTAAATACAATTTTATAATTTTCTTTATATGCTCTATATATAGCTGGAATGATTGTTTCTTTTCCCACATACCTGCTTGTGTCATTATCTTTAGAAAGATAATAAAATCTTGGATTTCCTTCTATTGATAATGATTCTCTATCAGAATATGATAGAACAATATCCATTGATTCTCTAGCTTGTGAAAAGGCTAGAATAGCTATGGAAAGTCCCATAACAAATAATAAAACTGAACCTGCCATTTTTAATGCATCTGCTATGTTTTCTTCCATAGTATCCCTCCTTACTATTTAGTACTATAAGTAATATTAGCAACACGACCATTCGAATTATATTCTAATGCAACCGTATAAGTAGCTGTAGTATCAATGTCAGATGTTGTTATGCCTCCACCAGCTCCGTTTACTTTAACTACTGGATTACTAGAATCAGCATTGCTTGCTATAACTTCATTTACTAATGACTTTACAACTGACCCTTTTTGTGTTCCCTCATATTTCAAGAACTTATTATTAAACGTTGTTATTTCAGCTTGTGTCATTCCGCTGTTGTTTACTGTATCTTGTGCTTGATTGAATATCATTATTCCTAATGATATTAATAGTATAGCTAATAATATAGCTCCTGCAATAATTAATGCTTTTGATGCATTCTCCATAAAAATTCCTCCTTTGTTTTTTCTTATATATTTTTATACTAGTTTCTTTCCTAGTAATATTAATAACTAATTTTTATTGTGTAATTTGTTCAAACAACATATATTTAATCTTTTGTGTTTTATCATGATATTGAACATCTACACATTTAAACTTTATATCTCTATAATATGTCAAGAACTTGTCCATTCCATTATTATAAATTTTTTCTATATTATAAGTAACATCATCATCTATAAATTTAATATCTATATTTATTGAATTAGTTTCATTATCTATATATCTACCTTTTTTATCTTTTTCTATCTCATTTTGTTGATTTGAATTAATTGCTTTATTAATTAAAGTAGTTACTTCAGCTCCAGTTATTTCTTCATCTTTATATATTTCAAATTTTATATTTTCTTTTTGAGCTATCCTTTGATTATTAATACTATTTAAATATAAATAAGAAATAGTTGATACTATACCTATTATTATTAATAAAAATATTGCTATTTTTTTCATCATAAATCCTTTTTATTATATCATTTATACTTTTATTCTTCAAGTTTTTTTAAGATTTTTGTCACAAAATAAATATATGAATTTTATATTTCAAATTTCACTAATCTTACTCTTCCTCCAGAATCATGGTACTCAATGGTCTTACATTTAAATTTTGTTATCAAGTTGCCATTATTATCTACTGCATTATATAAATTAATTAAATTTTGCTTTTCATTTGATGATTCGTCTTGTAAATTTTGATATTTCGGAAAGAATACTTGTACTTTATATACATCTTCATAATCAGTATAATATTTATAATAATCATTATTTTCTTTCGCTAAATTAGCTAAAGAAATAATTTCATATATCGTAATATCATTCCTTCCACTATATACTGTATATTGTGCATTGTACTGTGTTAATTGTTGACTTTCCATTTGGCTATATACACTTTCAGAAGTTGCACCAAAATCTAGAAATAAAAACGCAGCTAAAGATAAAATTAATACTCCTATTAGCACTCCTGCTGCCATAATTAAAGCTTTTGATGCATTTTCCATTGCTTTACCTCCTAATTTCTTTTAACTCTAACCCAGCTTTTTACCTCCTGGGTAGTATCTTTAAATACTATTTTGCTAATTCTTCCATCAACACCTTTGTATTCTATATTTATACAGCTAAATGTACTATTCATTTTTTCTGCCTCTTCTATTGCTGTAAAATTACTTTTGAAATTTTCTTTTAAATTTCCATCTTCGTGATTAGAATTAAATTCATAAATCATCTCTATTTTATATTCTGGATTTTTAGTATTGTTGCTATTTACTTTATTATAAACACTGTGTAACTCCATAAGCGTAAGATTATCTTTATTATATGGTTCAAATTGATTATTGAACTCTGCTATTTGTGTACTTTTAGTTGATGTGTCATTTTGGTTTTGATAACTTGATAAATTGTTAAACATAAGAAACAATGCTCCTAAAATCATTAATGCTATTAATATTCCTCCTGCCATAGTTAGAGCTCGTGTTGCATTTTCCATTTTTATGTCCTCCTTGTCTATTTAGTAGTTGTTGCTGTCATAGAACTAAAAGAACTTGACATACTAGTTAATCCAATAAATACTAATGGTATAATTAAATATCCTACAAACAAACATACCATTGGTGCAAAACCTATTGCTTTACCTATCATACCTTTTCTTTTAATTAATCTTTCATTTGATTCTTTTCTTTTTTCTTGATAGTAATCTCTTTCAGAATCTAATTCGTCAAAAGCATCTGTTATTGGTATTTTCTCAACTGCTGCTTGCAAACTTTCAATTATTCTTATCATTGGTACATAGTTAACCTCTTCTTTCATTGCTTCCAAAGATTCCCATGCTCCTGCTTCATAGTTATTAACACATTTTGTAATTGGTGCTTTAAAAATGTTAGAATACCTTTCTAGCCACTCAAGAATTATTTCAACATTAACCCTTTCAATTCTCATAAGCATAAGTATAATTGTTTGGAATTGCATAACTTCATCTTCCATTTCTAATTGTCTCATCTTTGCTTGGAATACTAATATCCAAAGTGGTGCCATATATCCTATTACTGCAAAAACAAATGCTAATAGTAATTCAAACCATTGAACGTATTCAGTATTAATAACATGCAATTTATTATAAATTCTTTCAGCAGCTTTATCTATTTCAGTTGATTCTGCTCCTTCGTAATATTTTAATTTTTGTACAGATGTTTTTATTTGTTCTTGTGTTGTTTTTGGTTTTCCTCTATATTGATCTAATATAATATTATCTTGTTTTGTTATTTCCATAGCCTTTTTTTCATCTTTTTCAGATAATCCGCCTATAATATTATAATCTGTTGTCGGCTCTGTATATATGTAATTGATCGCCACTACATGTAATTGCGTAAATATAATTATAGAAGCACAAAATGTAACAATTGCAATTGCAATTCTATTCATGAATAACCATTCCATTTTTTGTGGAGATGCTGCATCTTTTAGTAATTGCACTACTTTTCTATATTCTTTAGTACCTTTTTTAGGTATAAACAAGTCTACTATTTTTTTTATAGGTTTCTTTTTATACAATTTTTCTTGCCAAGGATTTTCTGTTCTTGTATCTATGGCTGTTGAACCATTGTCTTTTAATTTTCTAACTAAAACATAAGATACAAAAGTAATTAATAATATAAGCATTTGTACAATCATTCCTGCTTTTCCTTGATACCAACTAGCAGTAAATGAGAAATTAGAAATCGCCCAATTCTTCAAAGGCTCTAATAATAATACTGGTGCTATTGCAATAACAGATAAACTTTGAAAAACATAATTTAATTTGTCTCTTTTTAATATCTCTAATTGCATTTCTTGTGTAATATTATTAACATTTTTTAAATATAATGATGCTCCATCTACTTTTCTGTCTCCAAATTCTTTTGTTAAATATGACACTCCTGCAAATTCTTTTAAAAAGCTATTTGGAGCTATATCGTAATACTTTTCTAATTCCATTTCTGGATCATCAGAAATTAATATTTCATATATTTTTTCTCCTTGTCTTGATACATCTTTTTCATCATCTTGCGATACTTGATATATTGCTTCTTCTACCATGTTGTATTCATGGTATGCATGTCTTATTTCAGAGAAAAAATCAATTTGTTCTTTTAATATTTTATTATCAATTTTATCAACAGAACCATCTATTAATGTATCTATCATAAATAATTCAAACAATAATAATATAAACATTAATAAAAAGTTTTTTGATGAAATCATAATTGTTAATATCATAACAGGCACTACTATAGCAAGTGTTCTTGTTAAAATTTTAGCTGTTCCTTTTCTTGTATTATACTCATCATCTATATTAATAATTTCCAATCTTCTTCTAATTTTTAATGCATATCTTTTTATAAATGGAATTTTTATATATGTTAAATATAATTTTTGAAATAGTACTTCTGTTGAAAAGCTCTTTTGTTTTGTTCCTTGTTGTAATTTTTGAATTTTTCTATATTCAGATCCTTGCATTTTTTTAGATAATATAAAATAGATAAGTACTATTATAACTAAAGTTACAGCTGATCCACCCATAATATATAATATCATTTGGTTACTCACTTATATTAGCACCTCCTTTTTGTTGTTTTATTCTACATTATTTTAGTTCAATTACATAATCTTTTCATATTATGCTTGTGTTGTTTTTGGTTTTCTACCTCTTCTTTTTGGTTTATTTTCTACTGTTGCAGATACTTCTACAGTTTCCTTCTCAGATAATTTATTTCCCCAATGTTTTTCTACAAACTTATCAAATTCTTCTACGTCAGCTTCACTCATATTATTTCTCATTTCTCTTAAGTTTGTCTGAGTTATTGGATTTGTTATAACATATTCCCCATCTATATATTCTAAAATGTTTCTATATGTATATAATTTTTTATCTGTTGTTTTTTCAAAAAATCTTGTAGCATTATCAAAGAATTTATCAAATTTTCCTTCTAATGTTTTTTCTTTTCTATGATCAAATGTATATTCACTTTTGCTTTCAATTGGAATACATTCTGTAATTCTTTCTATGTATCTTTTTCCTCTAAAGTCTTTTACTTGATGTACATCAAAGTTTAGAACTTGTACAACTTGTTCTTCCGCTGTTTTTTCGTCTGTAAATACCCCAGTTCTAAGCATCGAGTTTCTTAGTGCTGTAACTAAGTTAGGAAATGTTTTTGCGTGGTGAGTAAATAATGTAAACTTAGATGCAACTTGAGCTGCTTGAATCATCCAAGATGCTACGGGGTCTGTTGCAACCTCACCAATGATATTAACAGAACCATCTGTCTTCTTTTGAACATCCAATCCCTCTTGTCCTGAAATAGTATCTGTTTCTCTGAATGTTAAAATGTTACGCGTTGGATATATTTTTCTTAAGTGTAACTCAAATGCTGTTTCCTGAACACGTATATTCATTGTTTCATATATATTTTCAATCATTCCCATAAGTAATGTTGTTTTACCAGAACCTTGTTCACCTGTAATGGCTGTAATTCTAGCTCCTTTTACTAAGAATTTTAATAATTCTATAGTATCTTCTTTTCCTTTGTCTCTTACTAATTGTTCTAATGTAGCTCTTTTTACGTCAAATTTTCTTACAAAGAATGCCCATGTTTCAGAGAAACTTGGTCTTACAACAACAACACGAGAACCATCTTTCATTTCATTTATTTTATAACCATTTGTGTCAGATAATTGTCCTGGATTGTTATATTTGTAAATGTTTTGACATACTCTTTTTAATTCTGCTTCTGTTCCAAAAGATAAAAATGCTAACCTAATTGATTTACCTTGGAAAAATATCCAAATACTATCACATGCTCTTGGTACCTTGTGCTCTGATACCTGGTTTAAGTAATCGCTATCAGTTTGTGCTACTTGGCTCAAAAAACTTTCTGGAAGTCCAGATACACCACCAGAAACACCATCTATATTCATATCTCTTACTTCATCAATGCTACTGTATCCTTTGTAATGTTGATATATTCTTTGTACAACAACACTTAATTTGTCTGAAAAAGATAATACTATATTTTCTTTTTCATATATATCTTCAATTTCATCACTTGTAATTACATAAGAAGGCTTTGTTTCTCCTTCTATATATTTTAATTCTGCTAAATCATATTTTTTGATTAATTCTGTTAATGCTTCATATGCAAATTCTTTTTTGTATGCATAAATTAAAATATCGAATTTGTCTTGTGCTGTTAAAAGTGATGGGATATCAAAAGGTATAGCTTTTGATATATTTGTTTCTGTTACTCCATATTCTTTTTGTAATAAATCGAATATTAATTCCTTTATGTATCTTTTGTCGTTAACATCTCCATATGTACATCCTTTTAAAGCTTTCTTTAATTCATATTTCTTGTTTTTTCTTCTCTTTAATTCTTCTTCAGAGAGACCTATATCATATAAGTTAATTTTAGTTATTTCATCTAATCTCTTTTTTACGAATTCTGTCATTACATCTATAGTATATGTTTTATCATCTACATCTACTGCTGTTTCTACTTTAGCAGTTTTCTTTTTCTTTATTATATAATACATTGCATATCCTGCAACTAATAAAACTACTAATGTTAACACAATGTTCGTTATAGTCATTTAGGTTTCCCTCCTTACCTTTTTATTGCTAAATCTTGTAATCTATACATAATATTTTCTGACGTTCTTTTTACTTCTGATAAAAAGAATCCATTTATATCTTCTTCATCTATTTTTCTAAGATTAAAAATTAAATCTGGTAATTTTGCTTCCTCGCAAGCTTCAAAAAATAGTGTATTATATGGTATTGTTGATACTTTATTTTTTTCTCCCATATAACGAGTAATATTTTTTATGCTATATTTTGAAAACTTATCATATTTTCCTATTAATAACAATGTTTTTTTAGAATTTAATATAGGTGTGTTTTCTCTTGTTTCCATAAATCTATCAATGCTTGTTAATCTTTGACTAATGTTAGCAACTATTAAATCAGAATTGGCTAATATCATTTCTCTAATGCTAGGATTCATTTCATTGTCTAAATCTATAAAAACTAAATCATAATAACTGTTAGCTAAGTTTATAATATCTGGATATGTTTTTTCTAGCTCGTCATAATCACTTGTTTCCCCTCTAAATCCTTGTAATACTTCTAATCTATCTTTAAATATTATTTTTGTATAATTTGTAATGTTTTCTGGAGAAAGTTTGTTACTTTTTACTACTTTAGCTAAACCAACAATTCCTTCTTCTAATATTTCATTTGTATTTGGACCAAATAGCCCGAAATTTCTTTTAACTTTCTTTTCTTTCCAAAAGCACTGATTTAGTGTGTCATCTCTATAACCTGTTGATATGATTAATATTCTATAGTTATGTTCTACCGCCATATATGTACTAATAGCTGCTATAGATAGCGTTTTACCTGTTTGTTCTCTTCCATCACTCCAAAATGTTACAACTGACATTTTTATACTCCTTTTTCTATCAATTTAATAGCTCTTCTTATTGTCATTTCGCTAACATCTCCTAATATTTCTTCTGACATATAAGCTAATCCATCTTTGTATTGTATGCTTAATTTTTTAAATTTTATTTTAGCAACTCTTTGGTTTTCATATATTACACTTAAATCTCCATTTTCTATTGGAAAATATATTCTATATTCATTCCAAATTATTTTATATCCTAGTGAAAGAAAATTAAGATAATCATCTTCTTCTTTTAACATTTCTTCAGCAAAAAGTACTTTTGTTAAACTTACAACAGTTTTTAATTCACTTAAAATTTCTAGTCCTTTTTTTAGTGAATATGCATCAAATGATGTTACAAAGTAATTTTTAAATGACTCTTCTAGTTTGAATATACTAAATCCTTCTATACTGTCTGTGTCTATTAAAACTATGTCATAATCCAAATCCTGTTCTTCTGAATATCCCAAATATCTTTTTATATCTTCTATATTTGGAAATCCAACAGCTATATCAATTTCTTCATATTCAGTTACATACATTTTTGTAGGATTTATAACTGGAACCACATATCTTGCTTTTTGTTTTGTAGTTGCATCTATTACCAACACTTTCTTTTTTAGTGTTGTTAGTATTTTAGCTATATATATTATTAAATCTGTTTTGTCATAAGCCCCTATAAATCCTATTTTCTTCATGTATGTATTTTCTCCTTTTCTATATTATTCTGTTGTAGTTCCAGATAATGAATCTAAATATTCTTTTCTTGAATTTTTAGAATTTGTTACACTTTCTTCCATTTTTGTTTCTAAGTTTGATTGTGCTTGTTCTCCTTGATTGTTGATTGAACTATTAATATAATTGTTTCTAATTTCTGCACTATTTCCATTTCCATATCTTGTTCTGATTTCTGTCATTGCTTTTTCTAGAATGTTAGGATCACTTTGTAATAGTTTTGAAGTACTTTCATTTATTGGATAAGTTGGTGTTGCTGCTTTTTGCATTCCTGCTTCTGTATATTTAGTAGCATAAATTTTAGCACCTTTTACTTGTGCACTATCAACAATTGCACAGCTCATATGTAATATTTCATCTTCTGATAAATTCATCCATATTGTATCTTCTGAATCAGCTGTACCAATAGTTGGTATTTCAACTTCTTTTTTTGCTACTACAATAAAATCTTGTCCATTTGGAAACATTACTCTTATATCAACATAGTCTCCTGTTACTAAATCTATTGGTAAAACTATCATATTGTATTCTTGTTTTCTAACATCATCTTGTACTTGATTATCACCTTTGCTTAATAATTCTGTTGTTAAAAGTGTATTTTTCTTCATTGTTACTTTAGCTATAAGTGGTACACTATTTAGTTCTAAATATTCCTTTGAATTATTTGAACCTATTATATAATAATTATCTGTTTCATCTTCTTTTTGTACTTCATATTCTTTATTATTTTTATTAATATATAGTTTAGGATTATTGTTTTTATCATATTTTGTATATATGTCATTTCCCTCTTTATCTTGTAATGCATAATTTTGAATCATTGTAATATCACTTGTTGCATTACTTGGAACTAAATTTTTATTAACAGTTTGTAGACTTAACATATCTGTGGTGATAACTTGTCCCGAGCTTACATCTTTATTCAAAACATAAGCTTTTACACTTGCTTTTAATTCTTCTTGCTCTTTTTTATTTTTATTCATCAATTGAATAAATAAAAATGCTATTACTACTCCTGAAATCAGTACCATTACTAACATTCCTAATAAAAATGAATTTCTTGCTTTTCTTTGCATTGGATTTGTTGCCATGACAAATTCCTCCCTTAAAATTTATTTGTATATATTTTTTTACAATCTTTTATTTAATTTTACCTCAAATATTACCTAAAATCAATCTAATCTCTTAACTGTAATTAAAAGTTAATATTCTTGTAATATTTTTGTAATATTTTAGCTACGCCTTCATCATTATTACTATCTGTAATATAATCTGCAACTTCTGTTACTACTGGTGTACTTCCCTGCATTACTACTCCTAGACCTGCATTTTCTATCATTTTTTTATCATTTATATTATCTCCAATTGCTATGACTTCTTCTGGTTTTATTTCTAGTTTTGTTATCAAAAATTTTATAGCATCCCATTTATCTACATTTGATAAAGAAATTTCTGTATAATAATATTCTATAGGAATATCTTCAGTCCCTTGCCTTATAACTTTTCTTGACATATGTGATACATCTAAAACTTCAATTCCATTTATTTTTTTTAATTTTTTCATTATATAATTAAATACTGTTTTATTATCGTCACATACTGTAATTTTTAAAAATTTATCTTCTTTCATTTCTTTTACATATTCATACATGTCTTTAACTATATTAATGTTTGTTTTTTTATTTTCTTCTTTTTTTAAATTTTCTTTGTAATAATATAAAACATTATATTTTAATGATGTTGCTAATATTGTTTTGTCAGTATATACATTGTAACTTATACTGTTTTCTTCACATATTTTTATTATTTCCAATACTTTTTGTTTTGTAATATATTTTTCGTATATTGTTTTTTCATTTTTGATATCATAAATAAGAGCACCATTTCCTGCAATAAAATAATTATTACTTCCTATTTCTTTTGCAATTGTTTTTATAGAATCTATTGGTCTTCCAGATGCTATAATTACTTCTGTTCCTTGTTCAATAACTTTTTTTATTACATTTTTTGTGTTCTCTGTTACAATTCCATAACTATTTAACATTGTACCATCTAAATCAACTGCTACTAATTTGTACATATTTTTCACTCCTCTTTTGATCGTATCTTATTATATATATAAAAATTCTAATTTGCAATATTTTAAATTATTATTTTTTCTAAAAATTTCCTGTTTATTTTTCTCTTTTTTGCAAATGATAGTATTAGAAAAAGCAGTAGTTTTTTCTAGTGTAATATTACAGGAGGTGAAAAAACAATGGCAAACTCAAGTAACAAGAAATTAGTACCAGAAGCTATGACTGCTTTAGACAAATTCAAATACGAAGTAGCTAGTGAAGTTGGTGTTAACTTAAAAGACGGATATAACGGAGACATCTCAGCTAAAGATGCTGGTAAAATCGGTGGACAAATGGTTAAAAAAATGATAGAACAAGCTGAAAGAAATATGAAATAGTTAAGTTTTATTATAACTTAATCTAAGATTATGCATTTGGTAGGAATTTAAATTTTTGTTTTATTTATGTTTTATATTTAAGCATACATAAAGGCAGGATTTGATTTCCTGCCTTTTTTATATATAAATTATGCTTCTGGTTCTACTAATCCGTAGTTTTTACCATCTTTTAATTTATGTACAACATTTACTTTTCCTGTTTCAACATTTATAAATGCTAAAAAGTTATGTGTTGGTTTTGATTGTAATTCTAAAACTGCATCTTCTGGTGTAATTGGTTTTATTTCATAATATGATGTTTTTACTATTTCATCTTTTATTTCAGAAACTTTATCTGTTACAACTTCCATTGTTTTTAATGATGCATCTTTCATCATTTTTTCTTTTTTCGTTTTTGCTTTTCTAATTTGTCCTTCTAATATATCAATATCTTTATCAATAGAAGCATACATATCTTTATCTTCTGTTACTGCTCTATATTTTTCTCCGTTTGCTGTTACATATATTTCAGCTATTTGTTCTGTTTTTTCAGTTCTTAAAGTAACTTCTGCTTCTGATTCTTCAAAATATTTATCAATTCTGTCTAATTTTTTTTCTACATAGTCGTTTATTGCTTCTGTTATCTTTAGTTCCTTTCCTGTTATTTTTATTTTCATAAAAATCGCTCCCTTCTCTTTTTTGTTCATTTTTTATAGTTATATTTTCATTATATATGTTATTTCTATTTTTTTCAACCCCTTTTTTGTTTTAAGTTTTGGTTTTTTATTGCATAAGTAAGGTTAGAAGGCGGTAAATCCACAATTTAAATAATAAATAGCTTGATTGAAGAGAAAAATAGAAAATATTATATAAAA
>OLVR01000014.1_pt1 | contig 240895 bp, 239 predicted proteins | sample 1673261 | NCBI WGS metagenome assembly OLVR01 (sample SAMEA3178938, study PRJEB25190) | human gut metagenome | biome: human gut; feature: human-associated habitat; material: faeces | place: Austria | collected 2013 | reverse complement strand
ACTTGCATGTGTTAAGCACGCCGCCAGCGTTCATCCTGAGCCAGGATCAAACTCTTATATTAAAGTTTAATGCCTAGCCAGTTAATCTGGCTATCCTCCGGTTTTTTTTCGAAACCGGCAAACTCTTGTCATTTATCAGCGACTTCGTCGCTGTTGAATTGACTATGGGTTGTAAGTTTATTTCTGCTGTTTAGTTTTCAAGGATCAGTCTGTGCCGCTTTTTCAGCGGCGAGTAATATCTTATCACTCTTTTATTTTTCTGTCAAGTTCTTTTTTCTGAACATTTTCTTTTCAGAGAGAAGATCTTGCCTGTCAAGTTTTGACAACGAATGACATTTTATCAGAAAGCTTATCGCTTGTCAAGAACTTTTTTTATTTTTTCTTTGCTGCTTTCTCTGTGTTTCGGCAGCGAATAATATGTTACCACATCGTTTCCGATCTGTCAACAACTATTTTCAATTTTTTTGGAACTTTTTCGCTGTGTTCCGACAGCGAAGTATATATTACCATCGACTTCTGGTTCTGTCAACACTTTTTTCTTATTTTTTTATTTTTTTATATCCTCAGTTATTCGCGTTTTCCTACGATTTTTCTCTAAATAAAATATGGGAAGCCAAACAGGTTAGACTGTTTTAGGCTTCCCATATATCCTATGAATACCACGTTACCCTAAAGTCTTTTAGACAGAAAAACACATCTTCTTTTCAAAGCATCATTTCATAAACAACTGTACCCAGTTATCCCCTGTATGTCCAATGCCGATTTTCGTAAAATCCGAAGACAAGATATTATTTCTATGTCCCTCAGAATTCATCCAGGAATCCATAACCTCATCTGCATCCCTTTGTCCTTTTGCAATGTTTTCCCCCGCACCGGAATACCGCAGACCGTACTCATCTAAAATAGAGAAACAGCTTTCCCCACTGGGTCTGGTATGTGAAAAGAGTGTATCCAGTTCGGATGCTCTTACCTGTGCGGCTTCGCAAAGCGTAGGATCAAGTACAAGTTCCCTTCTGCCATTTGCCTTTCTTTCTTGGTTAACCAACTGGAATACGGCTTCCACAGAATCTTTGGCTACCGCTTCCTGGGATTCTGGATTTTTAGAATTCTGACTCTCCTTTTTCGGCTCTTCAGGCTTCTGCATTTCTTCGTTTTCCTGAGATTGATTGCTGCGAATATCATCAAATACTTTCTTCAGATCTGTATTCACCCGATCCACATGCACAACCCTATTTTCCGCATCCCAGGAAACTTCCATACCATAATAGGTATTCGGATAGGGTTCTTTGATGCCTTGATCTGCCGCTTCTGCTGCCACCCATACCAAAGAAATATCCCGGCTGAGATCACTGGCTTTCTGGAAATCACTCAATTTGAAATAGAAACGATTATCCAGCAAAAAACATTCCGCTTCAAAAGGCGTTGCATCATATACCAGCCATCCCTTCTGCACATTCACAGCAGCAGACTGTTTTGTCAATTTTTCTGTTGGTCTGACAGAGGACGCAGCCATGTTAGGCTGTACCACAATGCCCGTATTTTCATCCTGCATCTGTGTCACATGCATATTCAAATTGTTGGTAACATCCCGTGCTCTAATATAATTATACCCCTCAATCATATAGCACTGAATGGTTTGTGGCGTACCACCGTTAAAACTGATCCTAGCATCATTGAGCACAGCAGTCTTTACACCGGTTGCTCCAAAAACCGCTGTACCGTTCCATACCATTGTTGCTGCCATTGTCATGGCAACGATGTTTTTCATCTTCATAGGCCCCACTCCTTTTTCTGTTTGGATTGTCATAAAAAATTCCCCTTACTCATTTATTTCGATTTCTTTCTCACATTTCCTCTTTTTGCATATCACAACATCATCCAAAACATATTTGAACATCAAAAGCCTTCTATAATCAACATTTCAAAGAACTATTAGTTAATCAGATATTATAAAGTAGAAACAGAATTTAATTTCCTACTTTTCCTGTGGAAAATCTTAATTTTTTCGAAAAACCGTTGACAAATCCTTCCTATGGGCATATGATGAACCTGAAAAGAATAGTTCCGGTAGGTAAGGCTACTACATGGATATGGACTGCTGCCGCAAAATGATGGAGACATCATGCGATGGTTTGAACAGGTTACATCGAAACCAAGGTGTAGCATAATGCAGTTTCACCGCCCTGCAGAGCTAAAGCTCGAAACGGTTGCATTTTTACAAAATGGCATTTGATTTTCCGTACAACCGTTCGAGTTTGTACGGATTTTTTTATGCAAAAAAGAGGTGAGATTATGGACGCAGGTCATCCAGACAATTACAACTCCATCCAGCGGGCAAACCAATCAAACTGTTTTATGGAACAGATGGGCATGACATCTGTATCCGTAATCTAGTTTCTTTCTGAAAATATAAGATCGAAAAATTGGCATCGCACCGCTTCACGACTGCCCTTCTATGGGGCTATTTCGAAATTTTGAAAACATAGTTTTCATGCGGTGTTTTTTTTGCGCCCTTTTTTCGGGAAAATCTCCCTGATTTCAGGGTTTTCATAGATCATTCCAATCAAAAAAGCGAGGTGAGAAGCATGGACGCAGAATGCAGTAGCAGTACAAAAACAACAGAACGAAGGCAAGCGGATGAACGTCCTCCCGCGGACATGCTTCCGCTCTGAATAAAAGTTCTCTGTTTTTGTCTGTACAATCCAAAACCACAAAAATCTAAGAATATGGAGGTACGGACCTATGAAAAAAACATTGAAAGAAAGAATCCTCAAAACAAAAATCGCAGCAGACATGGTTCGCCGCGATCAGATCAATGACAGACTGAAATTTGCCGCAGAAAATTCCAGAAAAAATGTATTCGCTGCCCTGAGCACTTCTCAGGAAGGCCTGGCAGACGAACAGGTAGAACAGCTGCGGGAACTCCATGGTGACAACAACGTAACCCATGGCAAAAAAGAATCTCTTTTCAAAAGACTTTGCAACGCATTCATCAATCCTTTTACCGCAATCTTATTTGTTCTGGCAATCGTTTCCGCCTGCACAGAAATCATCTGGGCAGCTCCCGGTGAAAAAGATGCCACAACCGTTATCATCATCACTGTTATGGTACTGGTATCCGGTATCCTGCGCTTTGTACAGGAAACACGCAGCGGCAATGCAGCAGCAAAGCTGTCTGCTATGATTCATACAACGGCAGCCGTTACCCGGAAACATCACGGTACACAGGAAATCCCCATGGATGAAATCGTTGTAGGCGACATTGTTACTTTGTCCGCTGGCGACATGATTCCTGCGGATCTGCGCATCGTAACAGCAAAAGACCTGTTCATCAGCCAGTCTGCTCTGACAGGAGAAAGCGAACCCGTAGAAAAACTGCCTCAGAAACAGAAAATCACAGGTGCCATCACAGAGGCATCCAACCTGGCATTCATGGGCAGCAACGTTATCAGCGGCAGCGCAACTGGCATTGTTATCGCAACTGGCAACGACACCATGCTGGGTGATATGGCAAAACACCTGTCCGAAAAACCCGCGAAAACTTCTTTTGAAAAAGGCGTAAACTCTGTTTCCTGGGTACTGATCCGCTTCATGCTCATCATGGTGCCCATCGTACTGTTCCTGAATGGCTTTGCCAAAGGGGACTGGCTCAATGCAGCCCTCTTTGCCATTTCCATTGCTGTTGGTCTGACACCGGAAATGCTTCCCATGATCGTTACTACCTGTCTGGCAAAAGGCGCCGTTGCCATGAGCCGTCAAAAAGTAATCATCAAAGATCTGAATGCGATCCAGAACCTGGGTTCCATTGACGTTCTGTGTACAGACAAAACCGGCACACTGACAAAAGACAAAGTAGCTCTGGAATATCACCTGAATGTTATGGGTGAAGAAGATGACCGCATCCTGCGTCACGCTTTCCTGAACAGCTACTATCAGACAGGGCTGAAAAACCTTATGGATAAAGCCATCATCGAACGCACACACGCACTGATTGAAAGAACACCTGCTTTTGCCGTACTGGAAAACAACTATACAAAAGTAGATGAAATTCCCTTCGACTTTGAACGCCGCCGCATGAGCATCGTAGTTGCAGATAAAAAAGGCAAAACACAGATGATTACAAAAGGTGCCATCGAAGAAATGCTGTCTATCTCCACATTCGTAGAATACCATGGCGAAGTGGTAGAACTGACAGACGAAATGAAAAAAATGGTGCTGGCAAAAGTAAACGACCTGAACAACAACGGTATGCGTGTACTGGGTATTTCCCAGAAAACAAATCCCTCCCCTGTTGGCGCATTCTCCGTAGCAGATGAAAATAACATGGTTCTCATTGGATATCTGGCATTCCTGGATCCCCCCAAAGAAACCACTGCTGCCGCAGTCAAAGCACTGCAGGAATACGGTGTAGCCGTAAAAATCCTCACAGGTGACAATGAAAAAGTAACAAAATATATCTGCAAACAGGTAGGTCTGTCCGTAGACCGTATCCTGACAGGTGATCAGCTGGATGATATGACCGATACAGAACTGGCAAAAGCAGCAGAAAACACCACCATTTTCGCAAAACTTTCTCCTCTGCAGAAAGCAAGAGTGGTAACTCTGCTCCGTGAAAACGGTCATAGCGTTGGCTACATGGGCGATGGCATCAATGACGCCGCTGCCATGAAAGCATCCGATGTAGGTATCTCCGTAGATACTGCCGTAGACATCGCAAAAGAATCCGCAAATGTTATCCTGCTGGAAAAAGACCTGATGGTACTGGAACAGGGCATCATCGAAGGCAGAAAAACTTATGCCAACATGATCAAATACATCAAAATGACAGCTTCCTCCAACTTCGGGAACATGTTCTCCGTATTGGCAGCATCTGCATTCCTGCCTTTCCTGCCTATGGCTTCTATCCATCTGATTCTGCTGAACCTGATCTACGATATCTCCTGCACTGCAATTCCTTGGGATAATGTAGATGCAGAATTTTTGAAAGAACCTCGGAAATGGGACGCTTCTTCTGTCAGCAAATTCATGCTGTGGATTGGGCCTACCAGCTCCGTATTTGACATCGTAACTTATCTGGTAATGTACTTCATGATCTGTCCCGCAGTATGCGGCGGTTCCTTCCATAGCCTGGATCCCGCATCTCAGACAATGTTCATTGCACTGTTCCAGGCAGGCTGGTTTGTAGAATCCATGTGGAGCCAGACTCTGGTTATTCACATGATCCGCACACCCAAACTGCCCTTCCTGCGCAGCCGTGCTTCCGTTCCCGTTGTACTGCTGACATTCACAGGCATTGCCGTACTGACAGCCATTCCTTTCCTGCCCTTCGGCGCACATATCGGTCTGGCAGCACTGCCTCCCGTATACTTCACATGGCTGGCAGGTATCATCATTGCTTATGTAACATTGGCAACCATCATGAAAAAACTGTATATCCGCAAATACGGCGAACTGCTGTAATATACAGAAAAAAGGAACATTTTTCAAATTATGTATTGACAAATGTCCTCCTGACATGGTATAACTTCTAAAAAGCAGAAACCGTAGAAAGAGTGTAAGTACCTTTTCCGGAAGCTGTTTCCAGAGAGCTGTGGATGGTGAGATCACAGCAGCAGTGGGATGAGGGAATGGGCTCTTGAGGGCAAACCGAAAATAGTAGGTACGCCGGAGAATCCCCTTCGTTAACAAAGGACGCATATGATCGTATGCATGAGTGGGCAGATTTTCTGCCAACGAGGGTGGCACCGCAGGATTTTACGCCTGTCCCTTTGACGATTCCGTCAGGGACAGGCGTTTTTTTATTGAAAATCAAAATCAACTAAAGAAAGGAGCATGCACCATGAACACAAAAGAAATCCCTTACAAAATTTATTTAGATGAACAGGAACTGCCGAAACAGTGGTACAATCTGCGGGCAGACATGAAAAATAAACCCGCTCCTCTGCTCAATCCCAGTACACTAAAACCCATGACAGCGGAAGAACTCAGTCAGGTATTCTGTGAAGAACTGGTAAAACAGGAATTAGACAACGATACCCCTTACATTGATATTCCCGAACCCATTTTGAAGTTCTATAAAATGTATCGCCCTGCGCCTCTGGTGCGTGCCTATTGTCTGGAAGAAAAATTGCAGACCCCCGCAAAAATCTACTATAAATTTGAAGGTAACAACACCAGCGGCAGCCATAAACTCAATTCCGCCATTGCACAGGCTTATTATGCCAAGGAACAGGGACTGAAAGGCGTCACCACAGAAACAGGTGCCGGACAATGGGGCACAGCCCTGTCCATGGCATGTGCTTACTTCGGTCTGGACTGCCAGGTTTATATGGTTAAATGCTCCTATGAGCAGAAACCTTTCCGCCGGGAGGTTATGCGCACCTATGGTGCGGCAGTGACCCCCTCTCCTTCCATGGCAACAGAAATCGGCAGAAAAATCCTTGCAGATCATCCAGACACTTCCGGCAGTCTGGGCTGTGCCATTTCTGAAGCCGTAGAAATGGCTGCCAAACAGGATGGCTACCGTTATGTACTGGGCAGCGTTCTCAATCAGGTATTGCTCCATCAAACCATCATCGGTCTGGAAACCAAAGTTGCTCTGGATAAATACGGCATCCAGGCGGATATGATCATCGGCTGTGCCGGCGGCGGCTCCAATCTGGGCGGTCTGATTTCTCCTTTCATGGGCGAAAAACTCAGAGGTGAACGGGACTATCAGATCATCGCTGTGGAACCTGCTTCCTGCCCCAGCCTCACCAGAGGGAAATTCGCTTATGACTACTGCGACACCGGCATGGTAACCCCTCTCCAGAAAATGTATACCCTCGGCAGTGGTTTCATTCCCTCTGCCAGCCATTCCGGCGGACTGCGGTATCATGGCATGAGTTCCATCCTTTCTCAGCTCTACCATGACGGACTCATAGAAGCACGTTCCGTGGAACAGACAGCCGTCTTTGCTGCTGCCACAGAATTTGCACGGGTGGAGGGTATCCTGCCCGCTCCCGAAAGTGCCCACGCTATTTATGTAGCCATGGAAGAAGCGAAGAAATGCAAAGAAACTGGTGAAGAAAAAACCATCGTTTTTGGACTGACAGGAACAGGATACTTCGATATGGTTGCATATGAAAAATTCAACAATGGCACCATGACGGACTATATTCCCACAGACGACGATCTGAAACAAGGATTCGATGGTATCCCCCGTTTTCCCGGAAACGAATTTTAATTTTTCTTATCTATTCCATCAAAGACTATGATGTTCAGAACACTTGCAGAAATAAAAGACGCTCTTTGACATTGATTCTGAACATGCCTATTATCATTCAAAAAAAGATGCTCCGAGTTCATTCGGAGCATCTTCTTTTTTCGTGGAAACAATCGTTCCATCGCGTAAAATAATCTTGATATTGTCCATTGTTCTATCGATTTCAACTCTATCTATATCTAATGAAGAAATTGTCCCAGCACACATAAAGCGTATATTTTGCGCAACATCACTGTGCCAGTCTATTTTTGCCGTCGTTCCTGCGTAATAAGATTTTGGATAACTTTCTATTTTAAAGTAACCAACAAAACTGGCTTCTTCTGTAAATAGTTCCTTCTTGATTGATCCATCAATGACAATGGATGTTTCGTATTCTTCCTGATTTACAGTATAAACCATTGCTTCCAACTCTTTGTTTATGGGAGTGGGACGTTGCAATATATAAAAAATCGCCAAAATGATACATACTCCCCCAATGATGACCCTTTTGATCTTTTGAACCAACATAATGCCCCCTTCCGCCATCCAAAATCCGCTTCTGCTTACTTTCTATCAATATCATTTTACCACTTTTCAACTGCTGCCTCTACCTTTGTTTCCTAAAAACCCCTGTGTCAACGCTCTTCAAAAGAAAGCGTTCCTTGTAAATTAAAAGTAAAAAATAATAGCTGGAATCCTTTGCAAAGATTCCAGCTATTTTTATTTTCTTATAAATCAGCTAAAGAAATATTTTCTTTTTTGCCGTATTTTTTATCAGCCTTCCACTGTCATGGTCACTGTTTTTGTATTGCTGTCCCATTTTAAAGCATCTGTGGACATGCCTGTCACAGTACACCAGTCACGCAGAGAAAGAAACGCACGATCATTTACCGTCTGAGGTGCAGTTACCAGTGTTGTTTCTTCTCCATTAATGGTGACAGTTTTATCTGTTCCTTCTACGGGAATCACAACAGTGGTATCGTCATAAGTGACAGTGGCAATTTTGTCTTTCTGATTCCAGTCAATTTTTACACCTTCTTTGGAAACATTCAGCAGTGCCCGCAGAGGCAGCATAGTGTATCCATCTTCAGAAAGATATGCAGGTGCATCCAGGACAATGCGTTCCTCATCGTCTTTCACCAGATATGTTTCCCCGATCTTGATCTGGAAAACATGAGTTTCTTCTGGTTTATCCTCAGGCTCTTCCGGTGTTTCCGGTTTTTCTTCCGGTTTATCCACTACTGTCTTTTTATAGAATGTAATGGTTTCATAATCCTTATCATATTTTTCACTGAAGTTCAGCCATTCGTCTGTGGGTTTTGCAGGAGAACGGTATGTCACCTTCACCAGTTCATCTGTATCCATCATATAGAAATTATCGTCATAAGGGTCATGGACTTCCACTTTCGCTTTGTCGTAAATATTCACAACGCCGTCACTGCCTCTGGCTTCATCCACATACAGCACATGACCTTCGGGATAAACTTCCAGAAAAACATTGTCTCCCAGATTGATGTCGCCACGGTACACATAAATGACGCTGGAAGAAGCGCTTGTGGTTCTTACCACCAGATCGTCATTGCCTCTTACAGTCAAATCACCCTCAGCATAAATGGCATGCAGACCATGTCCATCCACATTGATCTCACTGTCCCCATCCAAATATAAAATGCTGTCCTCCGGCAGACAAATAGCGGCTTTTCTGCCATTGGTATTGCTTTCATCCGCATTTACATATAATCCGTCAATGGACAAAATTCTGCTGCCAGCATCCCATTCCCAGCCGTCGCCGCTCACATCTGCATCATATGTGCGGAAATCGTAGTTTAAAATATCATTTTCCGCCGCCAGAGCTGTCTGGGGTACCAATCCCATGAGCATTGCTGCCGCAATCCCCGCACAAAGTACTTTCTTCTGTTTCATGTTCATTCCTCCTTTACACCTCTTTTTTTCATCATACCATATTTTCCCATCCTTTGCCGTTACGGTTTTTTAACATTTTAGACGCAAAAATCATACTTTCGTTCCCTCTTTGAAAAAACTTTTGGAAAGCTGGTAATTTTGTCTGTTTTCTTTTATAATAAGAGATTAGGAATGAGATAGAAAGAGAGGACATTTATGAAATATATCAACGAATTGCGCGAAGGTGAAAACATCATCGAACATTATCTGTGCAAGAGCAGACAGACCATGAAAAGCCGCAACGGCAAAAATTATCTGTCTTTGAAATTACAGGATAAAACCGGTATGGTGGACGCCAAGGTCTGGGATCTGAACAACGACATCCAGAGCTTTCAGGAAAATGACTTTATCAAAGTAGATGCGTTTGTTACCACATTCAATAACGAACTGCAACTGAATGTAAAACGCATCCGCCGCAGTCGGGAAGGCGAATATGATCCTGTGGATTTTGTGCCCAGCACTGATAAGAACATTGACGAAATGTACGATCAGCTCATGGGTTATATCAAAACCATGAAAAATCCCTATCTGAAAAAACTGCTGGAAGAAATCTTCCTGCGCCATCCTGTCATCAGCAAGGAATTCAAATATCATTCCGCTGCAAAAGCCATGCACCACAGCTTCCGCGGCGGTCTGGTGGAACACACATTGTCTGTCACACAGCTTTGTGATTTTCTGGCACCCCGTTACAACTATGTAAACCGCGACATCCTTGTGGCATCGGCTATGCTCCATGACGTCGGCAAAGTGCTGGAACTCTCTGACTTCCCTACCAATGACTACACCGATGACGGTCAGCTTCTGGGGCATTTGATTCTTGGTTCCGAACTCATTCGGGATGCCGCCGCTAAAATTGATGGTTTTCCCAAACGTCTGGAATCCCTCATGAAGCACTGTATGCTGTCCCATCATGGAGAATATGAATATGGCTCTCCCAAACTGCCTTCCACACCAGAAGCTTTCCTGCTTCACTGTGCAGACAATCTGGATGCCAAAACAAAAATGATCGAAGAAGCCTTGGACGCAGACAGTACCCAGGGTCACTGGGCTGGTTACAACCGTATGCTTCAGCGCAACCTGAGCCGTTCCGACTTCGAATAAGCAGGTGGAACCATGGCAAAGGAAACCCTTTCCGCACATGAACTAAACAAATATACCTACTGTCCTTATCAGTGGTACTACGAAAAAACATACGGCAGAGCAGAACTACGCCGCATGCGCAAAGAATATCTGGAAGAACTTGGACTGGAAGATTCCACCACAGCCAATTTCGTTCGAGGTGAAGCCTTCCATAGAAAGCTGTACCGCCAGCATCGCCTGCGGCAGATTCTCTGGAAAATCCTCATCCTTGCCGTATTTGTGCTGATACTTGTTTATTGGGTGATGCAGTATGTCCATGTTTGAAAAAATCACTGGAAATTGGCTGTCTTTCAGCATACTGTTTCTGCTGATCCTCTTGGTGGTTCTTCTGCTTTGGCGGATACGCCGCCCCCATCTGCAAAAACAGCCCCGAAAAGACATCATGCCAGGTTTTACCCTGATCTATGCCGACCAAAAGCAATCCGGCAAAAAAAGCGAAGGCTTTGGAAAACTGCTCTACTCTGCCAAATATGACCTGCGTGGAAAACCAGACTATATTTTCAAAAAAAGACTTGGCGGTGCCATTGTTCCCGTAGAACTGAAAAGCGGCTCTATCAAAGACGATCCACTGCCCCACCCGGGTGATTTATTGCAGTTGGCGGCCTACTTCCTGCTTTTGGAGGATATTTACGGCAAACGCCCGCCTTACGGATGGCTGAAATACAGCGATTATATGTTTTATGTGCGAAATACCAGAAAAATCAGAAAAGAAGTGAAACAAACCATGGCAGACATGCGGAAAATGCTGGAGGACGGTGAAGGCACGCCAAACGCTAGCTTTGTCAACTGCCGACACTGTATCTGCAACGGCACCGTATGTCCCTATGGGCAATATCATAGAAACGGAGGGGAAGTATGAAACTTCCTGTTGAAAAAAATCAGACCTACACCATGTCCATTACAGACATCGGTACCAATGGCGAAGGCATTGGGCGCATTGACGGCTATACGGTCTTTGTGGAAGGCGCCCTGCCGGAAGAGGTCATCAAAGTCCTCATCGTCAAAACAAAAAAACATTTCGGTTACGGGAAACTGCTGGAAATTCTGGAGCCTTCCCCCCATCGGGTAACCCCCGCCTGTCCTGTTGCAGCAAAATGCGGCGGTTGCCAGTTGCAGCATCTTTCTTATGAAGGACAGCTTTCTTTCAAAACCAAAAAAGTCAAAGACCATCTGGAGCGTATCGGTGGTTTTTCCGGCATTTCCGTAGGCTATGCCAAAGGTATGGAAGAACCTTGGCGTTACCGCAACAAAGCCCAGTTCCCTGTGGGCGGCAAAACCGGCGAACCGGAAATCGGCTTTTATGCAAAACGCAGTCATCGCATCATTGATACCCCAGTATGTATGCTGCAAAACAAAATCAATGACCAGATTGTAAAGATCATTCGTGCATTTCTGACGGAATACGAAATTCCCCTTTATGATGAAACCATCCATCACGGTCTGGTGCGTCATATCCTGACTCGTATCGGCAGACGTACTGGAGAAATCATGGTTTGTCTGGTAGTAAACGGCAGAAAACTGCCGCACTGCGATGTATTGGTAGAACGTTTGCATGAAATCGAAGGCATGACATCCATCGTATTAAATGTAAACACGGCACAAACCAATGTAATCTTAGGAACGGAAGTCCATGTACTTTGGGGTAAAGAAACGATTCGGGACTACATCGGAGATGTACAATTTGAAATTTCTCCCCTATCCTTCTATCAGGTAAATCCTTTGCAGACACAGGTGCTTTACCAGACAGCTCTGGATTTTGCGGAGCTGGAAGGTAACGAAACGGTACTGGATCTGTACTGTGGCATCGGCACTATTTCCTTGTTCTTTGCCCAGAAGGCAAAACATGTTTTCGGCGTAGAAATCGTACCGGAAGCCATTGCTGACGCCAAGAGAAATGCCGCTCTCAACGGCATGAACAACGCAGATTTTGCCGTTGGTGCCGCAGAAGATGTCATTCCCAGACTTTATGAAGAAAAAGGCATCACCGCTGACGTGGTAGTGGTAGACCCTCCTCGAAAAGGCTGTGACAGTGTCCTTCTGGATACCATTGCTGCTATTTCTCCAAAGAAAGTAGTTTATGTATCTTGCGATTCCGCCACATTGGCACGAGATCTGGCATATCTTTGTCCGAAAGGCTATACCATCGAAAAAGTACAGGTGGTGGATATGTTCCCTCATACGGTGCATGTGGAAACAGTGGTTTTGCTTTCCAAAAAAAGCATTCGACATTAAAAACTGTGGAAGCAATAAACGATGCTTAAGACGTTTGAAATAATATAAGGAAGTAGACATGGATGATATTAAGGAAATAAAAGACCTATTCCAGTTCATTTTACAGGCAGATGATATAGGGCATGATTCAAGTTTTGGATCAGATATTATTATTCCCGTATATGATATATCGCCTGAAGAATTCTTGGCTTTTGCAGAAAATGCAATTTCATCTGGCACAAAAGAAGGGCTTGTAAATGCTACTTCTAATCTAAAACGAGCATTAGATTGCGAAATGGATATGTTTTTTGAATGCATTAACTTAAAAAGGATTATTGATAAAAATAATCTGAAGTTTGCAAGAAAAACTCAATTTTTAGCTGATATAGGATTGTTCCCTATTGAATCTATAAATAAATTAAATTTGATGAGAAATAAACTGGAACATGAATATAAAATACCAGAAATTTCTGATTTGCTTGTATATTACGAATTAGTATGGAGTATAGTAAAAATATTAGATTTGCACCTTGAATTATTATATATAAATGGTGAAATCAATTTAGAACTTTACATCAAAAATAATGAATACTATTTTACAATGCAACATGATGTAAAAGAATGTAAATTTAAATTTGAAGTAATAGATAGAACTAAGGGGAACGAAAACTTAACAAAGCAGTTAAATGTTCACTTAAAAGACCTAAACGATGCATGCGATTTTATAAAAGCATTTAATTTCTACCTATTTTCCATGCAATACTTCAATAATGGAAATATTGATTTATATAAGAAAAAAATCAGAAACTTGTATAAAAATTTTGAACTTAATCATATGTGGCTTTAAGAGCATCATTTTAGAAAAATCATAAGTTTTTTAAATGTGTTTTAGCCGCAGTAAGGTAATACAAATTCTATAACAATACTGTGTTGCCTTCCAAATCTTCCATTGATATTTGTAAATATTATAATCACATCAAAAAAAGCATCAGGATAACCTGATGCTTTTTTCATACAATTCCAAATATTTATTCCCAAGTCATTTCCGGATGTTCCGCATCCAAAAATCCTACCAATGTTTCACAGCCAAATACATCTTTCAACTTCTGTTCCAGTTCATCCCGCGCTGCCAAAACTTCCGCTTTATTAAAATCTGTAAAACCATCAATGGGGAAAAATACATAGGATGTTTCCGGCTCAATTTCCCCGTGTTTGCTCTGACGCCATGTCCAACGGCGAGTACGAATCTGGCTGCCTGCGGCATATACCACTTCCCCATCATCCAGAATTTCTTCTTCTGTGCCGCCAAAAGGCAGGAAGGTGTCTCCCGCATGGGACATCCGTACACTGATGCCCTCTGTCACATCTTTCAGGTCATGGGCACCCATGGGCAGTGTGTATTTCAAAGAAACAGCGTTGCCCAAATCCACCACAGGATTGATATGCGGCATACCCTTGCCCTTGGCAATGCGCGTAAACAATGCTTCAATGGAACACATGTATTTATTGGGGTTGATGCCAAGGGCGCGGAATGCTTCCCGATAAGGCAGAATCCCCTCTTCTTCTTTTACTTTTTTGCCTTCAAAACGCTGTGCAGCTGTTTGGATGCCTTCTTCCAGCCAGTCATAAATCTGAGGGTAATCCTTTGTATTGTCAATTCCTTTCGCAACCACTACGCCAAAACAAGCGTTGGGCAGTTTTTCAAAAATCTCCTGTTCAACTTTAAAATGCATATTTCATTCCTCCTTTGTATCTTCATGTGACAGGAATGCTGATTTCTGTCACAAATTTTTCCGTATCATTGGTAAGACCATAATCAATCATGGTAATTTCTCTGGAAAATCCATTGACTTTCAGTTTGTGTTCCTCCACATAATCCATGAGCTTTTCATACTGTTCCGCCGCTTCCATATGACCGCCTCGAAAACGTATGGAAACACATAATGTTTCCGGCAAAATTTCTGTATCACCGCTGAATGCATCTTCTTCATCCAGCATCAGAAAAACTCTGTCATACTGCCCAAAATCTCTTGCAGTCAGATGTTCTTCGGAAATACCCACACCTACTTTTCCCAGAAAAATCAACGCTTCCGCCTGCTGTTGTTCCAATTTTTTCAAAGGTTCTTCAATATCCAATAATCCTTGTATCTTCAGGGAGTCTTTCACCCACACAATACGGCAGGCTTTTTTCTGCACCAATTTCACAACATCAAAAACAGATTCCTTTGCATCTGCAATCTGGCGCAGACGATTATCTATTTTTTGCTCAATGCATTTCAAACGTTTCTGCTTTTCCATGACCGCTCGTTTCTGTTGAAGTAGTTTTTCCTCCATACGTTCCACATCCCGATTTTCCATAAAATCCGAAATTTCTTGCAGCGGCATGTCCAATGCCCGCAGATAACGAATGGTATTGAGCACTTCAAACTGTCTGGTGCTGTAATAACGGTAACCACTTTCCGGATCAATGTATTCCGGCGTCAAAAGTCCAATGGCTTCATAATGGCGCAGACTGCTGACACTAAGATGAAACATTTTTCCTATGGTTCCAATGGAAAACAACCCTGCTCTATCCATGATGCCACCCTCCTTTTGATATAGATAATCCCATCATAAACTCTACAATAGATGTAGAGTCAAGAATCTTAATACTTTTCTCATTTAAAATTCATATGCTGCTTCAAAATCTATGTATTTTTATCCATACAAAAGGTATTATACCATAACTTTTTCAAATATTGGTATTTTTTCACCAGAAACCACATGGAAAAATCGCTGACTTTTCTATGGCAAAAGAAATTCCTCCAGTAAAATATACATTTTTTGAGAAAAACATTTGGAGAACAGTGACATTGACAGAAAAAATAAATCATCCTATACTTTGATTACAACTGAATATGTATACAGGGGAGCTTGAAAACAGGCTGAGAGGAAGGTGTTGCCTTCGACCCTTGAACCTGATTTGGATAATGCCAACGTAGGAAAGACAAGATACTTATGGGAGATACCGAATGAGGTATTTCCCTTTTTTATTTGTAAAAAATTTATATTTATCACGGAAGTTCGTTTCAGGTCTTTGCCCGAAACCTTCAAGCGGTATATTGGGGGCACCACCTTATACCGCTATATAAAACAACGCTGTAACGAAAGGAGAAATGAAACATGAACACAGCATTGACCACTGCAAAGTTTCTTTGCAACGGAGGCGCCGGAATCCATACATATTTTTCACGGAATTTGCCCTTTATGGACAAACTTTCCGCAGTATGCCGCCGGCACAGCCACCATCCCAAACCAGCAGAAATTTATGATTTTTACGGTCATCCACCAAGATCTGTTTTTTAAACAAATCATTTATCACAAAATCAATCATCTGCTGAAAGGAAGGAATATATTATGAGAAACTACACAACACAAATGGACGCCGCAAGAAAAGGCATCATCACACCGGAAATGAAGGCTGTTGCCGCAAAGGAATACCGCACCGAAGAAGAAATCAGAGATCTCGTGGCAAAAGGTCAAGTTGTCATCTGCGCAAATAAACTTCACACCTGCACCGACCCCAACGGGGTTGGCTCCATGCTGCGGACAAAAATCAATGTGAATCTGGGCGTATCCAGAGATTGCAAAGACTACGACATTGAAATGCAGAAAGTCATGGCAGCAGTCAATATGGGCGCTGAAGCCATTATGGATTTATCCTCCCATGGCAATACTCAGCCCTTCCGCAGAAAACTTACCAGTGAATGTCCTGCCATGATCGGCACCGTTCCTGTATATGACAGTGTCATCCATTATCAGAGAGATCTGGCTACCCTGACTGCCAAAGATTTTATTGATGTGGTTCGCCTCCACGCAGAAGACGGCGTAGACTTCGTCACACTCCACTGCGGCATCACACGGAAAACCATTGAACAGATCAAAAAGCATAAAAGAAAAATGAACATCGTTTCTCGTGGCGGCTCTCTTGTTTTCGCTTGGATGAGCATGACTGGCGAAGAAAATCCCTTCTACGAATACTTTGATGAAATTTTGGAAATCTGTCGGGAATATGATGTTACCATTTCCCTTGGCGATGCCTGCCGTCCCGGCTGTCTGGCAGACGGCAGCGATGTATGTCAGATTGAAGAACTGGTACGTCTGGGCGAATTGACCAAACGCGCTTGGGAAAAAGATGTTCAGGTTATGGTTGAAGGCCCCGGACATATGCCTATGGATCAGATTGCTGCCAACATGAAAATTCAGCAGACCATCTGTATGGGCGCACCTTTCTATGTGCTTGGCCCCATCGTAACAGATATCGCTCCCGGTTATGACCATATTACTGCTGCCATCGGCGGTGCAATCGCAGCCGCTTCCGGCGCTGCTTTCCTGTGCTATGTAACCCCTGCGGAACATCTGGCACTGCCAAACGTAGACGATGTCAAACAGGGAATCATTGCTTCCCGCATTGCCGCTCATGCTGCGGATATTGCGAAAAAGGTTCCTCATGCACGAGACCTGGACGATGCCATGGGTGACGCCAGAAGAACTTTCGACTGGGAAAAACAGTGGGAATGCTCCATCGATCCGGAAACAGCAAAACAAATCCGTAACGACCGTGCACCTGAACATGAAGATTCCTGCTCTATGTGTGGAAAATTCTGCGCTGTCAGAAGCATGAATAAAGCACTGAACGGGGAATATATTGATATTCTGTAAAATATAAAAAAACAGCATCGGAAAAGCAACTTCCCCTTAAGAAAACATTAATTTTCCTTTTTCTTAATTTCTTAAGGGGAATTGCGACGGCTGTCTTCATAAGAAAACATAACAAATAAAATCTTAATAAAAAATAAGAAAGCCAAAATCCTTTGAAATGATAAGGATTTTGGCTTTCTTTGTTTTCTTATGAAGATACCTCTAAATCCGATGCTGTTTCTTTTTTACACTTCTTTCAATTCAACCAGACCCTGTTCATACATCCGTTGGAGGGATTTCAAAATCCCTACTTTCGCATGATACCAAGTCAAACCACCCTGGAAGTAAACAGAGTAAGGCGCACGCAGAGGGCCATCGGCACTCAGTTCAATGGAAGAACCCTGCACAAAAGCCCCTGCTGCCATGATGACATCGCAGTTGTAACCAGGCATTGCGTAAGGTTCGGGGCGCACATAGCTGTCCACAGGTGCAGCTGCCTGAATCCCTTCACAGAAAGCAATGAGTCTTTCCGGTGTGCCCAGTTCCACTGCCTGAATGATGTCATGACGGCTTTCTGTGCTGTTAGGAATTACTTTAAAGCCCAGTCTTTCATAGATATTTGCCGCAAAGATAGCACCTTTCAGCGCACCAGCTGCAACAGTGGGAGAAAGGAAAAATCCCTGATACAAAGAACGCATAACATCCAGGCTGGCACCAACTTCCTGTCCCAAGCCAGGTGCGCTCAAACGATAAGCACAACGGTCAATGCAGTCCTGTCTGCCGCAAATATAACCGCCCACAGGCGCCAGACCACCACCAGGGTTTTTGATAAGAGAACCAACGATCATGTCTGCCCCTACATCAGAAGGTTCCTGGATTTCCACAAACTCACCATAGCAGTTATCTACCATACAAATCACATCGGGCTTAACACTCTTCACAAATGCAATCAATTCCCCAATACGTTCAACGGAAAATGTAGGACGCATCTGATAGCCTTTGGAGCGCTGGATGGTCACCAGTTTTGTTTTTTCATTGATGGCTTTGCGAATGTTTTCATAGTCAAAAGCACCATCTTCAAGCAAGTCTACCTGACGGTAGGAAACGCCATATTCTGCCAGAGAACAGGGAGATTTGCGAATACCAATGACTTCTTCCAATGTATCATAAGGTTTGCCTACGGGAGAAAGCAGTTCATCTCCGGGCAGCAGGTTCGCGGAAAGGGCAATTGCCAGAGCGTGGGTACCGCATGTAATCTGCGGACGAACCAATGCTGCTTCTGTATGGAATGCTGCCGCATACACCTGTTCCAGCACTTCACGGCCCTGATCATTATAACCATAGCCAGTGGAGCCAGCAAAGCATTCTGCGCTGACACGATGTTTTTGCATAGCTGCCAGAACTTTTGCCTGATTGTATTCAGCAACCACGTCGATTTTTTCAAAACGTTCCTTCAAATCCTTCAAAACCTTTTCACCAAAGGCTTCTACTTCCGGGGAAATCCCCAGCATACCATAAATCTGTTCCATGTTCCTTTACTCCTTTATATTTCTCGTTACATTCATCAATTCTACCCGTCCGCTATGGTCGGGAGATAATATCAAATCTGCTGTGCCTCTTTCCCCTGTCTGAGGCAGTACAACAGGAATCTGTTTCAATGTTTCGCCTTTCAGCAGACGTTTCACTTTAGGTGCATCCAACAATATTCCATAAGGCTCCGTGCTATCTTTCCATAAAGAAAATTTACAGCCACTTTTCCATTCCGTACAGTAATAGGAACGACTGTTTTCCAATATCTTACCTTTGCCACAAAGTGGACATTTTCCCAAGCCCTGTACACGGCTTCTTTTGCCTCGCGGACGTTCCGCTTCAAAAACAACATCTTTTTTATGCTGTGCCGCATCATCTACCAAAAATCGTACATACCGTCGGATGCTTTCCAGAAAACGCTCTTCTGTCATTTTTCCTTTGGCAATGGAAGAAAGCCCTTTTTCCCATTTTCCTGTTGTCTGGGGGGAGCGTAGTTCTTCTGGCACAACAGCAATGAGTTTCTGCCCTTTTTCCGTGGGAACCAGCGTCTTTCCTTTTCGCATAATATATCCCACAGAAAGGAGCCGTTCAATGATGGCGGCTCTTGTGGCAGGTGTGCCCAGACCGCTGTCCTTCATCTGTTCTTTCAGTTCCTCATCCTCCACAAAACGCCCAGCGTTTTCCATGGCGGACAACAGTGTACTTTCTGTATAGGGTGGAGGTGCCTTGGTTTTCTTGTCCAGCACCTTGGTGCGCTTTGCAATAACAGGTTGCTGTTCCGTCAATGGCGGCAGCTGCTGTTCTTCTTCTTTTTCTGTCTTGTTTTTGCGGATTTCCGACAACAGCGCCTTTTCTACGGCCTGCCATCCTTCCTGCAAAACAGTCTTACCTTTTGACAAGAAGGTATCCAGCCCCACTTTGGTATAAACCTTTGTGGCTTCATATACATAGGCTGGATAAAACACCGCCAGAAATCTAGCAGCCACCAGTGAAAACACCTTATTTTCCTCCGGTGTCAGATGGTCTGTTCGCAAACGGGTATCCGTAGGGATAATGGCATGGTGGTCTGTTACTTTGCTGTTGTCAATGATACGTTTTGACAAGGGCAATTTTTCTTTTGCCAGAACTTCCGCCGCATAGGGATAAAACTCCGGCACATCTTTCAAGCGCCCCAAAGTCTGTTTGATCTTCCCCACCATATCATCGCTGAGATAACGGCTGTCCGTACGAGGATAAGTGATCATTTTCCGCTTTTCGTATAAGGACTGGGCAATATCCAGTGTCTTTTTTGCGGAAAATCCAAATTTTCGGTTACATTCCCGCTGTAATTCTGTCAAATCATAAAGCAGTGGCGGCAACTGGCGTTTTTCCTCTTTCACGATTTCAGAAACAATTCCTCGCTGCCCCTTCACTCTTTCTGCAATCTGTTCCGCTTTTTCCCGCAGATCCAGACGGGTATTTTCTTTTTCGTCGATCCAAAAACCCGTATACTGTTCAAAATCCGCCTGCACCTCGAAATAATCCTGCGGCACAAAGGCGTCAATTTCTTTTTGCTTTTCTACAATCAGCGCCAATGTTGGTGTCTGCACCCTTCCGATACTGAGCAATGCTCCATACCGAATGGTGTAAGCACGGGAAGCATTCATTCCCACCAGCCAGTCTGCTTCTGCACGGCATCTGGCAGAATGATACAGCAGATCATAATGACTGCCGTCCTGCAAATGGGCAAATCCTTCCCGAATGGCTGTCTCCGTCATACTGGAAATCCACAGCCTCCGAAAAGGTTTCCGGCATTGGGTAATCTCGTATATATAGCGAAAAATCAATTCCCCTTCCCGCCCACTATCGGTAGCGCAGATGATTTCGTCAATTTCCCGACTGTGCATAAGTTTGTGCAGCACCTTCAACTGACTGCGTGTTTTTTTGATGGCTTCCAGTTTCATAGAATCAGGAAGAATGGGAAGTGTTTCAAAATTCCATTTTTTATACTTCACGTCATAGGCTTCCGGTTCCGCCAGAGTGACCAGATGCCCGATTGCCCAGGAAACCACATAGTTTTCCCCAGTGAGGTATCCTTCATTTTTGCCGGATACCCCAAGAGTCTTGGCAATATCCCTTGCCACAGAAGGTTTTTCGGCAATGACCAGTGTTTTTCCCATGTTCTTCCTCCTTTCTGCCACATTATTTCAGTATAGCATTCTGTATACGAAAAATCAAACAAAATCCACGGTTTTCCCCTTTTTTCAGGACTTACGCCCTTTTCGTTGACAAACAAGCCGCCTTTGCCTTACAATGTAGAAACACTAAGTAAACAAGTATGGAGGATTGTTATGAGACCATATCAAATTATATCCGACAGTTCCTGCGACATTCCCGCAGATCTGCTGCCAAAATTAAACATTGGCATTGTACCTTATTACGCAACTTTTGACACCATCAACTATCATAAAGAACTGCTGGATCTGACACCGGAAGAATTTTACGACAAAGTGAAGGAAGCAAAGGTTTTCCCTAAAACCTCTCTGCCTCCCATTCAGGATTATATTGATGTATTTGAGCCTTATCTGAAAGAAGGCAAAGACATTGTCTGCATGTGTCTGACTGCAAAATTCAGCGGTTCTTTCCAGAGTGCCAATAACGCAAAACAGATTCTGCTGGAAACATATCCTGACAGCCGCATCGAAGTAGTGGACACCATCAGCGTAACTGGCACCCAGGGTATGCTGGTATATGAAGCCTGCCGCATGCGTGACGCCGGATATGATCTGGACAGACTGCTGGAGACACTGGAAGTACAGAAGCAGACCACAAAGATCAACTTTACCGTTGATTCTCTGGACTTCTTGCAGCATGGTGGACGTGTGGGCAAAGCTGCGGCTTTTGCCGGTGCCATTTTGAACATCAAGCCAATCATCGTTATGAAAGAAGGCGAACTGTTCCCGGAAAGCAAAGTCCGCGGACACAAAAAAGCACTGAAAACCATCTTTGACATGACTGTGAAAGAAATCGGCGACCAGAAAGATAAATATACCCTTTGTGTCATCCGCGCCGAAAAAGAACGCCAAGCTGTGGCTGAGGATATCATCGCTCAGCTGAAAGCGGAAGGCTTCTATGTTATGGATACCCCTTGGCCTGTCGGTATCACAATTGGTACCCATTGCGGCCCAACAGCGGTGGGGATTTGTTACATCAAACAGTATGAAAACCGTGATCTTACAATCTAATAACACAAAAAAGTCAGCAGGAATTCATTTCCTACTGACTTTTTTAATAGAAAAACCATTTAATTTTCGTCATTGTATTCGTTAAACACATCTGTATCAATGGCTTTGATAGCAAATGTCTTTTTGACAGTTACCCCAAAATTATATTCCATCATCAAATTTGCCAATTTTCGCCCATCAATCAAAATGATGTGTTGTGTCTGGGCATAGGCAATGGCATGGGAAGAAAATTTTGCCGTCGTAACAAACAATCCTTTTCCACCTTTTCCGGCAATTGCTCCCACAAAGCTTTGAATTTCTGGTCTTCCAACAGTTTTATCCCTATCCCATTTTTTTGCCTGAATATAAATCAGATCAAAACCAAGCTTGTCCTCCATAATGATGCCATCGATTCCTTCATCTCCCGTAATACTGGTCGTTCTGCCAGCATTCTCAAAAGCACCATATCCCATCTTTGCAAGCAAATCTAATATCATTTTTTCAAAGGCAACCGGCGAAATACGCATAACCTCATCCAATATCTCGTCTGCTAAATTATTATTCATTTTTTCAAAAGCCTCTGCAAAGGTATCTTCCGGTGTATTTTCATCAGCATCTGACTGCTGTTCAGAATCTACATTCTTCCCCAAAAATTGCTGAAATTCAGGAAATCTCTTTAAATATTGATTATTCAATACATCTGGTGCATCTTTCAACACATCCAAACCTCGCTGTGTAATCTGATAAATACCTCTTGATGTATTCTCTATCAAAATTGCATTCTTTAAATACAAAAGCGCCCAAGCGTTTCAATTTGTAAAAACCGTCTGCCCTCCACTTGCCAATTTTTCTATAATATCTTCTTCTTTCAACGAAAAATATTTCTGGGTGTACTGTTTAATTTCTTTTATGGAATGTGCCTTACCATCCTGTAAGAAAAGTAAAATGGGTTTATAAAATGCTTGATATTTTGGTAAATCCATAAGCTTCCCCTCTGTTTCTTATTATTTCTTTTATCCTACCACAAAAGATATTCTTTTGCAAAAAAACAGACGGCTTTCTCAAGCCGTCTGTTTCATTTCATTCTATTTTTTCTTATTTATCTCTCAGCTGTGCGCCCAGTTCTTTTGCCAGACCATCCAGAATTGCCTGCATGCTGTCTGCAACGTCAGCATCGGCCAATGTACGTTCTGCGCTGCGGAAAGAAATGGAGTAAGCCACAGATTTATAACCTTTTTCGATCTGCTCACCCTGATATACGTCGAACAGTTTTACTTCTTCCAGATATTCACCGCCGTTTTTGCGGATTTCATCTGCAATCTGTTTTACTGTTACGTCTTCTTTCACCAACATTGCGATATCTCTGGTGATAGCAGGGAATTTAGGCAGAGGTTTATAAACATTTACCATGTTGGAAGCTTTGATCAGTTCTTCCATATTCAGCACTGCCAGATATACTTTTGTACCGATGTTATAGTTCTTTGCAACGGTAGGATGCAGTTCACCCAGGTAACCAACATTCACGCCGTCAACGATTACAGAAGCAGTTCTGCCGGGATGCATCCAAGACAGTTCTGTTTCTACTGTATATTCTGCTCTGTCGCCGATACCCAGTACAATCATCAGATGTTCTACAACACCTTTGATGTCATAGAAATCCATTTTGCCGTACATACCTACTGTCAGTGTAGGGATTTCATCAGGCAGTTCTGTTACAGGCACTGCTTTGGGCAGGTATACTCTTGCTACTTCAAAGATACCAGCGCTTTCATTTCTTCTGTTATAGTTAGTAGACAGAGAGTTCAGGATACCATTGATGGAAACGGTACGCATTACGCTGAAGTCTTCCCCCAGAGGGTTGGAGATTGTAACTGTCTGACGCAGTTTGCTGTCTGCGGGGATCAGCAGTTTATCGAATACCTTAGGGCTTTCGAAGCTGTATGTCATACCTTCGCACAGACCTTCTGCAATCATAGTGTCTTTTACCAGTGTAGTGATGTTCTGTGCATAAGTCTTTTTACCAACGGTAGGTGTACCAGAAGCCAGTGTGGGTTCGATCTTGTCATAACCATAGAAACGTGCAATTTCTTCCGCCAGGTCAGCCTGTGCTTCCAGGTCAGGACGGAATGTAGGAACAGTTACTTTATGGTTTACAGGGTCTACTTTCAATTCGATACGTTCGAAGATCTGCTGCATTTCTTCTTCGGAAATGTCTGTGCCCAGGAATTTGTTGATCCATTCGGGGGAGTAAGACAGTTCCCATGTTTCTCTCTTATTAGGATAGCAGTCTACAACACCAGGAACAACTTCGCCGCAGCCCAGCATTTCAACCAGCTGTGCAGCTCTGTTGACAGCATCCAGAGCCAGGTTAGGATCCAGACCTTTTTCGAATTTGCTGGAAGCGTCTGTACGCAGACCAACTTTCTTTGCTGTGATACGAATGTTAGGGCCGTCGAAAACTGCGGATTCGAACAGAACAGCTTCTGCACTTTCGCTGATCTTGGAGTTTTCACCACCCATTACGCCTGCAATCGCAACAGCTTTTTCAGGGTCGGAAATTACCAGCATGGAAGGATCCAGCTGACGTTCTACGCCGTCCAGTGTTGTAATTTTTTCGCCTTCGTTTGCGTTTCTTACGATGATATGTCTGTCTTTGATGGTGTCAACGTCGAAAGCGTGCATAGGCTGACCCATTTCCAACATTACATAGTTGGTAATATCTACGATATTATTGATGGGACGAACCCCTGCGGCACGCAGTCTCTTACGCATCCAACGAGGAGAAGGAGCGATTTTTACATTTTTGATGGCTCTTGCCACATAACGAGGGCACAGTGTAGGATTTTTGATTTCAACGGAAATCAGATCTTCTGTTTTGCCTTCTGCTTCTTCTTTTACTGTGATAACAGGGGGACAGAAAGGAATTTTGTATGTTGCAGCCGCTTCTCTTGCAATACCCAGAATGCTGAAGCAGTCAGGACGGTTGGAAGTGATTTCGTATTCTACAACATCATCTTTCAGATCCAGTACATCTGCAACGTCTTTGCCCAGTTCTACGGGTTCAGGGAAAATATAAATGCCGTATTCAGGTGCTTCGGGGAAATCATATCTGTCGAAGCCCAGTTCTTCGATGGAGCAAAGCATACCTTCGGAAGAAATACCTCTCAGATCGCCTGTATGAATTTCTTTGCCGCCAGCGATAACGGAATTATCCAGTGCAACAGGAACATAGTCACCAACATTTACATTAGGTGCGCCTGTTACGATAGTCAGATCTTTGCCTGCGCCAATATCGATGGTGCAAACCACCAGTTTATCTGCGTGAGGGTGTTTTTCAATAGCTTTGATATAACCTGTCACAATGTTTTTCAGTTCCCCAGCCATAGAAGTTACGCCTTCTACTTTGGAACCGCTCATTGTGATATCTTCCATATAATCTTTCACCGGTGCTGTCACCGCTGCATATTCTTTTAACCATGACATAGGTACATCCATGTTACTGATTCTCCTTTCAAATGCAAATACTCAAATCTATTAGAACTGTTTCAGGAATTTCATATCGTTTTCGAACAGCAGACGCAGGTCTGTGATGCCGTAACGCTGCATTGCAACACGTTCCAGACCCATACCGAATGCGAAACCGCTGTATTCGTCAGGATCGATACCGCTCATTTTCAGAACTTTGGGATGTACCATACCGCAGCCCAACAGTTCGATATAGCCTTCGCCTTTACATACGCGGCAGCCTTTACCGCCACATGCGAAGCAAGTTACGTCCATTTCTGCACTGGGTTCTGTGAAAGGGAAATGGTGAGGACGGAAACGAACTTTTGTATCTTCCCCGAACAATTCTTTCGCAAATACAACCAGCGCGCCTTTCAGGTCACCCATAGTGATATTTTTATCTACAACCAGACCTTCCAGCTGATGGAATACAGGAGAGTGAGTTGCGTCTACTTCGTCGGAACGGTAAACAGCACCGGGACATACCATACGGATGGGCAGTTTGCCTTTTTCCATGGTACGAACCTGCATAGGAGATGTCTGGGTACGCAGCAGGATGTCGCCGCCGATGTAGAAAGTATCCTGTTCATCTCTTGCGGGATGGTTTTTAGGAATGTTCAGTGCTTCAAAGTTGTAGTAGTCTTTTTCTACTTCAGGGCCTTCTGCCACTTCGTAGCCCATACCCATGAAGATGCTGCAGATTTCATCTGTAACGATGCTCATAGGATGTCTGTGACCTTCTGCTCTTGCTCTGCCGGGCATGGTAACGTCGATTTTTTCTTTTTCCAGACGATGTGCCATTTCTGCTGCTGCCAGACGGTTCTTTGCTTCATCCAGCATTTTTTCCAGATTCTGACGTACATCGTTTGCCATCTGACCGATGATGGGGCGTTCTTCTGCGCTGAGTTTGCCCATTTCTTTCAAAATGGCTGTCAATTCGCCTTTTTTGCCCAGGTATTTTACTTTCAGATCATCAATGTCTTTCATTTCTTTTGCTTCCTGGAAAGCGGCCATGGCTTTTTCCTGAATGGCTTTTAATTTTTCCTTCATTGTCCTTTTCTCTCCTTTTTTCTATCTGATATTGATTGACGTTTCACTGCAAAAAAAATAGCCTTCAATCCCAATAGGGACGAAGACTTCCGTGGTACCACCCAAATTCCTGCTAACACAGGCACTCTGATGCGTAACGTGCATGAAACGGATTTCCCTACGCTTGCCATAGGCACTTCAGGAAATCGGCTCCGGTGGGAACTTCCGCAAACTCTCCAGACCAAAAACGCTTTCAGCCGATGACGTTTTCTCTCTGAGGCGGCGCATCTGCGTACTTTTCACCTTCATAGCCTTTCGACTATTAACAATGACCACATTATAACACACTGTAACAGAAAGTCAAGGGGGAATGCCGGGAGAATTTTGGGTGGTCATGCAAAAAAATTCACCTTTTCTTTCTATTTTTATAAGTTTATCACAATTCGCCGCTATCCTCCTGATTTCGCCTTGCTTTTTGTATGCAAAACTGGTATAGTTATTGTCTGCGGTTTTTTTCCGCTATGCGCTTTAATCGGGAAGTTTTATCATTGCCAAAGCGCTGAAATATAGGTTTTGAGTCGAAAGAAAACATCTTTCAACGGGTTCTGTGGGTTTTCTTCGGCTTTGTAAAGAAAATAAAGAAAGGAAAATCACATGGAACATTTAAGATTTGAAGACATGCAGTTATCCAAAGAAATTTACCAGGCTGTACTGGATATGGGTTTTGAAGAAGCAACTCCCATCCAGTCCCAGGCAATCCCTCTGGTAAAAGCAGGCAAAGACATCATCGGTCAGTCTCAGACAGGTACCGGCAAGACAGCCGCATTCGGCATTCCTTGTCTGGAACGCATCGATCCCGATGACCGCCGTTTGCAGGCACTGATCCTCTGCCCTACCAGAGAACTGGCCATCCAGGTCAGCGAAGAATTCCGGAAACTGCTAAAATACAAAGACAACATCCGCGTTGTGCCTATTTACGGCGGACAGCCCATTGACCGTCAGATCTTAGCACTGAAAAAAGGCGCGCAGGTTGTCATTGGTACACCCGGCCGTGTTATGGATCACATGCGCCGTCGCACACTGAAAATGGAAACCGTACAGATGATGATTCTGGACGAAGCGGACGAAATGCTGGATATGGGCTTTAGAGAGGACATTGAAACCATTCTGGTGAAAATCCCCGAAGACCATCAGACACTGCTGTTCTCCGCTACCCTTTCTCCTGAAATTCTGGACATCACCAGACGTTTCCAGAGAGATCCTGAATATGTAAAAATCGTTCGGAAAGAACTGACTGTTCCCAATATTGAACAGTATTACTTTGACGTAAAAGAAAAAACAAAACTGGAAGCCCTGACTCGTATCATCGACGTATATATGCCCAATCTGGCTATGGTATTCTGCAACACCAAAAAACGCGTGGACGATCTGGTGGAACTGCTCCAGGGCCGCGGCTACTTTGCAGAAGGTCTCCATGGTGACCTGAAACAGGCACAGCGTGACAAAGTTATGCAGAAATTCCGCAACGGCACCATCGAAATTCTCGTTGCCACAGACGTAGCGGCAAGAGGTATCGACGTAGACGATATTGACATCGTATTCAACTACGACGTTCCTCAGGATGAAGAATACTATGTGCACCGTATCGGCAGAACTGGTCGTGCCGGCAGAAGCGGCAAAGCCTTCACTTTCTGCGTAGGCAAGGAAATCTACAAACTGCGTGACATCATGCGCTACACCAAAACAAAGATCATTCAGCAGAAACTGCCTACCCTCAGCGATGTGGAAGAAATGAAAACAAACATCTTCCTGGAAAAAATCAAAGAAACCATCCAGGAGGGTCATCTGGTAAAATATATCAATCTGGTAGAACGCCTCATGAAAGACGACTATGCAGCTATGGATATTGCCGCTGCTCTGCTGAAACACAATTTGGCAGATGTGCGCACCGACGATATGGACATCATGGACGACATCAACTTCAACGGCACCGAAATGTACGGCGGCGAAGGTGAAAAAATGGTACGTCTGTTCATCAGCGCCGGCAAGAAAAACAAAATCCGTGCCAAAGACATCGTCGGCGCCATTGCCAACGAAGCAGGCGTTCCCGGCAAAGAACTGGGGGCCATTGACCTGTTCGATGACTATACCTTCGTAGATGTACCCAAGGAATATGTAAAAGACATCCTTTACGGCATGAAAAACTGCAAAATCAAAAACAAACGGGTACACATTGAAATTGCCAAAAAAGAAAAAGGCAAAAAAAGATAGAAACACAAAAGCATCTATCTCAAATTAGGAGCTTCTTCATAAGAAAACAAAGAAAGCCAAAATCCTTATTCATCCAAAGGATTTTGGCTTTCTTATTTTTACTGAGATTTTATCAGATATGTTTTCTTCTGAAGATAGCCGCCGCAATTCCACTTAAAAATCAATAAAACCGAAAAACAATGTTTTTTAAGTGGAAGTTGCTTTAGATAGATGCTTTTTCATTTCAAAGAAATTCATCCTTTTTATTTTTTATCTAAAAAACGCGCCACCACATAAGCAATGACAGTCAATACAACTGCTATCAGAATATGGAGCATAACACTAATGCCAAAAAACATACTGCGATGCTCTGCGTCACTGAGAATAGATGGCATTGCAAAAAGGCTGATTGTAACAGAAATGACTGTGGAAGTCAATGGTGCCATCCAAAGATATTTTCTTTTCCAAAAGAAAAAGAAGATCACAGATACAATGGGAATGATACAAAATACAGATAAATTCCACCAGTTCATAAACATCCCCCTTCCTTCTTCTTTCCTTCTTCTCTTAATTTCATCATACCTGAAAAGCACATACAAAGCAATCTTTTCGCCACCTTGTCCAACGCTTTTCTCCAACAAAAAAGCTGAAATCTTTGCAATATAAAAGATTCCAGCTTTCTTCCAAGATTTTATTCTGTTTCCTGCAATTCTTCCCGCAGTCTTTCCACAAACTGCCGTTCCTTTACGGTCAGTTCTGCTGTTTCCAGCAAATCCGGGCGCTTTTTCACCGTACGGATGAGAGACTGTTCTCTGCGCCATTTGGCAATATTGGCATGGTGTCCGCTCAGAAGGATTTCCGGTACTTCTTTCCCATGAAATACGGGGGGACGGGTATACTGGGGATATTCCAGCAGCCCATCAGAAAAACTTTCATCGGCAAAAGAATCCTCTTTACCTAACACACCAGGTACCAGACGGGATACAGCATCAATGATGGTGATTGCCGCCAATTCTCCCCCTGTCAGAACGAAATCCCCCAGAGAAATTTCATCTGTGACAATTTCTTCAATGATTCTTTCATCAATGCCTTCATAGTGCCCGCAGAGGAACACCAGATTTTCTTCCTTGGACAATTCTTCCGCAATGCGTTGGGTAAAAGGTCTGCCCTGGGGTGTCATATAAACCACCCTTGCGCCTTTTGCCTTTTCCGCAATGCTCTGATAAGCATCATAAATGGGCTGTGCCTGCATAACCATGCCAGCGCCGCCGCCATAGGGATAATCGTCCACATGTTTCTGTTTGTTCAGTGTATAATCCCGAATGTTGATGGCTTCCACGGAGATATGTCCTTCTTTCTGGGCACGTCCCATAATGCTGTGAGAAAGGGTCTGCTGGATCATTTCAGGAAACAGTGTCAGTACAAAAAACTGTTTCATTTATCTCAATCCTTCCAGCAGTTTTACAGTCATAACGCCGTTTTCCAAATCTACATTCTTGATGCAGTCTTTGATAGCAGGCAGGAGAAGTTCTTTGCCTTTGCCGTCTTTTTTCACCACATACACATCATTGGAGCCGGTAGGGAAAATTTCTGTAATTTCGCCCAGTTCTTCCCCTTCTTCTGTTACCACTTTCAGACCATAGAGGTCGCGGTTGTAGTATTCATCCTCACCCAAAGGGATTGCCATGGCATCAGAAATGAGAATCCGTCCGTTTTTATACAGTTCCGCCACGTTAATATCTGTAATTTCCTTCACGGTCAGCAGCACAAACTGTTTATGGAATGCTACTTTCTGGATATGGAAAGTTTCCCGTTTGCCGCGGATTTCCACAATGATTTCTTTCAGGCGTTCAAAGCGGGAAGGGTCTTCCGTAGTTGGAAATACGCGCATGGTTCCCCGGATACCGTGGGTTCCTGTGATTTTTCCGATTTCAAAATATTGTTCCATGGTTTTTGCACCTCATTTTTTCCGTATAAACAAAATCAGCAGGATGCGCCTGCACCCTGCCGTATACAGCGGTTTCCCTTACTGTACGATTTCTACGATAATCTTTTTATCCTCGTGGATGGCCGCCGCTTTTACCACAGTACGGATTGCTTTTGCAATTCTGCCCTGCTTGCCGATGACCTTACCCATATCTTCAGGGGCAACTTTCAGTTCCAAAATCCAAGCGCGTTCGCCTTCTTTTTCGGAAACCTGCACCTGTTCGGGATGTTCCACTAGATTTTTTGCGATTACTTCCAGTAATTCTTTCATTGCATTGGCCCCCGTTACGAATTATTCGCCGATAACGCCAGCTTTTTTCAGCAGAGCTTTAGCTGTTTCGGAAGGCTGTGCGCCTGTTGCCAGCCATTTGTTAGCTGCTTCTGCGTCAACTTTCAGAACAACGGGTTCCTTTGTAGGATCGTAGTAACCGATTTCGTCGATGGATTTACCGTTTCTGGATGTTCTGGAATCTGCTACAACGATTCTATAGAAAGGAGCTTTCTTTGCACCCAGTCTTTTCAGTCTGATTCTTACTGCCATTTCATTTCACCTCCTGCAAGTGTTCATAAAAAGTTTATCGGAAAAAAGGAAGCTTGCCCTTTTTGCCTTTTTGCATGTTGTTCATCTGCTTCATCATTTTCTTCATTTCTTCAAACTGTTTCAGCAGACGATTGACTTCGGCGATACTTCTGCCGGAGCCGTTGGCGATACGCTTTTTCCGTGGTCCATTGAGGATGGAAGGATTCAGCCGTTCCTCTCTTGTCATGGACTGGATGATGGCTTCTGTTTTCGCCATTTCCTTGGACGGGTCAACGCCGTTTAAGGCTTCGTCCAGATTAAATTTATTCATACCCGGAATCATACCCATCAGATCTTTCAGCGGACCCATTTTCTTGATCTGCTGCATCTGAGAAAGGAAATCCTCCAGTGTGAATTCGTTGGAAAGCATTTTTTTCTGCATTTCCTTGGCTTCCTGCTCGTCGATGTTCTGCTGCACCTTATCAATGAGTGTCAGCACATCGCCCATGCCCAGGATTCTGGAAGCCATTCGGTCGGGATAGAAGGGCTCCAAGTCCTCCATCTTTTCCCCCATACCGATATACTTGATGGGCTTGTTGGTTACGCTTCTGACAGAAAGTGCCGCACCGCCTCTGGCGTCGCCGTCCAGCTTTGTCATGATGATACCATCAATGCCCAGCTGGCTGTCAAAGCTTTCCGCTACGGTTACCGCATCCTGACCAGTCATAGCGTCAACCACCAGAAGGATTTCCTGAGGTTTTACCACTTCCTTGATGTCCTGCAGTTCCTGCATCAGTTCTTCATTGATATGCAGACGACCTGCTGTATCGATGAGGATGACATCATTGCGGTTTTCCGCTGCGTATTCCAACGCTTTCTTGGAAATTTCCACGGGACTGAGTTTGTCCCCCATTTCAAATACGGGAATGTTGTAGTTTTTCCCAACTACCTGCAACTGTTTGATAGCAGCCGGACGATACACGTCGCAGGCTACCAGCAGAGGATTTCTGCCCTGCTTCCGCAGCTGTCCCGCCAGCTTCCCGCTGCTGGTGGTTTTACCGGCACCTTGCAGACCTACCATCATATAAACGGTGGGAGGACGCTTTGCGAAAGTCAACTGACTTTGTGTAGTGCCCATGAGAGAGATAAGCTCCTCATTTACAATCTTAATCACCTGCTGTCCCGGATTCAGGCCTTCCAGCACCTCTGTGCCAACAGCCCGTTCCGTAACAGTCTTGATGAAGTTTTTAACGATTTTAAAGTTTACGTCTGCCTCCAGAAGCGCAATCTTTACTTCCCGCATGGCGGTTTTTACATCTGCTTCTGTCAGCTTGCCTTTGCCCCGCAGCTGCTTGAACACATCCTGCAGCTTATTGGAAAGGTTTTCAAATGCCATAGACCGCCCTCCTCTCAGGATAATATTGCTTCGGCAATCTGTTTCATTTTTTCCAGTTGGCGGATTCTTTTTTCCGAAAGACCCTCTGTTTCCATCTCCTGTAAAATATCCAGCATTTCCCGTACAGATTTTTTCTGTGCCTGAAATCTGGCTACCAGCCCCAGCTTCTGTTCATAATCCATAAGGATTTTTTCTGTCCGCTTCAGCTGATCCCGCACCGCCTGACGGCTGATGGACAATTCCTCTCCGATTTCCGAAAGGGAAAGATCGTCCTGATAGTGCAGATCGAATACCTGTTTTTGTTTCTCTGTCAAAAGCTCACCGTAGAAATCGTAGAGCAGTGTCAGATGTAAGATTTCATCCATGGTCTTTTCCTCCTGTAAAGTAAAATCACTTTACAACCACCTGTGTTATTGTATCCGAAAAGAGGGCGGCTGTCAAGTATTTTTCCTTTACAGAACGTATTTTTTTCAAAACCGTCAGACTGCCTGAAAAATCAACGGTTTTTCGCTTTTTTTATTCCTGCTTACCAACCATTTCATCCAAAAACGCTGCCGCATCCTCCGTTTCGGCTTCCCCTTGGACGATAGCATAACACAAAGCCATATCTCCACCATTTTTCCCCGGCTCCGCCTTACAGGTATATTCTTTTTCCTTTTCTGTCAGCATGGTTGTCACCACTGCGGATTCTCCCGGCAAAATCACTTCCTGCGCCACTTCTTCTTCGTCGCAGAGAATACTTACCTTCAGTTCCGTGTACACATCGCTTTCCGGTCGTGTGTTTCTCACATAAAAATGCAAAGCTTCTCCATCTCATATGTTTCAGAAAATCCACTGCTGCCGCCAGCACTGCCAGAGTTAATCATGGTGTCAGCCATAGCTTCCTGGGCAGCCACTTCTGCCTGCTTTTCTCCGCCGCAGCCTGCCAGCGCAAAAGTCATAACCAACGCCGCCAAAATTCCATACTTTTCATAACTTTTCCCCTTTATAAAAGTTCATATTCTGCTTCCGCTTCTGCTTGACTGGCAAAAATACGGATTTCCTCCGCTTCTTTCACAACAGCCAGCAAATCTGTTTTCGGCGGTTCCAGACCAAAAACCATACCCATTTTCGCTCTTTCTTCTTTTGTTTCTTCTGAAAAATCAGCTTTCTTTCCTGTTGCTTTTTCCATCCATTCTGGCGCAAAAATCACCAGCCAGACAAATTCCCGAAAATTTTTCGCCAGATACCAACACTTCTTTTCTTCTGACACATAATAAATAGGGCTGTTTTCCAGCCTGCCTTCTCCATGAGCAAATGAACCGCCCTTTTCATCTGTGGCAAAAACCCAAAGATAAGGCACAGGAAACCAGTCCAGCTTTGGCTCCAATCCCACAAAAATCAACCGTATTCCCCGTTTCCGCTGCAAAAGGGTAAATCCATCCTCCTCACAGGTAGGGATAAAGGATTCTATGATTTTTCCGCCGCAGAGATGCTCGTTGGAAAAAACAGCATCTTTCTTCTCCATGTTATGACATTTGGCTTTCATGTCATTCCTCCTCCAGACACAAAGGATGATTGATGCTTTCAATGGTGGTCCACTTTTTGGAAATCAGCACAGAACTATAATGCCCCTGTTTGGAATCGAACCGCCAGAAGCCATCCATACCTGCTCCCGTCAAATGACAAAACATAGCACTGAGAGCACCATTATGGGCAACCAAAAGGACGTTTTTGCCACGGTTTTCCTCCACCAATCTATCAATTCCTGCGGCAACCCTATTGTAAAAATCCGAAAACTTTTCCCCATTGGGCATAGCAAGATCTTTCCAGTCTGTGACCCAGCCCCGCAATTCTTCTTTATAGTTGGTTTCTATGTATTCTGCTGTCTGGTTTTCCCAATCTCCGTAATACAATTCCCGAAAAGCACTGTCATAGTGTACTTTCATATCCTTCCCAGCGGCGATGATTTCCGCTGTATGAGCTGCTCTTCTCAGATCGCTGCTGTAAATGGCATCAATGGGAATCTGCCGGAAATACTGCCGCAGCATTTCTGCCTGCTGTATACCCGTTTCGTTGATATCCGCATCTGTCCAGCCATAAAACATATTTCGCTTATTCATATCTGTTTGTCCATGGCGAACCAGATATAATCTCATGGCAAACACCTCCATTTTCATTATACCGACCACGCAACCCCATCGCAATAGAAAAAACGGACACCTCAAATTCATGAAATGCCCGTTTCTCCCTTATTCAGACAATCTTATCTTTTTGTATAGGACAGACAGTCTGTGCACTGATCCATGGTAGGGTTTGCTTCATGTGTGCCCACCTGGATGGTTTCCAGTGTGCAGTAATTTTTTGTGTTGTGGTGGTGTCTGCAATTGTCTACGGTACATCTGATACATTCATTACATTTTTCCATTGTGTGCGCCTCCTTTTGTTTGGTACGCACTTATTTTGCCCGGCCTTTGAAAAAACATACTGCTATTTTTTTCTTTTTTTGATATACTGAATACAGAGGAAGGAGAGAACCCCTATGGCAGAGAAAAGTACAAAATCCACTGCGAAAAAAAGCAGCACAAAACCGAAATCCACAGGCAAACGCCTGTCCGTTACCATAGATCCCGACACCATGGCTCAGCTTAATGAATATCTGGCACAATTTGGATACAGCAAAGACGAATTTGTGAAAAAAGCCATTCTGGAAAAAATCAGTCGGGACAAGATCAGCGCCATGATCGACAACATGATTCGATAACAGCAAAAAGGATACGCCGCAAAACAGCGTATCCTTTTTATTTTCATATTATGTATATTCCCGGAACAGCACTGCCATACGATACAGATAAACCAGCTGCACAATGCTGACCACAGCAATGCCAATGGCACTTGCCAACACCAACAAAACTCCCAGAATCCACAGGAACAGCAGGCACACACCAGCCACTGCGCCACAGAGGCAGATAATCTGGCATTTCCACAGTTTTTTCCATTTCTCGGAAAATTCCACATCAAAATCCTCCAATACAGCTGCATGGCCGTAGTACAGGAAGTAGCTGCCTGCTAGGCTCACTGCCAATGTGGCAAACATAAACAGTACCGCAAAAAACAATGCCCCATCTGCCAAGAGCAAGCTCACAACAGTCAACACCACACCAGCAATGGTACAGATCACAGCATGTCCATATTTTTTTTCTACATGCCGCAGCATAAACAGTACGATACAATAAATAATCTCTACAACTATCCCCAAAACAGTACCAATATAGTACATCGTTGGACTGATAGGCTTCAAGCTTTCGTTAGACATAATCCCCGCAATGATATTGGGAATGAGGAGCCAGAACAAAAGCCACAGCCATTTTCCCAGTACCTTTGCTTTTTCTCTTTTTTGAACTTCTTTTTCTTCTTTTGCCGCCGCTTCCGCAATGCGTATTTGCTGCATCTGATCTTTCTGCTGTCGTTTTGTACAACTCATGGCTTCCTGACAGGTATCGCAGTTTGCGTGATATTTTTCCCGACAGCAATCCGCAATGGGACAGTTACCGCCAAAACGCCTGCCTGGCCCTTCTTTGCATCCTCTGCATTCTTCCGACAGTTTCTCCTGACATAAATCACAATTTTTTCCACAAAATGTTTCTGCCATATTGCTCCCCTCCTGTTTCTCTCTTCATAAACTTTCCCCAAAAACTTTGTACATCTATTTTACATGAAAATTATTACAAAATATAACAGGCTATGATTTTTCAGTATGTCATACAAAATAAGGGACAAAAACTATTGCAGTTATACCAGAACAATGTTGTAAAACCAGTCATTCTCTCTAATTTTATGTTTCGCTTTTTGTCAAACATCCACTTTGCGCAACAAAAAAACGGATCAATCCTTTCGGGATTCATCCGTTTTTGTTTTTCCTTATGTATAGAAGATTAGAATTTCTTTCTTGTCAAGAAATCAGGAATTTTGATTTCAGATTCGAAATCATCCAGATCCGCAAATCTTCTTGCGGGGCGCTGTTCTGCTGTTTCTTCAGCGCTTTCTTCCACAACTTCTTCTGTTGCTTCAGGTGCTTTTTCCACAGGCTGTGCCACTCTTCTGGGTTCGGGAGCGGGAATGTCATCTTCCAGACCTGTTGCGATAACAGTAACGATAACTTCATCCTGCAGTTCTTCGTTGATGGTTGTACCGAAGATGATTTCTGCTTCGGGATCGATAGATTCTCTGATCAGATCCGCAGCTTCTTCTGTTTCCATCAGACCCAGGTTCATGTCGCCGCTGAAGTTGATCAGGACGCTCTTTGCACCTTCGATAGTTGTTTCCAGCAGAGGGCTCTGGATTGCCATTTTTGCTGCAATTTCCGCTTTGTTTTCACCAGCAGCACGGCCAATACCCATGTGGGCAACGCCTTTGTCTGCCATAACGGTGCGAACGTCTGCGAAGTCCAGGTTGATAACGCCGGGTTTGGAGATCAGGTCTGCAATACCCTGTACGCCCTGTCTGAGGATTTCGTCAGCTTTGCGGAATGCTTCTGTCAGTGTTGTCTTTTTGTCGATGATGCTCAGAAGTCTCTGGTTAGGAATGATAACCAGTGTATCCACGTTCTTTTTCAGTTCCGCGATACCTTTTTCCGCATTGCTCATTCTCTTTTTGCCTTCAAAGTTGAAGGGTTTTGTAACAACACCTACTGTCAGGATACCCAGTTCTTTGGAGATAGCCGCGATTCTGGGTGCTGCGCCGGTACCTGTGCCGCCGCCCATACCTGCTGTGATGAATACCATATCGGAACCACGCAGAGCCTGCGCGATTTCATCCTGTGTTTCATCTACGGATTTTTCACCGATTTCAGGGTTACCGCCGGCACCAAGGCCTTTGGTCAGTTTTTCACCAATCTGAATTTTTGTGCTGGATTTGGATTTCGCCAAAGCCTGTCCATCTGTGTTAATGGAAATGAATTCCACGCCGTCCAGTCCATCTTCAATCATACGGTCAACAGCGTTGTTGCCACCGCCGCCTACACCGATTACTTTTATTTGTGCCATATTGCTCATTGGGATGTCAAATTCGAGCAAAAAAATCCCCTCCTACCAATTCCATAATCATACCTTTAATTATACATGAAAAAAAGACGAATTACCATACAAAAACAGAATAATTCATAATTTTTTTCGATATTTTTAACTTTCTTTTCTGACCTTTCTTACTCTTCTCCTATCATAGCCTCTTTTTGTCTTTTATTCAACAAAAATCTTCTAATTTTACTAAAATTATAAAAAATCCGAGAACCAAAGACAACAATGGCCGCAATAGACAAATCCATATTCAGCTGTTTTCCCAGCCAAACCAGACCAATGGCAACGATTCCATTGATAAAAAAACCGCTGACGAATATCCGCATCTGAAACTGATGCTCCATGTCCGCGCGCACACCGCCCAGCACTGTATCCAGACACGCCAGAATACCAACGCCGCCATAAGCCATCATGGCATAAGGCAGCACGATACCGCTTTTGATTCCCAACAGAATCCCCGCACATAATCCAATGACAGGAATGATGATTTTCATGACGCATCTTCTCCTTCCTCTGTTGTTTTCCACAAAGCAGACTGGGTATAAGCTGGAACAGTCACAGACGCTTCCTCGCGAATGTCAATGACAATGCCCCAGGGAGAGAGCGTATCCACAACACCTCCAGGAAAACGCAGAGCCGCTTGAAGCACACTGGCGTCTCCGATGGCTTTGATCTCAAAAGGCGCCGCTACCCGTACACCATTTACCGTAATCACACTGCCAGCACAAGTGATGCCGCTCTGGGCCACAATCCGCTGTCCATTGACAGAAACAGCTTCTGCACCTGCCACAAAAAGTTCATTGACGACTTTCAAAATATCTTCCGCGTGAACAAGATAAGCATTCTTATCTCCGCCCATATCTTTTTTGCTGTCATCCATGGTCACAACGATACCGGCACCTGTCTGTTCTGACAATCCGGCAAACGCCCGCAGTTTCTCATTTTCTTTCTGCAAAGATTCCAGAGCCGCACCGTCAGATTCTCCTGCTTCATAAGTCTCCAGCAGTTCTGCCTGCTTGTCCAGCTGTTTTTCCAGTGCTTCTCTTTCTTCCCGTTCCTTGCGCAGTTCCGCAGAAAGTTCTGTCAAACGCACATTGTCCGTTCCCGCCGCCGAAGCTGCCTGAGACTGCACCGTATTATACTGCACACCAATCAGCATACCCAAAATGGCACACAAAGCTGTGATACCGGGTATGATTCCCTTTGGTTTCATCTGTCCGTCACCTTCTTACAACAAATACTGGAATACAATGGGCTTGGAAAGATCACTCAGATCCAAAGTCCCCCTGTCCTCCTCGGGAATGGTCACCACAACTGCCGCCATGGTTCGTATCTTCTGATCCATATTATCCATGGTGCCCAAATGTACCTGAACCTGGTTTACCGTTGCATAAATATCAGATGTGTTGGATACATCCACTTCCACAGCGAATTCTGTCAGGTTATATTTCTGTATCATCTGGGAAATCTGAAGCATCACCTGCAAAGATTCTTGGTTTTCCACCTGCAAAACTTCCCCGCGTTGGAAACCGGAGAATACCAATCCTTTTACCAAAGGCAGTCCTTCCGTATAAACATTCTGGACATCCAATACCCGTCCTTCTTCATCTATGTACAGATAAGAACCCATATAAGGCACATAGGCTCTTACCTTCCGTTCCGTCAAAGAAATAACCATGGTATCAGGGAATTCCCAAACCAGTCTGGCATCTTTGATATACGGATCTTGCCGCAGAATATCTTCCGCTTTGGAGCGGTTAAACAGTATGGCATTATCCCCCTGATTCAGACCGATTCTTTCACAAAGATCTGATGTGGCAAACCGTTCGGAATTTTCCACCCGGATATTTTTGACAGCAAAAAAAGGAGAAAACAGAAATGCTGCCCCTGCCAGCAGTATCAATACTGCCGCAATGACATATTTCTGCGGAATTTCCAGCCGTTTTTTTCGTGGCTGGTAATACTCCAGTTCCTCCATCAAATCAATGTCTTCCATCTGTTTTTTTCTTTTTTTTCTCATGTAATCACCTTTTAAGATACCAGCTGCACCCGTCCGCCGAGAAATGTCAGCGCGTCTTCCAGTTTCTCATAACCCCGTTCCACAAAAGCGCTGCCTTCGACGATGGTTTCTCCTTCCGCCGCCAGAGCCGCCAACAAAAGCGCCGCTCCGCTGCGCAGATCCGTTGCCCTCACTTTTGCGCCATGGAGTTTTTCCACGCCAAAAACTGCCGCATTTCGACCATGCACCTGTATATTCGCTCCCATGCGGCATAATTCTGCCACATGGCGAAACCGTGCTTCAAACACTGTTTCACTCATCATACAGGTTCCTTTTGCCAATGTCAATAGACTCATGACCATTGGCTGCATATCCGTAGGGAAAGCGGGATACGGCCCTGTTGCCAGTGTAAAATCCGACAAAAGTCGTGTGGGTGCCTGCAAATAAACCGCATCCTCCTCGTACCGCAGTCCGCATCCTGCCTGCTCCAGAACTTCCAGTGTCTGTTCCATATACTGCTTTTCTGCTCCATGCAGGTACAGCTTTCCACCCGTCATGGCAGCCGCACAAAGAAACGTCCCTGCTTCGATGCGGTCAAAAGGCACTTCAAACACCGCTCCATGAAGCTTTCGCACGCCTTCCACCATGATAGTAGGTGTCCCTTCTCCATAAATTTCCGCACCACATGCCCGCAGAAAACGAGCTAGTGCTACAATTTCCGGTTCTCTTGCCGCATTGTGGATGACCGTGGTACCCTCCGCTTTCACGGAAAGGAGCAGGATATTTTCCGTAGCACCTACGCTGGGATATTCCAGATAAATGTGATACCCCAAAAGCAAAGGCGCCTCACAATGGAAAATCTCATTTTCCTCTCGAATTCGTACACCCATTTTCTCAAAGGCACGCAGATGCAGGTCAATGGGACGCCGTCCGATAGTACATCCGCCGGGATGTCCCAGAGAGGCTTTTTTCGTTCGTCCCAACAATGCCCCCAGATACAGTATGGAAGAACGCATTTTCCCCACCATTTCCTCACTGATCTCCGTTTTCTCAATATTCCGGCTGTCAATGGTCAGTGTTCTTCCTTCCAGTTTGGTCTTGCAGCCCAGTTCCTCCAAAATCTCCAGAGAAACAAACACATCCGTAATGTGGGGCACATTTTCCAGCACCACTTCATCCCCGGACAAAATGGAAGCCGCAAGAATGGGCAGCACTGCGTTTTTACTGCCTCTGACTGTGTATTCCCCACCAATGGTTCCGCCGCCCGTCACCCGATAATATCCCATTGCTTCTCCTCCCGCACATACCAAGATAATTTCATTCTATGGCGGCCAAGATTCTTTGGTGCTTTTCCACATTTACAAGGACTTCGGATGCAGTTAATATAAAAGAAAACACACCTTCAGGAGGAAATTATGAAGCATAATATTTTAGATATCAAAGGCTTGAAAGTCGGTCAGGCACAAAATACAGAGGCAAAAACAGGTGTTACCGTTGTCATTGCAGAAAAAGGCGCTGTCTGCGGCGTGGATGTCCGCGGTGCCGCTCCTGGCACAAGGGAAACAGACCTGCTCAACCCCATCAATGCCATGGAAAGAGTACAGGCTGTTGTCCTGTCCGGTGGCTCCGCTTTTGGTCTGGAAGCCGCCAGCGGCGTTATGGACTATCTGGAAGAAAAAGGCATCGGCTTTGATGTAGGTGTCACAAAAGTTCCCATCGTTCCCTCTGCTGTTCTTTTTGATTTGGGTTATGGAGATGCTTTCGTACGCCCTGATAAAGCCATGGGCAGAGCTGCCTGCGAAGCCGCTTCCGACGAAATCCTTATGGAAGGCGATTATGGCGCAGGCTGTGGCGCAACGGTCGGGAAACTGAACGGCGTAGAACACTGCTGCAACAGCGGCATCGGTTCCTGGGCTGAAACCACAGAAAACGGTATCACCGTAGCTGCTCTCATTGCAGTCAATGCTTTCGGAGATGTCTGGGAAAACGGCAAAATCATTGCCGGCACCAAAAATCCTGACGGCACCTTTGCCAATACAGAAGAAGGCGTCATCAAAGCCGCATCTTCTCTTTCCTTCGGCGGCAAAAATACCACCATCGGCATCATTGCCACCAATATGAAACTGACAAAAGCCCAGGCTGCAAAAGTTGCTGGTATGGCACATGATGGTCTGGCACGGTGCATTCGTCCCATTCACACCACACTGGATGGCGACACACTGTTCTGTATGTCCACCGAAGAACTGGAACTGCCCACTGCTCCTGTTGATGTTGTGGGGATTCTGGCTGCAAAAGTCACAGAACAGGCTGTGCTGCGGGCTGTGAAAATGGCAAATATAAATTTATAAATTCAGCAAAAAAGAACTCTGTTCTTTTTTCATAAAAAAAAGAGATGTCTATTTGACCATTGTTATGTAAGAATCTTTGTAATTCATGAAAAGGTAGTTTCTGGCAGTGATATTTTCCTGCCTGTTGTTCATACGTGGAAATTCACATCAGAAACTTCAGAAAAAATACCTTTCGTAAACTTTTTCAGCAAATTATGAAGATTCCCCTTTCCATTTCTAAAAATAATGAAAAGGATGTTTTACTATGAAAAAACAAAAAACTTTGATTACACACCTTATTGCAACGGCACATACTTCATGGGCCCCAGCGTTATTCGTCTTTTGGAGGAAGCAAATCTGCCGCTGAAAAAAGGAATGCGGATTTTAGATCTTGGCTGCGGCAAAGGTCTGTCTTCTCTTTATTTGGCAAAGGAATATGATGTAACTGTTTTCGCTGCCGATCTGTGGATTTCCCCTACGAAAATTATGAATTTTTCCGCAGTCTTGGCATAGAAGAGCAGATTTTCCCTATCTATGCTGATGCTAACGCACTGCCTTTTGCAGAAGGATTTTTCGATGCCGTTATCAGTGTTGATGCCTATCATTATTTTGGTGCAGAAGCAGGTTTTTTCTCTGAAAAAATTCTTCCCTTGCTGAAACCAGATGGATTTGCCGCACTGATTTTCCCTGGCTGGAAGGCTCCCCTGCCCACCCCTGTACCGCAAGAACTTTTGCTGAGCTGGACAGAAGAAGATTTGACAACTTTTCAACCCATCCAATGGTGGAAAAAACTGTTTGAGCAGGAAGAACATACCCGTCTGCTGTCCATCGCAGAACTCTCCTGCGTTGATGAAGCCTGGGCTGACTGGCTGGCAACAGACAATCCATATGCCATCGGTGACCGACCTTCTATGGAACACAGTGCAGGAAAGTATATGAATTTCATTTTCTTGACAGCTTGCCATAAATAACAAAAAAACGGCTGAGGAATATCCTCAGCCGTTTCTTCATATTTACTTTTCTTTGGTACGCTGAATGATGTACTCTTTGAATTTTTCCACTGCCGGAGGCAGATACCGATTGAGTACATAAGCCATATATACCATTCGTTTGGAATAAGGCGTATCAAATTCCAGTTTTGTGACTTTATAATTTTGTATGGATGGATTATCTGTAATGATTGCGATGCCCTGGTTTGCTGCCACCAGCCCTGCCATAGAGTTGACGTCTTCAAACTGGCAGAGGATGTTGGGCATGATCTGTGCTTTGACAAACAAATCATCAATGATACGACGCATCCCACTTTCTTTTGTATAGCAGATGAGGGGATATGGACAAATATCCTGAATGGTCACTTTCTCTTTTTCCGCCAGAGGATGATTTTCCGGCACAATGACCACCAGCCCCTGTTCATACACAGGAATAAATTCCACATCACTCTCATTTTCCACCATGGAGCAGAAAATCAAATCATATTTTTCCCGCTTCAGGTTGTAAAGTAATGTTTTGGTATTGCCTTCATAACAGGAGAAAGAAATGTTTTTATTCTGGGGATCATCCAGAAAGCCCGCAATAATTTCCGGCACAAAATTGGTTCCAACGGATGTCATATAAGCCAAACCTACATGACCGCCGCCTTCTGCCACCAACCGCTCGATCTGGTTTTTCCCAAGTTCCAGCTGGGTCAGGGCATTTTCCACATAAAACATGTAAATTCTGCCGTATTTTGTCAGTACCACATTTCGCCCCTGTTTTTCGAAAAGGAAGGCACCCAACTCTTTTTCCATCGCAGCGATGGAATGACTTAGGGTAGGCTGTGAAATATTCAGCTTTTCGGCAGCTTTTGTATAATGTTCTAATTCTGCCAAAGTCTTGAAATAATACAGCTGGTTTAAGTTCATAGTAACCTCTCCCGCCTTTCTATATTTTTTATTATAACAAAAAATCAAGAAAAATACAGAAAAAAAATGTGAAAATATGCTATTTTTTTGTATTTTTGGAAAAGAGATTCATGAAATGATATCATTCTTCGTGCATCATGGATGAAATAGTTTTTCTGCCAAAAATTTGTTTTAATTTATAAAAAATCGATCCATTTTTATTAGAAAAAATGAATCGATTTGCATATTTATTCTTCTTTTTTTCCAAATCGTTCCACAAAGGCATTTTCATCCAAAATAGGAATCCCCAGCTCCTGAGCCTTCTTATTTTTAGAAGATGTGGAATGAACATCGTTATTGATCAGGAAATTGGTTTTCTTTGTTACACTGCCTGTCACCTTACCGCCATTGGCTTCAATATAGGCAGCCAATTCCTTCCGGTTTGCAAACTGCTCCAGATCTCCAGTTACCACAAATGTCAAACCGTTGAGCGGTGACTGGGAAGTATCCTGCACTTCTTCCACACGGAAACGCAGATAAGGCAAAGCATCTGCCAGCAGTGCCAGATGCTGTTCATCACGGAAATACTGATGGATACTATGGGCAATGATTTCCCCAAAACCTTCAATAGCAGCCAGTTCTTCTGTTTCTGCTGCTTTGATTTTTTCCAGATCATTGTCAAATGCCTTGCAGAGCAGTTTCGCGTTACGCAAACCTACATGATTGATACCAAGGGCATAAATGAAGTTTGCCAGATACACATCCTTTGCTTTTTCCACAGAAGCAATGAGATTGGTATAAGACTTTTCACCGAAACCATCCATTTCCAAAATGGCGTCTTTATGTTCTTCCAAACGGAACAGATCGGGATACTGATTGATAAAACCTTTTTCCAGGAATTTTTTCAATGTTTCTTCGGAAAGCCCTTCCATATTCATGGCATCTCTGGAAACAAAGTGGCTCAATGTCTGGACACGCTGTGCCTGACAGCTAGGATTGGTACAGTACAATGCTTTCCCATCTCGCAGACTGCGCACTTCCGTTTCACCGCCGCATACGAAGCAATGCGCAGGGATTTCCGCTGAAGCAGAGCGAGTCAGATTTTCCGCAATCTGGGGGATAATCATATTTGCCTTATAAACCTTGATGGTATCCCCAATGCCCAGAGCCAGTTCTTCCAGAATGCTAACGTTGTGTACGCTGGCACGGCTCACCGTAGAACCTTCCAGTTCCACAGGATCAAAAACCGCAATGGGATTCATAAGTCCTGTACGGGAAGTATTCCATTCAATTTCCCGCAGGGTGGTTTCCGCCATTTCGTCTGCCCATTTGAAAGCAATGGAGTCTTTGGGGAATTTAGCTGTCCGTCCCAGACTCTGGCTGTAAGAAATGCTGTCGAATGTCAGCACCAGACCATCAGATGCAATGTCGTTGCTTTCGATATGTTCCCGGAAATATTCCACAGCGTCCAAAATCGTATCACCTGTGACTACTTTTGATTCCACCACCGTAAAGCCCAAAGAAGCCAGCCACTGCATATTTTCTGTTTTACTGTCGGACAGCTCTTTTCCTTCCGCACTTACCAGCGTAAAGGCAAAAAACTGCACATTTCTTTTTGCGGCAATTTCGCTGTTCAGCTGTCTTACGGTGCCGCTGCACAGGTTTCTGGGATTTTTATAAGCTTCGCCTTCGCCCAGTTCCTCATTGATTCGCTGAAACTCTGAATAAGAAATAACCCCTTCGCCACGAAGCACCAATTCTCCGTCAAAAGCAATCTTCAAAGGCAGATTTGCAAACACACGGGCATTATGGGTCACATCTTCACCGATTTCTCCATTGCCTCTGGTGATTGCCTGTACCAGTTCCCCGCCGCTGTATTTCAGCACAATGGTCAAGCCATCCAGTTTCCAGGACAAAATGCCTTTCTTATCCCCCAAGAAGCTTTGAAGCTTCAAGGGGTCTTTTGTTTTATCCAGTGACAAAATAGGGCTTTCGTGACGGATTTTCTGCAGATTGCTCAAAACCGTATAGCCCACGTTCTGTGTTGGGCTGTTTGCCAGCACCATGCCTGTTTCCGCTTCCAGCCGCACCAATTCGTCATAGAGTGCATCATACTGCTGGTTGGACATGATTTCCGTATCTTTCTGATAATAGGCTTCCGCTGCCTCATTGAGGAGGGCAACCAGTTCCTTCATTCTCTCCATATTCCGCATCGCTCCCAAAAATTATTCGTTGACTTTGATCAGCTTGGAAAGTTTTGCCATAAATTTCTTGGTTCCTTTTTCGCCGAAGGATACCTCTACTTCAAAATCTGCACCGCCACCCTGAATGGATTTGACAACGCCAATACCGTACTTCGGTGCGCGCACTTTATCGCCTACTTCATAATCCAGTTTGAAATTCTTAGGTGCAGGCATTTCTCTCTTAATAGGCTGAGCATAAGGATTTACTTTGCTGCGTGTAGGTGTTACAGGGCTTACCTTCATGCTTTCCCGCATTGCGTATTTCTTCGCCATATCGGACATCTGACGAGTAGGCATATCCACCAGATCCTGAGGAATTTCTTTCAGGAAACGGGAAGGTGGATTGTACTGTGTCAAACCATGCTGCATACGGCTTTTTGCGTGGGTCATGTAAAGCACTTCTTTTGCACGGGTAATACCTACATAACACAGACGGCGTTCTTCTTCAATTTCCTTTTCGCCGCCGAACATAACGGCGCGGTAGCCGGGGAAAATGCCTTCTTCCATGCCGATGATGAATACATAAGGGAATTCCAGACCTTTTGCGCTGTGAAGTGTCATAAGCACCACGCTTTCGTCCCCTTCGTTGTATCCGTCAATGTCAGCCACCAGAGCCACTTCTTCCAGGAATCCTTCCAGACCTGCTTCGGGATTCTGTTTATCATATTCTGTTGCCTTATTGACAAATTCGTCGATGTTTTCGATTCTTGCCAGTGCTTCGTCAGTGCCTTCAGTCAAAAGCTGCTGCAAGTAGCCACTGCGTTTTACAACGGCATCAATGAGTTCCGCTGCTGTCATGCCTTCATAATCACGACGCAGGCTTTCAAAAAGTTCATAGAATTCTTTGAATTTCTTTGCTCTTGTTTTCAGTTCCGGCATATCATCCAGATGTGCCAGCGCTTCATACAGCCCCATGCCATGGTTCTGGGCATAGGTTACCACTTTTTCCAGAGAAGTATCCCCGATACCACGTTTAGGCACATTGATGATTCTCCGCAAAGCAATGGTATCCGCAGGGTTTGCCAGCACTTTCAGATAAGACAGAATATCTCTGATTTCTTTTCTTTCATAGAAGCGCACGCCGCCGAACAGACGATAAGGAATACCTTTTTTCACCAGCTGGTCTTCCACAGTACGGGACTGTGCGTTGGCACGGTACAGCACCGCAAAGTTATTCAGGCTCTTGCCTTCTTTCTGAAGCTGCTCAATCTGTTCTGCCACATAACGTGCTTCGTCATACTCATTGTCTGCTTTATAAATGTGGATGATGCTGCCGCTGTCATTTTCTGTCCAAAGGGATTTTTCTTTTCTGGTCATATTGTTCTGGATGACTGCGTTTGCCGCATCCAAAATTTTTTTCGTGGAACGATAGTTCTGTTCCAGTTTGATAACGGTTGTGTTAGGGAAGTCTTTTTCAAAGTCCAGAATATTGCGGATGTTAGCGCCTCTCCAGCCATAAATACTCTGGTCATCGTCCCCTACCACACACAGATTCTGGTATTTTGCCGCCAGCATGTGCACCAGTTCATACTGAGATGTGTTGGTATCCTGATATTCGTCTACCATGATATAACGGAAACGTTCCTGATATTTATCCAGCACTTCTGGATGGGTACGGAACAGCAGCACTGTCTTATAAATCAAATCGTCAAAGTCCAGGGCGTTGCTTTCTTTCAGCAGCTGCTGATAAAGCTGGTATACCTTTGCCAGACGTTTTCCCTTAATGTCAAAAGGATCTACGGTCTTTGCATAGTCCTCCCAGCTGACCATTTCTTCTTTCTGTTTGCTGATCTGAGAAATGGCTGCACGCACGGAAAAACTCTTGTCGATGGGGCTCATATTCAGGCGTTTGAATACTTCCTTCATGACTTTTTCCTGATCGTCTGCGTCATAAATGGAAAACTGACCGTCATAATCCAGATGGCTGTTCTCTCTGCGCAGGATACGCACGCAGGTGGAGTGGAATGTGCTGATCCAGATATCTTCTGCGCCCTGACCTACCAGTTTATCCACACGTTCACGCATTTCCTTCGCTGCTTTGTTTGTGAATGTGATCGCCAGAATGTTCCAGGGTTTTACACCTGTTTCCAGCAAGTGAGCGATACGGACTGTCAAAGCACCTGTCTTACCGCTGCCGGCACCAGCCAGCACCAAAACGGGGCCTTCTGTCTGCATAACCGCCTTTTGCTGCATATTGTTCAACTGTTCAAATCCAATCATGTTTTTACTCCTGTTCTGTCTTTTTGGCAAAGAAAAGGAAGCGGACACCTGAGAAAGTGCCAACTCCCTTCCTAAGCTCATCTATGGGTTACTGTTCTGCTTCTTCCGTTTCTTCCGTCTGAGCACCATCGCCATATACTCTGCTGATCGCAAGTTTATAGCCATCTGTACCATAATGCAGGCAGCGGTTCACGCGGCTGATGGTGGCTGTGGAAGCCCCTGTCTTTTCCGCAATTTCCACATAAGTCTTTTTTGCGTTCAGCATAACCGCTACTTCCATACGCTGGGCAATTGCCTGTATTTCATTGACGGTGCATAAATCCTCGAAAAGCTGGTAACATTCTTCCACGGTTTCCATGCTGAGGATACACTGAAAAAGCCTGTCCACTAATTCACTTTTGATTTTTTTGTTCATAACCGAACGCCACCTTTGCTCTCAATATCTTATTACATATTAGCATACTAAAGTGTTAAAGTAAAGATTTTTTTGGCGTTCTGTTTAAATTATTTGTTGCGCTTTAAAGCGCTGATGAGCCCATCCACACTGGTGTTCAGCACCAGACTTTTGGGGAAATCCACTTTCTTCATCAATGCTTCCGCATGGTCAAATTCACCAATGCTGGTATAAAAATGCGCATCACTGCCAACCACAACAGGCAGTTTTGCTTCTTTGCAAAGGCGCAGCATATATTCTATGTTTTCCGCGCTGCCATCCCGAAAACCACCAGGAATGAGCGAAGTGTTATTGATTTCCAAAATTGTGCCTGTTTCTTTGGCTTTTTCCACCAACAGCTCATAATCCAGCGGATAACGAGGATCTCCCGGATGTCCCAGAATATCCACCAAAGGATTTTCCATGACCTTCAGGCAGGCTCTTGTGTTTTCCTCTTTGGTGCCCGGTGCCAGACAAGGTGTATGCAGACTGGCAATGGCAATATCCAAACGGGAAAGGATTTTCTCGTCCATATCCACTGTACCGTCAAAGTCCATGATATTCAGCTCAATGCCCCGCAGCACACGTACGCCATGAAGTTCTTTGGGCACCACATGAAGATTGGCAAAATAGGCATGACATGTGGTATGTGCCATCATAGGCGCATGGTCTGTAATGGCAATGGCCTCCAGCCCTTTTCGTGCCGCACAAAGAACATTTTCATCCAATGTGCTGTAAGCATGTCCGCTGGCAATGGTATGGGTATGAGTATCAATCAGATATTTCATGATGATTCCCTCTCTTTTTATTTGATCGAAAAAGTTTCGAATGGAACCAAACCTTTTTCATAGGAATTATACCATTTTTTCCATGGAATGAAAAGAAAAAACGCCCAAATCTCAAAGAAAAACAAAGTTCTTTACAGAAAGAACATTTTCGCAAAAACTGGCATGTATCTGCAAAAAACGCTGTTTGGCTCATCTTTTTCTCAAAGAAAAAGCAGGGGCTACCCCCTGCCAAAATCTTATTTTTCGCCTGTAAAACTGCTGCGCCATTTATCATAACATTCTTCGCAAATATCCAGCACATGATTTTCCCCGTCTTTTTGAGAAAAATAACCCCACTGTTTTTCCAGATGGAGATAATCTTCCCTTTCTGTATCAATCTTTCTGCCACAGCAATCGCAATATACTTCATCTCTTACCCGAACTTCTTTCAAAACGGTTTTGTATGTTTCCATGCCGCTTCCCCCTTTGTTTTGACCAAATTCTCTTTTCTTCTGCATTTTAACATGGCAATTGACATTTTTCTATATGAAACTATTGTGATTCATGGTAAAATAAACCTGTCGGTTTGTGCAGCCTCCCTCTGGCGGTTTCACATGACAAAACCACCAGAAAGGAGCCAAAACACATGAATCTGAGCACGCAACAGGCTTTGCAGCACTGCACGGTTTGTCCCAGAAACTGCGGCGCTGACCGTCTGTCCGGCAAAGTCGGCTTTTGCGACGCAGGCACTCTGCCAAAAGTAGCGCTGGTTTCCGCTCACCAATGGGAAGAACCGCCCATCAGCGGCACAAGGGGTTCCGGTACTGTCTTTTTCTCTCACTGCAATCTGCGCTGTGTTTTTTGTCAAAACCACGACATCAGTCAGGAGAATTTCGGTGCGGAAATATCCATAGAGCGGCTGACGGAAATCTTTCTGGAGCAGCAGAACCGGGGACTGCATAACATCAATCTGGTATCGGCTTCCCACTTCATCCCACAAATTGCGGAAGCACTGGAGAAAGCGAAAGCACAGGGGCTTTCCATTCCTGTGGTCTATAACTCCAACGGTTACGAAAGTCTGGATGGCTTACGGATGCTGGATGGATTGGTGGATGTGTATCTGCCTGACTTCAAATACTGGGATGATACACTTGCTGTGCAGTATTCCAAGGCACCCCATTACGCCGAAACCACAGCGGCAGCCATTTTGGAAATGCGCAGACAGACGAAAGCAGATCTGTTTGATGAAAACGGCATCATGGAAAAAGGGCTGATCCTGCGGCATCTTGTTCTGCCCGGACAATACAAAGACAGTTTTCGGGTTTTGGACTGGATACGGGAAAATCTGGGAAAAGACGCTTATGTGTCCCTGCTGAACCAGTACACCCCCATGTATCACGCCACAGAATTTCGGAATCTTTCCCGCAAATTGACTACGTTTGAATATGAAAAAGTCACGGAGTATTTTCTGGAAATCGGCTTAACCAACGGATTTGTGCAAAAACGCTCTGCGGCCACATCGGAATACACACCGCTTTTTGACCTTTCAGGTGTCAAAAGTGCCGCAACGTTTCAAATAAGAAAGGAGAATTAAACCATGGTAAGAAAAGAGAATGTTGTAATCAAAGAAGGACTCAGAGATGGCAAAGGCATCATCGAAATCCACCATTTTCTCACAGAAGAAGAACTGATGGGTCATGGTAAAATGTATGCAAGACTGGTTATGAAACCCCACAGCTCCATCGGCTGGCATCAGCATGTAGGCAACACAGAACCTTATGCCATCATCAAAGGCGAAGGCACATTCGTAGACAATGACGGTTCCAAAACAACTGTACGCCCCGGCGATGTTTGTCTCATCGAAGTAGGTCAGTGGCATGCCATGGAAAACAATACAGACGAAGATGTGGAACTGATTGCGCTTATTGTGAACGACTGGGCAAAATAATTCTGCATCATTCATCAGAACGCAAAAATAGCTGGACTCCTTAAAATACAAGGATTCCAGCTATTTTTTCAGGCTTCCTCCGGCACCACTTCCACCATAACCACTTCCGGCGGATTCCAGATACGGGGCAGATTATTTTTGCAAAGTCCTCTGCTTACTACCATGGTGGTTTCCCCCAGTGGATACATACCACCAGCGTAATCCGGGAACCATCCCTGATTGGGCGCAAACAATCCATTCAAAATAAGTGGTATCCGTATCTGTCCCCCATGGGCATGGCCTGCCGCCACCAGATCAAAGCCACTTTCTTCATACCACTGTACCAGCTCTGGGCGATGGGAAAGAAGAATGGTAAAATCATCGTCATTTCTTTCTTCTTTTACCTGCTCCAATTGACTTTCCCATTCAGAAAAATCAGAAAACTTATCCGGGTCATTGACGCCAGCAATCTGTATAACATTTCCGTTCACATCCAGTTCCGTCGCTTCTCCTTCCAGCACCGTAACACCGTAAGAAGCAATCATTTCCGCAATCTTCTCATATTCTCCTGACCAATGCTCATGGTTACCGGAAACATAGAAACAAGGATATGTATCTCCAATAGCATCCAGCAATTGCTTTGTACCGTCATGGGGCACTTCATCGTCGGCAATATCTCCTGACAGCAGTATCGCATCTGGATTCTGCGCCTCCAATGATGCCACCAGTTTCTCCTGATTCTCACCGTAAATGGTGCTGTGCAGGTCTGTAATCACCGCCAGACGGACTGGAGATGTGATTTTCGAAGATTCCAGCTTGTATGTCTGTACTTTCAAATGGGTCTGCAATGCAGAAGCCAGTATGCCAAGAACAAGCACGCCTGCCAGCAGAAAAATTCCTTTCTTTTTCATACGAAACTCCTTTCACCGCCCCCCATTTTACTTTTCGCTTTATTCCGGCGCTGTTTCGTCTGCTTCTACCCGATCTCTCACTTCCTGCACCACGTTTTTCATGACAACGCCTTCTTTCAGGAAGGTTTCTGCATCCAATACCGTTGCGCCGATGAACGCCATATCCTCCATATTGGCTTTCTGTACGGCTTCACTTCTGGAAGAGCAGCAATCCTCAATGATTGCCACATTGTAGTCCAGAGATAACCCATCATAGCAGGTTGCGCGGATACAGTTTGGTGTGGTGGTACCAGTCAGAATGACCGTATCCACCCGCAGTCTGCGCAGAATCAAATCCAGTTCTGTCTGGAAAAATGCGGAAAATCTGGGTTTGATGATGGTATAATCCCCTGCCTGTGGTGTAAAGGCTTCCGGCACTTGGATGGAACAGTCCCCTGTGCTGTTCGGTGCCAGACAGCGCCCCCCTGCCAGCCAGTTGTCATAACGGCACGCTTCCACATCACTGCCATCTTTCCGGTAAATACGGTTCACAAAGAAAACGGGAATCTTTCTGTTTCTCGCTTCTGCGATAACCTTTGCCAGTGCTGGCACCGTATCTGCCGCTTGTTTGATGTACAGCGGAGAATTTTCGTTCAAAAATCCTTCTTCCATATCAATGACAACCAATGCTGGTTTGATTTCCTGTGACATAAAATCCCTTCTTTCATTTTTTCAAAAGTATACCACAGTTTTTTGCAGTAGGAAAGGCACCTTTTGTCCCTGCTCCCATAGTATAAACATATAATTTGCAAAGGAGGTCTTCCCATTGCGCCCCATGCTTTCTCTGCTTGACGTCACCCTCAGTTATCACAGTCTCAGCGGCGAAACGAAGGCCGTTTCCCACCTGTCTTTTTCCGTGGAGGAAGGGGAATTTGTCACCATTGTTGGCCCCAGCGGCTGCGGTAAATCCTCCATATTATCCATGCTGGCAGGACTGATTCCCCCTTCATCCGGCAGTCTTTCCGTCAACGGCAACATTGGCTATATGCTGCAAAAAGATCATCTGCTGGAATGGCGCACCATCCGCCGCAATGCCCAATTAGGATTGGAGCTGCAAGGCAAACTGACGCCGGAAAATATCGCTTTTGTAGATCACATGCTGGATCAATACGGTTTGGGCGATTTCAAAGACCGTTTTCCCTCGGAACTTTCCGGCGGTATGCGCCAGCGGGCTGCTCTGATTCGTACCCTTGCCGTCCGCCCGGATATTCTGCTGCTGGATGAGCCTTTTTCCGCATTGGATTATCAAACCAGACTGTCTGTGGCAGACGAAATCGGTACCATCATCCGCAAAGAAGGAAAAACAGCCCTTCTGGTGAGCCACGACATTTCCGAAGCCATCAGCCTTTCCGACCGTGTCATCGTGTTATCCGGTCGTCCCGCACGACTGAAAAAAATCCACACCATTTCCCTTTCCGTGGAAAACCGCACCCCCATGAAAGCCCGGGAAGCCCCGGAATTTCGAGAATATTTCAATCAAATCTGGAAGGAGCTGGATGTCCATGTGGCGTGAAATCAAACGACCTCCCGTTTCTGCCCAGCAGGCTGCCTTTCTGCGTCGTCTGAAACTGCGGCGTTATACCATCTACACCATACAGATTTTGCTATTGGTAGGCTTTTTTCTCTTATGGGAAGTGGCTGCCCGCAAAGGCTGGGTAGATGCCTTTCTGTTCAGCCAGCCCACGGAAATCTGGGCAACAGCTGTGGAAATGGCGGAAAACGGTATGCTTTGGAAACACATCGGCGTTACACTGGCGGAAACCGTTGCCGGCTTTGTACTGGGTACGATCCTTGGTACACTGACTGCCATACTTCTCTGGTGGAATCGGATGATTTCCGATGTGGCAGAGCCCTATCTGGTAGTTCTCAACGCCTTGCCCAAAACAGCCCTTGCCCCCATCATCATTGTCTGGCTTGGCAACGGCAAAACTTCTATCATCGTTGTGGCACTGCTCACATCTGTCATCGTTACTATCATGACTGTTCTCAACGGATTTTTGCAGACCGACGAGGAAAAGATCAAACTCATCCGTATTTTCGGCGGCGGAAAATGGCAGATCCTAAAAAAAGTCGTATTCCCTGCCAACATTCCCTGTATGGTCAATGCTTTGAAAATCAATGTAGGCCTTTCCTTTGTCGGTGTCATCGTCGGGGAATTTCTGGTGGCGCAGGCAGGTCTTGGCTTCCTCATTATCTACGGAAGTCAGGTTTTCAAACTTTCCTGGGTTCTCATGAGTGTTGTCATTCTTTCCATACTGGCGGCACTTCTTTACGAAGCCATCAATCTGCTGGAAAAACGCATACTGAAAAAACGTCTTTGACAAAAAAAGACCGAATCCTTTCTATTCAGATTCGGTCTTTTTATTTTTATTCGTCTTCCGCTACAATCCGCATCACAAAGCCTTCTTCATCGTCTTTGTGGTCATCTTCGAAATCTTCTTCAAAATCATCCTCAGACAGTTCCATCACAAAACGCACCGCTGTCAAGCATGCTGTCACCAGAAAGATCAAAGAACTGAGAATCATCACTGGTTTCTTCCGTTCTTTTTTCACTGTCAGCCCCAGCATCACACCGAAAGCGCAAACACAGGTTTTGATCAGTGCCATGTCTTTCCAGTCGCATTCCAGCACACAATCATTCAAAAATGCTGCCAACTTTTTCATAACATACCCGCCTTTCTTTATCTTGTCACCGTTTCATATGTAAAATCATTGTCTTTCCCTTCAAAAGTGAACTGATCCGCAATCCCTTCTGTGGCAATGACTTTTCCATCCTCCGTTACAAAAATCACTTCAAAATCATCACTCTGCCGCCATAATTCCACCGCACGTTCATAGCCCATGACAAAGAGAGCTGTGGAAAGGGCATCGGCTTTTGTTCCGTTTTCTGAAATAATGGTTACAGAAAGCAGACCACTGTCAGAGGGATATCCCGTCGCAGGGTCAATGATGTGATGATACCGTTTGCCATCCTGATCGAAATACCGCTGATATCCGCCAGAAGTGATAACAGAGCAATCAGAAACTTCCAGCAAGCCTACATAATCATTGGTATCAAGCGGATTTTCCACTGCAATTTTCCAAGGATTTCCGTCAGGCTTATTGCCGATGGCGGAGATATTGCCGCCCAGCCAGATCAAGGCGGATTCTACGCCTTCTTCTTTCATGAGTTTTGTAACTGCGTCAGAAGTATAGCCTTTGGCAATACCGCCCAAATCCACCGCCATGCCTTCTTTTGCCAGATATGCAGTCTGGTCTTCTTCTGAAAGTATCACGCTGTCGTTATCCACCAATGGCATCAGCGCATCCAATTCCGCCTGAGTAGGCACATGGTGTTCTTCCTCTGTAAATCCCCACGCCTTCACTACTGGGGAAATGGTCATATCATAACATCCATTTGTCAGTACATCCATTTCTTTAGCGGTTTTCAACAGATACATGGTATCTTCAGAAACCGGCACCGCTTCTTTTCCTGCATTGGCATTGAGCTGCGCAATTTCGCTGTCTTCCATAGTCACAGAAAGCAGACGTTCCAGTCTGCGGATTTCCTGTTCCGCGTCTGTCATAATCTGTTCGCCATTCTCATGGTACACCGTAAAGGTCATGACCGTATCCATGGCAAAGGTTGTAGCTTCATGGCGGTTTTTCTCTTTCGCCTGGGCGAGCATTTGCTGCGCCTGTTCTCTTTTTTCGGCACAGCCGCTCAGTATAAACACAGATGCCAGCACAAGGGCTGCTGTTTTTTTCCAATTCATGTATGTTCGTTCTCCTTTTGTATGACTTGTTCTGATTTTATTTTACATAGCAAAGGGCTTCCTGTCAAATGACGCAAAAAAGATAGATGCCCCGAGAAATCCCCGTTTCATCTATCTTTTTGGTTTAAATCAAAATATAAAGCATTGCAATGGCAAGACCAATACCAATCATCAGCAGGCTTCGTGCAAAGCCTTCCCGGTAAACAGTTTTGTCTGTTTCCCCATCGGTATAAGCAGAGAAATACTTATCTTCCGGTGGAATGACTCTTGCGTTATCGCTGTTAAAGATTGCCATACGCAGCAGGGAAATAAACCCATCTGTCAAAGTGCCTGCCAGTCTTGCGAAGAAACCGCCGATAAAAGGCAGTACGCCCAGCAGCAGCGGACGATATACCTTTTCTTCCAGATTCAGCCATGCAGGCCAACGATCCAGATAAACAGTTTCGCCCTGTTCGTTTTCCCGCATCAAAACCGTACGAACAAAAAGGAAGTACACAGCCGCACCTACAATCAGGGAAATAACTGCGCCTTTCAAGTTCACCCAAGCGAAGTATTCCACTGCATGATCCGGTGCATGGGCACCCAAGAATGTGACACCAACAGCGGAAATACGATCCTGTGTTAAATGAGGCAGCATACCACATACAGGAAGTGCCAATGCGCACAGTGCCAAAATCACTTTATTCACAGGGTTCAAATAAGCCCCCTGTTTCTGTACTGGCAAGGGATGACTATTTTTTTCCACAAAAACAGCAACGAAAATTTTTGTCATATAGGCCAATGTCAGACCACCGGCAAAGAGGAACAGATATTCCACTGTTTTCATATAGAACACAGACTGTCCTGCTTCTTCCAGAATATGAATATATTCCACGATACTTTCATGAAGCAGTGTTTTGCTGACATAGCCATTCCAGAAAGGAATACCGCCGATACCTAAAAGTGCCATGAGGAATACCACTTTCAGCAGCAATTTATCCCGTCCAAAGCCTTTGATCTTATTCAAATCCAATTCATGAAGGTTCATGAATACCACGCCTGCGGACAGGAACAGCACCAGCTTCAGCATGGAATGGTTGATAAAGTGCAGCAGAGTACCGGATGCCGCAAGGGCATTATGTTCGCCCAAAATCCCCTGCATGGCAATGCCCACCATCATAAAACCAATCTGGGACATGGAAGAACATGCCAATGTCCGTTTCAGATTGATGGAGAACAGCGCCAGAATTGCACCCATAAGCATGGTGATCATACCAAGGATCAGCATGAAATTTCCCCAAGGAGCATCATGGAAAAAGATCTTTGCGGTGATCATCATAATGCCGAACACACCGGTCTTTGTTAACAGACAGGACAGCAGTGCGCTGGCAGGCGCAGGTGCCAATGTATAGGCATTGGGCAGCCAGATGTGCAGGGGGAATAACCCTGCTTTTGCCGCAAAGCCAAAGAACACCAGAACACCGATGCCATAGAACGCAGATTTATCTGTCTGCTGTGCCATAAACTGCTGAAGCAGATCCATCTGCAATGTCCCTGTTTTCTGATAGAGCATGAACAGCCCCATGAGTGTCACCAAGCCCCCCAGCACTGCCACAGCCAGATAGGTATGAGCAGCCCGCATGGCTTCTTTTGTTTCGTCGTGCATGACCATGACAAAAGAAGTAAAGGACATGATTTCGAAGAAAATAAATGTGGTAAAGAAGTCAGCAGAAAGGAAAATCCCCATGGTTGCCCCTTCTGTCAGCAGCATAAACAGATAATACCGATTGCGGTTTCTGTCCTGCTGGAAATATTCTTTAGAATAAATGGTAGTGATGAACCAAATGGCTCCAGTCAGCACCGCCAAAATAACTTGCAGCCCGCCGCCGGCAAAGAGCAATCCCAAGCCGCAGATACCTGTTTCGTGGAAAGCTTCTTCTTTTCCGATGAGCAGCAAAGATGCGCCGAATGTCAGGAGGGTTACCAGCATTGCCCAGTAATCTCTGGCATTTTTATTTTTTCTGCCAATGATATACCCAATAATGCCGCCCAGCATAGGGAAGAAAACCAGAAATGACAATATGATTGAATGATTCATTTTTTCTCCCCTCCTTTAGTTCAAGTGCATAACAACACGCTGCAGCGCTTCCATCAAAGGCCCCGGTGTAAATGCCAGCACCAGAGAAGCAACGGTCAGTATAATCAAAGGCCCTTTCATATACCAGTTCGGGTCTTGCACATGGTCATAATATCCTGCCGGGTACTCCTTATTTCTAGGGAAGTACGCCCGTACCACAATGTAAAATACATACAGAGCTGTCAGCAATGCGGAAATAATCAATGCCAGAATTCCCAGATAGGATACAGGGTTTCCCCCCTGCACTGCCGCCGTTGCCAATGCCCATTTACTATGGAATCCTGCAAAAGGCGGAATACCTACCAGCCCGATACCCGTAATGGTCATAGCGGCAAATGTGACAGGCATCAATCTGCCAAAGCCTTCCACTTCGTACAGGTATTCCCGATGGGTCTTATAAAGCACCGCACCGGCTGTAAAGAACAGTGTAATTTTCAGCACTGCATGATAAATCATGTGCATCAGTGCCGCCGCCAGTCCCAAAGGTGTCATCAATGCAATACCGAAAATGATATAAGACAGATTAGACACTGTGGAATAAGCAAATCTTCTCTTAATGTGCGGTGTCCGCAAGGCAACTGTGGAACCAAACACAATGGTGATGGCTGCTGCCACCAGCATAACGTTCTGTGCCACGGTACCCACCAGAAAATCTGTGCCAAAGCTGTAATAAGTCAGACGAATGATGGCAAAGATACCGGATTTTACGACCGCTACCGCATGGAGCAGCGCTGTAACAGGTGTCGGCGCCACGGAAGCTTTTGGCAGCCAGCGATACAGCGGGAAAACCGCCGCTTTGACACCAAAACCGAAGAAGGCCGCAATAAATACCAATTGCAATGTTTTTTCATGCTCTGCTACCAGAATGGGATTGAGCACCCCACCCGGCACAAAGTCGATGGATGTACCGTAGCAGTACACAAATACAAAACCGATGAAGGCCAATGCCGCGCCGAACATCATGTAAAGGATATACATCTTTCCGGCGTGTCTTGCCTTGTTGTCCATGGCATGCATAACCAGAGGCAATGTAACCAGTGTCAAAAATTCATAGAATAAGTACATGGTCAGGAAGTTGCCGGAGAAGGCGATCCCCAGTACTACGCCGAATGTCATAGTGAAGAATGCGAAAAACCTGTCTTCGTGTCCTTCGTGTGTCATGTATTCAAACCCGTAAATAGTTGTCAAAATCCAAAGCACGGATACCATGGTACCAAACACCTTGGACAGACCATCCATACGCAGTTCCAAAGACAGCTTATCGCTGAAATGGAACAGTGTAAACGCATCTGCCTTTCCGCTCCAGATGGCGAACAGGGCAAAAATCGCGTTTAAAACCACAATGGTCAAAACCCATTGTTCTCGTTGTTTTCTTTCCTTGAATTTTACCGGCAGCAGACAAATTCCCGCAAGAATCGGAAAGAATACCGGTAAAACCGTAATCAATGCGCCCATATTGTTCCCACCTTTTCTTTAGAAAATGACGCCACTAATATTTGTGATCCAGTCTGTCAAGCACTGGGGGAATGCCCCAAATGCCACCGCTGCCAATGCCAAAAGAATCAGCGGAACCGTCATCAGGTAATTGGGCTCTTTCTTTTGCAGGCTGCCATAATCATAATCTTTTCCCGGGAAAAATGCCGCCGATACGATGGGCAACAGATACCCCGCCGTCAGCAGTGCGCTGACCATGAGCACTGCAACACCAACCAGCCCTAAAGTGCCGAAGTCTGGCTGCAAGCCTCCCTGTGCCAGATACCATTTGCTGACAAAGCCGGCTGTGGGCGGAATCCCGATGAGGGACAGAGAAGCAATGGCAAATGTCCACATAACGATGGGCATTTCCTTGCCCAGTCCTTTCAGTTCATATACGAATGTTTTACCTGTTTTGTAAATGATAGCGCCTGCTCCAAGGAACAGGATATTCTTTGCCACCGCATGGAATACCACCTGCATAAGGGCACCCAAAAATCCCAGTGGATGCAGCAGGAACAGACCAAAGAGCACATAAGAAACCTGGCTGACTGTGGAATATGCCAGACGGCGTTTCAGCAGTTTTTCTTTATATGCCAGCATGGAACCCATAAATACGGTAATGATAGCAAGGGTCAGCAGTGTGTTCTGTGCCCATGTACCGCGGATAAAATCAGGCCCTACCAGATAATAAGTCACGCGGATGATGGCAATGACGCCGCCTTTTGTGATGATACCGGAAAGGACAGCAGATGCCGGTGAAGGTGCCACCGGGTGTGCTGTTGGCAGCCACGCATGGAGCGGGAACATACCTGCTTTACAGCCAAAACCGATCATCATTAGGAAGTATACTGCCAGCAATACATTTTCATTGCCTGCCAGCAGTTCCAGATTCAATGTACCGCCGGGCATGAATGTGGTGGTATCGCAGTAGCTGTTCAGGAAGAAGAAGCCCATCAGCCCCAAACCTGCGCCAAATACGGAATACCCCAGATATTTCATACCAGCTCGCACCGCTTCCGGTGTTCCTGTATGGATAACCAGAGGCAGTGTCAGAATGGTCATGTATTCATAAGATAAATATAATGTCATCATATTCGCGGAGAAGCAAAGGCTCATGAGCGCTCCCAGCGACATGGTATAAAACATAAAGAACCGTGCAGGTTTCTGTTCATGTTTCATATATTCAAAGGCATAAACCCCTGCCAGCAGCCAGATGATACAAATCATGCAGGCAAAAAGTTTGGCAAGACCATCTGTGTGGTAGGCCAGTGCAAGACGGTCTGTCATCTGCCACAGGGTGAAGGTATATTCTCCCATGGACAAATAAAGCACCGCCGCAAGTTCTATGACCAATGTTGCAAACACCAGTAAATTCCGCTGTTTTTCCTGTTTCTGAAAGCCAATGATAATACCGGCAATCACTGGAAACAATAAAGGAAACAGCAGGATTGTATTTCCGTTCATTTTTATCACCTATCCCCTCATGCTTCCGTTATTACTGCAGCAAAATGATGCCCCGTTCAATGACTTCGATAAATGGACGATAATATACGCCCAACGCGATATTGATCAGCACAAACAAAATGATACAAACGCCAAAAGCCGGCGAAACAGAAACACGTGTCTGTTCTTCTCCTTCTGTCTTGACAGGTGTCCAGATTGCGATAACAGAAGGCAGGAAATACATTGCGTTCAGAATCATACTGATCCCAAGGACGATCAAAACCGCTGCCATTTTCCCCGGCGCGTATACAGACGCCGTAGCGAAATACAGCTTGGAAATAAAGCCTACAAACAGCGGCACACCGACCATGGACAATGCCCCTACGGTAAAGCCGATGCCTGCCACAGGATTTCTCCGTGCGGCGCCTCTCAGATAATAAATCTGTTCTTTGCCGCCGCTGTCCTGTACCATCTGACCGCAGCAAAGGAACAGCATGGATTTTGTCACCGCATGGGCAAGGATATGGAAGCAAGCCGCAACCATAGCAATTCTGGTAGACATGCCGATGCCCATGTAGATATACCCAATCTGCGCAACAGAAGAGTAGGCAAGCATACGTTTCATACGAGTTTCCCGCATAGCGTACACAGACCCCATAACCATGCCAGCCAGACCAAACACAAACAGAATGTCAATGATCTTCAGCTGCAACATAACATCTACGGAAAATACGCTGTAAATCAGTTTGATAGCAAGGAAAATATAACTTTTCAATACCAGACCGGACAACACCCCGCTGGATGTAGGAACTGCCGCCTGATAAGCGCCGGGCAGCATGGAATGGAACGGGAAAAGCGCGCTCTTGATAGCAAGACCGATGAACACAAAACCTGTTACCACCAGCAGCGGGAATGTATACTGTCCTGTTGCCACCAGCTGCACAATAGCTTCCTTCATCTGGGGGAACAGCAGGTGTCCTGTAATACTATACAGGATACTGATACCCAGCAAAATGGTACCAGACCCCAGCAAACTGATAACCAGATAGTGTGTGGTACCTACCATTGCCTGGGCAGTACCCTTTGCCATAATGAGGGCACAGGAAGCAATGGTCAGAATTTCAATAAATACATAAGCTGTGAAAATATCATTTGTATATGCCAATGCCAACATGGAACCAAAGAGAGCATTGAGCATAATGAAGTAAAAACTCTGTTTTTCAGGCACAACATCATGGAAGATAAATTCCTGACCGCCTGTGGTTGTCAGCAGCATAACCACGCTGAAGATCAGTGCCATCATGGCTTCCAGCGGGCCTGCACGCAATTCGTTGCCCCAAGGCGCGGGAAAATGCCCCATCATGAATGTGAAGGATTCCCCTGTGGTTGTCACATTTACCAGCAGAATTGCCGACATAATTGCAACAATGAGCACCATCAGTGCATGCACCTTATGGGCAGTCTTTCCGTTCTTAATCAGCGGTGTAATGATGCCGCAGAACATTGCCAGAAAAATGCTGAAGAAGGGAATGTTATGTATCCAATTCACATGCTCCATCATTCACCCTCCCTTTCTCTGGACAACCGCATGATTTCGTCCATATTCAATGTGCCGTAATGTTTATACAGCCGTTGTACCAGCGCCAGAGAAAAAGCTGTAATGCTGACAGAAACGACGATGCCTGTCAGCACCAGACCCGCTGGTACCGGATTGATATAATAATCCGCATCAATGATGCCGTTTGACAAAATGGGAGCAGCTCTGCCTGTGATATAGCCTTTTGCTGCCAGGAACAGATATACTGCCGTATCCATGATGTTCAAACCTATGAATTTTTTAATCAAGTTATTTTGCAGAAGCAGATTCATAAATCCAATGCCAAACAGGATTACCGAAGCCGCTTCATAATAGTTAATCAGCAAATGACTCATATCAGATATCCCCTTTTGTAAACAGTGCGTAAAATCCGTACATGGTAGCGGCAACAATCAATCCAACACAGATATTCAGAGGCAGGATAAATCCGGCACTGAGAATATTTCCCGGTGTCCCCTTAGGAATAGCGTATCCCACATGGTTTGCCCCTGTGAAGAAGGAATAACTCTTGCATGCGCAGTAGGTCAGCAGACAGGCAACACTGATGCCTGTAAATGTCTTGAACGTAAAGAATGTCTGCATTTTTTTGTGACCGTTGGCTGCCGCGTACAGAATCAGGCCTGCACCAATGATGGAACCGCCGGAGAAACCGCCGCCGGGAGAAAGATGCCCGTTGAGGATAACGTAAATGCCGTAAAGGATAATCAATGGAGAAAGATACTTAGCGCCGACCTTCAAAATGGATTTGTGGTCTGCCGCATCCAGCATTTCGTCTTCCGCAATTTCCTTATCCTCTGCTTTACTGATGTTTTTCTTATCGCGTTTCAGCAGCATCAGTACACAGATGACAGCCAGGAACAATACGTTAGATTCCCCAAAGGTATCGAATGCACGATAGTCCAGAATCATACCTGCTACGAAGTTGATAGCCCCTGTTTCTTCAATGCCTTTTTCCAGATAGCGTTCCATGACCTCATTGTTGGCAGGGTCCATGGGATCGCCAAATGTTGGCAGATTGGATACTACCAGCAGCATGATGGTGATGAACACAATGGAGATCAATACACACAAAAACCAGTACAGCCCTTTATTGGACTTGATTTCCTGCATGTTGGGACGTTTCAGCCATTGCCGTTTTTTCGGCTGTTCCCTTCTGGCGATGTATTCATCGGCATGAATCAGGGCTTCCTCTCCGTTGATCCAAGCATTCAGTTTTCGCCAGAACGATTTTTCTTCTTTCATATTAACCCTCTCTTGTACCTTTCAGTGCATGTACTTTTTTCAGCGTGAGGAAGAACAATACGCTGTCTACGCCTGCACCAACTGCCGCTTCTGTAATGGCAAGGTCAGGCGATTGTAAAAATACCCAGATAATTGCCATAATGGAGCTGTACCCCATAAAGACAATTACCGCAATAAACAAATTTCTTGTAACCGATACCCCAATGGCGCTGGCAATCAAAAATACCACCAGCAGCATTTGTATGATTGTACTGACTTCCATACTCATTTGCCATGCACCCTTTCGTCGTAGTCCTTATTCGTCAGCATTTCCACCTTCCCGATCATATGAGAAGCAATGGGACTGGACATCCAGAAAAACAGGATCACCAGAATATATTTCGCAATGTGGAACACATCATGCCCTAAAATAATGAGCCCGATGACCACAAGACCCAGCCCCATGGTGTCACCCATTGCCGCCGCATGCATACGGTTCATCACATATTTCAGGCGATAGATCCCCAGCAGTGACAGGGCAAATACAATGGTGCCCATGCAAATGAAAATACCCGCTATGATCTCTCTCATTGCTTTTCCGCCTCCTGTTCTTTCCGTTTCAGATACAATTCACGACCCTTGTGGTGCAGTGTAACCACATGGCAGATGATCACCACTGCCAAGAAGCTCAGCAGCGTATAAACCAATGCCACATCCACCAACATGGATTCTTTCAGATATTCCGATAAAATACAAATGATTGCTGTTGTCATGGTGCCGATCATATTGATGGCAACGATACGGTCAGTAAATCTGGGGCCGCGTACCGCTCTGGCAAAAGCAAGAAAAATACCGATAATCAGCAGCACCATGCTGCCTTCCATAATTCTGTCCAATAGTACACTCATGGCTTATTCCTCCAACTTTCTCAGCTGCTTGACAAATACCGATTCTTCGATGCCTTCTGTAAAGGATTTATCCAGGGCATGAATGGTATATTTGTTATCCTCCAGCGCAACTGTATAGGTACCTGGTGTCAGTGTAATGCAGTTAGCCAGTGTTACCCTTGCCACTTCTGTTTTCAGATCCGTTTCAAACGTATAAAACGCCGGATCAGCTTCCAGCCCGGGAGAAAGAATGATGCGGATGACAGCCAGATTGGACTTGATCACTTCCCAAACCAGAATGATGCCATATTTGATGTAGCCAGGAATTTTTGTGATCAGCTTCAAGTCTTTCTGAATGCTGTAATCCATATGTTTGGTCATAAACCAGTACAGCCAGCCGCAAATCACAAGGCCGAACAAAAAAATCTCCAGTGTTACCTTACCACTGAATATAAACCACAATATAAGCAAAATCAGGTACATTCCATCATCCCTCCGCAAAAGCTGCAAAAACTATAAAACATTGCTCGAAACACCGGCCTTTTCATTCGCCAAAAAGCCAGTGTCCATGTATTGTGTTCCAATGTCTATATTATGATTTACATATGTGAAAATGTCAAGTGACATAGTGCTATATGACGGTTTATTTTCTAACATTTTCTTAACATCCATCTTTTTATTATATAAACTGTATATTATTTTCCAAAAACAAATATAATTATATGCATTTTATACAATTTCCGAATACTTGAAACAGTACAAAAACGGTGTAAAAAGTGCCCGTTTTGCCTATTTTTCAAGCAGAACCGAGATTTCCATTTTTTCTCTTTGTTGTATGACAAGTTTTCATTTTTTCTTGATTTTTTTACCTTTTCAGAGACTTTTCTTCTCCTTCTTTCTATCTGTTCTAAAATGCATATCCTTGTTCTATTTTTACCGTACTGTGCACATTGTCATTTTTAAACAAAATTGGTTATAAAATGTTTCAGGCCATATGAAATATAAATAAAAAACAGATACTCTTTACGAGTATCTGTTTTAGAGGGAATTTTAACGAATACAAAAATTTGCAGTTTTTTGTTATTTTTTATGATGCACTTTTGCCTTTTGTTGTTGCCGCATATACAGGAATACCAACCAATGTTACCACAATACTGATTGCGGAAAGGATTGTTGTCTGGATACCGGACATGAACAGCTGGTTCACGATTACATACAGACCGCTGATGATGGCAATAGCAGGGATTACAGGATACAGAGGAACTTTATATGTTCTAACTGTATCAGGCTGTGTCTTACGCAGACGGATAACTGCCATAAATGTCAGTGTATAGAAAATCCAGCAAGAGAATACAGCCAGGTTTGTCAGCATGTTGAACTGACCGCTGACAGCATACAGAGCGCCCAGAATACTTACCAGCAGGATTGCGTTAAAAGGTACCTGTGTTTTGCTCAGTTTTGCCAGAGATTTGCTGCCGGGCAGTGTGCCTTCTGCTGCCAGGGAGTAGCATACACGAGAACCGGACAGAACGAAGCCGTTCGCTGCGCCCAATACGGAGATCATGATACCAACGGAAATGATCTTGCCGCCGAAATCACCGAATACAGCAATCGCTACTGCGGATGCAGGCACTGCGATATTCATCATTTCTTCCGCAGGCAGTACCCACAGATATGCCAGGTTGATAACAAAGTAAACAGCCATGATGATGGATACACCACCAACGATTGCTACGGGCAGGTCTTTGCCGGGGTTTTTCATTTCCCCTGCAATGGCACCTACGTTTGTCCAGCCTTCAAATGCGAACAGTACAGCGATCATCAGCTGACCCAGAACAACAGCGGGGTTCAGATCGGGGCCGATCATGGGGCTGAAAATCGGATTGTCGCCGGAACCTTTGATGAAGCCAAATACCATCAGCAGAATCAAAGGAATCAGTTTACAAACGGTAAATACTACCTGTGCACCGCCGCCTACTGCGGAGCCCAGACCATTCAAAATGATAACGATAATAATTGCTACAATTGCTACGGGCAGGATCAAACCATCCCCTACGAACAATGCTGCCTGCTGGGCAAATGCTACTGAAAGGGCTGCGATCATAGCAGGATAGAACAGAATGGTCTGCATCCAACCAGCCAGGAAACCAACCTTTCTGCCAAAAGCTTCTTCCAGATAAGCCACCATACCACCTGTTTTTGGGATCATAATCGCCACTTCTGCAAAAGTCATTGCCGCCGCAATACATACAAGACCAGTGATCAGCCATGCAATCATCCCCAGGCCTGGTACGCCGCCTGTGGCTGTATAGATCGCCTGTGGCTTCAGGAATACCCCAGAACCAATTACGCATCCGACTACTGTCGCCATAGCAGTTGAAATACCTAAATTCTTTTTCAGTTCCTGTTTGTTATTTTCCATAAATCATCCTCCTTCATATTTTTTCGAAAAACACCGCTCCGGACAAGAAAAGAGGATATGTAGGCACACTGCACCATGTTTGCCTGCATATCCTCTCTGTATCTTTGCCTGAAAGTTTTACTTCTACGGCGATTTCATCATAAATGAAATACTTTCCAGAGCTCCATCCACAAAGGGTCTATTTACCTGAAAGATTCTCCACAGTCGGCGGCTGCGGATTGCTTCATCGGTTTCGAACGTCCCGAAGTCTCCCCTCTGCATCAACTGGCTTCCCTATGATTTTCTTATAGATAGTATATAAAAAAATACAGATTTTGTCAATATTATTGATTAACTTTTTTTGTCTGAGTGAAATTTATTTCACTATTTATTACAAATGTACACAAAGAAAATACATTCATATTTTTATGTTTTTCCTATAAAATATAAAAAGCCTTTTTTCGGAGGAACTTATGGGACGCAAACAACTGCTGGTAGGAACAGCCATACTTGCCGGCGCGAATATTCTGACAAAATGCATGGGATTTTTTTATCGAATCTTCATGTCAAACTATATCGGCGCAGAGGGCATGGGGCTGTATCAATTGATTCTGCCCTTATATACTCTGGCTTGGAGCATCACCGCTGGTGGATTTACCATAACCGTTTCCCGCCTGACTGCCCGTGAGCATGCCCGCGGAGAAAACGGATCTATCGGCAGGATTGTCAAACAATCTGCTTCCTTATGCCTTCTTTTGAGCATTCTTCTCAGCTGTGTTCTCTTTTGGGGAGCTGACTGGATCGCCCTGCATATTTTACAGGAACCCAGAACTGCACTCTCCCTGCGGCTGCTGGCGTTTGCCATTCCTTTCATGTCTGTTGGCTCCTGCCTGCGGGGATTTTTCCAAGGACTTCAGCAAATGACCGTTCCCGCATTTTCACAAATTCTGGAACAATTGCTTCGCATTGGCGCTATTTACCTGCTGGCAGGCATTTTTGTACCGAGAGGATTGGAATACGCTTGCTTTGCTGCCGTCTGGGGCATCGTACTGGGGGAAGCCGGCGCTTTCTGCTATACCTTCTTTCATTATCTGCACAAAAAACGCCGTTGGAAATTCATACGCAAACCTGCCATTTCTTCCGGCGCTTGTTTTTCCCTGATATTATCCATGGCAGTTCCATTGGGAGCTATCCGCATTACCGGCTCCCTGCTCTCCACATTGGAAAATATCCTCATTCCCCAGCGTTTGGCATTATTCGGAAGCAGTTCTCAAGAAGCACTGGCTTCCTACGGCGAACTGACAGGGATGGTATTGCCTTTACTCATGCTGCCTTCCGCTTTTCTCATGGCATTTTCCGTTTCACTGGTGCCTGAGATTTCGGAGGCATGCGCTGTCAGCCAGAACAACCGTATCCGCCGTACCGTTTCCGCTTCCCTTTTGCTGACATCTATATTAGGTGCAGGTTCCGCCTGTCTATTTGCTGTTTTTCCTCAGGAAATCTGTTATGTGGTGTACGGCAGAAGCAACTTAGGTCAGTTATTGTTTCCACTGGCATTTCTCTGTCCCCTTTTATACGGTCAAACCACCATCAACGGTCTTTTGAATGGTTTGGGAGAGCATTTTTTCCTATTCTGGAGCCACATTCTTTCTTCTCTCATCACTATTGCCTTTGTATGGTTCGGCATTCCTATCTGGGGATTAAGTGCCTTTTGTACCGGATGGTTTTGCAGCCTTTTAGCAGCCACCATTCTTTCTTTGCGGAAACTGAAAAAGCGCACAGGTGTATCACCATCCCTCTTTGACTGTTTTGGCCGCCCCATCCTCGCGGGCATCGCTGCGGCACTTATCATTCGCCTGATTATTCAAACCAGTACCCCGTCTCCTGTGTTATTCTGCGGAACACTGTTGGGTATGGGCATACTGTATCTGGTCTTTCTGGGAGCATTGGGGTGTTTGAATGAAGATACCCTGCAATTGCTGAAAAGAAAACGTACATAAAAATAAGGGCTTGCTGTCGCAAAACAGCAAACCCTTTTTGTTTTTTATTTCTTTCTTTTTTTATATTCTGCCTTTCTGACTTTATCCGTCTGGACTTTTTCTTTTTCTCTGGCTTCTTTTTCCGCCAGCATATCATTGATGTCCTCCGGCAGTTCCAGTGTCAGGCGACCTAACTTACCGCCGCGGTATTCATCCATCAGGATTTTGGAAGCACGTTCCAGATCCGGTTCATCCCCTTTGAGCTTAAAGCCTCTGGCTTCGGCAATCTGACGCAATACATCATGGGGTTCCGCAATGGTATCAAATTCAATGTTATACCGTTTCCGGATACAATCGGGATTTACCACCATCATGTGATTGATGAACGCTGTTGCCAGTGTCTGGGAATCCAGAATATCATCATTGATGGCACCGGTAAATGCCAGTTTCAGACCTACTTGCTGATCTTCAAATTTAGGCCACAAAATTCCAGGTGTATCCAAAAGTTCAAAGTCTTTTTTCAGCTTTATCCACTGTTTGCCGCGGGTCACACCGGGTTTATCCCCTGTTTTGGCTGTGGTTTTCCCCACATATTTATTGATGAAAGTGGATTTCCCTACATTTGGAATACCGGCAATCATAGCGCGGATAGGCACATTGATACGGCCTCTGGCGCGAAGTTTCTCGATTTTATCTTTCATCAGTGCACGAGCAGCGTTTGTCACATCCGCCATACCTGTGCCTTTGATGGCATTCATTTCAATAACATGAAACCCTTTTTCTTCAAAATATTTTGTCCAGATTTCCGTTGCCGCAGGATCTGCCAAATCGCTTTTATTCATCAGCAAAATGCGGTGTTTGTTTTTCGCAAGTTCATCCAAATCCGGATTTTTACTGCTGTATGGAATTCTGGCGTCTACCAGTTCAATGACAATATCCACCAGAGAAATGGTTTCCTCCATCATACGGCGGGTTTTTGTCATATGCCCCGGATACCACTGTATATGCATAAAATTCCTCCTTATTTCACCATACCAATATCACTGAAAGGATACAGACGCAGTACCACTCTGCCCATGATATCCTCTTTTTCTATGGCACCAATGGATTGTCTGCGGCTGTCTGTGCTGGCATTTCGATTATCACCCATGACAAAATAACAGCCCTTAGGCACGATAAACGGATAGGTGATATCGCCTTTGTCCTGCATAGGCTCCGCAATATAAGGTTCCTCCACCAATACGCCATTTATGTATAAATGATAAATGCCGCTGCCATTATCCCGCAGATCAATTTCATCTCCGGGCAGACCAATGACGCGCTTGATGATATTTTCCTGATATTCCACATTATCCAGTTTGCAAATGACAATATCGTCCACTTGAGGAGAAGCCACTCGCGTTTCCAGTTTATTAATCACCAAAAAATCTCCATGGTGGAAGTTTGGCTCCATGGATGAACCCTTCACATAGATGGTTCCAATGACAAAGGTGCGCAAAAGCAAAACAATGACAACAATTGCCACCATCTGTATCAAAGTTGAAATCCATACTTTCTTGTCCTTTTCTGTCTTTTTTCTGGACATTGCCCCTGCGCCTCCTTTCCACTTCCCTCTGCTTATCAATATACCATCTTACCCCTTTTTTCGTCAAATGCAAAATCAAATTTGTCTTTCACGAAAAAAGCCTTGATGAGAAACTCACCAAGGCCTATTTTTCTTATCTCAATACTTCTTTTACCTTTGCTGCTTTACCAACCTTATCTCTCAGGTAGAAGAGTTTCGCACGTCTAACGATACCGCGTCTTACTACTTCGATACGATCGATTCTAGGAGAATGCAAAGGCCATGTTCTTTCCACGCCAACGCCGGATGCAATACGTCTTACTGTGAAAGTTTCTCTGATGCCGCCGCCCTGTCTTTTGATAACAACGCCTTCGAACATCTGCAGTCTTTCTCTAGAGCCTTCGACTACTTTCGCATATACACGAATTGTATCACCTACGTTAAAAGGAGTTACTTCGCTTTTCAGCTGTTCCTGTTCCAGTTCTCTGATGATATCCATTTTGTTTCCTCCTTTCCCCAAAGACGTTCTTACCGCCATCCTCTTGATGCGCCATTGGACCGTCCGTAATCAACATGAAAGATTATACCACGCCTCCGGGCGTTTTGCAAGCACTTTTTTATACTTTTTGCTGCTTTTTTCTTAATACAGAAAGTGTGTCAGCCATACGCAGGCAGGCAGTTCCAAAACGGAAATCAGCGTGGTCAAGAGTACGATATCCGAGGACATTTTTTCGCCATATCCATGCTTTTCTACCATCATAGGCACAACAACCGCCGATGGCAATGCCGCTGTCACCAGAAAAATAGATTTCGCCATATCTCCCGCCGGAACAATCAGCATAACTGCCCAAGCCAGAAATGGCATCCCCAGCATTTTTACAATGCTCAATTCCAACGCGTCCTTTTCATGGAAGAGCTGCTTGATGCCGCTGCTGCCAGCCAATGCACCTATGTAAATGAGGGAAAGGGGTGTGGAAAGGTCCCCTAACCGTGTCAGGAAATCCAGAAGCGCCTGCGGAACAAAGTGTACCGTATGGCTCAATGTCAGCGCCAGACCAAGGAAAATGGCAATACAGTTGGGGTTTACAGCACCTTTGAGGAATGTTTTGCCCATCTGCGCGCCGCTGCCACCCTGCTTACCGCCAAGAACATATACCCCGTAGCTCCACAGATACAGGTTCAATCCTAAAACGCCGGCGGACATATACATAACGCCCACATCTCCAAAAAAGATTGTCGCCACAGGCAGACCGATAAATCCATTATTCAGGGAACCGGTGGTAATGTCCAGCATGTCCAGCAGACGTCCATCCAGCTTCCTTACCTTTCCATAAAGACGCATCAGAAAACCAAATATCATCATTGCCGCAGCCTGGGCTGCCATCATGAGAAAAAATCCCAGAAGAATGTCATGGGTAATCTGGATATTGGCAATGGTGGTCACCAGCATGGCAGGGATTGTCGCCTGCATAACCAATCCGCCCATTCCCTTATTAACTTCTCGTGTAAGCCATCCTTTTCGGTATCCATAATACCCCACCACAATCATGGCAAACAGTATAAAAAACTGGCTATACATATTCTCTCTCCTTTCAAAGGAAAAGATACCTTCACCGTCAAAACAGCAAAGGTATCGTCTTTATCTTCTGTAATCAATAATGCAGTACGGAACTGATGTTGTAACCTTCCAGAACATCTCTGCCATGAAGGAAATCCAGCTCGATCAGGAATGTCAGGCCAACCACTTCCGCGCCAACGCTTTCTACCATTTCGATGATGGCTTTTGCAGTGCCGCCTGTTGCCAGCAGGTCATCCACAATAACAACCTTCTGCCCTGGCTGGATAGCGTCTTTATGCACTTCAATGACAGCTGTGCCATATTCCAGCGCATATTCCTTGCTGATGACTTCCGCGGGCAGTTTGCCTTTTTTCCGCACAGGCACAAAGCCTTTTTTCAGATTATAAGCCAAAGGCATCCCGAAAATAAAGCCACGGGATTCCGGCCCCAAAATCAGGTCAAAATCCACACCGTCCAGATTTGTCTGAATCTGGTCAATGGCTTCCCGCAGGGCATCCCCTTCTTTCAGCAGTGTTGTAATGTCCCGAAAAATAACGCCTTCTTCGGGGAAATTTTCAATTGATCTGATCTTCTCTTTCAAATCCATGGTTTTCGTCCTCCTATTTCGACACCCGGAAATCCCGAATCACAAGCTGTATCGACTGCCTGCCATTATAGGAATTGATGTCGATGCTATACACAAAGTCTAATGCCATGGGAAGCTTCCCATACTGTATTATTTTATCACAATCCTCAGCCGGATACAATTCTTTTAGAATCCCCCGCAGATTTTCCAGTCCATTGAAGTCCACGGCAGACAATACCATACGAGAAGCGTCTTCCCGCAGAGTCAGCTGCATCATATCCTTATTTTTCCCAACCAGCCGAATCCGTTCCACCCATACATGCTGTGTGGCAAAAAGCGGAGAGGGATTTTCCTTCCCGAAAGGCGCCAGTCCTTTCAGCTCTTCTGCCAACTTCATGTGAACCTGAGAAAAGTCCAGTATCTTTTCAATACGCAGTACCGGCGTCATATCCTGTTCTGTCAGACTGCAATCCTCATTGAGCCGCTGCCGCAAGATGGGGATATTTTCATGAGGCAGTGAAAGCCCTGCGGCCATGGCGTGTCCACCAAAGCGTGTGAACAATTCCCGGCAGTTATAAAGGGCTTCAAAAATGTGATAGCCTTCAATACTGCGGGCAGAACCTTTTGCGCCTTCTTCCGCTTTTGTGATGAGGATGGTGGGATGATAATACTTGTCCTTGATACGTCCTGCCACAATGCCTGCAATACTTTCGTGGATTTCTCCGTCATAAAGCACCAGTACTTTTTCCATGGGTGTTTCCTGCTGTTCCAACTGCTCCGTCAGCCGTTCCACCGCCTGTGTGGTCATTTCTTTTCGTTCTTCATTGAGCTGCATCAAATGACGGGCAATGGCACGGGCTTTGTCCGCATCTGTTTCCCGAAACAGCTCCACAGCAATTCTGCCGCTTTCCAGACGTCCTGTTGCATTGATACACGGCCCTACCACAAATCCCAAATGGTATTCTGTGACCTGTTTATCTGCCAAACCTGTTTCTTCCAATAATACACGAAGTCCCACATTGGTGGTATGCTGTATTTCCTGCAATCCCATCTTTACAATGGTACGGTTTTCATCCAGCAGATCTACAATATCGCAGACCGTTGCCACTGCTGCAAAGCAAAGCAATTCCTTTTCCAAAGGGTCGCCGCCGTAGCCAAACCGTCCCAACAGCAGCAGGGCGAATTTATAAGAAATTCCAGCCGCACATAAAAAAGGAAAAGGATACGCGCAATCCCGTCGTTTTGGGTCGATAACAGCATCCCCGCTGGGCAGAATATCCCGCCATGCGCCTTCTTTTCCCTCTGTGAAAGCAGGTTCGTGGTGATCCAATATGACCACTTCCATGCCAAGTTCCTTCGCCAGTGCCACTTCTCCCATGGCCGCAATGCCGTTATCACAGGTAAAAAGCACGCTTACACCTTCCGCTGCCAGCTGTTCCACCGCTTTATTGTTCAGCCCGTATCCTTCCTGCTGTCGATGCGGTACATAATAAGTTACTTCACCGCCACATCTCTCAATGGTACGGCTCAATATGGTGGTGCTCATGACCCCATCCACGTCATAGTCCCCATAAACGGCAATCTTTTTTCCTTTTTTGATAGCCATGGTAATCAAATCCAAGCCTTTTTCCATATCCTGCATTTCCAGCCCATTGTGCAAACTGGAGATATCGGGATACAGAAAATCATGGGTCTGTTTCCGGGAAAGCAGTTTCCGATTGGCAAGGACTGCCGCCGTTGCCTGCTGGATACCCATATCTGCCGCCATGGCACCAATATCTACTTTTGTACGTTTCAATTGCCAGCGTTTCATGGCAATCCTCCTTTTTCTCTCATCATAAAAAGGCTCTGCATCTCACTGGAAATGCAAAGCCTTTTCTTGATTTCCCATCAAACGGTATATATAATGCCTTTCAGATCAATCTTTGGAAAAAGCGAAAATGGTCTGACTGCGGAACCATTCCCCCTGACGCAGTACTGCAGAAGGGAAATGTCCATAAGCTGTTGCGTTGGGGAATCCCTGTGTTTCAAAGCAGAATCCACTGCGGCGGCCATAAACAGCACCATTTTTCCCTTTCACAATGCCATCCAGGAAGTTGCCAGAGTAGAACTGTACACCAGGCTGATCGGAATATACAGCCATACGGATGCCTGTTTCTTCCCCAACAGCTTCGGCACATTTGCGCACCATATCTTTCTGATAGCCATTGGGAATCCAGTTATGGTCATAGCCACTGCCATTTTTCAGCTGTACAAAGTCCGCATCAATGCGTTCCATGATTTCATGGGGTTCTCTGAAGTCCATGGGTGTGCCTTCCACAGCGGCAATCACACCGGTAGGCAGGCATTCATTGCTGTTTTCTGTATAGAAATCCGCAAAGATCTGTACTTTCTGCTGTTCAAGCGTACCTGCGTCATGACCGTTCAGATTGAAATAGCTGTGGTTTGTCAGGTTCAGCACCGTATCTGTATCGCAGACTGCCTGATATTCCACACAGAAACGATTTTCATCATCCAAACGATACCGTACTTCTGTGCAAAGGGTGCCGGGATAGCCTTCTTCTCCATTGGGGCTGGTGTAACGCATGCAAAGGGCATCGTCCTCCACATCTGCTGTCCAGACTTTTTTGTCAAAGCCTTCTTTGCCGCCATGAAGATGGTTTGCACCGTCATTACAGTACAATTCGTATTCCACACCGTTGAGGACGAAACGACCTTTGCCGATACGGTTTGCGAATCTGCCTGCTACTGCACCCATAAATTTATCCTGGGCTTCATAATCCGGCATGGTGTCATAACCCAACACCACATCTGTTCCTGCGAATTTCAGGGACTGTACTGCCGCGCCGTATGTGAGGATCGTGGCTTCTGTCCCCACACTGTTTTTCAGGGTAAAGGCGAAAACCGCTTCCCCTGTCTTTGTCTGTCCGAAAAGACGTTTTTTGATTTCCATATCCTTCTCTCCTTAAAAATATCAGTCATCTATCATCATTCTTGCCGCACCATAAATGCCGGCATCATTTCCCAGTTCAGCCAGTTTGAATTTTGTATTCTTTTGAGTGTGGAAAGCAAATGTACGGAAATACTGCTCGATGGGATCTGTCAAAAAATTCCCCGCTTTTGACACACCGCCGCCGATGAGGATCAATTCCATATCTGCCAGTGCGCAACATCCAGCCAGTGCCATACCCATGGTCTTTGCCATAAAGTCAAACACTTCCATTGCCAGTGTATCCCCTTCTTTTGCAGCATCAATGACATCTTTTGTGGTCAGATCAGCTTTGCCGCGCAGAATGGAAGGTGCATCTGTTTCCGCCAGTTTTTTCTGTGCCATGCGCAGAATGCCTGTTGCGGAAGTATACTGTTCCAGACAGCCGCAGTTTCCGCAGTTGCAAGGTTCTGTTTCCAGCGGATTGACGCAGATATGTCCCACTTCTGCCGCACTGCCGGTGACACCGCCATGAATCTTGCCATTGAGAATCAGGCCGCCGCCGATACCCGTGCCAATGGTAATCATCAACACATTGTCATATCCTCTGCCGCCGCCTTTCCATACTTCTCCGAGGGCTGCCACATTGGCGTCGTTTCCTGCTTTTACTTCAAATCCTGTCAGAGCTTTCAGTTCTTCTGTCACATGCATAATGCCCCAGCCCAAATTCACACAATGGTTTACCACACCATCGTCTGTGACTGGCCCGGGAACACCAATGCCAGCGCCTTTCACAGATGCCTTGTCAATGCCCCGTTCTTTCATTTTTTCTTCCAGACTTGCAGCAACATCCGGCAGAATGGCTTTGCCGCCGTTTGATGTGTTGGTAGGGATTTCCCACTTATTCACCAATGTGCCATCTGTGGTAAACAGGCCGATTTTCACAGTGGTACCGCCTACATCAATGCCAAAAACATATTCCATTTTCACACCTCATGTATATCTGATTTTTGCTCTCTGCCTTTTGGCAGTGCAAATCATTTTTCTGTCACATGGAGACATTATACCATACTTTATGCAAAATGTCTTTGTGCAATCTACATGAGTTCCTCCCCCTTATGTTGCAACATTAATACAAATACGAGCTGACTTTTCCTTTCCTTTACATGCTTATGCGGCAGAATTTTCGGACATGCCAAAAAGTCATTTTTTCACCTGTTTTTTCATTAAAAAAGCCCCGCAGACTGTTTTTTCAGTCTGTGAGGCTTTCTTTCTGACAATGCAATTACAATTTTTGATGGATAAATTTCATTTCTTTCTTGCAGTCTTCTCTTTCTTCCAGCTCCGGATGCTCTGCCAGATATTTTCTGGCACCTGTACGATTGGCTTCGGAGACCATTGCAAGGACTTGCAAAATATGGTAATAATGCGCAAACTCCGGATTCTGTCTTGCTCTGTCAAAATCAGTTGCTTTCAAAACCAGCAGTTTTCTTGCCGCTTCGTCTTTGTCCAGATGGAACAGTGTCAGACCAAGCATAATATAGTACTCCTGGGCCATAACAGGGTTCAGTCCTTTCGGCGGTACTGTCAGAAGGCGATTTTTCGCTGTTTCATAGTCGCCTTTTGCCATATAGCCTTTGCCGATCTGTGTCAGCAGCATTGCCTGCATGGCACGGCTTCTCTGGCCTTGCAGTGCCTTTTCCATGACATCGATATATTTATCAGGTTCCTGCTCCAGCAAAGGATTCATCTCTTTGACTTCTTTTTCCAGATCCTGCAGATACCGTCTGTTGACAAATACACCACCCACAAAAAAACCAGCGATGATGATGCCGTAAAGTCCCCAGAATGCCTCACCCAAGGCACCTGTTGTCTGCAACCAGATAGCAGCGATCAAAAACACCAGCAGAAATGCCCAATAGATTTTTCTTGCTTTCATAGTAATTCTCCCAACCTCTTTCTTCCTTATAAAACGATTAATCACGCAGAAGAATACCACAGCCAGCGCCTAAGTGCAAGGGTTTTTCCAAAAAACATCCACCTTTACAGGCTTTTTTTCAAAATATCATCTCCGCCAATGGTTTCTTCCAGCAATGCGCCAATCTCCCCCATCAATTCTGTGCAGTCCAGCTTGCCTGCCGAAAGGGTCGGGCAATCCATAGCGCCAAACTTCTCCCGAAAAGCCAGCAGGAAAAACAGACGCTTCTTTTTGGCTTCTTCCGGATCAAAAAGAATCCCCAACACCATGATAGCCGCTACCAACGCGCTGCATATACCTCCGATGCCGAAACCGCTGCAAACAGCACCACAGCTGTCAATTAGTTCTTTTGACAAAGGAAAGCCATATTGATCAGATGCTGCCCGCAACAATGCTAAAGAGCAATTTTCGCCTGCTCTGCAATATGCTATTGTTTTTTCTTTCATGAATGATTCACCTCATTTTTCCTCCTGTCCTATGATATGAAGAAAATCAGGTTTTGTCCCCCTTCTATTAACAAAAAAGACATGAAGTTCTATACTTCTTTTAGTTTGATTTCCAACTAATTAAGAAGGAAGTGTTTTCATGAATTACGGTGATTTACATTATTTACTGCTTCTTGCATTCAACCGTTCCAATAAGGCCATTGTGCGTCAGACAGCCAAAGGAGACTTGCTGCCCGGTCAGCCCAAAATACTGGAATTTCTCTGGGAACATCCTGACTGCACCCAAAAAGAAATTTCTCTGGGATGTGTTCTGGACAAGTCCACTGTCACCAGCCTGGTTGCCCGCATGGAGCAGCAAAACTACCTCACAAAAACCCTTGACCCATCAGATCGGCGCAATTACCGCCTTTCCCTCACAGAAAAAGGAAAGGAAAAAGCCTTAGAGGTGCGAAAAGTCTGCGCTCTCGTTGATAAAATCGCATGGCAGGATATTCCGCCGGAAGAACAAAAGCAATTTCTGGAAACATTTCGAAAAATCCTGCTGAATTTAGAAACCCTGGAGGCGACAATATGAAAAAACTCTTTTTCCGCTATATCTGGTTTATTTTAGGCATACTCATCAATTCTTTCGGTATTGCCTTCATCACCAAAGCCAGTCTGGGCACTTCTCCCATTTCCAGTGTGCCCTATGTCCTGAGCTTTCGATTTCCACTTTCTTTTGGTGGATTCACATTTCTGCTGAACATGCTTTTCATTTTAGGAGAAGTGGTTTTGCTCCGCAGACAGTTCCGTCCTTATCAGTATTTGCAAATTGTAGTAAACATGATTTTCAGCAGTTTCATTGATGTGAGCATGACACTGCTGGGAAGTTTCACACCCGTCCACTTTGCAAGTCAAATACTTTCCCTGCTGGCAGGCTGCGCCATTCTGGCATTGGGCATCTGTGTCGAAGTTGCCCCCAATGTACTGGTGGTTCCCGGCGAAGGCATCGTCAAAGCCATTGCACAGGTCAGCCGCAAAAAATTCGGCAGTGTAAAAGTAATCTTCGATGTCACATTGATTTTGACCGCCGCCTGCCTTTCCCTGCTGTTCTTCCGCCATTTAAACGGCTTAGGAATCGGAACCATCATTTCCGCTCTTTTGGTAGGCAGAATCGTAAACTTTATCCAGAAGCACTTACATATTTTAAAACGTATCCCAACAGCCGCATAAATAAAACCAAAAAAGAAGGTATGCTTGGGGCATCTTCATAAGAAAACAAAAAAGCTGGAATCCTTATTATGCAGAGGATTCCAGCTTTCTTATTTTTACTGAGATTTTATTTGGTATGTTTTCTTAAGTAGAAGTTGCTTTTCATACCTTCTTTTTAATTTCTTATAAAATTTTTGACTCAGGCACCGCAAGCGCCTTCCACTTCATCCTCTGCCACCAATTTGGTTGCCATGGGACGATATTTGCCGCTTTCCCAGCGATGGTTCTGGCTGTGGATCCACAGGTAACATGCTGCTGTAAAGATTGCACCCACAATGAAAGAAGTCAAACCTTCATTAATCATAGGCACAAAAGGTGCTACCACAAAGTAGCCCAGCACCAGACCAAGAACCAGACCTACAAAAGGAATGCCATACATGATCAAAACCGCGTGCATGAATGCATTATCCTGCAATTCCAGTTCTACCCAGTCGCCCACTTCCGCTTCACAGAGATTCTGGGCTTCGATGTCCATATCATTTTCCATCATACCGCTCAGGCACGCGCGGCATTCGCCGCATGCTTCTTTACGAACGATATGAACTGTTACAAATCTGCCTTTGGTTTCTGTAACCAAACCTTTCATATCTATTCCACCTTTCTGTATCCAACCCCGTATCTACGGGTTATTTTATTTCGTGACTCAAGATATTGTACCATAGGCACATCATAAAGAAAAGTAATTTTTGCACAGAAAAATTAAATTTCCCTTTGTTTTGTGGCTTTTTCTTCGTACAAACGGAAAAAGAAATTCTTCAGCAGCGCCCCCAGGGGCACTGCGAACAAAAGGCCCCAAAATCCAAAGAATCCACCAAAAACAGCCAATGATAATAACACCAAAACCGGATGAAGTTCCACGCGGCTTCCAACCACACGCGGCACAATGACCGCACTGTCCAACTGCTGCAAAAGTAAAATAGCTATGGCTGCATACACTGCCCGCATAGGATCTGTGCTGAATAATCCGGACAATACAGCCAGCAAAAACGCCACTGCCGCACCAAAATAAGGAATGAGGTTGGAAAAACCGGAAAAGATGCCAATGATCACACCATAGGGAATCCCTATAAACCAGAACGTAACGGCAAAAAGCGCCCCCATAATAGCCGCATCCAGCAATTGTCCGCACAAATACCCTATGACTACCTGATAGACTTCTGTAAAAAATCCAGCAATTTTCCCCGTTCTGCGCTGTCCTAAAAACACATTGCCTACCTGTCTCAGAAAAAACTGTACATTTTCTTTTTCCGACAAAAAATAAAATGCTGCCGCAAAACCAATGGCTGCGTTGAGGATCTGACCGCCTGCTTCCGGCAAGATGCCTGCTGCCCGCAGAACACCATTTTCTATGGCTGTGCTGATTTCTGTAACAGCTGTGGTAAGAATGCCCTCAGCATTTTGCAGCAGCCCGTATTCCGCCAGCTTCAACTGGAACAACACAAGCCAATCTCCTGCCTGTCTGGTAAAATCCCCTGCCTGCTCAGCCAGACTTTCCAGATCTGCCGTTCCCAAACCATGGACAATTCCATAGAGCAGCACAGCAATAACGCCAAATACCAGCAAATAAGTAATGCCTGTACCTACCCGCCTATTTTTCACCCGCATCTTCTGCTTATCACTCAATTGTTTTTCATAAACTCTCTGCCAGAATGCTGTCAGCGGTTCCAGCACTACCGCAATGCCCACAGACCAAAAAAAAGGCGCAAAAACGGCGAGGACATGCCTCGCCGTTTCCAATATGACATTTTTCGCAGCGGAAAGGTGAAAGACAACCGCTCCCAGCAATACCAAAACACCTGCTGTCAGAATCACATGAAATCCGATTTCCAGATATTTTCTGTTCCATGGCAGCCGCAATTGTCATTCTCCCTTTCAGCCTTTATTTTTTATTTCATCTGTTTCAGTGCTTCTTTCAGGAAATCCCATGTACGCATGGTGGAAGAAATGGAAAGACGTTCTTCCGGTGTGTGTACGTCAAACATGTCGGGGCCCAGAGATACCATATCCAGCCAAGGCATTTTTTCTGCAAACAGACCACATTCTACACCAGCGTGGATGGCTGTCAGTTTGGGTTCTCTGCCTGTTGCTTTGCGGTAAGCATCCTGCAGCAGCACCAGCAGTTTGGAATCATCGCTGTATACCCAGCCAGGGTAGTCGTTGCTGCTTTCTACGGCAGCGCCGCACAGCTGTGCAATGGTTTCAATTTTTCTGCAAAGCACTTCTTTTCTGGATGCAACAGCGCTGCGGACAGCACTGTCAAAGTGAACGCCTTTTTCATCTGTGCATACAACACCGATGTTGCTGGAGCTTTCTACCAGACCTTCGATATCCATGCTCATGGTTTCCACACCATAAGGGATCAGCAGCAGGATAGAGATCACATGGCTTTTTGTTGCTTCTGTCATAACTTCTGTCACTGCTTCAGTTGCTTTTTCCCATGTGATAATCATATCCGTTTCTACACGGTGATATTCCTGTTTGAATTCTTTTTCCAGTTCTGCAACGATTTTTTCTGCTTCTTTCGCAGCGTCTGCTGTCATAGTCAGAACGGCGTCTGCTTCTCTGCAGATAGCATTGTCCATTTTACCGCCGTCTACACGCACCAGAGAGTATGCTACTTTGCTCTGGAGAGCATCCAGCAGTCTGCCCATGAGCTTGTTTGCACTTGCACGCTGCAAATGGATGTCGCCGCCGGAATGGCCGCCTTTCAGACCTCTGATCTGCAGTGTATATGCTTCTTCGCCAGCTTTCACAGCTTCTTTTTCCACAGGCAGTGTTACCTGTACTCTTCTGCCGCCGCAGCAGCTTACCAGGAATTCGCCTTCTTCTTCAGAGTCCATATTGATGAAATAAGTACCCTTCAGATCAGAAACATCCAGTGCTTTTGCGCCATCCATACCTGTTTCTTCATTTGTGGTGAACACAGCTTCCACAAAAGGATGTTCCAGTGTTGTGCTGTCCAGCACTGCCAGCATGAATGCAACAGCAATACCGTTATCAGCGCCCAGAGTTGTACCTTTTGCGCGGATCATATCACCATCAATTTCCAGCTGAAGAGGGTCTTTTGTGAAATCATGTTCCACACTGCCCAGTTTTTCACATACCATATCGATATGTCCCTGGAAAATTACGCCAGGAGCCTGTTCATAGCCAGGTGTCGCAGCTTTCTTAATAACCACATTGTCCGCTTCATCTCTGCGGCATTCCAGTCCTCTTTCTTTGGCAAAGTCCATGATATACTGTGCCAGTGCAGCTTCGTTGCCGCTGCCATGAGGGATTTTTGTGATTTCCTCAAAATAATAAAATACTTTGTCTGTTCCCAAAGCATCTAAAACGCCCATTGTTCGTTCCTCCTTACTTACTTTCTTTGTCTTTGTCAAACAACTCTTTTATGGTATCACTCTTTTGCCATTCTGTCCACCATTGCCGTCTTTCCTTTTACCTATAAAAAAAGAAAACCACAAAAGACCCCTTGCTTTCGTAGTTTTCCAGCTTCTGATTGTTTTTAATCTGAAACATCATATTTTCTGATGAATGTTTCCAAGTCCTCAAAATCTGCCATGCGCCCTTTGATCTGCTCATGAGACCATTCCCACCAGCGAATCCGTTCCAATGCAGCAATAATATCATCGGAAAAGCGCATACGAATTTTCTTTGCCGGTACACCTGCTACTACGGTATAAGGCGGTACATCGTGGGTCACAACGGCACCACTGCCAACCACTGCTCCATTACCGATGGTCACCCCCGGCATAACCGTCACGCCATGTCCCAACCACACATCATTCCCGATGTGTACACGGGATTCCTTCCGCCATGCGAAAAATGCCTCATCGTCTTCTCCAAAACCAAACTGTTTTCGACGATAGGTGAAATGATGCTGTGCCGGACGAGTATAGGTAGGATGATTGCCAGGATTGATGCGTACAAAACTTGCGATGGAGCAGAATTTCCCAATATCCGCCGCAAAAATCTGGTTATATCCTGCACAATAGGTATAATCCCCAAAGGTCACATCCTCCAGTTCACTATGGGCCTGCACCTGTGTATAACGCCCCAACTCGGTGTCAATGAGCACCACGTCATCTTCTATATTGTCGTATTCTTTCAGCACAAAGCCTCTACCCCGCTTTCTTCCGCCAGATATGTTCCCAGATCCGGCGCTGCTTTTTCGTATGCTCCATGAAAATCACTGCCGCCTGTCAAAAACAGACCGTACTCATCCGCATATCTGCGAATCTTTTCACGGGCCTCTGCGTTATTGGCAGGATGGTTCAGTTCCAGACCTTTCAAACCCGCTTCTACCAGTTTTGGAATCAGGCAAAAATTCTGCTGCTGCCCGCTGTGGGCAAGGACTGCTTTTCCTCCTGCCGCCGTAATGACCCGAACAGCTTCGTAAGGGTCAAGATATTTGATATCAAAATGGCAGATACCGTTATTTTTGAACACGCGCTGATAAAACTCACCAAACATATCCGGTGCCTGTCCTGTCTGTACCAAGTATTCCATGATATGTTGTTTATAAATATATTTGCCATCTGCACGATAGATTTTATCCAAATCCACATGATAACCATGTTCCTGCAAAACGGCAATCTGCTTCATGGAATTTTCATGTCTGGCTTTCAAAAGAGGATGTACAAAATCCTCTACCAATTCCACATCCTGTATGCCATATCCCAGAACATGCACCCGTTTATCCACTGTATAGTCATAGGCGGAAATCTCAATGCCTGGAATCACTTTCACAGGCAGCCCCTTAGGAATCTGAGAAACGTGAGAAAGCGTATCATGGTCAGTCACCGCAATGACATCCAGACCATTTTTCGCTGCCAGCTCTGCCAGTTCCCCAATGGTATAACTTCCGTCAGAAACACGGGAATGCATATGTAAATCTGCTTTCATCATTGGAACGTCCCCTCCGAAATATTGAATACCTTATCACACAATCCATCCATGAATTCCAGGTCATGGAAAATGCCGATCATGCTGGTGCCCTTTTCTTTCAGCTGCATAAGCATATCTTTTACCAGAATCTTTGTTTTGTTATCCAAAGACGCTGTGGGTTCGTCCAGCAGCATCAGTCTGGGCTGTTTTACCATGGTATGGGCAAGATTCAAACGCAGGCGTTCCCCACCGGAGAATGTATTGGGATACAAATCCCACAGAGGTTCCGGCAGACGGAAATACCGCAGCATGGCTTCTGCTTTTTCTTTTGCTTCCGCCGCATCCACGCCTCTTTCCAGCAACGCATTCATAACATGTTCTCTGGCTGTGGTACGGGGCATTACATTCAGGAACTGAGAAACATAACCGATCTCATTTTTCCGCAGGAACAAAATCTGTCTTTCCGGCGCTGTGGTCAGCTCTACTTCCCCAAAGGCTTCACTCTGATAAGTGATCTTGCCTGTGGATGCCAGATAAGTACGATGGATACATTTTAATATAGTAGATTTTCCGGCACCGGACAGCCCTACAATCCCGATAAACTGTCCCTGTTCCAAAGTAAAGTTAATATTCTGACAGGAATGGATTTCTTTCTTTGCGTTATGCAGATAAAAATTCTTTGCCAGATTTTCGATTTTCAGAATTTCCATAATTACCTCCTGTATTCCACCCGAGATGTGGTACGTCCATCTACCAGCACATGGGTGATGACGGGATAGCCGTCCAAAATATCAATGATGAGCAAATCCGCTTTTTTTCCGGGAGCGATTGAGCCATAGTCCTCTGCCAGCCCTACTGCCTTTGCAGGATTCAGTGTTGCTTTCTGAATCATCTGGGGAAGGTCAATGCCTGCTTTTTCATGCATCTTAAATACCCCATGGAGAATTGCCGGCGGATAGTAATCGGAGCAAAGAACATCGGCACAGCCTGCCTTAATGGCTTCTGCTGCGGACATATTGCCGGAATGGCTGCCGCCCAACAGGATATTGGGCGCACCTACAACGGTATAGAATCCAAGCTGACGGGCTTCTTTGGCTGTTTCGATGTTGATAGGGAATTCGCTGATGTCTACGCCTATCTTTTCATTAATCTGTAATTTTTCTTTTGTATCATCGTCGTGGGAAGCCACAGCAATGCCATTGGCATGAGCCAGCTCGCAAAGTTCTTTCATCTGTCCAAAGGAAAGTACGTCTTTGTGGTTCTGTTTTTCCAGCAGTTCCGCGAATTCTTCTTCCTTGATTTCTCGGTTCTGGTATTTTTCCAGCACTTTATAGTACAAATCCAGATTGCGGTACTGTCCCTGTCCGGGAGAATGATCCATAAAGGAAATCTCATCGATCATTTTCTTTTCGATCATCTCCTTGGCAATGCCGTAAGCGCCAATATTATCAATTTCCAGACGCAGATGGAAACGATGGTGGATCAGATGATTTCTTTCGTGGATGTCGCGAATGAGGTTGGCAATCTTCCGCACATTTTCTTGAGTACGCAGAGGAGATTTACCAAACATTTCATCTTTATATAAAGAAAGGGAATGATAAATGGTAGTAATACCCAAGTGAAGCAGTTCCCTTTCGCATTCTTTCAACGCCAATTCAAAATCAAATTTTGCCGTAGGTCTGGGCAAAATAAACTGTTCAATCTTATCAGAATGGATATCGATAAAGCCGGGTGTCACATAACGCCCATGAGCATCAATGACACGTTCTGCCTCGGGCACTTCATCGGAAAAGCCCCAAATGCGGTCTCCTTCAATGAGCAGCACCTTTCCTTCCAAAATGGAATCTTCCAGCACAATTCTGCCGTTTTTAATTGCAATCACGATGTTTGTTACCTCCTTACAACAATGAGTGAACCAGCTGCTGTGTATAAGCATGCTGAGGGTCTTCCAGAATCTGGTCTGTCAGTCCGCTTTCGATGATTTTCCCATCCAGCATAACGATGGTGCGGTCTGCCAGCATACGGATAACCGCCAGGTCATGAGAAACCAACAAAATGGAAATGCCATATTTCGCTTTGATTTTACGGATCAAATCCAGTACACGGGCCTGTACGGATAAGTCCAGACCTGTGGTAACTTCGTCCAGCAGGAGCAAAGAAGGATTGTTTGCCAGTGCTTTTGAAATCTGCACACGCTGCTGCATGCCACCAGAGAAATTTTTCGGCGCTTCCTTCATACGGGAAGTGAGGATTTCCACTGCTTCCAGCAGCTCTTCCGCTCTGGCTGTCATTTGCCCTGCGTTTCTGCTGCCGGCAGCAATGATTTTTTCCGCAATGTTAGATGCGGCAGAATAGTCCATCCGCAGCCCTCTGACAGGATTCTGGTATACCATACCCATGATATTGTTGCGGATTTTTCTTTTTTCCAAAGGACTTGCGTCCCAGATATTCTTTTTGCCTTCGCCGTAATTCTGCAAATATGCCTTGCCTTCTGTGGGAATCAGGTCAAAATACAGACTCTGCATCAATGTAGATTTGCCGGAGCCGCTTTCCCCAACGATACCCAGCACTTCCCCGGGATAAACCTCCAGAGAAATATCATTTGCCGCCCAAACAGTGCCGCAAACGGTGCAGCGATTTTTTTCCAGATGATCTTTGCAATGGGGACAGCCTTCTCCATAGCGCATAGTCAGGTGTTCCACCTGCAAAACGGGTGTTTCAGCCATTATCCTCGTACCTCCTTACAATAAGATGTGTCGGAGCACTGATAATATCTTTCCCCCGTCACAGCGTCATAAATTTCGTCCAGATAAGTGTCTGTACTGCCGCACAGACGGCATTTTTTGCCTTTGAAGTTTTCTTTTTCAAAGGGCACATCGTCAAATGCCAGAGAAACCACTTTTGTATGAGGTGGAATGGCATAAATCTTCTTTTCACGTCCTGCCCCAAACAGATACAGGCATTCTGCTTCATGGAGTTTTGGATTGTCAAACTTGGGAATGGGGCTGGGATTCATGATATAGCGGTCTTCCACCATACAGGGATATTCTGTACTGATGGTAACTTTGCCGTATTTCACCAGACTTTCGTACAACTGGAGCCAGATGGGTGCATAGTCCAGTTCCGCATGCATCCGTTTTGTCACTTCTTCCTTGGGTTCTACAATACGCAGCGGTTCGGGGATGGGTACCTGCAATACCAAAATCTGGTCATTGCGCATAGGTACTTCCGGTACACGGTGACGGGTCTGCACAATGGTGGCATCCTGTGTCCGTGTGGTACAAGGTACATTGGTACACATCTTCACGAATTTTTTGATATTTACCGCATTAACACTCTCGTCACTGCCCTGGTCGATAACTTTCAAAGTGTCATCCGGGCCAATGAGTGATAATGTCAGCTGAATACCGCCGGTACCCCAACCTCTGCCGATGGGCAGTTCCCGGGAAGCAAAGGGCACCTGATAACCAGGAATGGCTACTGCTTTCAATATGGAGCGGCGGATTTCCCGTTTAGAGCCTTCATCCAGAAAGGCGTAATTATAACTGTCAATCATGATTGTTTTCCCTCCGTGTTTTTCTGACTGCATCCAATTTGGACTGGAATGTGACATAGTGCGGCAGTTTCAAGTGAGAAATGAAGCCGTTCATTTCCAAGCTGTCCCCATGCATCAGTACAAATTCCTCGTCCTGTGTGGGATAATCACCGCCGGCATCCAGTTCCCTGTCGATGACTGCCATGGCAATGGCTTTGTTTTCATTTCTGCCGAAAACAGCACCATAACCGCAAGCCAGCTTCAGAGCATCTTTATCTTCTGCTTCATTGAATACTTCCACTTCTGTCAGCATCACTTCCCCAATCCACAGAGTTTCGCCTTCCTGCTGAAGATAAGGGATTTCCAGTTCCACATAGCCGGTACGCAGTTCCCCAACAGTAGGATGTACCTGACCAAAACCACGAAGTACGGAATAAGCCAAACCGGAAATAAAGCCTGCATCAGCTCTTGTCAGTGTCTGCAATCTGGCACTGCGGCTGGCGGGAAATTCCAGCAGATTTTCCGTTACGTCATAGGGAGGTTTCTCATTGATGGGGAAACGTTCGATGAGCCCTTCTGTTTTCAATTCATCGGATACACGACCGCAGGGTTCCATGGGAACAGGTTCCTGTCCTTCCACCATTTCTTCCATACGTTCATGCAGTTTTGCCGCATCCTCATTTTTCAGATCAAAATGCATCAGACGGTGGGTATAGTCGTAAGTGGCGCCCAAAATCTGACCGCCCTGTATATCTTTAAACGCGGCAGAAATCCGGCGCACAATGCGCATATTTTTCGTATCTGCCACATAAGTGTCGTAAGAACGTTTCAGTGTGGAACGGTAAGCACGCAGCAGGAATACTGCTTCTTCCACGGAGCCTTCGCACTGTTTCAGTGCCAATGCCGCATATTCTTTGGCATACAGACCGGCTTCACTCATGACACGGTCTACCAACAGGCTCATTTTTTCCTGAATCACTTCCAGTTCCACATCTTTTTCTGTTTTGCTGCGGTAAAAATCCAACAGCGCAATGCTGGCTGCGATGGCTTCCTCGCCGCCGGATACTGCTACATAAGCCATATTATTGTTCCTCCTTCTTGACCATTCTGGGAATGCAGAACAGTTCCCCTTCCGGGGATACAAAGATCATGTCTACCCCCTGAGGGTATTCATATTCCTGTTCTGCCCGCAAACGAAAGGCTTCTTCCAGCACCGCTGGGCTCTGGAATGTTGCCACACCATCCACACCGGGGCCGGAAATGCTGCAAGACACATTTCTTTTTCCGCTGCATCCAATGATGAGTGTTGCAGAAGTATGTGGATTTTCCAAAGTACCTCTTTTTGCCTTTGCAAAGGCTTCTGGCAGATGTTCTTCTTCCGTTACGAAAACATAATCCGCTTCTTCCAGTGTCTTTTTTTCCGCATGGGTCAGCAAAAGGATCTGTTCATCCAGCTCTGTATGTCCAAAGGTATAAAAGCCTGTGTTTTTATCCAAAAGTGTCATGGCAAGGGTCAGCATTTCCCGTTTGCTGCCATACAGTTTTTCTGCGCCTTCCTGGATGGAAACTACACGGGAAGGGTTTGCCATGGCGTCCAGCAGCAAACGGAATGTTTTTTGTGTATCAAATATATCGTCAAATGTATGTAACTGTTTCATCATCAAGCCTCCGGTGTCATGGTTGTAAAGTTGACCATTGTCTGCATAAACATGGCATTTTCTTTTTCCACTCTGGTCTGCTGTGCTTTTTCCAGTTCTACCAGCAGTCCTTCGTCTGTAAAGACGCCTTTGTTGCATGCCGCATCAATGATTGCCATATCCAGTACCTTCTCAAAATCATCTCCCATGATAACTGCCATTCCTTTTATGCCATCCAGACACACAATGGCTTCGCAGACGATGACTTCCCCCAGAAAGAACAGGGTTTCTTTCACGGGATCACGCATCTTAATCATGGTCAGTGATTTTTCCGGCGCTTTGATCACAGTCACCTCATATTGTTTTCTGATTTTTTCCGCCATTTGCCGCACTTGGGCAGCATCGGCTTTCGCCAATATTTTGGATAATCTCCGTTTTTCCATTTTGATGTTTCCTTTCTTATTTCACATACGCTTTGATGCGTGTAGATACCATTTCCAGCAGAACAACGGCAATGACAACGATGTATGTCAGCATGCCCATTTCCTGTAAGTCAAAGTAGAAACTGCCTGCCATAAACAGATTGAAGCCAATGCCGCCTGCACCAGCAGCCGCCCCCATGGCAACAGCATTGGTGAAATTGATTTCAAACCGCATAAATGTCCATGCCACCATGGAAGTGATGGTAGAAGGCACGATTGCCTGGAATACGATCTGCCAGTAACTTGCCCCGTTTGCTTTCAGAGCTTCGATGATGCCGGGCTCGATTTCTTCAATGGATTCCGCATAAGCCTTTGTCAAATAGGCAAAGCTGTGGAATGTCAAACCTACCACTGCTGCCACAGAACCAAGGCCAGCAGATACAGCAAAGATCAATACCCACAGAACTGTTGGCACCGCGCGTACCACCGCGATAAAGCTTTTGATGCCATTGACCATACGGGAGCTTGCGATGTTTCTTGCACAGAGCAATGAGCAGAAAAACGCAAAAAACGCGCCGATGATGGTCGAAAGAATCCCCAGACAAAATGTCACTAAGAGCTGGTATAAAACGCTTGTGAGCGTATCTCTTGTCAGTTCCGGTTCCAGAAATACGGTCTGGATGTTTTGCAAAGTAGCCTGCACGCCTTCCGCAAAGTCAATATTCTGATAATCAAATGTCGCAAAAGCCACCACTGTCAGCCCCAGCAGTGTTACCATAAGGGCCTGAAGGGCATAGCGGCTTTTATTTTTTGCCTTGATCTTGATTTTTCCTTTTCCGGTGCGTTCCATGATCTTCTCCAGATCTAAGGAAATGGTCGTGCCCGGCTGCAATACTTTTTCAGACATTACAAAATCACCTTCCTAATTTTGTTGGATACGCCTTCAATGACGAGTACCAGCACCACAATGGAAAGTACCACCAGACTGGCAGAAGAAAAATCCAACCGTTTATAATACAAATCAAAAAGATAACCAATCCCTGTGGCTGTCAAAATGCCGATGAGGGTGGAACTTCTGATATTGGTTTCGATCATATACAATACCCAGGTAATGACACCTGGCAGAGAGGATGGCAAAATCCCCTGAAATACCACATGGATGAATCTGCCGCCGGTAGCTTCCAGCGCCTCCACACAATTGGAGCTGACCTCGTCAATGGTTTCGATAAACGCACGGGTCAACAGGCCGAATGTAGTAAAGAATAATGCAAAAAATCCTGTCAGGATGTTCTGCCCAAAGGAGAACATCAGCAGCATCGCCCATACAACATCGGGTACATTTCGGAAAAATGCCGCTACGATACGCACCAGACGATTGATGCTCCAATGGATTTTTGTGATACCCGAGCCGAGCAGACTGAAGAAAAACGCGCAGATGCCTGCCAAAACCGTTACGGCTACGGACAACAATGCTGTTTCCACCAGTTTATCCAGAATTTTCGGCAGACGTTCCATTGCCGTTTCATCGGGAATCAGATTAGAAAAAATCCAATGCAATGCCGCCGGGAAAGATTGGATACCTTCTGCCAAATGAAACTGGGTCACCAGAGATGCGCCGCAGAAAATCAAAATCAGGCTTAAAAAAACGAGAGTATATGTAATTTTTCTTTTTTGGAAAATGTCCATGGTTTTTTCCATTATGCTCACCTCTGTAAATCCATAATCAAATCATTGGCAGAGGACTGATAAATCTGCTGAATGATTTCTTTTGTCAAATGTTCGGCAGGGCCATCATATACGATTTTCCCGCCGGAAACCCCGATGATTCTCTCGGAATACTTGATTGCCACATCCACCTGATGCAGGTTCACCAGACAAGTAATGCCTTTTGTCTGATTGATTTCCTTAAGCTGATCCATAATAACTTTAGACGCTTTTGGGTCTAAGGATGCGATGGGTTCATCACAAAGAATCATTTTGGGTTTCTGCATAATGGCTCTGGCGATGCCTACGCGCTGTTTCTGTCCGCCAGAAAGTTCGTCGCAGCGCTTATATACCTGATCGGAAAGTCCCATTTCCTGAATGATACGAAATGCTTCCTTTTTCTCTTCTTCTGTATAGTGTCCTGCCATACCGCTGATGGCAGATTTTTTCCCTAGACAGCCGTGGAGCACGTTTTCGATGACGCTCAGTCGTTCCACCAGGTTGTAATGCTGGAAGATCATACCGATTTTCGCCCGCATCTGGCGCATCTCTGCCTTGCCTGCCTTTCGTACATCATGTCCATCAAAAACAATGGTCCCTTCAGACGCATCAACCAGACGGTTGATGCATCTGAGCAGCGTGGATTTCCCTGCGCCGGAAGGGCCGATGATGGATACGAATTCGCCTTTTTCTATGGAAAACGTAATGTCACTCAATGCCTTTGTTACATTGTCATAAGATTTGCTTACGTTTTGAAATTCCAGTAATGCCATGCTTTTCTCCTCCATCGTTTGCTGTTTTTTATTCACCCAGGTCACGGATGGGGTCGAACCAGGAATCGTCTACCATGACAAATCTTTCATTTTCAGATTTTTCAAACATACCTACGTTTTCGGAATCTTCGGGAACAAAGATTACTTCATTGTTAGTCACTTCGTCAGATGTGAACAGATCCTGGATAGCTTTTACATCTGCGGGATCCAGTGCATCGGAGTTGTAAGCGAAAGGCCCATTCAGTACAGGTGTGGACTGGATGACTACAAATTCCTTGCCTGTTACAGTATCAAAAGGTGCGCTAGCGTCGCTGTTGATGGTGTAAACAGAACCAGTTGTGTTTGCTTCGCCTTCTGTACAAGCTGCGTAAGGCGCGATTTCTGTGTCACAGAATGCCGCTACATCTGCTTTGCCGGAAAGCAGGTTGAATGCAGAACCCTGATGAGAACCACCGAAAAGTACCTGAGAGAACAGTTTGCCTTCGCCGCCTTCAATCAGGTCGTCTTCTGTCAGATTCTGATCTGCGAAGTGAGAGATGATAGAGCTGGTAGGTACTTTGAAACCAGATGTAGAGCTGTTGGAAACGAAGGACATGCGTTTGCCTGCGATATTGTCAATGCTGTAACTGTCGCCGTCTGCGTATTCACCTTCATCGCCTTTATTGACTGCCAGGAAGCTGTAATATTTTGCATCATCCAATGTGCCAGATGCACCGGAGTTTACAAACAGGGGCTCAATGGCATCGTTGGCGTTTTTGGCTTCGATGTAGCCCTGCGCACCCATGAAACAGATCTGTGCGGTACTGTTTGCCAAAGATTCAATGGCAATGGCATAGTCTGTTGTCAGTTTCTGTTCTACTTTCTTGCCAGTTGCTTCTTCAATCAGGCGTGCATATTCGCTGCGGGCAACGTCATAATCTTCCGCGGATTCATTGGGATACCATACCAGTGTGATGGTGTCCGCATATTCGCCTGTGCTTTCCGATGTCTGAGCAGTTTCTGTGCTTTCTTCCGCTGGTGCGCCGCAGCCTGCAAACGCAGAAACCGCCAGAGCAGCAGCCATTGCTGTGGTCAAAAATTTCTTAAATTTCATACCTCATTCTCCTTTTTGATTGTTTGCTTTTTTATGATGAGAGCTGATCTCTCATACACTGACAGTATAAAATCTCACAAAAAGTGCTACCATCTGGCTCCTGTTATTTTTTCTTAAAGAAATGCCTCAGAAATTCCGTTCTTTGTTAAAGGTTATTTTTCAATTCCCAACTGGAAAAATATTTGTCCACCCTTTCGTTTTTCCCTGTTTTCTCCTGTTTTCGAAATCAAAAAGCCAACTTGCAGTGACATTCATTCTTAAAATCTTTGTATAAACTGAAAAAAATCTATATAAAATTCCAAATTTTCTCTCCCTTGATTCCCGGCAAAAGAAAAACCCCCTTTTGGAAAGATCATCTTTCCAAAAAGGGGCTCTTTTTGCGAATGCTTTATGCCGGAATGCTTAGCTGTTTTTCTTTTCAGCCATCATTTTTTCCTGTGCTTCGATCATTTTCTTTACCATATAGCCGCCTACATAGCCGTTCTGTGCGGATGTCAGGTCGCCGTTATAACCTTTTTTCAGAGGCACGCCGATTTCATTTGCCACTTCGTATTTGAACTGTTCCAAAGCGGCTCTTGCCTCAGGCACGTTTACTTTGTTGCTTGTAGAAGATGTGTTGCTCATGGTTAAAAACCTCCTTCAAAAAACTGTTTGTTTGGTGTTGCAATGTTAGTATGACACGGACGCATTTTATTATGTCAGGTACATATTGGTACAAAAATTGTATAAATTTTCAAAGTAATGCTTCTGCAAATTTTTCGTATCTTTTATATACATTCACACCATGACAAAATACCCAGTCATTTTTTGTCCAGTTCATATAATACAGACAATTGTCCGCCTATCATCAAAACCACACAGGACGGACATATCACATAGAAATTCCTCCCACAAAACACACAAAGAAAATAATGAACAAAAATTTTCCCTTTTCTATATGTATTATGTAGAAATTACAAAACGTCATTAATCGGTATACCGGTATTCAATATAATGAGTGTATAAAAACGACTTGATTCTACGATAAAACAAACGCAACACAAACAAAGGAGAGATGCGATTATGAAAGCTGGATGTGAACTGTATGTAAACGACCTGAACAAAGATGCCGTTGCAGAACTGGTTGCTGCCGGCGCAAAAGAAGGCGATTACGAAACCATCGGGAAAGAATGTGACATCGTTCTGATGATTCTGCCTAACGGTGCTATCGTACAGAGTGTACTCTTTGGTGAAAACGGTCTGGCAGGCTATCTGAAACCCGGTACTGTTGTATGTGACATGAGCTCTGTAACACCTACTGAATCCTGCACATGCGCAGAAAAACTGGCTGAAATGCAGATCGGCTTTGTAGACTCTCCTGTCAGCGGCGGCGAACCCAAAGCAATCGACGGTACACTGGCATTCATGGCAGGCGGCAACGAAGCTGATTTTGAAAAACTGAAACCTTATTTTGACGCTATGGGCGCTTCCGCACTGCTCATTGGCAAAAGCGGCAGCGGTTCCGTTACCAAACTGACAAACCAGGTTATCGTAAACCTGACCATCGCTGCTGTTTCCGAAGCATTCGTACTGTGCAGCAAAGCTGGTGCTGATCCCGAAAAAGTATATCAGGCAATCCGCGGCGGTCTGGCTGGCAGCGTTATTCTGGACGCAAAAGTGCCCATGATGATCGAACGCAACTTCAAACCCGGCGGCAAAATCTCTATCAACCACAAAGACATCAAAAACGTTATGGCAACAGCTCACTCCATCGACGTTCCCATGCCTCTGACCAGCCAGCTCTTCGAAATCATGCAGTACCTGAAAGTAGACGGTCACTTTGATGAAGACCATGCAGGCATCGTTCAATACTTCGAAAAACTGGCAGGCGTAGAAGTAAAAAAAGTCAATGCTTAAGGAGGTCTGTCATGAAATACGGATGTGGCACCACCATTGACAATTACAGCATCTTGCAGGATCTGGGCTTTGATTACATCGAACTGCCCGGCAACCAGATCTCCAAAATGACAGATGAAGAATTCGACGCACTGAAAACTGTTCTGGAAAACGGCAGTGTGAAATGCTGCGGCTTTAATGCGGCACTGACACCTGATATCGTCATCACTGGGGAAGGTTACGACCTGGAAAAAGCCAAAGCTTATGCAGAACTTCTCTGCAAACGCGGCAGCCAATTACATATTTCCGCCATTGGCATCGGCTCCCCCAAATCCAGAAAATTTCAGGAAGGCGATGATCTGGAAAAAGCATGGAAAGAAACAGAAGCATTCATGACCATGTTTGCAGATATGGCAGCACCCTATGGCATCATCGTCATGTATGAATCTCTGAATCATACAGAAAGTGTATTTGGTCTGAGAATTCGGGAAGGTGCAGATTTAGTAAAGAAAATCAATCGTCCCAATTTGAAAATCGTATTCGATATTTACCATATGGCTATGGAACAGGAAGACATTCAGGAACTGGAATACGCTCTGCCCTATGTACATCACATCCACATTGCGGAACGTGTGGGCGCAGAACGCAGATACCCTTCCGATGCGCTTTATGACTATTACAAAAAACTGCTGACACCTGTCATCCGCAGCGGTTATCAGGGTGCTATCTGCACAGAAGCTTTTGACGGCGATGTCCGTGAAGGCGCAGAACGCTCCATTGACCTGCTGAAAAAGATTGTCGCAGAAATCGAACAGGAGGGATGATATGAAACAGGATATTTTGATCGGCTGTGTTGCCGATGACTTCACCGGCGCCAGTGACGCTGCCTCTTTCCTCATGAGCAAAGGTATGAAAACCATTTTGTTCAATGGAAAACCCGATGGGGAAATCCCCCCTGCCAGGCAGTTGTCATTGCTCTGAAGAGCAGAACACAGGAAACAAAAAGCGCTGTGGCAGACAGCATGGCTGCTTTTACCTGGCTGAAAGAACAAGGCGCACAACATTTGTATTTCAAATACTGCTCCACATTTGACTCCACAAAAGAAGGCAATATCGGCCCTGTTGTGGATGCTATGCTGGAAGCTTTTGGAGAAAAATACACCATTTTGTGCCCCGCTCTTCCCGTCAATAAACGGACTGTGGAAAACGGTATCCTTTATGTAGACGGTGTGCCTCTGAGCGAAACACACATGAAAAACCATCCTCTGACACCCATGTGGGAATCTGAAATCGCAAAACTCATGGATCCTCAGGGAAAATATCAGACATTGAACGTAAACACCGAACTGCTGGCAAAGAGCAAAGAAGAAATTCTGGCTGTTGTGGATGCATTCGGCAAAGACAAAGAACATTTCTACATCGTACCCGACTATGTCAACGACGAAAACGGCACCAAAATTGCAGAAGTTTTCGGTGACCTGACTGTTCTGACAGGCGGCAGCGGTATTCTGGCACCTTTGGCTGCGAAATATCAGCAGACACAGGCTGCCAAAGACAGCATGACAAACGGTGTGGACGGAAAAGGCATCGTTTTGGCTGGCAGCTGCTCCAAAGCAACATTGGAACAGATCGCTGACTTCCAGACAAAAGGATATGCTTCTTATAAAATCGATCCCATGGCTGTATTGTCTGGTACAGAAACCGTAGACACTGTATGGGATTTTGTAAAAGCACACACAGACGAAGAAGTGCTGCTGTATAGCTCCGATCAGACAGAAAATGTAGCAGAAATCCAGAAAGTGGGCAAAGACAAAATCGCTGCTCTGCTGGAAGGTCTGACTGCTGCCGTTGCGGAACGTGCCGTTGCAAACGGATATACAAGAATCATCGTTGCTGGCGGGGAAACCTCCAGTGCCGTTGCGAAAAAATTGGGCTATCATTGCTTTGAAATTGGGGAAAGCATCGCGCCGGGTGTGCCGATCATGGCGCCACTGTCCAATGAAAACATCCGCATTGTTCTCAAATCCGGTAACTTTGGCCAGACAGATTTCTTTGCCCGTGCATTACAAATGACAAGGAAGTGAACAAATGGAAAATCTAAAAACCGCAGTATGGATTGCACACAGCTTGTTTGAAAGAGGAAAAGCCTCCGGCTCCTCTGCCAACATGAGCTTTAAAGAGAAGGATCTTATTTATATCACCGGCAGCGGAACCTGTTTTGGTACTTTGAAAGAAGAAGATTTCTCCGTACTTTCTCTGGATGGAGAATGGATTTCCGGGCCAAAGCCCAGCAAAGAATTTCCGCTGCACCAAATGATGTATGAAAAAGTGAGGTGATCCAAGCTGTCATTCATACACATAGCTTTTACGCAACCCTTTGGTCTTGTGCCGTACATAAAAACCGCACAGACTGCATTCCCCAGTACACCCCTTACCTGAAAATGAAACTGGGTACAGTGGGACTGGTTCCCTACGGAAAGCCCGGCTCTGAAGAACTGTTTTCCGCTTTCCGCCAGTGTGTTTCCGGCAGCGATGGATTCTTGCTGGAAAACCACGGGCCCATTGTGGGGGGCAAAAATCTGCTGGATGCCTTCTACTGCCTGGAAGAACTGGAAGAAAGCGCAAGAATGGCTTGGGAAATCGAATCCAAGCAAGGGCCTCTTTCTTTCCGCAAAATCTAATATACAAAAGAAAATCAACTGACAGAAGTCATGTCAAGGAAAGGAGATTCCCATGCCACAATGTGTTGTAATCGCAGATGACTTAACCGGTGGAAATGCCACCGGCGTTCTTTTGAAAAAAATGAATTATCAGGCCTATACGGTCATGAATACGGAAAGCATGGATTTGCAGGCATTGGAAGACTGTGACTGTGTGATCTATCCCACCGACAGCCGTGGTGTTGCTCCGGAAGTTGCCTATCAGCGGGTATACGATATATGCAGCCTTCTGAAAGACGATGCTGTAAAAGTATATTCCAACCGCATCGACAGCACATTACGGGGCAATCTGGGCAGCGAAACCGATGCCATGCTGGATTGTCTGGGAGAGGATTACGTCGCCATCGTTGCACCCTGCTTCCCTGCTTCCGGCAGAATCGTCATTGGCGGCTATATGCTGGTCAATGGCCTGCCCCTTCATAAAACAGATATTGCCATCGACCCGAAAACACCTGTTAAGGTGTCCGAAGTGGAAGTACTCTTTCATGAGCAGAGCAAATATAAAACAGCATCCATTCTCATGAAAGACCTGATGCATGGCAAACACTATCTGGCGGATGTGATGAAAGCCCATGTAGCAGAAGGCTGCCGAATTCTGGTAGTTGACTGTGTCACTCAGGAAGATCTGGATTTGATTGCCGATGCCTCTATCACCAGCAAGCTGAAAATCGTAGCTGTTGACCCCGGTGTTTTCACGGCAACATTATCCAGAAAGCTCATCACACCCACACAGAAAAAAGAGAAAAACCGGATTCTGGCTGTTGTCGGCAGCGTGAATCCCAATACAAAAGCACAGATGGAAGAACTGTGGCTGTCCCAGCGCATCCATAACGTCTTTGTGAAAACAAGAGAACTTTTGGAAAGCGAAGAACAGCGCAGCGCGGAAATTCAGCGGGTGATCCACGAAATTCTGGAAGTCAGTCACCTCAATACAGTTTCTACTGTAACGGGTGACGGCATCTATCCCGAAAACCGCATTGATTTCCAGCCTTATATGGAAAAATATCATTGCTCCATGGATGATGTAACCGATAAGATCAATTCCGCCTTCGCGGAAATCGCTTACGGCATCTTTCAGGCACAGCCGGAATACAAAGGTCTGTATACCAGCGGCGGCGATGTGACCGTAGCTGTCTGCAAAAAATTCCAGACCGCCGGATTATCTCTGTCTGACGAAGTATTGCCTTTGGCTGCCTACGGTCAATTCCTGACCGGCGATTTTGCAGGCATCCATATCATCACAAAAGGCGGCAGTCAGGGTGAACGGGATGCCATCAACCGCTGCATTACCTATCTGAAAGAAAAACTTTATATTTAAGAAAAATAAACGGAAAGAGAGGAATTTCCATGAATAAAAAACCTAGAATCGCAATCCCTCTTGGATATCCTGCGGGCGTTGGCCCCGAAATTGTTGTAAAATCTATCGCATCTCAGGAAGTTTTCGATGCCGCTAAATGTGTTGTGATCGGTGACAAAAAGATCATCGACAAAGCCATCGAAATCACTGGCGTAGATATTACCGTTCATGTGATTGCAGAACCTGAATACGGCGATTTCCGTCCCGGCGTTCTGAACCTCATTGACCTGGACAACGTAGATATGGCACAGTTTGCTTATGGCAAAGTCAACGGCATGTGCGGTCAGGCAGCCTTTGCTTACATTGAAAAATCTATCGCCCTTGCCAATGCAGGCAGAGTGGATGCAGTTGCCACAACCCCCATCAACAAAGAATCTCTGAGATCCGGAAACATCAACTTTATCGGTCACACAGAAATTTTCGGCGCATTGACAAACACAGAAGATCCTTTGACCATGTTCGAAACAAACGGCATGCGTGTTTTCTTCCTGACCAGACACGTTTCCCTGCGGGATACGCTGGACATGATCAAAAAAGACAGAATCAAAGACTATGTAAAACGCTGCCTGGAAGCTCTGCGGAAACTGGGCGTACAAGATGGCACTATGGCCATTGCCGGACTGAACCCTCACAGCGGGGAACATAGTCTGTTCGGTTGGGAAGAAGTGAACGAAATCATCCCTGCCGTAGAAGAATTGCAGGCAGAAGGCTACCCTGTTGTAGGCCCCATTGGCGCGGACTCTGTATTCCATCAGGCTGCCATCGGCAAATACAACAGCGTATTATCCCTCTACCACGACCAGGGACACATCGCTACCAAAACTTTGGACTTTGAAAAAACCATTGCCATCACAAACGGCATGCCCATCCTGCGTACTTCCGTAGACCATGGCACAGCCTTTGATATTGCCGGCACTGGGAAAGTAAGCGCAGTCAGCATGATCGAAGCCATCCTGCTGGCAGCAAAATATGCACCTTATTTCACCAAATAATCACATGTTTACTTAAGGGAGGTTATGACAATGATCGGCGGATTAAGCGGCGACAGAATGTTAATCGGTCTTGCCATTGGTATTATCGTACTGATTTTCTTGGTACTGAAAACAAAAGTACAGGCATTTTGGGCACTGATCATCTCTACCATCATCGTTGGTGTTGTAGGCGGCATGCCTTTGACAAACATCACTTTGGACGACGGAAAAACATTTGGCATCATCAATTCCATCACCACCGGCTTTGGCGGTACACTGGGCAGCATTGGTATCATCATCGGCTTCGGTGTTATGATGGGGCAAATATTTGAAGTAACAGGGGCTGCCAAGCGAATGGCCTTCACCTTCCTGAAACTCTTTGGCAAAAAGAGAGAAGAAGAAGCCCTGGCGCTGACTGGCTTTTTGGTATCCATCCCCATTTTCTGTGACTCCGGGTTTGTGGTACTTTCCCCCATCGCAAAAGCAATTTCCAAAGCAACAAAAAATCTGTCATCGGCTTGGGTGTTGCGCTGGCAGCAGGTCTGGTAATCACCCACTCTATGGTTCCTCCTACTCCCGGCCCTCTGGGTGTATGCGGTATCTTCGGTGTTGACGTTGGTAAATTCATTCTGATGACTATTGTATTGGCAATTCCCATGGCAATCGCATGTATTGCTTACGCTAGATTGTACCTGAGCAAAAAATATTACCAGATTCCCAATGAAAACGGCGAATTCGTATCCATGCCTTATCAGGAACCTACATACGAAAACACATTCAAAATGGAAGAAGAAGGTCTGCCCAGCACATTGCAGTCCTTCCTGCCTCTGATCGTTCCTATCGTGCTGATTCTGATCAACACCATCGCTTCCGCACTGGGTAAAACAACAGGCCCTATGGAAAACCTCATCTTCCTGGGTCAGCCCATCGTAGCTGTTGGTCTGGGCTTAGTAGTTGCTATTTTCGGTCTGGGCAAAAACCTGGATCGTCACACAGCACTGTCTGAAATGGAAAAAAGGTATGATGTCTGCTGGTATCATTATGCTGGTTACCGGCGACGGCGGTGCCCTGGGTCAGATCATCAAAGACTCCGGTCTGGGCACATATATTGCGGAAGGTCTGTCTCAGACAGCTATCCCCATCATCATCCTGCCTCTGATCATCTCCACACTGATGCGTTTCATTCAGGGTTCCGGTACAGTAGCTATGACAACAGCTGCAAGTATCTCCGCTCCTATCATCGTTGCTTCCGGTGTCAGCCCTCTGCTGGGCAGCATCGCCTGCTGCGTAGGCTCCCTGTTCTTCGGTTACTTCAACGATAGTTATTTCTGGGTTGTAAACCGTACACTGGGCGTAAAAGAAGCAAAAGATCAGCTGATCACATGGTCTGTAACCTCAACCATCGCATGGGCTGTGGGTGTTGTGGAAGTCCTTGTATTGAGCTTCTTCATGTAATTATTTTCTGTTTAAAACATCTCTTCTATATAAATAAAAAAGCAGGTATTCCCAAAAGGGAATACCTGCTTTTTTAATCTTCGTCTATACTGATATCTCTGGGGCTCTCCATATGATATACAATGCTTTCATAAGTCTGAATCATATTCCCCTGTTTCATATTCTCAAAAATCTCCAAATGTTCCTGATAAGCCTTTTCCATACGTCCCGGCACATGCAGTGAATGCAGCGCCAGATTACGCATACGATACATATACGTTCCAAACAGATTATTCAGCTCCCCATTGGCAATATGGCTGACCAATTGGATGTGGAACTGCATATCCGCTTCAAAAAACCCAGTCACAGATTCCTGTTCCAAGGCTTCTTTCTGCTGCTTCAAAAAAGATTCCAACAGATCAAACGTTTCCTTTGTTTCTTCCAAATCTGCTTTCTGGGCGATTTCTCTGCCGCAGTACCCTTCAATGGCCGTACGGATCTGGTTGGTATCCACAAAGTCCTGTATGCCCATTTTATGCAGACAAAATCCTTTATTGGGCAAAATATCAATGTATTTTTCCTGGGAAAGATACTGTATGGCATCTCTGACAGGTGTACGGGAAATCCCAATTTCTTTAGCGATCTTGGTTTCCGAATAAATTTCACCGTACTCCATTTTGCCTTCCAAAACCATATTCTTGATGTGTTCATACGCCAATACATGCAGCGCTTTTTTCTGATTCATAGCCACTCTCTCCCAAATTCATCCTCTTTTACTTTTCCTTGCATCGTAAACCTGTATACCTGTATACCGGTATACAGCATAAAATCAAAAAAATTCTTTTTATATATTTTACCATAGACTTTCATTGGAAGCAGACTTTCATTGGAAGCAGACTTTCATTGGAAGCAATGAAACATCTACTATATCCATAGGAAAATTTCCATAAAAACAGGGATTTTCGGGCAAATAAAAAGGTATGGCATCAAACCATACCTTTTTCCTGCCGCTTTCATTGGCAAAGCCATTGACCATACTGATGCAGCTCTTCACAATCCTTCAAGTCATATTTCTTTCCATCCATCTCAATGACGCCTCGTACAACGCCGCTTTCTTCATAGGTCATAACATGATCCGCTTTCCCGTTTATCATGAAAACTACAAACGGCTGACCCATTCCCCCTGACTTTGGTTCTTTGGCAATGCCGTCATATTCACATTGGCTCAGCAATTTCCAAAATGTATCTGTTTCCCGTATATTGTTTCGATTTGTATCGTGCACATAGTCTAAAACGGAAATGGATACTGTTTCTTCTGAGCCTCTGGGATTTTGAAGATAATTGGTACAACAGATTCTGTGATATGCAAAATAGGAAGGAACCAATGCGAAAATCAGTACACCTGCTCCAACATAAATTCTGTACTTTCTCATTTACATCTCACCTTCCTCCATTTGCCGTTTTTTCTTCATGATACCATGTGGTATTATTTCTGCAAAAGCGGATTTTTCACAACGCCCCATTGATCCTGCACTTGTACCACTGCATATCCATCTTTAAAATCTCTCGCTTCACGGAACATAGGTGAAATGACCATTTCCCCTGTTTTGTCTACAAAGCCGTATTTTTGTGTCTTTTCATCCAGTACACTGCAAAGCCCTTCAGAAAGTCTAAAAAGCAGTTTGCCCTGTTCCATAGAGATTTCTCCGTTCTTATCATAATAATGGTCTACATTTTTCTCTGCACCGGAAGGCAGCACTACATCCTGAGATATGCGCAAACAATATGCATTGCTCTCATAAGAATCTCCGGGCTGGTCTGCCATCTTTTTGACTTTCTCGCCCTTTGTATTGATAAGCCAAACAGGGCCATTTTGTTCTTCCAGTACATATGCTGTGCCGTCATAAAAATCAGATGCCCATACATACTGAGGTGCAATGACTTCTTCTCCCTGTTTGTTGATATAGCCATATCCCTGTTCTGTCTGTACTAAAGACATACCATCTTGAAAACTTTTACAAGACTTGTACTTGGGCTCCACAACATAGTTTCCTTTCTTATCGATCACACCGCATTTCCTTGTTTCCAAATCGCGAACCACTGCCCGTTCTTCAGAAAAGTATCCGCCATCGGCAAATTGCAGAGGAATCTGCAGCGTTCCCTTTGCATCAACATAGCCTTCCACTTTCTGACCGTCCTTTTCGTCACTTACGCATGCCAGCCCTTCATGAAAATCACCTATGGAATCATAAGCCACATCGAACTGTTTCTGTCCATTTTCATCCATAACGTATTCCTGTTGCCATCTCTCTGTGTATACACAGAACATTCCTTCTCCCAAATATTCCATCCTGAAGATTTCCCCTGGTGCGAAATGACTTTTTAATTTTCCGTTGCTGTCCAAAATATCGTAAGCATATTTGTAATATCCTTCTGTATCATCGATCCCAAGGAAATATCCATCTCCCAGATTTTGTATGCCACTGTATGTAGCGGTCAGTGCCACCGCATAGAGCGGTGCCTGTCCTTCGCCGGAAATGACAGGTGTTTTCAGATTTTCTTCAAAAATAATCTGGTTTTCCCGGACGGTTACAGTCACTTCCTGTTTGGTACTGTCCCAATGGAGATCCGCATCTGTCAACTGATATCCGCATTGATTCAATATGGTAAGCCAGTTTCGCAGTGGAATGAACAACCGACCGTTTTTCACTTCCATTTTTCCCACCACAGGCTGTTCTTCGCGATTGACAACGATCTTATTTTCCTTCACATACAAAAATATAGAACTTTCTCCCAGAAGTACCCCTGCCTGCTGGTCTACGCTATTCCAATAGATTTGCGCATCAGGATTGATGGATGTAAAAAATGTCCGCAAGGGCAGCATCACATAGCCGTCTTTCAAATAAATTTCCGCATCCGAAGACTGCAAGACATCGTCCCTATAAAAATTTGTCGTACCAACTATCCCACGATACTCATGAGGCTCCAGCAACAAGCGTTCCTCTTTTGCCCATGTTGGTACTGTCCCTGTCAAAAGCAAAGCACTGCTCAGCAAAATACAAAACCCTTTTTTCATGTAAAATTCCTCCCTTATGTATTACCTCATCAAAGGATTTTTGATAACCCCTACTTTTACGGTCCTTATACCGTTTTCATTTGGAATGATCTGTTTCACCACAGCATATCCATCCTGAAATCTCTCCGCATAGTCAAACGTCGGAGAAATGACCATGTTCCCTTTCTCATCAGCATAGCCGTATTTTCCTGTTTCTTTGTCAAGCACAGCAGAAAGCCCTTCCGAAAAACCGGACTGAAGTTCATATGTTTCTCTGGAGATTTCTCCATTTTTGTCATAATAACGATAAATTCCCTGATATCCCAACGGGTATTCTACTTCCAGCAAATCCCAGGATGGCGTATAGAAATAAGATGTTTCTTTCGGTAATTCCAGTAACTTTCTGACTTCTTCCCCATTTTTATCAATAACAATGATCTGCCGATCTTTTGTAACGGCAAAAGCGGTACCATTTTGGAAATCACTGACAAAACCATACTGGGGCGGAACCACTTCTTCTCCCTGATGGTTGATGAAGCCTTCCCCGGAAATGGCTTGCACATGTGCCAGTCCTTCCCGGAAAGGATCCACGGAGCGATACTTTGGCTCAATGACCACATTCCCTTTTGTGTCAATGAAGCCATACTGCCCGATACCGGATTCACTCATGGACACAGGTGCCACACCTTCTGAAAAAGATCTTGCCGAACCATACTGCATGGGAATCTGCAAATTCCCTTCTGTGTCTATATAGCCATACCGATAGCCATTTTCCGTTTTTTCCCGAACCAATGCCAATCCTTGGGCATACGGCCAAATCTGGTCATAGTCTGCGGAAAACAACCTGTTTCCTTTTGCATCCACGACATATGCCGGGCGTTCTTTCTCTTCATAATCATAGACACAGAAACGATCTTCTCCCAAATATCCAACATGATGCGCTGTTCCGGGCGCAAATGTGGCAAGCCTCTTTCCAGTACTGTCAAAAATGATCTGGTCATTCTCATCGCTATAATTTTCTGCAATGAAATAACCATCTCCTGCATTCCAGATAAAATCATATTGTTCTGTTGGCTCCACCAGATAAACGGGTTTCTGTCCTTCCCCTGTGATTTCTGTTTTTGTCAATTCCTCATCCCTATTAATGACATGTTCACCAACATTAACAATGGCTTCACCTTTTTCGCTGTCCCAGACAATGCTGTTCTCATCCATTTCATAGTTGCAGCGTGTCAGGATTTTCTGCCAGTTTCGCAGAGGTACAAACAAACGACCATCTTTCACTTCCAGTTTGCCTGATACGTTTACATTGCCATATTCTACCTGTATCTTATTTTTCGGTACATCCAGCAGGATACGGTATTCCCCCATCCATACCGTTGCCACCTGTTTTTCCCGATCCCATAGAATCTGAGCATTTTCATCCACTGCCGTAAAGAACGTCCGCACTGGCAGCATCACATAACCATCTTTCAGATAGATTTCCGTATCCAAAGTCTGCAAAACATCGTCTTCGTAGAAATTCTTCGTGCCAACTTCCGCCCGGTAGGTGTGCGTTACCTGTTCCACTTCAGCCATATCCCCATATACAGGTACTGTCCCCATCAGCAAAGCACTGCTGAGCAAAATACAAATTCCCTTTTTCATACAAGGCCCCCCTAATCATTTCATCAACGGATTTGCGATGATCCCCCATTCTTCGTCACGGGAGCCATCTGATTTCTCCACCAAATGTTTTACCACGGCATAACCATCCTTGAAGGATTCTGCCTTCGTAAAAGATGGCGTAACAATTATTTTTCCCGTTTCGTCAGCATAGCCCACCATTTTCCGTGTATTGTCATACGCTGGCGCAAGCCCCTCTGACAGTTCTTTTTCCAAACGGAAAACATCATCGGAAATGGCTCCATTTTTATCATAATTTTGAATCACATGGGTATGGTCTGTGCCAGCAACTCCCTCTACAATATATTCCACTTGCATCAATTGGTCATTTCCTTCTGCGGATGCACTGCCTCCTTTCACTTCTGTAATTTTCCGCAATTTCTTTCCAGCATCGTCAATGATCCAGACCTCATTATCTTCTCCTGTAACGGCAAATGCTGTTCCGTTGACAAAATTACTTGCTGATTTATATACCGGCGAAATCACAAATTTCCCCCAATGATTTACAAATCCTACACCTTCAGAAGTCCGCACCATTGCCAATCCTTCCAGGAAACTACCACAAGCATTATAAATCGGTTCCACAACAAATTTTCCATTTTTGTCAACAAATCCCCATTTTTTCTGCTCCAATTTTCCCTGACTGACTGCTGCAATACCTTCTGAAAATGGTTCTGCCTTTGTAAATTGCAGAGGAATTTGGAGGTTTCCTTTTACATCCACATAACCATACAGGTATTCCCCATTGACCATATCACCAACAACTGCCATTCCTTCGGAATAATCCAGAATTCTGTCATAAGGCAGGGTAAACACGGTCTTGCCTGTCTGGTCTACCACATATTTCTCACGAAGATCTGCGCTGGTCACATAAAACAGATTTTCTCCCAGATATTCCAACTGGAAAACACTATGCGCCGGAAAATCGATCAATACCTTTCCTGTGCTGTCGATTACATCATAATCGCATTCCTGCCCTGCGGTGATAACACCTACCGGAACATCTTTTCCATATTTCAGCGCAATAAAATATCCATCACCTGCATTCTCAATAAAATCATACTGTTCTGTCATTTCCATGGCATAGCTTGGTGCCTGTCCTTCCCCAGACAGTACCAATTCCCGCACATCTTTCTGTTCTGTAACTTTGCTTTCCTTGATTTTGACAACTGCTTCCTGCTCTGCGCTGTTCCAGACAATGTCTTCATCTGTTAATGGATAATTGCAAGCGTTGAGGATATGTCTCCAATTCCGCAGAGGCACAAACAAACGCCCATCTTTTGTTTCCATTTTCCCTGATACAGGAAGCACTTTTCCATTGACTTGGATTTCATTTTGATCCACATTCATGGTAATGATATTGGGCCCCTGCATAACAGAAGCGATTCGTTTTTCCCTGTTCCAATCAATGATGGTCTGATCCCCCATGGCTGTAAAAAACGCTCGCACCGGCAGCATCACATAACCATCTTTCAGATAGATTTCCGTATCCAAAGTCTGCAATACATCATCCTTATAGAAATTCTTCGTGCCAACTTCCGCACGATAGGTATGTGTCACCTGTTCCACTTCAGGCACATTCCCATATACAGGTGCTGTTCCCATAAGCATGGCACTGCTCAGCAAAATACATAACCCTTTTTTCATACAAAATCCCCCTTTTTTGCCCTGTCTATTTACTTCTAAACTCAGTATAGCAGAAACCCATTTTTTGTCTGCTGTTTTAAGAAATCTGTACACATTTTGATACATTCGTGTAACATTTGTGATCTGTTTGCAACAAAAGAAGAATGGAGAAAAGCAACTTCCCCTTAAGAAATCACTAATTTTTCTTTTCCTTCATTTCTTAAGGGGAATTGCGGCGGCCGTCTTCAGAAGAAAACATTTCAAATAAAATTTCAGTGAAAATAAGAAAGCTGAAATCCTCTATATGACAAGGATTTCAGCTTTCTTTGTTTTCTTATGAAGATGCCCCTAAGCTCCATTCTTTTTAATACATATTATTTAAGCATACTGACGGAACAGTTTTGCCATCTTATACAGGTAAACCAGCTGCACAATGGCAATCACAAAAGTACCAATGGCAAATGCCAAAATGAGGAGTGCTGCCAACAAGAAGGAAATCAAGACAACCAACGCACTCACAATCATCCCCGCAATGACCACACAATACCATTTCCACAGTGTCAGCCACTTTTGAGAGAACTCCAGATCAAAGTCCCGCAGCACTGCCGCATGGCTATGGAATTCATAATATTTCGCTACCAGTCCCAAAATCAGTGTCGGCAGACCAATAACAAGAACCATCAATGGATTTTCCACCTGAACGACTTCCAATGCCATGGATAACACCGCAGCTAAAATGCTGAAGATACCCGCCATACGATATTTTTCTTCCACCTCTTTCATGGGCATCAGGATCACGCCATACAAAATCCCTACAACCATGGACAAGATGGTTCCAAAAATATAAACACCTGACTCCTTGCCAAAGAGATTTTCATTCCCCAAAATGCCTGCGATGGCGCTGGGAATGATGAGCCAGAACAAAATCCACAGCCATTTTCCCAGAATTTCCGCATGCTCTTTCTTCTCAGATTCCTTTGCCAGAATATTTCCATCCTTTAGAATATCCGGCATTTGCTCATTGTTTGTCCAGGTACCCTGATTCTTTTCATCATATCTTTCGTCCATAAATATCCCCCTTTTCATCTATGCCTGTTCCAATAACAAACTGCTGATTGTATTCCAGCCCCTTTCTGATTTTGGTTTTCTATATTCTACAATAGATTTCATTTTTTGTATATAGCATACAATTCCTTTTGGGTTTTCTTAAAAAAATAGTAACATTTTGTTCTTTTGTTGTTTTTCCTATCAAAAGGTGCTAAACTTTACTGTAATCATAACGTGAAATCGAAAGCATATGGGAAGGGGGCATCTCTTTGCGTTTATTAAACAAAGGCGGTCTTTTGGTTGTTCTTCTTGTAGGTGTGATTTACTTATTTTTAAAGTCCAGCCAGCCTGATATGATTTGGAAAGAACTTTCAGATACAGACAGGCAGGAAGTAACCACCCTTTTGGCAGAAACCAAACCGGAAGAAATGTATTTTCCCACCACCATGCCGGAAGAAATGAATCTGGATCACGCAGAAGCCAGAACGGAAAATGACACTGTTACGGTAGAATGCTATTTTCAAAAATTTATTTCTGAACGAAACAAAAGACATGACTTCTCTCCACCAAAAATAGAGACGGAATCCCTTTGGTTCCTTCAGTCCAATGATGCCGCACAAAGTGGTATGGAAGAAGGACAGACCTTACAGGAAGGCACTAACCAATTCCAGAAAAGCCAGCTTGGAAACACATTATGCTGGAAACAGGGAAACCTGACCTGTATCCTTCGTGGAGAGATGCAGGAACAAGATATGAAAAAGATTGCCGAATCTATGCAGCCAGTATAAATGCAAAGGCTTTTCAGAAAACAAAGATAGCCGGAATCCTTACAAAGGATTCCGGCTTTTTTATCCTAGATTATTTGTTTTGCATTATGCCAGCTGTAAAAACTGGCGCAGTTCCTGCTGCAAATCTTCTGTTTTATACCCCATATCATAAACCATGTAAGAGGTATCTGTCAGATTCATATACTGAATCAAATTGTCATAGAGCAAACGTGTCATATCGTCACTGTCGAAATCAATCATTTTCTGCGCCACTGCTTTATTGGGTGCCATTTCCTCAATGGATGATGTATAACCACTGCCATCTTTTGCCCAATGGATTTCTTCCAGCTTCCATTCTCCCTGTTCTTTCACAAAATCCAGACGAGCAGGCACCCGGGAACCACCTTCATTGAGCAGGCAATATCCCTGGTTTCCTACACGGTTCATGCGGTATCTGTCATCGCCTACCACACAGCATACCTGCAACGTATCCTCTGTTTCCGCTACATCCAGAATCAGCGGCGCAAATACTACCAATTCATGTCCGTTCAATGTATCTTCTTTCTTATAAGCAGAGAGGGCTTTATATACTGCCTGCACTGCCGTTTCTTTGGATGTTACCCGAGAACGGGCTGCTTCTTTGGATAAAGACAGGTATTCCGCTTCTGGCATCTCAGCATATTCCTGTTCCAAACCTTTATAAAAAGGCACTGTATACTGAGAATCCAGCGCACAGTAAACCTGATACCATTCTTCCGGCGTTTCATCAAAACTTACGCCATCTCTTCTGCTGCCACAAGCCAATTCATCTGCCGCCAGCATCGTGACATAGCTTTCTGTATCTGTACCACCGGGCATTTGCATCAAGCAGTAGATTAGCGCATCATCTTTCAATGCCACAAGCTGTGCAAACGCTTCTGACTGCCGTATCTGATCTGCCCATGCTGCAAAATCCCCCTGTAAAGGCATCTCTGCGCTGATGTTCTGCACCAGCTCCATGGCTGTCTGATAATTTTCCACCCAATTTTCGCGACCTGCTGTTTCCAGCGTTTCTGTAAATGGGCAGTCAAAAAGGATATTCAGTTCTTCCACAAAGGCAGCAAATGTATCAAAATCCGATGTAAGGGAGCGGAGGTCTATATCACCATAATATTTTTCCGCCATCTGTCTGTCAAAATGGAACGTCACGCTTTCCGTTGTAGGGGTATCGTGTATTTTATATTCCAGAAAGTCCGCATTATCCACCAACGCTAAGAACAGATAGGCATTTCGTTCCAGCTGATCTGTATTAGAAAGCAAAGCCTGTTTTTCCGCTTCCGTAGTGGCTTCTGTAAACATCAAATGCTGTTTGGCGCCAAAAGGACTGCCTTCGTCTGTAAAAAGTTCCATGCCCTCTTCATGATATGTCAACCCATTGGGCAATGGCAACAGCCCCAGTATTTTTCCTACATCAGAGGCACCGCCGATGTAAGGCGTTCTAGCATCATACAATTCCCGTGTCAAATCCGTCTGCACGGCTTCTGTGGTCTGCTGCGATTCCACAGGCGTACAACCCACAAAGGTAAAACAGAATATCACCGCTGCTGTTACCAAAAAAGACATCATTCGTCCTTTCTTCTTTTGCTGCATATCCACAATCGCCTCCAATCTTTTTTCCAGTGTTTTTCGGTTCTCCACAAAAGCCGTGGACAGTCTGGCTCTTTTCCGATTTCCTTCTCGAATACTGTTTAAAATGGCCATACTGTACGCCTTGCGTGCCTGCAAATCCGCTCCATCCACCACTTTTGCATCACATTCCAGCTCTGTGCTCCATTCCAGTTGGTCAATAAGCCAATACATGAGGGGATTAAACCAGTGCATTGCCTGTACCACCAGAAAAACCCATCTACCCAACATATCACCATTATCGCAATGGTACAGCTCATGACGCAGTACCCATTTCATTTCTTCCAGATCTCTATCTTGGGTATCCACATATATGGTCTTGCGGAACAATCCCACACAAATGGAACTGGGCAGACCTCTATGGCAGTAAATCCGCGGCTTTCGAATCAGAATGGGCATTTCTTTATGGAGCTGCTGATAACTCTCCAGCAATGCGGGATCGGTAATCTTTTCCCGACCTTTGTGGAGATACCACTGCATCCGCCCATACTGCACCAAATGAAACAACAGGAACAACGCCATACCCACTGCCCAAATCTGATACAATTCCGGAAGTGTCTGTTTCTCCGGCTTTGCTGTTGGCACCGGTGTTTCTGTTGTCTGCTGCTGGCTTTGTGTCTGCATGACAAGACTTTCCTGCCCTTGGGCAAGATTTTCTCCTGACGCAGGTGCTTCAGCAGGCATCTCTTCCCTTGGCGCTGAGCTCACCTCTACTTCATGGGAAAGTAATACATCCGGCCCAGGAATCTGCCAGTAAGCGTTGCCGCTGTATGCAGTCATGGACATAATCAGAAGCCCCATCATGATTCTCATACAATTCAGATAGCATTTCACACTGTATCGCCGCAGGAGAAAAGGACGCAGCAACATCAGGAGCAAAATGGTGATGATCCAAGGCAGTGTCACCTGCCAGACAGCGTCAAAACATCTACGCAGCACCACAGGTGCCCATTGTATCATGGTTTCCCACAACATACTCAAGCACCTCCTGTTTTCTCCTCAATAAACTTCGCCAAGTCATCTAAATCCGCATCGGAAATGGTGTGACTGCGATACAAAGACGCCACCAGTTTTGTCAAAGAGTTGGCATTGACTTTCCGCAAAAACAAACTGTTTTCAAAAGCCAGATAGTCCTCTTCTTTCACAGTGATTTCGTAATAGCGATTTTTTCCTTCTTTATAACTGGAAAGAAATCCACGGTCAATGAGCCGATTCAAAAGTGTCTGAAGGGCTGACACATTCCAAGGGCGGCTCAAGTCCAGTTTTTCTTTGATTTCCGAAGTGGAAAGAACTCTGTTTTCCTGCCAGATCACCTGCATGATCTCCAATTCCGTATCAGGAAGTTTTTGCATAAGACTCCCTCCTTTCAACTCCTACACTTGTATGTTTTACTATATCATACACTTGTAGGAATTGAGTGTCAAGTCCTTTTCCCCTCAGAAAAACCAATTTTCCAGATTCCTTTTTCCCTCTTACAACGCCTCAAAGGGGAGATTTTTCCGCAAAGGACGCCCCATCCCTTGACAAATCCGCCGTTTATGATATGCTGAATAGGTATGAAATATCAAGGAGAAATGAGGGGTTTTCATGAGTAAAACATATATTCCTGCAGGCTATCAGTCTGTACTTACTTTATATGAAACACAAAACGCAATCGGTCTGATCCACCAGACTTTTGAAGAACATCTGTCTCAGACACTGAATCTGAAACGCGTATCCGCGCCTTTGTTCGTTGATCCTTCCACAGGACTGAACGACAACCTCAACGGCGTAGAACGTCCCGTAAGCTTTGAAGTGCCCGCTACCGGCGTAACTGCTGAAGTAGTACACTCTCTGGCAAAATGGAAAAGAATGGCTCTTTACCGTTACGACTTCCGTCCCGGCAAAGGTCTGTATACCAATATGAATGCGATTCGCCGTGATGAAACCCTGGATAATCTCCATTCTATTTATGTTGACCAGTGGGATTGGGAAAAAGTCATCACACCGGAAAAACGCAATATTCAGGAATTGAAATTCACTGTACAGGGCATTGTGATCTGCATCTGCGACACACTGGAAGTGCTGAAGAAAAAATATCCTCGCATCAAAACAGAGCTGTGCAGAGAAGTTACATTTATCACTTCTCAGGAATTGGAAGACAGATATCCTGACCTGACACCAAAGGAAAGAGAAAACGCCATTGTAAAAGAATACAAAACTGTATTCATCATGCAGATTGGCGATGTACTTCGTTCCGGCGAACGCCATGACGGTCGTGCGCCTGACTATGACGACTGGCAGCTCAACGGCGATCTGCTGTTCTACAACCCTGTACTGGACAACGCACTGGAAATTTCCTCTATGGGTATTCGTGTAGACGCTGCATCTCTGGACAGACAGCTGACAAAAGCTGGCTGTGACGACAGACGTGCCCTGACATATCACAAAATGCTGCTGGAAGGCAAACTGCCCTGCACCATCGGCGGCGGTATCGGTCAGTCCCGTCTGTGCATGCTGCTGCTGGGTAAAGCCCACATCGGTGAAGTACAGTCCTCTATCTGGGATCAGGAAACATTTGATGTCTGCAACGCAGCCGGCGTAACACTGCTGTAAGGCAAATTTTATGAAAATCAAAATGGCACTGCCGCAAAAAGGCAGTGCCATTTTTTATGTTTTGGATACTTTTGCAAAATATGCCCGATTATATGCCACAGCGCCGTCCTCCGGCTTGAATACTGCCGCCATTTCGTTATAGGAAACGGCTTTTTCCCGCCGTCCCAAGCGGTCATAGCAGACACAGAGCTGGATACAGGGCAGATACCCATAACAATCCTCTCGGATAAATCCGCCGCCATTTTTCCGTTTTTCCACCCGCAAAGCCGTTTCATACCAGAAAATAGCCTCTCTCCACGCCTGTCTGTCGAAATAATATCGCCCCAGATCACAGCATGTTTCCGCCCGAGGCAAATCCAGTGTAAAACTGTAAAACAATGCTTCCAGCTGCTCCTGTGGTTTTTGCAGATGTCCATAGCAAATGGCCATCTGCCGACAAGCTTCCAGTTTATTTTCCAGCCATGCCCCTTCCCTGCCCATGAACACACGAAATTCGTCTATGGCCTCTCCATATCGTCCATGATAATATAATTCTCTGGCATAATAAAATTGCTCTCTGGGACTGAATACACAGCCTTCTGCACGCATCTTTTCGTAAATCAGCAAATTGCGGTCTGTGTCATATGCTTTTTCCTTTCGATGTTCCACATGAATGTCCTCGTGGATGATATTTCCATAAGGGGTAATGACTTCATGTACCCGTCCTTCCCATAAAGGACGTCCTATGTTTTTCACAATCCTCTCCCGAAAATAAGAAAACGTCGCCTTTCCGCCTGCGTCAAAAGCCACATCATAAGGCATCATCACCACGTCGGCTTTCGTTTCCTCCAATTTTTCTTTCAGCGCTACGATTTTTTTCTGTTCCGACTCCGGCACCACATCATCCGCATCCAGCCACATACAATAATCCTTCGTGGCTTTGGAAAAGGAAAAATTTCTCGCTGCCGCAAAGTCAGCACACCACTGAAAATCACAAACCACATCCGCATATTTTTCCGCAATTTCTTTTGTCCTGTCCACAGAGCCCGTATCTACCACAACGATTTCATCGGCAAAACCTTTTGCGCATTGCATACATCGCTCCAAGGTCAATTCTTCGTCTTTTACAATCATACATAGGCTAATGGTTGCCATCCAATCCCTCCACAAACCAACCTGATTCATGTTATGCCATTGGGACAGCAAATTTGCCTGTATCACCAATAAAAAAAGTGGGGATGGATTAGGGGCATCTTCATAAGAAAACAAAGAAAGCTAAAATCCTTATCATGACAAAGGATTTTAGCTTTCTTATTTTTTATTAAGATTTTTTGTTATGTTTTCTTATGAAGACAGCCATCGCAATTCCCCTTAAGAAATCAAGGAAAAGAAAAATCAAAGTTTTCTTAAGGGGAAGTTGCTTTCAGAGGGGATGTTTTTTTGTTGGGACAGAAAAACGGCGGCAGTTGCCTGCCGCCGAAATAAAGTATCATGTGATGTCAAATATTACCAAAGATCCCAGAAGGACAGTGGCATTGGTGTATTGGGCATGGTGCCGGGTTTCATGGCTGCTTTGAATGTGGTGATGGCTTTTTGTAATTTGAGATATTCAGCATCAATCGTGTTCTGATCCGCATCCTGTTTGCCATAAACTGCTTTCGCGGTATCCACTGCTGCCTTCAAAGCATTTTTCTGCACTTCTGTCACCCATTTCTGATTAGGAGAGATATTGCTGCCGTCAGTAGAAGTCGGTATTGCCAGCAGGTTATTGCCCTCCTGCATCAGGGCAGCCAGTTTTTCTTTATTCACAGACAATACAGTTACTTTGCAAGTTGCTGTTTTGTTGCCATCTTCTGTGGTGACTGTAATCGTCGCAGTGCCAGGTGCCTGTGCAACCACTTTACCATTGTTATCTACTGTTGCTACTGCCAGATTATTACTGCTCCATTTTACTTTGGGATTTGTTGCGGTTTTCGGTGTCACTGTTGCCACCAGTGTATTCGCTTCCCCTTCGGAAAGTTTCAGATCATTGGTGTTCAGACCTACGCCTGTCACCGCTACGGGTGTTTCTTTTACGGTAACTTCACATGTGGCTGTTTTATTGCCATCTACTGTGGTCACTGTGATCGTTGCATTGCCAGGTTTCTGTGCAACTACTTTACCATTCTGATCTACCGTTGCTACTTCCGGATTATTGCTGCTCCATGTCACTTCTTTATTTGTGGCTGCTTCCGGTGTCACAGTTGCCACCAGTTTATTTTCTTCCCCTACGGAAAGTTCCACTTTATTGGTGTTCAGTCCTACACTCTGTACAGGTACAGTTGTTGTCTGTCCATTCACAGTCACTTTACAGCTTGCGCTCTTGCCATCAACCGTTGCAGTGATGGTAGCTGTGCCTGCCGCTTTTGCAGTCACATTGCCGTTATTATCAACAATTGCTACACCTTCATTATCGCTCTTCCAAGTTACAGTCTTGGTAGTAGCGTCATCAGGTTTTACGGTTGCATTCAGTTTTGCTGTACCGTTCACATCCAGTGTCAAATCAGTTTTATCCAGTGTCACACTGGTTACACCAATCTTCACATCTTCTGTCACTTCAACTTTGCCGGATTTTTCATCAATACGGCCACTGCCCTTGACAGTAATGGCATTATCCGCCTGCAATTTGCCAATGGTGCCGCTCAGCTCAATTTTACCGTTTCCTTTATCGGTCACATAGAGTTCTTTCACGACAGTTGGTGCCGGAATCTTCACATCCGCATTAGCCGCGGTAATATCCACACGTTCTGCCTGCAAATCGGTCAATTCCACAGGATTGCTTGTTTCCACAACGATCCGTTTCAGATATGTGCCGTTGCCGCTTTCCAAACCCATCACATCCGCACCGTTGCTGCGGATATACAGATTCCCTTTCAACGCCTGTGCGGTTTTGTTGTCCAGCTTCAGACCAACAGGATATTTGTCATATGTTTTTTCAGCATAAATATGTCCGCTGATCTTGCAGTCTTTGAAGTATACGGAGTTTTCACCGCCGCCTTTTACATAAACATTGCCATAAACGGTCATGCCTTCCAATGTGACACTGCCGTCTTTCACATCGCTGTCAATATAGAGATTTTCCCGTACGGTCATGTTTTTCGCTGTAATACCGGATTTTGTCACAGTGGCGCTGCGGTAAGTGCCGCCGCTGTAATTTCTGTCCACAGTCACATTGCGGTAACGGCTGGGTTTATACCAATCGTCATTATCATCGGTATAATTGGGCTTGCTTGCGCCGTCCTTTGTTTTCACTGTATCAGGGCGGATGCTGGTATTTACATCGCTGACATAAACAGTCATGGTATCGATGTCACCGCTGCCGCGGATGCTGATCTTATCTTTTACCACCATATCTTCTACTTTTGCCTTGGAGAAGTCGATGGTAGCCTTATCGGCATTTTTGGTGATTTCCATATTTTTGATTCTGGCGTCAGAACCCAGTTTCAGATCGGTTTCCGCATCCAGTGTCAGGTTGCGTACTTTTGCGTCGATGGTAATGGAGCCGGACAGTTCTTTATCCACTACAACATCTGTATAATCGCCGCCGGTAAGTTTACCGATTTTCTTAAATGTGGTTTTTTCCACAGTGGTCTTGCCGCTGGCTTTCACTGCGGTATCCTTCTGATCCATAACCATTTCTTTGATGTTACAGTCTTTCAGGATGATTTCGCCGCCGCCATCCACAATGAGTTTGCCTTTGACAGTCACATCTTCCAGTGTGATGGTCTTTGTGCCCAGGCGGTCGGAAATGGTCAGATCACCCGTAACAGTTGTATCTTCCAGTTTGGACTGGGTCAGGAGCATATCTTCTTTTTTGGTTTCTTCTTTATCTTCTTCCTTGTCGCCAGGCTTATAGTTCATGGTCTTATCCAGTGCCAGAACGGCTTCCGCTCTTGTGAGCACTTTGTTGGGCCCGAAAGAGCCATCGGGATAGCCTGCCATAATGCCTGCTTCGCTGACAGCGCCTACTACGCCTTTTGCCCAATTGGAAATGGCGTAGGAATCGGTATAACGATATGCCCGGCTGTCATTCTGTTTCAAACCCAGAATACGAGAGATCATCGCCGCCGCTTCCTGTCTGGTGACAGGGTCATTGGGACGGAAAGTACCGTCGCCGTCGCCGGAAATATAGCCTGCCGCCACACCTGTCTGGATGGCGTTTTTGCCCCAGTAATGGTTGGGTACGTCAGAGAAATAAGCATAGCCGCTCTTGCTGTATCCCATGGCGTTATTGACCAGCACTACAAACTCCGCTCTGGTAATCATGTTGTTGGGGCGGAAAGTACCGTCAGGATAGCCGCTGATGTCTCCTTTATCCACCCACTTATTGATGGTATTCTGTGCCCAGTGTCCCTGAATGTCTGTGGGCGCACCGAAAGCGGTGACGCTCATAGCCATGGAAGCCGCCAGCACAGCTGTAATGGTAATCACATGTTTCTTCTTCATAATTACACCCCCATATGAAAAACTTTTCATGGAATTTTTATCCTCTTCTAATGCTACTGTACTCTGTTTTTCCTTAAGAAACAACTGCTTTCCGCCATTCGTAAGAAAGCCTTAAACAAATCGTAATATCCGTAACATAAGGATTTTTCCGCTGTCATCCCACACAAAAAAACCGAAAAATTTCCCACCGTATTTTCAACACCGCCAAACTGTGCTATGATAAAAAATATACAAAATCTTAACACGAAAGAAAAAAGGAGGTGTATCCATGGAAAAAATCAAAAAATATCTGCCCAAATTTCGGCCCAACTGGCGAGGCGCACTGCCGGTGGTGCTTTTTTTCGGCGCATCTTTCCTGTTGGTGGCAGTGTTTTTTGACCTGCAATTTGTTATGACCGCTTCCATCATGACGGTGCTGTTCCAGATCCGCCATGCCCGATACAACTCCTGGGGTATCTTTTCCGTCAGCTGGTCATCTGCGAAGCCCTTGCTCTTTTTGCCATAATCGCCACGTTGGATACGCCCCTTTCTCTGCTCTTGAATTTCACCATTCCCTTTGCGTTGGTTTTCCTGCAATCTTCACAATTTGTGCCAAAAGGCTACTTTGCCAGTGCCATGATATTCGTATTCCTGCAATTCATGCCGCCGGAACCAAAAGATTTCGCCGTACAGCTGGAAGTGGTACTGGTTTGCTGGGTATTCCTGGCCATCGTACTGAAGCTATATCCCTATTTGCAGCGAGGCAAAAAGCAGGCAAAACCTATGGTTCAGACACTGCACACCGGCCTGAAACAGCTTTCTCAAATGCTTATCCGCATTGCTGACGGGGAAACAGACGACGATTTTTCCAAAGAACTTTACAAATTAGAAGACACTTACCACCGCATGGCATATCAGATGCAGACGTTGTTCCAGAAAGGCGACCACGGCAAAAAATGCTTCGATATGCTGGCGGTCATGTTCCAGCGGAGTTTTTATCTGGTACGGGACAAAGCCTGGCAGCAGGATGAAGTCCAGCAAAATGCTCTGCCTCGTCTAACAGAGGTGGCGGAACTGGCAGAAGAAGCCTCTCAGACTCTCAACGAAACAGACAATACGGAACTCATTGCAAAAGCCCGCGATCTTTTGCAGCAAAGAGAAATGCCGAAGGACGGGTGCTCATCTTTTACCGAAGCTGTCTGCACATGCTCATACTAATTTGTCACACCTACCCTGCCACAAAGAAACAGAATCTCCAGTGGTTCGGCGTAGACTGGCAGGAAACATGGCTGAAATTCCGGCGGCGTATTTCCCGCCATTCCATCGAAACCCGGTTTGCCCTGTGGCTTTCCGTGGTGCTGACCATCAGCTGCGGCGCCAAGGCAATCTCCCACGCAAACCATGTATACTGGTTCCCTTTGAACGCATTTCTGCTGCTCCAGCCCAGCTTTGAGGACAGCGAGCATCGTCTGGTGACCCGTCCCATCGGTACGGCTTTGGGCTGCCTTCTGGCGGCGCTGGCAGAGCCTTTTCTGCCGACGGTACCCATGCAGTTTACCTTTGCCTTTCTCATGATGTTCTTCATGTACTGCTCCACCCCCGGCACATGGGTGCAGCCCATTTTCTCCACCAGTTTTGCCTTGATTCTGGCGTCCATGTCCATGCAGGACAATACATTGATCTGGCTGCGTATTGCCTATGTTATCACGGCGGTACTGCTGGTTTCCGTCATCAACCTGTTTTTCTTCCCTACCACAAAAGAAAATCAGTTTGCCCTGAACCTGCGCAGGCTCTTCCAGCTCCACGCTTCCTACTGGGAAATTGCCAGACGGAGTTTGTCACAAAACGTGGATTTACATGAGTACAATGAACTGCTGACAGAGTTCCATATGATCTACGCCCAATGCAGAGAATACATACTGAAAGAACTGCCGGGAGAAACGGGCACAGTGTATCATGAGCTGCTGGTGACCCTCTGGAAAACATTCTCCGAACTGGAACAGACAGCATCCCTCATGCAGACAGGCTCGGCGGAACAGGACGAATATCCAGCCCTCATGGATTTGACCATGCAGCTGCAAAAAGAAATCTTCCCGCCCCAGCCCACAACGCCTTCCGTTGCCCTTCACCGGGATTTTAGGGACAAAGACCTGACTTATGTACTGACCCAGTACATGCGCAACAGCGGACATCTGCGATCCTTATACAGTCAGGTGGCAAGCAACACTCTGATATTCAAAACAAAAGAACTTGCCCGCAAATAAAAACAGAGCATTTCTCCAAAAAGAAATGCTCTGTTTTTTTATTTTCCGCGGAAATTGCGGATATCTTGGGAAATCTCCCGTAGTTCTTCTTTGGACAAGGTATCCAGATGTTCCAGACGATCCATGAACATCAGCAGACTTTCGTTATAGCGAATCTTGTTGAACTCCACAAAGTAATTGACTACAACACCGGGAATGAGGGCAATGACAAAAATACCGTAAAGCACCAGTATCACCGTCAGGATACGCCCCACAGCCATTACCGCCACAATATCCCCAAAACCGATGGTGGTAGATGCGGCAAAGCAATACCATAAGCCATCGGAAAAGGTGGTAATGTCCGGCTCTACCTGCCAGACGCGCCAAAAGCAACCAGCAGCAAAACTACCACATAACCGAGGGTAAAGTGTTCCACATGGGTGGTATGGATGATCTTACAAAGCAGGGGAAATCTGCACATATATTTCTCCTTTCAGGTCATTTTTACAGGGTTACAAAAAATACCCCGTATTTTTTTGGGAGGGAAATACGGGGGAATCAAAAATCGCTATGGGGTTATACTGCACATAACCCCACAGGATGACGTAAGCTTATTTGCCTCTGACGATTCTGGACAGCTGGATCAGCAGAGTAGGCGCAAATGCCAGACCTACGATCTGACCGATGTTTGTCAGTGTCAGAGCGTTGTCGATGTCAAACAATCCATGGAGTGCAGGCACAAACAGTACCAGCATCAGCAGCAGTGTGCCTACGAAGAAAGCACCTACGCTGTAAGGATTGGAAGGCAGACGGAAGATGGAACGGGAACCGCGGCAGTTGAACCCGTGGAACAGACGTGCCATACAAAGTGTTGCAAAAGCCATGGTACAAGCCATGCCGTTGTTGATCTGCATACCCAGATAGAAAGCAACCATGGTTGCCACTGCAATGAGAGCACCCTGGATACCCAGTGTCTGCAAAAAGTCTTTTGTCAGAATGCCTTCTTTGGGGCTTCTGGGTTTCTGGTTCAGCAGGTCGCCAGTGGGTTTTTCCATGTTTACTGCCAGTGCAGGCAAGCTGTCTGTCAGCAGGTTGATGAACAGCAGCTGTACTGCCGTGAAAGGCAGAGGCAGGCCAAACAGAGATGTGATCATAACCACCAGAATACCAGCCAGGTTACCGGAAAGCAGGAACTGGATGGAGTTCTTGATGTTGGTGTATACGTTTCTGCCGTTGGCTACGGCTTTAACGATGGTTGCGAAGTTATCGTCTGTCAGAATCATGGACGCTGCGTCCTTGGATACTTCTGTACCGGTGATACCCATGGCAATACCGATATCAGCCTGTTTCAGTGCAGGCGCGTCGTTGACGCCGTCACCTGTCATAGCTGCCACATGACCTCTATCCTGCCATGCTCTTACGATACGGATTTTATGCTCAGGAGATACACGGGCATAAACGGAAATATGTTCTACTTCGTTGCGAAGTTCTTCGTCTGTCATTTTTTCCAGCTCGCTGCCTTCTACGGCTCTGTCCCCATCCTGGAGGATACCGATTTCTCTTGCGATGGCAGAAGCGGTGATCTTATGGTCACCGGTAATCATAACAGGACGGATACCAGCTCTGCGGCAGTCCGCAACAGCAGGCGCGGATTCCACACGAGGAGGGTCCATCATAGCAATCAAACCAGTGAAGATCAGGTCGTTTTCGTCCTCCAGTGTCAGAGGGCGGTTTTCAGAAAGAACCTTTTTGGCAAATGCCAGTACACGCAGGCCCTGAGAGGAGAAGTCTCTGTTCTGGTCTACAATGGCACTGCGGATTTCGTCTGTCAAAGGCAGGACTTCGCCGTTCTGTTCCACGGAAGTACATCTTGCCAGCAGCACGTCAGGGGCGCCTTTGATGAGCATTTCATAGCGTTCGTTTCTGAAATGCAGAGTAGACATGAGTTTTCTGTCGGAGTCAAAGGGAATTTCCTGCAAACGAGGGAATTCTTCTCTGACTTTATTTTCATCGCCGCCAATGGTACGGCAGAAGGACAGCAGAGCAGTTTCCGTAGGGTCGCCCACTGCTGTTTCGCCGTTGATGGCGCCGTCATTACACAATACACTTTCTGCCACCAGACCGTTCACAGCTTTTTCATTGCCTTTGGCTTCTTCGGGCTCCCAAACTTTGCCGTTGGCATAAGCTTTCTTTACAGTCATGCGGTTCTGTGTCAAAGTACCTGTTTTATCGGAACAGATAACGGATACACAGCCCAGACCTTCCACGGCACGGAGATTTTTGATGATGGCGTTTTCTTTTGCCATTTTCTGCGTACCGATGGCCAGACCAATGGTCACGATGGAGCTGAGAGCTTCAGGAATGGCCGCAACTGCCAGAGCCACGGCAAACATCAGGGATTCTGCCAGGCCCATGTTCCGCCATACACCCAAACCAAAGACGATGGCACAGATCACCATGATGATGATGGACAGTTTCTTGGAGAAATCGTCCAGACTGCGCTGAAGGGGTGTTGCCTTTTCCTGAGCGGATTCCATCAAATCAGCGATCTTACCGATTTCTGTCTGCATCCCTGTGCCTGTCACCAGTACCACCGCGCGGCCGTAGGACACCAGAGAGCTGCTGTATACCATATTCAGTCTATCACCCAAAGGCAGTTCATCCTGATCGATGGGTGTGTCGATTTTATTTACGTTTTCAGATTCCCCTGTCAGTGCGCTTTCGCTGACCTGCAAGGAGAAGTTCTGCAATACACGGCCGTCTGCTGCGGTCACGTCCCCTGCTTCCAGCAGCAGGATGTCGCCGGGCACCAGTTCTGCCGCAGGCACTTCCATTTTCTGACCGTCACGAATGACGCGAGCATTGGGTGCTGCCATGGCTTTCAAGCTGTCCAGAGATTTCTGGGCTTTGAAATGCTGCACTGTACCCAAAATGGCATTGAGAATCAACACTGCCAGAATAACGATGGTGCCTTCCACACCGCCTGTCAGAGCGGAAATGATGGCTGCGATAATCAAAATCACAACCAACAGGTCAGCAAACTGTTCTGCAAATACCTGCAAAACGCCTTTGCGCTTGCCTTCCTGCAATTTGTTGTAGCCGTACTGTTCCAGCCGTTTTTTGGCTTCTTCCGCTGTCAGCCCGTTCATGGAGCTGTTCATCTGCTGCAGGAGTTCTTCCTGCGATAATTTCCATTGTTTGTCCATAGAAATTCCCCTTTCTCTGTGTCCCGTGCAAATAAAAAAGACTTTTATTGCACCGAATCCTCTCGTTATGCAATAAAAGTCTTGCTTTTCAAGAAAATTTTCTTTTAGCCGCGCCCGGGTGATAGCACCGAGATGACGAACGCTGACGATGCGGCTTGCCGCACAAGCTACTCCCTTTTATTACAATGACTCTACCATACTTTTGCACAAAAGGCAAGAGAAAAATTCATACAAATTGCAATTTTCTTTTTTCCCCTGTTATTTTGCCCCAAAGTCCCTGATTTCTCCCTCTTTTTTCCCGAAAACGCCCTTTCTGTTTTTTTGGCAGTCTGCATTTGCATTTTCCTGTCATTATGCAAATATAACGAAATTTTGTATGCAAATCCATGCAATTTTTTTCAAAAAAGGGGCTTGTTTTTTTCTTAACTTGGGTCTATGATAAATGCGTCAACTACATACGGCAGTATCTTCAGGGCAGGGTGAAATTCCCGATCGGCGGTATAGTCCGCGAGCGCAGCGATGCGCAGGACTTGGCATAGGTTCAAGTCAGGATTTGGTGAGATTCCAAAACCGACAGTATAGTCTGGATGGAAGAAGATCATGACAGCACAAGGCAGAAGCATCTGTTTTTGTTCTGTTCTTTTGTGTATGCCGAAAACGGGTGTATTTGTGATGCCCTTTGTTTTTTGCATATGCTTATTTTCTATGGATTTATGAGCCCTGAGTGGACGGTTTCCCGTCTGTTCAGGGTTATTTTTTTGCGAAAAAGGAAGTGGAGGAAATGGAAAAACAGGATTTTATGCGGCGAGCCATGGCCCTTGCCAAAAACGGCATCGGCGCCGTTGACCCCAACCCACTGGTGGGCGCGGTCATTGTCAAGGACGGCGAAATCATCGGCGAAGGCTGGCACGCACGTTTTGGCGGACTCCACGCAGAGCGGAACGCTCTGGCAAACTGCCGCACCTGCCCTGAAGGTGCTACCATCTATGTCACACTGGAACCCTGCTGTCACTACGGCAAGACACCTCCATGCACAGAAGCCCTTCTGGAAGCAGGCATTGCCAAAGTGGTCATCGGTTCCCGTGACCCCAATCCCAAAGTAGCTGGCAAAGGGGCAGCTATCCTGAGAGCAGCGGGCGTTGAGGTGGAGGAAGATTTTCTTCGGGCAGAATGTGATGCCCTTAACGGTCCTTTCTTTCACTACATCACCATGAAGCGCCCTTATGTGGCAATGAAATACGCCATGACTGCCGACGGGAAAATCGCCACCGTCACCGGAGCTTCTCAGTGGATCACCAACGAGGACAGCCGCCATCATGTACACCAACTGCGGCGGCGGTATCCAGCCATTCTGGCAGGCATCGGCACCGTTCTGGCAGACGACCCCATGCTGAACTGTCGGCTGGGAGATGATGGACGGAATCCCATCCGCATCATCTGCGACAGCAAACTGCAAATTCCGCTGGACAGCAAACTGGTGCAGACAGCAAAGGACATCCCCCTCATTGTGGCAACCTGTTCCAAGGACGAGGAAAAACAGGCGGCACTGACAGCAAAAGGGGCGGAAGTGCTGGTCTTTGACGGAGAAAAAGTGCCCCTCCCTGCCCTCATGGACAAACTGGGGGAAAAACAGATCAGCGGTATCCTGCTGGAGGGCGGCGCCACACTGAACGCAGCTTTTCTGGCAGAAAACCTGATACAACGGGCGTATGTATACATGGGGGCAAAAGTATTTGGGGGCGCAGCAGCAAAATCACCCATTGCAGGAGGTGGCGTTCTGCTTCCATCAGAAGCCGCTGACCTGCATCTGGCAGAAGTACAGACCTTCGGAAACGATGTACTCTGCGTTTATGATTTCCCGAAACAGGAGGCGAAGTAAATGTTCACAGGCATCATTGAGGAACTGGGCACCATTCGGGGTGTTTCCCTCACCAAAGACGGCGGCGAGCTGCAAATTGCCGCAACCACCGTACTGGGCGGCACAAAGCTGGGAGACAGCATTGCCGTCAACGGTACCTGTCTGACGGTGACGAAACTGGAAAAAGACGGCTTTACAGCCTTTGTCATGGCGGAAAGCCTGCGCCGCACCAATCTGGGAAACCTGAAACGGGGCAGCGTGGTACATCTGGAAAGAGCTATGGCGGCAGACGGGCGTTTTGGCGGGCATATGGTTACGGGGCACATTGACGGGCAAGGCACTTTCCTTTCCCAGAAGCCGGAGGGACAAGCCGTTGTCCTCACCATCGTTGCAGACCCGGAAATCCTTTCGGGCATTGTGGAAAAAGGCTCCATCGCCATTGACGGCACCAGCCTGACAGTCATGGATGTAGGCAAAGACAGCTTCCGTGTGGGCATCATCCCCCACACCGGCGGACATACAGCCCTTTTAGACCGTCCCAAAGGCTACGCCTGCAATCTGGAAACAGACGTCATCGGCAAATACATTCAGAAATTTTTAGCAAAGAATACAGAATCCACTCCCAAGAAATCCACACTGACCATGGATTTCCTTCGGGAAAACGGATTTTAAACATAGGAGGATTACGTTATGCGTGCATATAACACCATTGAAGAAGCATTGGAAGAACTGCGTCAGGGTCGGATGATTCTGGTGACCGACGACCCGGACAGAGAAAACGAAGGGGATTTGATTTGTGCGGCAGAATTTGCCACCACAGAAAACGTGAACTTTATGGCAACCCACGGCAAAGGGCTTATCTGCATGCCCATGAGTGAAGAACTGGGCAAAAAGCTCATGCTGCCCCAGATGGTTTCTGACAACACAGACAACCACTGCACCGCTTTCACCGTTTCCATTGACCATGTGGACACCACCACAGGCATTTCCGCCGAAGAACGTGGCTACACCGCAAGAAAATGCGTGGAAGACGACGCAAAACCCCAGGATTTCCGTCGTCCCGGTCACATGTTCCCTCTGATTGCACGCAGAGGCGGCGTGCTCACCAGAGAAGGACACACAGAAGCTACCGTTGACCTCATGCGTCTGGCTGGGCTGAAACAGTGCGGTCTGTGCTGCGAAATCATGGCAGACGACGGCACCATGATGCGTACCCCTTCCCTGTGGGAACTGGCTGACAAATACAACCTGAAATTCATCACCATCCACGATTTGCAGAACTACTGCCGCCGTAACGAAAAACATGTCATTCGGGAAGCGGAAGCAAAAATGCCCACAAAATACGGGGAATTCCGCATTTTCGGTTATGTCAACGACCTGACTGGCGAACACCACGTTGCACTGGTGAAAGGCGACATTGGCGACGGCAAAAACCTGCTGTGCCGTGTACACTCCGAATGCCTGACAGGTGACGTATTCGGTTCCCGCCGCTGCGACTGCGGACAGCAGCTTTCCGCAGCCATGGCACAGATCGAAAAAGAAGGCAGAGGCATCCTGCTGTACATGCGTCAGGAAGGCAGAGGCATCGGGCTCATCAACAAACTGAAAGCCTACGAACTGCAGGAAAGAGGCAGAGATACCGTAGAAGCCAATCTGGAACTGGGCTTTGCACCTGATCTGCGGGAATACTGGATCGGGGCGCAGATTTTGCAGGACTTGGGCGCAAAAGAACTGCGGCTCCTCACAAACAACCCCACAAAGGTTTATGGTCTGGACGGCTTCGGCGTTTCCATTGTGGAACGTGTGCCCATCGAAATCGCACCCCAGGAAGATGATGAATTCTATTTGCAGACAAAACAGCAGAAAATGGGTCACATTTTCTCTCACATTTTATAAAAACAACGTCAGGAGGATACAGCAATGAAAGTTTTAGAAGGATATTTGAACGGCAAGGGTATGAAAATCGGCATTGTTGCCGCAAGATTTAACGAATTTATCGTCAGCAAACTGGTCAGCGGCGCAGAAGACGCTCTGGTGCGTCACGGCGTAGACGGCGACGACATTTCTCTGGCATGGGTTCCCGGGGCTTTTGAAATCCCCACCATTGCACAGAAAATGGCAAAAAGCGGCAAATACGACGCCATCCTGTGTCTGGGCGCAGTCATCCGCGGTGCAACCAGCCACTATGACTACGTTTGCAACGAAGTTTCCAAAGGCACTGCACACATCGCCCTGGAAACAGGCGTACCTGTTATGTTCGGCGTACTGACCACAGACACCATTGAACAGGCCATCGAACGTGCCGGCACAAAAGCAGGCAACAAAGGCTATGACGTAGCATGCGCTGCCATCGAAATGGTGGATCTGGCAAGAAACATGTAATAAAAAGGTGTCGACGAAGTCGAACACCTTTCGTCAAAGGCTCATTTCACTCAAGCCTTTGACGATTAGACAGAAGTATAAAGCAGTTGGGTCAAGCACTTTGCTCCGCAAAGTCAGCTTTGCTGCCCCCGTTTTCTTCGGGGTGCAGAATATCCATCGGCTCAAAAGCCTTGAAACTCCTGCTTTTCCCCTCGGGATTCTATTTGGGAAACCCCACACCGCAAGAGATGCGGACAGCCTTTTATGGCTGGCGTTTGCAAAGCAAACGTGTTGACCCTTTGTTTCCCAAACCCTTCCGCGTTCTGAAAAATGTATCATATTACTTGAAATTCTCTTTTCCCTTCCCGCTTTTTTTGGTATACTAATGCCAGAGAAACGAAAGGAGCGAAAGCCATGATTCACGATACTTATACCTTTCAGGATTTAAGCGAGGTATGTTATCACCTCAGCAAATACAAAAACGTCAAAGAGGAATGGCGGGCAGATTTCTGCAACATCTACGGAGAACTGGTTGCCAGCTTTGACAGCGACGAAGAAACCATGGAACGTCTGAAAGACCCGGACGAAACATACGCCATGGTGACAGAACTGATGGATATTGCCATGATGATGGGGAAAACATGGTAATGCCATTCTCAAATTCAAACTCCATAAAAACAGCATAAAAAAAAGACATTTTCCTTTGGAAAATGTCTTTTTCTTTTGCCTTTCTTCTTATTATATAGAAGAAAAAAGGCAGAGCCAGCAGCTGCCCTTAAGAAAACATTGTTTTTGCTTCTTCGATTTCTTAAGGGTAGCTGCGACAGCTATCTTCATAAGAAAACAGACCTGATAAAGTCTTTCTTTGTTTTCTTATGAAGAAGCCCCTAAATTTCTCTGCCCAAAAATATCTTATTTGTAGTTTTTGCTGGAATCTTTCAGCAGTACGTCGTGCGCGCCGCCTTCTACCAAGCTGGTCGTGGAAATAACAGTGATTTTTGCTTTTTCCTGCAGTTCGGGGATGGACAGAACGCCGCAGTTGCACATGGTGGATTTTACTTTCTTCAGAGACAAACCTACGTTGTCGTGGAGGCTGCCTGCGTAAGGAACGTAGGAGTCAACGCCTTCTTCAAAGGACAGTTTCGCGTCGCCGCCCATGTCGTAACGCTGCCAGTTTCTTGCTCTGGAGGAACCTTCGCCCCAGTATTCTTTCATGTAGCTGCCGTTGATGTTTACTTTGTTTGTAGGGCTTTCGTCAAAACGAGCGAAGTATCTGCCCAGCATGATGAAGTCCGCACCCATAGCCAGTGCCAGTGTCATGTGGTAGTCATAAACGATACCGCCGTCGGAGCAGATGGGGATATAAATACCTGTTTCTTTGAAGTATTCATCTCTTGCCTGTGCTACTTCGATAACTGCGGAAGCCTGACCACGGCCGATACCTTTCTGTTCTCTTGTGATACAGATGGAGCCGCCGCCGATACCAACTTTTACGAAGTCTGCGCCGCATTCAGCCAGGAAACGGAAGCCTTCTGCGTCTACAACGTTACCAGCGCCGATTTTGACTGTGTCGCCGTATGTTTCTCTTACCCAGTCCAGAGTCATTTTCTGCCATTCGGAATAACCTTCGGAGGAGTCAATGCACAGGATGTCAACGCCTGCTTCTACCAGTGCGGGCACACGTTCTTTAAAGTCACGAGTGTTGATACCAGCGCCTACCACGTAACGTTTCTGTGCGTCCAGCAGTTCGTTTTTGTTTTCTTTATGGCTGTCATAGTCTTTACGGAATACCAGATACTGCAGTCTGCCTTCATCGTCTACGATGGGCAGCTGATTGATCTTGTTGTCCCAGATGATGTCGTTTGCTTCTTTCAGTGTTGTGCCAGCAGGCGCATAAATCAGCTGATCCAGAGGAGTCATGAATTCTTTTACCTTCACGTCTTTGTCCAGACGGCTCACACGGTAGTCTCTGCTTGTTACCATACCTACCAGTTTGCCCTGTGCGGTACCATCTGTGGTAACGGCTACTGTGGAGTGGCCTGTTCTTTCTTTCAGGTTCAGAATATCCTGCAGTGTGCTTTCGGGGCTGATGTTGGAATCACTGATAACAAAACCAGCTTTGTAAGCCTTAGCTCTTGCTACCATAGCAGCCTGGCTTTCGATGGACTGAGAGCCGAAAATGAAGGAGATGCCGCCTTCTTTTGCCAGAGCCACTGCCATTTTGTCGTCAGATACTGCCTGCATAACAGCGGAAACCAGCGGAATGTTCATGGTCAAAGCGGGTTCTTCACCTTTTTTGAATTTTACCACGGGTGTTTTCAGACTCACGTTATCTACCATACATTCTTTGGAAGAATACCCGGGTACCAGCAGGTATTCGCTGAAAGTTCTGGAAGGTTCTGTAAAGTAAGTTGCCATTTTCTTCTCTCCTTTTCAAATACTGGGTGATGGTTAGCTATCATAAAAGCCCGGAGGCTTTTGGTTTCTCTGGATAAAAAAAGAGGAAAAGCGCTTCTTTCTGTTCTTTTCCTACCTTACAATTTTACCGAAATTTCTTTTTTCCGTTTCTGATTTCTCTTTTGTGTATACAACATGCCGTTGTCCTTGTATTGCATACGATTTTAGCACTAAAAAGCCCCCTGTTCAAGGGGACAGAGACATTTTTTTTGTTTTTGTGAAATTCGTCGTTTTTTGCCTGCAAAAAGGCTCCTTTCTTAGGTTCTTCTTTGCAGATAGCCCAATGCCAAACGGGCTACGGCACCGATGACAAAACCTGTCACCACGCCGGTCACCAGCAAAAACGGCAGATAGTACGCCATTTTGATATTTTCCACCACAGCCGCAGCCACAATGATCTGCCCCACGTTATGGAACACACCACCCATGACACTGACACCGGTGATGCTGACTTTTCCTGTTTTCTTCAAAAGGGCCATGACCCCCAGAGAAAGGAGGGCACCTGCCAGAGAGTACAGCAGTCCCGCAAAGCCCTGGAACAGCAGTCCTGACATGAGGACACGCACCAAGGAAATGAAAAATGCTGACTTGGTATCCATATGATACAGGACAATGACGATGATGACGTTTGCCAGACCCAGCTTCATGCCAGGCACCAACAAAGGCAGCGGAATAAGCATTTCCACATAGCCCATGAGGATAGCCAATGCCGCAAAAAGTCCGTATTGCGCTACTTTACTGCTTCTCATATCATCCCACCACCGCATCTACTGTATTTTCCGTACCTGCTTCAATGGTGACTACCATTTTATGAGGCAGGCAGACAATGGTTTCTCCTGTTTTATGGACGCGTTTCTGGTCGGCACAAAGACCGTCCCGGCAGTCCGCTTCGATGACATCCGCCCAGCCATCTTTGATTTCTACTATATTATATCCTTCCGGTGTTTCCACCCGATAGGTGGTATCTTCGTCCAAAGGCAGTTCCTGCACCACCTGTCCGTCCACGGTGATGACCGCTTTGCCGCCGTCTTCGGCGCTGCCCAAAAACACCAGATAGATAATCCCCGCTAAAACCAGTACCCCTGCAATCAAAATCAAATCCAGGCGTTTCATCTCTCCACCACTTTCTATTTTATTTCTAAAAAAATCTTATATAGGAAAAAAAGGAAGCGCGTGCTTCCTTTTTCCAGTAGTAGTAGGATTTATTATTGTAGTACATAAAAAAATGCCCAGAACCGGAATCGAACCAGTGACACGAGGATTTTCAGTCCTCTGCTCTACCAACTGAGCTATCTGGGCACATTGCATCTTTGATGCTTGTACATTGTAACGCAGATTTGCAGTTCTGTCAACACCAAATTTCAAAAAAAAATACAAAATTTCATTTTTTTCTTTCTGAGAAGAACAAAAGGGGAAAACAAAGCAAATTCCCCTTCAGAAACCAATCCTCATAAGAATAGCCGGAATCTTCCGTTCACAATGATTCCGGCTATCTTTATTTTCTTATGAAAAAACGCCTAGGGTTTCTCTGTTTTTCAAATCAGCCTTTTTCTTTCGCCTTTTCATCCCAATAATCGCAGGAAATGCCCACAACATCGGAGGTAAAGGGTGTGCCGTCTTTTTTCTTGAAATGCCGTGTGGCACGGAAGGCATATTTTGCCCCCACGAAAAGCACAGGCAAGTTACAGTACACGATGATGATATTGCCCAGGTCTGAGATATACCACAAATTCCCCAGTTCCAGCCCCGCCATAACGGACAGAACACCAAAGGGAATGAACACCAGCGCCCCCAGAATCCGCACAAAATAAATAAAGGGACGTTTGCGGCTGATGCGGTTTGCGGCAATCTCCGCGAAAATGATGAAGCCCACAATACAAGTATAGGCAAAAAGTCCATAGCAGACACTGATGAGCAGTGTCACCAGACTATCGGCACCGCTGCCCGGTGTCAAAGAGGTAATGGATGCCAGATATAAAGGCAGCTGCTGGGTTTTCAGGCCTTCCCAAGCCGCCGGGTCTGCGCTCCACAGGTGCGCCATAACAACGATAAAACCAGACAGTGTGCAGACCACCATGGTATCCAGAAAAACACCCAGAGCCTGCACCACGCCCTGTTCACAGGGATGTTCCGCGTCAGAAGCAGCTGCGGACATGGTGATTGTCCCCTGACCTGCTTCATTGGACATGAGTCCACGTTTTACCCCTTGGGCAAGAGCTGTACCGAAGAAACCACCGAATACCGCCTCCGGTGTGAATGCGCCGCCAAATACCGCACCAAAGAAATAAGGGATGGTGCCGATATTCAAGAGAGCGATAAGCAGTACCGTACCGCAGTAAATCACCGCCATGACGGGTACCATCTTGTCTGTCACCGCTGTGATTTTATGGATACCGCCAAAGGCAAAAAATGTAGTGCCGCCAATAAGCAGAATGCCTGTGATGCAGTAAAGCATAGATGTCCGTGAGAATGTTTCCCCTGTGATAATTTCCGCCACAGAGCCAACGGAAGAAAATACATTGAACGCCTGCGCAGGCAGACAGAACATGGCGTACAAAATGAAGATGCAGGAAAGCAAAACGCCTACCCATGCCCGGTTGCCCATGATCTTTTTGCCATAGAACGGCAGACCGCCTACCAGTTCATCGCCTTTTCTTTCTTTGAAAATCTGTGCCAGTGTGGCTTCCATAAATGCTGTTGCCATGCCGAAAAAGGCGCTGACCCACATCCAGAACAAGGCACCGGGACCGCCAACGGCAATGGCACCCGTCACACCCATGATATTCCCCGGCCCTACACGCATGGCAGAACTGAGGAAGAATGCCGCCAGCGGTGTAATGCCTACGGCTGCTGTCTTTCGGTCAACGAGAATCCGCAAACCTTTGCGGAAATGGGTCACCTGGATAAATCCTGTTTTAATGCTGAAAAAGATACCAGAGCCAATGAGGATGACAATGGCAAAGGACAAATTCCCCAAAATGGGAATGGACGCATACCAGTCAAAATTGGTTGGGAATCCCCACAGAAAATCCGCAATGGGTACCACAAAGTCAAAAACCTGATTGACGGCATCAAATATTTCTTTCATGTGAAACTCTCCCCTTTTCTCCCCGTATTACCGTCTTATCGTTTTTCCTGCATAACGGAAATGATGGTGCTGTCCATAGGCGCCATACCTTCCATGCTGATACGACCCAGATTTTTGGCTGTCTGTTCTGCCGTGGAACCGATGACACCGAAATTATGGGGAATGGCGGTATTGTTCATGGCAAGCATAGCGGAAAGGAATGCCGCATGTACCCCTGCATAAGCTTTCAGGGCGCATCCAGTGCTGCCGCCGTCACAAATCATACCTGTCAGGTTTGCTGCCATATGATCCATAGCCGCTGCCACTTCTGCCGCACCGCCGCCCATGAGCAGGACGATGCCAGCCGCTGCACCGCTGCCGCCGCCCAGTACACAGCCGCAAAGAGCAGAAAGTCTGCCTGTGTAATGTTTGCTGTAAATAGTAATCAGACCGCTGAGAGCTACGGCTCTGCGGATGGTGTCTTCGTCTGCGCCAATGCTTCTGCCATAAGAAACCACAGGCATGGAGCACAGAATACCATGAGAACCGCTGCCCACAATGCTCATGGCAGGGAAAGGCAGACCAGCCAGACGGGCATCCATAGCCGCTGTTGTCAAATGCTGGGCACGGGAAATCATATCATCCCCCAGAACACCTTTTGCACGGAAAGCATCCAGTGTAGCACCGATGGAAAGCCCTGCGCCTTTTGCACCTTCTGCGGAAAGGGCGCAGTTCATGTCGATCATATCCTGCACAAAGGCAATTTCTTCAGAAGGGACTGTTTTTACATAGTCCACGAAATCCGCTACGGTCACTGTATCGAAAGGAAAAGGCTTTTCCGCTTCCGCTGCCTTTGTTTCCGCTTCAAAAGTCACTTCGCCATCTTTCCAAACCTTTGTGATATTGCTGTGTTTCACTTCGATGAGGGCTTTGCCTGTGCCTTTGTCTGTTTCCACTTCTGCCAGAATATAAATTTCTTCTTTGGATTTGTCTACGGCAGTGGTTACGTCAATGCCCATGCCCTTCACACGGTCTGCATCGGCTTCTGTTACAGGTTTCAGACATTCCAGCCCCAGTGTCCAGTCACCGCAAACAGCACCCAACAGGGCAGCCATTTCGCAGCCCAGTTCCTTTGTGCCGGGGATAGCGCAGGAAAAGGCGTTTTTATACATACCGCCGTTCATTTCCACATGGATTTTCCTGATATTCCCTTCAGCTGCCGCTGCTGCTCTTGCAGAAGCCAGTGCAATGGCACCTACTTCTGTAACGCCCAAAGCGGGGCTGATCTCTTTTTTCAGTAACGCTGTCAATTCTCTCATAGCATATTCCTCCCTTGTATTTCTCTTTAAACAAGATAACACGATTTTCCGCAAAATGCCAGAGCGAACCCCCTTTCCTTTTGCAAAAGCTATGGATTTCTTGTCTTACCGCTTTTCCTTATTTTTCAGCGATTCTGCCATGATGTCTGATAATATATCGTGCATTTTGCCCCACTCCATTGTTTTTTTCTATACATCCTACTATAATAGACCTCACCGCATCTGGCATTATTACCAAATGTGTGTACATGTTTTTATACATTATTATTGTTTCACAAGTAGGAGAATATCATTTATGGAACAAAAAAGAGAAAGATTCTCCTCCCGACTGGGCTTCATCCTCATTTCCGCAGGCTGCGCAATCGGGCTGGGGAACGTGTGGAAATTTCCCTACATCACCGGACAGTATGGCGGCGCGGCCTTTGTGCTGATTTACATCGCCTTTTTGATCCTCATGGGGATTCCCATTCTGGTGGCTGAACTTTCTGTTGGCCGTGGCAGCCAGCGCAGTATCGCGCGCGCCATGGACGTATTGGAGCCGAAAGGCACCAAATGGCATTGGTATAAATATCTCGGCATGGCCGGCAACTACATCCTGATGATGTTCTACACCACAGTAGCCGGCTGGATGCTTTACTATTTCTTTAAAACAGCTGCCGGCGGTTTTGAAGGGCTAGATGCGGAAGGCATCGGCGCAGCCTTTAACACCATGCTGGGCAGACCCGGTCTGATGACTGGATTTATGGTAGTGGTTGTCCTTCTTTGCTTTGCCATCTGCGCGCAGGGCTTGCAGGCCGGCGTAGAAAAGATCACCAAAGTCATGATGCTGATGCTTCTGCTTCTGATGATCGTGCTGGCAGTGCGTTCCGCATTGCTGGAAGGCGGCGAAGCTGGTCTGGAATTCTACCTGAAACCCAACTTTGGCGCACTGAAAGAATACGGCCTGCTGGAAGTGCTTTTCGCTGCACTGGGTCAGGCGTTCTTCACACTGAGTATCGGTATCGGTGCCATTGCCATCTTCGGCAGTTACATCGACAAATCCCGTTCTCTGACAGGGGAAGCCATCCTCATCACCATTCTGGACACCTTCGTAGCGTTCATGGCTGGTATGATCATCTTCCCTGCATGCTTCGCTTATGGCGTAAACCCTGGTCAGGGGCCTTCCCTGATCTTCGTCACACTGCCTAACGTGTTCAATAACATGCCCGGCGGCAGACTCTGGGGCTCTTTGTTCTTCCTGTTCATGTGCTTTGCGTCTTTCTCTACTGTCATTGCCGTGTTCCAGAACATCATTTCCTTTGCCACAGACCTGACAAACGCCAGCAGAAAGAAAGTTATCATCATCAATGTCATTGCCATCATTCTGCTGTCCATGCCTTGTGTACTGGGCTATAACCTGTGGAGCGGCTTCCAGCCCTTCGGCCCTGACTCCGCAGTGCTGGATCTGGAAGACTTCCTTGTAAGCCAGAACATCCTGCCTCTTGGCAGTTTGATCTTCGTCCTGTTCTGCAGCTGGAAAATGGGCTGGGGCTGGGACAACTTCCTGGCAGAAGCCAATGCGGGCAAAGGGCTGAAATTCCCCAGAGGACTGAAAATTTACATCCAGTGGGTACTGCCCCTGATTATCCTGTTCATCTTCGTGATGGGATACTATTCTAAATTCTTCGCAAAATAAAGCGAAAAAAATGTTCGATAAAAGCGTTTTTATAAAAAGGTATGGAACCAAAAGCAACTTCCCCTTAAGAAAACATTGATTTTCCTTTTTCTTGATTTCTTAAGGGGAATTGCGACGGCTGCCTTCATAAGAAAACATAACAAAAAATCTTAATAAAAAATAAGAAAGCCAAAATCCTTTGTAATCATAAGGGTTTTGGCTTTCTTTGTTTTCTTATGAAGATGCCCCTAAGTTCCATGCCTTTTTGTTTTGCTATAACAAACAGACTTTCTTGCCTTTTTTCCGGGCATATTCCACGGCGGTATAGGCGCCGCCTTCTGCTCGGATGACATACGCAATGACAAAATCCGTCTGCTGGGCCATCCAGCGGTTGCGGCAGACAATGGCGGCTTTATAAGGCACCTTTGCCAGCGTATCCGGCACAAAAGCCTCATCAAATCCCCCTTCTTTCACCCTGGGACTGCGGAGAGCAGAGGCGTAGGCCGCCACCAACACCAAACGGATATGGGGATAGGCCATCCGCAACTGCCGTATGATTTGGGCTGCCAGAAAATCAAAATTGCCGTGTCCCCCTACCAGAAAGGTTGTGACACCTTCCAGCAGCACCATCTCCTCGGCGGCAGTGTAAAGATCATCGGCAAGGGTGTCGGGTGCATCCCGATGACCAAAGAAACAACAGATTTTTCCATGCATGATCATCACTTCTTTCAGATATGATTTAGATATACCATAGCTACGAACAATATCTATTTTGAACATAATAACACATTTTAGATATAAAATAAATGCATTATAAATTTATTTTGAGGTGAGAATATGGGAATTAAAAGCGTTTCTATCCGCATTGACGAAACCATGCTGCACAAACTCCATTTCGTTGCCGACTACGAAGGCCGTTCTGCCAACAGTCAGGTCAACATCCTCATTCGGGACTGCATCCAGAAATTTGAGAAGGAATATGGAGAAATCCCCATCAAGTAAACACAGTAAGAAATCAAATATAGCCGGAATCCTTGCCATACAAAGGGTTTCGGCTATTCTGTTTTTATCAGGATTTCGCGCAAATCCCTGTCTGTTTCTTTTTTTATCCTTGACATTTCAGCCTTCCCGTTATATCATTAACATTGTTAATTAACTTCGTTAAGTGTATGGAGGTTCAGAAATGGAGATCGATTGGATGGATATGGTATATTACCAGCAGCAGGTACAAAAACTGACACGCCTGCTCCTGCCTGCAAAACAAACCAATCTCACCGTCAGCGAATGTGAACTGCTGGCATGGCTGTATCAGGAGCCGGAACAGAACACCCCCGTTCTGCTGAGCCAGCGCAGCGGCATGAAAAAAGAAGCTGTCAGCCGTTGTCTGAAAAGCCTCATGGAAAAAAACTGCATCCGCAAGGAAAAACAGTCCCAGGATGAGCGGAGCTACAAAATCTTTTTGACAGAAACCGGCGTGGAAGAACTGCAAAAAGGCTACAAAATCATATTGCAGCCCTTTTACGACCTGTGGCGAAGCACAGGAGAAGATTTTGAGGTATTTTTACAGTATACAGACAAGATCGTTTCTCATATGAAAAAGGAAGAACAGGAGTGATGCCCATGACTTTTTATAATGCTTTACAAATGGACCCGGCGATATTGAAAGCGAAAATCGCCCAGTGTGATACCCCCGCGAAAAAATGGTTTTACTGGTTCGCTATGGCACTGCGTTCCCTGCTCATTGTAGGCTTTGCGGTGGTGTTCATCAGCGGCCTTGCGAAAGTATTCGGTCAGGACAACACCCCTTTGGCAGTGGCGCTGTTCTGTATCCTGCTGGGTATCCGTTTCGTAAATTTTGAATACTGTATGGGGGATTCCCTGGTGACATTGGGGGCCGCTCTGGCAATTTTTCTGTTCACACCCACCGCTGTGGCAGTGGCACCGCCTTATCTTGCCATTCCCCTGCATTTTGTGAGCTTTTTCCTGCTGCTCTATATGACCACACAAAAACCCGAACTGGGCAACGGCGGTCTGTACAGCTTTGCTTATGTATACCTGACAGGCAACCCTGTTTTCGGGGAAGCACTGGCAAGAAGAACCATGATGGCAGTGGTAGGCTATATCCTCTGCGCCATCATCCTGTATCGGAAACATCGCCACGCCCATGGGGAAGTTCGTTTCCACCATGTAATTCAGCGGTTTGACCTGCACAACATTGTCCATCTGTGGCAGTTCCGTATGGCTTTGGGCGTTAGTCTGGTGCTGACTGCGGGACGATTCTTCGGCGTGGAGCGGTTTATGTGGATGGGCTTTGCCTGCGCCTCCCTGCTGTGTGAATATCCCTATTCCGACAGCGTCACCGCTCGTTTCTGGCAGCGTATCATCGGGGTTTTCGCAGGCTCCGGCGCTTATCTGGTCATTTACCTCATCACACCCGATTCCCTCCATTTCCTGCTGGGGCCTTTGGGCGGTCTGTGCCTTGGCTTCTGCCGGGACTATCGTTATAAAACCGCTTTCAACTGCTTTGGCGCACTGATGCTGGCAACCGGTATCTATGGTCTGGGCAATGCTGTTGTGCTGCGTATCACAGACACCATTCTGGGCGTGCTTTTCGCCTTGGTATTTACCTTCCTGTTCCAGAAACTGGCTTCCCAGAGAATCAGGGGCAATGCCTGCAAAGAATCTTAAATACAAAAACCACCCTTAGGGGCATCTTCATAAGAAAACAAAGAAAGCCAAAACCCTTATGATTACAAAGGATTTTGGCTTTCTTATTTTTTATTAAGATTTTTTGTTATGTTTTCTTATGAAGGCAGCCGTCGCAATTCCCCTTAAGAAATCAAGAAAAAGGAAAATCAATGTTTTCTTAAGGGGAAGTTGCTTTTTAGGGTGGTTTTATTTTTTCATTTCTTCTTTTACGATATTCACATACTGCCTAAAACCTTTTTTCTCTTTTTCAGGAAAGACAAAACCGAGCGCTTCCGCCACTTTTTCCCCGGTCTGCCGGAAAAGGATGCACGCCTGTTCGAGGGCTGTCCAGAAATGAGAAACATCCCCATCAGGCAATGTTTCCAAATAAAGGTCATACTGTTCCTTAGGCAGATAATTTTTCAGATATTTTCCCAGCTTGCCGCAGGATACACTAAAATCCGTCTGTGTTCCCACCTGCCACTGGAGCATTTGTTCCAGCATAGGCCGCACCAGTGTATGGGCAAAGGGCATCTCCTGCCGTGCCAAACCTTTCACCACATCGCACAAATTCCAGTATAGGCGTTGCGGCAGCCCAAAAATCCTTTTTCCGTGGGCTTTTGCACCCAAAATTCCTCGTCTGTCGGGGGAAATTGAGGCAGACAGCCGATTTTATCCAACAAAGGCACAAACAGGCGGTTGCGGTTCTTCCTCTGCTCCACGGTTTCCAGGGTTTCCACGCCAATGTCGATGCGGTTGCCATCGGCAAACAGCAGCAACCAAGAATAGCTTTTGTCGTAATCCCCACGAATGCCGAACCGTTCTCCATAACCGAAATCGTCGTCCTGCTCCTGCTTCAGTATGACTTCGCCGAACACGTCCAGCCATGCAGGGTTTTTCCGAAAAGGTGCCACTTCCTTCACCACATACATGATATCAAAATCCTGATAGACATCTTTTGGCACATTTCCATTGGCACGGGAGCCTTTCAGATATGCCGCCAGCACCCGACTGTCTTGTCTTGCCGTTTCCAGAATCAAATCCATCATTTCCTGTTCTGTCCGCAATGTTTCCACCTCCGAAAAATAAGAAAAAAGCCGAAACCCAAAGGTTCCGGCGCCGTCCCTAAGAGGATTTGAACCTCCGGCCTACCGCTTAGGAGGCGGTCGCTCTATCCAACTGAGCTATAGGGACACATTACTTTTCTATTTTATCACGTTCGCCCGTTTCGTCAAGAGTGCTTTTCCCTTGTATTTTCTACTATTCCAATGGGGATTTCCTTTGACAGCCTTTATCCTCAGGCGGTATAATATATGATTAGAGTACGATTTTAACATAGAAAACGAGGAAAAAATATGATTCCCATTACCATAACATACACCCCCTACGCCGAAGGTGTGAAAATCATCGGCGTCACAGGACGGGCGGCGGAAATCCGCATTCCCGACCACATAGATGGCTTGCCTGTCATTGCCATTGCCCCCTATGCCTTTGCGGTGCAGACGGAGGCAGAGGTAAATGAAACAGAAACGCCCGCCCAGCTTTCCTTTGTGGAAGGGGAGGACATGCCAAGAAAAGCCCCTCTGAAAGAAGTCACAGGGGAAGCCTTGAAGCGGCTGTATCTGCCGGACACCATCCGGGAAATGGGGGCTTATGCCTTTGGTGGCTGTTCTGCTTTGGAGGTCATCCACCTGCCGGAACATCTGGCGGTACTGCCTGACCATTTGTTTGCGGGATGCATCTCTCTGAAACAGATTGCCCTACCGCCCCATCTTTCCGTCATTGAGGGCTACGCCTTTTATGACTGCCGCAGTTTGGAAAAACTGCGGATTCCCGAAACAGTGCAGAAAATCGGGGCATACGCCTGCTACAACTGCCGGGAAATGGAGGAAATCAACATCCCAAGAGAAACCACTGACCTTGGCACGGGGCTGTTTCTGAACTGCGACAAGCTTACATCCATTTCCTTTGGCAGATGCCGCCACATTGCGGACTTGGTGGCAGTGCTGAACCACGAACTGCATCTGACCATGGATTTTGACGACGGAAACCGGGCGAAACTGCTCATTCCCGATTTCCAGTACGAATATATCGAGGACACCCCTGCCCGTCAGTTCCATCAGGTGAACTATGGCACAGGGCATCTGTTCCGTCAGTGCATCGGCAATTCGGACATTGATTTCCGCCGCTTTGACGAGCTGTTTTACCTGACCAAGCGAGAGGACGGGGCACTCATGGTACTGCTTCTGATCATGTACCGTCTGGAATATCCCTACCGCTTACAGGAAAACCGCAGACAGGACTATCTGCAATATCTGAAAGAGCATTTTTTCACTGCCTTTGGGTACTATACCCAGCAAGGCAGTCTGGACAAAATCCGCCTCTTTGCCCAGTGGGGGCTGATTACAGCGGAAAACATCGATTCTCTGCTGGAAATGGCAGGAGAAGCCAAAAAAACGGAAATCACGGGCTTTTTGCTGGAATACCAGCATGCCCATTTTGCAAAAAAGAAAAAATCATTTGATCTGTAAAGGGGGAAAACCATGAACGAAACCCATCAGCAGCTCATACAGATCGGCAGCCGCATATTAAGCGCCTCCCGCAATGAGCTTTATTTATCCATGCGGTTTCTGGACGTTGCCCTCAGCTCTCTGCGTTATGAAATGAACCTGTCCTCCCTCTATGTGGGGACGGACGGGGAAAAAATACTGTTCAACCCCCGTTACCTCATCCAGCGGTATCTGTCCGACCGGGTGCTGGTGAATCGGGCATATCTGCACATGCTGCTCCACTGCCTGTTCCGCCACCCCTTCCATCAGGGCGACCGGGACGAGGAATACTGGAATTTGGCATGCGACATTGCCGTGGAATCCATGGTGGATGCCCTGCCTTTTAAATCGGTGCATCTGGTGGTATCCGACCGGCGGAATGAATGGTATGACAAACTGCGGCGAGAGCTGAAAGTCCTTTCCGCCGAGGGCATTTACGAAGTGCTGCAAAGGGAAAAACTGTCCATACAGGACTTCGGAAAGTTGCAGCTGGAATTCTGGGTGGACGACCATGTTTTCTGGGAAAAGAAAAAGGACGACGACCAGAATCAGGACGAAAACCAAGACGACAACAACAACCAGAACCAAAACGACCAGAACGACGAGCAGGAACAGCAGCGCCGACAGGAACTGGAGGAAAAGTGGCGTGACATCAGCGAAAAGATGCAGACCAATCTGGAAACCTTCTCCAAGGAAGCCGGGGAAGAAGCCGGCGACCTGCTGCAATACCTGAAAGTGGAAAACCGGGAACGGTACGACTACCGCCGTTTTCTGGAGAAATTTGTGACCCTCAAAGAGGACATGCAGGTGGACGACGACAGCTACGACTATATTTTCTATACCTATGGTTTACAGCTTTACGGCAATCTGCCCCTCATCGAGGCTTTGGAATACAAGGAAGTGAAAAAGGTAGAGGCAATCGTCATTGCCATTGACACCTCCGAATCCTGCGAGGGGGAAGTGGTGCGCAAATTCTTAGAAGAAACCTACGCCATCCTGCGGCAGAACGAGAGCTTTTTCCATACCTTCCACATCCACATCATACAGTGTGATACCGTCATCCAGCAGGATAAAGTCATCACCTCTGCCGAAGAGATGGAAGCATACATGGAGGAATTTGACCTCAGGGGAAGCGGCGGCACGGACTTCCGTCCCGTATTCACCTATGTATCCAAACTCATTGAAGAAAAAGTCTTTCGCAATCTGAAAGGGCTCATTTACTTCACCGACGGCTGGGGACAGTTCCCCAAACGCCGCCCGCCCTACGAAACAGCATTCGTCTTTTTTGACGAGGGCATGTACAACGAACGGGAAGTGCCCCCTTGGGCAATGAAAGTCATTTTGGGCAAAGAAGATTTGGAAATTTCGTATAACAAGGAGTAATGCTATGAATATCAAACAGGCAAAGGAAGAAATCAAGCATGCCATTGCCGCTTATCTGGCAAAGGACGCTTACGGAGAATATAAAATCCCTGTGGTGCGGCAGCGTCCCCTGCTGCTCATGGGGGCGCCGGGCATCGGCAAAACCGCCATCATGGAACAGGTGGCAAGGGAATGCGGCGTCGGACTGGTGGCATACAGCATCACCCACCACACCCGTCAGAGTGCCATGGGGCTGCCCTTCATCAGCCACAAAAACTACGGCGGCAAGGAATACGCCGTCACAGAATACACTATGAGTGAAATCATCGGTGCGGTTTATGACAAAATGGAAGAAACAGGACTGAAAGAAGGCATCCTGTTCATCGACGAAATCAACTGCGTATCCGAAACACTGGCTCCTGCCATGCTGCAATTTTTGCAGGCGAAAACATTCGGCTCCCATAAGGTACCCGAAGGCTGGATCATCGTGGCAGCAGGCAACCCGCCCGAATACAACAAGAGTGTACGGGAATTTGACGTAGTAACCTTAGACCGTGTGAAGAAAATCGACGTAGAACCTGATTTTACCGCATGGAAGGAATACGCTTGGAAACAGGGACTTCACGGGGCTGTGCTGTCCTATCTGGAAATTAAGAAAAACCATTTCTACGCCATGGAAACCACTGTGGACGGCAAGCGTTTTGCCACCGCCAGAGGCTGGGAAGACCTGTCCAATATGTTGCAGGTCTATGAGGAACTGGGCATTGCCGCTGACGAAACCCTCATCGTTCAGTACTTGCAGCACAAGAAAATCGCTAAGGATTTCGCCAACTACTTAGACCTTTACGAAAAATACCGCACAGACTACCGTGTAGGGGACATTCTGGCTGGGAACTACACCAAAGGCGCCGTGGAAAAACTCCAGGAAGCGCCTTTCGACGAACGCCTCAGCGTTATGGGTCTGCTGCTGAGCCGCCTGACAGAGGACTTTACTGCTGCTTATGACAAAGACTTGCAGACCGTTCAGCTCCACGGCGTGCTGAAAGAAATCAAGGAACGTTTCGCAAGCCCTTACTGCGCCGAAACTCCTTGGGAAACTCTCACAGAATCCTACATGGAAGAAATCCAGAGCAAGTACGACAGAGAAAAGAAAGCGGGACTTCTGGACAAGCACAGCGCACAGGCATACCTTGCCACATTGCAGACCATGGAAGGCTATGTGCAGGCAGCCAAAGCCGCAGGTCTTAGGGAAAAAGACGATGTATTCGGCATGATGAAAGAGAAATTCGCCCATGTGGTGGAAGATAGAGAAAACGCTATCTCCTACGCTTCCGCAGCACTGGACAACGCTTTTGCTTTCCTGGAAGAAGCCTTCGGTGCTGGACAGGAAATGGTCATTTTCATCACAGAACTGACTGCCAACTATTATAGCGTGAAATTCATCAGCGAAAACGGCTGTGAAAAATATTACAGCTACAACAAAGAGCTGCTCTTTGAAGAAAAGCAGAAATCCATTCTGGAAGATATTGAAAAAGCAAAGACCATGGTAGATCTGCTGTTTTAAGGAATAAAAAACCATCATTTATTAAAAAAATAATAGCTGGAATCCTAATATCAGGATTCCAGCTATTTTTATTTTCCATATTTTATTCTCTTGTAAACTCTGCCGCAATGGCATTGCCGTCTACTTCAATGATCAGACGGAATTCTCCGGCACCAATGCCGCCGCAGAGATTTTTCCAGTTGATAGGCAGTTCTACCGTTTCTCCGGCAGGTACCGCAACGGTTTCTTCGCCCCATGTCGCATTGGCAGTGCCTACAAATTCTTTCCAATGGCCGTCCGCGTCTTTCTTTTCCATGTGATACGCGTCACGATAGCTGATTTCCGCGTCTGTGCCGTTGGTCAGCAGGAATGTACCGCTGGTGGCTTTCAGGGTATCTTCTTTCAGTTCCAGTGTTACGCCTTCCATTTCGTTGACTGTGGCAAACTGGGTTTCCGGGTCGCCGCTGCATCCGGCAAATGCCACCATACACAACAATGCCAATAAAACCGCAATTCCTTTTTTCATTTCGTTTCTCCTTTATTACTGCAATGTCTTTTCAATGAATGCTGCCAGTTCTTTTGCCGCTTTTTCCATACGTTCCATGTCTTTGCCTTCGATCATGACACGGATCAGGGGTTCTGTACCGGAAGTACGGATCAGCACACGGCCGTCTGCGGAAAATTCTTCTTCCAGTTTGGCAATGGCATGGCGGATGGCAGGTACTTCCATATAAGTATTTTTCTTTGCGTTATTGACGCGGGCATTTACCAGCACCTGAGGCATTACTTCCATGGCTTTTGCCAGTTCAGAAGCCTTTTTGCCTGTGCGTTTCATAACGGACAGCAGCTGGATGGCTGTGAGGATACCGTCACCGGTGGTGTTGTGATCCAGGAAAATGATATGACCGGACTGTTCACCGCCCAGATTGCGTTCCGCTTCAATCATACGTTCCAGAACGTAACGGTCGCCAACGCCTGCCTGTTCAATAGAAATGCCTTTTTCTCTGCCCATCATGGTCAGACCCAGGTTAGACATGACAGTACCAACGATGGTATCATTTTTCAGTGTACCTTTTTCTTTCATATCCAGACCGCAGATGGCCAGGATTTTATCGCCGTCGATGAGTTCGCCGTTTTCGTCTACGGCCAGACAACGGTCTGCGTCGCCGTCAAAAGCGAAACCGATGTCTGCTTTATTTTCTTTTACAAATGCTTTCAGATCTTCCATGTGAGTGGAACCGCAGCGTTCATTGATGTTTGTGCCGTCAGGTTCGTTATGGATGATACACAGTTTGGCACCCAGATTCAGCAGTGTGATGGGAGCCGCTTTATAGGATGCACCATTGGCACAGTCCAGAGCCACTTTGATGCCATCGAATTTTTCTTTTGTAGTGCTGCCAAGGAAGGCGATGTAATCATCCAGGGCGTCTTCCGCTACGGTGTGGGTACCGATGGATGCCCCTGTGGGAGAAGGCAGGATTTCGGGATGGCTCAGGATGATGTTTTCGATTTCATCTTCCAGATCGTCGCTGAGTTTATAGCCCTGGCTGTTGAAAAACTTGATGCCGTTGTATTCCACGGGGTTATGGGATGCAGAAATCACAACGCCTGCATCCAGACGATATTTCCGTACCAGATAAGCCACTGCGGGTGTAGGCACAATGCCTGCCAGCACTGCGTGAGCGCCTACGGAGCAGATGCCTGCTACCAATGCCGCTTCCAGCATATCACCGCTGATGCGGGTATCCATACCCACCAAAATGCGGGGTGCGTGTTTTGTTTCTTTTGTCAGTACATATGCGCCTGCACGTCCCAGCTGGAAAGCCATTTCCCCTGTCAGTTCTGTATTCGCTACACCGCGGACACCGTCCGTACCAAATAATCTACCCATTTTTTATTCAAACTCCTTACTTATTTTCTCCTATATTTTATGATTCTGTATCTGATTCATCACCGCCAACAGCCGTCACTTCCATGGTAACGGTGCTGTTGTCCGCCGTAATGCCGCTTGGCAGGTTCCAATCAATGGAAACGGTATGTTCACCTTCTGTCAGTGCAGAAACGTCGATCTGGCCTGACAGGTCACTGCCTTCCACAGCCGCCAGCTGGCTTGCCTCACCGTTGATGGAAACGGAAATGCTGTCAGGCATATGATACTGGTACCCATCCTGGGGATTGTTCAAGTGAATCTGGTCAGAAGAAACCGTTACGGTCTTTTCTTCCCCTCTGTCCACATGAACAAGAACCTGTACCACAGCACTGCTGCCTTCTTCCAGTTTCACCCCTTCCGGCAGATAGTCGGAAAGCTGGAACGTACGGCTGATGGAGCTGGTTGCTCCGCTGACGTCAATCTGATCCAGAGAAATCACATTCAATTTCGCCAGATCTTCTTTGGCGCCAATGACGGAAATGGTTTTCGGGGTACATGTGATTTCCCCTAAATGATAGCCATCTGCCGGGCTGCCTGTTACGGAAACCTGAACAGGCACCTGTTTTGCCTCATTCAGGCTATAAGAAACGGTGACCGTATCCACGGAGAATGTAACGCCGCTTACGGTATTGCCGTCTTTGTCATATGCTACGGGTTTCACCTGCAAATCCATCTGCTGCACCGCATCTGCCGCATTGACAGGCAGGCGTACTGCCACAACGCTGTCCACTGCGGATTTTGCCCCTTTGACCATAATGGTTTCCGGGATCAGTTTCGGTGTTGACAGGTGGGTACCTTCTGTGACTTCCCCGTTCAGGGAAACTTCCAGAGGGAATTCCTTGGCTGCCAGGGTTTCCACTTGAATCTCCACACTGCCGGGGACTTTGCTCTCTACGGTATAGCCTGTGGCACCGCCGCCAACGGAGGTTTCAACAGGCAATGTGATGGTATCGCCATCCTGAGCATAAGTCAAATCTGACAGATCCACACTGGCAGAAATCAAGTCCGCCTGCCGCTGACTGAGCCGATCCAGGGCCGTTCGCTGGGCTTTGACTTTGATGCTGATTTTCGTATTGGTCAAATCTTCCCGATTGGCTACGGTGAGCCCACGGGCGGTCAATGTTTCTTCTCCCACCAATTGCAGGGTGGTGCTGTATGATCTTGTGTCAATGGGCTGATTGATGCTGATGACCATAAACCACATGGTAGTTGCAATGGCCACGGAAAGCAGTTTCCAGCCCAGGTCTTTCATGAGCAATTCCTGAAATCGTTTCATTTATCCTGCCTTCCTTTCCAAATCGCCAGTTTCTTTTTGGCGGATTGATGATCCTGTTCGGAGATCATGTTTTTCAATTGTTCCGGCGTCAAATCCCGATAAAGAACGCCGCCTCTTGCCACGGAAATCTTCCCCGTTTCTTCGGAAACGACGATAACATGGGCGTCAGAAACCTCGCTGGCACCAATGGCCGCCCGGTGTCTGGTACCCAGTTCCATGCTGACTTCGTTGCTGTCTGTCAATGGCAGGAAACAGGTGGCCGCTGCCACACGGTTCCGCCGGATGATCACCGCCCCGTCATGGAGGGGGGTGTTGTGTTCAAAAATATTGATGAGAAGCTGACTGGACACGATGGCGTCGATGGGGATGCCTGTTCTTTCCAGATCGCCCAGAGGCACTTCCTGCTCCATAAGGATCAGAGCGCCTGTTTTTGCCGCGCCCATTTTGTCCGCCGCCTTGACGATTTCGTTCACGGTGCGGGCTGCGGCTTTTTCATCCCCGGCATCTTCGCCGCGGGTGAAGTAAGAAAAGATCTTTCCTTTGCCCAGCTGTTCCAGAGCCTTCCGCATTTCCGGCTGAAAGACGATGAGCAGTGCAATGATACCCATATTGATGGTGTTGGAAAGAACAAAAATGATGGTATGTAATTTCAAAAGGGCTGCCACTGCCGCAAAGGCAAAGATCACCAGTATCCCTTTGAAAAGGACCCAGGCACGGGTTTCTTTGATCCAGAAAATGACTTTATAGATGATATATGCCACAATCAGGATATCCAGCACATCCGTTATGCCAATGGACGGACGTACAAATTCTGTGATGCCCAGACCGCTGAAAAAGCTGTTCAAAAAATCCATTGTATCACACCCGATTCTTCTGATTCTAATAAAAATTGGTTCCAAAAAGCCGATACAGTATCAGTATATCATAAAGTAGAACAAAAGTGTGATTCTCTTGAAAATTTCAAAAAAAATTATGATATTTTTTTGTCAGAAAAAACAGGAAGGGAAAGATGCCCTTCCATCTGCCTGTCCTTTGAACATGAAAACACCCCGCAGGACATCCAGTCCAACAAACGGGGTGTGATTTCTTATTTTCATTGCTGACAGCAAAGGGTTATTTCTCGTCTTTTTTCATATAACGCTGGCTGAATTCCTTGGCGCTCATGGGTTTATCATAGAAATATCCCTGTCCGAAATTACATTTGAGTGCCTGTATCAGAGCTTCATCCTCCTGGGTTTCAATGCCTTCCGCAACGGTGGCAATGCCCAGTTTCCGAGCGAAGCTGACGATCTGTTCCAATATGATATAGCGGCGTTCTTCGTCCTCTTTGGAAACCTGACGCAAGAAGCCCCGATCCAGCTTCAATTCGTCAATATTGAGTTGATACAGCATATTCAAAGAGGAATATCCATTGCCAAAGTCATCCATGGAAATACGGAATCCCAGGGCATGGAGGGCTTCAATCTGATGGTTCAGCAGTTCCAGATTATCCGTGGCAACCCCTTCCAGTATCTCCAGCGTAATTAAAGATGGAGATACATGGTACCGATTCAGTATCTGCATAAGGTTATCGGGATAATTCAGGTCAGAAAACAGCATCTTGGACTGGTTTACGGAAATAGGCACAGGCGTCAGGCCTGCATCCTTCCATGCCTTGATCTGCTCACAGGCCCGTTCCACCATATAAAGATCCAGTTTCAAACAAAATCCATTTTCCTCAAACAGCGGAATAAATTCATTGGGATAGCGGTAAGAACCGTCTGGATTCTGCCAGCGCACCAAAGCTTCCGCTCCCACCAATCCTTCGTTCTTCATGCCGAACTTAGGCTGTAAGAACAATTTGAACTCTTTATTCTGCAAAGCCGGATACATCTGGCTTTCGATGCTGTTTTTCTTACGCACGGCATTATGCATGTCATGATTGTAAAAGGCAATATCCGTATGGTGGGTATGTTCGATGCTCTGCATGGCCAGCAGGGCTTTTTCCCGTTCTTCTCCGATGGCAACACCGGCATAAAGGGAAAGGTCATAACTGAATTCGCCGTATTCCAGAGAAGATGCTCTGATCTGCTCAATGATGACAGCCAGACGTTTTTTGATGGATTCCTCGTCTGTATCCAACAGCAGCAGGTAAAACAGATCCGCTGTGTCACGGCAGAAGAACTCCCCTTCTTTCAGATTATGATTCAGCACATTTTCCATATAACACAGCACCCGATCCCCGCGCATTCTGCCAAACAGGTCATTGATGCCTTTGAAGTTATGGACATTCAAGGCTGCGGTGCTGAAAGGCTGTTTTGTTTCCAATATCTGCTGGAAGCTCTCGCCAAAGTGGGCTGTATTTTTTGCCCCGGTGATAGGATCTTCATAGGCCAGACGGATCAGTGTTTTGATATTTTGGCTAAAGACACGGCGTCCGCTGTAAAGCAGCACATTCATGAGGATCAGCATCAATGTCATAAGCACGCCAAAGATGGTCAAAGCATCTCCCAAGGAAGCGGAAGACCCCCACACCTTATTGGCGCAGAACAGATACCATCCATTGACATCCAGCGGCACCAGATAAAAATGCATGCGATTGCCTTCGTAGGTATATTCTCCGCAGACGGACTCTCCTTTTTCCAAAGCAGCCCGCATTTCCTCTTTGGTCTGTTCAGAGAAAACATCCCCCTCATAAAGGTTTTTCATTTCCTCGTCCACCAATGTATTTTCCGACCGAACCAGAAACATACCGTTATCGGCAATGAGGTGCAGATAGCCTGCCCCGCCCATGACCGTTTTGCCGTCGGTGGCATCTGTGAAAATATTGATGGTATCTCCGGCTGCCAGTGCCCCAACGACCTCCCCGTTTTCAAACACGGGAACAGCATATACAAATATCTTCTCATCCAGTGCCTGACTTCTGAAAATCTTGGAAATGGTATTTTTTTCCTTGGAGGGCGGACTCCATGACCTCTACGGCGTAGGGATGCAGGTCATCCATGGTGATGGCCTCTACCTCGCCGGATTCTGTTGTATGCATGAGGCCTGTGCCGTCTTTACGCATATAAACCATGCTGACAAGGTCATTGGCGGCATTGGCTTTGTCCCAGTTGCCTGGGGTCATCGGTAATGGTACTGACTTCGTATGCCTTAGACAGTGTGGTCAGTATTTGCAGGTTTTTATCCATCTGCCTGAGCAGCCGTTCTTTATATTCCGCTGTTTCCGCCTGGAGCTGCGCATGTTCCGCTTCATGGGCAGATTTCATGATATAGCCAAAAATACCAAAACCAATGGCACTGAGCAACAAGCTGCCGATGATGGTAATGATCGTAATGCGGCGCAATTGTTTTGTCAATTTCTTCTCGTCCATACTAGCCTCCTACACCGCAAACCTCCTGTTGTGTCTTTGTCTTTTCCCAGCAAGGCAATTAGGCACAGCTTGTTTTTTTCTTATGTTCGTCTGTTCTGAATGATCTGCGCATCGGCCTCCCACTGAGGCATGGGATGACTGAAACGGAATCCCTGGATTACATCACAATGGATTTCCTGCAGGGCGCGCACCTGTTCATCTGTTTCCACCCCTTCGGCAAGAATGGTCATATTCAGCTCATGCCCCACCTGGATCATGGCCTTCAATATGGCTGTGCCAATGGGTGTCGTCACATGATCCACCAGACCTTTATCCAGCTTGATCCCGTCGATGGGGTATTTTTGCAGATCATAAAAAGATGTAAAACCTTCGCCAAAGTCATCCAGGGCAACTCTGACGCCATATTTTTTCAGCGCAATGATATTCTGCCGAATCTGGGCAGCATTTCTGACAGAAACGCTTTCCGTGATCTCCAGAATCAGCAGTTCTCTTGGAAATGTAAATCCATTCATAATCTCCTGTACCTTCTGGACAAAATCCGCTGCCGCAAAGGTATCACGGGAGAAATTACAGGAAACGAAAAAGGTATCTACACCTTCTTTCAAAAGACCCTTTAAGAAGAAGCATACCTCTTTCAGGCAGTAATAGTCAAATCGGCTGATCATTTTTTCCCGTTCCATAAGGGGAATAAACATACTGGGCAGCAATACGCCCTTTTGGGGGTGCTTCCAGCGGGAAAGAGCTTCCCCGCCCACCACGGCAAAATTTGCCGCATTCACATAGAACTGGATATATAATTGGAATTCTTTTTGGGCAAAGGCCTGTTCGATGCTGGCTTGCAGGTGACGCTCCTGCATGAACTGATCCATCATGCCTTTGGAGCAGCGCAGATACCTGCAATCCTCTTTTTCCGCTCCATAAGCTCCCTGAGAAGCCTGGAAAATGATTTCGTTAAGGTCTCTGTCCTCTGCTCTAAGGGCATAAATACCCGCATAAATATTGGTCTCGTAAGGCTTGCCATAGAGCTTTGCATAATCATGGATTCTGTCCAAAATAGCCGTGAGCCATGCATCTGTTTTGTCTGTGCCGCCCGTAAGTTTCAGCATGATAAAGCCGTGTTCCGATACCTTTGCCAGAATATCGCTGTCCTGGGTATATTCCCCCAGAACAACAGCGCAGTAACGGAGGAATTCATCGGTTTCCTGTCCGCTGCTGCGTCTGCGCAGGCGGTCTGTATCCACATAGAAATACACCGCCTGATACAGGATACGATTTTTGTCATTGATATATTGTTTATAATACCGTTCCAGATATTCCATATTCCCCAGTCCTGTGGTTTCGTCTGTTTCCACATTCTGCTGGCTTTCTTTCAGTCTCCTGTGGTATCGGCGCACCGTCAGCAGCAGCACCGCCGCCATGACCAAAAGGGCAGCCCCCATGGCGCCCATTGTCCAGTACATCCCCTGGGTATTGGGCGGCGTTTCCACGGAAGCCATCAAAAGCCCCGTCACTTCCGCAGGAGACACCTGCTCCAGATAAGCCCGCAATTTCGACTGAAAGGCGTCGGGAGCGGCTTCCGTAAAGTAGAGGGTATAAGCATTTTCTCCGGGAAAAAGCGTAACGACGCCGGTATTTTCCAGCTGTTGCTCCTCTGCTTCATAGCCAGAAAACAGGTCTACCTGCTTCTGCTGGGCTAGCTCCTCCCGGTGGTCTGTGCCATCTGCCTCATAATATACGATTTCATATGTACTTTGGTCAGAAAATTCCGCCAGCAGCTCTGGGATGACCCCCGCATAGGTCTGGGTATCTTTATCAAAATACTCCAAAGGATAGGCGTCGGGATTTCCCGCAACATAAATCAAAGTCTTTTCTTCCACAGTCAGCACCTCTGTCTTTACGCTTCTTCCGTAGGGTTCCTTTCAAACAAAGTCATGTTATGACGAGGGCAGGCGGATTTCACCGTCCGAATCTGCATTTCCACTTCCTCAGACTGGGCATCCATGGACTGAAGCATGCCGCAGACCATTTCACGCACTTTCGCAATCTGTTTATGATACTGATTCAGTTCTTTTGCCCCCTCTTCCAGTTTTTTCTCCCATTCCGCGCGCTCTTCCTGCATTTTTGCCTGGGCTTCCTGCTGAAGCTCATCCTTATACCGAACAGCCTCCATGAGAGCTGAAGTAACATTCATCTGTTCTTTCTTCTGCTCCTCCAGTTCTTTTCTCACACGGCTCAGTTCTTTTTCCAGAGCGGCAATCTGTGTGCGGTACTGCTCCTCCTGGGTTTTCTGTTCCGTCACTTTTTCCGCCAGTTTTTCGGAAAATTCTTCTTCCATCATGGTGATATATTCATAAACACTGGCTTTTTTGTAGCCCCAAAAACCTTTTTTCAGTTGATCTAATTTCATATGAAAACCTCCCTTTTATTTGAACCGTATCTTTTCCCGTTCGATCCTGCCCCAAGCGTGTTTCCGATGGCGGTATCCCACCAGAGCCGTTGCCCGCACCCACGCCAGCACCAGACGCAGACAGAAAACCTCCACCATACAAAGCCCGATGGCTTTGAGCACATCGGAAAAGGACAGCTTCAAGTCCACCGTATAAATGCGGGCAAAAAACGCCGTCAGCGACAAAATAGCGGAGTACACCACATAAATGACGAAAAACAGTATCATAAATGGCACATTAATCAGGTCTACGGCAAATGCCAGAGCAATGGTGAGAATCCCAAAGACCTCAATATAAGGTGAAAGCAGCTCATAGACCAGAAAATACAGATAGGAAATCAATCCCACAAGGCCATATTTCGGATTCAGGAAAATACGTCTGTGGCGCATCATGCTCTGGAACAGCCCGATATGCCACCGTCTGCGCTGTTTGCACAAATCCCCCAGTTTCTCCGGCGCCTGTGTCCAGCAGACGGCATCTGTGGCGTAGCGGATACGATAAGGGATGCTATTTTCCCTGCAATACACATGAAGCTTTACCACCAATTCCATATCTTCACCGATGGTGCCGGGATCATATCCCCCCGCTTCCACAACGGTGTTTTTATGAAACAGCCCAAAAGCGCCGGAAATGATAATACTGCCGTTGAATCGGTCAAAAAGTATCCTTGCTGCCAGAAAAGAACGGTCATACTCCAACACCTGCATACAAGGGATGATCTGGTCGAGCATACGATAAGACACCACATGTCCGTCGTGGATTTCCGTTCCGTTGCAGGGACGGACAACACCGCCTACTGCCACCACACTGACGTCCTCCAACACAGGACGGACAATCTTTTCCAGTGAATCATACTGAAGCACCGAATCGGCATCCATACAGATGAAATAGGGATATTTCGCCGCATTGATGCCCATATTCAAAGCGTCTGCCTTGCCGCCGTTTTTCTTGCGGATGAGGGTGATGGGCACCTTCCATTCGTAGCTTTCATAAATAACTTCCTCAGGTTGGCAGGGGATCTTCCGCTGTATGGAACGGCTGATCTGCTGCATGTGAAAAGCATCCCGCACCACTTTGGATGTGTCGTCGCTGGAACCGTCGTCCACAACGACAATCTCATACAATTTATAGTCCAAAGCAAGCAAAGAACGGATGCTTGCCTCAATGGTCACTTCCTCGTTATAGGCAGGCACCACAATGGTAACGGGCACATAATATTCCCCCCAGCAGTTCGTTTTTCAGCTGGTTCCGCCGCTTCATTTTATACAGCTCGGAAGTGCCGACAGTCACCGCCAGAAACAGAAAACTGGCATAACCGATCATATAGAGGACGAAAAAGATACCGACGCCATCAAAAAATTGTTTAAACGCATCCATGCCCCTTTACACCTCCAAACTTTGCAGTTTGCGGGATTCCAGCCGATACATGAACATTTCTCTGGCATAGCGGTCACTGCCTGCGGTAATGTCCACCACATCGTCATAGTTCACATGGAGATGCTCCAGACTTTGGGCTGCGGCATAGCGCACATACCAGTTGCTGCTGTGGAGGGCTTCTTTCAACGCTCCAACCACTGCTTTTCCTTCATAAGACGCCAGAGAAGATGCCGCCACTGTGGCAAACTCCCATTTGGTCGCATCCTTATCCTCCACAAATGCCAGCAAAGGCCCATATGCTGGTTCATAGGGATATTTGCCGCAGTACCGGATCGCCGCCAGACGCAGCTCTTTATCGGCTTTTTTGTCCATCATAATTTCGTACATCTCCCGCTGATAATCGCCGGAACGAAACCGGATATAATTCAATATGGCAAGCTGGGTATGTGGAGAATAACGAGTCATTTTCTTCCACAGCTGCTCAATGAGGGCGTGATAATCTCCCGTATAGGAAAGGAGCCCTTCGGTAATGAGTTTTTCATGGAGAAACACACTGCCGTCATCGGCAATGCGGAGGGCTTCCGCCACAATTTCCGGCGTTCCCAAATGGTACAGGGCCTGTAAAGCATTGAAACGGCAGTAGAGATTATTTTTCTTTACATAATCCAGCAAAATATCCTGCAAAGAGTCCATTGCCATCTGTTTATCCGCCGTATAGCAGGAAAGGAAATAGGCAAAATATCCTGCCTGCATATTTTCCTTATCCCGATAGATCGCCGCCATATAAATGACCACAGGCCGGATCTGATGACGATATTCCCGATACAGGGCGGGGTTCTGCTCCATATCCTCCTGCAAAACCTGATGGAATGCCATCAAATGATTGATATGGGAAAGTTTATGCCGCAGCTCCTCCAGATGGGATTCCTCCACTTTTTTCCCTGCCGCCAGACGGGAAATCTGGGCATCTATTTTGCGCTTGATCTTCAGGCATCGTTTCTGCATACGGGATTCGCTGCCTTTCAGGAGCAAATTATAAACGATGTTAAAGACGATCATGCTGGCACAAACGGCGCCGTAGATATAGATCATAAATTCAACTTTCATATATCCGCTCCTTTCTTTTCATGATATGTCAGCGGCCGCTCCAAGCCGCCTGCAAAACATCATAAGATTTTTTCAGACGTTCGTGGTATTCCGTATGTTTTTCCCAGCCTTCCAGAGGGAAAGACGCCATGGAGATACGCCCCTGGGTATGGCCCGCCACAGCTGCACCCACGAACATTTCGTCAATCTGCATATATTCCACACCATAATGTTTATAGTAATCATCGTGTATCATTTTTTCGGCGGGATTGGAGAAATTCAGAAGCCCCCAGGGAATCCGCATTTCCACGCCATCTGCCGTAAAACAGAAGTCCGCCAGAGAATCAAAGGCAGGAGAATCCGGGTCTGCATTGCCATAGCGCAGTTTTCCCGTTTCGTAAGTGGGCATGGCAACCCAATGGCCCACGGCCTTTGGTTCCGACCATTCCAGAATGGAACGGATGGGACGGAACACAGGAGAATCCTTTTCCCGCCAGTTGTCCTGTTCATAAGGATTTTCATAAGCCGTTTCGTAGGCATACATAATCCAAAGGCTCTCATAACGCTCCTGCACCAGCACACGGCTGTTATCCTTGCCGTCAATGGTCACCACAAAGTCACAGCCTCTTTCAAAGGAAATCTTCTTTTCCTCCCAGTAGGTACTGCCCGTTTTAGGCGTGGTATCAATGGGAAGATACAGAACGTCTTTTTCCGGCGAAAATCCATCCACATAGAAATACAGATACTTTTCGTCATAATCCATATACAAATCCATGCCGTCAGATGACCAGACAGGCTCTTTGCCCTGCCATTCGGCGGCATTGCCGTCCACCGTGCAGACTCCTTCGCCACTTCCCAGCCAGAACTGCATCAAACCGTAATTCTGCCCGTCTGTCTGTACGTCCTGCCAGTTATCTACGCCCAAACTGTAATTGGCATAGACCGTATTCCAAGTGTTTCTGTCCCACACATCCTGCCAGGTGGACACATAGCCCCCGATCCAGCCGGCACCTCGCATTTTCTGCCACAGTTCCACAAGGGCTTCCCCTTGCCGCTGTTCATTCAAAGGAGGATGGTTTTCCACCACAGGCATTCTGGCAGTGGAGAAACCAAAACCAACTGCCGCCACCGGCACTGTATGATACCGATTGAGCAAAGTCAGATAGCCGCTGTATAAGTCCCCTGTTTCCAGTCCTGTGAGCAGTTCCCCCAGCTCTGCCCGCTGTGCCTGCGTGAAATACTTCTGATAGTCCGGGCAAAGGGTTTCCAGACGATAAGAAGCGAAATACCCGGACAATAGTTCCGCGGAAGCGCCGATATGCTCCATATCCACCTGATTGTATGTATCAAAACGGGCGTTATACAGTGTGTCATAAGCAAAAGGATCATCCCAAGGGGAATTGACAAAGGAAATGAGCCGCTGCTCTTTATATTTATTGCTTTCGTAAGCGGTCACCTGATCCATGAGTTTTGCCATGGCTGTTTCAAAACGGGTGGCTTCCGGTTTGGTGTAGAAATAAGTGCCTTGGTAAGAAGTCTCTCCCAAAGTGCTGTTATTGGTATAGGCAATGATGCCGCTGTCCCATTCGTGACCCAGCAAATAGCCCAGTGTCCAAGGGGAAACATCCCACTGATACCATCCAGTGCCTGTAAAATCCCCCAATTCGATGGCTCTGTTGCCATGGATGACGTCCACGGCTTTGATGCCGTTTTCCAGCAGGAGATCCACAAATTCCTCCTGATAAATGTCCTCTGCCCCATAATTGGCACGGTCAGGCACCGACAGCCCCTGCAACAGGTACAAGGGCTTTTCTTTTGTGGTGTTATAGTCATAAAGTGCCTCATAAAAATCCGCAGCCATGACCGTATAGACCCGAATGGTATTGGCGCCTATTTCACCGATCTGTTCCAGCCAGCGGGTATAATCTTCATAGGTGGGCACAAAGTCCAGCATGGCTTCGCCGGGGATGTTGGAGGACAAATCCACACCCCGTATCTCCATGGTTTTCCATGTGTCCCCATCTAAATACTGTATCTCTTTTCCCTGAGTGCGGAAATTGGCTGTGACAGATACCTCCGGTTTGAAATCCACATAGATTCCACGATAGTACACAAGGTATCCCATCCCTGCCAGAAGGAGGACAACTGCCAGAGAAGCGAGAATGAACCGTTTCATCATTTCACATACCTCCTATTCCACCCATTGGGTTGCTGTCTTGGACTGGTGACAATACTGCCGCAGGCTTTCGATGTTTTCATCCAGCCACGCTGCTCGTTTCAGCATGAAATCCACCATCCATTCCACCGCTTCGGCATGACTGGAAGGGTTCACATCCTCCAATGTCTGCCCCGCCGCCGGTCTGCGCCGCTGCATGGTGGTCAGGTCTGTGGTGTCATAACTGAAGCCCCACACCTCATCATTGCGGGCAATGGCAGGCCCAAGGTACGCAAGGGTCTCTTCTATATAATTGGTCAAATATTCATCAGAAAGATAAGTCTGCCGCAGTTCTTTATACCGGTCCAGCACCCGCTCCAAAAAATCCTCATCTTTCATCAAGGCGCCGTACCAACCTCTGTTCTGGAGATACAAACGGTCATAGGAAAAGGGGCGGATGTAATTATCCAGCATATTGTTATAGTCCCAGACTGGACCTACCGTCAAATGTCCCCGCACATCCCGATAGAAATAGGTAGAACGGGAGAACACGTCATTGTTCAGCAAAAATTCCTGAAGCACATAATAGTCCACAAAGAAATCCACATTCAGTTCTTTCTCATAGTCATACTGACCGGAAACCATATCCGAGGAAAAAAGTCCCCGCTCGATACGGCTGATGTCCCGCTGGATATAATTCAAAACGCCGGGGCTCTGGTATTCTTCCTGGGGATACAGCACCTGTATGCCTGTGGAAGACACCACATGCTCCGGGTCATCCTCCATGGTGGAAAATTCCATTTCGTATGTATACTGGGTATAGTTGTTGATGGCGTTGCCGTCTTCCAGTGCATCCATGAGGACGATATAACTGGTCTGGTCATTGCCTTCCTCATAATCACTGAGGTTCACCCGATAATCCCCTTCCTTGATGGTTTCTATGAGGAGATAAACCCCCTGATATTCTCCGTTAAGGATGACTTCACAGAAACGCACTTCCGGCGCATAGCCCATGATTTCCGCGGAAATATTCATCCACATATAGTTACGGATGAGGGTTTTATCCAGAAATGGGCCATGGAGTGCCCAGTCGCTTTCTTTGCTCATACCCAAAAGGGGCAAATCTCGATTGACAAGTCCCTCCGCATCCTCCACCAGCTTCACACGATAGCTCTTTTTATTGAAATAGCGGGAGGAGTTGCCTCTGACACGAATCATGATGTTGCTTTCCATGTCCGGCGCATCTGTGGGATGATGGTTCTGCTTTTCATCACTCATGACAGACAGTTTGCCGGAAATCATGGTGCTTCCATCGGCTGCGGTGGTGAAGCCGATTTCCTGATGATGTTCATCGGTGATGGGATTGCCGGGGATTGCCACGCCGCCGGTATCAATGACCAGCAAAGGCAGATGGGTGCATCGCAGTCGCATCCTGCGTCAGGCTGACGGGCAGTAAGATGCTGATGCACCCGTTTTTCCGGGTTTTCGGTATCCACGTTGTCGGCAAGAAATACCGCAAGCAGTACCAGCACCATTGCAGCAATCCCTGCAATACGATATTTCATTTTCCTCGCCTCCCATCAACTGCTGATTTCGTCGTTCTGCATCACCATATTGCAGTATTCGATATTGCCGATCTCATAGATGGCATCGGTGATGCTTTTCCTTTCATATTTCCTTTTGCAGTATTTCCGGCTTTATCCAGAATCCGCTTACTGATTTCATAAATAAATTCCACACTGTTTTCTGTGGTGTTCTTTACCCGCAGGTTTGCTTTCTGGGCAAAATACTGGAACATCAGAGCTTCAATCCGTGGCTCATTGACCCTTGCGGTACGGATGATGAACAGCACGCGGTTGTCGTTTTTGATGCGTCCGAAAATGAGCAGAATCAAAAATGTGAATGCCCCGCCGATACCGGCAATGAGGAAATCGCCGGAACCACAGCAAATACCTGTGACAATGGTCCAGAAAATATAAACAGTGTCACGGGAATCCTTGATGGCAGTACGGAAACGGACGATGGACAGCGCACCCACCATACCAAGGGACAAAGCGATGTTATTGCCAATGACGATCATAACTGCCGTTGTGATAACCGTCAGGGCCATGAGGGAAACATTGAATTTTCTGCTGTAAATGCTGCCTTCGTGGGAGATCATATAGGACAGATAGATCAAAAAACCCACCAATGTTGCCACTGCCATACGCAGGATAATGGTCTGCAAATCCAATTGCCCCGTGCTCTGCAAAAACTCCAGTAATACTTTTCTCATAAGACATTCCTCCTATAACGCAAACTTCATGGTGGCGCTCCGCGCCAGACAATATTTGCTCACTGACAATTCTGAACGATTGGCTTCGTTGACCAGCTCTTTGATATAACTGAGCAGAAAGCCGTTATATTTCACTTCCAGCACACCGTTGAATTTATCCAGCACCGGATACATATTCAGATCCGGCGCAAACAGATCCATATTGGTTTCTGTTGCCACAATCTGGTGGTCAAAGGTGATGCGGATTTTATTTTCCTTAGCAATATAGGCTTTCCGCTTATATTCCACAATGGTTTTGGGGCGATAACACTGCATGTGCATCAGCCCATAGCACTCCGCCGCAAAAGGATCTGGATATTTCAACAGGCTGTGATACCTGCCTTTGGTCAGTTCTATGGCATCCTCTCTGGACACCCGCAGGGAACGCTTTTTCTGATAGCTGCCTTCCTTCTGCTTCATTTCCAGCATGGCAAAATCAGCGGCAGGGCCATAAATCCTGAGACGGATTTTCCGCCGCAGTTCCAGACCATCAATCTTCGCCTCATAATCCCGCTCATGGATGGTATCAAAGTACAGGGAACGGATATTGTAGCCGTTTGCGCCGTTATGGGCATCCTGTATCATGACCTGATCCAGCTGACCGGAAAGTTTTTTCATATCAAAAAGGGTCATAAAATATTTCTTTTCCTGACGATATACCTCGTTCAAATCACATTCCTCCCAAAAGAAAAAGCCGCAAAAAATCAGGCACAGGGATGCCAGTCATTTTTGCAGCTTGGCGATCGTAGCAGTTCCCTGCCGTAGACTCATAGCTTTGCGTCATCGTTTTTCAACGATTTTGCCAAAGGATTCAATTGTTTTCCGTCTGCTCGGAAAATACACTGTAAAGTCGGTTTTTGCCCAGCTGTTTCGCGTGATACAAAGCGTCGTCGGCTTTGCGGTAAAGGTCATCATAGCTCACATTGGGCGCGGATGCCACCGCCAGCCCCATGCTGCAACTGGGAGAAACCGTTATGCCGTTCCACTGAATGTTGTGAATTTTTCGGATAACCGTTTCTGCAAACGTTTTCAGTCCGGATATGTCATGGCTGACCAGCAGCACCATAAACTCGTCGCCGCCGATTCTGCCGATTCTGGCTCCTGCCAGTGCATAGTGACGCATGATGTCAGTGGCTTCTTTGAGCACATAATCTCCCATGGGATGTCCATAATGATCGTTGATGTCTTTGAAGTCGTCCATATCCACGATCAAAGCGGCCAGTTTTTCTCCCTCCCGCAGTTCTGACAGTTTACGTCTGCCATAACGCTCAATGGAGGTTTTGTTCAGCAGGCCTGTGAAAAGATCCATCTGGATTTCTTTTTCCAGCTGATTGATGCGAACCTTACGTTCCGTGATATCCGAAAGGATGCCAATGCCCAGAACCGGCTCACTATGCTTGTTTGTCTGGGTAATCACACGGATCTCAAACCATCTGTTTTCCCCGGATTTGACAGGCAGCATAAACTCATACTTTTGATAAGCGACACCTTTTTTGATATTTTTCATACAGGTGAGCAAAATTTCTTTGTGTGATGACGACAGCAATTCCAGATTTTCGATAAAATCATAGAATTGCGAAATGTTCTCCGGATGATCGAAATAATGTTTCCATTCCTTGGAAAAGCGAATCCAGTCTTCCCGAATATCCCATTCGAAGGTAATGGAGCTTTCCTGTTCACGGATCAGCTCATACTGCTCAATGGTCAGACGAAAATCCCGCCGCGCGTCTGTCAGCTCCTGCTGTACTTCCCGCATCCGGTTTACCTGACTGATCACAATGCGCAGGTGCTTATATCTGATGAGATACATCAGGACACACAAACAGATGGTGACGGTAAAATTGACCATTTCCCCCACACTGAATATGGGGTGAATAAACAGGAAGTATGTAATGTAGCATATGCCCAAACTGATGATGGTATAAAGGGGTTTGAACATCAAAAAACCGGAAAAGAAAAAAATAGCCGTCACAATGGTAAAATACGCCATAGCGCCGGACAGATACACATCATGCATATTAAACAGCAGATGCCAGAACAAAATCATGCCAACGCTGATCATATAAAACCGATATCTTGCCATAACCGACATATTGCAGCAGAAATCAATGATTAAAAATGCAACACAGCAGACAAGATAGACCAGATAAAATCTGAGGTAACTGCGGTGATTGGCCATTGTCCCTATATTGCTGAAAAACAGCACTCTGCATATATTGCAAAGCTCAAAAAGGACACCAAATGCCGTTCCGATCCGGAGAGCAATCTGGTTGCTCCATACAGATTTTTCAACAAAATCTTCATGTGATATTTTCGCGCCAAGAATCCATTTGATAAGCGCATCAACTCTAGTTCCCATGCAAGTTCACTCCAAAATGAAGACACATTGTCAACTTTAGTAAAATAAAAACCATCCCTCAATCTTGAAGATGGTTTGCTCTTATCATAAATATGTTCTCCGAAGATTGACTAACAGAAAATTTATTCCGAAAGTATACTTTGATTCATTTAATAGCACACTATGTAATGACAGAAATCAACGATTTTTTGGTATTTTCTCCGCTTTCTGCTGGATACAAAAGGCAGAAAATGGGCAATTTTATCAAAAAACAGAGCAAAAACAAATCTTTGCGGAACTTCCTTTGGATATTTTGTACTTTTCCGATATACATAAGTTTTTTTGTATAAAATATGTATAAAAAACGGAAAGCCTTCTCCCGTTAAATTTTCACCTATGATTATGGTCAGATTCCGTATATTTCCATGGTTTTTTCCCCATTTTCATTGGTAACGTCCGTGCCTGCAAGGGTTCTGCGAGCTGCCATATTCCCATGACCATTCACTTCAAAAAGAGCAAAATCGGCATGCCGCAAGACCTCTTTTCCGCCATACGCAAGAGCAATGGAAAAGCCCAAATTTTTTTTGCGAATTTCTATGGTTCTCACCGCGGCAAAATCCCCCGAAAACGTTGAAAACACTGGAATTTCCCGGTATAATAAAACTATATAAATCAAACGAAAGAAGGCCTGATAAAATGAAAAAATTCTTTGTTCCACTGTTGATTGCAGTCATGTCTTTCACCGCATGCAGCAGCAGCACATCCAATTTTGTAGACGAAGCTGTTCTAAAAATTGACGGACAGGAAATCATGAAATCGGAATACATGGTTCATTTATACACCGCCAGCACAGAGCTTGTATCTACCGCCGGCGAAGAGGCATGGAACATGGATTTTGATGGACAATCCGCAGATGAATTGCTGGAATCTCATACCATCAACACCCTGCAAAATCTCATTGCCGCCAAAAAATACGCAGATGAAAACGGCATCACCCTCACTGACGAAGAAAAAGAAACGACAAAAACCACAGCGGAACAATTTCTTGCCGATACAGATAAAAAAGATCTGCAAAAAATGGGCATTGATGAAGAACAATTAATCACCATCATGGAAGATTCTTCTTTATATTCCAAAGTTTATGAAACCATTTACAATGAATGCACCGTCACAGATGATGAGGTGGATCAATTTTTTGAAAAAAACAAAGCTGGTTTGATGGAAGAATTCCAACTGCTGCAAGTCAACAGCATTGTTGTGGATGATTTGGAAACAGCGGAAACTGTGCTGGAAAAAGCAAAAGCCGGAGAAGATTTTGCTACATTGTTTGATACTTATGATGTGGTAGAAAACGTGGAAGGCGGAGGCGAAAACGGTGAAATGACCGTATATCGTTATTCCTTGGAATCTCAATTCGGACTTTCCCCCGATGCTTCCGTAGGTGATATAGAAGGCCCCTTCCACATGGGCAGCACTTACTTTGTCCTGAAAATCATCGCGGAAAAGGCGCCGGATGAAGCGGAAGTCAAAAAACTGGCCGGAGAAACCTATCGTTCCAACATGCAGGCAGTGCGCGCGGAAGAACGCATGGCTGAACTGACCGCATCTCAAACGGTAGAAAAAATTGACAGCGCATGGAATACACTGGAAAATTTCCATTAAAAGCGGAAACGTTATATCTTGAAAGAAAAACATTTTTTCTCTTATAAAAAATCGTTTCAACAATGCGTGTGAAAAAACTTCATTGATCAGAACCTTCATTTTTTGGCTTCTATTTTTACAAATAATATATACTCGTACACACAAAAGACAGTCTGAATATACTCTGGGTCAAAAGGAATCGTTCACACATTTTCCTGATGAAATACAGAACCCAAGGATTTTTCAGACAGATACACACATAAGAAAAAACCGATCAACGGAAAGGAGCATACAAATGTTTAACTGGTTTGCCTTTTTTTCCTACATGTTTGTTTCCTGTATCACCCCCGGGCCAAACAACCTGATGTGTATGGCAAATGGCACAAAATATGGCTTTAAAAAGAGTTTCCGTTTCTGCCTTGGTGTAACCACCGGCTTTACGCTGATTCTTTTGCTGGCCATTGCCTGTAATTACTTCATTTATGAATACATCCCCGCCATTGTCAAAGTCATGACGCCGTTGGGTGCCCTGTATATCCTATGGCTGGCATGGATAATCTGGCAGGACAAACCAAAAAAAGCGAAAAAAAAGACACATATGGATACCACAGCCTTTCATACCGCAATCATATTACAGTTTGTAAACCCAAAAGGGTTGCTGTATGGTCTGACTTTGATTACAAACTTTGTGTTTCCTTATGATCGCTCTTTAAAAATGTTCCTGATTGCGCTGACTGCCAATTTTTGTATGGAACTGTTTGCCAATTCCTGCTGGGTTTTATTTGGTTCCATGTTCCAGAAATTTTTCGAAAAGTACAAGAACGTACTGAATGCCATCATGGCACTCCTTCTGGCTTACTGCGCCGTTTCATTATTTCTGAATGAATTGGCCAGATGAAACTGAAATAAAAATCCCCTCTGCATGCATCCATCAGATGCCGGAGGGGATTTTTACTTTGGAATTCCAAATCATGTCATTATTACAAACATATATGTATTTTTCAAAACAAAAACGCGCATAACCAAAGGGACAAAGGCAGCGCCCCCATAGCAAACACAGTTGTCAGCAATGTAATATCCGAAGATTCTTCTGCGCCCAGTTTTCCATACTGCTCAACCACCATAGGCATAATCGCCGCACAGGGACATGCCATAGAAACCACACAAACTGTTTTCACAACAGCATCTATGGGCAGAAAATATACCAGGCCTATGGTAACCAACGGGAAGAAAATCATTCTTACCAATGCCGTCTCAACTGCTTTTCTCTTATGGATCAGCTGCAAAATGCCTTCATTCCCTGCCATGGCACCAATATATATCAGTGACAGCGGCGTAGACATATTCCCCAGCATGGACATGGCATCCATGACAAAGGCAGGCAGCAATGGCGTCCAGCCCATCAAGGAAAATACCAAGCCCGCAAAAACCATGACACAATTGGGATTCATCAGCTTCTGCATGATCTCTTTTACAGTCATTTTCTCACCGGTATTGCCTTGCAGCACACGCACCGCGTAAGTCCACAAATACAAGTGAATGCCGAAAAAACCCGCGGACATGCAAAGCCCGCCAAATTCTCCTAAAAACATCAGAGCCACCGGCAAGCCGATGAAACCATTATTGGATGTGGCAGAGGTCACTTCCAGCATTGCCATATACTTTTCTTCCCAGCCTCTTTTTCTGCAATAGACGCAGAGGATTTTTCCGCCGATGACAGAAGCAACATATTGTGCCAACACAATCAGAAAAAATGCTGTCAGGCTGCTGCTGTCAATTTCATTCTGGGAAATCGTTACAAACAGCAATGCGGGACACGTCAGCTTCATGACCAATGATCCAAGTCCTGTATTGACCGCAGATGTAACCATCTTTTTATGGTTCGCAAAATAGCCCACTCCAACCATAACAAATAATACAAAAAACTGTCCGAATATAGCGCATCTACCTCCTTTTCCCAATTTTATTGTATCCAATTATTTTTTTCCAAAGTGTATAAATCCCTAAATTCTTATCAGATTTCTGCTGATATACTTAATTTAATCAAAGTATATCAAAGGAGGCTTGCCATGAAATTGATTCTCTCTCCCAGTACAGATCCTGCTTTCAATCTTGCTTTGGAGCAGTATGTTTTTGACCATATGGACAGAAGTCAGGAATACTTCATGCTTTGGCAAAATAAAAACACCATTGTCATTGGCAAAAACCAAAATGCCTTTGCCGAAGTGCATCATAAAATCGCCCGCGAAAAAGGAATCACTGTTGTACGCAGATTATCCGGCGGCGGCGCGGTCTATCATGATCTCGGAAACATAAATTTCACTTTTATTCTGGATGCCAAAAACGCCACGCAATTGGATCTGCATCTTTTTTGCCAGCCTATTGTGGAATTGCTGCAAAGCCTTGGCGTTCCCGCAGAAATGAACGGCAGAAATGACATTACCATCGAAGGGAAAAAATTTTCGGGCAACTCCCAATATCTGAAACAGGGACGAATCATGCATCACGGCACACTGATGTTTGCGTCTGATCTTTCCGTGGTTGCGGATGTCTTGAATGTCTCCAGCGATAAGTTTCACTCCAAAGCCACAAAATCTGTGAAAAGCCGTGTCACAAATATCGCGCCTTATTTAACATCTCCTTTATCTCTGGAACAGTTCAAAGCATTGATTATCAAACACATCATGAAAACAGACCAGGCAGAACCATATGTGTTCTCCGCCCAAGATCTGGCAATGATCCAGAAAATAAAAGAGGAACGATACGATACCTATGCGTGGAATTATGGATATTCCCCTTCCTGCGACATTGTCAAAAAAAGATATTTTGACCAATGCGGCATGGTGGAAATCCACATGAATTGCAGAGATGGCTTGATACAGGATCTGGTGTTCTTCGGCGATTTCTTCAGCCTCAAAAGCCCGGAAATTCTGGCAAAGATGCTCATTGGCGCCCCTCTGGAACAACAGGCGCTTACAAAAATCCTAAAGAACGTTCAGATTTCTGATTTCTTCCACAATATGAATCAGGATATCTTCCTTTCCTACCTGCTGGAAAGTGAATGATAGATATTTTTTACTCTCCCTCCATATAAAGAAATACCTTTGCCTGCTTCAACAGATAAAGGTATTTCTTTTTTTACATAATAGGAATCATAATCATTTATAGCCAACCGCCGCTGCGGAGAGCATATATCAATACAAACATCGTCAGTACAGAAAACAGCATGGAATAAATCAGAAAATCCCCTGCCAGTTCTGCGTCTGCATCAAATTGAATGGCCATCTGATAATTTGTGATGGCCGTAGGCGCAGCACAAAAAATAAAGATCGGCACCAATTCCGCTCCCGTGATGCCCATGCCATAGATCACCACAAAGAGCACCACCACAGGCAAAATCACCAGTTTTACACCAAGGCCTACCATAAGCGCTTTCCAGTTTTTCTTTGCGGAACTGATGCAAAACTGTCCGCCCAACAACAAAAATGCCAGAGGGGTTGCGATTCCCGCCAGATCCATACCGGCTGTATCGAGAAACTGTGGCAGCGGAATGTTCAGCATGCGAAAAACAAATCCAATGATGACCCCCCACAAGATATGATTTTTCACAGACTGCACTGCTGCCCCTTTCAAATCCGGCTTTCCTTTCACTTCGGAAAAAAAAGAATACACAAAAACACCAATGATATTCAGCACAGGCAGTGTTGCCGCCATAATGGAGGTTGCCATTGCCGCACTGTCAGCACCACCTAATACTTGAGAAAAAGGCAGTCCGTAAAGCATAAAATTCCCCCGATAAATGGATTGAATCAATACGGACATACGCCGTCTGTCTGTTGTGACCCGCGGCACAACAAAAAGCAAAATCAGCAGGCTGACGGCGATGACAGTCAGTGCAATCACCACCAGCTTCAGATAGGAAATATTTATTTTCTCCGCTGCGTAAATGTTGAAAAAAACCAAAATGGGAAATAAGACCTGAAAACATAGTGTATTCCCCTGCTGTATCAACGTATCTTGCAGCACACCAATCTTTTTCAGACTGCTTCCCAAAAGAACGATTGCGAAAGTGGGCAGCACTGCATTACAAGCAAATAATAAATTTTCCACCCCATTCACTTCTTTCTCATTCTGTTAAAACACCAGCGATTGTCCCGTTTTATTCCAGATCACAATGGGCTGATCTTCTTTTGCATAACGCGCAATATCTCTTCTTGCCATCTTTTCCATCTGCATTGTATCCTCCTGACAAGATGGCAGATGATACAATATGATTTTTCTTATATGCAGCATCTCCTGCAAAATTTTTCTGCCGGTCTCATGGTTGAAAAACACCGGTGTCACAAAAGCGATGTCGATCTCCACCCCATGTAATGCCCCATAAGTTTCTGCCTGATAATCTGCATCCCCCAAAAAAAGAATCCGCTTTTCTCCCATTTCTATTAGATAACATCTGTTTGTCACATGGTAAAAACGAGGGTCTAAATGACGTATATCCAGATAACCGCAAACAATATCCACTTCCAATACCGCTTTCTTCTCACTGTCAAAAACAATGGCAGTACATCCTTTCAGACTCTCTGAAGAAAAAGGAGCCGCGTATCCTTTCACTGCATTTTTCTGTAAATACTTTGAAACATAAGGTTCATAAAAATGATCCGCATGGGAATGTGTAAACATCAGATAATCCACATTGGAGATTTCTCCCATTCCCTGCTGCATCGATTCCCATACGGCATCCGGTAATTGACTGAAATAACCGCTGGTATCTCGATATAATCCATCTATCAATACTTTCACTCCACGATACTGGAGGAGTATTGCAGCATTTGAAATATAGACTATCCAGCCGCGTTTTTCCATTTCATTACGCCCCTTTTACTTCTGTTTCGGTCTGAAAATAAACACTTCCAGATCTTCATCATAGGCTCTGCCCATTTCAAGGCCATCCCCCAGTTCTCCGATCACAACGTCAAAAGTCAGCAGAACTGTATTATTATCTGTCAAATGGCCGCCTCTGACCGTACCGCTGTTATCGGACACATTGACATGGACATGAAACAGAGGATTTCCGTCATCATCATGACAAATCATACCGGAAACACCTGTTACAGATACAGAATCTGTCACCTTGATGGGATCGCCATAGCCATATCCCGCTTTTTTATCCGGCAGCGGAATGGGTACCAAATATTCACAGCCGTCTAGACTGCCCATACCGGAAAGAATAATGGCGTTATTGATGCCATATTCCGCACATGCATTTTCCAGTCCCTGCATGACATTTTCGCCAGGGCTCATTCTGACGGCAACAACTCTTTTCAAACCGCCTTTTGCTGTATAAATCATATGATTGGCTCCTTTCAAATGAAAATATCACCATCTCTCCTGCCAAAAAGGGAGGGTGGCGGAGCAACGTGACATTACCCCGCCTGAGTTATATGATCAACTATTTAACTTGAATATCCATTTGTTTTTCAAATACTTTGATGAGGGCACACTGGTCTTCGTTAATCAGGCCCATTTCTTCCATCTGGTTCATGTGATCCAATACAATGGCGGACATGGGAATTTCTACGCCCATTTCATTGGCCAGCTGCATGGCATTTTTCATATCCTTTTGATGTACAGCAATTCTCGCGCTTGCTGTAAAATCTCTGGAGAGAATCTTTGGAACCTTGATGTCCATAACCGCACTTTGGGCAAAACCATCCTTAATTGCGTGATACAGCACTTTCGGATCCAACCCCGCTTTTGCCGCAAAGGCATATGCTTCCCCTACGGAAACCAAATTACAGCCAACAATCATATTATTTGCCAGTTTGGCTACACTGCCGCAGCCTGTGCCGCCCATATATGTAACGGTAGCGCCTACACAATGCAGCAGGTCTCTAACTTTATCAAATGTTTCCTTTTCGCCGCCGCTCATGACGACCAGTGTGCCGGCAATGGCACCTGTTTCACCGCCGCTGACGGGAGAATCCAGCAATTCCATTCCCGCTTCTTTTGCCAAGGGGAACAGGGTTCTGATAACCCCGGGAGCAGTGGAACTGAAATCTACGATAATCGTTCCCGGCTTCGCTTTTTTCATAATCTCTCTAACCGTGCTGTCTACCAGTTCGTTTTTGGGCAGACAAAGAAAGATCACTTCGCAATCCGCATAGATTTCATCCGCGTTTCCTGTTGCCTTACCGCCCTGTGCTTCAAAACGTTCTCTTGCGGCTTCCACCACATCAAAACCCATAACATCACAGCCACTTTTGTTCATCAAATTGGTTGCCATAGGTAAACCCATGATTCCCATACCCATAAAACCAATTTTCTTCATCTGACTCCCTCCTTATTTATTAGGGATATGAATTGCCCTCTTTTCCGCTGCCAAAGCTGCTTCTCTGACTGCTTCTGTCACTGTGGGATGGGCATGGATTGTAGCAATAATATCTTCTACTGTTGCTTCCATACCAATTGCCAGTGCGCATTCGCCAATCAGATCTGTCGCTCTGGGCCCCAGGATATGGACACCGAGAACCTCTTTATACTCTTTGCCAAGAATGAATTTAATGCTGCCTACGCCGCCATTCATAATCAGAGATTTCCCATTGGCCATGAGAGGGAATTTACCTACTGTATATGCAATACCCAGTTCTTTGGCTTTTTCTTCTGTAAGACCTACACCTGCGAATTCAGGATCTGTGTATACACAGGAAGGATTTGTAGCGCCATTATAAACCGCATCTTCACCCAACGCGCTTTCCGCTGCTACTTCACCTTGCGCAGATGCCACATGAGCCAGCATAACTTTGCCCAGACAGTCACCGATGGCATATACATTGGGTACATTTGTTTCCATTTTGTCATTTACTGTGATGCGGCCTCTATCATTTGCAATGCCAACCGCATCCAGATTCAGTCCTTCTGTATCTGTTCTTCTGCCGACAGCTACCAGTACCTTTTCTGCTTCAAAAGCCTGAACCTTGCCGCCAACTTCTACCTGAACCTTTGCACCAACAGCAGCTGCTTCTACGGACTGAACCTTTGCTTCTGTCATGATTTTGACGCCTCTGCTTTCCATGATCTTACGCATCTGGGCTGTCAGTTCCCCATCCATCATGGGCAGCAGTTTCGGCGCAGCTTCTACAACTGTCACTTCTGTACCAAACTTGGAATAAGCAGTTGCCAGTTCGATACCGATCACACCGCCGCCGATAACCAGAAGGCTTTTGGGAATTGCTTCAAAGGACAACGCGCCTGTGGAATCCACACAGTTGGCGTTTTCTTTCACACCGGGAATAGGCGGAACGGCAGGAATAGAGCCCGCAGCAATGATGATCTTGTCAAATGTCATATTTTCTTTTGTACCGTCTTTTTTCACAACGGTCAGTGTATCTTTGGAAGCAAAAGATGCTGTTCCTTCCACAACCTTGATTTTATTTGCTTTCATCAAGCCTGTGACACCACTTACCAACTGATTTGTGATTGCGGATTTCTTTGCCTGCACTTTATCCCAGTCAACACTCTTAACTTCCACGTTGATGCCATATGCTGCCGCTTCTTTCGCTTCGGAAATGGCTTCCGCCGCATGCAGCAGTGCCTTTGTAGGGATACAGCCAACATTCAGACATGTACCGCCCAGTTTATTCTTTTCAATCAATGTTACTTTGCCGCCCAGCTGTGCCGCACGGATTGCTGCCACATAACCGCCGGGGCCGCCGCCGATCACTGCCACAGTTGTTTCACCAGCAGGTTTCTTTGCCGCAGGCGCGGGTGCAGGTGCTGCCGCGGGTGTAGGTGCTGCCGCAGGTGTAGGTGCTGCCGCCTGCCCGCCAACCTGTTCGCCGGGTGCGCCAATATAAGCCAATACGCCTTTTACAGGCACATCGTCGCCTTCCTGTGCTACGATCTTAATCAGCGTACCTTCTGTTTCCGCGGTTACTTCGCTGGTTAATTTATCTGTTGTAATTTCCAGAAGAACATCTCCTGCTTTTACACTGTCGCCTTCCTGTTTGATCCATTTGGAAACTGTACCTTCTTCCATTGTAAGACCAAGCTGAGGCATTCTTACCTCTACTGCCATGTTATATTCCTCCTGTCTGTTCAGGTTACTTTCGTGATTTAGGGGTATCCATTTTCGGTATAAGATTGGGAATGATAAAATTGGAAATCGAAAAAGGATACCAGAGCAGCTTCATTGCTGCACAGATTTTCATCAGAAATAAAGCTGCTCTCTATCCAATCGTACAGGATATTAGATATGTAATACTTTAAATGGGTGTACTGAAAAATTCAGATTACAGTAAAATCTGCATAGGATTTTCCAGCAGTTCTTTGATTGACAGTTCAAATTTTGCCGCAGTTGCGCCATCGATCAATCTATGATCGAATGTGAAGGAAATGCGCATAAACTGTCTCTTTGTGATATTGCCTTCATCATCCATAACCAGTTCATCCTGCACGGCGCAGACGCCCAAAATGCCGGAATCGGGCTGGTTGATGATGGGATCGAAGGTTTCTACACCAAACATACCCAGGTTAGAGATAGAGAATGTGGAACCTTTGTATTCGTCCATTTCCAGTTTGTTTGTTTTCGCACGTTCTGCCAGATCTTTCGCTGCGGCAGAAATTTCGCTCAGACTCATTTTGTCCGCATCTTTGATGACAGGTACGATCAGACCATCATCCAGCGCAACAGCCATACCAATATTCACATGTGCGCGTTTGATAATCTTGTCACCGTCGATACTTGCCAAGATGTGTTTGTTATTTTTCAACGCTTTTGCAGTTGCTTTCAGAACATAATCATTCAAAGAATATTTCACAGCCAGATCTTCGTTGACTTTCTTACGGAATTTCATCAGTTCTGTCACATCAATCTTCACATTCTGTGTAACAGTAGGAATTTCCTGAGCAGATTTTGTCATTCTTTCTGCGATGACTTTTCTCATGCCTGCCAGTTTTACAACTTCGTCGCCTTCCATCAGTTCCAGACCTGTAACAGGTGCTGCGGCAGGAGCCGCGGCTGCTTTTTCTGCAACGGGAGCCGCTTCAACCGCAGGAGCTACTTCTGCTGCTGCCAGAATATCTTTCTGTACGATACGTCCCATAGGGCCTGTTCCTTTGACTGTGGTATAATCTACACCCAGTTTTGCCGCTGTTTTCTTTGCCAGAGGAGAAATTCTCACTCTTGTGCCTGCCGGAACTGCTGCCGCAGGAGCAGGAGCCGCTGTGGGTGCTGGCGCAGGCGCTGCTGCTGGCGCAGGCGCTGCTGCCGGTGCCGGAGCTGCCGCAGGGGCATCCCCAACCTGTTCACCCGCTTCACCAATATATGCCAGAAGACCTTTTACAGGAATGTCTTCGCCTTCCTGTGCTACAATCTTCAGTAATACACCATCATGTTCACTTTCCACTTCACTGGTCAGTTTATCTGTTGTGATTTCCAGAATGACTTCGCCTGCTTTTACAGCGTCTCCTTCTTGTTTCACCCATCTTGTGACTGTACCTTCTTCCATGGTCAGTCCAAGCTGAGGCATTCTTACTTCAAAAGCCATGCTTCTTCCCCCTTACTTATTCAGTACTTTTTTGACTGCTTTCACGATATCTGCGGTATGAGGGAAGTTTTCATCTTCCAGTGTAGGGCTGAAAGGAGAAACGATATTCAGACCACAAGCACGTGCTACTGGTGCATCCAGTTCGTCAAACAGTTCTTCTGCGATCTGTGCAGAAATTTCACCTGCATAGCTGCCGCGTTTTACTTCTTCAGATACAATCAGTACATTATGTGTTTTTGATACGGATTCTACAATGGCATCCCAATCCAGAGGAACCAGTGTGCGCAGATCCAGAACTTCTACCTGGATGCCTTCTTTTGCCAGTTCTTCCGCTGCTTCCAGAGAGAAGTTCACCTGACGGCTCCATGTGATGATTGTCAGATCTGTACCTTCGCGTTTGACTGCTGCTTTGCCCAGGGGAATGGTGTATTCTCCCTCAGGAATTTGTTCTTTCTTTGCATACAGCAATTTATGTTCCATAGAGATAACAGGGTCATTGTCACGAATTGCGGATTTGAGCAGACCTTTCGCATCTTCTGCAGAAGAAGGCGCGATAACTTTCAAACCAGGAGTATGGCAGAAAATTGCTTCCAAACTCTGAGAATGCTGACCTGCGTTTCTTCTGCCGGCGCCCATGGGGCATCTCAGTACCATAGGTACAGAAGCCTGACCGCCTGTCATATATCTCATCTTCGCAGCCTGGTTCAGAATGGGGTCAGCTGCTACTGTGATAAAGTCGTTATACATCAGTTCTACAACAGGGCGCATTCCTCTCATGGCTGCACCAACTGCCATGCCGCAGAAACCGGATTCGGAAATAGGTGTATCCCATACACGATGAGCGCCGAATTCTTCCTGGAACCCAACAGTGATACCAAATACGTTACCCATTTTACCCATATCTTCGCCGAGAACGATTACATTCTCGTCTCTTTCCATTTCTTCATGAATTGCTTCACCAATGGCCTTGCTCACGCTGATTTTTTTGCTCATCTTACTACACTCCTTTCATTGTCTGAAGAATAAACGTCTGTTGTTGCTTCAGAAGGATCAGGGTATTCAGATTCTGTTGCAAATTTATATGCAGCTTCAATTGCTTCATCAACTGCTGTTTCAATTGCGACCAGTTCTTCTTCTGTTGCCACATTTTCTTTGATCAGTTTATTGCGGAAGTTGGGAATTGCTTCTTTTTCATGAGCTTCTTCCATATAGGATGCGGGACGATATACAGCAGGATCACCACAATAATGACCCTGATGACGGAATGTGGTACATTCTACAATAGAGGGGCCATTGCCTGCTCTTGCGTAATCAACCGCTTCCTTCACCGCTTCGTAAACAGTAACCGGATCATTTCCATCCACTGTTTTGCCGGGAATATCATATGCTTTTGCACGCACTGCGATAGTATCTGTATTTGTTACGCCATGGATTTCTGTGGAAACACCATAACGGTTATTTTCGCAAAGGAATACAACGGGAAGTTTCCACGCTGCCGCCATATTGATGGATTCATGGAATGTTCCCTGATTGGATGCAGAGTCCCCGAAGAAACAAAGTGTTACATGTTTGTCACCCCAAATTTTAGAAGCAAAGGCAGAACCTGTTGCAATAGGAATGCCAGCGCCTACGATACCATTTGCCCCCAGAGAGCACAGTCCGTCTATATCAGCAATGTGCATAGAACCGCCCTTACCTTTGCAGTAACCCGTTTTCTTACCAAACAGTTCTGCCATCATCAAGTTCAGGTCGCCGCCTTTTGCGATGCAGTGACCATGGCCTCTGTGTGTAGATGCCATATAATCGTCAGGTTCCAGGGCATAACATGCACCTGTGGGAACCGCTTCCTGTCCAAGGCACAGATGGATATTGCCGTGCATCATACCTTTTGTGAAGCACTCAGCCGCTTTGGACTCGAAGCCTTTGATCTTCAGCATCATTTCATACATGCCCAGAAGCATTTCTTTTGAATATTTTTTTTCACTCACTGAAATCACCCTTTTCTCCTAAATTCTTGATATGAGTAAACTTTATTTATCCTTTTCTCAAGGTTTCAAAACAACTTTACCGCATTGGCCTTTTTCCATCAGCTCCAACCCTTTATCAAACTCTTCCAGAGGAAGCACATGTGTAATGACTTTGCTGATATCCAGACCTGCCGCAAACAGACCTTTCATGCGTTCCCATGTTCTGGGGATTTCTCTGCCGGAAACACCTTTGATGCAGAAACCGCTTGTAACAAACTTTTCACATGGCAATTCCAAAGGTTTCGGCCCCAGACCTGCAATGACCACTGTGCCATCGGGTTTCAGATAATCGAAACTTCCCATAACCGCACCTGCATTGCCGGAGAAATCCAGAACAAAATCCACGCCAAGTCCGCCGGAGAGTTCTTTGATTCTGGTCGCTGTGTCTTCTTTCAGCGGATTTACAACTGCATCTGCTCCCATATCCAAAGCCATCTGTCTGCGCTGTTCATTCAATTCAATACCGATTACCTGCGCCGCGCCTAATGTTTTTGCTACCGCAACACCCATACAGCCAATTGGGCCGCAGCCGATCACAGCAACTTTCTTCGTGGCAATGGGAAATTCCATGGCCGCATGTACCGCAACACCAAGAGGTTCCATCAATGCCAGCTGTTCAAAAGGCAAATCCAGATCACATTTATTGACATCGCTTTCAGGAATGATGATATATTCTGCCATTGCACCATCACGGTGTACCCCGATGACCACTGTATTGTAGCAAACATCAGAATGACCATTCCGGCACAGATCACAGGTACCGCATACCAGATGGGAGTCAGAGTTCACAACATCACCAATCTGTACGGATTTCACATTTTTCCCGACCTTTACAACAACGCCGGAATATTCGTGACCAATGATCGTAGGTGGATTCATTCTTTTCTGTGCATAATCATCCCAATGTTTGATATGTACGTCCGTACCACAAATGGCAACTGCTTTTACACGGATCAGTACGTCATTATCACCAACTTCAGGGATGGGTTTTTCAGTCAGAACGACATAACCGTCCCCCTTCTGTTCCTTTACAACACATTTCATCATTTCCATATTTGCGCCTCCTTTTGTATGAAAACAGAATGCATATTTGTCTTTTGCATCATATCTGTCTGATAACTCAGACAGGAATATGGATTTATCTTTCGCAGCATGTCTGCCTGGTCACGCCAGGCAGAAACATGGATTTATCTTTTGTACCATATCTGCACAATCATCCCCCGGGCAGATATGCAAATTTGCCTTCTGCATTAAGCCTGTCCAAACAGTCTGGGCAGGAACATGGAGATAGGTTCTACATAAGTAATCAGCAGCAGAGAAACGATACCCGCAATCAGGAAAGGAACAATCTTTCTGCAGATTTCTGCCACAGATACCTCACCGGCTTTACAACCCACATACAGGTTGATACCTACGGGAGGTGTAATCAGACCGATTGCCATATTGACTGTCAGGAATACACCGGCATGAACCATATCTACACCCAGGCTCGCCAATACAGGTGTGATAATGGGCAGCAGAATATAGAATGCGGAGTTTGCATCCAGGAAACAGCCTGCAATCAGGAAGATAACATTGATAATGATCAGGATGATGATCTTGTTTTCGCTGACAGACAGAATTGCGGAGGACAGATCAGCAGCAACGCCGCTTGTTGTCATAATCCATGCATATACTGCTGCACAGGCAATGATAAACATGATTGTTGCGGAAGAAACCGCAGCATCTACAAAAATTTTAACCAGTTCTTTTGCGTGGATTTCCCGATAAATGAATACACCAACGAACAGACCATAGATTACAGATACGCCTGCCGCTTCTGTCGGTGTGAAGATACCGCCGTAAATACCACCCAAGATGATAACGGGCATCAGCAGCGCCCAGAATGCTTCTTTAAATGCTTTCCATCTTTCCGCCGCAGTTGCTTTTGGCAGCATCTGAACATCTACGTTTTTGGAAGCAAACATAGCTGCGATCAGATAAGAAACGCCTACCAGAATACCAGGAATGATACCAGCGCTGAACAGAGCCCCTACGGATGTATCTGTACAGGATGCGTATACAACGAATGCGATAGAGGGAGGAATAATGATACCGATGGCACCGGATGCGCTCAGCAGTGCGGTGGATGTACCTCTGTCATAACCCTGATGCACCATAGCGGGGATCAGGATAGTACCCAGCGCTGCAACAGTGGCGGGACCGGAACCGGAAATCGCTGCAAAGAAGCAGCATACAATAACTGTAACGGCCAACATACCGCTCTTTCTATGACCTACACAAGTACGGGCAAAGTTTACCAGTCTTTGTGAAATACCAGCGTATTCCATGATGGAACCAGCCAATACGAAGAAAGGGATTGCCAGCAGTGCAAACTTACCAATGGAAGCATACATGACGTTGGGGAACATGGAGAATGGGAATCCCCCAGCAGACAAACCAATCATTGCGGTCAGCCCCAGAGAAACCGCAATGGGAATATTCAGAAATACCATCAGGAAGAATACACCAAATAAAATCAAGATCATGCTTCCTCAACTCCTTCCGTAACTTTTCTCATTCTCAAGAATTCTTTGATACCGGATTCAATGGCACGAATGATACAAAAAGCTGCGCCAACAGGAATAGACAGACCCTGAATCCACATAGGCATACCCAACGCGGGAGTTTTAGAACCCAGTCTAATCTGGTTAGAAACCATTTCGATACCGTAATTCATCAGCAATACCAATAACACCACGGAACACACCATGGAAACCAGCACCATGAACGCCTGAAGCTTCTTAGGCATATTATCTACAAAGAAGCTCATGCCTAAGTGTGCCGCTCTTTTGTAACCAACTGCGATACCGATCATGGATACCCATACAAACGCGGTAATGGTTACTTCTTCAGTGAAAGAGAAAGAATTGGCAAAACAGTATCTAAATACTACGTTCAGGAAGTTCATAACCGCCATAAAAGCAAACAGCGCAACAAGAATAAATTCTTCCAATCTTTCCCAAAATGTAGAAATAAATTTCATATTTGCACCTCATTTCAAATCATAAGTTTTCGTAACAGACCTAATCAGTAAGGACAGTTTCCTTTTTTCCTATGTACATCATTTTCATTATTCCAAATAATGTTCTTTTTTTCTGATAAAGTCCTTGTTTTAAAACAGGTGGAGAATTTACACCCTCCACCCGTTCATTACTTACTCAAAATTCACCCTGTAAATACACTTGCACTTATTGATTATTCAAATGTGTAACCGAATACTTCAAATACATCGTCACCAATCTGTTCTCTGTAAGATTCGTAGATAGGTGCAGCTGCATCTTTGAAAGCCTGCATTTCTTCATCTGTCAGTTCTGTGATTGTCATGCCGTTTTCTTCCATCAGCTTGAAGTTGCCTTCGTCAGCTTCTCTGGATGCTGTGATTTCTGCTTTACATGCTGCTTCACCGGCTGCTTCAAATACGGCTTTATCTTCTTCACTTAAGCTATCCCACAGTTTCTGGCTGCATGTCAGGATCAGGCAGTCATAAGCATAGTTCCATTTTGTCAGGTAGCTCTGTACTTCATACAGTTTTGCAGATACGATAGGGTCTGTGGGGTTTTCCTGACCATCGATTGCGCCCTGCTGCAATGCTGTAAATACTTCAGAGAATGTCATAACAGTAGGATCTGCGCCAAAGAGTTTGAATGTATCTACCCAGCAAGCTGTTGCAGGTACACGGAATTTCATACCGGACAGGTCTGCGGGTGTTCTGATTTCTCTCTTGCTGTTTGTTACGGAACGGAAGCCGTTTTCAGCCAGACCCAGAACTTTAACGCCCAAAGCTTCTACTCTTTCTTTTACCAGATCACCAGCAGGACCATTCAACAGTCTTGCGTCAACATCTTCATTGCTGGAGAACATGAAAGGCATTACTACCGCAAACAGTGCGGGATCATACAGAGTGTAGTTTGTAACGGAACGCAAATCCAGGTCAACTGTGCCGTCCAGAATCATCTGTGTGCCCTGGTCCATGGCGCCGCCTGCCAGCTGTTCGTTTGCGTAAATGGATACTGTGTATCTGCCATCTGTACCTTCTTCTACGGCTTTTGCCATTTCTTCACAGGCAACACGCCATACAGATGTTTCAGATGTTGTATAACTCATTTTCAGTTCGCCGGAACCACCAGCGCCATCGCTGCTTGCTGCTGTGTCACCACCACCGCCGCCGCAGCCTGTAACTGAGAATACCATCACTGCACTCAAAATACCTGCTAACCATTTTTTCTTCATACATAGCCCTCCTTCGTTTTGAAAAAAATGTTTCTAACAACACTTGCTTTTTTCAAAGCTGTTATAGTCATTATATTTAAAAATATTTTTTATTGTTTTTCTTTTTATACAATTTTTCCATTTTTTTGTATTATTTTATACAAAATAAAAAAATTTTTTCAAAAATCAGGTGGAATTTCCAATTATTTTTATAGAAAAAAACACTGAAATGTAGTACTATTATATCTACCTAAAAAAGAAAGGAGAGATTTAAATGCCACTCCCTCCTCCTCGCGTTATAGAAAGCATCTTTTTGCAATATGGCACATTAAAAAACTACCCCGCCAACAAAACTATTTTTGTGAAAGGGGATGTTGCCGATAAAATTGCATTTATTAAATCCGGGCAAGTACGCGCAGTCGTTACAAATCCCGCTGGCGACGAAACAACTCTATTCTATATGGGAAAGGGAAATATCTTTGGTTCTGACTCTCTGGTTCCAAATCCAGTAGTCGTTGTAAACGTAGAAACCATTACTCCTTGCGAATTATATATGCTTCCAGCAAAACAATTCCTGGAAATCTGGCATAAACATAATTTCCCCATTCAGGAATTGCTTGCACATTATCTAAAGCGTATTTCCCTGTTGTCAGACTATATCTGCTGCTCTCATTTCACAAATGCCAAACAGAGAGTTTCCTATTTCCTTCATTCCTACGCAAATATTCACGGTCGCACCATCTCTTTGACAAATGAGCAAATCGCTGCCATTACCGGCGCAAATCGAATTTCTGTTAACCGCATTTTGAACTCTCTTGCTCAGGAAAACATTGTAAAACTGGAATACAAAAAAATTATTGTGTTAAACGAGGAAGAGCTCATTAACATCTTTAATGGCTTAGGATACTTCTTAGACTAAGATGCCACAAAGAGCCATTGATATACAAAAAAACAAAATTATACAGTTGCTTATTCATTTTTGAAACTGGCAAAAAATGCGTTTTCTTTATTTTTAAACAAATAACAGAAACCTTTAAAGGAGACATAACTGCGATCCTGTGAAAGTATGTGAGGGGATATTACGAACATCAAAACTCCCTCAGATGAGTGACGAATTTTCAAAAAAAGAATAAGTCCTGTTTCAAAACAGATCCATTGATTTTTGACACAGGACTTGTTTTATTTCCATTTCGATTTATCTTTCTGATAAAAACAGATTTTATCTGGTACAAAAAAAGGCGTTTTCTCCTTCGAGAAAACGCCTTTTGAATTTCTATTTAAAATCTTAGTACAGTTTTGCACCTGCCGGGATTCTATCATCCACCATCAGCAGGTTCAGACCTTCGTGACCATCCACTTCATGTACAGCGGAGATCAGCATACCACAAGAGTCAATGCCCATCATGTTACGAGGAGGCAGGTTTGTGATAGCGATGCATGTCTTGCCTACCAGTTCTTCAGGTTCATAGTAATCGTGGATACCGCTCAGGATCACACGATCTGTGCCGCTGCCGTCATCCAGCACGAATTTCAGCAGTTTTTTGCTCTTAGGCACTGCTTCACATGCTTTTACTTTTACGGCTCTGTAATCGGATTTCGCAAATGTATCGAAGTCCACGAATTCTTCAAACAAAGGTTCTACCTTTACGTTGGAGAAGTCGATTTTTTCCGCAACGGGAGCAGCCACAGGAGCTTTTGTTTCTGCTTTCTTAGGCATGTCCAGGGGTTTCATTGTGGGGAACAGAATAACGTCTCTGATGGAAACGGATTCTGTCAGCAGCATAACGAATCTGTCGATACCTACGCCCAGACCGCCTGTGGGAGGCATACCATATTCCAGAGCTGTCAGGAAGTCTTCATCGATCATGTTTGCTTCGTCGTCGCCTGCTTCTCTCAGGTATTCCTGATATTCGAAACGATGACGCTGGTCGATGGGGTCATTCAGTTCGGAGTATGCGTTGCCGTATTCTCTACCAACGATAAACAGTTCGAAACGTTCTGTAAATTCCGGTTTATCGGGTTTTCTCTTTGTCAGAGGAGAGATTTCTACGGGATAGTCAATGATGAATGTAGGCTGAATCAGGTTCTTTTCTACGAATTCTTCGAAGAACAGGTTCAGGATATCGCCTTTTACATGACGTTCTTCATATTCTACATGATGTTCGTCAGCGATTCTCTTAGCTTCTTCCGTATCAGCTACCTGGTCGAAGTCTACGCCGGAGAATTCTTTAACGGCGTCAACCATAGTCTTTCTTGCGAAAGGTTTGCCCAGATCCAGTTCGTGACCGCCGTAAACCACTTTTGTGGTACCCAGTACGTTCTGGGCAACGGTACGGAACATTTCTTCTGTGATATCCATCATGCCGTTATAGTCTGTGTAAGCCTGATACAGTTCCATCAGGGTGAATTCGGGGTTATGACGAACGGAGATACCTTCGTTACGGAATACACGGCCGATTTCATACACACGTTCAAAACCGCCAACGATCAGACGTTTCAGAGGCAGTTCCAGAGCGATACGGCAGTACATGTCGATATCCAGTGTATTATGGTGTGTGATGAAAGGTCTTGCGGAAGCGCCGCCGGGAATGGTCTGCAGTACAGGTGTTTCCACTTCCAGGAAGCCCTTGCCGTCCAGGAATTTACGGATTTCTGTGATGATGCGGGAACGTTTGATAAATGTATCACGCACTTCGGGGTTTACGATCAGATCCAGATATCTCTGACGGTAACGCAGTTCCTGGTCTTTCAGGCCGTGGAATTTTTCGGGCAGTACCTGCAAGCTCTTAGACAGCAGTGTTACTTCTTTTGCGTGTACGGAAACTTCCCCTGTTTTTGTTTTGAATACGAAGCCTTTGATGCTGATCAGGTCGCCGATGTCGAATTTTTTGAATGCGGCATAAGCTTCGTCGCCGATGTCGTTACGGCTTACATAAGACTGGATGTTGCCGTTTCTGTCCTGGATGTTGCAGAAAGACGCTTTACCCATGATACGTTTGCTCATAAGTCTGCCGGCGATAGCAACGTCTTTTTCTTCCAGTTCTTCGAAGTTATCTTTGATTTCATCGCTGTGATGTGTTACTTCGCATTTTGTAATTTCAAAGGGGTCTTTGCCTTCAGCCTGAAGCTGTGCCAGTTTTTCCCGTCTGATTTTAATCTGTTCGCTCAGTTCCTGCTGTGTCATTTCCTGTGCAGGCTGGTTGTTCTGTTCTGCCACTTTGTTTTCCTCCGTTTCCGTGTTCTCTTATGCAAAAATAAAATTATTTCTGGATGTTCAGAATCTTAAATGCCACTTCGCCGTCGGGTGTGTCTGCCATAACGGTTGCGCCTACCTTCTGACCCAGCAGCGCCATGCCCAGAGGGGATTCGTTAGAGATTCTGCCGTTCATAGGATCTGCTTCTGTGGAACCAACGATGGTATATTCCATTTCTTCGTCAAATTCCACATCCAGTACTGTTACTTTGGAGCCCAGGTTGACTACGTCCATTTTCAGTACGTCTTCGTCGATGACTTCCGCGTTGCGCAGCAGGTTTTCCAGCTGTACGATACGGCTTTCGATTTCGCCCTGTTCTTCTTTCGCAGCGTCATATTCGGCGTTTTCAGACAAGTCGCCCTGTCCTCTTGCTTCTTTGATCTTTTCTGCTACTTCTTTTCTGCGTACGGTTTTCAGGTTTTCCAGTTCCTGTTCCATTTTTTTCAGACCGTCATAGGTCATGACTACTTTTTTTGCTTCTGCCATTTCTTATTTCATCTCCTTGCGGGTTTTATCCAATTTTTCAAAAATAGGGATTTTCCTTGATATTACAAGGAAAAGGGAGGGCTTACCGAAATGCCCTCCGAAAATTCATTGATAAATTATATACTAAGGTAAGTAATTTTGTCAATGTTTTCTCTTGGGAAAATGCGATTTTATCCCTGTTTTTTCGGAATTTTTCGTCTTTTTCCACCCAGAAGAAAACCAACGGGACAAAGCTGTCCCAGCTGGGCTTTTGCCTCCGCCGCTTTTTCCGCTCCCAGCGCGTTAAAATATGCCCGAAACATCTGGTTTTCACAATATGCACGGGCTTCTGTCAGGGCGCCTGCTTCCATCTCTTTTTGGGTGCCGAAGAAAAAGCCGTCTGCCGCCAACACATCCGGGCGGCGAAGGGCAATACTCTCCGTAACGGTACCATTGCCCACCAAATCCAGAAACACAGCCCCTTCCGCCAGCGCATAAGCCATGGCGCCATTGCCCTTGGCACAGGAAAGCACCACATCCGCCTCTCGAAAAACCCCATAGCCTACGGAGCTGAACACTTCCACCACCAGCCCTCTTTCCTCCAGAAACCGTTCCTGCCAGGACACGAAAAAAGGCTGGCGGTCTGTGAGGATGCCCAGACGGTTCACCCAGCCGGGTAAAGCCGCCAGCACCGCTTCCGTTTCCCATCCGCCGCCGTCTGCCACCACAAAAGATGCTCCTTCCGGCCGTTTGCCCATGGCTTCCAGTCCTGTGGCTGCCCCTTCCGCTCCGAATATGGCATAGAGTTTTCGTCCTGTGGCAAAGGGCAAAATATCTTGGGGCAGGTCTGCCGCCATGGGAGAAAGGGCGATTTTTGCCCCCTGCTTTGCTGCCTGTTCCAGCAGCTCTCTGGCTTTTTCCCGCCATGGAGGCAAAAAACAGCCATCCCGGTCTGTTTGCAAACACCAGCAGCCCTCTGCTGTTTCCACCCAGGGGCAATACTTCAGCTGCCATTTCTCCGCCAATCTTTCCGGCAGTTTCCCCACCCATTTGGGACGGTGCCGCTGGGATTTCTGCCGCAGACATGTGATGTTGATGATTTCCATGGAAACACCTCCCATTTTGTTAATTCATAAACAATCTTTTTGCATTTTTTGTCATACAATCCTTTGTTTTTTCGAGATTTAGGCCTTTGTTTTTCTTGATTTTCCTGTTGTTTCCATTTCCGCGGAAATGTCACCGCCTGTTATTTTGGCGATGTATCAACGAAAATACAATAAATTATTGTTTTTTCTTTTTTTCGTACACAGATATTCCATCTCATTTTTGCTCTATTTTTCCTGTTTTCTCCTTTTTCCCAAATTTTTTATGGGCAAATTGCATAAAATTCCCGTCGAATGTCAAACAAATTGACTTTTTTTATTTTCTTCTTGGTAATTTCTTGACAGTGTATGCAGAATACATTATCATAAAATTACAGTTATTACGGGGACATTTTATTTATATGAAAGGAGTTTTTCCATGAACACAAAAATTATGAAAACCATGGACGGGAATGAAGCAGCTGCTTATATCTCTTACGCATTTACAGAAGTAGCTACCATTTACCCCATTACCCCCTCTTCTCCCATGGCAGAACACGTTGACAGCTGGTCTGCAAACGGCAAGAAGAACATCTTTGGTCAGACAGTACGTCTGGTAGAAATGGAATCCGAAGCAGGTGCCGCAGGTGCGATGCACGGCGCACTGGAAGCTGGTACTCTGACAACTACATACACAGCTTCTCAGGGTCTGCTGCTGATGATCCCCGGCATTTACCGTATTGCCGGTCAGCTCAAACCCGGCGTATTCCATGTAAGCTCCAGAACTGTTGGTACACATGCTTTCTCCATCTTCGGCGATCATTCCGACGTTATGGCTTGTCGTCAGATTGGTGTGGCAATGCTTTCCTCCGCTTCCGTACAGGAAGTTATGGACCTGGGCGGCGTAGCACATCTGGCAGCCATCAAAGGCAGCGTACCTTTCATGCATTTCTTCGACGGTTTCCGTACTTCTCACGAACTGCAGAAAATCGAAGTGATGGACTACGAAGACATCGCAAAACTGCTGGATGAAGACGCACTGCGCAAATTCCGCAAAAACGCGCTGAACCCTGAACATCCCGTACAGCGTTCTACCGTACAGAACCCCGACGTATTCTTCCAGAACAGAGAAGCACAGACACCTTTCTATACACGTCTGCCTGAAATCGTGGAAAACTACATGCACGAAATCAACAAAATCACAGGCAGAAACTATCAGCTGTTCAACTACTTCGGCGCACCCGATGCAGAACACGTTCTGATCGCTATGGGCTCCATCACAGGCGCTGCACAGGAAGTTGTAGAACACCTGACAGCAAAAGGCGAAAAGGTTGGTTTCCTGCAGGTTCACCTGTACCGTCCTTTCTCCCTGAAACATTTCCTGGGCGCACTGCCTGAAACAGCAAAAGTTGTTACCGTTCTGGACAGAACAAAAGAACCCGGCGCACTGGGCGAACCTCTGTACCAGGATGTATGTTCCGCACTGACAGAAGCAGGCAGAACTCCTCTGGTACTGGCAGGCAGATATGGTCTGTCCTCCAAAGACGTAACACCCGCACAGGTTGTTGCTGTCTTTGACAACATGAAAGGCGAAAAGAAAAACCACTTCACCGTTGGTATCATTGACGACGTTTCCATGACATCCATCGAAGTTGGCGCAGAACCCGAAGTAACAGACGCAAGCACAATCGCATGCAAATTCTGGGGTCTGGGCTCCGACGGTACTGTTGGCGCAAACAAAAACTCCATCAAGATCATCGGTGACCATACAGATAAATACGCACAGGCATACTTTGAATATGACACCAAAAAATCCGGCGGTATCACAAAATCTCACCTGCGTTTCGGTGATGTGCCTATCCGCTCCAGCTATCTGGTATTCAAAGCAGACTTTGTGGCATGCCACAACCAGTCCTACATCTCCAAATATGATATCGTTTCCGAAATCAAACCCGGCGGTACTTTCCTGCTGAACTGCGGCTGGAAAGGCGAAGAACTGGAAAAACACCTGCCTGCTGAAGTAAAACGTTACATCGCAAACAACAACATCAATTTCTATACCATCGACGCTGTTGAAATCTGCCGTGAAATCGGTCTGGGCAACAGAACAAACTCCGTTCTGCAGTCCGCATTCTTCAAACTGGCAAACATCATCCCCGTTGATGACGCAGTTGGCTACATGAAAGCAGCCATCGAAAAATCTTACGGCAAAAAAGGCGAAAAAGTCGTTAACATGAACTATGCGGCCGTAGACGCAGGTCTGACAGGTCTGGTGAAGATCGACGTTCCCGAAAGCTGGAAAGACGCAAAAGATGTGGACAAAGAAGAAATCAAACGCGTTCTGCCTGAATACGTTGAAAAACTGCTGGTTCCCATGAACGCACTGAAAGGCGACTCCCTGCCCGTATCCGTATTCGTTGGCAGAGAAGACGGTACTGTACCTCTGGGTACTTCCGCTTACGAAAAACGTGGTGTTGCCATCGACGTTCCCGAATGGGATGCAACAAAATGTATCCAGTGTAACCAGTGTTCTTACGTATGTCCTCACGCATGTATCCGTCCTTTCCTGCTGACAGAAGAAGAAGCGAAGAACGCACCCGAAGGCTATGTAACAGAACCCGCAAAAGGCGCTGGCGAAATCGCTCAGTATCGTTTCCGCATCCAGGTGGATCCTCTGGACTGCCAGGGCTGTGGTGTCTGCGTAACAGCATGTCCCGCAAAAGAAAAAGCACTGGTAATGAAACCTCTGGATACACAGATGCACGAACAGCCTAACTGGGACTTCTCTCTGGCTCTGTCCGATAAGAAGAACCCTATGGACAAATACAGCGTAAAAGGTTCTCAGTTCGAACAGCCTCTGCTGGAATTCTCCGGCGCATGTGCAGGCTGCGGCGAAACAGCTTACGCAAAACTGATGACACAGCTCTACGGCGACCGCATGTATCTGGCAAACGCAACAGGCTGTACACAGGCTTGGGGCGCTGCTGCACCTTGCGTACCTTACACAACAAACAAAGAAGGTTGGGGCCCCGCATGGAGCAACTCCCTGTTTGAAAATAACGCAGAATTCTCCCTGGGTATGGTTCTGGCAGTAGAACAGCAGAGAGAACGCGTAACTATGAAGCTGAAAGAACTGCTGGCTCTGGTAGACGACGCAGATCTGAAAGCAGCGGCTGACGTATGGTTCGCAAACTACGACGACGGTCACAGAAGCAAAGAAGACACCAAAGTTCTGCTGGCAGCTCTGGAAAAAGTTTCCGTAAGCGGCGAAGCAGCAGATCTGAAAGCCTTCATCATGGACAACAAAGAACACCTGACCAAGAAATCCATGTGGATGTACGGCGGCGACGGCTGGGCATACGACATCGGTTACGGCGGTCTGGATCACGTACTGGCTTCCGGCGCAGACGTAAACGTACTGGTTGTTGACACAGAAGTTTACTCCAACACAGGCGGTCAGTCCTCTAAAGCAACACCTATCGGCGCTGTGGCACAATTCGCAGCAGGCGGTAAAGCAACTGTGAAGAAAGACCTGGGTATGCTGGCAATGAGCTACGGCTACATCTACGTTGCACAGGTTGCTCTGGGCGCTAACCCTGCACAGCTGATCAAAGCCCTGAAAGAAGCCGAAGCTTACAAAGGTCCTTCCCTGATCATCGCTTATGCACCTTGTATCAACCACGGTATCTCCAAAGGCATGGCAAACGCTCAGCTGGAAGCAAAACTGGCAGTGGATGCTGGCTACTGGTTCCTGTACCGTTACAACCCCGATCTGAAGAAAGAAGGCAAGAATCCTTTCATCCTGGATTCCAAAGAACCTTCCATGGATTACAACGACTTCATCATGGGCGAAGTTCGTTACGCTTCCCTGGTTCGCACCTTCCCCGAAACAGCAAAAGTGCTGCTGGCTGAAGCTGCTGACAAGGCGAAAGAAAAATACGAAGCATACAAGAAGCTTGCAGAACAATAACCCCGTAACACTGTTTGCAGGCAATGAGAAACCTGGCGAGTCAGCCGGCTTTGCCGGCTGAGCCTCTCCCCCTTGCAGACAGAGGGGCTCTCAGCAAGGCTCCATGAATATTTGTGATAGACTCTGGGAAAAAGAGGTCATGTCCTTTGGGGGCTTCATCAGAAGAAAATTTTCTTTTGATGACAGCCGCCACAGTTTCCCTTAAGAAATCAAGGAAATGAAAAACCAATGTTTTCTTAAGGGAAGCCTGCTGGACATGCCTCTTTTTCTATTGTGTAGAAATTCCATATTTTCCCATTGTATGAATATCCATACATCATTTTCTTCAATTGTAAAAAAAGTACAAAAAAATACATATTCTTTTGTCAAAAATCCTTGTCAAGGTTTTCTTGTATCTTTATAATAAGGAACGGATAAAAATTCAATGAGAAAAAGATACAAATAGAAAAGGAGTGTTTACATTGACGAGCCAAAAGAAAAAAATGCCTCTGGCTTTCTGGATCTTCATTGGTCTGATCATCGGTATCGCAGCAGGTTTGCTGCTGATGAACGCAAATCTGTTCGGCATGACCGGCGTTGACTTTGCGAAGGCTTATATCCAGCCCTGGGGTACCATTTTCCTGAACCTGTTGAAATTCATCGTCGTGCCCATTGTTATGTTCTCCATTGCGGCCGGCGTCATCTCCATGAAGGACATTCGCCGTGTAGGCGCCATCGGTGGCAAAACACTGATTTATTACATGTGCACCACCGCTTTTGCCGTAACACTGGCACTGATTCTGGCAACCCTGTCCAAAGGCCTGTTCGTTGTGCTGGACCCCTCCGGCGCTTCTTATACCCCCGCAGAAGCCCAGAGCGTCATGGATACCATCGTGAATATCTTCCCCTCCAACTTTGTGAAGCCCATGGCTGAGGCTTCCATGCTTCAGGTTATTGTCATTTCCCTGTTTGTGGGCTTCGGCATCCTGCTGGCTGGGGAAAAAGGCATCCTTGCCGGTCAGGTGGTAGAAAGCTTCAATGAAGTGTTCCTGAAAGTCATGGACTTCATCATCAAGCTGTCCCCCATCGGCGTTGCCTGCCTGATCTGCCCCGTTATTGCGGAAAACGGCCCTATGCTGCTGACAAACCTCATCATGGTACTGGCTGTGGCATATGTAGGCTACATCGTACACATGGTTGTGGTATATTCCCTGACTATCAAGACACTGGGCGGCGTTTCTCCTATGAAATTCTTTAAGGAAATGATGCCTGCTATGATGATGGCATTCTCCTCTGCTTCCTCCGTGGGCACACTGCCCTTCACCATGGAAGCTGCGGAAAGACTGGGTGCCCGCAGAGAAGTAGCCGGTTTCGTACTGCCTCTGGGCAGCACCATCAACATGGACGGTACCGCCATCTATCAGGGTGTCTGTGCCGTATTCATCGCCGCTTGTTACGGCGTTGACCTGACACTGGGTCAGATGATCACCATCGTACTGACAGCTACACTGGCTTCCATCGGTACAGCAGGTGTTCCCGGCGCTGGTCTGGTTATGCTGGCAATGGTACTAGAAAGCGTTGGCCTGCCTGTGGCTGGTATCGGTCTGGTTGTTGGCTTCGACCGTATCTTCGACATGGGTCGTACCACCGTTAACATCACCGGTGACGCTGCCTGCGCTACCATCGTTTCCAAACTGGACGACAAACGCAATGCCAAACTGGCTGCAAGCAAAAACGCATAAAACATCAAAATCGGAAATCTCTTAGGGGCATCTTTATAAGAAAACAAAGAAAGCTGAAATCCTTGTTATACAGAGGATTTCAGCTTTCTTATTTTGATTGGGATTTTATTCCGTATGTTTTCTTATGAAGACAGCCGTCGCAATTTCCCTTAAGAAATCAATAAAATAAAAAACAATGTTTTCTTAAGGGGAAGTTGCTTTAGGAGGTTTCCGATTTTTTTGATTACCCAACGCAAAAAGACCGAACTTCCTTATCAACAGGAAATTCGGTCTTTTTTATATCATCTTATTTATCTAAAATTTTGCCGTCTGTGGAAATGGTCACTACCTGCCAAGGGATGAATTTGCCGCTGGCCTGCAATGCTTTTTTCGCCGCCAGCTCCATACCGCCGCAGCAAGGCACTTCCATACGCACGATGGTCACGCTCTGGATGTCGTTCTGCTTGATGATTTCTGTCAATTTTTCGCTGTAATCCACCATATCCAGTTTAGGGCAGCCCACCAGTGTGATTTTGCCTTTCATGAATTCCTCATGGAAATTGCCATAAGCATATGCGGTACAGTCTGCCGCAATGAGCAGTTTCGCGCCATCAAAGTAAGGGGCTTTGATGGGTGCCAGTTTGATCTGCACAGGCCACTGACGCAGTCTGGAAGGCACCGCAGATACAGGAGCTGCTTCCGCTTCTGCTTTTGCTGCCATTTTTTCCTGCACTTCCAGCAGTTTGCTCTGGCTGCCGGGGCAAGCGCAGGGTGTTTTGCCTTTTTTCGCCATATTTGCCTGTACAGCCGCTTCGTCATAAGCCGCCGCTTCCCGTTCCACAAATGTGATGGCACCTGTGGGACATACGGGCAGGCAATCCCCCAGACCGTCACAATAGTCATCCCGAAGCAGTGTAGCTTTGCCGTCTACCATACCGATGGCGCCTTCGTGGCAAGCGTTGGCACACAGACCACAGCCGTTACATTTTTCTTTGTCAATTTCTATAATTCTACGAATCATGTCGTTTCCTCCTCGTTAGTCCGTCCTTGTTTTTCTGATAACAGTATGCTATACTGCGGGAAAATAGTATGTTGTTTTTCCAACAAAAAGGAGGGGTTCTCTTTATGGAACCATCAAAATTGGCATCTCTACCCTTTTTTCAGGGCATTTCTCCCGAAGACGTGACAAAGCTGCTGGGAGAACTGGACGCGCGAGAAGTATTTTATGAAAAAGGCAGTTTTCTGGTACATGCCGGGGACAAAATCCCCGCTGCCGGACTGATTCTTTCCGGGGAAGTGCATATTCTGCGGGAGGATTTCTGGGGCAGTCGCGCTTTGGTGGCACAAATCCCGCCAGGAGCCTTTTTCGGGGAAACCTATGCTTTGCTGGACACCGCAGCGGAAGTAAGCGTACAGGCGGCGTCAGACACTTCTGTGCTATACTTATCCCTGAACCGGATACTGGCGCCCGCAGGGCAGCAAAATCCCCTTTTTGCCCTCCTCTCCCGCCGTCTGCTGCAAATATTCGCCGGACGGAATCTAACGCTTACTCGAAAGATTGCCCACGTCACCTGCCGCAGCACAAGGGAAAAGCTCCTGTCCTTCCTTTCCTCCTGCGCACAGGATTCCGGCAGCGCTGTTTTTTCCATCCCCTTTGACCGACAGCAATTGGCGGATTATCTGGCAGTGGAGCGCAGCGCCATGTCGGCGGAACTGAGCCGCATGAAAAAAGACGGGCTGCTGGATTACCACAAAAACCACTTCCGGCTCTTCACAAAATGAATGATTACAGCAATATTTCAAAATTCTTAAACTTCCCTGAAAATCCCGTTTTTCTTTGCAAACCATGGTATAATAGGGACGAAAACATCAAGACGAAAAAAACGAAAGGAGTCTTATAAAATGAAAAAGAAACTGGCCATTGTACTCAGCTGCGCGCTGGCTGCGACACTGCTGTTTGGCTGTACATCCAAAGAACCTACAACCACAGAAGGAGAAACACAGCAGCAGGAAACAACCACAGAAACAACTGCCGCTGACGGTGAGCTGACTGCGGAACAGTTCCAGACACTGTATGACGGTGCATTTGCCATTTACAAACAGATCGTGCTGGACGGCTTTGACATGAGCACCACAGACATCATTGACGTGGACGGTTACACTTACAACCGTGTGACCGACGAACGTTTCCCCGATATGGAAGCATTCCGCACTTATCTGGGACAGTACTTCACGCAGAATATGATGGATACCGACATCTTTGCTGAAAACAACATCCGTTTCACAGAAGGCAAAGGCGGCGGTCTGTACGTTCTGGACGGCGCAAGAGGCACAAACATCTTCTACGCAGGCTATACCATGGGTGAACCTGTGAAAACAGAAACAGGCATGTCTGTAACCGCTACGGCATACTACACCAAAGACGGCAAACCTTACGAAGGGGAAACATTCACAGAAGCCCCTGCGGACACTTCCATGTACGAAACAACAGACTACACATTCAATCTGGTACAGGAAGACGGACAGTGGAAATTTGATAACTTCCATCTGTTCTACTAATCCATAAAAAACAAAAATCTCATGAAGAAAAAGGCTGGAATCCTTAGATGATAAGGGCTCCAGCCTCTTTTTTTTATTGTCTGAAAGAACCTGCACAAATATTTTGGGGGCGGCACAAAAAAACCGCCTTCCTTTTGGAAAGCGGTTTTCTTCGATCAAACAGAAAAATTATTTAGCGGGTGTTTCTGCTGTTGCATCAGCAGCAGGAGCTTCTGTTTTAGCTTCTGTTGTTGTTTCTGTTTTGGTTTCTTCTGTCTTTGTTTCTTCTGCTTTAACTTCTTCTGCAGGTTTTACTTCTTCTGCGGGAACTGTTGTTTCTGTTGCGGGAGCTTCTGTGCCTTTCAGGTCAGCTGTCAGCATCAGCATTTCAGCAACCTGTGCTCTTGTAGCGTCAGCTTTTGCGTCTACATCAGCTGCTACCAGTTTCAGGCTTACTGCCCAGCTCATAGCGTCTTTTGCCCAGTCGGAAGCTGTTGCAACGTCTGTTGCTGTTGCAACTGTTACGTCAACGCCTTTGAATTTAGCGTAGTTGTACAGGATCTGTACCAGCTGTTCAACTGTCAGGTTTTCTTTAGGAGCGAATTCTGTTTCGCTTACGCCTGTCATCAGGCCTTTGTCAGCTGCCCACAGGGAAGCTGTTGCATACCATCTGCCGATTTCAACGTCTGTGTATTTGGATTCTGTTGCAACGTCTTTTGCGCCTTCTTTATTGTACAGGATCTGTGCCAGCATTGCTCTCTGCAGAGGTGCTTCAGGTTCGAATGTTGTGTCTGTTGTACCAGCCATCAGTTTGTTTGTGTAAACATACTGTACTGCTGCGTAGCAAGCATCGCCTTCTTTTACGTCTGTAAAGGGCAGAGCAACAGGTTCAACAGGTGTTGTTGTTTCGCCGCCTTCAGGTGTTGTTGCTGTACCGTCAGAAATTACATACTGACCCATTTCGTCCTGTTTCATAACTTCTTCGGGAACTTTGCCCTGTTCCAGTGCGCCATAATAAGCTGTGTCTTCATCCCATGTAGTTGCTGCGAATGCTACTGTGGGCATAGCCATCATAGCAGCCAGAGCCATAGCTACCATACGACCGTATTTTCTGTTTTTCATACTGTTTTCCTCCTCAACTCACCATAATTTTTTTGTTGTTTCAGTATTAAAATTACCCGCGTAACCATTATAACGAATTCCACGCTGTAATTCAATGAAATTTTGTCAATTTTCGTGTAAATGTAAAAAAAATGAAATATTTCCCTTTTAAGCGTTTTTCACAAAGAACATCCAGGGCTGTTTTTTACACTTCCCCGCGGCCGATCTTTTTATCTTTTTCCAGCACCGCGTCAAAAGCCGCTACCGCTGCCGCTTCAAAGCCTTTCGCCTGAAGGGTTGTAACGCCTTCGATGGTGGTGCCGCCGGGAGAACATACCTGATCCACCAGAGGCCAAGGGGCTTCTCCGCTTTTGAGCATCATTTCCGCACTGCCTTTGACTGTTTCTGCCACGATTTCCAGTGCCTGTTTCTTAGGCATACCGGCTTTCAGAGCCGCTCTTGCCAGGGCATCCATATACATATAATGGAAAGCCACAGCTGCGCCGCCAATAACGCTAAAGATACCGAAATGATTTTCGGGGATTTCCGCCACACTGCCGATGGTAGCAAAAACTGCCTTCACCGCTGCCAGCTGCTCTGCTGTCACAGCGTCGTTATGGCAGATACCTGTGGTAGACGCGCCGATTTTGGCGTTGATATTGGGCATGACACGAACAATAGGGGTATCCTTAGGCAGATGTTCTGCCAGATACTCCAGTGTTTTCCCTGCGGCAATGGACACCACCAAGGGTTTCTTTGCCGCGAAATCTGCCTGCAAGCCCGGCAGGATTTCCGCCAGGATATGGGGTTTTACCCCCAGCACAACCACATCGCTCTGGGCAATGACTTCTCCAGCTGTCTGGCAGCTGTTTGCGCCGCAGGCTTCCGCCAATTTTGCCGCGGAAGTAACGGTCTTGCTGGTAATAAAAATATTTTTTCCGTCATAACCGTTAGCGGTCATGCCTTTGACAATGGCGCTGACCATATTGCCGGCGCCGATGAATCCAAATTTCATAGACTCCTCCTCCTTTTCTCTCTTGTTCCTATTGTAGCATGTTCACGAGCGGAAAAAAAGCGAAATCTGACCGTCCGCAAAAACCTTTTGTCTTTTGTCCTGCCCCATGCTATACTGAAAAAAATAGTAAGGAAACAAAAAGGAGGGACTCACATGTCCGTATTATTTCTGGAATATCCCAAATGCAGCACCTGCAAAAAAGCAAAAGCATGGCTGGAAGCAGCAGGTGTAGACTTTATGGACCGTCATATTGTGGAAAACAACCCTACCGCTGAGGAACTGAAACAGTGGCATGCCAAAAGCGGTCTGCCTCTGAAGAAATTCTTCAACACCAGCGGTATGCTTTACAAGGAAATGCAGCTCAAAGACAAGCTGGCGGACATGAGCGATGACGAACAGTTTGCCCTTTTGGCTACCAACGGCATGCTGGTGAAACGTCCCCTCATCATCGGCGATGACTTTGTGCTGGTAGGCTTCAAAGAAGCGGAATGGGAAAGACTGAAATGATGGGCAGCAGAGAAATGCGGCGGGCTGTTCTGGGGGATGTCCCCACCATCCTTGCCCTACTGCAAAAACGCATCGACTGGATGGACGAAAAAGGCTTGTATCAGTGGAATAAGACCGCTTATCTGACCGTATACCCCGCCTCCTATTTTGCGGAGCGCATAAGGGAAAACAGCGTGTTTCTTGCCGTTGACGGGGACAAGGTCATCGGCGTCATTGCTCTTTTTGACGTAGACCCCAGATGGGACAATGACAAAGATGCTTATTACGTCCATCACTTTGCCACAGACCCGGCTTATCCGGGATTGGGACGGGAAATGCTGACCTTTGCAGAAACCTATGCCCGCAACGCCGGAAAAGAAGTGCTGCGACTGGATTCCCAGAAGGTCAACGACGATTTGAGCCGCTATTATGAGGCTCTGGGCTACCCTGCCGTGGGCGAATGCATCGACGGGGCCTATGTGGGCATCAAACGGGAAAAACCCCTGAACGGCTGACCATCTCCGAAAGGAGGACGCCATGAAAAAGAAGGAAAAATCCAAAAAAGAAAAACGACGCAATATTTTTTTAGATATCTTTGAATTTCTGGTGGAAGGCGTCCTTGCCATACTGGACGCCATTTTCTGAAAGCGGGAATCATCATGAGAAAAAAGAAAGAAAAGAAAAAACGCAAAAGTCTGTTGGAAATCCTTCTGGACTTACTTTTGCATATCATTGATTTTATTTTGGAAATGTTTTGAAAAAAGTCAGAAAATCCCGCAACTTTTCTGTATTTTTCCTCGTCCAAAAGAAAAAAGGAATCCGTATGTAGGAAAGAGTCCTAAACTGGAAAGGGGTTGTTGGTATGAAAAAATGGAAAAGAAACATGATGGCATGTATGACAGCGGCAGTACTGGCTTTGGGCATGAGCACCATGGCGCTGGCGGCAGAACCTGCGGCAAACACCATCACCGTCAACGGACAGGGGATTGTGAAGGTAGCACCCAATGTAGCCACCATTCATGCGACAGTGGAAAAGACCGCAAAAACAGCGGCTCAGGCACAGAAAGCAGTGAACGAAGAACTGACAGACGTCATTGCTGCTATGAAGGCACTGGGCATCACAGAGGAGGATATTGTGACATCCCACATCTCTGTATATCCTTCTTACCGTTATGACGAAAAAACCGACAAACAGGTTCTGGAAAATTATCAGGCTTACACCTCTGTGAATGTAACCACCAATGATGTGGACAACGCCGGAAAATATGTAGACGCTGCCCTGAACGCAGGGGCAACAGGCACCAACGGCGTCACATTCTCTCTGGAAAAACCGGAAACCTACTACAATCAGGCATTGACAGAAGCCGTAAAAGTGGCTCAGTCCTCTGCCACAGCCATTGCTCAGGCTTACGGCAAACCGCTGGGACAGGTGGTATCCGTTGTGGAAAACAGCCGCAACACCTCCACCAGCTATAAAGAAATGAATTACGGTGCAGAAGAAGCTATGGTCATGGATGCCATGGCAACAGGCAGTGCCGACAGAAACACCAACATTTCTTATGAAGACATTGAAGTAAGCGCAAGCATCACAGCAGTTTACGGATTCTAACATGTTCGGAAAAAAGCTGAAGTCCTTTCAAAAGCAACTTTCCCTTAAGAAAACATTGATTTTTCTTTCCCTTGATTTCTGAAGGGGAATTGCGACGGCTGTCTTCAGAAGAAGACATGTCAAATACAATCTGAAAAATAAGAAAGCTGGAATTCTTTGTATCATAAGGATTCCAGCTTTTCTATTTTCTTAATATTTTTTGAAAGAGACGCCTGATTTCTTGACAGTCCCCTTCCTTTCCGTTATGCTGAGCAAAAACAGAAGGAGAGATTTGCTGCCTATGAAAACAACCCTGACACAACCTCTATATTCCCTGCCATACAGCCTCCATGATGGGTATCTGAAAAAGCTGGAAGCAGACGAAGAAACACTGATCTGCCATTTTCCTGACGGCATTTTTTCCACCACCGCCCCCTATGAACAGACAGCAGGCACAAAGGTCATATTTACGGGCGTGGATTGGGATTCTTCTTTTCTATATGTCTTTGACGGACTGAAAAACACAGGTGCTTTTTCCGGCGAAAAATGGGATCTAAAGGCCTTTCTGCCTTATTTGGAACGGCTGGAGGTCATAGACGAAACATATGGCTTTTGGCAGGCGAAATGGAAAGGACTTCTGACAAAGGAAGAAGAAATGGTGGAATGTATGGTGGAGGTTTGTTACAGCGGGGAAATGGTGTATGAGATAGAGAAATGATAAAAAAAGACCGCAGAATGATATTTGATTCTGCGGTCTTTTCTTATGATAAATTGATCGCACAGCAAGCAACAAAAAATCCCATACCTAATGAATGGCTTATTTCCCTTTCATTTTTAGATACTCAACGGGTTGGAAAAATAACGTTGGAGAAAGCGTTTTTCGTCAATTAAAAAATTTTTCTTAAATACTTGGAAGTGTATTTACAATTTCATAAAGCTTCTGATAGTTTTCCAGCATTTCCCTTTTGGGTGATTCTGGCTCATCCTCCAATGCTAACAATATGACATCATCTGTTTTAACGGGGCCTTTCACCGTTTTTTCTCCCAGATCCAATTCATAATAAACAAGCCAAAGTTCTTTTTGTCCAGAAGCACTGACAGTATAGATAAAATAATAATCATAGATCAATTCATCAGAAACATAATTTTGCTTTGGTATCTGTCCTTCTGAATCGATCACATAATTACCACTTTCCAGTATATCCAAGCTAGTATTTGCTATTTTCAGGTTTGTCCCATCATAATAAATCTGTGCAAATTCTTGGAATGCCCCAGTGGTATTCGTAAAATTTGTCTCGTATGCTGGAAGTTCATAGGTATCATCCACATCTGAAATTTGATAATTAAACGATTGCTCATCTCGTGATACTTCCAAATTCGTCTGGCCAAAAATTGTATTTTGTTTATTTTGCTGCCATTCAACTATCGTACTCAAGATAGAAAAAAACGACACTGCTATTGAAATAACCAGAGATAACCACCGTAGTAAATATTCAAAAAAACCGTACCTTTTTTCTTTTGCTGTTTCTTCTGTTCTTTCCGTCTTTTCCTCTCTTTCCGCCTTTTCCTTTCTTTCTGCATACCGCAGCCTCCTTAGATTGGATCTATCATCCAATTATATAAATCCCTTCCTCACCTCATAAAGATCAAAGAAGTTCTATTCACTTTCCCACAGAAAAAAGTCCTTTTCCCGCATTCTCGCTCTTTTGCATAACCAACTGGCTCTTTCTCTCTTTCTAAGAGCATCTGAATTCTATGTTTTATTTTAATAAAAAAAAGGAGTCTTGCCAACTCCCTTAGAAATTACAAAGGTTGATATTTTTATTTAAAAAATAGAAATGAAAATACATGCATCCATCCTTTTTTCTTTTTAAAAACAAAAAAAGACATCAACTTTCGTTGATGTCTTCACCGGAGAAGGAGGGATTTGAACCCTCGCGCCGCGTTAACGACCTATACCCTTAGCAGGGGCACCTCTTCAGCCTCTTGAGTACTTCTCCAAATAGCCTACTGCAAGAAACAGTATACCATCATTCTACCCATCTGTCAAACCTTTTTTTCACAGAATCTCAATTTTTTTTCTTCCTAGTTCTGGAAAAACAAAGCCGGCTCCTTATAGGGAACCGGCTCCAAAAAACATCGTCAGATTATTTTACTTTTTCCAGTTTTTCCTGACCGCCCATGTAAGGACGCAGTACTTCGGGAATTCTTACGCTGCCATCTGCCTGCAAGTTGTTTTCCAGGAACGCGATCAGCATTCTAGGAGGCGCTGCAACAGTGTTGTTCAGTGTATGAGCGAAGTATTTTCTGCCGTCTTTGCCAACAACACGGATACCCAGTCTTCTTGCCTGTGCGTCGCTCAGGTTGGAGCAGCTGCCAACTTCGAAGTATTTTTTCTGTCTAGGAGACCAAGCTTCTACGTCAACGGATTTTACTTTCAGGTCTGCCAGGTCGCCGGAGCAGCATTCCAGAGTTCTTACAGGGATATCCATGGAACGGAACAGGTCAACGGTGTTCTGCCACAGTTTATCGAACCACATAGGGCTTTCTTCGGGTTTACATACAACGATCATTTCCTGTTTTTCGAACTGGTGGATACGGTAAACGCCTCTTTCTTCGATACCGTGTGCGCCTTTTTCTTTACGGAAGCAAGGAGAATAGCTGGTCAGTGTCTGAGGCAGGTCTTCTTCTTTGTTCATGGTGTCGATGAATTTACCGATCATGGAGTGTTCGCTGGTACCGATCAGGTACAGGTCTTCGCCTTCGATCTTATACATCATAGCGTCCATTTCTGCAAAGCTCATAACGCCTGTTACAACGTTGCTGCGGATCATGAAAGGAGGGATGCAGTATTTGAAGCCTCTGCCGATCATGAAGTCTCTAGCGTAAGCCAGAACTGCGGAGTGCAGTCTTGCGATATCGCCCATCAGGTAGTAGAAACCGTTACCAGCTACTTTTCTAGCGCTGTCCAGGTCGATGCCGCCGAAGCTTTCCATAATATCTGTGTGGTAAGGGATTTCGAAATCGGGAACAACGGGTTCGCCGAATTTTTCTACTTCCACGTTTTCGCTGTCGTCTTTACCGATGGGAACGGAAGGATCGATGATGTTAGGAATGGTCATCATGATCTTTTTGATGCGTTCTTCAACGTCTTTTTCTTTTACTGTCAGTTCGTCAACGCGTTCTGCGTCAGCAGCGATCTGTGCTTTTACTTTTTCAGCTTCTTCTTTTTCGCCTTTTGCCATGAGGCCGCCGATCTGTTTGGACAGTTTATTTCTCTGTGCGCGCAGCGCTTCTACTTCCTGTTTGATGGTTCTGTTTTCCTGATCCAGTTCGATGACTTCGTCTACCAGAGGCAGTTTGCTGTCCTGGAATTTCTTACGGATATTTTCCTTAACGATTTCAGGGTTTTCTCTTACAAATTTGATGTCTAACATTTCTTTTCTCCTTTCGGTTTTTCAAATATATACGAATGTCGAGGATACGGGGTTTTTTTGGCAAATAAAAAAACCCCCGATCCCAAAAAGAGGGACGAGAGTTACTCCCGCGTTGCCACCCGCATTGCTCGAAAAAAAATATTTCCGAACCACTTGAACAGCGATAAAGGGCTTACCCTTTCGGCTTTCACCGACAGCTCCGAAAGTGGAGGGCTGTTTTTCTTCCGCCGATTCACACCAACCATCGGCTCTCTGAGGGAATTTCCACAGCTTAGCTTTCTTCCGAACAGCCGAAAAATGGCTGTTTCACGCCTTGTTGAAAAATATTATAGCACACAAAGACAAAAAGGCAAGTATTTTTTTCGGGAACCACGAAAAAAATACATTTGTTTTTTTAATGAAATTCTAATGCTTTTCTTATAGATTCTTTTGGCCGATTGCGGTATGATAGTACCGTACAAGGAGGCCCCTTTTCCTGTACATAAACTATGCCCCCGGACGTTTATCACGTCCGACGCCCGACGATTCCCCGATCGCCGGGTTTTTTTATGCTGAAAAACAAGGGGGATTCCAATTTTTTCGCATATTGATGTTGTTCATAGCATCCCCTCTTTTTCCTTGATTATACGCAGCATCTGAGCCATTGCTCATGGGCTCTTTCTTATTCTTATGTCAACCAATTAGATTTATGAAACAGAAAATAATTTTCTAAAATCCTGACCAAAAAAACAGCTGGAAATCCTTTCACAAGGTTTCCAGCTATCTTCATTTTCTTATGAAATGCTCTTATTTTTCATCCAATACAAACCGCTGAAGCACATCTGCCACAGCATCCTGTTCACAGGTGGTTTCTGTCACATAATCCGCTGCCGCCTTCACATGTTCCTGGGCATTTGCCACGGCAACACCAAGGCCTGCCGCCTGGATCATGGACAAATCGTTTTCACTGTCCCCAATGGCAATGACTTCCGCCAGAGGCACACCGGCTTTTTCTGCTGTTTCCTGCAAGGCTCTGCCCTTGCTGACACCGGTTTTCACAAATTCCAGATACTGAGGGCCGGAGAAGAAATGGTTCAGTTTTCCCGCAATGAGAGGTTCCACTTTTTTCCGCACCGCATCCAGCTGTTCATAGGAACCACTGAGGAGGCATTTGGTAAAATAGCCTTCATATTCCAATCCATCCGGCAATATCCGCATATCCGCATGCATGACACGGCAATAGGCCTCCACCTGAGGGGTTACTTTTTCCGCAACAAACGTACGGTCATCATAGAGATAGACTTCTACCCCTTCTTCTCTGGCGATTTCCACCACAGGGCGCAAGTCGTCAGAAGAAAAGGAATGTTTCAGCACCATTTCCATATTCTCCAAGTTATACACAGCGGCGCCGTTCTGGCAGATGACATAACCTGGACGACCCAAGAGATGCAGTTTTTCCAGAAACCGTTCCACGCCATAGACACCACGACCGGTGCAAATGACAAATTCTACACCCTGATCCACTGCTTTTCCAACCATTTCTATATTTTTTTCCGAAAGTTCTGACGCGCTTTTCAAAAGTGTGCCGTCCATATCGGAGAAAACCATGCGATAAGCCATGGGAAACACCTCTCTTTCTTTCTGTTCATATGTTGACATAATCTTTTGTTATTTTTTCATTTGTCACACAACCTGTGGATAACTTTTTGTATACACAGGTTTATCCACAGATTTTTGCCGATTTTATACACATTTCCACAGAGTTGTGCACAGGTCTGATAAAAAATGCCGTGGTTTCCCACGGCAAATCTCATTCTGCCTGATGTTTTTCTTTTTCTTCGGATTCTTCGAAGTCGTTCATTTCTTCCGATTCATCCTCAAAGAAATCCAATGTTTCCTGCTGGATTTCTGCCAGCATTTTTTCGGCGTCCTCAGGAGAGAAATCCTCAGCAGCGGCAATCTGTCCTGCCAATGTTTCTTCTTCCCGAATCTGTTCCTGTTCTGCCGTAGTCACATCACCAATGGACTGGATTTTTTCCTTGGGTGTATCCACCTGTTCCAGTGTAAGCTGGTCATCCATAGGTGCATAGCGGCGTTTGAAGAAGGGTTTGAATTTTACTTTTACCACTTTTTCATGTTCCGGTTTATAGGACTGTTCCTGTGCCATTTTGACCGCCTGTTTTTCCTCATCGGAAAGCATATAAATGCTGACACCCATTTCGATGGGTTTGGCATAGGTAAAGGAACCAGTACGGCTATGGATACCGTTGAGGACAACGCCATTATCTTCCCCATCCAGCAGTGCCAGAGCGAAGCAAAGGTTGCCGCCCATTTCCTCGAAGGGGTTATAACGGATGAGTCCTACTTTCTGGATTTTGGATTTATCGGTTTTATCCATGTCCGTTACCATATCCAGCAGTTTATCATATTTTTCTTCGATGCCTTTTGCGGTGTCGAAGTATTCCTGGATTTTCATTTCCAGATTATGGGGTGGTCGGCGGCTGGTTCCCATAAAAATGTCATACCGTTTTTTCTCCCGATTGATTTTCGCAAACAGGATGATACACAGAATGAAAAGAATCACCACCGCAAGCCCCAGCAGTCCAAACAAAAGCAGCGCGTATTTCTGCGCCAATGCTGTCAGTGCTGTCATCTTGCCTCATTACCTTTCTGTTTCCAGTTTCTTCATCAGTACCAACAGACGATCCAAGTCTTCGTCGGAATAATACTCAATTTCTATTTTGCCCTTATTTTTCTTCTGGGTGACTTTTACCTTTGTGGCAAAAATTCCCTTCAATTCGTCCTCGATCTGACGCAGGACAGGGCTTTGTGTCTTTTTGGGCACTTCTTCTTCCGCCGCAGGTTTTTTCGCTGTTTCCAGCATACCTTTTACCATGGCTTCCACAGCACGAACGCTCAGGCCTTCTTCAATGATATGTTCCGCCAGTTCAAACTGGGCTTCCCCATCGGTGAGAGGCAGCAGCGCACGGGCATGTCCAGCAGTCAGTTTATTTTCCACCACAAAATTACGGACACGTTCGTCCAATTGCAGCAGACGCAGGGCATTGGCAACGGCAGGACGGCTCTTGCCTACTTTATCAGCAATCTGTTCCTGACTCAAACCAAATTCTTCCTGCAAACGCTGATAGCTCTGGGCTTCTTCCATGGGATTCAGGTCTTCACGCTGGAGGTTTTCCACTAAAGCCGCCTCAAAGGCTTCCCCTTCTTCCCATTTTTTGATGATGGCAGGGATTTTGGTAAGACCTGCGATTTTTGCCGCACGCCAACGACGTTCACCGGCAATGAGTTCATAATATCCCTCTTTATTTTTCTTTACCACCACAGGCTGAATCATGCCGTAGTTTTTCAAAGAAGTTGCCAGTTCTTCCAAAGCTGTTTCATCGAAATACTTTCGGGGCTGTTTGCGATTAGGCTCGATTTTATTCAAATCCAGTTCCATCACTCCGCCGCCGTCGCTTTCAAAATCTTCCATTTTATTATGGATCAAGGCTTCAATGCCAAGTCCCTTGGCACCCAGTCCCTTTTTCGTCGCCATTTAGTCCCACTCCTTTTCCATGACTTCTTCTGCCAGCAGACCATAGCTTTCTGCCCCTTTGGATTTGGGGTCGTAGAGATGAATGGGCAGACCATGGCTGGGGGCTTCACCCAAACGGACATTACGAGGAATGATGCTGCGATACACATTTTCGCCCAGACTCCGTTTGACTTCTTCCACCACCTGCAAAGAAAGATTTGTGCGGGCATCATACATGGTAAACACAATGCCTTCGATTTCCAAATGACGGTTCAGACGTTTCCGCACCAGATTTACCGCATGAAGGAGCTGTTCCAGACCTTCCAGGGCAAAATATTCACACTGGATAGGAACCAGCACCGTATCCGCCGCTGTCAGTGCGTTGATGGTGATGAGGTTCAAAGAAGGCGGACAATCGATGATGACGAAATCATAATCGTCTTTCACTTTGTCCAAAGCTTCCTTTAAAATATACTCTCTGTCGTCTTTGCCGATAAGTTCGATTTCCGCTCCGGTGAGGCTGATGTTTGCCGGAAGCACTTCCAAGCCCTCTACGCATGTGGGCTGTTTCACTTCGGCAATGGTGGCCTGTTCCAGAAACACATCATAAATGGTCAAGGGCACACCATTTTTGTCCAGCCCCAAACCGCTGGTGGTGTTGCCCTGCTGATCCGCGTCGATGGTCAGCACTTTTTTGCCCGCAGCAGCAAGGCAGGCAGACAGATTGATGGCAGTGGTGGTCTTTCCCACACCGCCTTTCTGGTTGGTAATTGCAATAACTCTGACTTTTCCCATTGTGGTTTTCCCGCCTTTCTGTCGATCTTCTATGGGGTATTATAGCACAATTTTTTTATGGTGAAAAGAAAAATGGCGGGTTCCAAAAAAACATTTCTTTTGAAAAATGGGCAATCTTCGGCAATTTTGACGGTGAATTCCCTGTTTCACGTGAAACATAGGTGTCAAACAAGTCCTATGGGTGTTTCACGTGAAACATGAAAAAGCCAGAAACTCCCGAAAGAATTTCTGGCTTGCACTTCTTGTCTACTCGTCAAAACCTTGAATGAAATGAGGTTTTGACGACATGCTATTATTTGCCGTTTTTCACCACAGCATTGAGCTTTGCCAATGGTGTTTCACGTGAAACATGTTTCTTTTTCTCAAAATTGCCATAAATGGGGTAAGCCTTGGGCAATACCTCCAATGTGAAGGGCATCTTGGGCCCCATTTCTCCATCCACTGTGGATTCCATGATCTGAAAATCCGGATCAAGACATTCGATCTTGAAATAATGATCCCGACGATACAGGATAGCTTTTTCATCCCTGATGTGATCCCCTGTGAGCATCTTCAGAAATACGGAAGGGATTTCCAATATGGATTTCGCCCGTACACCGATGAACTCAAATTTCCCATCTGTAATGGACGCCTCCGGTGACAGCTTTGTAAAGCTACCAGTACCGGCGCTATTCATAATCATATACAGATACAGGTCTTCTTCCAGCACCTCATCAGATGTGGTGATACGGAAGGGAATTTTGTGGAAATTTGGAATCTGTTCCATACCTTTCAGATAATAGGAAAGGTTCCCCAAAGCGTTTTTCACGTCTTTGTCTACGGTCTGGGAAACATTGGTCAAAAGTCCCCCTGCGCAGACATTGATGAAATACGTTTCCCCGTTGACCAATCCAATATCCACATAACGGGGAGAAGTTTCCGTCATGACACGGCATGCCCCTTCGGAGTCCCCTGTTTTCAGTCCCAGATAAGTGGCAAAGTCATTGGCTGTGCCAGAAGGGATGATGCCCAGAGGAATCTTCAGATTGTTGTGCATCAGGGCGTTGAGGACGATATTCACAGTGCCGTCACCGCCGGAAGCCACCACAATATCATAATCTTTATCCATCTGTGCCACATGGGTTTCAATGTCCCCGGGCTGCATGGTGCGGAAGGGATGCACCTCATAGCCTGCGGACTGGAAAATGCCAATGCAGACATCTAAGTCAAATTTGAAAGTTTTATTGCCGGAAAACGGGTTATAAAACAGTTTCACCTTTTTCATAGAACGCCCAGCCCCCTTTTTTCTTACATCTGTTCCGGAGCGTCAATGCCCAGCAGCGCAAGACCTGCTGCCAGAACGGTTTTCACTGCCACAACCACAGCCAGACGTGCCTGACGCACTTCTGCTTCGCTGTTGAGGATAGGGTTATCATGGTAGAACTTATTGAATGCCTGAGAAATAGCAACCAGATGTCTTGTCAGTACATAGGGTTCCAGTTTTGCCGCTGCGTCCACGATCTTGGAAGGGAATGCTTCCAGCAGTTTGCAGACATTCAGAGATGCTTCGTCATCCAGTTTGCTGAAATCGATGTTTTCTGCTGTGAAATCAGGCGCTTTTTTCAGGATGCTGCATGCGCGAGCATGTGTATACTGTACATAAGGGCCTGTTTCACCGTCGAAGTTCAGCATACGTTCCCAAGAGAACACAACGTCTTTGATACGGGTGTTATACAGGTCGTTGAAAATAACCGCACCGATACCAACTTTTTTCGCAACTTCTTCTTTATCAGGCAGAGAAGGATTCTTTTCTTCGATGATTTTCTTTGTTTCCGCAATTGCCTGATGGAGCAGGTCTTCCATCAATACTACGTTGCCGTGACGAGTGGAAAGTTTGCCGCTGTCCAGACTTACCAGACCGAAAGGTACATGAATCAGGTCTTTGTACCAGTCATAGCCCATTTTATGGATAACTTCGAACCACTGTGCAAAGTGCAGGTTCTGATCCAGAGCTGTCAGGTAAATGCATTTATCGAAATCGTATGTTTTCTTGCGGTACAGAGCAGCTGTGATGTCACGGGTTGCGTAGAGTGTGCCGCCGTCTTTACGGATAATCAGGCAAGGAGGCATATTCTTGTCTTCCAGATTAACGATCATTGCCCCTTCGCTTTCTTCCAGCAGACCTTTTTCTTTCAGTTCGTCCACAACGGCTGCCATCTTGTCGTTGTAGAAGCTTTCGCCGGTATATGCGTCGAATTTTACGCCCAGCATATCATAAACACGTTCAAATTCTTTGATACTGATGTCGTAGAACCATTTCCACAGTGTCAGGGCTTCTTCATCGCCATCCTGCATTTTTACGAACCACAGACGTGCTTCGTCATCCAATTCAGGTGCTTTTTCCGCTTCATCATGGAATTTTACATAAATACGCATCAGTTCCTGAATGCCTTTTTCTTCAACGGCTTCTTTGCTGCCCCATTTTTTGTAAGCAACAATGAGTTTACCGAACTGTGTACCCCAGTCCCCCAGATGGTTGACACCTACGCATTTGTAGCCCAGCTGGCTGTGAATCTGATACAGTGCGTTACCAATAACGGTAGAACGCAGGTGGCCTACATGGAAAGGCTTTGCGATATTGGGAGAGGAGTAGTCGATAACGATGGTCTTACCTGCGCCCATGTCGCTTTTGCCGTAGTTTTCTTTTTCTGTCAGGACAGTTTCCAGTACCTTTTTGGTGTAGAAATGCTTGTCCATAAAGAAGTTGATATATGCGCCAACGATTTTTACATCAGCAATGAAATCGGGTTTTTCCAGTTTTTCGCCGATTTCCTGTGCGATGAGGGGAGGCGCTTTACGCAGTACCTTTGCCAGTTTAAAACAGGGATAAGCAAAATCCCCCATGTCTGTATTGGCAGGCACTTCGATGGCTGCCGCGATTTCTTCCGCTGCCACGCCGCAGGCTGCGGACAGGCTTTTTGCGATTTCCAGTTTCATATCCATATTACATTCCTCCGATGGGTGTTTTAATGACTATTTACGCACAAACGGGCTGATTCTGCCCATAGGCATGTTATTTTATAATATACCACAAAAACCGCAGAAAATCAAGAAAAGCGCCATTTTGCCACGGATTTGAACCAAGCAGAAATATATGATAAAGTGAAATAAAAATTTGCAGAAAGGGAAAGGCACAAATGATTATATTCATCACAGGAGCTTCCCACACCGGAAAAACCGCTCTTGCACAAAATCTCCTTGCACAATATCAATACCCCTATTTTTCCATAGATCATTTGAAAATGGGACTCATCCGCAGTGGCTATACCCATCTGACACCGGAAGACGATGGGAAACTGACAGATTATCTGTGACCTATCATACGTGAAATGGCGAAAATCGCCATTGAAAACAATCAAAACCTCATCATAGAAGGCAACTGCATCCCTTTCGACTGGAAAAAGGATTTTACAGAGGAATATCTTCCCCACATCAGATATTACTGTCTTGTGATGAGCGAAAACTATATCCGAAATCATTTTCAGGACATCAAGACATATGCGAATATGGTGGAAAAACGTATGAATGATGATTGGTGTACCATGGAACATGTTCTGGAAGAAAACGCAAAGTTTTTGGCACTTGCCCAAAAGTATCACGCAAATACCATATGGATTGATGACAAGTATGAAATCAACATTGATTTATGGGAATAGAATGCAGCTGATGCCCCAAGTAAGAGAATTGTAAGAAATGTTTTTGCCCAATGTAAGGACATGTCCTGCCTTCTGTGCTATGATGAAAAAAGACTGTAAAATCACATGGAGGTGTTTGTTTATGGATTCCCGCTCTGTTTTTCTGTTTCTTCTAAGCACTGTAACTGCCTTTCTTCTGCTTGTTCTGGCACTGTCCGCAGGCGGTGTCGTACTGCTGCTGCCCCCTGTGCTGGGGTATATGTTCACAGCTGGGATACAGCGAAAAAAACGCATGGAAGCTCTGGAAAAAACACTGTCAGAGATGAACGAGACCCTTAAAGAGATCAAAGAAGCCCTCGCTTCTGAAAAAAACGAAACCCAATGAACCATTTCCAAAAGCAAAAGACAGCCAGCATCTTTCCAGAGACCTCCCGGCTGTCTTTCTTTTAGCTCACACTGCCACCTTTCACAGACCATACAGAAAGACGCTGATTCTTTGGGGCATCTTCATAAGAAAACAAAAAAAGCAGAAATCTTAATTATATAGGATTTCCGCTTTCTGCTTCTTACTGAGATTTTATTTTGTATGTTTTCTTCTGAATACAGCCGTCGCAATTCCCCTTAAGAAATCAAAGGAAAGAAAAACCAATGTTTTCTTAATGGGAAGTTGCTTTTGGAACAACGTTTTTTATAGCCCTCTTGTCAGTCTTTGGAGCGTATCCAGCAAATATCCATCCATAAACCGCAGTACCAACACCAACGCCGCTAAGTATGCCGCCAGAGAAATGACTTTTTGCAGATGGTTCTGGAAACGGTCTGCCGCCGCCACTTCCAGCACCGACTGGATACACACAATGAGAAACAGCTGTCCCGCCAGCACCAGAAACCCTTCCATCCGCCCTTCCCCTCCAAACGCGAAAATCTTCATACTATCTTATGAATCTTCCATCTTTCTTATGAAACTGCCTCTTTTCAAATGCCCAATTTCGGTTCATAATAATAGTAATGGGATTTTTTTATATTGCTGAAAAGAAAAAGGAGGTAACACGATGATTCAAAAAGCCATTTGGAAACTTTCTCTCCCTCTCTTTGCCTCTGCCGGCATCACTGCCGCCGGACTTATCCTTTATCAGCGCATCAGTCTGCATCGGGCATCCCGCAAGGGAGATAAAACACCTTTTGAAAGCTACACCACCCCCGACGGGGTTTCTATGGCATATGAACGTTTTGGTTATGGTCGTCCTGTGGTATTGCTCCACAGCCTCCATCCCGGGGCATCCAGACGGGAATGGCGTCCCCAGATCGAAAAATTGGCAAAAGATTTTCGGGTATACACCGTAGATCTGCCGGGCTTCGGTCAGTCTGATAAACCCACAAAGCCTTGGACGGCTTATCAGTACGCCAAAGCCCTCCACAGCTTCCTTTCTGATGTCATCGGAAAACCTGTGGCACTGGCGGCTGCCAACGGCGGCGCGGACATTGCTCTGGTGCTGTCCATGCTTTACCCGGAAGATCTGGAAAAACTGGTGCTCATCTCTCCCGAAGGCATCGGCAGAGGATTTGCCACCCCCAATGATACCCAGCAGCTGAAAAAACTGCTGTCGCCTGTCATTGGAACCCAGGCATTTCTGGACGGCACATCCAAAAAAGCCCTGCGGCTTCTGGCAGAAGAACTCTTTTACCAGAAAGAGAGAATGCCTGTGGACTTCGTGAAAAATCTGAAACAAAACGCGCGCTACGGCAAAGGCGCACAGGCCAGCTATGCTGGTTATGTGACCCGCTTTGCCGCCGCCGATACAAAACAGGCTTTTACGTCTCTTTCTCTGCCCTTCCTGCTGATTTGGGGAGAACGGAATGTACGCAACAGTGCCGTTTATCTGGAAGAAGCCGAAAATTTACAGGAAAAAGGGGAATTTATGCTCTTTGAGGATACTGCTGCCCTGCCTCACATGGAAAACAGCAAGGCATTCAGTCAGATCCTGAAAGATTTTTTGAGTGAAGAAGATCTGGAGCGCAAAGCCATGTGAGCCCCCAGACCAACAAAGGAAAAAAGGAATGGAAAGGATGTTTTTGATTTGAACTTCAATGAACTGCCCGGTCTGTCACAGACCCAAATGGAAGAATGGTACCATCAGGCAGTGGCGCCCAATTCCTCCCGTCTGCGGGAAGGCGCCATTGCCAAACTGGAACCCAAATTCGTATCCTGCGATTTTCAGGCAGGAGAAGCGGTGATGGAATATGAAGTGCTGGAATGGGAACTGAACCCTCAGAGTATGGTTCACGGCGGCATCATCATCACTGGATTTGACACCTCTTTGGGGATGCTCTGTCATTACTACGCATACCCCAATGTACTGACCACCGTCAGCCTGTCCTCCACGTTCGTTCGCCCCATCCGTATGGGCGATACCATGGTGTTCCACAGCAAAATCAAATCCTTCGGCCGCAGTCTTGTGACACTGGAAGGGAAAGTATATCTGAAAAGCACAGGAGAACTGGCTGCCACCGCAACAGCTACGTTCAAGATCCTGCATCATAAAGTCAGAAAAGAAATCTAAACAAAAGAAAGGAATCGACCTATGATCTACTTAAGTGAAGAAACCTCCTCTCAGGAGAATATGGAAGCATGGTTCAGTCAGCTTTCTGACCCGGAATTTCCTCTGGTGAAAGACAGCGTTTTAAAACTGCTGAAGCCCAGACTGGTCACATGCAATTTTGAAGAAAAATCCGCAGAGTTTGCCTTTACCGTAGAAGATTGGCAGCTGAACCCGGAAAAAGGGCTTCACGGCGGCATTATGGCAACAAACTTTGATGTGTCCTTTGGCTTGCTGTCCCATTATTTCGCGAAACAGCATATGGTTTCCACCATTACCATCCAAACCACATTTTTGAAGCCCGTTATGCCCAATGACGTCATCCATTACAAAGTGCAGATGTCCCATCTGGGCAGAACCATCCACAGCATGACAGCAGAAGCATGGCTGGAACGTGACAACATTCTGGCAGCTACGGCTTCCGCTTCTTATATGAAACTTCATCAGACTTTCGATAGTCCCATCTGATGAGAAAGCCCTTTCCTTAGGGGCATCTTCATAAGAAAACAAAGAAAAGGAAAATCAATGTTTTCTTAAGGGGAAGTTGCTTTTGGAAGGGCTTTCTTTTATAATCATTTTCCAGAGTGTGTCCGCACTCCAAAGACACACCCTTCTGTAATCCAAATTGCATTCTATGTATTATGTAAACAAAAAACTTCATACTTCCTGAAGAAAGCAAATAAAAAAGCCGGTATTTTCCCATGAATATATACCGGCTTATATTTTCTATTCTTCCGCTTCCTCATAGACCAACAGGTCAGAAACTTCACAATCCAGCACATAACAAATACGTGCCAAAACATCCAGATCCAGTTTTTCCACCTTGCCGCCATACCACTTGTGGATGACTTCATAGCGGGTACCTGTCAAACGACTCAGTTGGTTGCGGGTCATGCCGCGGCTATCCATAATTTCTGCCAGACGCAGACGGACGGCACCGTATTTCCGCTGTATCAAAATGGACTTTTCTTCCATATGCTTCACCTCTAGCACTATGCTATCTATATCTTCTCTAAAAATCTATATCCATTTATACCGTAATCTATTCTATTTTAATTATTGATTATTACTATATAAATAGTTACTATAAATATGAGGTGATTTCATTGAAAACAAAAACATGCTGTTTTTCCGGGCATAGAGAACTATATCCCGAAAAAATCCCCCTTCTGGAAAAAGAACTGCACAAAATCATTTCTGACTGTATAGAAAAAGGGTATCGCCGTTTTCTCTGTGGAGGGGCAAAAGGATTTGACTTTTTGGCGGCAAAAACCCTCTTGGCACATCAAAATACCTGTCCCGAAATTCAATTGGAACTTGTTTTTCCCTATCACTACCTGCCATCCATGTGGAAAGAAATAGCGGCAAAGGCAAACAGCCTGACTTATCTATCTGAAACCTACTACCCCGGCTGTTTTTATGCCCGCAACCGCTATATGGTCAGCCAAAGCCATGGAATCATTTACTATCTGGAAAAAGAAACAGGGGGTACCGCTTACACCATGCGCTGTGCCAAAAACAGCGGCTTAGAGCTTTTCCCTATTACTCTTTCTTCCGAATCCGAATGGTGATCTGGCACCCATCTTCCTGTTCCTCATCCTCATAAACCACATCCACCCCAGCCCGGCGGATGACCTCCACAGACTGTTTGATGGTATTGGTAAACAGACGAAAATCCGTGACACAACGTTTTTCCTTCTGTTCCTGTTTCTCTGCCGCCGCTTTGGCACGCATTTTCTCCAAGGTATCTGCCACCAGTTCTTCTGTCTTGCGGACATTCAATTCCTCCCGGATCATTTGTTCCAGCACCACCGTTCTGGTTTCTTCATCAGGCAGTTTCAGCAATGCCCGGGCATGACGTTCCGTGAAGTTATTCTCCACCAAAAGCCGCTTCAGAGGGTCTTCCAGCTTCAGTATCCGCAGTTTATTGGCGATGAAAGACTGACTTTTGGATAGCTTTGCCGCCAATTCTTCCTGCGTCAGACCATAGTCCTCCATGAGATTCCGATAGCCTTCCGCTTCCTCCAGAAAAGACAAGTTCTGCCGCTGGATATTCTCCAGCAGAGCCAGCATAGCGCTGTCATACTCATTGACCTGCACCAGCAGGCAAGGCACCGTTTCCAGCCCAGCCAATTCTGCTGCCCGAAGCCTGCGCTCCCCCGCTACCAGTTCATAAGAACCGCCGCTCATTTTCCGCACCGTCAAAGGCTGCAAAATGCCATACTCCCGAATGGAGGCGGAAAGCTCCTCCAATGCCGCCCGCTGGAAATAGCGTCGGGGCTGATAGGGATTGGAACGAATTTTTTCTATGGGAATCTGGTATACCACCGCGTCTTTTTTCAACCGCATTTCGGGAAATTTCAATACTTCCATACAAACACTCCTTCTGTTCTGCCAAAGTCTGTAAAAAGGGGTTTTTTCTGTTCCAGACAGCGGCAAACTCCCTTTTTCCACATTTTAGCACAGAAGGATTTCCCATCCCCAAAAACCGTACAACAAAAAAAGCAGACTCTCGACAGAAAGCCTGCTTTTTTGATTGCATTTTCTTATTTCAGTGGATTTTTATTGATTTTCCCTGCTTTTCTGGGATATGCCTTGGGTGTAGGCGCGGTCTTTTCGATGATGACCAGTTTATGCTGAAGGTCTGTGAAAGGGATTTCCACATCAATGACTTCTGCCACTTTGCCCCCCAGTTTTTTCAGGGCGCCTTGGGCTTCGTCGATTTCTCTGAGGGCATCGGGGCCTTTCAGTGCCGCCAGTCTGCCGCCTACTTTCACGAAAGGCAGGCAGAATTCCGCAAGGACTGCCAGATTTGCCACGGCTCTGGACACGCACAAATCGAACTGTTCCCGATAATCGGGGTTCTGTCCGCCGTCCTCTGCCCGACTATGGACATAATTCACGCCGGAAAGTCCTAGCTGATTACCCACTTCCTCCAGAAAACCGATGCGTTTCTGCAAAGAGTCCAGCAGGGTCATTTCCACCTCAGGACAGGCGATTTTCACGGGAATACCGGGGAAACCTGCCCCGGTGCCCACGTCGATGATTTTTTCCTGTCCGGTCAATGACAAATGGGGCAGGATGCTCAGGCAATCCACAAAGTGTTTCTGCACCACGTCTTTTTTGTCTGTAATGGCGGTAAGGTTCATTTTCTCATTCCATTCCAGCAGCAGGGACAGATAGGTCATAAACTGTGATGCCATTTCTTCTGTGAGGCTTACGCCCATTTTTTCACAGCTTTCCTGTAACAATGCCTTATGTTCCATAAGCTACTCCTTTTCGATACAATAGATTTTCCATTTGCCAAAGTCGTCAGGCTCTGCCACCATGCCAACGGAAATGACTTCCTTTTCTCCTGCCGCCGCAAGGGACAGGGTACGCATGCGCTCCCCTGTTTCCTTCACGAAAAAGCGGTATTTTTCCGCATGGGCAAAAACCCCTTTGATTTCTTCCAAGTCCGCACCGCTGATGGCGCTGGACAGATACCCTCTCGCTTCCTCTGTGCCCTCCTGTTTCAGAGCGTGGAGAAAGGCAAGGAGTGTGCCTTTTGGGCTGACCAGAGAGAAAAACGGGGATTTCCGGGCGGAAAGCACCGCATCCTCCAGCCGAAAGGCTTTATGATTGACGGGCAGAAACAGTTTCCTGCCCTGTGGTTTCGGCATAGGTTTGCCGTTCCATGAAAGAAAGAACATATTTCTTCCCCTCCTTCATTTCTCAGCCATTGCGTTTGTGCTGTTCCATATAAATGAGCAGAACGGAGATGTCCGCCGGGGAAACGCCTGTGATACGAGAAGCATGACCCATGGAACGGGGACGAATGGCATTGAGTTTTTGACGGGCTTCCAAACGGAGACCCTGAATGGTTTCGTAGTCCAAATCTTCCGGCAGCAGGCGGTTTTCCAGCTTCTTGAACTGTTCCACCTGTTTCAGCTGCTGGCTGATATAGCCTTCGTATTTGATCTGGATATTCACCTGTTCCCGTACAGGGGCAGGCAATTCGGGGCGTTCCTTATCCAAGGGCGCCAGTTTTTCATAATCCAGTTCGGGACGTTTGATGAGGTCTGCCAGTTTCACGCCGGACTTGATGGGGGTACTGCCGTACTGTTCCAATAGTTCCAGTGTTTCTTTGGCAGGAGTGATGGTCAGGGCTTTCACCCTTTCGATTTCTGCTTCTGTCTGGCGTTCTTTTTCCAGCAACGCTTCATAGCGTTCGTCGGAAATCAGACCGATTTCATGACCGATGGGGGTCAGACGCTGGTCTGCGTTATCCTGACGGAGAAGCAGACGGAATTCCGCACGGGATGTCATCATACGGTAAGGCTCTTTGCTGCCTTTGCTGATGAGGTCGTCAATGAGAACGCCGATATAACCGTCGGAACGCTGAAGGATAATAGGCTCTTTCTGCTGGATATAACGAACGGCGTTGATACCGCCCATAAGCCCCTGTGCAGCCGCTTCTTCGTAGCCGGAGGAGCCATTGAACTGACCAGCGGAAAAGAGGCCGTGATAGTCCTTAAATTCCAAAGAAAGTTTCAGCTGGGTCGCGTCGATACAGTCATACTCGATGGCATATGCAAAACGGGTGATTTCGCAGTTTTCCAGACCGGGAATGGTACGGTACATGGCGATCTGCACATCCTCCGGCAAAGAAGAGGACATCCCCTGAATATACATTTCTTCGGTGTTTTCCCCTTCGGGCTCTACGAACAGCTGGTGGCGTTCCTTATCGGCAAAACGCACCACTTTATCCTCGATGGACGGGCAGTAACGAGGGCCTGTGCCTTCAATCAAGCCGCCATACAAGGGAGAACGATGGAGATTATCCCGAATGACCTGATGGGTCTTTTCGTTGGTGTAAGTGAGCCAGCACAGATCCTGTTCTCTGGCAATGCCTTCCGGTGTGTTTTCAAAGGAGAAAGGCACAATGTCCGGATCGCCGTACTGGGGCTGCATTTTGCTGAAGTCCAGAGAATTCCGGTTCATACGGGCAGGTGTGCCTGTTTTGAAACGGAACAGACGGATACCCATATCCAGCAAATTCTGGCTCAGTTTTGTGGCAGGCATCAGGTTATTGGGGCCGCTTTCGGTGATGCAGTCCCCTGTTAAACAGCGGCTTTTCATGTAAGTGCCCATGCAAAGCACAGCCGCTTTACAGCGGTAAATGGCACCGCCGGTGGTAACAACGCCCACCACTTTGTTATCTTCCATAAGGATTTCGGAGATTTCCGCCTGCTTGATGCGCAGATGGGGGGTCATCTCCAAGGTGTGTTTCATTTCCTCGTGGTATCTTGTTTTGTCCGCCTGTGCCCGCAGAGAGTACACAGCGGGGCCTTTGCCTGTATTCAGCATTTTGGTCTGAATATAGGTCTTATCGATATTCTTGCCCATTTCGCCGCCCAATGCGTCGATTTCACGAACAAGATGGCCTTTGGAGCTGCCGCCGATGGAGGGGTTACAGGGCATCATAGCGATGCTGTCCAGACTGATGGCAAACAGCACTGTTTCCATACCCAGTCTGGCTGCTGCCAATGCTGCTTCACAACCTGCATGACCGCCGCCCACAACGGCAATATCTATGGTTTCTGCTTCGTACATGATCTATTTTCACCTCTATTTGAAGATTTCTTTCTTCCACATGGATTTCCATTGTACCATTTTATGAGAAAAACCCCCGGAATGCAAGGATTTTCGAGGGTTTCTCCAAAAAAAACATATTTTACGCCTCTGCGGGCTTTTTGCCTGCCTCCAGTTTTTTCATGGCGTTCTTGAACTGGTAAGCGAACATGATGGCTGTGGTGGTCACAGCAATCAGGTCTGCCACTGGTTCCGCAAGAAAAACGGCTCTGTCTTTCTGCTCCAGAATGGCAGGCAGGATATAAATCAAAGGAATGAGCAATATGATTTTTCTATAAACCGCCAAGAACAGGGATGTTTTGGCGTTGCCAATGGCAATGAATGTCTGCTGGCAGGCAATCTGGATACCGAAAATACCAGAGAGTGCCATATAATGCCGCAGTGCCCAGGCTGTATAAGTCAGGAGCTGTTCATCCCCCGTAAACATAGACGGAATCAATCGAGGAACCACCATACAGATTGCCCACAGTATCAGCGAATAAGTCAAGCAATACCGCAGCAGCAAACGGAAGGTCTGACGCACACGATCCGCGTTGCCAGCACCGAAATTATACCCTGTAATGGGCTGTGCCCCCTGGGTAAAGCCCTGCAAAGGCAGCATGGAAAACTGCATGATGCTGGTGAGAATACTCATGGCGCCTACGGCAATATCCCCGCCGTAACGATACAGAGAGGAATTGAAGCAAACGCTGATGGCACTTTCCGTTGCCTGCATGATAAAGGGTGACATCCCCAGCAGCAGACAAGGCCCTACTACGGAGCCACGGAGGCGGAAATACTTTTTCTGCAATTTCAGTATGGTTTTCTTTCCTGTCAAAAAGCGCAGTACCCAGATAGCGGAAACTGCCTGAGAAAGGATGGTGGCAAGAGCCGCACCTTTGACACCCATATGGAAACCGAAAATGAAAATGGGGTCAAGAACGATATTGATGACCGCACCAATGACAACGGTAGCCATACTGATTTTAGCAAAGCCCTGGGCGGTGATAAAAGCATTCAGACCCAGAGCGAACTGTACAAAAATGGTACCCAAGGTATAAATGCGCATATAGTCCATGGCATAGCCGATGGTGTTTTCACTGGCGCCGAATGCCATAAGGATGGGCTCCGCAAATCTGCGGAAAAATACCGTCAGCACCAATGCGATGATGATGAGCATGATAAAGCTGTTACCCAATGTATAATGTGCTTCTTCGTTATCGCTTCTCCCCATGAGAACGGAAGCACGTGGAGCGCTGCCCATACTCACCAGCGCCGCAAAAGCTGTAATGAGCATGATGATGGGCATGCAGACCCCTACCCCTGTTAATGCCAATGCCCCAATGTCAGGAATGTGCCCGATATACATACGGTCAACCACATTATAAAGGACGTTGACCACCTGCGCTGTAATGGCAGGGATGGCCAATTGTCTTAATAATGTCTTGACATTTGCCGTACCCAGCAAGTTATCCTGTCCAGATGGGTTCATATGTTTCTACCTTCTTTCCTTTATTTTCCCAAACAGAATTTGGTGAAGATGCGGTCGATGATTTCCTCATCGGCTACATCGCCGGTGATTTCCCCTAATGCCCGACTGGCGTCCTGCAAGTCCATGGAAATGAAATCCTCGGGCATACGGGTGCCGATGGTCACAAGGCAGCGTTCCATGGCTTCTTTGGCCTGATAGAGCGCGTTTTTATGACGGGTATTGCCCAAAAGGGCGTCGTCTGCCGTGGCTGTCTGACCGCTGAAGAACAATGTCTTGATGGCATCTATAAGGGCATCGAAACCAGTATTTTCCTTGACGGAAACGAACAGAATCTGTTCCTTTGGTACGAACTGTTCCAATTCTTCCAGAGAAAGTTTCTGTTCCAAATCGGATTTATTCAGCATGACAATGCTGTGTTTTCCATCAATGAAGGACAAAATTTCTCTATCCTCTGCTTCCAGCGGACGGGAGGCATCCAGCATCATGAGGATCAGGTCTGCCTGTTCCGCATAGGCTTTGGATTTTTCCACGCCCATTTTTTCCACTACATCCCCTGTTTCACGGATACCTGCGGTATCTACGATTTTGACGGGGATGCCGTCGATATTGATATATTCCTCTACGGTGTCACGGGTGGTACCGGGAATGTCTGTGACGATGGCGCGGTCTTCTTCCAAGAACCAGTTCAAGAGAGAGGATTTGCCTACATTGGGTTTCCCAACAATAACGGTCTGCAAACCTTCCCGCAGGATTTTCCCTCTGTCTGCCCCTGCAAGGAGTCTTTCCATACGGGCAAGGAGTTTCTTTGCGCCCTTCTCCATGGAATCGTATGTTTCTTCTTCGATGTCGTAGTCTGGATAGTCAATGACAGCTTCGATGGAAGCGATCATGTCGATGATTTCCTGACGCATCTGACGGACTTCTGTTTTCAGCCTGCCTTCCAGCTGGTTCACAGCTGCCTGACGGGACAGTTCTGTTTTGGACTGGATCAGGTCAATGATGGCTTCTGCCTGGGTCAGGTCGATACGACCATTGAGGAAGCCACGTTTTGTAAATTCACCGGGTTCTGCCAGTCTGGCGCCGGCGTTCAACAGTGCCTGAAGGACACGCTGGGTCACCAGAAAACCGCCATGGCAGTTCACTTCCACAATGTCTTCTTTTGTGTAGGTATGGGGGGCCTTCATGACAGAAACCAGCACTTCGTCAATGACTTCCCCGTCGGGGCCATCGGTGATCTTCCCATAGGAAAGGGTATGGCTGGGTTTTTCCGTCAGTTTCTTTTTGCCCTGGAAAATGGTGTCCGCCAAAGCGATGCAGCCATTTCCGCTCATGCGGACGATGCCGATGCCGCCGCTGCCCAGTGGTGTGGAGATGGCAGCAATGATGTCGTCCAGAAAATTTGCCTGCTGCAGCATAGATAAATCCCCTTTCTTTTCCGTTTGTAGAAAAAGGCGTCCGCAGGGTATCTCCCCGTCGGCCGCCTTCTTTTGTAAAATTTATGCTTCTGCTTTTTCCATTCTTTCCGCTCTTTCGTGTCTTTCGCCGCGTTCCATTTTTCTGGAATCTCTGGGCTGACCGTTTTTGCCTTTCAGTGCAATGACTACATTACGGAAAGGTTCTTCCCCTTCACTGAATGTTGTCACATAGCGGTCATTCTGCAGTGCAGAATGGATGATTCTTCTTTCATAAGGGTTCATAGGTTCCAGCACCACATTTTTTCTGGTGTGTTTTACCTTTTTCGCCAGGTTGAACGCCAGTGTTTCCAGTGTTTCTTTTCTTCTCTGGCGGTAGTTTTCTGTATCCAGCATGACGCTGATGTAAGACGCGCTGTTTTTGTTGACTACCAGGTTTACCAGGTACTGCAAAGCGTCCAGTGTCTGACCTCTTTTGCCGATGAGAATCCCCATATCGTCACCGGTCAGGTCAACCAGCAGGTGTTTATCCTGCATTTTTGTTTCGATTTTGATAATCAGTCCCATGGACAGGAATACTTCACGCAGGAAGTTTTCTGCCGCTTTTTCGGGATTAAAGTTTTTCTTTACCAGTACAACGGCGTCTTTGCCGCCGAACATACCCAGAAAGCCTTTGGAGCCTTCTTCAATAACGGTAATGGTGACCTCGTCTTTTTCCGCCTGCAATTCTGCCAGCGCAGCTGCAACGGCTTCGTCGATGGTCTTACCGGATTTTCTGATTTCGTCCATTTCTTACAACGCCCCCTCAGCCAGTTTCTTTTTGTAGAATTTCTGCAGGAAGATCTGCTGCAGAATACCGAAGATGTTACTGATTGTCCAGTAAACACCCAGACCTGCAGGAACCTGCAAACAGAAGAATGCCATCATGATGGGCATGAAATACAGCATCATTTTGTTCATGCTCTGTGTCATGGCTGCTGCCTGATCGTTTTCCGCGTTTGCGGTGGTGTTCATCAGGGATGTCATGACTTTAGACTGCAGGAATGTGGTCACACCTGCCACGATGGGCACGATGACGCTGGGGAAACTCAGACCACACTTACTTACCAGTGGAATGGTCAGGAAAGTTTCGATATTGTTCTTTGTATCCAGCAGAGGCAGCAGTGCATTGCCGCTGTCGCCCAGAACACTCAGGATGTTGCTCCAGTCGTCTGCTTTGATGTTGGCTACCAGCATAACAACGTCATTGACGTTGCTCAGATCCAATGTACCCAGGTTTTTATAAGTATCTACCAGATCCTGGGCGTAAGGTGTGAACGCTTCCATACGCAGCGCCGCGGGAATCTGGATGATGGCATTGGCAATATCTGTGTAGTTGTTGCCGATGACATCAACGTAAACATACGCATTCTGGAAAATATAGTACAGTGCGTACAGGATAGGAAGCTGGATCAGCATAGGCAGGCAGCCGCCCATAAGGTGTACGCCGTTTTTCTTCTGGAAGTCCTGCAATTCCAGCGCCATTCTCTGCTGAGACATGGTGTCAGTCTTGCCTTTGTATTTATCTCTGATTTTGTTCATCTCAGGCTGAAGCTGCTGCATCTTAAAGGAAGATTTCTGCTGCTTCATCATCAGAGGGAACAAGATAAGTTTCACGATTAAGGTAAAAATGATGATGGCAATACCCAGCGCACCTGCACTGACACTGCCGTAAATGCCGTTAAAGAGCATGTTATAGATTTTGCCAAGAACGATGGCAATGGGTTCGAAAATACCCGGTTCTCGCACCATACGCATGGTGGACAACAACATCAATTCATTCACTTTTTTGCCTCCTTACAACACCAAACATGAGAATTTTTTCCGCACTTAAAATCAGTGCAATCAAACAAAAAAAATCAAGGCACCGGATCATAGCCGCCTTCATGAAAAGGATGGCACTTCAATAACCGCCGCACCGCAAGATAGCCGCCCTTTAAGGCACCATACTTCAAGATGGCTTCATAGGCGTATCTGGAACAGGTGGGGGTAAAACGGCAATGGGGCCCGATATAAGGGGAGATCCCCAGCTGATACAGACGAATGAGAAACAAAAATACTTTTTTTACCATACGAACATATCATCTCACTTTTTTTCCGCTTCCTCCGGGCAGAAGAAATTATGTTTTTTCATCAAATGACGCAGAGAGTCCTGCACTTCCCAATAGGAAGCCTCGTTACAGGATACCCGGGCAATGACCACGATGTCATAGCCTCTTTTCAGCTCTGCTTCCATACTGCGGTAGCTTTCCCGGATCAGGCGGGTCACATGGGAGCGGACAACACTCTTGCCGACTTTTTTGCTGACGGAAATGCCCAGACGGTTTTCCGCCGTGCCGTTTTTGATGATATACATCACCAGACGGCGATTGGCAAAAGATCTGCCCTTATGATATACATAGCGAAACTGAAAATTCTTTTTCAGGGATTGTGTAAAAAGCATGGTCATCCAGCTCCCTTCCCGATTTGCCTAAAAAAATTTTTTCCAATGACGAACAAAAGGCCACATTCTGCGGCCTTAATTTACTCTTGGTATCATCGAAAATTATGCGGACAGTACTTTTCTGCCTTTTCTTCTTCTTGCAGCCAGCACTTTTCTGCCGTTTGCAGTTCTCATTCTTTTTCTGAAGCCGTGTTCTCTGCTTCTCTGTCTTTTCTTGGGCTGAAATGTCATTTTCATTGTACATGCACCTCCTTTGTCCTTGCAGGGTTTTAACGCCCTTTTTACGAGCACTGCTACTATTATAGTGAAAAAGCAAGTCCCCGTCAAGAAAAAAATATCCGCTACAAGGGGAATTTACGGCTTTTTTTCCATTTTTCGCAAAAAATTGTACGAAATTCCATACAGAAAAAAGTACATTTGGAACTCTTTGGGACTTTTTGTTCTATATATTGTAATTAACCTCATTTTTTCTCTGTGTTCTTTTTCAATGAAAAATACAGAAAAAATATGGACTATCAAAAAACGGACTGCTGTTTTTGTGTGATTTTCCGTTTTTTTGACAAAAAAATCACAAGTTGTGCCATTTGCTTTTTGGGCTAAAATCAGACTTTTCCACAATTCAGTCCATTTTTTCATTGCGGTTGTGGATAACTTTTGTTATACTGAAAGACAGAATCAAAATGAGATGTGCCTCCGCGGCAGGCAGCTGTCTTGACGTACCGAATACCAAAAGGGAAACAGAGAGCTGTTTTTTTGTCTGAAAATTTGCCGAAAAAAACCGTCCTGCATTGGCGGAACTTGCAAAAAAGGGGCTCCCTTTGACGACAGCGGCAGGATTTTTGTCCTTTTTTTCAGCTATTCCACAATTTCCACGTCTCTTTCCAGAAAGTTATCCACAAGCTGTTGATAACCCTGTGTATAACTTTTATGGGCTGTGGATTTTCTGCGGATGAAAAAAATATGGTTTGCATCAAAAGACCGAAATATCCATTTTTTCGGGATTGTGTAAAACAACGGGACTGTTTTTCCACACCGCTGTGTATAAAAAATGAAATGTGTTGTCCATACACAGGGAAAAAACAGGGGACTGTGGGCAAATGAAAAAGTTATCCACAGCATCGGAACATCGGATTTTTGAAAAAGAAATGTAATAGGAGGATTGTTTATGGACATCAACCAATCTTGGAACGCGGCTTTGAAGCTCATCGAACAGGAAATTTCCTCATCCATCGGTTTTGAAACCTGGATTCTGCCCATTGTGCCTGTGGGCATCGACGGCAGCCGTTTTCTGCTGCAAGTCAGTGACAACGTCTGTAAGGAAATTCTGGAAAAACGTCATCTGACCCTCATTCGCAGCGCTCTGAAGAACGTGACGGGCATCAATTACGACATCGTCATCCTGACAGAAGGGGAAAAAACTCCCGTTCATACCACAGCAGAAATGAAAAAGGAAGAAAGCGGCGATGTGGCGCGGAATCTGAATCCCAAGTATGTATTCAGCTCTTTCGTGGTGGGCAACAGCAACCGTATGGCTCACGCGGCATCCCTTGCCGTTGCCGAATCTCCGGCAAAAGCCTACAACCCTTTATTTTTGTACGGAAACTCCGGGCTGGGCAAAACCCACCTGATGCATTCCATTGCCCACTTTATATTGGATAAGAATCCGGCAGCGAAGGTGCTCTACGTTACCAGCGAAACCTTCACCAACGAGCTGATCCTGTCCATCCAGAACAACAAAAACGAGGAATTCCGCAACAAATACCGGAACATTGACGTGCTCCTCATCGACGATATTCAGTTCATTTCCAAAAAAGAAGGGACACAGGAAGAATTTTTCCATACATTTAATGCGCTGTATGAATCCAACAAACAGATCATCATTTCTTCCGACCGTCCGCCCAAGGAAATCAAAACACTGGAAGACCGTCTGCGCAGCCGTTTCGAATGGGGCCTCATCGCAGATATTCAGCCCCCTGACTACGAAACAAGAATTGCCATTCTGCGGAAAAAAGCGGATCGTGACAACCTCCATGTGCCCGACGAAGTCATGGCATACATCGCGAAAAATATCGTATCCAACATCCGTGAACTGGAAGGGGCGCTGACCCGTATCGTGGCTTACGCAACCCTGACAAATCAGGAAATCACACTGGCGCTGACAGAAAAAACCCTCCGGGATGTTTACAGCGAAAACGCGCAGGCGCCTCTGACACCACAGCTCATTCAGGAGATTGTGGCAAGACGCTACAACATCAGCGTAGAGGACATTCAGGGCAACAAAAAGCCCAAAAACATCGCCTTTCCCAGACAGGTATCCATGTACCTGTGCCGGAAATTATTAGACATTTCCCTGCCCAAAATCGGCGAAAGCTTCGGCGGCAGAGACCATACCACCGTCATCCATGGCATTTCCAAGATCGAAAAGCAGATGGAAAATGACGAAGCACTGAAAAATACCATCATGGAACTGGAAAAAGAAATCAAAGAACGGTAAAAAGAGCGGCAATGACCTGTGGATAAGTCTGTCCCCATGGGGCTGTGAAATTCCTTGGGACAGGCTGTGGATAAATGGAGGGGAAAATAGGCCCCTGTGGAAAGTGTTTATAAGGCGGGTAGTTGTCCTTGGCTTTTCCACATGGTTGTCCCTCGGTGGTTTTTCCCATGATTTCAAGGAAAAATGACGTTTTCCACAGTTTCCACACCCTCTACTGCTACTGCTACGAACCAAATTCTATTATTCTATCTATGCACTGTGAACAAAAAGGAGATGTGTATAAATGAAACTCATGTGCGGCAAAGAAACCTTGCTGAACTTCATCAATATCGTGAACAAAGCTGTCTCCTCCAGAACGACACTTCCCATTTTGGAATGTATTCTGCTGACAGCAGACCAAAGAGGCTTCACCATGACAGCCAATAATCTGGAACTGGGTATCCAGACTGCACCCATTGATGCAGATGTGCTGGAAAAAGGTGAAATCGCCATTGAAGCAAAAATCTTCCATGAAATCATCCGTCGTTTGAACGGCGATACAGTGACACTGGAAACCGATGAGAAAAACAGCATCACCATCACTGGCGGTACTTCCCGTTTTACCATTATGGGTCAGAGCGGCGATGATTTTCCCGCACTGCCTGATGTGGCACAGGAAGAAGCTTATACTCTGGGACAGAATGAACTGCGTAATTTGATCCGTCAGACCATTTTCTCCATTTCTCAGGAATCTACCAAACAGATCCTCACTGGGGAACTGTTCGAAATGAAAGAAAATGCGTTGCAGGTGGTTTCCATCGACGGCTACCGCATTTCCTTCCGCAAAAGCCCTCTGGAACATGACTTTACAGAAAAGAGCGTTGTGGTTCCCGGCAAAACTTTGACAGAACTGACAAAAATCCTTTCTCAGGAAGAAGAAGATAAGGTGCACCTGTATTTCACAGATAAGCACGTGCTGTTCGATCTGGGCATGGCAACTATGGTTTCCCGTCTGCTGGAAGGGGAATATGTAAGCTATGAAAATAACTTCACTGAAGATTTCAAAACAAAGATCATCATTGATACAAATGAATTGATTCAGGCTTTGGAACGTGCGTCTTTGGTTTCCAGAGATAATCGCAAAACACCCGTGCGTCTGGAACTGAAACCCAATGTATTGGTCATCACAGCAAGAAGTGATATGGGCACCGCTTATGAAGAAGTGCCTAACGAAACAGACGGCGACGAAATGCAGATCGCTTTCAATCCTCGTTATCTCATTGAAGCACTGCGTGCCATCGACGATGAAAAAGTGGCAATCCGCTTTACCGGATCTCTCAGCCCTTGTACCATCGTGCCTCTGGAAGGCAAGGCTTATCAGTATTTGATCCTGCCTCTGCGTATGTGATGAGCATATGTTGATGAGAAAATAAAAGAAAGAGAAGCAATGACCATAGACTGAAAGGAGTTCATAGATGTATATGATCATGCGTGCTGTGCAGATCTTGGCACTGGTGGTATTTTTGTGGGGCAGCGCCAATGATAACGCACAGAATCTTGTTGGGAATGGTGCGCCCATTCTGGTTTGGGGAAGTTTTGCGGTAATGATTATCGCGGCATATCTGGGCGCAAAAGAACGGCAGAAAAGCGGCGCGGTGACAAAAGAACAGACCATGGCGGAAAATAAACGCTCCATCATACTGATGGCTGTGATTGTCATCGCCGTAATCCTTATGGGGATTTTGTAATTTGCAGAAAAGATTGCAGATAAACGGAAAGGGGCTTCGTTTATGTATATTGTACTGCGGATATTGCAGATTGTTGCATTGGTGGTGTTTTTGTGGGGCAAATCCAATAACAATGCGGAACATCTGATGGGGGCAGGTGGGCCTTTCCTGGTTTGGGGAAGTTTTGCGGTGATGATCATCGCGTCCTATCTGTCAAGAAAAGAATATCTGAAAAATCATGAGGTAACACAAGAACAGATGACGGCTGGAAATCGCCGTTCCTGGATCCTTGTAGTAGTAATCCTTCTGGCGGCAGCAGCATTGACTGCCGTGCAGTTTTTCATGAAAGACTGATTTTTAGGGAAAGGAGTGGAAATCATGGATAAAGTCTATATTCATACAGAATATATCAAGCTCCAGCAGGTGCTGAAGCTGGCAGGGCTCATCGATCAGGGCTCTGACGTGAAAGTATTTTTGGCAGACGGCGTTGTCTATGTCAATGGGGTTATGGCAACGGAACGCGGCAAAAAAATCCACCCCGGTGATGTGGTGGAAGTCAAAGGCATGGGCAAAGTAGAGGTTTTGGCGGAAGACTGATTTTTCTGGGAAAGGGGCAGTTCCTATGGAAAAAAACAATTACAAACCTTTGATATTATGTGTGCTATTTCTGGTCATCGTTGTCATTGGTTGTACTTTCTGGACGAATTGGCAGAATCGTCCTCTTTTGGGCAATACAGATGAGGAAATCTGCGAAACCATTGCCCGTACAGAGAAAGTAAAAAAAGCGACAATTGATCTGAAACAGGTGAAGGATGGGGAAATAGATGGGCATACTTACCGCTGCGCTCTTTATGTGACAGAAGATGATATCAACCATCCAACGTTAGCCATGTTTCGGCAGGATGCAGACGGGAATTTTATATGGTATGAGGGAGATATTTTTTCCGGTCATTCCATCTATCGTATGCCAAGCCCGCCTGATACTCAGGTTTATGAATATGTCTTTCCCATAGAAGGAACGGACTATCATTTCTTTTATGTGACTGGGGAAGATGTTGCCTATCTTGCGGACGGGGCAGGGAATTCCTATGCTGTGGGAGAAATACGTCCAGCGCTGCTGGCTTTCCTTCCTTACTGGGACAATCTGGATACGGAATATCTGGATGCACAAGGCAACCCTTTGTGGTAAAGGGGGATTGCTATGAGAAAATATGTGAAGGTGCTGGCAGAAGACTGATTTCTCAGAAAAGGAGGCATTTCTCATGGGCAGTAGAGAACGAATCCCTTTGGTTTTGTGTGTGGTGTTTCTTGTTATCGCCGTCATTGGCTGTACCCTCTGGACAAAATGGCAGAACCGTCCTCTTTTGGGCAATACGGATGAGGAAATCTGCGAAACCATTGACCGCATGGGGAGAGGACGGAAGGAAGAAATCCATCTGAAACATGTGGAGGATGGGGAAGTGGACGGATATACTTACCGCTGCGTCTTTTATGAGAGCAGAGAAAATGAGGACTATCCCCAATTGGTCATGTTCCGGCAGGATGAAGATGGGAATTTTCTATGGTATGAAGGTAAGCTTTCTCGTTTTAGTCATGTTTACGCTATGCCAGACCCGCCGGATACCCAGGTTGATGTATATCGCTTTTCTCTGGAAGAAGAGTTCTATTATTTCTGTTATGTGACCGGGGAAGATGTGGCTTACCTTACGGACGAAGCGGGAAATGCCTACCCGGTGGGAGAAGAACGCCCGGCGTTTCTGACTTTCCTGTCTTACTGGGATAATATATATACGGAATACCTGGATGCGGAAGGCAATCCTTTGTGGTAAAGGGGGATTGCTATGAGAAAATATGTGATTTTGGCAGTGCTCCTTTTGGCGGCAGTGCTGGTATATTTTCTGGGAAAGCCCAAACTGCTGGGCAATGACCGGGAGCAGATACAGGAAAGCATTGCCGCTTTTCACGAAGTAGAGCCGGAAGAAATCCAGCTGGAACTGGTGCAGGACGCGGAGGAACAGGGCGAAACTTACCGCTTTGCTGTTTACATGCGCAGAGACAAGAAAGAAGACCGTGACTGGGAGGAAGAATGGGATTTTCCCTATCTGGCAGTATTCCAGCAGCGGCGAAACGGGGATTTCGTGAAGATCCAGTCCAATGGCGACCGTTACTGGCTTTCTCGTTCATGGGAACGCTTTGCCTATGGCATCCAGGATAAGTATTATGTCTTTGATGTGCCGGGGCCGGAAGGACGGTGTCAGTTTGTCTATGTCATGGACGAGAATGTGGCAGTCCTGCGAAAAGAGAAAACAGGCGAGGTCTATGAGATTACAGACCATCCTTTTCTGATCCCCTTTTTGCCTTATGATGATATCGGAAGCTTTATAGCAGAAGATGGGGCAGGCAACCGCATTGCATAAATGCAAAACCTCTATGCATGGGTATTATGCATAATTTATAATTATAATAAAAAGGTGCATATTTATGTATATTAAAGAAGTATCTTTACAGGGGTTCCGCAATCTGGAGCCCCTCCATATTGCGCCTACGGCAGGCATGAATCTGTTTTACGGCGATAACGCTCAGGGGAAAACCAATTTTCTGGAATCCCTTTATTTTTGTGCCCTGGGACGTTCTCTTCGGGGCAGAAGCGAGCAGCAGCTCATTGCCTTTGGGGAGGAAGAAAGCCATATCCGTCTGGAAGTGATGCGGAAAAACAGGGGTGACCGCATTGACGTCCACCTGAAACGGGACGAGAAAAAGGGCATTGCCGTCAACGGCATTCCTGTGAAAAAAATGGGGGAATTGTTCGGTACCCTTTACGCTGTCATATTCTCGCCCGAGGATTTGTCCCTCATCAAAGACGGCCCGGCGGAGCGCAGACGGTTTTTGGATATGGAACTAAGCCAGATCAGCAATGTGTATTTTTATGACCTTCAGCAGTATTATCGCGTGCTGAAACAGCGGAACAATCTGCTGAAAGAAATCAAAGTGAAGCCTGCTTTGGCAGATACCCTTTTCGTCTGGGATGAACAGCTCATTGAGCGAGGCGAGCGAATCATGGCTGTGAGAGCCAAATTTTTAGCCCGTCTGGACGAGATTGCGACCCAGAGGCATGAAATATTGACGGGAGGCAAAGACTGCCTTAAAACGGAATATAAGCCAAATTGCGAGGGGGGCAGTCTCCGGGAAAAGCTGGAGCGGAGTTTAGACCGGGATATTTACACCGGTTCCACCAACGCAGGCCCCCACAAAGACGACATCCTTTTTCTGGTCAATGGCAAGGATGTGAAGCAGTTCGGCTCCCAGGGACAGCAGCGGACAACGGCCCTTTCCGCAAGATTGGCAGAAATTGAGCTGATTCAGGAGGAAACGGGAGAAAGTCCTGTACTGCTGTTGGATGATGTCTTGTCGGAACTGGACGGCAAGCGGCAGAAATACCTCATGGAAAGCATTGAGGGCTTGCAGGCATTTCTCACTTGTACCGGCATTGAGGATGCTGTCCGCAGTTATTTGAGCAGGGAAAACCTGTTTTATGTGAAAAACGGAAAAATCGGCAAGAAATGATCTCTCTGTCTGGTGACAGGGAGATTTTTTAATGTTTCGATTCGTGATAAAACATTTGGGGAAATTTTCCGCAAATCTTCTTTTGCTGTGGATGGCAGTTTGTCCACGCCAGAAAGAATTTCTGTTTTTTTACCCAAAATCCATAATTAAGGTTAGAAGCCATTGGAAATAATACATAAAAATGCCTGTTTTCCTTGAAAAATCAATGTTTTTATGATATAATACCACTATGATTTACCGGATGCAGGAACATCCGATTTTTTTGGGGCAATTTTTCCTGAAAATCTGGGAAATTGCTAAGATTATGTGAGGAGAGGAAAATATGTCAGCAGAATATAATGAAAGCCAAATCCAGGTCTTGGAAGGTCTGGAAGCGGTGCGCAAACGCCCGGGCATGTATATCGGCTCCACCAGTGAAAAGGGGCTCCACCATCTGGTATACGAAATCGTGGATAATGCCGTGGACGAAGCCCTGGCAGGCTTCTGTACGGAGATCACCGTTACCATCCACCCCGACAACTCCATTTCTGTATTGGATAACGGTCGTGGTATCCCTGTGGGTATCCACCATCAGAAAGGCATTTCCGCTTTGGAGGTTGTATTCACCATACTGCATGCAGGTGGTAAATTCGGCGGCGGCGGATATAAAGTATCCGGCGGTCTGCACGGTGTAGGTGCGTCCGTTGTAAACGCCCTGTCCACATGGCTCTATGTCAACGTCTATACCGACGGCAAAATCTATGAACAGCGCTACGAAAGAGGCAATGTCCTTTGCCCTGTCCATGAAATCGGCACCACAGACAAACACGGTACCTTCGTTCATTTCCTGCCCGATCCGGAAATTTTTGAAGAAACGGTGTTTACCTATGATGTTCTGAAACAGCGCCTCAGAGAAACAGCTTTCCTGACAAGAGGCCTGAAAATCAACCTCATCGACCTGAGAGAAGGCAAGGAACAGGAACGTTCCTTCCACTACGAAGGTGGCATCAAGGAATTTGTTGCTTATATCAACAAAAACCGTCAGCCTCTTTATGACAATATTTTCTACGCCAGCGGCGAAAAGGACGGCGTGCTGGTGGAAGTGGCTTTCCAGCATAACGACGGCTACACAGAAAATATCTTTACGTTTGTAAATAACATCAATACCCCCGATGGCGGTACCCATCTGGTGGGCTTTAAATCCGGTCTGACTAAGACCATCAACGACTACGGCAAAAAAATCGGCATCATCAAGGATTCCGACAAGAAACTTTCCGGCGATGACGTGCGGGAAGGCATGACAGCCGTTGTCAGCATCAAAGTGGGCGACCCTCAGTTTGAAGGCCAGACAAAGGCAAAACTGGGCACCAGTGAGGCAAAAGGCGCCGTAGAAGCCGTTTTGAGCGAATATTTGACTTATTTCCTGGAAGAAAACCCTTCCGTTGGGAAAATCATCATCGAAAAAGGTCTCATGGCTTCCAGAGCCCGTGACGCGGCCAGAAAGGCAAGAGAACTTGTCCGCCGCAAAACAGGTCTGGAAAATACCCGTATGCCCGGGAAACTGACAGACTGCACCAGCCGCGACCCTTATGAATGCGAAATCTATATCGTCGAAGGGGATTCCGCCGGCGGTTCGGCTATCAAAGCCCGTGACCCCAAAACACAGGCCATCCTGCCTCTGCGTGGTAAAATTTTGAACGTGGAAAAAGCAAGACTAGATAGAATCCTCAACAGTGAGGAAATCCGGAATATGATCACCGCATTCGGCACAGGTATTTCCGATGATTTTGACATGGAAAAACTCCGTTATCATAAAATCGTTATCATGACCGATGCGGACGTGGACGGCGCGCATATCCGTACACTGCTTTTGACATTCTTCTATCGCTATATGCCCCAGCTCATCGAGGGCGGAAAGGTGTATATCGCCCAGCCCCCTCTCTATCGGGTAGAGAAGAACAAAAAGCATTATTACGTTTATGACGACGCCCAGCTGGAAGAACTTTACAAGGAAATCGGCAGAGATAACATCAAAGACGTACAGCGGTACAAAGGTCTGGGTGAAATGGACTACGATCAGCTCCGTGACACCACCATGGCCGTGGAACACCGTATTTTGAAAAAAGTTGACATCAGAGACGCCCTTTTGGCAGATGAAATCTTCAGCATGCTCATGGGGGACAGTGTAGAACCCAGACGGGAATTTATCGAGGAAAACGCGCAGTATGCGGAAATGGACTTCTGATGAAAGGGATTGAGGTGAAACCATGAGTGAAGTAAACAACGAGATGGATAAGATCGTTTCCGTGGACATCAACGAGGAAATGAAGCAGTGCTATATCGACTACGCCATGAGCGTTATCGTAGCCAGAGCTTTGCCCGATGTCCGGGACGGTCTGAAGCCTGTACAGAGAAGAATTCTCTACTCCATGAGCGAAATGAATCTGGAGCCCAATAAACCCTATAAAAAGTCCGCCCGTATCACCGGTGATACCATGGGTAAATACCACCCCCATGGTGATAGCTCCATTTATGCGGCAATGGTGCGTATGGCGCAGAATTTCTCCATGCGTTATATGCTGGTAGACGGTCATGGGAACTTTGGCTCCATTGACGGCTACGGCGCAGCAGCAGCCCGTTATACCGAAGCACGTATGTCCAAGGTGTCTGCGGCTATGCTGGCGGACATCGAAAAAGATACCGTAGATTTTGTGCCCAACTACGACGAAACAGAAAAAGAACCTGTGGTACTGCCCGCAAGAATTCCAAACTTGCTTATCAATGGTTCTTCCGGTATCGCCGTTGGTATGGCAACAAACATCCCTCCCCATAACCTGGGAGAAGTCATCGACGGCCTGACCGTCATGATCGACAATAAAATCAATGGCAAGGAAACCGATGTGGAAGAACTGATGGAATATATCAAAGGCCCTGACTTCCCCACCGGTGCAACCATTCTGGGCAAAAGCGGCATCCGCGCCGCATATCGTACTGGACGCGGTAAGATTCTGGTGCGTTCCACAGCGGAAATCCAGCCCATGGGCAACGGCAGAGAAAAGATCGTTGTAACGGAAATTCCTTACATGGTCAATAAACTCCGCCTCATCGAAAAGATTGCCGAACTGGTAAAAGAAAAACGTGTGGACGGCATCAGCGATTTGTACGACGCTTCCGCCGGCGATGATATTCAGATCATCATCGAGCTGAAAAAAGATGCCAACGCTAACGTCATCTTGAATCAGCTTTATAAATATACCCAGCTTCAGGAAAGCTTCGGCGCCATCATGATTGCCCTGGTAAACGGCAAACCTGCTGTGCTGAATCTCCAGCAGATGCTGTCTGAATACCTGAAACATCAGGAAGAAGTGGTGACCCGCCGTACAAAATTCAATCTGGATAAGGCGGAAAAACGTGCCCATATTCTGGAAGGGCTGCGTATTGCCATTTCCAATATCGACGAAGTCATCCGCATCATCCGTACCAGCTACGATAACGCAAAGGAACGCTTGATGGAACGCTTTGGTCTGTCTGAAATCCAGGCACAGGCCATTCTGGAAATGCAGCTGCGCAGACTGCAAGGACTGGAACACGAAAAAATCGACGCGGAATATAAAGATTTGCAGGAAAAAATCGCTTATTATAAATCTCTGCTGGCGGACGAAGCCAAACTGTTGGGTGTTATCCGTGATGAAATGCAGGATATCAAAAATAAATACGCAGACCCCCGTCGTACCCAGCTGGTGGCAAACCCCGGCGAAATCGACGTGGAAGACCTTATTGACGAGGAAACATGCGTATTCACTCTGTCTAACCTGAACTATGTAAAACGTACACCTCTGATGACTTATAAGAGCCAGAACCGTGGCGGACGTGGTATCGTTGGGATGCAGACAAGGGATGAGGACTTCGTGAAAGACCTGTTCCTGTGCTCCACCCACGACACCATCCTGTTCTTCACAGACCATGGCAGAGTGTACCGTCTGAAGGGCTACGAAGTACCCGAAGCAGGCAGAACCGCAAGGGGTATGGCCATTGTCAACCTGCTGGAAATCGCCCCTGATGAATCTGTCACAGCGGTGATTCCCGTGAAGGAATTCAGAGAAGACCGTTATCTGGTGATGCTGACAAAACAGGGTCTCATTAAGAAAACAGATATGGCAAGTTACAGCAATATCCGCAAAGGTGGTTTGATTGCCATTAACCTGCGTGAAGATGATAGCTTGATCTCCGTTATGACTACCGAAGGGGAAGACGAAATTCTGGCAGCAACCAGAAATGGTATGGGCATCCGTTTCAGTGAAAAAGATGTCCGTCCCATGGGCAGAACAGCTACCGGCGTGAAAGCCATTTCCCTGAGAGAAGGGGATTATCTGGTTTCCGCCATCAAAATGAGCCCCACAGCAAAAGTCCTCAACGTAACGGAAAAAGGCTTCGGCAAACAGACATTGCCCGAAGAATTCAAAGTCCAGTATCGTGGCGGTATGGGTGTGAAGATCCATCAGCTTACAGAAAAAACAGGACTGCTGACCGGCGTGCTTATGCTGGAAGAAAATGAGGAAATCATGCTCATCACTTCCGAAGGTGTTATCATCCGACTGCGGGGAGCGGATATTTCTACCATCGGCAGAGTTTCTCAGGGTGTCAAACTCATGAATCTGGATGAAGGCGTCAGCGTGGTAGGCATTGCCAAGATCACCGAGGACGACATCGAATCCGAGGAAGAAGAACTGGCAGAAATGGAAGAAAAAGCGGCTGCGGAAAACGCAGAAAACGAAGAAGTCACCGTTTCTGAAGATACAGAAGCATAAAACAGAATCAAAAAAAATAGATACGGGGCGGAAAGACAGATTTCCGCCCTGTTTTGTTTCCAAAAAAGGAAAAACGGCAGAAAAGTTGAAAAAATCTCTTATACCCAAATGAAAAAAAGGAGGGCATCATCATGGCAGAAGGCATCACCTATCTTTGCCCCAGCTGCGGCGCGTATCTGCGCTATGACGGCGGACAGGGGAAATGGGTTTGTGATTATTGTGATTCATCATATACCAAAGAGGAACTGGAACAGCGTGGGGCAGATACAGAAAATACCGGCTATACCGTCAGCCCCGGCGACAGCGGCAAGACAGAAACCGTGGATTTTGCCTGTGAGGAAAATGTGGCGGAAGGCAAGGATCAGGAACATCTTCGGGCATACAGCTGCCCCAACTGCGGCGCGGAAATCGTCACCGATGATGTGACGGCGGCTACCTTCTGCGTGTTCTGCGGCAATCCCACTGTAAACCCTCAGCAGTTCAGCGGAAAATATCATCCCTCCGCCATGATCCCCTTTGCGACAGATAAAAAACAGGCACAGGAAGCCTTTCTAAAGCTGTGTAAGGGCAAAAAACTCCTGCCTAAGGGTTTTACTTCTCAGCAGCGTTTGGAGAAGATCACAGGGGTTTATGTGCCTTATTGGCTCTTTGACTGCAAAGCGGACTTCGATTACCATGCTACCGGCGAAAATCACCTCATCTGGAGCGATGGGGATTATGATTATACCCAGACAGACCTGTTCCATATCCATCGGGCAGGGACTATGGATTTTGAGAATATCCCTCTGGATGCTTCGGAAAATATGGAGGATGCCCTCATGGACGCGCTGGAACCTTTTGACTTTACAAAAGTGGAACCCTTTGATATGCGCTATCTCAGCGGTTATCTGGCGGAAAAATACACTTATGAGCCAAAAGACCTCTTTGAACGTATGAAAGACCGTGTTTCCAGAGGCATCGAAAATCGCGCTTCGGAAGAAGGCAGACGGTATGATGTGGTACATAGCGTACAGTGCAACACAAACTATAAATCCGACCATCAGGCCTATTTGCTGCTGCCTGTGTGGATGCTGGTAAGCAATTTTAAGGGCAAGAAATATCTCTTTGCCATGAACGGACAGACAGGGAAAATCGTAGGGGAACTGCCCTGTGATACAGGTCGCGGTGTCACTTGGTTCCTGCTGATCTTCGTTATTGTATTTGTGGTTGCCTTTCTGCTGGTATGGCTGATTGGAGGTGTCATGGCATGAGAAAAACAGGTTTGGTATTTTTGTTGACCCTCGTCCTTTGTTTTACAGGCAGTCTGACAGCTTTCGGACGTACAGAAGGCCATGTGTTCGATGAGGCGGGGCTCTATACCCAGGAGGAAGCGGCAGATTTGACTTCCAGAGCGGAAGCCATCGGGGAAACCTATGGGATGGATGTGCTGTTTCTGACCACCAAAGATACCCAGGGATTGGAAGCCAGAGAGTATGCGGCACAGTTCTTTTTGGACGGGGATTTTGGCTATGGTGAGGAAAAAGACGGCATTGTGTTCATCATCGACATGGGCAGTCGGGATGCCCAGATGGTCACTTCCGGCGAAGGCATCCGCATTTTCACGGATTATTACATCGACAAAATCTGGAATGAAGTACGGCCTATCCTCTCTGAGGGGGCATATTACGACGCCATGTCTACATTCCTGACAGATGTGGAATATTACTGCGGGGAATACCAGAAATATTTGGCAAACCCCGAGGCTTATGAGTCCGAATACCAAAAAGAACAGGAAAGTCGGAATGTGGTTCTTTATATCGGCATTTCCCTGATTTTTGCCTTCATTGTGGCAGGGGTTTCCGTGGTGTTCATGCGCAAAGGCCATAATAATGTGAAGCCCTTCACTGATGGCAGAGCATATCTGAAGGAAAACGGCGTGAATTTCCGTGTGAACCAAGACGCCTTTGTCAGAACCCACACCACCAGAAAACGCATCGTCAAAAATGAGAACAATAATAATAATTCTTGGGGCGGCGGCTCCTCTACATTCTCCAGCGGCGGCCATACCTTTGGCGGTGGCGGCGGAAAATTCTAAATATCACAGCTTGTGAAAATAATTCACAAAACTGCTGCTTTTTTTCAAGAAAAGCGGCAGTTTTTTTGTTTGCCTGACAACTGGAAGAAAAAGCAAAAAAATAAACAAAGAAATGGAAAGAAAATTTGATTTTTTGTTGAAAATCATCAGAAACGGTGGTATGATACCCATAAACCCAATGAAACAGGAGGAGAAGAAACATGTTAGGTTTTTTGTATGATCTGGGCTGCACACTTTCTCTTTTTGTGCTGGTGGTGTTTATGGAAGGGGTCATTGCCACCAGAAAAAACGCAAAATGGACAGGGCTCATTCTGCCTGTGGTGCTGCTGATCATTTCTGTTTTTGTGGGGGCATATATGCACGATTTGGGCGCGTTCCTGTTTTTGCTCATTCCTGTGGTCTTGTGTCTGGGGACCTATTTCTTTTCCAGACGTCAGGTGAAAAAAGGCATGGCTGCGCCTACCATCAAGGAACAGATGGAAGATTGAGCGGGAAAAAAAGGAGCGAAAAGGCTCCTTTTTTTGTGGGGAAACCTACTGTGACGGAGCCAAAAACATGATATACTGGCTGTAATCAAATTGTCGAAGCAAAGGGGGTTTTGTCATGAAAAAATGGTGGATGCTGCTGGCGGCGGCGTTCCTGCTCTGCGGCTGCGGCGGGGCAAAGGCGGAATATACGGCAGAGGCAGGCACTACGGAGCCTGTGGTGAAGGAAGTCACCATGGCTGTGGTGGGGGACATCATGGTTCATGATTACCAATACGAGGAGGCCTATGATCCAGCAACGGGAACATATGACTTCATGCATAATTTTCAGGATGTGAAGCGGTATTTCGAGGGCTATGACTTCGTCATCGGCAATCTGGAACTGACTTTCGGCGGGCCGGACAGGGAATACGCTTCTTTCCCTTGCTTCAATACGCCGGACAGCTTTCTGGACGCAGTGAAGGACGCGGGATTCAGTCTGCTGACCACTGCCAATAACCACAGCATGGATACGGGAGAAACAGGGCTGAAACGTACCATTTCCCAGCTGGATGCCTATGACATCGACCATGTGGGTACCTACGCTTCGCAGGAGGCAAGGGACACCATTTATACAAAAGAAGTCAATGGCATCAACTTTGCCTTTGTATCGGCCACCTATGGCACCAACGGCATTCCTGTACCGGAAGATTATCTGGTGAACCATATTGACGATACCCTCATGGCGGATATTACAAGAGCTCAGGAATTGGCAGACGTTGTTGTGGTGCTGCCACACATGGGCAATGAGTATGAAACGGTGCCCAATGATATTTTTGTGGAATGGGCAGACAGCATGTTTGCAGCCGGCGCGGATATTGTGCTGGCAAGTCATCCCCATGTGCTTCAGCGGATGGAATACCGTCAGGTAGACCACGGCGACGGCGTCCATGACGGCTTCATCATTTATTCTCTGGGGAATTTCATTTCTTCCCAGACAACACCTCCCAGAAACGCTTCCATTGTTCTCCATCTGACGGTGGAACAGGTGGCGGACAATCCGGCGGAAGTGAAAGAGGTTTCCTTCGTGCCAATTTGGACACAGTTCCGCAATGCCAATGACCAGAATCATTTCGTTGTGCGAAGCGTCTATGAGATGCTTACTCTGCCGGAAAGTGAACGGTATCAGGTGGTGCGCCCTAAGGATTATGAGCGTTTGAAAGAAATTCATGAGGAAACAGCCTGCTTCCTTTTGGACAAAAATATTCCTCTGGAACAGATCCAGGACGAATATGTGTTTCCCAAGGAAATAGATTAATTAAAAATGCAGTTTCCCTTGTGAAAATGGTATAAAGTTTCGGGAAAGTCGGTGGAAAGGCTTGCGGGAAGTTGACAGCGGTGCTAAAATAATATGGAAAGTACAAAAGAGAAAATGAATAAAAATACAGAAAATGTAAGGAGGAAGCGGCATGGGGCGCGATTATTTGATGGAACAGGCGGAATACCTGAAAAAGGACCTGGGAAAACATAATATTTCACAGACACTGTTCCAAAGATTAAAAGAATTGATTATAGAAGGAAAGCTCCCTGCGGGATATATGATGCCCAATGAAAACATTGTCAGCGAAATGCTGGGAGTGGGCAGAAGCACGTTGCGGGAAGCCTATACAGCACTGGCAGTTTTCGGCTTTATCCGCCGCTCAAAGGCAGGCACATTTGTCAATGAGATCGATAATATCGTCAACATTGCGCCTTTCAGCATCACGGTGGAAAATTCCGACCTGAATGACCTGTTGGAATTCCGGTATATGCTGGAAGGAGAAACAGCAAGCTATGCGGCAAAACGTGCCACAGCAGAGGATATTGCACAGATGACCCATTGCTATGAAAAAATGATCGCTTACCGCAATGATGTGAACCTGTTTGTAGACTATGACTCTATGTTTCATATGCAGGTTTCTGCGGCAACACATAATAAACTGCTGATCAGTACCATGATCGCGGCGAAGGAATCTTTTGAAAAAGGCATCCGCCTTGCCATGCGGGAGTCTTTGACACAGAATCCCAGAGTAATCGACGTGACCATCGAACTGCATGGGAAAATTCTGGAAGCCATCAAAAACGGCGATTATCAGACAGCATATTCCGCTATGCGGGAACATATTTCCTATGTAAATCTGACAGTAAAATACGGTTGATACAGAACTTTGCCGGCAGGAAAAAATTTCTGCCGGGTTTTTTCAAAAAGTGCTTGACGAATGAAAAGAGTTGTGATAATATTATTCATGTACTCGGTTCAAGTGCAAAATACATGCCGATGTGGCTCAATTGGCAGAGCAGCTGACTTGTAATCAGCAGGTTATCGGTTCGAGTCCGATCATCGGCTTTTTAATTAAGGTTTTCACGGGTCTTTAGCTCAGTTGGTTAGAGCATCCGGCTCATAACCGGACGGTCCCGGGTTCGAGTCCCTGAAGACCCATTAAAAACTAAATATGGCTCAGTAGCTCAGTTGGTTAGAGCGCCGGCCTGTCACGCCGGAGGTCGTGGGTTCGAGCCCCATCTGAGTCGTTTTGTGGGAGTTTAGCTCAGCTGGGAGAGCATCTGCCTTACAAGCAGAGGGTCACAGGTTCGAGCC